>CEPV01043205.1_pt1 | contig 196649 bp, 188 predicted proteins | sample 530451 | NCBI WGS metagenome assembly CEPV01 (sample SAMEA2620097, study PRJEB7988) | marine metagenome | isolation source: saline water (ENVO:00002010), including
AGCTTTACATACACCATCAGCGATGGGAATGGCGGAGTGGACACCGCTACGGTAAACATCAACGTCAACCCTATCAATGATGCACCCGACGCTGTCAACGATGGCGATAATGCAGAATACATTTTATTAGGTACCAAAACCTTTTCTGGAACAATGGCTGACTGGGGCACTAAACTAGCTGATGGTCGTGTGAGTTTTAATGAAAATGGTATTCAAGGAATTATCGAAGGTATTAACAAAAATGGTAGCTCGGGTGAAGTACGCTATTCTATTGGCAACAGTGGTGGCGGTAAGAACGACTTTGGCATCGGTGTAAAATCGGGAGGTTCGGATGAAATTGACCTTGGTGAGTCTATCATTGTGAATTTTGATACAGTTTTAACCAGTGCTAAAATTGGTTTAGATAGTTTGTACAGTCATTTCACACCAGGTGCTAGGCAAGATGCACGCGCCTCATGGAAGGCATACAAAGATGGCTTGCTGGTTGCGTCAGGTGAAGTGTTTAATGATGGATCTAACAGCGATGGAGACGGCAAACGAGAAACCAATGTTTTTGAAATTCAGCAACCGTTTGATAAACTAGAATTTGAAACAGTTTCTCCAACCAGTAACTCGAATTCAAATTTTGTTATTCGCTACATTGAAGCAACAACGGCTGGTGAATATGTTACCGATGAAGACGTTTCTTTGAACTTAACAGCAGCACAATTGTTGGCAAACGACAGTGACCCTGATGGCGATGCGCTATCGGTTACATCGGTGGACAGCACAACAACAAACGGTGGCGCAGTGAGCTATAACCCAGCAACGGGTGCAATTGTTTACACGCCTGCGGCGAACTATAATGGTGCTGATAGCTTTAGCTACACCATTAGTGACGGGAACGGTGGTGTGGACAGTGCGACGGTTTATCTTTATGTTGCACCTGTGAATGATGCACCTGTTGCGCAGGATAATGTATTTTCTGGTCAAGAAGATACAGCACTGAACTTTACTTTGGCGCAGTTGTTGGCCAATGATAGTGATGTGGATGGAGATAGTTTAAGCTTAAGCAGCTTCACTGCCAGTACGGCTTTGGGCGGTACCTTGACATACAACGCTAGTAGCCAGACATTCACATATAACCCTGCTCAGGACGTGAATGGGCGTGACAGTATGACTTACACCATTACCGACGGTAAAGGTGGTTACAGCACGGCAACAATTTTCATTGACCTTGCCGATACACCAGACTTAACCGAAGCACCTAAACTTTCCTTCACCGGTAAATGTTATGCGTTTGGTCCAGATGTGGTGGATGTGGTAAAAGATGTTAAATTGACAGATGTTGACAGCCAAAACTTAATGTCCGCACAGGTAACAATCTCACAAAATCACAAGTTGGGTGATGTTATTGAGCTGACAGGGCTTAATATTCAAAATGGTCAAATTGACGGAACTAACATTCAGGTTTCATACAATGGTCACACAGGTGTTTTAAACCTCACTGGTGTGGATAGTTTGGCGCATTATAAGTCTGCCCTTGCGGCGTTGCAGTTTGACGCAAACGGTACGGAAGGTACGCGTGAGTTGAGCGTGACTGTAACTGATGAGTCCGGTGCTGCATCTAATGTGGCAACATTGGTTGCCAATGTCACAAATGATGTGCAAGACGGTACATCCGGCGCCGATACTTTAGTTGGTACAGATACTAATGATTATATTCAAGGCCATGCGGGTGATGACATTATAAACGCTCAAAACGGTAATGATAGCTTGCACGGTGGTGATGGAAATGACACTTTAACCGCAGGTTTGGGCAACGATGCTGTGTTTGGTGATGACGGTGATGACACATTACACGGCGATGACCCAACGCAAGCTGCACAAGGTGGTGATGACTGCTTACATGGTGGTGCGGGGCAAGATGTACTTTATGGTTATGGCGGTCACGACTTTTTAGAAGGTGGTGAAGGTCGAGACATATTATACGGTGGCGCTGGCAATGACCGATTGGTCGATTATGGTAAGAACTCTACCATATTGCATACCTATAACCTTGTGTTTGTAGTGGATATTTCTGGTAGTATGACTGCGAGGGACAACAACACTTCTGGTGAAACGCGCTTTGACTTGGTTCAGCAGGCTATTCAAAGTATTTTGGCGGATTTCCAAACGGACGGCTATCAAGTGAACCTTTCTCTTGTTTCCTTTAATACGGGTGCGCAATCAACAGAGTTTTCTGTAAATGATTACAATGCCCTGACCACAGCCTTAAGTGGAATGAATATATATGGTGGTACCAACTTTGTTGCTCCATTAAATGAAGCAAAAGGCTTGTTTGATAATGACATATCGATAGCACCAAGTGGTGACACACACCATAATGTGATGTACTTCTTCTCAGATGGTCAGCCTTCATACTACGGACGTGTTGACAATTTAAGTTACGACTGGGGACAGTATGTAAATGATAATGATATTGAGTCCCACGCTTTGGCCGTGGGGGTTGCACCATATAGGCATCTAGAGCCGATTGATAACACTAACGGTGTGGAACAGTACAATCAAGGGGACGACTTAGATGCGAATCCTCAAAAAGAAATGAGCGGCGGAGACGTGATGTATGGTGACGCTGGTGATGATTACATTGATGGTGGTCTAGGTATGGATAAGCTGTATGGTGGTGCGGATAATGACACTCTTGTCTTTGACAGTGAGGACAGTGTGATTGACGGTGGCACCGGTTTTGACACCCTTAAAATTACGGACCAAACAGCTGTGGTGGACTTTGGTCACTTTGGTATCAACGGTATTGATGCGGTGGACATGGCAAACCAAGCGCAAACAAGTTTGCAATTGAATGCCAGTGATGTTTTGGGTAATACCGATTCTGGTCAGTTGGTTATCAGTGGTGACACGGGTGACATTGTACATGCGGATGAATACACCGTACGGGGTAATGACCAAACCATTGACGGCGTTAAATATGCGCAATATACAACATCAGGCTCTAACAGCGCTTCCATTTTGGTGGAAGTAGGACTTGAATTAAATGGAACAGTTGTGAATGAGCAATAATTGCTGTTAGTCATTAAATGAAAGGGTTGCACTGCAACCCTTTTTTATGCAGAAAATTGTCAGGAATATATTTTTGTGTGTTATCATAAGATTATACAAAACATTTTACTTACCTTTTCCTAAGGAAACCCTCATGAAACACCTTTCTTTTGCGGTACTCGTTGTTCTTGCGCCAATGGCTTTAATCTTTATGTTATCACTTGGTTTTGGAGTTCAAACAGCTCTAAGCTATGCGCTTGGCACTGGTGTGCTGGTTCTTACTGGAGCGACTCTTGGCACTATTGCTTACGTAGCAGACAACAAATTACGTGTGCGCAACTGTTAGCGAATATAACACCCTCTTTTTTTGGAGGGTGTTTTTTGTGCTGTAAGGCGTTTTAAAGCGTTTTTTGAATTTCATATGCCATTTACAAAAAGGCCTAGATTAAAAATAAGGCATCTAAAACGCCTTTTAAATGCTTTTTGCTCAAAATTGCATAAAATTTGTGCTACACTTCGGCTGTTGAAATTATAAATAAAAAAGTTAGAAAAATAAAATGGCTGAATTTATCGAAGAAAAAGGCGTTGAGCGTATTTCGATTGTAGATGAGATGAAAGCATCTTACATGGAATATGCCATGAGCGTGATTGTCTCACGTGCTTTGCCTGATGTGCGCGATGGTTTAAAACCAGTCCACCGCCGTATTCTTTACGCTCAACACGAGCTTTCAAATTACTGGAACCGTGCTTATAAAAAATCTGCCCGTATTGTCGGTGACGTGATGGGTAAATATCACCCGCACGGTGACCAAGCCATTTATGACACTTTGGTCCGCCTTGCGCAGGACTTTTCTATGCGGTTACCACTGGCCGATGGTCAAGGTAACTTCGGTTCTATGGATGGTGATAAGGCGGCTGCAATGCGTTACACCGAGGTGCGTATGGCCAAGGCTGCTCACGCCATGCTTTCTGACATTGAAAAAGACACCGTGGACTTTGTGCCTAACTATGATGGTAACGACCAAGAGCCAACGGTTCTACCAACCAGGTTCCCTAACCTGCTAGTAAACGGTACTGCAGGTATTGCTGTGGGTATGGCTACAAACATTCCACCGCACAACCTGTGCGAAGTTGTAGACGCTACGGTTCATTTGGTGGACAACCCAACCGCCAGCAATGAAACAATTGGTGAATATATTCAAGGACCAGACTTTCCAACAGGTGGTATCTGTCTTGGCTTAGCTGGCATTAAAACAGCTGTGGCCGACGGTCGTGGTAGTGTAGTTGTCCGTGCTAAAACGCACATTGAAAGTGACGAGAAGTCAGGCAAGCAGTCTATTATTGTGGATGAAATGCCATATCAAGTGAACAAAGCCAATATGATCAAACGCATTGCAGAACTTGTGCAAGAAAAGTTGATTGAAGGTATTTCCGACCTGCGTGACGAGTCCGACCGTGATGGTGTGCGTGTGGTTGTGGAACTGCGCCGTGATGCAAATGCAGAAGTGGTGCTTTCACAGTTATTAAAACACACTTCTATGCAAACATCCTTTGGTTATAACATGTTGGCTATTCACAATGGTCGCCCTAAATTGATGGGCATGCGTGAAGTACTGAACGCCTTTATTGCACACCGTGAAGAAGTGATTCGTCGTCGTACACGTTTTGACCTGAACAAAGCACGTGCACGTGCACATATTTTGGTGGGTCTTGCAACGGCTGTGGCCAACATTGACGAAATTATTAAAATTATCCGTCACGCTGCCAACCCAGCGGAAGCGAAACAGCAATTGATGGCTCAACCTTGGGCTGCCAGTGATGTCGTACCGTTGATGGAGCTGTTGGGCGAACCTGTGGGTGAAGGTAACACATGCAGCATGAGTGAAATTCAAGCTCAAGCGATTTTGGACTTACGCTTGCACCGCCTAACAGGCCTAGAGCGTGATAAAATTCAAGATGAAGCCAACGAAATTGCCGCAATCATCCGTGATTTGGTGGAAATTTTGTCCAACCGTGAAAAATTGTTGGCTATCTTGAAGGAAGAACTATTAGAAGCGAAAGAACAGTTTGGCACACCACGCCGCACCGAAATTATGGAAGGCAGTGCCGAGGTGGACATGGAAGATCTGATCAAACCAGAGGAAATGGTTGTGACTATTTCTTCCGATGGTTATGTGAAACGTCAGCCAATGGACGACTACCGTGCTCAACGCCGTGGTGGTAAGGGTCGTAGTGCAGCAAACATGAAAGAAGATGAGCAAATTCAGGACTTCTTCATTGCCAATACCCACTCCCCGCTTCTGTTCTTCACCACGATTGGTAAAGTACACAAGTTGAAAGTTTACAACCTACCTGTGGCTTCATCTGGCGCGCGTGGTAAGGCTTTTGTGAACTTGCTACCGCTTGAAAAGGACGAAAAAGTGATGCGTGTTGTCCGTATTCCACGCAATCAAGAAGATTGGGAAGGCAAAGTGTTAATGTTTGCGACCGAACAAGGTCTTATTCGTAAAACACCGCTTACTGCCTTTAACAACGTTCATAAAAACGGTATTAAGGGTATTTCTCTCAATGAAGGCGATGCGTTGATCAACGTGGCCTTGGCAGAAGAGAACTCTGGCGATATTATTATGAACAGTGCCAATGGTCAAGCGGTGCGTTTTGCAAACGAATCTTTGCGTAGCATTGCCAGTCGTACAGCTTACGGTGTTAAAGGTATGACCCTGAAAGATGGTGATAAAATTGTGAGCGCAGACGTGATTCACGGTGAAGAAGTGCCATACATTTTAACGGTGACTGAAAACGGTTTTGGTAAGCGCACACCATGTGATGACTTCCCAACGAAAAGCCGTGGCACAATGGGTGTGATTGCTATTAAAACGTCTGACCGTAATGGTCAAGTGATTGCTTCACTTCCAGTATCGGATGGTGACCACGTAATGATTGCAACGTCTGACGGTCAGGTTATTCGTATGGCTGTGGACGACATCAGCGTGATTGGGCGTAACACTCAAGGTGTTACCCTGTTTAAAACAGACGGTGCTAAAGTCTTTAGCGTGGCACGTATCCCTGCGGATAGCATGCTAGAAGACGAGTTGGAAGCCGATGTTGTGGTGGATGAAGATGGCAACCCCATTGAAGCAACCCAACCTGAGACAGCGGAAGTATCAGAAAGCGAAAGTGTGAATTAAGCTTGAATGCTTCACAAAAAGGCTCCTCGGAGCCTTTTTGTGTCAATCAAAAGGTAACTTAGCATATCCTAGTTTAATATATTCAAACTATGGCTAAAAAAAGCCCGCAAATGCGGGCTTTTTGCTGTGTTAGGTTAAAGCAATTAAGCAGAAGCTTTCTCTTCTTCTGTCATTTCATCAACAGAAGCTTCACCACGAAGCTGTGCTTCAAGTTTGGCTGCTTTCTCACTGTTTTCTTTTAGCCATTTTTTAGCATTCTCTTTACCTTGGCCAATGCGCTCTCCATTCATGCTAAACCAAGCGCCTGCTTTTTCAACCAAGCCAGCGTTTACACCCATTTCAAGAAGCTCACCTTCTTTAGAGATGCCTTGACCGTACATGATGTCAAATTCAACTTGCTTAAATGGAGGTGCAACTTTGTTTTTCACAACCTTCACACGGGTTGAGTTACCAACTACATCGTCTTTGTCCTTAATGGCACCCGTACGACGAATGTCTAAACGAACAGAAGAGTAAAACTTCAAGGCGTTACCACCAGTTGTTGTTTCAGGGTTACCGAACATTACACCAATTTTCATACGAATTTGGTTAATGAAAACGCACATGCACTTGGTGCGGTTGATAGTACCAGTTAGCTTACGTAAAGCTTGTGACATAAGTCGTGCCTGCAAACCAACGTGGCTATCGCCCATGTCGCCTTCAATTTCAGCTTTTGGTGTCAGTGCTGCAACCGAGTCCACAACAACCATGTCCACAGCGCCACTGCGTACCAATGTGTCCACAATTTCAAGGGCCTGTTCACCACTATCGGGTTGGGATACAATTAGGTCTTCTACTTTAACACCAATTTTTTCAGCGTATTGAATGTCCAAGGCGTGCTCGGCATCTACAAAGGCGCATGTACCGCCGGCCTTTTGGCATTCAGCAATAGCGTGCAATGTTAAAGTTGTTTTACCAGAAGATTCTGGACCGTAAATTTCAATAATACGACCTTTAGGAAGACCGCCAATGCCAAGAGCAATATCCAAACCAAGAGAGCCTGTGGAAATAGATTCAATGTTTTTCTCGACAGTGTCGTCTTTCATGTTCATAACGGTGCCTTTACCAAATTGTTTTTCAATTTGGCTAAGTGCAGCTTGAAGAGCTTTTTGCTTGTCCATAAATAAGGTCCCTTTTTACAGCAATTTAAATTTGTTGAAATACTAACACTTCTCGTAATTTCCTACAAGTAAAACACGCATCATATATGTGTTGCCTGTTAAGATGTAATTTGTATAACCAAAGTGTGTATGATTTAAGTGGTTTTTTTATAAGTTGTTGATATCTAATGATTCTGTCTAAATGTTTGATACACCAATATTTTGTATTTACTGCTGGTGAGATAGAATCAAGTTGAGTTAACAAAAGGCAGGTGAGATGAAGTTAGAAAAACAGCAAACAAAAACGGTTTTGCGCTGTGGCAGCTTTTTAATGCCTTCCATGGCAGCAGAGCTCAAACAGCTACTGCAAGAAGCTTTAACAGCAAAACAGCCTATTGAAATTGACGCTGAAGAGTTGGAAAGTATAGACACATTATCTATACAGTTGTTTATCAGTGCACACAAAAGTTTCACCGAAGAAGGTTTAGGCTTCGATGTTATTAAGCAGTCCAGTACCTTTAAAACCAATGTTAAAGCCTTGGGTTTACATTTATTTTTTGAAGGAGTTGCATGATTCAAAAAGTATTAAGCCCTTTCAAGCAGTTTGCAGGTAGTCTGACAAATATGTCTATTCCTACTTTTAACTTATCTAAACAAATCATTATCAAATGGTTATTGCGTTTAGCATTGTCGGTTGGTGTTTTGCTTTTTGTTATAAATATGAGTCAAAATTCTGTTTTACTTCCACCGTTGTTAATTATATTGCTGCTGATCATGTTTGTACTAGATGATGTAGCGCTAAAAACCAAAAATGATGAACAAAAACAGCTTTCACGTGTTGCAACTCTGACTCAAACTCATCGTAAAAGTACTAAAATATTATCCGAACAGACCATGCAAGTTGCTAATGATATGGAGCAAGCTGTGCAGTCTATTATTGGGCAGTTTATGGCTATTGCGAATCAAGCGGCTGAGCAATCACAGGCCATTTCTTCTGCTGTTGATGCAGCCGAGACCATTGAAATTGACGGTACAACATATGAAACAAGCTCGTTTGTGAATTCTATTGAAGGTATGCTGAATGAAATGATGGAGATGTTGGTGTGGATCAACGAAAACATGGTGGATGTTGCGGATCAAATTGTTAAGCTCAAAAACAGTGGGAAGTCGATTGATGACGCAATTAGCGAAATTGATTTTATTTCAAAGCAAACAGAATTATTAGCATTGAATGCCGCAATTGAAGCTGCACGCGCGGGAGATCATGGTCGTGGGTTTATGGTTGTGGCAGATGAGGTGCGAAAGCTTGCGCTCAACTCGGCTAATTTTAATGAACGTATTCAAAAGGAGCTTTCAGGCATCAACAATGGCTTAACATCGTCACATGAAATGGTGAACCAAGTGGTGAAGAAGGACTTAACCCCCCTACTTTTAAGTAAAAACAAAATTCAAAAATTTATCAGCCAATTATTTCATCAAAAGACCAATATTGTAAATAGGTTGGATGATGCAGGACAAAATAGCCAGCAAGCTTCTATGAACATTGCCAGTATTGTGCAAGAACTCCAATTTCAAGACAGGTTAAAACAGCGGTTAGAGCATATTGCTGAGCCGATGATGGAAATTGGTGCCGAGATGGACGTAATTTACGAACATTTTTCGCCGAGGTATCAAAATCAAAAACCTGACGAGCAATTTTTAAAAGAAGTCGCAAGTCGCTACACCATGCAGTCCGAACGTGATGTTTACAATATGCACATGGGCGGTGGGCAGATAGATGATCAAACAACTTCAAGCAATGAAGAAGACAATCAAAATAAGAAAAACAATAAACAGCAAGCTGCAACACTTGTAGCGGATGATGACAATATTGAGCTATTTTAAAAAGGAAGGGCCACAAAATGTCTAAGAAAATATTAACAGTTGATGACAGCGCATCCATACGTCAAATGGTTACTTTCACCTTAAAACAAGCCGGTTATGAAGTGGTGGAGGCAGAAGACGGTGTACAGGGCTTAAGCAAAGCACAGGCGGAAGCCCCTCACCTTATTATTACTGACTTAAACATGCCTAACATGAACGGTATTGAGATGATTAAGGGCATTCGTCAGCAACCACAACATAAATTTACACCCATTTTAATGCTGACGACAGAGTCTGACGACAGCAAAAAAGCAGAAGGCAAACAAGCAGGTGCTACAGGGTGGATTGTTAAACCCTTTAACCCTGAACAGTTGATTAAGGTTATTCAAAAAGTAATGCCAGCGTAAAGGGAAAAAAATGACAATTGATATAAGCCAGTTTCATGAAAGTTTCCTCGCTGAAGCGAGTGAACATTTAAATGATTTTGAAAGCGGACTGCTGGAAATTGAGAATTCTGGTGAGGCCGATTTGGATGCTATATTTAGAGCTGCCCACTCTATTAAAGGTGGCGCAGGAACCTTTGGCTTTGATGAAATTGCAGAATTTACCCACGTGGTGGAATCTGTGTTGCAAAATGCACGAGACGGCTTGTTAGAATTGTCTGAAAGTGTGATTACAGAGCTTTTAAGGTCCATTGATGTGTTGGCAGAGCTGATTGACGCTGCTAAAGAGTCACGTACTGCACAAAGCCAAATTAAGGACGATGTATACCAAGCCCTTTCAAATTACTTAGGTGGTGGCAGTGCATTAGCTCAAGGTCAATTAACACCTCAAAAAGCAAAAGAAAAAGGTTACCAGTTTTACGAAATTGAATTTGAGCCGTTTGCAACAATGGCACAAACAGGCAATGATGCCATCAATATTATTAAGGAATTACAAGAAGTTGCGTCTTTGAATGTTCAGTGTTCTTATGACAATGTCCCTCCACTGTATGATATTTGCGAAGATGAAATGTACTTGTCGTTTCATATTGAAGCCGAGACATCCGCATCGGTGGACGTTCTTCAAGAAGCTTTTATGTTTGTGGAAGATGAAGCTAAAATTAACATCAAGGCACTTGCCTGTGTGGACGAGGAACCTGCAACTGGCGAAAGTGGAACCACGGCAGAAAAAAACGTTCAAAAACCGAAACCACATAAGAAAGTGGCAGCCAAATCAGTTCAAAAAAGTGAAACGTCGTTCATTCGTGTGGCGGTAGATAAAGTGGATACACTGATCAATATGGTCGGCGAGCTTGTCACCAATAATGCCATGTTAGAGCTTCAAATTAAAAGGGTGTTGGAGGTGGAAGAAAGCCAAGATGTTTTAGCCTCGATCGACCAAATGAATTCTCACACTCGTAATTTGCAAGAAAGTATTATGGCAATACGCATGATGCCTTTGGAATTTGCATTTAGTCGGTTCCCCCGAATGGTCAGGGACACTGCACAAAAGCTGGGTAAAAAAATTGATTTCCAAACCAATGATGGACAAACAGAATTAGATCGAACAGTTATTGATAAAATAAGCGACCCACTGAACCACCTTATCCGCAATGCAGTTGATCACGGCATTGAATCTGCCGAGCAACGGCTGGCGTGTGGCAAACCGGAAGAAGGTAAGATTGAGCTTGTGGCTTTTTACCGTGGCGGTAATGTGGTGATTGATATTATTGATGATGGTAAAGGGCTTGACCCTGAAGCTATTTATGCAAAAGCGGTTGAAAAAGGTTTGGTAGATGCGGGTGTGCAATTGCCAGATTCTGAGATATTCAAGTTTATTTTCCACAATGGTTTTTCCACAGCACAGGCGGTAACAGATGTTTCTGGCCGTGGTGTTGGTATGGACGTTGTGGCCAAAAATATAAAAGCTCTTAACGGTAGTATTGAGATTTTTAGCGAAAAAGGCAAAGGCACTAAATTTAGTGTGAGCTTGCCACTAACCCTTGCCATTGTGGATGGTATGGCTACCAAAGTAGGTCAGCAAACTTACATCATTCCTCTTTTAAATATTATTGAATCTATCAAACCCACAGCTGATAAGGTCAAAACATTAAATGACAATGTGGAGGTGATGTTTGTTCGTGGTGAATACATTCCAATTTTACGTTTAAAAGAAGCCTTTGTTACAGAAAGCGGTGATCAAGGCATTGAAAAGCTGGAGGATGGCATTGCCATTATTGTGGAAGTTGAAAGCGTTAAAGTGGCATTGTTTGTTGATGAGTTGATAGGTCAACTTCAAGTGGTTATTAAAAATTTGGAAGACAATTACAAGGAAGTGGAAGGCTTATCTGGCGCAAGTATTTTGGGCGACGGCTCTGTAGCGTTGATATTAGACCTTCAAGGGTTGGTGGACATGGCACAGCGTGACAATAAGTATCTACTTCACCTACCACAAAAATTTAACTCGATAGAAAGTGAGGCACAACATGAGCACAACAGCATCAACTAATCAGTCCACAACTGAAAGTTTAACAGCTCCACTTGATGAGCATCAAAGTGATAAGTCTAAACAATACCTAACTTTTGATGTCGCAAATGAACTGTATGGCGTGGAAATTTTAAAGGTGCAAGAAATTCGTGGCTGGTCCGCAGTAACCCAAATGCCAAATGCGCCAGATTTTATTCGCGGAGTGATGAACCTGCGTGGGTCTGTAGTACCCATTATGGACATTCGCAGACGATTTAATATGCCCGAAATTGATTTTACGCCACAAACAGTGGTGATTGTGGTGAATGTTCAAAACCGTACCATTGGCATGATTGTCGATAAAGTAAGCGATGTGGTGGACATTGAACAAAGCGATGTTCGTGAAGCGCCAGACTTTGGATCTGCTATTGATTCCAGTTTTTTAGAAGGTTTGTCTCCCCACGGTGAAGACATGGTTATTTTGCTAAACGTTGATGAGATGATGAAAGGCAGTGACTTGATAAAAGTCGATGACATTATTCAAAATCAAGAAGTCGAGGAGTTGTAATGCAAGAAACCGTTTTAAAACAGGAGTTTAACTTCAGCGATCAAGACTTTTGGAATATTAGCCGTATGGTGACAAACCACTCAGGGATTGAGTTACCAGAGAATAAAAAGTCGCTGGTGTACAGTCGCCTTGTCCGACGTATCCGAACTTTAAATTTACAAGACTTTGGTGCTTATTACAACTTGGTACAAGATGGTTTAGACCAAGGGGACGACGCTGAATTTTTAAAACTGATTCATGCTATTACCACAAATGTAACGCACTTATTTCGGGAGTATCATCACTTTGAGCATCTTGAAAAAACACTGCTAGAGATGATGACAAACCAAAAGCGCATTACCATTTGGTCCTGCGCAGCGTCTATCGGTGCAGAACCATGGTCCATTGCGATGGTCGTGGACAATTGCTTGAAAAAGCGCCCGAACTGTGAAGTAAAAGTCATTGCTTCGGATATTGACACTGAAGTGTTGAGTAAAGCACAAGAAGGCGTTTATGACGTTAATCCTGAGGTGGTGGAAGGTAATCCTTATTTGAAAAAATATCTCAACCTTTTAAATACAGATAGTGACGCACACAAGCCGTTACACCACAATTTATATGTCATTGCCCCTGCACTACGCAAGCATGTGGAGTTTAAAACCATCAACCTATTACACAATTGGCAAAAAAAGCTGCCACAGCCAATACACTTTGTTTTTTGTCGTAATGTTATTATTTATTTTAGCCGCAAAACACAGCAACAACTGTTTGAGAAAGTCTCCAGCGTTATGCAGTCAGGCGGTTACCTTTATTTGGGGCATAGTGAGTCCTTAATGGGTGTTTCTGACGATTATGAAAATTTAAAAAAGACAATATATAAAAAAAAGTAAGCTCATGACTAGAAAACTGCAAGAAATGTCCCTGCACAGTTACTGTGACCACGTTGACAAAACAGTGGTCACCAAAGTTTTGCCTGGTGAGTTTTACATCACCAACCAACCACAAAAAATGGTGACAACTTTGGGCTCTTGCATTGCTGTTTGTGTATATGACCCTAAAACACAGTGGTGTGGTATGAATCACTTTATGTTGCCACACAGCAATAATGGAGAGTGGGCAGGCAACAACTTGTCAACCCGTTATGGTAACTACGCGATGGAGCACTTGTTAAACGAGCTTATGAAGGTTGGTGTTCAAAAACATGATATGCAGCTTAAAATTTATGGTGGTGGCAACGTGAATGAATCCATGAATAACACTGTGAGCGAAAGCAATATCCAGTTTATAAAATCATATTGCAACATGGAAAACTTAAAAGTTGAAGAAGAGGACCTTGGCGGTAATCTTTCACGCAGAATTGTCTTTGAAACAAAAAATGGTCATGTAATTGTAAATTATATCAGTGACCTGGAAAGCCAAATGGCAAAGCAGGAACAAGCTTACAAACAGCATATCGAACAAGAATTAAAACAATATGAATATGAAATTTTTAAGCAGGTGTGAAGTATGAGTGATCAAAATAACATTAAAGTAATGATTGTGGATGATTCTTTATCCATGCGGCTGTTTTTATCAAAGATTTTAAACAGTGCTAAAGGGATTAAAGTAGTGTGCACTGCAAGTGACCCTATAGATGCAATGGAAAAGTTGAAGCACACTGAAGTGGACGTGATGACCTTGGATGTTGAAATGCCAAAGATGGACGGAATCACTTTTTTAAAGAAGATTATGCGTTTAAAACCCATGCCTGTGGTTATGATCTCTACATTGACTAAACACGGTAGTCAAACAGCCATTGAAGCTTTGGATAGTGGCGCTGTGGAAGTTGTTGGCAAACCATCACATAGAATAGATGAAGTTGAGGCATGTTCGGCTGAGATTATCACTAAAGTGACCCAAGCGTCTTGTGCGAAAATTGGTCGTAACAGCAATCGCCATACGGGCGACGCCCCCCTTCCTTCTGGATTTTTAAGCCTCACGAAGGAGGTTAAAATTGATGAAGTGATGCCCTTAGATAAACTTAAATCAAAACAGGTTGATAAAAAAATCATAGCAATTGCGGCCTCAACAGGTGGACCAGTCGTGTTAAAGCAAATTGTCAGCGCACTTGACGATGAAAATACACCACCAATTGTGATTGTACAGCATATCGGAGTTGGGTTTAGTGAAGCTTTGGCCGAAAGTATGAATAAGTTGAGTGTTTTGCAGGTTGTGCATGCGCAAGATGGTCAGTTGTTAAAGTCAGGCCATGTTTACATTGCTCCTGCAGGGATGCACATGGGTGTTGTGAATGACAAAGGGCATTTTAAAACCAAATTTTACGACTATCCAAAAGTGAATCGACACAAACCATCTGCCGATGTTTTGTTTAGAACCGTAAACGCTGTGGCTGGTAAAAAGGCTTTGGCAGTTGTGTTAACAGGTATGGGTAACGACGGTGCTTTTACATTAAAAGAAATTTGCCAAGCAGGCGGTCAAACATATGTACAGCAACAAGAAAGTTGTACGGTTTATGGTATGCCCCGCATGGCATTGGAACTGGAATCTAAACACAAAGCTGTTCATGTTCCGGAAATGATCAAGAAAATAAAGGAGTATACGTCATGATAAAATTAAACGAGCAAGGTAATGGAAGTTACGAGATTGTTTTATCCAAGTCATTTGACTTTGAGAATTTGAACGATTTTAAAACCTATTTACAAAAAGTTACGGAAGACAAAGCAAAGCAGCTTTCGATTAATTTTGGTCAAGTGGAATATATCGATTCTTCTGCTTTGGGTATGTTGATGTTAGCTAAACATGAAACAGATATGAGTCACTGTGAATTAAGACTTTGTAATGTTAAAAATGGTCATGCTAAAGACGTTTTACACCTTGTGAAATTTAACCAATTGTTCACCATACAAGAGAGTTAAACAATGAACATTCACATTCAAGAAGACAGTCCCTCGCAATACCAAGAAATGGTACGAAAGCATGAGTCCGAAATGATGCGGCATTTTGTGTCGTTTGATCACACGCTCAATGTCTACTTTTATGAGGATTTAACAGCGATTAAAACTTTTGATGCTGACAATTGTATTTACATTATTGGCTCAAAACCGTTGGAATTGTTAAGTGAGTTTGAACCCCATAAAATTAGTGACGGACATGTGATCACAATTATTGCGGATAGTCGGTCGCTCTACACGTCTAAAACGGCTAAAATTTTGACTGAATCACTTAAATATGAGTCTTTCATATCCCATACTCAATCATTGCAATACTTTACCGCACTACAAGAATGTGTACTCAATGCGATTGAGCATGGAAATTTAGGGCTTTCTAAGGACAAAAAAGACGGTTTAACCATGTTGGATAATATCGAAAGATACCATCAAACAGTTAAAGAAACCTTAGAAAAAGATAGTTTGGGCGAAAAGGCAGTTATCATCACTTGTGAAGTGAGAGACGAACACTTTGTAACAGCTGTGCAAGACAATGGTGAAGGTTATAATGTGAAAAAAGCATTAGGCAATCGTAAAAAGCAAAATACGCTCCTTCACAGCAGGGGCTTGCGTTTGATTGAAGGTTTGACTGATGATTACGCTATTTTAGATAACGGGCGTCGCGTTGAGTTTAAACTTAAAGCACAATTTTTAACACATCAAAGTTACTCACAGTTCTCAATGAAAGAAATGCGTAAAAAGTGCAAAGTTTTAATTGTTGATGACCAAGAGGCTAACACAAAAATTGCGCGATTTTACCTTGAGTCTGTCGGTTATGAAAATGTCATAACATGTAACTGCCCTGTTGAGGCTGTGGAAAAGGCAAAAGATATAAAGCCAGACTTAATTATTTTAGATATTGTAATGCCTGAAATGAACGGTTTTACGGCATGCCGTAAAATTAAAATGCAGGAAGAGTGTCGCAACACGCCTATCTTATTCTTCTCAAGCTTAGATGACTCTGTCACTAGAACAAAAGGTTACCGTTTAGGTGCGGTGGATTATGTGGCTAAACCTTTACAAAAAAATGAATTGGTAGCACGTACCGACGCACACATTCAAAATGGGTTACTTTATTGTAGCTTAAAAGCATACATCGAAAAAGTGAACAAAGACATGGGTCGCGCAAAGCAAGCTCAAATTGAACTACTCCCCAGTGAAGACAAATTAGAGATGATTAAGAAAAAATATGAGCTAGAAATTGGCGTATGTTTTAAAACTTGTTACGAACTGGCTGGGGACTACTGGACAGTGGAAGACTTGGGCGATGGCCGCATTGCCTTAATTATGGCGGATTTTACAGGTCATGGTGTGGCGGCATCCTTAAACACAGTACGCTTGCATGCCTACATTCAAGAGTTTTATAATTATTTGCATTCAGATGTTGAAACATTTATTAAGCGCATTAACCAGCGTTTAAAAGATACAATCCCATTGGAAGATTTTGCCACCTTTGTTTGCGCCATTTTAGACACTCGTAAAAATGAACTGAATTATATTGGCTGTGGCAACCCTCCGATTGCTATTATCCCCTTTGATGAAGATTCTGAATGTCGCTTTTTAACTTGTGAAGGTTTGCCTCTCGGAATAGAAAACAGTCCCAAACTTCCCATTTACATGAAAAATATTCAATTGGATCACGGTGACAGTTTGCTCTTCTTCAGTGATGCTTTGCTGGAAACAAGGCACCTACCTGAACATAAAATGTGGGGCGAAAAAACACTGCTGAAAAAGTTGACTGATATTAAGGTTCAATACACCTTCCCTGACCTGAAGGATATCCTTGAAACCTTTAATGAAACCGCACTGAAACCTCTAGATGATGACCTGACTGTCTTGCATATATCTTATAAAAATGCTGAAGCTAGTAAGGAACTTCTTCAAAGCTATATGCACCCCGATTCATTAGGGACAGAGCTTTCGGACTAATCTTACCAAGCGCTGTTTTTTGTGGACCGACAGGTTCTGCCAACACGAAAGTTGTTCCGTCCACTTCAATGGCATAGTCCCCCTTTCCTTTTGGGTAATCAAAACCAACCAAGGCATGCCCAGGCACGTAAACCACAATAATGCGTGCATAAGGGTATAAATTACGCATTATGGCTGCAAACATAACACTTTTTGAGTCGCAATCTCCTTTGTTGTCATGTAATACGCCGTAAGGCGTTTGAAAACCAGCACCGTTGGTGGTGCGGATGTCTTCTAATGTGTCATAAGGAATGCTTTGAATAAAATTGAGCACATGGTTTGTAATTTCACGCGAGTTTCTACCGTTCATATCTTGCGAAAGGGCAATGGCAACGGGTCGCATACCGTTGACATATCTTTTGGCAATAATGCCATGGGCTGGTCGCACGGTGTTTTCTTTTGGGTTGTAGTTATAATAGCGTTCTTTAAAATATTCGACGTTGGCGTTTTGCTGTTCCTTTTCCAACCGTTCCATAAATTTGTCAATTTTACGTTGTTCTAATTTGCGTGAGCTGGTGGATTGAAAGCTGATTTGTTCTGTTTGCAAGTTGTATTTTGCCTTCATGCCGTATGGTGCGTTGTATTGCACAAATTTTGCAATTTTCGGTGCAGTATATTTTTTAAGATCAGCTTGGCTAAAGCGTTTAAATTCAGTTAAGCCTTTTTGCACATCACGCGCATAGAGGCCAAAATTGGTTTTAAAGGTTTGCCCTTGCATATTTTGCCATTGGTAATTGTAGCGAATGACACCGTACTTAAGATCTTTATCAAGTGAAATTTGCCGTGCAACAGCGCTATTATGCACTGTCATCAATGCACAACCCAAAAACACCATCAGCTGTAAAGTCTTCAACAAATTAAACTTCCCTTTCTGTTTTCTTATGGTTTTTACATCAAATAAAAAGCTGTCATTCCCAATTTCTTTAATATGACGCCTTGCTAAATGTATGCAAAAATAGTAACCTAGAAAAAATTTTTACTTTAAACGTTTATGCAGTGAAATTTCACTGACTTTCTTTTTACTTTCTCTCACCTCATATTAGAGGGGTATTTATTATGAAAAAATCTATCTTAAATTTGACCGGTAAAGACGGTCAGATCATTTGTGCTTCTGGCATAATTGATCAACGGGACGATGACTCCGACACTTTTGGTTCCGAGCGTCAGCTTGAACGTGTTCACGAAAAGAAGATTCGCCGCGCTGTGCGTGACGCCTTCAATGATAAGTCTATTGAAGACATTCTTAACCGTGAAGACATTGAAGTTGTGGTTGAAAAAGACCAAGACGAATTGGATCAAGCTGTTATTCATCACGGTCAAGGTGGCGAGCATGATCAAGTACTTCCCGGGAATGATCGTTTTAAACAGTATGATAAGATTGACGGCAGTGGCGGTGGTCAAGGCCAAGGAGAACCAGGCGATGGTGACCCAGGTGATGGCGAAGCTTCAGATTCGGGCGAAGCGAAAGACTCTTTCCGTTTCAATGTTTCCAAAGACGAGTACTTGGATTACCTATTTCAGGACTTGGAACTGCCAAACCAAGCTCAAGTTGAGTTTTCTAACATTTTTGACCTACAGCTTAAACGCAGTGGTTATTCAAATGACGGTAAGCGTGAAAACTTGGATGCTGTTAAAACAATGCGTAAAAACATTGCACGCGGTGTTGCTTTTGATGTGCCTTTGACTGAACTGGTTCTCGACCTTTTGGTTAAAACGTATAAAACCATGCAAAGCTTTTTAGACAAAGACGATCGATATGAACGTTTTAAAGAAGCGGCTTGTTTGGTGCTTGCAGCCATTGAACAGCAGTACATGGCGCAGTTTACTAAACGCATTTTAAAACTGAAACGTCAACAACCCACTTTTGTGGAAATTGAAAACGCGATTGACATTTGTGCGCAAGCGTTAAATGCAAAACGCTTAACTCAAAAGCGTGCTGGTGAAACACTTAAACAAGTGGAAGACTACCAATCTCAATTTACAAAAACGTTGCATGTAAAGCGCATGCAAACAACTGTAAACGTAAATACAGATGGTCGTTTTCGCAATTTTTCATACAAACCAACGCCCCAAACAAGGGCAGTTATGTTTTGTTTGATGGATGTTTCAGGCTCTATGAGCCAAAGCCGCAAGGACATTGCAAAGCGTTTTTACATTCTGCTTTATCTGTTTTTAAAAATGCGCTACGAAAGTGTGGAAATTGTTTACATCAGTTACCATACAGTGGCCAAACGGGTTGAAGAAGAAGAATTTTTCTACGGCCAAGAAACAGGCGGAACCATTGCATCATCCGGCTTAAAGTTGATGAATGAAATTCAAAAAGCGGAATACCCCGCCAGTGAATGGAATGTTTATGCAGCTCAAGCCTCTGATGGGGATAACTACAGGGAAGATTCAGCCACTTGTCGTGACATTGTTGATGAAATGCTGAATTCAACTGTACGTTATTTTGTGTATATGGAAATTGAAGCACCAAATCCACAGCATTTGTGGCGTCACTATGAGGCGCTGTCATCTGAAAATGACTTGCTCTTTATGGGACGAATTACAAAGGTGTCTGAAATTTATCCAACCTTCCGCGATGCGTTTACACCACGCAATGTTGAAGAGGCATAATCGAAAAAAGCAGCTTCGGCTGCTTTTTTATTTTTTAGTTGCATAAAGATTGTATGCGTTATAGGATGAAAACACCATAAATGATATGTAACTTTAACTTTTTATGGGGTTTTAGGTTATTCAACCTGCCCTTCAAAAAACTTTTATTTTCACCCCTTTTCTTTGTGTTTGCAAAGTTTAGAATTTCTTAACTTTTGCCTGTTATCAGGAGGACATAGCCATGTCTATTGTAGAAAAGAAGAAGCGTGCTTATGAAGCACAAAAACCCAAATTACTCAAAATTGAAGAGTTTTTGGAAATGTGTCGGGAAGACCCTTCCCTTTATCAAAGTGTGCATGGCAAACTGCTAAAACAGTTTGGCGAGCCTGAATTTATTGATCCGGAAACCCGCGAAAATGCAAATCTGATCCATGGCGTTCGTCCATTGCCGCGTTACCCTGCATTTGCAGAATTTTATGGCATGGAAGAAGTGATTGAATCGGTTGCAAGTTTTTTGCGCCATGCAGACCAAAACTTGGAAGAGCGTCGCCAGGTGCTTTACCTTAAAGGTCCGGTTGGTAGTGCAAAATCATCAATTGCGGAAAAGCTTAAAGCCTTGTTCTCAAGCGAAGGCATTTACATTCCAGTGTTGGTTTATTTGCCAGACGGCGAAGAAGATGAGCAAGTGGTTATCCCCTGTAACTGTCACCCATTCATGGTTTTTGACCGTGAAGATGTTGACGAAGTTTCAGAAGAGTATAGCATTCCCAAAAGTGCGTTTGACCGCCGTTTGACCAAGCACCCGTTGTTTGTTAAATATTGGGATGAATCTGAAGGTAACCTTGATCATTTCCGCGTTGAGCTGGTACGCCCATCTGAAGTGAAGCAAATTGCGATCACCAAAACAGAGCCGGGCGACGAAAATAGCCAAGACATTACCACTTACACCGGTAACGTTAACCTGAGTAAATTGGGCATCCATGCTCAAAATGACCCAGAAGCGTACGCCTATGATGGTGCGTTAAGTACCGCCAACCAAGGTATGCTGGAATGTGTGGAGGTGTTTAAGTCACCGCCAAAAGTTTTGCTACCGCTTTTAACAGCCACCCAAGAGGGAACCTATAAACCAAGCGAAGGCTTTGGTGCAATTCCTTTTGATGGCTTGATTTTAGCACACTCGAATGAATCTGAGTGGGAGTCTTTTACTAAAAACCCTGATAATGAGGCGTTTATTGACCGTTTTGAGGTTGTGGACTGTCCTTATAATCTGCGTGTTTCGGAAGAAGTGAAGATTTTGAAAAAAATCATCTCTAACAGTGAAATTAGCAAAGCACCTGTGGCGCCTTACAGCTTTGAGGTTATGGCTCAGCTTGCGGTGTTAACCCGCTTGGTTGTACCAGAAAATAGCCCTGTTGAGCTTAAAATGCGCGTTTACGACGGCGAAGACATGCAAGGCGAAGAAGGACACAAACCTTACAGTGAATACCTGCGTGAAGCGCGCGGTAAAAACGAAGGTAAGTTTGGTCTTTCAACACGATTTGGCTTTAAAACCATGTCGCATGCCTTTAACTATGACTCGCAAGAGCTGGGCGTAAACCCTGTTCATGTGATCAGTGTTCTAGAAAAGCGTTTGGATAAAGTTCTCAACAGTAAAGTGCGCGAAGCTGCACAAAATTACTTGAAGGAATTTATCATTCCAAACTACATGAAAGTTCTAGAAGTGCATATTCGTCAAAGCTTCACAAAAACCAATGAAGAAGCTTGTCAAAATGCCTTTGAAAACTATTATCACATGGCCGAGCACTGGATAAAAGGTGAGTCAACCAACCACCTAATCAGCGGTGTTGAGCTTAGCACAGATGCGTTAAATAAAGCCCTTGCGGAAATGGAAGTTGGACTCGGTGTTCCAGATATCAAGCTTTACCGTAAAGAGTTTTGTGACTTGTATCTGCGTCACTTGGCTGCAAACCAAAGTGTTCCACCACGTTGGAATTCTAACGGTGTGTTTAGCAAAGTGATCGAAAGCTATATGTTGTCGGGCATGGAAAAAGTCCTACCAAGTATTTCAAAGATGATGAGTGAACCTGAAAACATGCAGGAAGATCAACTCGAATATCTTAAAAACATGGAAGAACTTGGTTACTCCAAGCGTCAAGCTCAAATTGTCTCACTGTGGTATATCCACAAAAAGCAGACCGCTCAGGTCTAATTCATCGAAGTAAAAAAGCCTCCCTTGGGAGGCTTTTTTTATGTTTGATTTTTGTTTAAAGCTAGCGTGTAAGTGCGTAAGCTTTCTCTTCTTCTTCCAGTTGAATGCTATGTTTTTCCATTTCAATATCGGGCACTTGGTCAAGGTCAATGGTGGGTTCAACACGTTCTTTGCTGGCAAGGGTTTGCTCTGCTTGTTTACTCACCTCAACACTTGATTCAGGCAGCCGTTGCTGGATGAATGTGGCTGTTTCTGTAACCACTTCTACTTCAGCCAGGTCATAACCTTCAGGGTTAAAACCTTCACGGCTTTGTTGATCAACTTTTGCAGTCATCAAGTCATCGCTCATGTCAATGGTCATCACGTTTTCATCGCTTAAGTTGGCATAAACATGTGGGTTTTGACCTTTTAAAATACTGTCTTTGTTAATTTGAACAGCTGTTTCTTGTAAGGTGACTTCTTCATCAGTGGTGGGTTCGTCTACATTCATTGTAGGCTCAATCCTTTCTGCTTTGATGTTTTCACCAGTGAGCTGTTTATATTTTGCAGCAAGTGGTTGCTGTAACTTATCAATTGCATTGTTCCACTTTCCTTTGAAGCGATCAACAAGGCTTGGCTTGTTTTCAGAAACTTCTAAAGCAGCAGGTTCAACATGTTCGGGTTCGGCCAAAACTTCCTCGGACACTTTTGCGGCAGCGTGTTCTTCAACCACAGGTTCGGGCTCTACTGCAGTTTGCTCTTTTGCCGTAAATTCCCCTTCAACAACCGTTGCGGTTTGACTTGGTTCAATTTCAGCTTCTGATTTTTCAGCAGACTGTTTTAGCTTTACGTTATAATAACTGTCCTCCGTCATGTTGGCTGCAAAAAAGGCCATTTGCTCTTGTGCTGGGTCAACCTTAATCACGTTTTCTACATTAGCGTTTTGGGTCTTTTCTTGTGGTTTTTGGTCCGCCGTTTCAACTTCTAGCTCTGACTCAACCGCAACTTCGGGACTCGTATGTTCCACATATTTTTCAGTAGCTTGATTTGGGTAAGCTGATTCATCTGCCAATAACTCCATGGTTTCAGGGTCAAGGTTAAACTTGGCACCACTGCGCAGTGACTCCTGCACCTGTGGTGCATCTGCATAAGCTTCAATCACGGTATTGTTAATTTCTCTAAGTTGCTTAAAGTCGGCGGCGGTAAAGCTTTCCTTGCTTTTTAATTCCGCTAAAATTGGACCAAATTTTTCTTTGCCAATACCACGGTTATTCACAAAGTGTGAAAGAGATTGCACCATTTTGGCACCCGCTTTGTCGGCAAGTTCGCTGACCTGTTGACCGAGCTGTTGTTGGTCAAGCTGTGCGGCTTCTTCTAACTCCATCAATTTTGCTTGGTATGCTTGTTCATTTAATGGCTTGGCTTTCACTCTAAAGTTTTGATCTTGCTCATTTTCAGTAAAAAAGGCCATTTCTTCTTGTTGCGCTTTTTGTGCGGCTGCAAACTTACCTTGCAGTGCAGTGATAGCGCTTTTGCTTGCCTTTGCCTTTTGTTTGGCCGCTTTGATTTTCTCGGCCTTCAGTTTCATATCTTCTTGTTTAGAATGGGTATTTTTGTCATGCTTGGCACGACGACGTTGTCTATTATCGGACATACTTTCACTTCCTGCTTTGTGAGCGCGCATAATTTCGTTAAATGGCATAAATTTTCCCCTTGCCTTTGCTTAACCTAACAATTTATGGGGTGACGCATTAAGCTTTTCAAGTATCTGCCTGACAAAACCGTCAATCTTCTGACAGTTTGAAGTCGTCTTCGCTAAAATCAGGTTTGGTCACATGGATGGTTACCTGCGCAGTGTCATAGCCACCTCGCCCGTCAGTCACAACATAATAAAATTTATCAGCGCCAATAAAGCCTTCTTTCGGGGTGTAAACAAACAAGCGTTTTTGTCTGTCAAAGTAAATGCTACCCACTGTTTTAGCGTCGTCAATGTCTTTGATGTAAAGTTCGTCGCCATCGGCATCAATGTCATTTTCCAAGAGTGTTTCTTCAGTCATTACAAAGCTGTGGCCAGGGTAAGTTGGCGTAAAGTCAAATTCATCATCACCGGCTTCAGGGTCAGAATTAAAAATCTTATTAAAGTTAATGGCCATCTGGCGCAAAAAGTCCTTGCGTTCCATTTTTAAAAGGTCAGCAGCACAGTTGATGGTTTCATCAATGTAAGATGGTAAGTTCCAGCGACCGTAATATTTTTCAGGTGCGCTGATTTCTTCACCACTGGCAAGAAGCAGTTTTTCTATTGGAATTTCTTTAATGCACTCACGGTATAAATCTTCGGCCTCATGGGTGATTTCGGGTCTAATCAATAAGTGACAGCTATGATCTAAAATCATCTGGAACATTTCAACTGTGCGCACAACCGGTACCACAATGGCTTCGGGTTTAACCCCTTCTTTTCTAAGATTACTCATCAAAGTGTATAGTTCTTTGTCAGCCTTTTTAGACGAAATTAAAACAGGCAAATTGCGTTTGGTGGCCAGCTTAACTTGTTCAGCAAATAGCTTCTTTTGAAGTTCAATGGTAAACGGTGCAAAGTGAAGATCGAGCGAAATTTCCCCCAAGGCAATAAAATTGTACTTACGGGTTAACAGCTTGTCCAAATGATCAAGGTTGGGCAGTTGATTGTTTTGAATGCTTTTAGGGCCATAACCACTGGCGAGGAAAATGTGACTGGTTTCGCTGACCAGTGTTTTCAGTTTTTTAACAATTTTTTCGTCTGATGCGCTGACACCCAGCAAGTGAATGCCATGCCCCTCTGTTCTTTTAAGGTAGTCTTCGCACATGCTGACCGTGTCCAACGTGTCTACTCTGTAAAAGGCATCCACCTTGTATGTTTTGGTAAGGGAAAGCCCTTTTTCTTGGTCTTTGAGCACGTTACCCATGGCTTCGAGTGCTTCAAAGTCAATCTGATCATCATATTCTTCATCATCTGAGCCAAAAAGTTGCTGACCAGAGCGTTCTTTTGACACGGGCTTGGCAAGATTTTCATCGCCACCAGCAAGTAGGTCATCTAACGAAACGGCTGATAAATCCACATCCATTTCAGGAGTGGCTAGAGTATGATCTTTTTGAGGTTTGTTGGCCAATGTTTCATGGTTTTCACGCAGGTTGACCAGCTCAGCTTGAGTGACAGTTGCCAAAGAATGCAAGCTATCCATTTGTGACTTTAAGCTGTCCACATCTTTCCGAATGCTGTCGTTTAAAGCTTCTTGCACACGGTTGCGTTCCATTACCTCAGAAGGGGCGTGGGTAGCGTCAACCGTTCCGGCTTCTTTACTGCGTTTGCTTTTGCTTTGGTTAATGCTGCTGCCACCGCCAAAGGTCGCTTTTGGCTTGTCGTCAACATCAACAGCAGTTTCTTCCATTTGGGAAGGTGATTTTTGCGCTTTAGCTTGGACATGCCCAGGCATGCCCCCTGCTTTAACATTTTGGTGGGACTGTTTGGTCATGACACTGCGTAGGTCTTTACCTGAAGCAGCACAATTTGGACATTCTTTTGAAAAGCCACCTTTTAAGTGCTTGTTACAAGTAAAGAAGCCGCAACGCATGCATTGAAAAAGCTTGTTCACAGGTGTTTTCATGCTGCCGGGGAAGCCGCCACACTTGTGGCAACCTTGGGTATGTTCGCCAGAGTAAGCTTTCATATTCAACGCACCTTTTTATTATTTAGAATGTAATGTTACTACACCCGTAGCACCCACACAAGTTAAGGGGTGGCGGTTGTCTTCAAATTTCTCATCTATAAATATATGCTCAACTTTGCAGATAACCAAGTGGGTGTTGGCATTTTTAATATCCATCGTGTCGTAATAGGTGCAAAACATGGCAACCGGGCAACCTTTTAAACGGGGTGGGAAACCCTCCACTTCATGCACCAACTTTTCTTCATTTAGGTAAAAACTGCCTTTTGCGCCACTTTTTAAAATATCATCCTTTTGATCTTCATTGGCCAGGTGTAGGACAGCTTTCTTTTTTTCATGCAATGCTTTGTATGTGCCCTTTTGCTCTTGCCCGGGGCGAATACCAAAGGCAAGGGAAACCAGCGGCGGCTGGGTGGAAACAATGTTCGTAAAAGAATAAGGCGCAATGGCAAAGCCTTCTTCCGCTTCGCTTAGCACCCACAAAAGCGGCCGTGGCAGCACAGCTTTTGTTAGAACATCATAATTTTCGGACGGTGTTGTGTTTTGTAAACTAATTTTCATACAAACAGTTTACGAGCGTTTGGCCTTTGTAAACAAGTTAAAAAAGTTGTTTGTTGTTGCCTCTGCCACCACTTTTGGCTCTAAGCCTTTTATTTCGCTTAACTTTTCTAAGACATTGCGGGTGAATGCAGGTTCGTTTCTTTTGCCCCTGTGTGGTACAGGTGCAAGATACGGCGCATCGGTTTCCACCAAAATTTTATCAAGTGGTGCTTTTTTAAAGCTTTGTTGAAGCTCTTCAGTTTTTTTGAAGGTAATGATGCCCGATGCGGAAAGGTAAATACCCTTTTCAATGGCATAATCCGCCAGACGACTGTTAGACGTAAAACAGTGGAACAACAATTTTAACGGGCCTTTAGCAAGGGCTTCATCCAAAATTGCCATGGTGTCTTCTTCTGCTTCACGGGTGTGAATAATCACCGGTAAGTCTAGTTGTCTTGCCGCTTCAAGATGAATTTTGAAACTTTCTTGTTGGCGTTCTTTGGGGGCATTGTCATAAAAATAATCCAAGCCAGTTTCGCCAATGGCAATCACCTGTTTACGGCTGGCTTTTTCCAACACTTCTTCCAAGGTGACCACGTCTTCTTCCACATGGTGGGGGTGAATACCGTATGAACAAAACAAATTGTCGTGTTTTTCGGCCATGGGGTAAATTTTTTCAAAGTCGGCATTGGTGGTGCTGATGGTTTGTAGGTACTTTACCCCTACTTCTTCTGCACGCTTTAAAATGTCCTCCAAAGGTTCGTTGGCAAAACGCTCATCATCTAAGTGACAATGAGAATCCACAATCACCAAGTCGTCTAATTGAATGCTCATTTTTTATGCTGCCTCTTTGTTTTCAACCCGCATGAAGACACCGCTGGGCTTTTGAATTTCCGATTCAACATTTAAGCTGAAGAAGTCCGCGTCTTCCAACGTTTTATAGTCTGTTACCTGCCAGTTCAACTGTGCTTCAAACTTGCTGGCCGCTTCAGGCATAAAGGGTTTAATTAACGCCGTGATGTACTTAAAGCTTTCCATCAAAACGCGTAGTACGGTGGCCATGCGTTCAGGGTCGGTTTTACGCAACACCCAAGGTTCTTGGGCATCCATGTATTGATTGGCGCTGTAAACCACTTGCCAAATACGCTCCAAAGCTTTGTGGAATTGTAAGGCCTCCATTTCTTGGCGCACATCACCAATAATGCCATTGAATTGGCCAATGTATGCCTCATCTGCTTCTGTGAGGTTTTGATGTTGTGGCACATGGCCAACGTTTTTGGCCACCATGGAAAGTACACGCTGGTAAAGGTTACCCAAGCTGTTAGCAAGGTCACTGTTAATGCGCTCGACAAGGCGATCTTTTGAAAAGTCCCCATCGCTACCAAAGGAAATTTCACGCAGGATGAAATAACGGATTTGGTCAGTGCCATATGTTTCGGTCACCTCTTTGGGGTCAATCACATTGCCAAAGGATTTGGACATTTTCTTACCTTCGCTTGTCCACCAGCCGTGGGCGTAAACTTGCTTAGGCAGTGGCACTTCAGCAGCCATCAGCATGGCCGGCCAAATAATGGCGTGGAAGCGCAAAATGTCCTTACCAACAACGTGAATCGCCGGCCAATATTTCATCTTGTCACTTTCAGGCCAACCAATGGCGCTTAAATAATTGGTCAAGGCATCCACCCAAACGTACATCACGTGTTTGTCGTCGCCAGGTACGGGAATGCCCCAGTTGAACGTGGTGCGAGAAACAGAAACATCTTCCAAACCATTTTTCACGAATGAGATCACTTCATTACGGCGTGATGCTGGTTGAATGAAGTTTGGGTTTTGCTCGTAAAAATCAAGCAGCTTTTGTTCAAACGCACTCATTTTAAAGAAGTAACTTTCCTCTTCAACCCATTCGACAGGGTGACCACTGTCAGGGCTTTTGCCGTCCACCAGTTGCTCTTCGGTGTAATAGGTTTCATCGCTCACGCTGTACCAGCCAGCGTATTTGTCCTTATAAATATAACCTGCCTTTTCGAGCGTTTGCCACATTTTGGTGGCAATGTCTTTGTGGCGCTGTTCTGTGGTGCGAATAAAGTCGTCATTGCTTAGGTTCATAATTGGGGACAATTCGCGGAATTTTTCGTTGATACCATCAAGATAGGCTTGGGTTTCCATGCCGGCTTTTTCGGCACTGCGCTGAATTTTAAGGCCGTGTTCATCAGTCCCTGTTAAAAATAAGGTGTCAAAACCATCCAAACGTTTAAATCGTGCCCAAACATCACAGGCGGTCGACGTGTAGGCACTGCCCAAATGTGGGTTGCCGCTGGGGTAATAAATGGGTGTAGTAATGTATGCAGTTTTGCTCATTTTTGCTCTCAATTGTTTGGTTGTTGCGTTTGGCCTGTAACCGTTAAGATATAACATCCATTAACGAAGTTTCAAGCACCAGTTGCGGGCTGAGGTTGAAAATTTCCATATCGGCACGTTTTTTGTCAATTTTTTGGTACAAAGTTGCCCATTTTACAGCGTCATTTGGGTTATTTTTTGCACGAATAGAAATGTGGGAAAGTAAAAGCTCCACCCCCAAAGGTGCCAGCTTTTTGCCTTGCAGTTTTTCCGCTAGATTGATGGCTTCTAATTGGCTGGGATTTTTAAAAAACCCGTCCAGCATGCCAAGCACTTCTGCGCCATTTTCCATCAAGCGCATGGCATCTCCCACGGAACCCTTGGCAATTTCCACCAGCTCGTCCCTTTGCACAGCGCTCAAGCTTGGCAATTCATTTTGGAGGGCTTGATCCACCTCCTCGTCTGTCAAGGGGCCCACTTTAAAGTGACGACAGCGGGAAATGATGGTGGGCAAAACACGGCTCACATTATGTACCACTAAAACAATGTGCACACCTTGGCCTGGCTCTTCCAAGGTTTTAAGCAATGCGTTGGCGGCGGCGTTGTTCATTGTGTCCGCATCGTTCACAATCACCACACGTTTACCGTCCGAAGACAAGGAAAGCTTGGTTAACATTTGACGAATTTGGCCAACGGTGATGGCTTTTTTATCATCTGCAATGTTGACTTCCAACAGGTCTGGGCAGGCACCCGCTTCAATTTGTGGGTAAAGGTGGTGGTTTTGGTTAAAGCTTAAACCTTCTGCCTCAAACATGGAGCTTTCATCCGCCCCGCAAATCACACGGCAAGCAAAGTGTTTGGCCAACAAGCTTTTACCAACCCCTTTTCGGCCAGACAACAAAAGCGCATGGGGCATGTTGCCGCTTTTAAAAAGTTGTTGTAAATCATCTTGCAGTTTTTTGTGCCCAATCAAACTTTTCATGCAGGGTAAATCTCCACACGTTTTTCAAGCTCTTTGATGATGTTTAAGTGTACATTTTCAGGAGTGTCATCAGCGTTGATGAGCACGCAACGACCACGGTTTTTTTTGGCAATTCTTATAAATCCTTCACGCACCTTTTCATGGAATGAAAGGTCAAGGTTTTCAAAGCGTGTTTCTTGATTAACCTGTCCATCGGCGTGGACATTGGCTTTGGATCGACCAATTCCCACAGTGGGGTCAATGTCCAAAATCAAGGTTAGGTCTGGCCAGTTTTCACCAACGACTAGGTCGTGAATTTGATTCACCTGTTCAGCGTCAACACCACGGCCAACACCTTGATAAACGGTAGTGGAGTCCGCAAAACGGTCACTGATGACCCAAGTGCCACTTTTTAAAGCAGGCAACACGGTTTTGCGCAAATGTTCACGGCGTGCGGCGGAATAAAGCAACAGTTCGGAAACACCGTCCCAGTCGTCGTCTTCACCTTCGACCACCAGTTTGCGCAGCACCTCAGCCGACGGGCAACCGCCCGGCTCACGGGTGAGGATGTAGTCAATTTGTTGCGCTTGCAACCACTTGCTAAGCAAGCGAATTTGAGTGCCCTTGCCTGCGCCGTCGCCTCCTTCAATGCTGATAAAAAGCGGTTTGGACATTTTAAAGCCCTAACCCATGTAGGATGTAACCGCCCAATTTGCCCATAAATCCTTTTTCGGGGATCGCTTCAGCCGCAAGTAAAGCAATTTCGTGCTGTTCGCCTGTGGTTGGGTGAGTGACTGTGAGTGTGCCGATGCGCTGATCCAATTCCACCGGGGCTTGAACTGGTGTGTTAAAAGTCGCTTCGGCTTTGAGGTTATTTTTATCTCTGTTGGAAACGTACATGTTGTAACCTTGTGCGGCTTTCAGTTTCACAGTTTCTTTTTCGCCCATCCAAACTTCGGCTGTACTGTCAATCACTTGGCCTTTTTGTACAGCTTCAATCATGCTGTTGGTACGAAAAGCGTAGGAAAGACCAGTCAACGTTTCGTCTTCTCTCGAGCGGGAGCTGTCTGTGCCCATTACGGCTGAAATAAGGCGAATGCCGTTTCGCTCCGCCGATGCAACAAGGTGGTAACCGGCATCTTCAATGTGGCCTGTCTTTAAACCATCAACGCCCACATTTCGGCGTAACAAGCCGTTACGGTTTGGTTGAGAAATGTCACTGTATGTAAAGCGTGGAATGTTAAAGTATTGGTGGTATTGTGGGAAGTTTTTAATAATCGCACGTCCCAGTGTAGCCATGTCTTTTGCGGTGGAAACTTGTTCAGGGTGTGGCCAACCGCTGGCGTTTTTAAATGTGGTGTTCAACATGCCAAGTTCCACAGCTTTATCGGTCATTGCCATGGCAAAGGCATCTTCGGTGCCACTTAAAAATTCGGCAGCAACAATGCAAGCATCGTTACCAGAAGAAACCAGAATACCTTTGATCAGGTCTTCCGTTTTAACGGTTTTACCAACCTCTAAAAACATTTTTGAACCACCTTTGCGCCAAGCTTTTTCGCTGATTGGCATCATGGTTTCAAGGGTTAGGTCCCCTCTTTCAATAGCTTCAAACAATAAGTAAGCTGTCATCATTTTGGTTAAGCTGGCGGGGCCCATTTGCAGGTCTGCGTTTTTTTCAAGAACAACGCTGCCAGTGTCCTGCTCAACAATGTAATAGCTTTCAGCATTTAAGTTGATGGCATAAGCTTGGGTTGTTAATAAAAGGCTTGTCGTTAAAGTGTATAATGCTTTTTTAAACACGTTATTTCCCCACATGTTGAATAATTTATTAGAGTTTTTCTAATCTACAACAATACGGGCGTTTGACCAACCTTCTTGTGCAATTTTGCTTAAAATTTCATCAGCTTCATCTACGGTTGATACAGGGCCAATGCGCACTCTGTGTAATGTTTTTGCACCGCGTACAAAGCTCATCAATTTAACAGATGGGAAGTATTCTGTAATACGAATCTGCTCCCGTGCGGCATTTTCACGGCTGGAAAAAGCACCCGTTTGCACATAGTATTGATGGCGACCAATTTTAACCTCTTCTGCGCTGGAAAGGTTGCTTTCATCCGCTGTGGGGTTGTTGCCATATTTTTCAGCAATGCGACGGGTGAAACTGCCAGATGCATTTGCCTTAACCGGTTTTTCAACAAACTTTTTCGGCGTTGGCCTTGCCACAGGCATGGCAGCATAACGCTTGATTGGCGCATTGGTGACATTGTTCTCCATTTCAGCGTAGCGACTGCGAACATTCAGCATACTGCCATCGGTTGGCAATGCTTCAAGTAACACGGGTGCCGTACCCTTTTCGGCCATGTTTAATGTGCGTGCCGCTGCGTAAGAAAGGTCAATAATTCGACCACGCAAAAACGGACCACGGTCATTCACCCGTACAATGGTGGAAAGGCCATTTTCTAAGTTGGTGACCCGCACATAGGTGGGAATGGGCAGTGTTGGGTGTGCCGCTGTCATGGCGTACATGTTGTACGTTTCGCCGTTGGCTGTTTTTTTGGCGTGAAAGTCCTTGCCGTACCATGAAGCCACACCCTTGCGGCGGTAACCTTCACTGGTGGAAAGTGGGTAATAAGTTTTGCCTAAAATGGTGTAAGGGTTGCCAAACTTGCGCTTGCCGGTAATGGCAGGTGCGCTGTACGGTGCTGGTTTGGAAGCTGTGGTGGGCGCAATGTCCGGCGCAAAGGCATGGTCAAGGGTGCTACAACCTGCCATCAAGCCTGCTAAAATGCTTAAACAACCAAAGTTTTTAAGGTTCAATTTCATGAAGGTTAAAGCCTTTCTTTACCGGCCAAAGCATCCGCCAAGGTTAACACGCTAAACGCAAAGTAGCTGGAGTAATTCCATTTCATAATCACATCAAAATTGTTATAAACAAGGTACGAGCGCTTGGATGGGCCGTCTGGCATAAACAAGCGTGCCTTGGTGTTGTCGGTTAATTTATCCAAGTGTTTTTTGGTTTTGTGGCTAATCCCCATGGCGCGCCATTCTTTTAAAGTACGCTCACCACTTAAACCACGGGATGACAGTTTGATGGGGGGTAAAATTTTGCTCAAGGTTACAGCCTCACCCCATGGCATGTTGTTTTGCCAGCCACTTTGGGTAATGTAATTGGCGGTGGATGCGAAAACGTCGGCCTCGGTTTGCCAAATATCCTTACGGCCGTCACCGTTACCATCAGCCGCAAATCGGTAAAAGCTAGAAGGCATAAACTGGCACTGCCCCATTGCCCCTGCCCATGAACCAGTTAAATCATTCAAAGGGATGTGCCCATCGTGGACAATTTTAACGGCTTTAATCAGCTCGCTTCTAAAAAAGTCACGGCGGTGAGACTGGTAAGCCAGCGTTGCTAAACTTGGGATGATTTTAAAGTCGCCCGGCAGTTCACCGTAAGCAGATTCAACACCCCAAAGGGCCAGTATCACTTCTTTGGGTAGGTTATATTCTTTTTCAATGCGGTTAAGGTCTGACAGGTGTTTTTCTTTATTCGCAAGGCCGTTTTTAATGCGCAGGTCGGACGCAAGGCGGTTGAGGTACTTACTAAAAGTAAAAACAGATTCAGGCTGCTTTTTAAGTTTTTGGTGTACCTTTGGTTGTGGTGCTTCAACACCGATCATGGCTTTGTCAAAAATAGAAACATCAATGCTTTGCTTTTTTAGGTCCGCACGCACACTGTCCAAAAATTCGTTAAAAGTTTCAGCGTATGAAAATTGTGCCATACCGGTGAGCAACGCCAAGGAAAGCAAACCTGTTTTGAAATGTTTCATTTTTAAAAAGTCTCCTGTCAAATTCAAACCATATGATAACAAAAAGTATTTGTTTTATGAAGGTCACTTTAAGAAAGATTGATACAGGTCGTGACAAACAAGCCACGTTTTGAGCTACCCTTGGTGAAGCAATTTAAATCTTTTAGTTTTTGGATGTATTAGCTCTAAAGCGCTTGAAACTTCATGGCGTCTTCAGGTTTTAGGCGAACCGTTAAGTGCCATGTTTGGCCGTCAAGCTCTTGCTTTAAAATTTGACCATTGGCATGCAACCATGAAAGTTTGCGCCCTTCTGCGGCATCTAAGGTAATCTCCACATCTTTTTCTCCTTGGGACAAAGCTTCTTCAATTTGCTTTTTAAGTCTGTGAATGCCTTGGCCAGACAAGGCGCTGATTAACGTTGCATCGCTTAAAAAGCCCGCCATAGAATCCTGCACAAGGTCGGCTTTGTTGGCCACGTGTAACACAGGGATATTGTCAGCCTTAATTTGCTTTAAAACGTCCACCACGTCGGCATTTTGGGCGGCCGCATCTTCATTGGAAGCATCGTGGACATGTAAAATCAGGTCGGACAGCGTCACCTCTTCTAGTGTAGAAGAAAAGGCTTCAACCAGTTCGTGCGGTAAGTTGCTCACAAAACCAACGGTGTCACTCAACAGCACTTCACGGCCAGAGTCCAGCTTGATTTTGCGCATCAAAGGGTCCAACGTAGCGAACAGCATGTCCTTTACAAAGGCGTCTTCTGTTTCGGTTTGTCTGTCATCGCTCACAAGGGCGTTGAATAAAGTGGACTTGCCAGCGTTGGTGTAACCTACCAATGAAACAACAGGTAAGGCATTTTTTTCACGGGCACGGCGTTGCAGGTCCCGCTCTTTTTTCACGTCCTGCAATTGTCGTTTAATTTGAACAATTCGGTCATTGATCATCCGTTTATCAAGCTCAATTTGGCGCTCACCAGGGCCACCAGTTTTACCCATACCACCACGTTGACGTTCAAGGTGGGTCCACGCACGGACCAAACGCCCCGCAAGGTAAGTTTGATGCGCCAATTCTACTTGAAGGCGACCCGCTTTGGTTTGCGCACGGTCGGCAAAAATTTCGAGAATAAGGTGTGTACGGTCAATCACTTTGGCTTGCAAAGTTTCTTCTAAGTTTTTTTGCTGCCTTGGGGAAAGTTGCGTGTTTACAATCACCACGTCCACACGTTCAGCGTCGTCCAGCACTTGTTCCACCTCTTCTAGCTTACCTTTACCAATTAAGGTTTTGGGGTGAATGTTCCGCAAGGTGATGATGTTTTTATAGATCACATCAAGGTTGAGTGCTTCGGTCAAGTTGACGGCCTCTTCCAATTTGGCTTCGGGTTCACGCAATTGGCTGGATGCGCCCTCGTCGTCGCCGTCTGGAAGTTCAACGTGCAAAACCACAGCGCAAGGCTGCGGTTCATGAGTATCATAAACTGTTTGAATGCTCATTTAGTTTTAAACAACTTTAATAATTACCACTGTCTTCAAAGCCTGGCAGGTCAAAAACTTGGAAGTTTTCGGTCGGCATCACTGTTGAAATGCCATGCTTGTAAACCAACTGAGTAATACCATCGCGTGACAAAGTCAAACAAAAGTTGTCAAACCATGTCAGTTTACCTTGTAGCTTAACACCGTTTGTTAAAAACACAGTCACCGGTTGGCGTGTTTTGCGAAGGTGTCTTAAAAAGGCTTCCTGCATGTTGGGCTGTTGTGCGTCTTTAGACATGTTTGTTATTCCGTTTATTATTTTTTATTTCATAATATAGCAGTGACCCACATCTGTCACCACCTAAAATTATATATGGTGTCACGAAATGGCCTTTTCAAGCATGTTTTTAGCGAAAATAAATATTATTGCACTTGAATTATCAGCCATTAAAAACATATTATAATGTGCAAACTTAATCTTTATACCTTTTAGCCTCACATTTAAGGAAATATATGAGCAGAAAAAATGTTGTCATAATCGGCGCAGCTGGTTGGTTGGTTGCATTGCTGGCGCGTGAATTGAAAACCGTCGGTGTGAATGTCCTCACGGAAGATGATCTTGGAAAAGACAAGCAAGATAAAGGCGATACGCTGGCACGTCTCAATGTCCAAGAATGTCCCGACGATATGGACATGGACATTGCCAATGCCAAAGTCGGACTTTTTGATGATGAAGTGGAAGCGATTTACAAGCTTAAATCGTCCGTACGCTCCATGCGGTTTCTGCATGATGACGTAGATGAGTTTATTCGCAACCCAAAAGACTTGATGGCCGATGATGACCCAGCGCCATTTTTCCGTCAACACTCCAAACACCACAGTCACCAAGCCAAAATTCAAAGCAAACGCTTAAAACAACGTGGCAACCCGAAAGGGTTTAACGGTTTTAATAAACCCTTTGTTCGATAAGAAATACGATTAAAAAAGCCCTCAGTTTGAGGGCTTTTTTTTAATTGTCGTTGAGACGGGTGAGCGCAATAAACTTGGCACGGCGGCTTTGTTTACTGGCACCAGCCTTTTCAATTTCGTTCAAGCATTTTGCAATTTCGGCGGAAACACGTTTCATGGTCAGGGTGTAGTCCCTTTGGGCACCGCCCACAGGTTCCTTAATAATTCCGTCAATAATGCCCAACTTTTTAAGATCTGTTGAAGTAAGCTTTAAGGCTTGTGCTGCGGTGGATGCACTGCGTGCGTCACGCCATAAAATGGAAGCGCAACCTTCTGGAGAAATGACAGAGTAAATGCTGTGCTCCAGCATTAAAACTTTATCCGCCACGGCAACGGCCAACGCCCCGCCAGAGCCACCTTCACCCGTTACAACGCTGACCACAGGCACGTTGAGGGTGAGCAATTTTTCAATGCAAGAAGCAATGGCTTCACTTTGGCCACGCTCTTCCGCTTCCACGCCGGGGAAAGCACCGGGCGTGTCCACAAAGGTAACAACAGGAAGGCCAAATTTTTCGGCCATGTCCATCAAGCGCTGGGCTTTGCGGTAACCTTCTGGCTTAGGCATACCAAAGTTATGCTTCACACGGTCGGCTGTATTTTTACCTTTTTCAATGCCAAGCACCACCACACTTTTGCCCAAAAACTTACCAATGCCGCTTTGCATGGCCTCGTCTTCTGCGTACAATCTATCCCCCGCAAGTGGCACAAAGTCCGTGATAAGATGGCGGATGTAATCCTTTGCATGTGGACGGTTTGGGTGGCGAGAAACCTGCACTTTTTGCCAAGGTGTGAGGTTGCGGTACAAACGGCGCATGACTGACTTTTCCTTGATGTGAAGGCGGTTCAGCTCTTCTTCAAGGTCCTTAATAGGGAGTTCACCTTCCTTGCTGCCTTCAAGTTTACGCATTTCTGTCATGCGTGTTTTAAGGTCCTGTAAAGGGGCTTCAAAGTCTAAAAAATGTTCTGCTGCCATTGTGCTCTTTTATACTTAATTTTTGCTCGGAGAGTATTTATGCTTCTTTTCATAGCAATTGTCAAGATTGTATGCCACTTGACAAACGGTAGTGTAACAGATATGTTCCCTCGTCCATAATTTTGTGGAACATCTATATAAGGCCTTTTATGAAACAAAACACTGTTAATGCCATTTACTTACATGGCTTTGCATCCGCTTTTGACCCAAATAACGAAAAAGTTGCATTTTTAAACACACAAGTGAACCTCATTCCCTTTAGTTATGACAGCTGCGCCAGCTATGACGAAAATATCCAAAAAATGACAGCTGTGATTCACAAACATGACATTGCCTTGCTGGTGGGTTGTTCCTTAGGTGGTTTTTACGCCCTTGAATTGGCGGAAAGAATTGCTGGCACTTTTGCCCTTGCCTTGAACCCTTCTTACAACCCCAAACAAAGCTTGGCTAGAGTTGTGGGTAGCCACATGAACTACACCACAAACTGCCCCGAAACACTTACCCAAAGCGTGGCTGAGAGTTACCCAGCTGGCGGTGCGCCACGCCCTTGCAATGCCATTGTTATGGTGGAACTGGGCGACGATGTGGTGGACCCACGTCAGTCCGAACATCACTTTTTCAAAGCACCATCAAACCTTAAATTCTTAAGTTTCCCTGGTGGCAACCACCGCTTTGAAAGTTTGCAAAAGCGTTGGCACTTGGTTGAACCGTACCTGAAGCCTTCGCCACAATTGGCCGTTGGCTAAAGCAGGTTATCAAACATCACGACACAAAAAAGCCCTCTTTCGAGGGCTTTTTTTATAAGCGTTTAGCTAAAATTAGCCAACAATTTCTTCAGCTTTGAAGAAGTAGTTTACTTCACGCTCAGCCGCTTCGATAGAGTCAGAGCCGTGAACACCGTTTGCGTCAATGCTTTCGCAGAAGTCCGCACGGATTGTACCAGCTTCAGCTTCTTTAGGGTTTGTAGCACCCATAAGATCACGGTTTTTAGCAACTGCGTCTTCACCTTCTAGAACAGAAACAACAACTGGGCCAGATGTCATGAAAGAAACAAGGTCACCAAAGAATGGACGCTCTTTGTGCTCGGCGTAAAAACCGCCAGCCAATTCGTCATCTAGTTTAATTTTTTTAGTTGCAACAACTTTAAGACCAGCGTCTTCAAAGCGTGTTAGAATTTTACCAATGATGTTTTTTTCTGTTGCATCAGGCTTGATGATAGAAAGTGTACGTTCGATAGCCATATTATTTAAAACCTTTTGTTTGTTGAGATTATTAAAAAATCTATGTGTTGGGTTTTAACCAAGTTGGCTTAAAATTGCAACCAATTTTTAATCAGCGGTCATCATCTGGTTAAAATGTTTACGACAAAGGGATATGTACTTGTCGTTGCCGCCAATTTCAGTTTGCTGACCATCCTTCACGGGTTGGTTGTTTTGGTCAAGGCGCATGTTCATGGTGGCCTTAGCACCGCATTTGCAAATGGTTTTCAGCTCCACCAATTCATCGGCAATGGCTAAAAGACGCTTAGACCCTTCAAAAAGTTCACTTTTAAAGTCGGTTCGCAGACCATAACAAAGCACAGGCAAGTCCTTGTGGTCACAAAACTGGGCGAGATCATCCACCTGTTTGGCGGTTAAAAATTGGCACTCATCCACCAAAACGCAGGAGAAATGTTCGTCAATAAAGTGTGCGGAAAGCTCTTCATAAAGGTTGGTATTGCTTGTAAAAAGGTTGGCTTTTTCCTTTAAGCCAATGCGGGATGTAATTTCCCCTTGTTCGTAGCGGTCGTCTAGGGCGGCGGTGTAAAGGCACGTGTTCATGCCACGTTCTTTATAATTAAAATCTGCTTGCAGTAGCGTGGTGGTTTTGCCTGCATTCATCGCAGAGTAATAAAAATAAAGCTTAGCCATTTTTAAGTAACCTGTGTTGCTGACGCTTCCAGTCCGCATCTTTGCTGGCAAGGCGCTTGTCGTGCTTTTTGCGACCACGGACAAGGGCAATTTCCACCTTCACTTTGCCATCTTTCCAATAAAGGCGCAGTGGCACAAGGGTTAAACTTTCCTTTTCCTTGCGTAGGCTTAGTTTTTCCAGCTCTTTTTTGTGCATCAAAACTTTGCGACTGCGTGTTTCTTCGTGCTGGGCATAACCTGCATTGTTGTAGTGAGAAACATGGCTGTTGATCAAGAAAAGTTCGCCATTGCGGTCAAACTGGGCGTAGCATTCGCCAATGCTAGCTTTTTTATCGCGCAGGGATTTCACCTCGCTGCCAGTCAGCACAAGACCACCTTCTAATGTTTCAAGAATGTCATAGTCATGTCGCGCCTTTTTGTTTTGCGCAATCAAGTTGCTGTTGTCTGGCTTTTTCTTTGCTTTTCCCATAAGGTTCGTTTTACTGCTTTTGTTCTTCCACTTCAAGGGAATTGTTTTTCTTCGCTTCATCCATGAAGAATTTTATCGCCTCGGCCATATTGTTTTTTTGCTGTTCAGCTTGTTGCAAGGCTTGCTGTTTTCTTGCTTCGGCCAATTGTATTTGGTATTGGCGCTCACGGAACAGGCTAAACACCAACAGCAACAACATCATGGTTAAAAACATAGCCAAGCCAATGCGTTTTTTTTTGGTGGTTTCATTTTTGTGCATAAAGCGCACGCTCAGCGCCATAAAAAACAGCGGAATCAGAAAAAATGTCGCCGTTATCAAGGTAGGTACGGTTGTTTCGTCCACCCCATTGAGTGCGATGATGACATAAGGCAGTGCGGTCACCAGCATTAAAAATCCCACAAAAACAATTGCAAGAATGCGGCACCATTTATAAACATGTTCCAAGTTTTAAAATCCTTTTTTATTCAGCTGATACTTTACGCATCTGCGGTTAAATTTTCAAGCTTCATTAAAATGTTGTTCAGCAGGCCAAGGCGTGCTTCCCCTTCTGGCACTTTGTAGTGAAAAACAATTTTTTGGTCGGGTTTTAAAGTGATAACCCCAGCGTTTTGCTGAATCAACATCAACAAACCTGAAGGGTTGGGGAACGTGTTGTTACGCAAAGCCACAACCACCCCTTTTGGCCCCATGTCCAGTTTTTCAATGTTTAATTTTTTACAGCGGTTTTTAAAGCGCACCACGTCAATCAGCTTCTTCACTTCTTGTGGCAGGTCGCCAAAACGGTCCACCAGTTCATCGCCAAAGTCGGCCAGTTCGTCTTCGGTTTCCAGCCCAGCTAGGCGCCTGTAAAGGGACATACGGGTGTTTAAATCTCGCACATAAAGTTCAGGGATTAAAAACGTTAAACCAAGGTTTAAGCTTGGGCTGTAACTTTCGCCAAAGTGGGCATTTTGGTCGGCTTCGCCATGTTCTTGTTTGTGCTTCACCTCCGCCACCGCTTCGTGGAGCATTTTGTTGTAAAGCTCAAAGCCCACCTCTTTCACTTGGCCACTTTGTTGTTTGCCAAGCAAGTTGCCAGCACCGCGAATATCCATGTCATAAGAAGCGAGGGTAAAGCCAGCGCCAATGCCTTCCAACCTTTGTAAAATCTGCAACCGTTTTACAGCGTCTTCACTCATTTGGCCTTTGTTGGGCAATAAAAAGTAAGCGTAGGCACGCAACTTAGAACGCCCCACACGCCCCCGAATTTGGTAAAGCTGTGCCAAACCAAAACGGTCGGCGTTGTGAACAATTAAGGTGTTGGCACGGGCAACGTCAATCCCACTTTCAATAATGGTGGTGGCCACCAGCACGTTGAACTTGCCTTCATAAAAGTCGGTCATGGTGCGGTCCAAAGCGTCCTTCGCCATTTGACCGTGGGCGACACGCACTTTGCTTTCTGGCACAAGGTGGCTTATCACATCGGCCAGTTTTTCAATGCCGTCCACTCTTGGGGTTACCACAAAAACTTGTCCGCCTCTAAAAATTTCCCTCAAAATCGCTTCTCTTAGGACCTTGCGGTCGAACTTCATTACATAAGAGCGGATCGCCAAACGGTCCACCGGCGGCGTGGTAATCATCGATAGTGTCCGCAATCCAGATAGGGACATTTGCAAGGTGCGTGGGATGGGTGTGGCGGTCAGCGTTAAAACATCCACATTGGCTTTAAGCTGTTTTAACCGTTCTTTATGGGCCACGCCAAAGCGTTGTTCTTCATCCACCACCAGCAAGCCAAGGTCTTTAAATTCAACACTTTTGCCCAGTAAGGCATGGGTGCCCACCACAATGTCCACATCGCCGGACTTTAAACCTTCCAAGGTTTGTGTTTTTTGTTTGCCTGTGACCAATCGGGACAAGTGCGCCACCTTGATGGGGAAGTCCTTAAAGCGCTTGAAAAAGTTTTCAAAATGTTGCCGTGCCAGCAATGTTGTGGGCACAGTCACCGCCACTTGCTTGCCGTTCATGGCCGCAATAAAAGCACTGCGCATCGCCACTTCGGTTTTACCAAAGCCCACGTCACCCACCACCAGTCGGTCCATCACCCCAGGGCCGTAAAGGTCCCCTTCTACATCCTGCACCGCTTGCAATTGTTCTGACGTTGGTACGTAAGGAAATCCTGCACAAAACTCGTCATACAAGCCATCAGGCGCTTTGTATTGAAAACCCTTTTTAATTTCACGTTCGGCGGCCACTTTCATCAAGTCCCCCGCCATGGCCAGCAGGTCTTCTTTCACTTTGGCTTTGCGGGCTTGCCACGCCGCACCGCCTAATTTATCCAGCTTGGTGTTTTCAACGTCGCCACCATATTTTGACAAAACATCCAGCGACACCACAGGCACAAATAACCTGTCCCCACCTTCGTATTCTAGTTGCAAAAAGTCCTGCTGGGTGTTGGCCACATCCATTGTAATCAAGCCTTTAAACTGGCCAATACCATGGTCATGGTGTACCACCAAACTGTCCACCTCAATTTCATTAAAGTGGGAGATGATATCCTCCGCCTTGCGCTTTTTGCGCTTGACGGGTCGGTTGTTACGTTCGCCAAACAGGTCTTGTTCAGTGATGATTAACAACCCGTGATCATGGTCATAAAAACCCCAAGAAATGGGGGTGACCGCCATGCAAATTTTGGCCTTGGACTTTTTAAACCCTGCGTAGCTTTTAACCGTTTCGGGGGTGGTGAGGCCGTGCTGTTCAAGGGTGCGTTCCATCCGCACCAAAGTGGAAGGTGCAAGCCCTGAAAGCAGCACTTTATCACCATTTTTCATGGCTTGGGTTATCAGCGCCATGGCGTTGTCCACCACGTCTTTATGGTCTTTTTTATCAGCCAAACTAAAGGAAAGTGGTTCAACTTGTTTTTTAAGCTGGTTGGGGTTGTCCCCTTCAAATTGGTCCAGCAACAGCCAAGTGAATTGCTGGTGTTTTTTGTCCCATTCGTCTTTTTGTAAATATAAAAGTTTACGCTTTAATGGGCGGTAAGCTTCCGCCACCTCACCGTCAAAACCACCTTCACCTTCCAAATTTAAACGGGCATCATAAGCTTCGTTAATGGCACGGCTTCGCGCTTCAAAGGCAATTTCCGCCAACGGAGTGCGCACAATTAAAGTGTTGTCTGGGTTTAAAACGTCCAGCAGTGAAGGCAGTTCATCTTCACCGTAAAAAAGCGGCAGGTAATGGCTGATGGCATCATGCTTTTTGCCTTCGGTAATGTCCTTATAAATGCTATCCCCCGTCGCATGGGGGAAGTGACTGCGCCAGTTCTTTCTAAAACTGGTAATCCGCTCATCGGTCAGCACCACTTCGCTGACACTTTTCAGGTCAATCGCATTCACCGATTTTTCAGTGCGCTGGGTCACAGGGTCAAAGGTTTTAATGCTTTCAATTTCGTCGTCAAAAAAGTCAATTCGGTACGGTTCTTCCGCGGTGGAAAGAAAAACGTCCAACAACGAGCCTCGCACCGAAAATTCACCCGCTTCCATCACTGTGCCCACACGCAAATAACCACAATCCACCAGCGTTTTGACCACATGGTCACGGTTATGGGTGCTGTCCACCTCAAGTTTTAAGGTTTGTGGGAGTTTGTCTAGTGGTGGCACACGAATAGAAAGGGCATTTGCCGTGGTTAAAATCACTTTCGCACTGCCATTTTGAATAGCGCTTAACGTGGCGACACGGCTGGCTTGAATTAAAGGGTCTGCGCTTAAGCGGTCATAAGGTTGCACATCCCAAGCGGGGAACTGGTGCACCGTTAACTTGGGGTGAATAAATTTTAATTCCTCCGCCACATTGGCCATGTGTTCAGAATTTTTGCAAATAAACAAAACCGTTCCGTCATAACTTTTTTGCAAGTCATCTAGCAAGTGAGCAAAGGCATATTCTGTCACACCGGTTAAAGTGCCCTGCTGATTTTTTTGAAGATAATTTTTTAAGCTGGCCATTAAATTGAAGGGTGATAATTCTTTTTAATTTTTATAAATAAATCGGCATTTAAATGGGGCGGCAATGGTTTTTCATTTTGAAAATAAGCCAACAAGTCAAGGTCACTTTCCAGCAAAATGTTGCGCAGAGCCGTCAATTCGTCTTCGTTTAAATGGTTAAGCTCATTTTCAATGAAGCGTCCCATGATCATGTCCAGCTCCTTAATGCCGCGACGCTGTCCCCTAAACTGAATTTCTTTTTTTAAAATGTCCGTCATTTTGTGCGTGCTTTGCCTTGTTTTAAAACATGCAAACAATGTACCCAATTTAACCAGCAATTAAAAGTTTTCATTTTTAAAATGCCCTGCTAAACTGCCTTTTATGACACAGCAGAATTCACACAATTTTTTATTTGAGCCTTACACAAAGTTGCCACGTGTGCCCGAAAAACTGTTGCCACGTTTTAGGAAATTGTGCGGCCTGCGTTATATTGACATTTTGCTCCACATGCCCACAGGCGTCATCCACCGGACTTATCGCCCCCGCTTGGCGGACTGCTTAAGCGAAGAAATTTCAGTTTTAAAGGTTAAAGTGCTGCACCATAAAGCAGGTCGCACCAAGCGTAGCCCTTATAAAATTTACGTTGCCGATGCCGAAAATGACGTTTTGGAACTGGTGTTTTTCAACAGCGGTGCTTGGCTTAAAAACGCTTTTAAAGAAGGTGAGGAAGTGACCATTTCGGGCACGGTTATGTTTAACTTAACCGAAAAACAAATGCACCACCCCGAACATTACCCCAAGCACAAAACGCTGGACGATATTTGCGGCGTCACCCCAGTTTATCCGCTTACCGCTGGCATTAGCCACAAGGTGCTCACCAACACCATTGACGCTGTTTTAAAAATGGCACTGCAACAAAAATTTGTAGAATGGTTGCCCCAGCAAAAATTGGAGGAGTACAACTGGCCAAGATTTATCGAAAGTTTGTACCACATCCACAAGCCCGAAAATGAAGACTGCATCAACCCCAACGCCCCTGCCCGTTTGCGCTTGGCGTTTGATGAATTGTACGCGTGGCAACTTGCTTTGGGCAAAGCACGGGAAGAAAACAGCCACCTTCAAGGTATTGCCCACAATGTGGCTCAAAACCCTTTGCGCCAAAAATTTTATGAAAGTTTGCCCTTTGACTTAACAGGGGATCAAAAACGCACACTCGCCGAAATTGACGATGACATGGCCAGACCAACGCCCATGCTGCGCCTCACCCAAGGGGACGTGGGTAGCGGTAAAACCGTGGTTGCCTTTGCCGCCATTTTAACGGCGCTGAGCAGTGGCCACCAAGCGGCGATGATGGCGCCAACCGAAATTTTGGCCATTCAGCACTTTCAAAATGCCCAAAAATGGTTGGAGCCTTTGGGGGTTAAATTAGGGCTTTTAACAGGCAAGTTAAAAGCAAAGGAAAAGCGTGCCGTTAAAAAACAAATCAGTGAGGGTGAAATTGACCTGCTGATTGGCACCCACGCCTTGATTGAGGACGATGTTCAACTACCCAGCCTGTCTTTAGTGGTGATTGATGAACAGCACCGCTTTGGTGTTAAACAGCGCCTAAAGCTCACCAAAAACCAAGCGCCAGACCTGTTGGTGATGACTGCCACCCCTATTCCGCGCACCTTGGCGCTGACCTTTTATGGCGACATGGATATTTCCCTCATCCGTGAAAAACCACCAGGGAGAAAAGAAATTGACACCCGTGTTTTCAGCACCGAAAAACTGGACGATATCAGCCAGTCCCTCGGTCATGTTATTGAAAAGGGTCAGCAAGTTTATTGGGTGTGCCCATTGGTGGAAGAAAGTGAGAAAAGTGACCTTGCCGCCGCCACGGGGCGTTATGAACATCTGGCCAGCATTTACCCCAATGAAGTGGGCTTGTTACACGGCAAATTAAAAGGTGCGGAAAAAGAACAAATCTTGGAGGACTTCCGCCAAGGCCAATTTAAAATTTTGGTTTCCACCACGGTCATTGAAGTGGGGGTGGACGTGCCTGCCGCCACCGTGATGGTGATTGAGCATGCCGAACGTTTTGGCTTGGCGCAGTTGCACCAGTTGCGTGGCCGTGTCGGCCGTGGTGACAGTCATTCATCTTGCTTGCTTGTTTACGCACCACCCCTTTCAGTTTTTGGGCGGGAACGCTTGAACGTGATGCGAGAATCCAACGACGGCTTTGTTATTTCCGAAAAGGACTTAACCTTGCGTGGCCCCGGCGAGGCCTTAGGCACAGCCCAAGCAGGGCGTATGTTTACAAGACTGGCGGACTTGGCCGAACATGGCGACCTGATTCCCCAAGCAAGGGAGCTGGCGCAACAACAACCCAGCTTGCAACAAAATTTATTAAAAGAGCCTTACACAACGCTGTTCCAAATTTTCCAAAAAGCCCAAGCAACCGAATTGATAAGAAGTTAAGTTGAACAGGCTTTCGTCCAATCAAATCAGGTAGACTGTGGTCAAAAATAATCTGGGGAATGGATTTGGCGGTCGATTTTTTAGATATAAAAAAATACATACCTTTCTGAATTTGACCTCGTTCGGACGAACGTTTAACTTAATATAAGGGATATTATTTCAACTACTTAGAATGTGAAGTTAAAAATTTAGTTTAACCACTCATCATTGTCTGTCACCACAGGCTTTGGGCGTTTTTTCGGCTTCACCGCCTCTTCTTGCTGAGGTGCTGGTGTGGCAGGCGTTTCCACAGCGCTTCTATCCTCAACGCTTAAAGGCTGGGCAACGCTTGTGGTGTTTTGTGCTGTGTTGGCTTCCGCCACTTCTTGGGACTGGGTCGCGCTTTCATTTTCTTCATTGGGTTTTTGCAATTCTTCGGGGTTAACAAAGGGTACACGGAACTTCAGAATCAGCACGCCGATGATAACCATAAAAATCATTCCACCTAAAGTGATGGAGCTGTAAGCATACAAAAACATGGCCAATAAAATGATGATAACACCCATAAAATCAACAAACCTTATATTTTAATTTTTACATTTTTTATTTTCAAAAATGTGCTTTTTGATGCGCACTTTTTTAAACCTTTTTAAAAGACGAATCAATGCGCCTTTGGCCAAGGTTTTTGCATCTGTTTTTCGTCCCATATGCCGACATTTTCGCCCTATATGCACAATTACGAATCAGTTGGTTCGCCTTTTTTATGGACTTCAATAAAAGCGAATTACCCTATTTTTCGACATGTGCGTTGTAACGTTCCATAAACATCCGACCAATGCCAATGATACGGTCAGTATGGAGTTTATCCATTTCCATATGGAATTGGGACTCCACCACAGGCAGTTTTTCAATGGCGCGTTCACGCTCACCGCCCACGCCAAACACCATCATGTCTGTCACAAACAAAAAATCACTGGCGGGGATAAAATAAACCTGAACCTGTCCGTTTTCAAACTTAATACGACGCTTAAAATCGGCAAAGGCTTTATGGTTTCTCGGTCTATCCGCGGTGAAAAAAATGTAACGGCAGCCCTTTTTAAGGTTGGCGGTAAGTGTGTCAATATTTTCATTTAATTGAACATCGTTCATCATAAAAGGTGAGAAAATCCAAGTGGTTTCACTCTCCGCTTCCACAGCGCTCACATATTTTTCATTGACCAACCACGACAAATTTGAACCCACAATAATGTTTTTTAAATCACTAATTTTATCGTCCAAATATTCTTGGCGGTGTATTTTCAAACTTTGCGCCAAAATGGTCTGGGTGATAAAAACTGTCAGTAAAACAAAGCTCAAAGCAATGGCAATATTTTCCAGCGACGCCACATTCCGCGCCTGCTGCATAATAAAAGCCATGAAAATTACGCTAAAAACCAATAGGATATTGACCAACGGGTGTTTGATAACCGTGGTTAAAATTTCGGAGACTGACTTGTATTTTTTATCGCTCATATTTGCCCTTGCGCATTGAAATTATTGGAGTTTTAAGCCTTTGTAACTTTGTTCATTTTCCACCCAATACTTGCAACCATTTTCAGAAAAGACCAGTGTTGGATAGTTTTTTGGGAATGGTAAACGTTCGTTGATCACGTTACAAACTTCAGAGTCCTGTCGGTTATAGGCAACGTTTTTGACGCAGTTATAAAATGCCAATGGGTAGCTGATTTGTTTACAAATATCCAAATCATCCGATTTGTTTTTGATCACATAAGATAGCTTGCACTGATTGGCCCACAGCCATTTATCGTCCGACTCGAAGAGGTCGCACAAATCCAGTGACTTTATCAGAGTCTCAGGTTTGAATATGCGTTGAATATCACCTAAACAAGAGTCTCGAGTCGATAGGTCTTGAATTTTAAAACAAACCATTAAATTGTCTGAAATTTCAGAGTAGTATGAATAGCAATCACCACGGTCTTGGCTTTGCGAAACAACGTCACAGTGCTCTTGTTTTAGCTCTCCTGCTTCAAGCAGTTTGCCAATTTCTGTTAATGTGCATAACGATCTTTTTTCGTCATTGACGATAGATTCGCATTGCTCAATTTTGGAGACATCAACCCACTTCTTAGGTTCTAATGGAACAACTTTACTGCAGCCAGCAAGCACTAATCCAACAATTATAAAATTATGCACTTTCTTCAAAAACAATTTTCACAGGGCCTTTTTGTTGTTTTTCGTAATCACCTAAATAGGATGCAACTTTTGAAGCGAATACTCTATAAATTTCTGCTTGTTTGCTGTCTGGCATGGTTAGAATAACAGGTTGACCTGTATCCGTTTTGTGACGGATATCAAGGTCCAGTGGGATTTGAGCTAAAACATCCACTTTCAATCCATTTGCCGCTTCAATTGCGCCACCATGACCAAAAATGTGGGATTCATGGTCGCATTTCGGGCAAATAAACATGCTCATGTTTTCCACAAGGCCAATAATGGGCACACCCACTTTTTTAAACATGTTGAGGCCTTTGCGTGCATCAATCAACGCAATGTCCTGCGGTGTGGAAACAATCACAGCGCCACTGAGTGAAACTTTTTGAGCAATAGAAAGTTGGGTGTCGCCTGTGCCAGGAGGCATGTCTAAAATAAGCACATCTAACTCACCCCAATTGACATTAAACAGCATTTGCATCAAGGAGCTTTGAACCATGGGCCCACGCCACACAACTGGAGCATCTTCCTCCATTAAAAAGCCGATGGACATCATTTTTACACCGTTGGCAATCACAGGTTCAATGCGCTCGCCATCACTTTCGGGTTTTGCGTCTTTGACGTTCATCATGCGTGGTTGTGAAGGGCCGTAGATGTCAGCGTCCAACAGGCCAACTTTTAAACCTTGTACGCTAAGGGTAACTGCCAAGTTCATTGCTGTGGTGGACTTACCAACACCGCCCTTGCCTGAAGCAACAGCAATAATGTGTTTAACGTTTGGAATAGTTGTGCTCATAGCTATGCTTTTTCTTTCATTTTATACGCAGTGAAATTTAGCATAAAACAATGGCTAGTGCTAGTGGCTACAATTAAATTTTAATCATAACCACTGCCTAACTAGAGCTTTTGGAGTTTCTTTAGTTGTTTTGCTTTGGCTTACAAGATGTCATGAATGAAGGCTTGCAATCCCAGCCACTGCTTGTACATTTTATTGTTGCGCTGCGTTTGTTTCGGGTTCTGATTCGTTGATGTATTGACAACCGATGGACGTGGCGAATTGTTCGCTTCCACCACAGTTGGTGATGGATTTAATTTCATCATCTAGCTTTTTTGGATCTTCTTTAATGTGTCAATCTGCACCTCAAGTCCAGACTCCATAATACTATCTGATGACACCCCGAACTCCTGCGCTTGCGCTGGCAGGCAGAAGGCAAGGAGTGTAAGTAAAAAGATTCTAATTGCCATAATAAGTCAACTTTGTTTTTTAGTTATAAGTTTTACACCCCCAATTACCCGAACGATACTGCTGCGCTTTGTCAGAGTCTGTACACGATGAACCGCTAAGTGCCTTTTTACCATGGCTTTCAATGTTAGGGTCACGTTCTGTAATGGTTACGCATGAAGTTCCATCGTAATGTTGAGGTGGTGTTTTATCACCACAGGTAATCACTTCATTTATGTAGGTCTCTAAATCATCAACAACGGATTGTAAATCATTTATTTGTTCTTTAATGTCCCTCAAGTTGTTGTCATAAGCGTTGGACGCAATGTTTTCCTGAGCCTGCACACTGAAGACTAACAAATAACTTAATGTAAATAGCTTTAAAATTTTCATATTTTTCATCCTTATTGACACATGAACTCGACAAAGTTGTTGGCATTATCTTTTGCATAACTGCAATAACCACCAGTACAGCTCAAACCGATAGGGTTTGAAGTTCCAGGGCAAGTATCATCTGCCGATGTGCATTTTCTTCTGAAGTGATCCCAACAGCTTTCACCTGAAATAACACGCCAAGTCTTGCCATCATTCACAACGCCAGAATTTACCGTTTTGCGAATTTCTTTACATGACCAACTTGTACCATTCCACTGATGTGCATGGCCCGTTGGGCAAATAGTAGGTGGTTTTGCTTTGGCTGCATGAGCTGCTTTGCTTGGGTCACTTTCTGGTGTAACAGGATTTGTGCAACCAGCGCTAGTGTATATCAATCGACTGCTGTGACATTTCTTGATCTCGCCGATAAGGCCACCAAGGTCTCCTAGCCTAATTCTCAGGGTCTGAAGCTCTTGCTTATAGACTTCTGCGGCGCCACCACCGCTTTGGTCTGTATCAAAGCGGACCGATTTTTCCTGAGCTTGCACATTTGCTGTGGTGAGCAAAATGGCCAATGCAGTTAGTTTTATAAATTTTAATATGTTCATTGTGTTCATACCTTTTTTAAGATGTTGAGTCGTATGTATTTATAGAACGAATCATAATCACTTCTCAAATGAGCCACCTTTCTTACATGATTTACTTAGGGTCTTCAAACCACCGTTTTGACATTTAATTGTAATTTCACCTGTACATCCCATTGGGTCTGAACAGTATCGAGCAGAAATTGTACGTACTTGACCTTCAAACATATGAGATCTTCCTGGTGTTCCTCCTGGTCTTAGGTAGTACTCTGCACAGTGTGCTTGTACAGTCCATCCAATAGGGTGTCGAATATCGCAACCGGATGGTGCACAGGCTTGGGTATTGCAAGACTGGGAGGTTGCAGGCTTACTACCAGAGCAGTAGCTTGCACTTACAGTTTGCCCATCACTTCGTTTACATGAAACAGATCTTGTTTGCGTACCGCCACCACAAGACTTGCTGCAGCTTCCCCAGCTTCCAGATTGCCAGCTATAGCTTGGGCATGCAGTTGTGTTGCATGACTTGGACTCAGTTGAGCTTGGTTTTGGATCAGTGCAGTTGTCGTATGTGCAATATACAGGTCGTGTTCTGGTTTGTGTACCACCACCGCATGACTTGTTACAGCTACCCCATTTACTCCAACTGCCAGTAGTCCAAGGACCATAAGTTGGACAAAGTGGACTGCTACAGCTGCGAGATTCTGAAGTGCTTGGTTTAGAACCAGTACAGCTGTCATAAGCACAAGTTACAGAGCGTGTACGGCTTTGAGTCCCGTTACAAAGTGGTGAACATGTACTCCAAGAACCCCAATTACCAGCTGACCAAGGGCCGGATGTTGCACAAGCTTGCGTATTACAGCTTTTGCTTTCGCTGGATGGTGGTTTAGCACCTGTACAGCTGTCAAAAGTACAAGTTACAGAGCGTGTACGAGTTTGAGTACCGCCGCCGCATGACTTAGAACAAGCGCCGTATGAGCTCCAAGCTCCTGCTGACCATGGGCCAGACGTTGCACAAGCTTGCGTATTACAGCTTTTGCTTTCGCTGGATGGTGGTTTAGCACCTGTACAGCTGTCATAGCTACAAGTTACAGAACGGGTACGGGTTTGAGTACCGCCGCCGCAAGACTTAGAACATGAACCATATGAACTCCAACTCCCTGCAGACCATGGGCCCGTTGTTGGGCAAGTGGTTCCACATGTTTGAGACGTTGCTGGCTTGGTGCCCGAGCAATTAGAGTCCGCAAACACCTTGTTGTCAGAATCTCGGTTACAAGTCACAGTTCTTGTTTGTGTACCGTTACAAGTTTTCGAACATGTACCCCATGCGCCAGATTTCCAGCTAAAGGTGTGCTTTGCAACGGAGCCTGAACCACACTTATATCGACCTGTGGAGGCATCGCACAATGCACCGCTTGTTGTACATGTTGTACCTGTTGGGTTAGAGCTTGGGCAACTTGGCATGGTTGTGTTAGGACCACACAATTTGTTTGGACATGCCATGCTCCATTTTGTGCAAGGCCCTGTGTTACAAGTTTGAGATGTTGCAGGTTTGGCTGATTTACATTGACCATCCGCAACGGTAGTGCCGTCGCTACGCTTACAGATAACCGAGCGCGTTTGTGTGCCACCACCGCAGGTTTGCGAACATGTGCTCCATGTACCAGACTGCCAGGTGTAACCACAGGTAGAAGTGTCGACACATGCGCGTGATTCATCTGCTGGTTTAGATGCATCACAGATACCGCCTTCACATGAATACGTGCGGGTTTGGGTACCCGTACCGCACGTGTTGGAACATGCGCTCCATGGAGATGGTTTCCATGTACCTGCACCCACACAGCTGTTGCGAACAGATTCAAAGTTACCGCTATTACATACAGCAGAGCAAGACCCTGTGTAGCCTGTATCGCATGACCAATCTCCCGCTTCACCGTGGTTTAGATTGTGGTATGCGCTACACCCTGTACCGCCAACAGAGGCATAACAGTTTTGTGGTTTTTTAGGGCAAAATTCGTTGGAAACGCTGTAACTACCGTTATTACACGTCACATCAGCATTACAAGTGCCAAATTGACCTTCACAGGTCACGCCGCTTTGCTTTTGGCCGGATTGAAGGGAAAGTGAATTTGTTGAACATTCAGATAATTTCGCTCGGCCCACACAATCGTTTGGTACTGTGATCGATTCGCAGTACCATTTTGATCCATCCCATTTGGCCAGTTCGTTGCTGCCTGTACATGAAATCATCGGCGCTTTGGCCGCTGCGTTTGTTTCGGGTTCTGATTCGTTGATGTATTGACAACCGCTGGACGTGGCGAATTGTTCGCTTCCACCACAGTTGGTGATAGATTTAATTTCATCATCTAGCTTTTTTTGAATCTTCTTTAAAGTGTCAATCTGCACCTCAAGCCCAGACTCCACAATGTCATCTGACGACACCGTGAACTCCTGCGCTTGCGTTGGTAGGCAAAGCAAGAAGGCTGATAAAATGAAACAAATTTTTGTTGTTAATAAACGAACTGACATCACACACAAAACCCTTGGTAATTTTAATTTACATGAAAGCTTATATTAAAGAGCATTAGCACTAAACTGACAAGTCCTGATTTAATTTTCTTCCAAAAGAAAGTTTAGAGGGTGCTTTTCTTCAACTATTTTCTTTTTATGTTGATCGGCGACTTTGGTATATACTTCCGTTGTACTAAGATCTTGATGACCCAGCATTTTTTGGACAGACCTTAAGTTTGCATCATTTTCAAGTAAATGAGTAGCAAAACTGTGGCGCACACCATGGGGGGAAATCTGTATATTTAATGGCTGAGCAACGGCATTTAAAAGCTGAAAAGCACGCTGACGTGATAACGGTTTATCGCGATATTTCGGTGACGGGAACAAAAAATCCCCGCCTTTTTTGTTAAATATTGGTCGTGCCTTTTTTATGTACAGTTCAACAATTTGTTGCGTTTGACTGCCCACAGGAATAATGCGTGACTTCGCCCCCTTACCCATCACACGGATAAATCCTTTATGGTCCTCGCTTAATACATCCGAAAGGGTGAGCGATGTTAATTCCGAAATCCTTACACCTGTTGCATAAAGCAGATGTAGTAAGGCTTGTAGGCGAAGATCCTCCGGCTCATTACCTTTGGCTGCATGAAGTAGTTGAGCCATTTGCTCTTCTGTGATGGCTTTAGGCACTGTTTTGGTCTTTTTGGGTAATTCAATGCTATGGAAAGGTGACTCAGTCACAACTTTTTTGTGAATTAAAAATTTATAAAACATTTTTAAAGTTGAAATATGGTGAGACTGTGTGGAAGCCATGATACCTGAAGTGGCCATGCCTTGAACGTATTGTTCGGCATTGCTTTCTGTTACAGCTATTAAGTTGTTACAAATATCCACAAAATTTAAAAGAACCTGCTCATAAGAATAAATCGTGTTAAGTGCCAAACCTTTAACCGTCAGAAGGTATTCTTTATAAGCTTCTATCAGGAGGAAAGATCGCTGTTTGGCACTGTTCATCTTTTAGAGCTTGCTTGTGTCTATCAACGCTTCAAATGTAAGGTTTAACGCAGTGTCGCTTAAGCCTAGGAAGTTAAGACTTGTCATAACGTTGGATAGAGTTTGAACACTGACTTGGTCCATTTTATATTCAACAAAAGGCTGATAAATAAGGTTTAAAGCAGGAACCATGCTTTGTTTTTCCAAATGGTTGCCAAGCAATCTTAACCACAAAGCACCCATATCTTGCGATTGATTGGCGTAACTGGTGATGTGCTGAGCCATTTCCTGCCAGACATGATCTGGGAACGTGATTTCCGAAGCTTCCAGCAGACTTAACAGCATTTCAATGAATTGACGGTCCTGTTCATCGCTCATGCTTTTGGTTTTTAACCATTGATTAAAATTAGGTGTTGAAACCTCTTTTTCGACAAAGCTCATGTAAATGGCAATTTCTGCACGCTTTTGAGCCAGCTGGTTGGAAAGTGAGCGGTTGGATTTAAGCGCACCCCACCATGTTTGGGCATGCTCAAAGTCGCCATTTAATAGGCTGTGTTCAATCACTTGAGGTGCGAGCCAAGCCAAGTTGGTGTCAGCTTGAATGCCACGCAGTTCAGGTTTAAGGCGTGCAGCTAGGCGGAACATTTTATCTCTATAGGCCCTATCCCACAGCGCTTTCATTGTTAAAGCTCTTGTCGAGGGTAGACCAGAAACTTTGGCGCCTTGCCAAAGTAGTGCACGGGCAATGCTGCCATCCACTTCGGCTTCTGCAAAGCGTTCAACCCCTGGGGACTCCACAACTTTAGGGTCAAAGTCTGCTTTATCATATAGTAAGCCAAGTAGTGCAATGTCATCAAAGAAATTGAACCGCTCAACCAAACTTTCCGCCGCTTGAATACGCAAGGACATATTCAAAGCCACATTTTTAGCCAATTTGTTTAAAGCCACATCCGGCAAAAGTGGCACAATGTTCGGTGTAACAAGGTCGGGTGATGAAAGAAGCACGGCTGTATGTAAGGCTGAAAGTTCTTGATCTACCTTTAAAATGGGCATATCTGCATTGCCTTGAACCGCATCAAATAAGCTGTAAAGCAAGGCGTCTTCACGTCTTGTTTTTTGATCAAGCATGTTTAAGCTTAATTCAAACCCTTTTTCGTCCCCTGTTAAAAGTTGGCAGGTCAACAACGCTTTGCGCCAAAAAACATTGCCAGCATTCAAGATGTTTTCACGGACAAAGGGGCAAGCCGATTGAAGATCACCCTGCACCAGCTTACTTTGCACCCAAATGGCTGGCAAACCTTCGTGCTGGTTAAGGTTTTGTGGGGTCAACCCTGCTTTAGATAACAGTAGTTCAGCATGCCTAAACTCACCTAAGTTGAACAGATTTTGAATACGGAAAGCCAACCAGCTTGAATTTGACTGGTTGTCACCTTCAGGGGCATTGGCTTGAGTTAAAAGCAGGTTGAGCACCAGCTTATTTAAACTAGTAGACTGCAAGTTGGAGGTGGTAACTTTTTGAATAAAGTTTTCTGCTGACTCACGGCTTACTGTGTCAAAAACATTGTTATTAAAGCCGCTGTCTGCGTTTAAAAGGCCCACTGATGCAACATCTGCTTCTGTGAGGTTGGTCAACACTGGCATGTCATTCAAAGGTTTTACACTCGCCTTTTCGCTATTTTCAGCAGCAAGGCCTTTGTTGATGATGGACTCGATGGTCAATTCCATTTTTTCAACAGAATTTTCTAGCGCTTTTAAGCTTTCAGCCGTTTGGGCGTTCTGAGCTTCATTTTGTTGCTGCGCCAATTGCTCGGATGAAGCTTTAGGCAAGTCCTTCACTGCAATAGACTTGGCGTTTTTAGGTGGTTGGATGTTCCCTTCTGTAGACAATTCTTCAGCGGATTCGGCACTTTGCTGTGGCACAAACCCCAAACCTTCAGTGGGTTCAGCGTAAATTGGCTCGGCCACTTCTTGAATGGCCTGTGCATTTTCTTGGTAAAATCTTTCAAACTCGGCATCAATTTGGCTGTTTTCGGGTGCTTGCGGTTCAACTATTTCCGCATTTGTTGTGTTTAATGCGTTGTAATCCGATGGTAGTTCGCCATTCTCGCCAATAAGTGGTGCATAAAGATCTTCTTCAGAGAGCGGGAATTCTTTGTCAAAGTCCACACCTTGGGCCAGCGCTTGCTGGTTAAAAATGATTACGGCAAAAAGGAACCAAAAACGCATTAAAGTGTAACCTCTTTTGTTATTTCTTCAGTTTGAATTGGTTTGGTGTAACCGTAAACCCACAAACCAGCAAGGGCGATGCAAATAATTACTGTAATTTTAACAACTTTTTTAAGTGGGTTTGCTGTGGTGACAGTTTCTGATTGCAAGGACATTTTTAACCTTTAAATTTAACGTTGATATATTAGACATATGTTTAATGCCATCACTTTACATAGCGCTTTTATTTTTTGCAAGTGAAAGTAGGATAGTTGTCATGCAAACATTGATATCTTTTTTAAAATCATACATAATGGGTTTCATTTAAAAGGGGTTTATAAGTAAAGCACATGTTTTCTGACAAATTATTTGATCACAAATATGACATTGATGAACTGATAGAGGCCTTTTGCTCAGGCCATATCAGTTCTGTTTGGGTTTTAAATACACGTAACGCTGAAATAACCCCCCTGCCCAGCAATGACGACGTCGAAGATGGTGGTGATAACAACCATCTTCACATTATCGAAAGTTTACCACCTTCATTTATGGATGAGCTTACTCAAAACTATAAATTTTCAAAATTAGGCGAAGAAACGCAAAAGGAAGTTGTCAGCATTATTAACAACTGCACAAACGTACACGACCTATTAAAGCATGCTTATGACAATGACGCAGGCAGTTATATTATAAAAACATTAAAAGCTGCTTGCCTTGACTGGCTAGATATGCGAAACCTCATTCCCCCTTCTATGCGCCACACAAGTGACATGAGCATGTTTGACAGTTTAAGTGGCACGGACGGGCAAAAACACAAAATTAAAATATCAATTAAATAAGGTATAAACTTTGATGGGTGAAACTGAAACCCTTATAATGATTGGATTCATTATATTACTTTTATTATGTTCTGCGTTCTTTTCTGGTTCAGAAACAGCGCTTATGTCTTCAAGCAAGCCTAAACTGCACAAAATGGCTAAGGAAGGAAACACAAAAGCTGAACGTGTTAACAACGTAACCCAAGACCCTGAAAAGTTACTCAGCACAATTTTACTTGGTAACAACCTTGTAAACATTGCAGCATCTGCTTTAACCACAGGTGTATTTATTGAACTGTTTGGCGACAGTGGTATTGCCATGGCAACCCTAATCATGACCTTTTTGGTTCTTATTTTTGCTGAAATTATTCCAAAAACAGTGGCCAGCCGTAACCCTGAAAAACACTCCCTTTGGATTGCCTTCCCCATGACTGGGTTGGTTTATATTTTGCGCCCTTTCACCAAGTTTATTCAAGCGATTGCCAGCGTAATGCTGCGTTTGATTGGCATTAAGCCCAACGAAAGTGGCAACTTTGATGAGGACGATGTGCGCGGTGCTATTGGTATGGGCCTTGAAGAAGGTGTGCTTGAAAAAGGCGAACACCGTATGTTGGACAGTGTGATGAAACTGGATGAGATGACCGTGGCGGATGTGATGATTCACCGCCGTGACATTGAAATGCTGAATGCTGACACACCACTGGAAGAAATTTACCGTATTTTGTCAACCAAACCTGTGCACAGCCGCCTGCCCTTATGGCGTAACGACAAAGACAACTTAATTGGCATTTTACTTGTGAAGGACTTTTTTAAAGCTCACTACTACATGAAAGAGCGTGGTAAGGAGTTTAAAATTGAAGATGTGATGCAAGAAACTTATTTCGTGCCAGAAAGTGTTCTTTTGAACGATCAAATTGTTGAATTTCAAACACAGCGTAAGCACATGGCCATTGTTGTGGATGAATATGGCGACATTCAAGGCGTTGTAACCCTAGAAGATATCTTGGAAGAAATTGTTGGTGATATCTTGGATGAGCATGACATTGTGAAAACTCACTACCGCATGGAGCGTGACAATTCCATTACCGTGACCGGTCAATTCCCCGTTCGTGATGCCAATAAGGAATTTGGTTGGAGCCTTCCAGAGGAAGAAGACGCTGTTACCTTAGGCGGTTTTATTATTGAGAACCTGAGTCGCATCCCCGACCTTGGGGAAACAGTTGAACTGCACAACATTCAATTCAAAGTGATTATGAAGCGTAAGCAAGCCATCACCAAGTTGCGTGCAACGTTGATTGATAAAGAAGATACTGTGGCCAAAAGCGCCACAACAGAGGAAAACCTTAAAGATACAAATTCGGAGAATTCATGAGTCCATTATTGATTGCAAGTTTATCAACATTTGCAGGCCTATTTTTATTATTTTATTGTGGTAACCGGCTGGTTGACGGCGCTGTTTTTGTCGCAAAGAAATTTCAACTTTCCAGCATTTTTATTGGTGTTGCGGTGATTGGTTTTGGTACCAGTTTACCTGAAATTGTCGCCACCATGACAGCAAACAGGTCCGGTAACCCATCCCTTGCTTTTGGTAACATTATTGGCAGTAACATTGCCAACATTGCATTGGTACTTGGTGTTGGTTTGTTGTTGATGAAAAAGTTTACACCTAATAAAGACCAGATTCGTGAGTATTTGATTATGATGATGTGCATGTGGTTTTTTGCTTTTATCATTTTATCCCAAGGGGAAGTGAACAGCATTTTTGGTGTGGCTTTACTTATTGGCTTGGCGTTTTACCTTTTTGCTGCGCACCAGTCTGGCAAAAAAGCCGGCTTTAGCGACACTGAAATTGAAGAAGAGGTTAACCTTCCAAGCAAGCCAATTGTGGCTTATAGCTTTATCTTCTTTGGTTTGGTTGGTTTGTTTGTGGGTGCTGAACTCACTGTGGACGGCGCTGTGACCATTGCTGAGCATTTGGGTGTTAGCCAACGTGTGATTGGTTTAACGCTGGTGGCCATTGGCACAAGTTTGCCCGAAATTGCAGCCACTTTTGCTTCCGCACGTCACGGTAACATTGGCTTAACCCTTGGTAACGTTGTGGGGTCTAATGTCTTTAACGCCCTTGGTGCAACAGGTGCGGCTTCATTGGTTCGAACCTTAACTGTCCAAGAAGATGGTATTGCTAACGACCTGTTTGTGATGCTGTTGCTTGGTTTTGTGGTTTCTTACTTGTTCCTAGTGCAAAGACCGCACACCAAACGATTGGGCGTGGTGTTGATATTTTTATATGCCACTTACATTGCATGTTTAGGGGTTATTTAATATTTAAGAGGGATTGTTATGTTGCTTAACAAAGTTCAGTTATTTTCAGCGTTATTGTTTTTGAGCGCTTGCTCGTCAAGTGATGAAGCGCAAACTGAAAAGGACGTTGAAACGTCTTACCAGAAAGCACGTGGTGGTGTTTATTTAACCGCTGCAATTGGTGAAGCGAGTAATTTAATCCCTTGGACTTCTTCTGACAGTGCATCCCACGCCGTTTCAGGCCATATCTATAATGGTCTTTTAAAATATGATAAGGACTTAAACCTTACTGGCGATTTGGCAGAAAGCTGGAATGTGAGCGATGATGGCTTAACCATGACCTTTCATCTTAAAAAAGGTGTGAAATGGTCTGATGGGAGTGAATTAACCGCCCATGATGTGATGGCCACATTTAAAACCATCACCGACCCTGAAACTTTAAGCCCTTATAGCGGTGACTATAAAATGGTGCAATCGGGCAAAGTTGTGGATGATTACACATTTGAAGCGAGTTACAACAAACCTTTTGCCCCTGCACTTTCCAGCTGGACACTGAAGATACTCCCTCAAAAAAGGCTGGAAGCTGAAAATATCAACGACAGCAGCTTAAAGTCTGACCCGTTGGGTACAGGGCCATATACACTCACCAACTGGAAGCGTGGCGAGTTTGTCCACCTAACAGCGCGAAGCGATTACTTCGAGCACGAGCCCTACATCAGCCAGTTACTGACCCGACAGATTCCCGATATGGATACACAGTTTTTAGAACTAAAGGCTGGTAACCTTGACAGCATGGGATTAAAACCTTTGCAGTTTACAAGATTGACTGATACTGCACGCTTCAAAAAAACTTTCAACAAATATAAATATTTGTCCAACGGTTACACCTACATGGGCTTTAACCTTAACAACAACCTGTTTTCTGACAAACAGGTGCGACAAGCTTTGTCATACGCCGTAAACAGGCAAGAAATTGTTGACGGTGTATTATATGGGCAAGGTTTACCTTTGGCATGCCCTTTCAAGCCTGGTACTTGGGCTTACAACAACACCATTGCGCCCTACCCTTACGATATTCAAAAATCCAAACAACTCCTAAAAAATGCAGGATGGGTGGACAGCGATGGCAACGGCATACTTGATAAAGATGGACAAGAGTTCGAATTTACTGTGGTTACCAATCAAGGCAACGACCTTAGAAAAATGACTGCGGAATTGATGCAGCAAGCCTTTAAAGAAGTTGGTGTGAAAATGAACATCAATGTTCAAGAGTGGTCCACCTTTATTGAAAACACCATCAACAAACGTCAATTTGATGCTTTTATTCTTGGATGGTCCCTCTCCCCAGAGCCTGACCCTTATGACATTTTTCATTCATCTAAAACAGGTGAAAAAGAATTTAACATTGTAGGGTTTAATAACGAAGAAGCAGATAAGATGATGGATAAAGCCCGTGGTACGTTTGACCAAGTCGAGCGCAAAAAATACCTTGATCGCTTTCAAGAAATTTTGCACGATGAGCAACCGTATTTGTTTTTATATGCACCGTACAGCTTAATTGCGGTGCACAAGCGCATTCAAAACATTGAAGAAGCCCCAGCAGGTATTAGCCACAATTTTATTGATTGGTATATCCCGCAGGAACTTCAAACTCGCAATGTGATGCAGCAGTAAAAAAAGTTAGCGCTCTAAACTTTCTTCGGCTTCTTGAAAGGCCAGTGCCATAGAACTTTCCGGCTCCTCCTGCGTTGGAGCAAATTCAAGCTCTAACTGTTCTTTGCGTTGTTGTCGAAGTTTGCTTATTTCATCCTCAGGCGTTTCAAGATCATATAAGAATTCATGCGCTGATGCATGTTGAACACCCTTAACTTCTAAATAACCGCTTTCTTCCAGTTCATATTCAGCCAATTTTTCTGTTTTACGCATAGCAGATGACATTTTATGTTTTTCAGACATTAGATTCCCTTTATAATTTTACAACCTATAACCTTATGGTCACAGCAGTAATTCTTTTTCCACATATTTCTGACAGTTTTTAGTGACAATATATCCTTAACTTCATATGCTTAGGTTCATGATTATTTATTTGCTTAAAAGGTTGTTGGGTATGGTGCCGCTTATCATTGGCATTACTCTCATTTCATTCATTGTCATTCAATTGGCACCAGGTAAACCTGTGGGGTTGGAAACCGACTTAAACCCGAAAATTAGCGCAGAAGCGCAAGAAAAGCTACGTCAACATTATGGCTTGGATCAACCACTTCATGTGCAATATATCAACTGGATGAAAAACTTTATAAAGTTGGACTTTGGTCAGTCCTTCGCGCCTGATAAACGTGACGTGCTGGAAAAAATATCCGAAAAACTACCTGTAACATTATGGATGAATGTCATTGGCCTGTGCATTGTTTTTATAGTGGCGGTACCTTTGGGTGTTGCTTCAGCTAAGTATCAAAACAGCTATTTTGACCGCACAACAACGGTTATTGTTTTCACACTCTTTGCGGCGCCCAGTTTTTGGATTGGTCTTTTAGGGATGATGTACTTTGGCGTTCATTTGGGTTGGTTACCTGTTTCAGGGCTTTCGTCCTTTGGTAGCGAAAACTGGTCGTTCGGTGCAAGAGTTTTGGACTGGGCACATCATTTAACCTTACCCATCTTAGTGGGTGTGATGGGTAGCTTTGCAGGTTTAAGCCGTTACATGAGAAGTTCAATGTTGGAAGTGATACGGCAGGACTACGTCACAACCGCCCGTGCAAAAGGTTTATCTGAAAGTTATGTGATGTACAAGCACGCCCTTAAAAACGCAATTTTACCCGTTGTAACCATTCTTGGTTTAAGTATTCCTGGGTTGATTGGTGGTAGCGTTATTTTTGAATCTCTATTTGCAATTCCTGGTATGGGCAAGCTTTTTTATGATGGTGTGATGATGCGTGACTATCCACTGATTATGGGCATTTTAAGTATCGGCGCTGTTCTGACCTTAATTGGTAATTTGTTGGCAGATATTTGTTATGCCTTGGCCGACCCGCGTATTCGTCACGGTCAAAAATTAAGTTAACATGCGACTACATCGTCTGTAGCGTGGCGTTCATTTGCTCGTTTTATAACTTCTTTAACAAGTTTAGAAATACCCTTTTCCGCTTCCACCATGTTTTTTGCCAACATGTAAGCGGGTGTGGATACCACATTAAATTTGTCATCCACCACAATACCATCCACATCGCATGGCACATGATCACAGCCCAGCTTTTCCATTTTCTGCGCAATATGTTCATCGTTGCCAATGGTTAGCTTTGCGTGCTGGTCTTTTAATATCACCGCACCAATGGAAGCTGGGGAAATGCAAATAAAGCCAATAGGAATGCGTTTATGTAAGGCATCTTCCACAAAACTTCTAACGTGAAGTTCCACATCAATGTCTTCAATGATATCACGGTATGCAAAGTCCGAAAGGTTCATGGCTGCACCAAAACCACCGGGGAAAATAATGGCGTCATAATCATCCACCTTGGCATCCGCAAGGGACTCAATCTCCCCTCTTGCAATGCGGGCAGACTCCTCTAAAGCGTTACGCTTTGGGACATCGTGATGAATTTCACCTGTTTTGTGGTTGATCACATCTGCTTGATCAATGTCGGGAGCAAGGTAGCAAACTTCTGCGCCATTTTTTTGCAAATGGAGCGATGTTAATACGCTTTCATGAATCTCGCTGCCATCATCTACGCCGCAACCTGAAAGTACTACTGCTACCTTAAGCATAATCAAAACTCCTTACATAATGTTTGCTACATTATTAAGTATGTTTATTTTTATAAAAAAGTTCAAGCTTTGTCGTTTACTTTGAAAATGCCGCAGCGACCCAGTCACCCATTGTAATTTCGCCAATAAGCTCAACACCTTTAGATTCGTAACATCTCACAACATCATCCCTTTGCGTTGTTAAAAAGCCAGAGAGAATGGCAATGCCATCATCATCTAAAGTATTGATTAAATCATCGGACATTTCAATTAAAGGATTGGCTAAAATGTTGGCAAAAATTAAGTCATAAGGTGCACGTTGTTGCACAGTTTCAGATGCGAAGCCATCACTGTATGCACAGGTGACAAGGGTTTCAACTTTGTTGAATTCACAGTTTTCAAGTGCAACGTCAACACTTGGTTTATCAATGTCAACCGCCAAGCTTTTAAGCTGATGCTTTTTCGCAGCCGCCATGGCAAGGATTGCACTGCCACATCCCATGTCTAACGCATTTTCAAAACGGCGACCTTCGGTTAAGTTATCATATAAAGTTAAGCAACCAGCTGTCGTTGGGTGTTCACCTGTACCAAAAGCCATGCCTGCAGGTATTTTAAGCTCCACCAAACCTTCTGGCACAACTTCATCAAAAGTGTGAATGAAGAAACCTGCCACTTCCAGCGGTGGAAATTCACGTTTCATTTTCTCTTGCCAGTCTTCATCCTTGACACGTGTAATAACGGGTCTGTGGTCTTCTCCTAAAATATCACTGGCAATTTTAAAGGCTTTGAGAATACTCTCTTCGTTTTGCTCATTACCAAAAAACGCATTCAACTGCCATTTACCGGCCTGTTTACCTGTATCCACAGCGGCATCTAACGGGAATAAAATTTCCTCATACACTGGGATTTGGTCTTCATTTAAGGCAATAGTTGCCTGCCAACCAACGTAAGATTCTGTCATTATTCAGCGTCCTTGTCTTGAGATTTAGACTTTTTAGCCGTTGTTTTTTTGCTTGTGGCTGGCTTTTTACGTTTGCTTTCCAATTGCTCCTCAGTTTTTTGCGCACGTTCGTCAGCACGTTTTGTTTTTTCTGCTTCCGCCTTTTGCTTCTTGCGTGTACCTTTTTTCGCAATCACCGGCTTGCCTTCAAACAAGTCATCAATTTGCTTTTTATCCAAGGTTTCATGTTCTAGCAGGGCTTCAGAAAGAAGATGTAATTTATCTTCATGCTTTTTAAGAATGTTCTTCGCACGCTTGTAGTTGGTGTCGATGAACTTTCTAACTTCAGCATCCACTTCTTTAGCTGTTTCCGAGCTGAATGATGCGGCAGAACCGCCACCACCCATGCTGCGACCAAGGAATGGGTCATGATCCTTCGCACCGTAATTTTGAGGGCCAAGTTTTTCACTCATCCCCCAAGAACAAACCATGTTATGGGCAATTTCTGTGGCACGTTCAATGTCATTTGAAGCACCTGTGGTCATTTGATTTAAAATCATTTCTTCCGCCAAGCGACCACCCATCAAGATAGCAATTTGGTTTTCAAGGTATACTTTGTCATAAGTTACTTTATCTTCTTCCGGTAGGGACATGGTCACACCTAGTGCACGTCCACGGGGAATAATTGTTACCTTATGAAGAGGGTCAGCCTCACCTTCTACAAACAGAGTCACAATAGCGTGGCCAGCTTCGTGGTAGGCCGTGGTTTTCTTTTGTTCTTCGGTCATGGCGTTACTTCTGCGTTCTGCACCCATCATCACCTTGTCCTTGGCCATTTCAAAGTCTTCCATGTCCACCAAGCGCTTGTTAGAACGCGCAGCCATCAAGGCAGATTCGTTCACCAAGTTGGCAAGGTCCGCACCCGAAAAGCCGGGTGTACCACGGGCAATGACATGGGCATCCACATCTGCCGCAAGTGGCACTTTTTGCATGTGAACGTTAAGAATTTGCTCACGACCTTTAATGTCTGGCAGTGGTACCACAACTTGACGGTCAAAACGACCGGGGCGCATCAAAGCTGGGTCCAGCACGTCTGGTCTGTTTGTTGCGGCAATTAAAATAACACCTTCGTTGGCGCCAAAGCCGTCCATCTCAACCAAAAGCTGGTTTAAAGTTTGTTCACGTTCGTCGTTACCGCCGCCAATACCAGTACCACGGTGGCGACCAACAGCGTCAATCTCATCAATAAATACAATACAAGGTGCATTTTTCTTCGCTTGCTCAAACAAGTCTCTGACACGGGAAGCACCGACACCAACAAACATTTCCACAAATTCAGAACCTGAAATTGTAAAGAATGGAACACCTGCTTCGCCCGCAACGGACTTGGCAAGCAATGTTTTACCAGTCCCTGGAGAGCCAGCCAACAAAACACCTTTTGGGATTTTACCGCCCAAACGCTGGAATTTTGAAGGATCTTTTAAGAAGTCCACCACCTCTTCAAGTTCTTGTTTGGCTTCTTCCACACCAGCAACATCATCAAATGTTACACGCACTTGATTCTCTGTGAGCATTTGCGCACGGCTTTTGCCAAAGCTCATGGCTTTGCCGCCGCCTTGCATTTTGTTCATCATAATAATCCAAAACAGGATAATAACTCCAATTGGCAACATGGAAATGAAAATTTGCTTTAAAACACTTTCACCTTCTTGCGGTTTTACTTCAATGGCAACATTTTTCTGGCGCAAGTTTTTAATCAAGTCAGGGTCGTATGGTGCCAACGCTTTGATCGGTTGGCCGTCAGTGCGAGTTGCTGTCAATGTTTGGCCTTGAATTTGAATGTTGCGCACTGCGCCTTGATCCACAAGGTCCATCATTTCAGAGTAGCCGACTTTATCAGTTTTACCTGACATTGAACCGCCTTCTGTCATTTGGAAGAGAGATAGAATTGCAATAAAGACAAGTGCCCAAATTAAAATGTTACGCATGTTACCGTTCACCGGGAAATTCTCCGAAATTGTTTGTTACAGTTTTTCTAAAAATTTAAAAATAATCAGCTTTGAAGTTTATCTGACAACAGGCAAACCTTCAAGGTAAAATGCCTTTATAGTTAAAGATAAATTTACATTGCCTTCGTTTTTCGATTAAAATTAAAGCAATAACCCACTCACCCAAATAGAAATAACAAAAAGTAAGCATAAAATGTACCCTGATAACATTTTAAAGAAAGCCCATAAAACTGTACAAAAACTGGCTGATAAAAAGCTAACCATCGCCACGGCGGAAAGTTGCACGGGCGGGCTTATTATTGGTGCGCTTACTGAAGTTTCTGGTAGCAGTGCTGTGGTGGATAGAGGCTTTATAACCTACACCAACCAATCAAAGGTGGGAATGTTAGGCGTTTTAGACGAAACGTTAGAAGCTCACGGTGCGGTCAGCGAGCAAACGGTACGGGAAATGGCGCTAGGTGCACACAACAAGAGTGGCAGCCCCATCACCGTTGCAGTTTCCGGTATTGCTGGGCCAACGGGCGGCAGTGATGAAAAACCAATAGGATTGGTTTACTTTGGCTTTTATTTTGAGGGAAAATTAAAAGTTCTACGCCATGTGTTTAAAGGCAACCGCCAACAAGTTAGGCTACAAACAATTGAAACATCTTTGGATGAAATTTTGAGTTATTTACAAAAATAAACTATGTTCACACCTCAACATAACCAAGCTTACACTTGCATTCTTATGCAAAAAAAAGTATCTTCACTTTTCATTTATCCAAACACAAAGAAAGGCCAATAAAATGAACTTAATGCAAGGTAAAAAAGGCATTGTTATGGGCGTTGCCAACAAGAACTCAATTGCTTGGGGTATTGCGCAAAGCCTCCACGAAGCAGGTGCAGAAATTGGTTTTACTTATGTTGGCGAAGCGTTGGAGCGCCGTGTAAAACCATTGGCCGAAAGCATTGGCAGTGACTTTGTGATTGAGTGCGATGTAACAAACGACGACGCCATTGAAGAAACTTTTAAACAAGTGAAAGAAAAATGGGGCGAGATTGACTTTATTGTGCATGCCATTGCTTTTAGCAATAAAGAAGAGCTTAAAGGTCGCTACATTGAAACAAGCCGTGACAATTTTAAACTCAGTTTAGATGTTTCCTGCTACTCCCTCACAGCTGTATGCAAAGCCGCTGAACCCCTTTTAAAAGAAGGTGCTTCTGTTATCACCCTTTCCTACTATGGTGCTGAGAAAATTGTACCAAACTATAACGTTATGGGTGTGGCAAAAGCTGCTTTAGAAGCCTCCGTGCGTTACCTAGCCGACGATCTTGGTAGCACAAAGCAAGTGCGTGTTAACAGCATCAGTGCAGGCCCAATTAAAACTCTAGCTGCAAGTGGCATTGGCGGGTTCAAGTCCATCCTTGATGCAAATGAAAACAATGCCCCTCTTCGCCGTAACGTCACACAAGAAGAGGTTGGTAAAACAGCACTTTACTTATTGAGTGATCTTTCAACAGGTGTAACAGGTGAAAATTTACATGTGGATGCTGGCGCAAGCCAAGTTGGCATTCATTTAAACAAATAACATCCACGCATAAAACAACAAAAAGCCCCCTGATTGGGGGCTTTTTTATTGGTTCGCTACTTAACACGTTTTAAGGAGTAATCAAAGGATTCGAGCTCTCTATAAACATCTAGCACTTTGTCCAAATCAAGTGAATATTTATTTGGAACCTTGGAGTTGAAAACACGAATGGCTTGACCAACAGCTTCAGCATCAATGCCGTTTTGAATGTTTAACATTTCAACCAAAAGCTTGTTGCGTACATCCAGCGCAATGGAAGAGCTTGGTCTTTCTTCAGCCATGTATTGCCAGTATTTGGCTAACACTTCGCTTACACAGCCACGAATTGCCATTTTTTCAATGGGCCGAAACTGAGTTAGGTTATTCAAAGCTTCGTCAAGTTGATCGATAAAAAGTTTAGATGGGTTGGTTGTTTGTTGAGACATAACGCCTCCTCATAAAAAAGGTCATGAAAAGATACAAGTAAAACTAGCTAAAAGATAAGAACTCGGCAATACAATGTCAAGTTTATGGTATTAAATTAAAAAAGTGTTATAAACCCACACAAAAACGGGCAGTTCAGAGGGTTATATAACTTTACATATCTTCAAAAAAGGGCTATTTTAAAGGACATGAGCATAGTTGACCCAAAAAACATTGTTTTAAAAGCCTTTGTCATGCCACCGGACCTAAACTTCCATGGCACACTTTTTGGTGGCGCAATGCTGGCTTATTTGGACCAAGCAGGCGCAATGGTTGCACAAAAACGCAGCAAGTCTCGTGTGTTTTTGGTGGCCATGAATAAGGCAAACTTTATGGCGCCTTCTATGTTGAATGACTCAATCACAATTTATGGCAAGGTTGCACATGTTGGCAACACGTCTATGACCATTCAACTTGAAGCATGGCGAGAAGACCCCATCACACAAGAAAAGCAACTAAGTGCAGAGGCGGAAGCAACATACGTTTCCATTGACTCAAACTTAAAGCCATGGCCTGTCGATAGATAATTTACATTTTATAAGGTGAGAATACGTTATGTCTGTACAACAAACATACACAGCAGCAGATATTGAAGTCCTAGAAGGTTTAGACCCAGTGCGCAAACGCCCTGGTATGTACATCGGCGGCACAGATGAAACAGCACTCCATCACCTTATGGTCGAAGTTTTAGACAACTCGATGGATGAGGCCGTTGCTGGCCATGCCGATAAAATTTGGGTTAAAATCTCAAAAGACAATACCTTAACCATTCGTGATAATGGGCGTGGTATTCCTGTAGATCCCCACCCAAAGTATCCAAACAAATCAGCCCTTGAAGTTATCTTATGCACCTTGCATGCAGGTGGTAAGTTCGGCAATAAAGCTTACAGTACATCAGGTGGTTTACACGGTGTGGGTATTTCTGTTGTGAATGCCCTCTCCACTTATGTGGAAGTTGAAGTAGCACGCAACGGCAACCTTTACAAACAACGTTTTGAAAAAGGTCACGCAGTTGGCGCTTTGGAAGACTTGGGCGAAATTAAAAACCGTAAAGGTACCAAAGTCACGTTCCGCCCTGACTTGGAAGAAATTTTTGACGAAGGCTGTAAATTCAGTGCCAAACGCTTGCGTGGTATGGTTCAAAGTAAAGCATATCTTTACAGTGGCGTTACCATATACTGGCGTGATGAAACAAAAACTGAAACCCATGAAGAAACTTTCCACTACCCAGAAGGTTTAAAAGACTATTTAAAGTCTAAATTGGTCACCGCCGACAATAAGGAAATCCCCTGCATCACAAACGCCCTTTTTGCAGGCAAGCAAGACTTTGTGGACGATAAAAACGCCGGTAAGGTTGAATGGGCTTTGGCTTGGCCTCTGAATGAAGATGGCAGTTGCCAAACCTACGCCAACACCATTCCCACTTACCAAGGTGGAACCCACGAAACGGGTTTACGTGCTGCTATTACCAAAGGTTTAAAGCAATACGGTGAAATGCGTGGGAAAAAAGTGGCGGACATCACCGCAGATGACATTTTAGGCGGCTGTAAAATTCTCCTATCCGTTTTCATCCCCGACCCTCACTTCCAAGGCCAAACAAAGGATAAGCTGACCAACCGTGAAGCTATTCGCTTGGTTGAAAACACACTTAAAGATCGCTTTGACCATTACTTGGTAAGTGACACCAACAGCGCCGATAGTTTGTTATTTAACGCGATTGAGCGCAGTGAAGCTCGCCGCCGCCGCCGTAAAGAGCAAGAAGTCAAACGTAAAACTGCTGTAAGCCGCCGTATTACATTGCCTGGGAAATTAAGTGATTGCTCACAAAAATCCCCTGAAGGTACAGAGATTTTTATTGTTGAGGGTGACAGTGCGGGCGGTAGTGCAAAGCAAGGACGGGATCGCCAAACTCAAGCCATTTTACCGCTCAAAGGTAAAATTTTAAACGTTGCAAGTGCCACGAAGGACAAAATTCGTGCAAATGCAGAAATTCGTGACCTTGTTCAAGCCTTGGGTTGCGGTATGGGTAAGGACTTTAAGGCGGACAGCATGCGCTATGAACGTGTCATTATTATGACCGATGCCGACGTGGACGGTGCGCACATTGCAACGCTACTCCTCACCTTTTTCTATCAAGAAATGCCAGAACTTTTACTCAACGGTAATGTTTATTTGGCGATGCCTCCTTTGTATAAGTTAACACACGGCGCCACCAGTGTTTATGCGCTGGATGATTTGGACAAAGACCGCCACATGAAAACAACCTTCAAAGGTAAAAAGAACATCATGATGACACGCTTTAAGGGTCTTGGTGAAATGCCTGCATCACAACTTAAAGAAACCACTATGAGCAAGGACAAAAGGAAGTTGATGCAAATTAGCATTGACAGTTTGGCAGATAGCAAAAGTATTGTTTCGCAACTTATGGGTAAAAACCCAGAAGACCGTTTCAACTTCATTACAGAAAATGGCTCAAAGGCAGAAGTTGACCTGTAAGGTAAACTTACCGTTTCACGTCAGCGCTCGCCTTAACAAGGCTTGTCTTTTGTTGGAGATGTTGCTATAAAAGATTGTTATCTCATAATAAATCTTTTAACTTTTTAAAGTTGCAACAGCAACTTAAGGAAATTTTATGAAGGGCATTTTACCGCCACCTCACCTTAATTCCATCAAAATTGTGACCAACGAAGAAGCCTTAGCACCATCTCTTCAAGATGAAGATGCGCTGATGTGCTTTTTACCACAAACCCAAAGCAATCCTGATGTTATTTACGTTATCAACGCTATAATTAAGCAGGACCTTCACTTTGGCCTTGGCTACATAAGCAACGGATCAAAAGTTTCCGACTACCACCTTTATTGCAACTTGGAAGAAACTTGGACTAGGCAAAAAGAATCAAATATCTATTACAGTTTGACCCAACAACTGCAACTATTGTTGCCCTGTTTAACGCTTGAAGTATTACAAAAATTTGCTAGCTGGGCTCTTTCACAGCTGAAGCAAAATTATAAAACCATCCAAAAATGCAAAAGTGAAAATGATGATATGAATATCCGGTCATTCATTTTATCAGGCGCTTTACAACAAAATACAGTTCCACACGCGCATACTTGGCATGTGGATGTAAATAATTACACGCTTATTGCAACTTATGCTGGAAACGCAACTTACTTTCTGCCAAATGTTAACGACGAGAAAACACTTAAAATTCTCAATAATAGCGTGCGCTCTTGCTGTTCTTTTATTGATGAAAATTGCAAGCCTGTGCCAGCCTATTCCCTTCAAGATACAGGTAAGTCTTTACACAAAGGGTATCGAGAAACAATAAAAAGCTTGAATCATCGAGCTCCACTATCCAACAAACGATTTGTCGGCCTTGCCGTCACCACAACAAATTGAATGAATCGAATAAAAAACACCCTCAAATTTGAGGGTGTTTTTGTTTGTTTAGCTATCTTACACGCCAAGCAACATCCGACCTGGATTTTCAAGGCACTGCTTAACCTTGACAAGGAAGGAAACAGCTTCGCGACCATCCACAATGCGGTGGTCATATGTCATCGCAACGTACATCATCGGGCGAATGACAATTTCACCATCCACAACAACTGGACGCTGAACAATGTTATGCATGCCTAAAATACCAACTTGTGGGTAATTTAAAATTGGCATGGACATCATTGAACCAAAAGTTCCACCGTTGGTAATAGTATACGTTCCACCAGTCATATCATCTGGTGTTAGCTTGCCATCGCGCGCTTTTTTAGCATATTCACGAATACCATTTTCAATATCGGCAAAGCTCATTTTATCAGCGTCTTTTAGAACGGGCACAACCAAGCCCTTGTCTGTAGAAACTGCAACGCCAATGTTGTAGTAGTTTTTGTAAACAATTTCATCGCCGTCAATTTCAGCGTTTAAAGCTGGCCAGTCTTTCAAGCCTTCAATAACCGCTTTGGTGAAGAAGCTCATAAAGCCGAGTTTAACACCGTGTTCTTTTTCAAATTGATCTTTAAATTCTTTGCGTAGGTTCATTACAGCGCTTAAGTCAATTTCGTTGTAAGTTGTCAACATTGCGGCATTGTTTTGCGCTGTTTTTAAGCGACCAGCAATGGTTTGACGCAAGCGCGACATTTTAACACGCTCTTCTCTTTTTTCAGAAGAATCACTTGGTGCAGCTGCGGCTGGAGCAGGCTTTGCAGCCTCTTGTTTCTTTTCTTCAGCAGGTGCCGATTTAGCAGAAGGCATCACAGATTTTGGATTGTCCAAGTAAGCCAGCACATCACCTTTGGTAAGGCGACCATCTTTACCGCTGCCTTCAATCAAGCTTGGGTCAATGTTGTTTTCTTCAATCAATTTTTTAACCGCAGGGCTCAGTGGTTGGTCACCATTTTCGCTGGAACTTTTAGCCTGTTCTGAACCTTCATTGTCACCTCCTGTGCTTTGCGATGCGTTAGGTTTCTCTTCTGTTTCGCTCTTGTCAGAATCGTTGTTTGAAGAGTCAGAGCTATCGCTTTCTTCTTTACTTTCAACAGAAGATGCACTCGCACCTTCATCAAGTTCTGCCATCACTTCACCAACTGTAACAGTCTCACCTTCACCTTTTAGAATTTTAGTAAGGACACCGGCTTTAGGCGCGGTGACTTCTAGGTTAATTTTATCAGTTTCCAGTTCAGCAATCAGTTCGTCTTCTTGCACATGGTCACCTTCTTTTTTAATCCATGATGCAATGGTTGCTTCTGTAATACTTTCGCCCATTGTTGGGGCTTCAATTTTCATTGCCATTTTTTTCTCTCTTTATTCTTAGGTTGAAACTATTCAGCAAAAGCTGATTTTACAAGCTCTTTTTGTTCTTTGTTGTGTCGCTTCAATGAACCCACAGCAGGGCTGGCCGAAGCTTCACGGCAAACGCATTTAAGTGCAGTTTCCAACTGGTCACTGATATTTTCACGAACATATGTCCAGTAACCTTGGTTGCGTGGCTCTTCTTGAACCCAGCGGAAGCTTTCAGCATTTTTGTACTTTGCAAGCACTTCCTTCAGCTCATCAACAGGTGCTGGATAAAGTTTTTCCACACGGATGATAGCTGTATCATCGTGATCTTTCGCAATCTTTTCGCCGATCAAGTCATAGTAAATTTTACCAGAGCACAGGATCACTTTTTTCACGTTTTCAGCTGTTGTATCTACATCATCAATCACCGGTTTAAACCCACCAGATGTTAACTCATCCACCTTGGAAGTTGCCATTGGATGACGTAGCAAACTCTTAGGAGTGAAGACAATAAGCGGTTTACGCACTTTGCGTAACACTTGACGTCTGAGTAGGTGGAAAATCTGTGCTGGTGTAGTGCAGTTTGCAACCGTCATGTTATTTTCAGCGCACAATTGCAGGTATCTTTCAGGCCGGCAGCTTGAGTGTTCTGGGCCTTGACCTTCGTAACCATGCGGCAGTAACATAACCAAACCAGACATTCGGTTCCATTTCGCTTCACTGCTTGAAATAAATTGGTCAATCATAATTTGGGCACCGTTTGAAAAGTCTCCAAATTGAGCTTCCCAAACTGTTAAGGTTTTAGGGCTTGCCAGTGAGTAACCAAACTCAAAACCAACAACTGCCAATTCACTGAGACAACTGTTCCACACTTGAAGCGAACTTGTGCTTTGAGCAAATTTTGAAATAGGCATATAAACATCACCGTTGTTCACATCAAAAAGCGCTGCGTGACGGTGAGAAAACGTACCACGGCGCACATCTTGTCCAGAAATACGCACAGCGTAACCTTGGTCTAACAATGAAGCATAGGCTGCAACTTCCGCCGCACCCCAATCTAACTTTTCATCCCCAGAGAGCATGGATTTACGCTTTTCCATCCCCTTCATCACTTTTTTATGTGGCTCAAAACCCTCTGGCAAATCTGTGAAGCAATCAGCAATTTTGGTTGCCGTTTCCGCACTGATAGCTGTTTCAGGTTCGTCAGTGTTGTGACGCTCATAGTCCTCCCACGCACCGCCGAACATGTCTGGCTTCACAGTGGTTTCTTCTTCACGTGACTTTTCAAAAGCCGCGGACAGTTCTTCATGGTAAGCATCTTCCATAGACTTTGCTTCATCTTCTGAAATGGCAGCAGAAGTCACCAACTGCTCTTTGTAAAGCTTGTATGGTGATTTGTGATTTTTAATTTTACTGTAAATCACAGGGTTTGTGAATGTTGGGTCATCTCCTTCATTGTGGCCATATTTTCTGTAGCACACCAAGTCAATAAAAACATCTTTACCAAAGTTGTTGCGGTATTCCATGGCCATTTGCATCACATGGTTACAAGCTTCTGCATCGTCACCATTCACGTGGAAAATAGGCACTTGCAACATCCGTGCAACGTCCGTGCAGTACTCCCCGCTGAAAGTTTCATTCGGTGCGGCTGTAAAACCAATTTGGTTGTTAATAACCAAGTGAATAGTACCCTTGTTGGTGTAACCTTCCAAGTTTGCCATGTTTAAAGTTTCTGGCACAACGCCTTGCCCTGCAAAAGCAGAATCACCGTGGATAACCAATGGCACAACTTTGCGGAATCCGTCTAAACCGTGACGCTCTTGCTTAGCACGTACACTACCAGCAACCACAGGGTTCACAGCCTCTAAGTGTGACGGGTTGTTAAGGAGAGACATATGCACTTTATGGCCACTTCTGGTCGTCACATCGTAGGACTTACCCATGTGGTACTTCACATCAGATGACGCTAAAGAATCTTCTAAAACCAAGGTTTCATCAAAAGCTGCAAAAACTTGATCCAAAGGTTTTTGGAAAATGTTAACCATCACATTTAAACGGCCACGGTGCGCCATGCCCACCACAATATCTTCTGCACCAAATTCGCCGCACATGTCAACCATGGTATCCAACATTGGAATGATGGCGTCAGCACCTTCGCCACTAAAACGTTTTTTTCCAACATATTTGGTGTGTAAAAAGTTTTCAAATTTCTCGGAAACCATCAACCCTTTTAAAATACGTTTCTTGGTTGGCACATCGTATGTCGGGACGTTTTGAATGGATTCCATTTTTTGTTTTAACCAAGCCCGTTCATCATGGCTGGTTAGGTTTTGATACTGCACACCAATTGAACCTGTGTAGGTTTTTTGAACCGCTGCCAAAATGTCCTTCAATTTTGCAGTTTCAGCTGGCAGAAGGCCGTCCGTATCAAACTCACTTTCCATCAGGTCTTCACTTAGGCCAAAGTTTTCAAGAGACAAGTCCTTGCAATCTTTCGGCTCATCTGCAAGTGGGTTGATGTTGGCATTGTAATGGCCATGATCACGAAATGCTTGAATAAGACGGGTTACTCTATTTTGGCCACTGGACGCCGTGTTTACAGACGTCGTGGCTGATTTTACAGGTTGGGTTTCTTTTGTTGAAACGCCATTTTTGCCGTTGGATACCATGTCGTATCCAGCGTTTAAACTTTCAAAAAATGTGCGCCATTCATGCGCAACTGAATTTGGGTCATTTTGAAATTTTGTAAACTGCTCTTCTAAGTAAGGTGAATTACCTGGGTATAGGTTGCTGTATTGATCCATTTTTATTTTTTATTCCCGTCAAAATTGGTCACATTATGGCTTTTGCCACTTTTAAAAATAGCATAGCAAATGGCATGCCCCCTCACAAGCAATAAATAAAACTCAATCAACCATTTGGTTTAATGATTTTGCGTTATACATAAACATCGTGACATTCTTGCGACGCTTAAAAACGACCGCCCGACAACCCCTGACCAGATGACAGCGCCACATCACGGTGAATATGGGCATTTAACAAAAAGCCCATGGCAATTAACATGGTCATCATGGATGTACCACCATAACTGACAAACGGCAGTGGAATACCCACAACAGGCATAAGCCCCATCACCATAGAAATGTTAATAATCACATGAATAAATAATAAAAATGTAATACCAAGCGCCATGTGCTTCGCAAAAAGGCTTTGCGCATTCATGGAAATACGAAGGCCAAACAAAATCAGCAAGGCATAGGCAAAAAGCAATGCCCCTGCCCCAAACATGCCAAAGTCTTCGGTTAGCAATGTAAAGATAAAGTCGGTATGCTTTTCTGGCAAAAACTCAAGGTGAGACTGTGTACCCTGCATAAAACCTTTACCCCAAAAATCAGAAGATCCAATGGCAATTTTGGACTGCATAATGTGGTAACCCGCACCCAAAGGGTCTTCCTCTGGGTTTAAAAAGACCAACAGTCGCTTTTTTTGATAGGTGTGTAAAAAACTCCACGCAATGGGTAAGCATGCTAAAACAATACCACCAACCCACAAAAAGAACTTATGGGAAAGACCAGAGTTGAACATAATAACCGCACCCACAAATGCAATAACCAATGACGTGCCAAGGTCTGGCTGAATCACCACTAAGGAAAACAGCAAGCCAATTAACAGCACAGGCATAAATATACCCTTTAAAGAGTGAATCCCCACAATAGACTTTGTGTTATAAAACTTTGCCAATGTTAAAACCAAAAACACCTTTGCAAGCTCGGATGGTTGCAATGCAAAGAACCCAAGGTTCAGCCAGCGCTGTGCCCCCATCCCCACATGACCGTTGACATAAACAGCCACCAACAAGCCCACCGCCAATGCATAAAATAAATAGGCATAGTCATACCAGTGCTTAATGTTCACAATGGCAATAAACCACATGGCAAAAATACCAATAACAAACCTTGGAATTTGCTTAACAACATATGGGTGGAAAGAGCCACCTGCTGCACCATAAAGCAACACAAAACCTAAAATACAAATCATCAACACAAGCAAAACAACACCCCAGTGCATCCTACTTGACCTTTTAAGCATATTGTTCAGAGTAATCAAAAACATTTAACCCAAAACCTCCACTGCTTTTTTAAGCACATCTGCCGCAACTGGTGCCGCTGCACCACTGCCTGACCCACCATTTTCCACCACGACAGACACAACATATTTAGGGTCCTCAAAAGGAGCGTAACCCACAAACATACCGTGTGGTCTTTTTTTAAGGGGAACTGTATTCATATCCACATCGTCTTCAATCCGCTCCGATACCACCTGAACCGTCCCTGTTTTACCAGCAATCGTCATACCTCTTCTGCGTGCATTTTTAGCAGTACCTTTGCGACCGTTGACCACCTCAAACATTCCTTGACGAATGAGCTCGAGGTATCCTTCATGCACAGGCGTGCTTTGAGTTTCCACATCTTCATATTTTTTAAGCAATTTGGCTTTAATGTCATAACCTGTGGCAATACGTGCTGTCATCACCGCCATTTGTAAAGGTGTCGTCAGCAAGAAACCTTGACCAATACCATAAATAAGGTCCTCACCCGTGGTCCAACGTTCGTGACGGTTTACCAGTTTCCACTCCGGTGTCGGTACAAGACCAGACTTTTCTGGGATGCCAATTTCACTTCGCTCCCCAAGGCCAAATTTTCTGGCATAAGCTGCAATTTTTTTGGCACCCAGGCGCTTGGCAAGTTCATAATAATAAATATCACAAGAGCCTGCGATGGAATCGAGCAAATTGACTTTACCGTGTTTTTTCCAGCAGTGGAATTTACGGTTACCTAACTGCATGTGCCCACTACATGTGAATGTTTCATCCATGGTTGTTAAACCTTCTTCGAGCGCAGCTTGGGCGACAATCATTTTAAAGGTTGAACCCGGTGAATAGGTCCCTTGGAAAGAACGGTTTAACAAGGGTTTATTTGGATGATTTAACAAAGCGGACCAGCTTTTGGGGTCAATCCCCTCGGCAAAGTCATTCGGGTCAAAACTTGGGGTACTGACCGAAGCTAAAATACCGCCAGTTTTAGCATTTAAAAGCACAACAGACCCAACCTTACCGGTCATTCGTTTGGTGGCATAATTTTGCAAATTGTGCTCAAGGGTGAGAATTAGATCATCGCCCTTTTTGGCTTCTTGTCTTTGTAAAACTCGAACAGGCCTGCCCACAGCGTTGGTTTCATGGTGAATAAAACCTGGACGACCACCCAGTTCATCTTCATATAATTTCTCCAACCCTTGACGGCCAACTGGAAAGTCAGGCGCCCAACCTTTTACGCCAGCCTTGTCTTTTTTATAGTCGTCTGTTCGGCCAACGTAACCCAACAAGTGCCCTGTCGATTCCCCATTTTCATAATGTCTCAGCGGAATGTCGACAAAGTCAATACCAGGGAGGTCTGGCTGATTCAGCTGAACTTTGGCAACATCTTTAAAAGAAATGGACTTTGTAATAGTGATTGGTGTAAACGGCGCACGATATTTCACCTTTTCCAAAACATCGTCTTTGCGGCGTTTGGATAAAGGAATAAGTGTGGACAGCTTTTCCATCACACCCTTTGGGTCTGGACACTGTTCCGGGATAATCACCAATCGTGGTGAAGGTTTATCTCTTGCGAGAACCTGTGATTGACGGTCAAACAACACCCCTCTTTCAGGGCGGATTGGGCGAATTTGAACACGGTTTTGTTCAGCCATTTTTTTATAGCGTGTACCAAGAACTTCCTGTAAATAATACATCCGCGCCACAAACGCAGGGAAAGGAATCGCCATAATCGCACCCACCAAAATGGTGCGACGGGAAATAATTCTGGTACGATTGCTGGAGCTTAAGTTCATCAGGCTAGTCCTTCATCAACTTATGCCGCACCATTTCAAACCATTTTGCCAATAAAATAAAGGCAACCACAACAAACAGCCAGCTTACAATCACCCACAAATTAACGGGCAATTCAAGCAGCCACATCACCCCGCTCATCGCAGCCATCACCACAGCCATGTTAATGGCAAAACCAGTTACAATCATGGCAAAAGGGCTGTAAATAAGGGACTGCCTTTGAGAAAGCGCCATATAATGCACCCCTAAAATAGCCAAGCCATGCAAGCCAAACGGCGTGCCAGCCAAGCCGTCTTCTAAAAGTGCAAGGGTTAAAGCCAGAATAATTGGCGTGGCTGTTGGAATAAACAAGGCCCAGTAAAAAACACCCACTGGTAACAACCACATTTTAAAAACCAAGCCATCAAAAAACTCGCCCAAAATGTAACCCAAAACAACCAATAAAAATAAAAATAGCGGAATTAAAAGGTTTAGCACTGGCTTATAATCCCTATTGGCTTGATTCATCGCCATGTTACAACACCCCTTCCATTGGTTGGCGCTGAATGGTCACAAAGTCAAGCTCGGAAAAATCCACATCCGGCTTAATATAAATCAACTTACCAACACTTTGAATAACACCCACAGGCAAGCCTTGTGGGAACAATCCATCAATGCCAGTTGTCACCACAAGCATACCTTCTTTTAAGGTCACATCCTCGTCTTCTGTAAACACCAGTTCTAAATTGTAACTGTTGGTACCACGCACAATGCCACGTACGTTGCCTTCTAAAATTTTAACGGGAATGCGTGATGTAAAATCTGTGATTAGTAAAATTCGCGCCGTTTTGTCAAAAACTTCTAAAACGCGGCCAATCAAACCCTTTTCATTGATCACCACTTGTCCCTTTTCAACATCATCCACATCGCCAATATGGGCAATTAAAGTGTGGCTGAAAGCGCTTTTCTTATCGGATATCACGCGGCTGGTCAGCGGCTTTCCTTCAGCTTTTTTAACAGCGTTGAGCAACTGGCGTAAATTCCGGTTTTCATTTTCTAAAATGGATAAGTCACGTACCAGCCTTTGCTTGTGTGAAAGTTCGTCTTTTAGAATTTTATTTTCTTCATAAACAGACACATGACCCGTGACAGATTCCTCAAACGAATCCACCCACTCACTTGGTTTTTTAACTGCTTGTAAAAAGGGTGCGCTTGCTTCAACCACAAAAGCCTGAAACGAGGCATTTAAACCCGGAAACTGGATAGACAATACCATAAACAGCACACAAAAAAAGGCATAAAACCCAAATTGAATATTATACCTTTTTGAAATGCGTTGGTGTTGCACGGTCTAACTTCCTTAGCTAGACTTCAAGACAGGTGCCAATGCGTCCCATTCTTCTAGGATTTTACCAGAGCCCAGTGCAACGCATGAAAGTGGAGATTCAGCAATTGAAACAGGTAAGCCTGTTTCCTTACGGATAAGCTTATCAAGCTCGCCCAAGTTGGCACCGCCACCGGACAAGATAATTCCTTTATCGACAATGTCGGCCGCCAGTTCAGGTGGGGTTGCTTCTAAGGCTGTTTTCACACCTTCAATTACCCTTGCCACTTGACTAGAAAGTGCGTCTGCAATTTCCTTTTGGCTAATTTTAATGTTACGTGGAACCCCGTGCACAAGGTCACGGCCTTTGATGTCCATCTCCTTGCCTTTACCTTTTTCAGGTTCAATGGCTGTACCAATTTCAATTTTGATAGACTCGGCGGTAGATTCACCAATCAGCAAGTTGTGCTTACGACGAATGAAGTTAACAATGGCGTCATCAAATTTATCACCACCCACACGCACAGACATGGAGTAAACAATACCACCCAACGAAATAACCGCAATTTCAGTGGTACCGCCACCAATATCCACAATCATAGAGCCAGAAGCTTCGTTTACTGGCAAGCCCGCACCAATGGCAGCGGCCATCGGCTCGTCCACCAAGTAAACTTGTGAAGCACCAGCGCTCAAGGCAGAATCCTTAATTGCACGGCGTTCAACAGGTGTTGAACCATACGGTACACAAATAATAATGCGAGGGCTTACAAACATGCGGCGGTTGTGCACACGGTTGATGAAGGCTTTGATCATTTCCTCCGCCACTTCAAAGTCCGCAATAACACCATCTTTTAAGGGGCGAACAGCCACAATGTCCGCAGGGGTACGACCAATCATCTGCTTGGCAGCGTTACCAACATTACGCACTCGAGAGCTGTGTTCACCACGTTCAATGGCAACCACAGAAGGTTCATTTAAAACAATGCCACGACCTGGAACGTAAACAAGTGTGTTGGCTGTGCCCAAATCAATGGCCATATCGAGAGAAAAGATGCTAAAAAGTTTGTTAAGCATGCGCCGCTGTCTTTCAAATTTTTATATTATTTTTGTAAACTTCAACAACTATATGTCAAAGTCAGTTAAATTGCTAGCGAATGTTATAGCCCTAAAGGGGGATATTTGTTAGCTTTTATTCACAAAGTTGCAAATTTGACCCAATTGACTTTGCGCATCGGCAACACTTTCAAAAATAAGATCTGCATTATACTGACCTTTCAACCATGTAAACTGCCTTTTAGCGTAATTACGCGTACTTTGCAGGATAGATTCTTTTGCTTGCGCTTCAGTTATTTCACCTTTTTGATAAGCCAACAGATCTTTTGCGCCACAACTTTGCAAAGCATGGGCACAGGCATCAACATCATTATTTATCAATGATTTAATCTCATCCATCAAACCCATCTCAACCATAACGTCATACCTTTTATGTATGCGATTGTAGAGCCATTCCCGATCAGGGTTTAAAGCCAGCTTTAAAATTTGTGCATCAAGGCCACCTTGTTTGGGCATTTTCTGCCATTCGCTCATTGTTTTTTTCGTTTGTTGATAAACCCCCAAAGCACGCACCACACGTTGGGTATCATTTTCTTTAAGTTTAGTGGCCATCGCAGGGTCCACTGTTGCAAGCTGCTGATGTAGGTATGGCGTCCCCATCTCCAAAGATTGCTTGTTCAAGGTATTCAAAATATGATCATTTAAAGCGGGTAGTGGTGCAATACCCTCTTCCAAAACTTTCATGTAAAAGCCGGTGCCGCCACACAAAATGGGCAATTGACCTTGCGACCAAATATCCAACATTTCAGCCTTTACAAGGTTGACATATTTTTCAACGGTTATCTTTTCGTTTAAATTTAAAAAGTCGAACAATCTGTGATCTGCTGCCGCAAATTCATCTGCTGTGGGCATGGCGGTAATGATTGGCATGTCTTTATAGACTTGTCGACTGTCCGCATTGATGATGACACCGTTTAACTTTTGCGCCAAAAAAATGGCCAACGACGTTTTACCCGACGCCGTTGGACCAAATAGAAAGATAGCCTTTCGATTACTCAGCTTCTTGCTCCTTTTTGAAAGCAACAAACAGTTTATCGCCACCACGCACCAAAAGCATAAGCAGTGACCTGCCTTCTTTTTCTTCAATAGCCTTTTTTACGGCCGCAACAGTTTGAACAGGCTTTTTGTCCAGTTCAATAATCACATCTCCAGCACGAACACGGCTCATGTCTGCACGGGACCCACGTTCAACCGATGTAATCACAACACCTTCCACATCGTCGCTTAAACCTAAAGCTTCACGCTCGTCATTGGTCAAAGGTGTTAAGGTCATCCCCGCCACTCCTGTTTCGGCATCTTCATCGTTCAGGTCATTCATCGCAAGCGCGTCTTCATCTTCTTTAAGCTCTGCAATTTTAACTTGAAGGGTTCTAACTTTACCAGCACGCAACACAGTTACTTTCACTGTTTTATTCACCGCTGTTTCAGCAACCAGTTTTGGCAGCTCTGCCATGGCTTTAACTTTTTTACCATCGTAAGAAAGGATCAAGTCCCCTTCTTTAACACCCGCCTTTTCAGCAGGGCTGTCTTCCACAACAGCTGAAACCAAAGCACCTTCCGCTTCGTCTAAGTCCATTGCTTCTGCCAGTTCAGTCGTTACAGTTTGAATGCGCACACCCAACCAACCACGAATGGGTCGGCCATGCTCCTTAATTTGCTCCACAATCAACTCAACAGTGTTAGAAGGCACGGCAAAACCAATGCCCTGACTGCCGCCTGTGCGGGAAAGGATGGCGGTGTTAATGCCAATAATTTCACCTTCTTTATTAAACAAAGGCCCGCCAGAGTTACCTGGGTTGATGGCCGCATCGGTTTGAATAAAATTGTCATAAGGACCTTGGTGAATGTTACGACCACGCGCACTGATGATGCCCGCAGTTACAGTACCACCCAAACCAAAAGGGTTGCCAATGGCAATGGCCCAGTCGCCCACTCGAATTTTTTCACTGTCACCCAATTTGGCAAATGGCAAATCTTCTGTGGAAGAAACTTTTAAAAGTGCAAGGTCGTTTTTAGGGTCCTTGCCCACCACTTCGGCTTTCAGTTCAGTGTCATCTTGCAGTTTAACCACCACGTCGTCAGCACGTGCAATAACATGGTTATTGGTTACAATGTAACCGTCTTTGCTAATAATCACACCAGAGCCGAGAGAATTTTGTGGTCTCGCTGGCATTTGTGGCCCACCAGGAATGCCACCAAAAAAGTCTTCAAAAAACTTATCAAAGAAAGGGTCACCCGTAAAAGGTGAAGGTTGCTGGTTTTTACGCTTTACTTTTTTAGGCTTCACTGAAGTGGAAATGTTCACCACCGCTTGGGACTGTTTTTCAACCAAGTCGGCAAAGCTTTCTGGTACGAAAGAAATTGCAGAACTGGTGGCAACAACACCGCTTACCAAAAAAATAAAAGTTAAAACAAAAGCAAAAACACGTTTCATTGGTTAACCCCTTTTTCTTTTAATAAATTTATTTTTCTAACTTGTTAAAGTGCCTGAAGTAATCAACCGATGGATCCAGAACCATAAAAGTATCTTCGCCCTTCAAGCTGGAACGGTAGGCTTCAAGCGAACGTATAAAGCTGTAAAATTCAGCATCTTTGCTAAAGGCTTCTGCCGTAATACGAATTGATTCCGCATCGCCTTCACCACGCAATTTTTGAGCGTCACGCTGGGCGTTTGCCAAAATAATGGTACGCTCTTTTTCAGCCGTCGCTTTAATTTCTTGTGCCTTTTCAGCACCTTGCGCACGAATTTCCTTCGCTTCTTTGTTACGCTCTGCGTTCATACGTTGGTAAACAGCTTGGGAAATTTTTGCTGGCCAGTCCGCACGTTTAATGCGCACATCCACAATTTCCACACCCAAAGGCAATGCCTGCTGGCGAGAAGAAACCAAGATGTCCTGCATAATGCGGTCACGGTCGCCAGATACAATCTCCTTAGATGTGTACAAAGCCAACTTTTGACGCAAGTTCGAGTTCACAATAATGTCCAAACGCTTACGCGCGTCAGACTCTGTGCGCACCGCTTTATAGAACTGCCTTGCATCCACAATGCGCCAGCGGGTAAAGCTGTCCACCACCATGGGTTCTTTTAAAGATGACTGAATCTCTTCTGGTTTAGAGTCCGTTTCCATAATACGTTTATCAAGGAAAATAACATTTTGCACAAATGGCAGTTTATAGTTCAACCCCGGCTCGGAGATAACTTTACGCACCTCACCCAATTGAATAACAATCGCTTGCTCTGTTTCGTGAACAGTGAACAAACTGTTTGCACCCACAATGGCGCCAATACCAAAAACGATGAAGAAAAGTGTTTGTTTAACGCTCATGATTATTTAGCTCCCTTTTGAGTGTTGATTGGCAGGTAAGGCAAAATACCGCCAGAGTTTTTATCGGTCATAATAACCTTGCGTGAACCTTTCAGCACTTCTTCCATGTTTTCAAGGTACAAGCGTTTACGGGTAATGGCAGGCGCTTTAATATACTCAGCCAACTGAGATTCAAAACGCGCCGCGTTACCTGTTGCTTCCGCAATTTTGGACTGTTTATAAGCTTCAGCCTCTTGCATCACTTGCGCCGCTTGACCACGTGCACGTGGTACAACATCATTGGCGTAACCTGTGGCAAGGTCTTGCTCTTTTTCAGCGTCCGCTTTAGCGGCTTGAACATCACGGAAGGCATCCAAAACTTGTTTTGGTGGTTGCACCTGCTGAAGCTCTACGTTGTTAATGCGCATACCCAAGCCATATTCATCGGCAATTTTTTGGGTAAGCTGCAACGCTTCTTGCTCAATTTTAAGCTTGTTAGATGTAATCGCATCGTCAATTGGGTAGCGACCAATCACTTCACGCACAGCACTTTCGGCTACGTTTTTAAGCGCTTCTACAGGGTCGTCCACTTTAAAGAGGTAATCCCTTGGGTTGGAAATAACCCAACGCACTGTAAAGTCAAGGTCAACAATGTTTTCATCACCCGTTAGCATTAAGGATTCTTGTGCAATGTCCACCACATTGTTGTTTGATAAGTCCTGATATGAACGGCGACCCGAACCAAAACCAGATGTTGGGAATGAACTTCTAAAGCCCACTTCCAAAATGTTTTCTCTGGTTACTTTTGGTTTAACCACCTGCTCAATTGGCCAAAGGTGGAAGTGTAAACCTTCGTTATTCGTTTCAATGTATTGACCAAAACGTGTGACAACGCCCTGCTCTTCTGGCTGAACAATATAAAAACATTGGTAAACCCAAAAACCAGCTGCCAAAATGGCACCGATAGAAAGTAAACCACCCATTGAACCTTCTGGCCCGCCGGAAGGAGGTCTTGACCCACCACCGTTACGGCCACCGCCCATCATGTCGCGCATACGGTCCTGCGCTTGGCGTAACATATCATCCAAGTCAGGCTCTTGCCCTGTTGGGTTTGTTTTTTTTGTTTGACGTCCGCTTGGTTTTTTGCCCCAAGGCCCGTCATTTTTGCTCATATAAAGAGGAGAAAATATATTCAAAAGTTTAGATGCCATTCTTTGACTCTTTTTCATTGTTTTTAATTGCTAGCGTTATCACTTTAATTAACAGTGCCAACCACGTCAAGAATTGATAAAATAAAATTATGCAAAATTTCATTTTGTGTTAACGTTATTCAAAAATAAAATCAAGTAAGGTGTTTTGATGAAAGGTATTATTCTTGCTGGCGGCTCTGGCACACGCATGCGCCCCATGACAAAAGCAACAAACAAGCATTTTTTACCCGTTTATGATAAACCGATGATTTACTACCCACTTGCCACGTTAATGCTGGCTCACATTCGGGACATTTTAATTATATGTAACCCTTGCGACCTTGATGATTTTAAACAAATGCTGGGTGATGGTAGCCAGTGGGGAATTAAAATTTCATACACCACACAACAAAAAGCCAATGGCATTGCAGAAGCCTTTATTATTGGGGAAGAATTTATCGGCGATGACAAAGTGGCCTTAATTCTAGGCGACAACATCTTCTTTGGCCATGGTTTTAGCGAAAGCCTAAAAAAAGCAGCACAAAATGATGATGCCACCGTATTTGGATTTTATGTGCGTGACCCTTCTGCCTTCGGTGTTGCCAAACTTGATAAAACAAACAGCTGCATCCTAGACTTGGTAGAAAAACCAACTGAATACGTCTCTCATTACGCAATCCCCGGCCTTTATTTTTACGGCCCCGAAGTGGTGGAAATTGCCAAATCTCTAAAACCGTCCCCAAGAGGTGAGCTTGAAATTACCGATTTAAACAAACTTTACCTAAAAGACCGTACCCTCAACTTCATTGAACTGAGGAGAGGTTTTGCATGGTTTGACGGCGGTAGCCCTGATGCAATGTTAGACGCTTCTAATTATGTTTCCATGGTAGACAAACGCCAAGGCCTGCGCATTGGTTGCCCAGAGGAAGTTGCCTTCCGTTATGGCTGGATCTCCGATGAAGAATTTTTAAAACTTGCGGACGAACTTTCCACCAGCGGTTACGGTCAATATTTAAAAGAGGTTGCAGGCATTGTCGCAGAGGAGCGACAGCGTAAAGTTTAAGGTTAAAGGCTTTGCTTTTGCAATAACCCGCCTCCCACAAACATGCGTTGAAATTACTTTTTCTGCGCTACGAGCATAAAACCAAAATGCAGGTCCGTCTCTTTTTTACAGGTCACTGCTTTAAACTTTAGGTAAGGTGCTGCAAAGACAAAAATTGTTAAATAAAGAGCCTTACCAATCAAACCGTCTACATGCTCATATGACCTTTTGTATTCTTGAAATACATGTGTAAACGCATTACCGTTTTTATCCAAGCGTAAAATATCCATGCCATTTTTTTCACACATATATTTAAAATAATCTTCAGAAAAACCAGAATAAAAAAAGTAAGGCTGCATGTGTGGTAAACAAGCGTATGGTGCAGTTAAAATAACTTTACCACCACTTTTCAATAGACGTGAAAATTCAGCCAATGTTTCATTCGGGTATGGAATATGCTCAATAACCTCAGTGCACAAAATGGCATCAAATGTCCCATCTTTTTCTGGTATATCCCAAATGTCCGACGTGTAATCAAGCTTAGTGTAATGCCAATCTTCACCATTTTGCATGCCAGAGCCATTGCCCTTTCCGTCATATGCGCCAAAGTCCTGCGTTTTACATTTTAAATGCTTATAAAACTTTTTATATGGCTGTGGCCCACAACCTGCATCCAATAAAAGTTGACCATCCCCCAACAAAGACAATTGTTTTTCAACCCATTGCTCGCGTGCCACTTCTGGGTTGTCGATACAATATAGTGCACTTTTTAGTTCCTGATAAATCTTTTGAATAAAATTCATAAACTATTTTTCCATTTTATAAATTACAGTACCACTGCCAAACACTTTACTTAAAAGACGTGCAGATTTAAATGTAAGCCCCACCACATTGTTTGCATAAAAGAGCCCGCTTGATCTGCTTTCTAAATTTTTCCACCCTGCACGCTTAAAATGACCAAGCCAGAAGCGTGAACTAAAATAATAAATCTCAGTTAATTTATTGCCACGCTCACCATGGCGTCTTGCCATAAGCGTATCAGAAATTAGACTTAGCGGCGTATGATTGACAACTTTTGGCGAATGATGACCTGGTATTTTCGCTTGAACTTTACGACTTAAAGGCAAACGTCTTGCAATAAAAGTTGCCACTTGATAAGGCAAGTAAATATAGTGCAACAAAATGGTAAAAATACGCCAGCTTGCACTTGGCAATACATGAATTGCCACACCATTTGGCTTTAACACACGCAAAATTTCTTTTTCAATGTCATCAATATTTTGAACGTGTTCTAACACGTTTGATGAAAAAACAACGTCGAAGCTTTCATCTTCATATGGTAAGTTTTTACCATCGTAATATTGAATATTCTCAAGCTTGTTTGGTGAGCAACTGCCGTCCTCAACATCCACACCCACGGCGCTTTTACATATTTTTTTTAAATACTTTAACTGGAAGCCATCACCTGAACCCAGCTCTAAAAGATCTTTACCATTAATCAGGTTTTGATACTGCTCTAAAACAACATCAAGTTCATATTTCCGAATTTGCTCTATCCCCAAAAGCTTCAAAGTTTAAACACCTTTTAATTTTTTAAACATCATACAACAGAAACTTTAACATGTGTAATGGTAAAACTAGTTAAGTTTTTTAAGCTCTTTTAAAACAAGGTAAAATTTCGCTACGTCTGTCAGAATGTAACCCAACATAATGGCAAGCAGCAAGCCTTCCATGCCATATGCAATTGTTAAACCTACCTTAAGTCCTACAGAAATTGTAAAAGTCACAGCTTCATAAGCCGTTGCCTTATCACCTTCATTTAATGAAAGCAACAGGCATTGCAGCACAAGATTGATAGGTTTTAAGCAAACAAACGAAAATAAAACATACATGGTCATCCGCAACATCGGCACCATATCTTCAGGCAGTTTATCCCCCATCACCCAAACAAATGTCATCTCACCAATCCAGTAAACACCCACAAATGCACACAAACTTATGGTGGATAAAATGGCAATATAGCGATAAAGAATAGGCTTCAACTCATGCACCTTGCCGTCTTTTATAAAATTGGAAAAAACGGTCATACTGGGCACACCAATAACCGAGTTGATCACGCTGACAAATGCACCGTAAACACGTTGAACAAACCCGATGATAGACACAAAACCAGGCATTAAATAAGACGCAATGTATTTTTCCACCACCTCGTCGGTTTTAAAATAGAAAGACCCCATTAAAATGTACTTAACCCGTCGGATGATTTCATAAAACATCTGCTTATCAAAGGCCATAAACGGTTTAATTTTTTTGCCAAAAATAACCAGCATCCAAATTAAAATAAACAACTTCATCACCAGTTGATTAAAAGCCGCTACCACCACACCCAGTGTGTCAATCAAAGCGTAAACAAACAACAGCCCAACCAAACTAGCCCCCGCCATCGCTCCATTGAAGAGAATATATCTATTTTGTTCCTGCAAATATGCGGTAAACACCACCAACAAACTATCCACCATAAAAGCGGCAACCAGCACAGCCTGCACTGTGTAAATTGTTGTCATGCTGACGGTGTTAAGGTAGTTGGCAAATACAACCTCCGCCCACAGTGGCAATGTTAAAGCAACAAAGATACCCAGTGGTAAGGTAAGACATGCAACGGTAACAAAAAAACGACCTTCTTTATTTTCACCCCGATGCTGAATGAGATAAGGTGCCGCCACCGAAGCCAGTGACCAGTTGATGCTTGAATATAAAAAAGCAAAAACAGCCATGGCAATGTAATAAACATCCAGTTCAGCTCCGACACCGACTTTACGGATCACCAAAATGCTGACCAGAAAGTTTAAAACCACCTGAATGGCTGACAACTTGGCCAGCACCAGTTTTGATTTCTGATTTTTAATCAATTCAAACAATTTAACCATGGTCAACACACCTTTGATAAACGTTCATCACTTCTTCGGCGCGGTTATATACTTCATGTTTATCATTCCAAACTCTTGTATGTGCAGCGTCCGCAATTTTTTGTCTTAAATCGTCGTCAGTCAGTAATTGTTTTAATTTCAATTGCAGTTCATCTTCATTTTTAAAATAAAGCGCTTCCACACCTTCTTGATACAAATTGTGCGCCAAATCATCAGAGTATTCAGCCAACATGCAAGTGCCCGCAGCGGGAATTTCAAAACACCTGCGGGTGTAGGTGTCATTGTTAATTTTTGACAAGAACACTAACGCCACTTTGGCACTGTTTAAAGCCTTGTTATAGTCTTCCCCGTACAAGCCATAAACTTCATGTCCAAGGGATTTTGTTAACTGATCATAATAGGGTGACTGCTGCCAGTTGGTGCCATACAGCTCCATGTTAAAACCCTTTTTCAGCAAGTTTAGAACCATTTTATCACGACCATCTTTTTCGAAGTGACCAATAAAAATCACGTCACAATTGTAAGGACTATCCTCCAATGACTTTTGATCCATCTTAAAGTTCCGGCTTTCAATAAAACTTGCCCGCAACAGGGAAACATTTTTCACGCCTAAACTGTCATAGTCTGCTTTATTTTTAAGGCGGTAATAAAAAATATGGTCATAAAACGGCACACAAGCCCGAAAGTGGCGCCAGAAATAAGGCCGGTAAACTTGTGAAAACGGGTCATCATTATTGTAGCCAAAAACTTTTGCGCCCGTGCGTTTTATTTTTTGAATAGTCCGTGGAAAAATGTGTGTGCCACGGTAAACAAACACAAGGTCAAATTTGTTTTGCTGACAAAGTTTAACCAAGTCACGGTTTAAGCTGAACATCGCAGGACCCATTTTGGCCTTGTTTTGAAACCTGTAAAAAATGGACTTTAGTATGTTGCCATCCGTTGGGTAATGATTAGCGTAAGGGTAATGCTTGAAGTACTCCTTCCAGGTGAAATAATGCACTTCATGCCCCATGCGTTCAAATGCTTTGCCGTAAGCCTTTTCGTGGGTGCTGCCGCCGTGGCCATCGGCTACCATTAAAATTCGCATTGTTATGACACCTCAATTTCAAAAACATTTTCCAGCACGTTTTGCTGTATGTTTTTATGGCGTAGGTCTAAAGCATCTCCCGATTTTGCCTGCCCAAGGGAAAACCCTTGCTTGGCACGGTATAAACATTCATTCGGCAATTTGCCTTCGTAAATCTTTTTCAGTAGATACTTCAACGTGCGGTTTTTAACCAACAGTTTTTCGTCAATTTGCCAAGCAGCTTCCACAACTTTTTTATCTAAAAATGGGACCCTTGTTTCAATGGAGTGCGCCATGGAGCACCTGTCCACCTTGCACAAAATATCATCCGTCATCGTTGTGTGAAAATCAAGGTAAAGGGCACGGCTCAGCGGACTAAGTTTTGCCATGTCATGCGCCTTAAAGTGCCACAAATCATCATAGTTGTTTGGAATGTTATATTTTTTTCTAAACGTTTTTTTGATCTTATCGTGTTTCAACACACCGCCGGACAGCCGCACTTTACGCTCCAGCGGGTTTAAAATGGTAAAAATTTCAGCTTTTTTTGCAAGGCGGGACAAAACACCCAACTGCCTATTTTTAACAAACTGGATAACAGGTCGAAGCGGCCACAAAAAGCCCAACCATGGTGTTAATTTTTGATACCAATCAAGGTAATGGTTATAACCGGCAAAAAGCTCGTCGCCACCGTCTCCAGTCAGCACCACGGTCATGTTTTCAGCCGCTAAGGCACTGACATTAAAGGTTGGAAACGCTGAGGTGTCCGCAAAAGGCTCATCAAACAATGTTTTCATCAACCTAAAGTTTTGATTCACAAAGTCATGGTGGGTTACCTGAATTTTATGGTGCGAGCCAATGGCCTTTGCCACAGCATTTGCATAAACACTTTCGTCCACCTTCTCATCTTCAAAGCCGATAGAGCAAGTGTTTAACACATCCACACAGCGTGAAGCCTCATAAGAAACAATGGAAGAATCCACCCCGCCGGACAAGAAGCTTCCCACAGGCACATCCGCCACCAAATGGCTTTTAACAGCAGTGCGGACAGCGTTTTCGATCAATGCCTTCGCTTCATCTTCATTTTGAATGTGACGGTTTGACTTCAAAGACCAATACTTTGTTTTGCTCAAATTTTTACTGCGCATGTCATAAGTTAAACTGTGCGCCGCTGGCAACTTGAAGACATTTTTATACAAACTTTTGGGGCTGGGAATATATTTATAAGTTAAAAAATCGTAGACCGCGGAATAGTCATACTGCAAGCCTGCATCTTCATAAAAACGCTCCAACGCTTTTAATTCACTGCCCCACGCCAAACGCCCATCCACAAAGCTGTAATAAAGCGGCTTTATGCCAGCATGGTCCCGTGCAAGGTGAATTTGCTGGCTGTTGCTGTCATAAATCGCAAAAGCAAACATACCTTCAATTTTATTCAGCAGTTCTTCCAAACCCCAGTGGATATACCCATGCAACAAAGTTTCACTGTCACTTGAACTTTTGAATTCAACTTTATGATTTTTAATAAGTTCTTCGTTCAACCCTTTAAAGTTATATATCTCACCGTTGACGGTTAAATAAACACCATCAGCCTCCATGGGCTGGCTGCCATTTTCGGATAAATCAAGGATGGACAAACGCCTGTGCCCCATGTAAACACCCTGCTCGTGCACATGGCTCCAACCATCTGGGCCACGATGTTCCAATGTGTGCAACGCATCATTAGCGGCAGCCAATTCCGCCGCTGTTATATTGCTAACACCAAAAACCCCACACATAAAACTTAACCTTTAACAAACATTTTTACATAATGCACAACTTTTTCAACATCTTCATCGCTCAGGTTCGGATGCAATGGAATTGACAAGCAGTCTTCATTCAACATTTCACTGAACTTTAGTTTTTTATTCATCTGTTTATACAATGGGTTTAAGTGCAATGGGTGATATCGTAAAGTTGTGTATATACCGTTATCAAATAAATATTTTGCCAAGGCATCACGCTGTCCATTCATTAAACGTATTGAATATGTAAAGTAGGAATGTTTGCATTCTTTTGGTGCGTCTAATGGGTTTGCAAAATCTTTTAAGTCCTTAAACGCATCTTGGTAGACATCCCAGATATATTTACGACGTGCTTGATTTTCATCTAAATTGTCAAGCTGACCAAGAGCAATACCTCCAGCAATGTCTGACGGGTTCATTTTAATAAAAGGCTCACTAATATTATATTCCCACCAACGAGACTTACCCTGCGTGGAAGCTTCAAAACCAGACTTACCAATACCACTATACCGCAACAGCTTCGCACGGTGAGCAGACCTTTCATTTTGCATAGTGATGCCACCACCTTCACCCACAGCAATGTTTTTGACAGCATCAAAACTGTAAATCCCGACATCTGAAATACCACCACAGTAAACGCCTTTATAGTGGCTGTCTACAGCGTGAGCTGCATCTTCAATCACAGGATAACCAAGAGCCATAATCTCGTCCATATCAACAGGTAAACCAGCATAATGCACCACCATAACCGCACCTGTTTTATCTGTGATTTGTGCTTTTACATGCTCTGCCGTAACATTCATAGTAAAAGGGTCTACATCACAAAAGATTGGCTTGTGACCCGCCATAAGAACAGCCTGTGCACAAGAAACCCATGTGAAGGACGGTAAAATAACTTCACTTTCTTTAGGCAGGTTTAATAATGTAACAGCCATAAACAGTGCATTTGAGCCGCTATCAACCATTAAAAAGTTTTTCAAGCCCAGTCGTTCTTGATAACGTTTTTCAAACTCAGAAACCTTAGGCCCCATTCCCAACCACTGCGATTGAAGACTTTCTGTCACATTTGAAATTTCTTTATGGTTTGTTTTAGAACCGAAGACGTTAATCATTTTTCTGTACCTCTAATTCAAAGTCTGGGATTTTATTTTTATTTAACTCATACGTTACATGTTCGTCATTAATTAACACTACTTCAAAGCCTAATTTCTCATACCAACTTCTAGCCGGATTTTGCTTTAAAACAACGCATGTAATTTTATAATTTAAAACTTTTGCTATGTATGCATTCATCATCATAAAGGCGGTAGACATTTGATGCTCACTTCCTGTTTTTCGTCCCCGCATAATGTTATAAACGTCCACTACATCATTTTTTAAACGATAACCACAACAGCCAACGCTCATAAACCCATTTCCTACCTTTTCTTCAACAACAAACATATAGTTTGTTTTATCCGTAAGGTAAACATCCTTGTACCAACTAATTTGCTGAGCCTTTGTTATGACACTTTGATGAAAAAAATATTCTTTATTCTTATTTTTCCAAACCCTTAAATTTTCAAGGTCTGTCTCATCAATCAATTTCAATCTAAAATCAGGTTTGTCTTTTTGTGAAATAATCATGACAACTCCTTCATCAAAATATCCACACCCTTTTCAGGTGAAAATTTTAACGCCGTTTCACGTGCCTTAACAGACATATCCTTCAGGCTATCTCTCTCATTAAAGCATTTGGCAATGAGTGTGGAGAGTTGCGTTGAACTGTCACATTCAAATAAGTATCCATTTTCACCATCAACAATACGGTCATATGCAGCACCGGCATTTACATTACCCAGAACAGGCACAGCAAACATATGCCCAAAGATTGTGGCGCCAAATGCATCAAACCGTGCAGAATGAATAAAAACGTGACTATTCGCAATGATGCATGAGAACTCTTCAAAATCCATCCACCCCTCCATAAAGAGGTTTTTTGTTAAATTATTTTTTTGAATTTGATCTTTTAAGTTTTTAAGTTCTTCGCCTTTGCCTACAATTACACAACGAACGTGTTTTTGAATGTCGCTCGGCAGGTTTGCAATGGCGTCAATTAAAATGTCAAAACCCTTTTCATAAACAAGGCGACTGCCGGCAGAGATTAAAAAATCACCCTTTTGAACATTGTAGTTTTTATAAATATCTTTTTGATATTTTTTATAGTCTTCTGGGCTTTTAGAAACATCCACAAATATAGGCAGGTTGGTTAAACGGTTTAAGTTAAAACCTTTGTTTTTAAAATATTCCACCGTTATTTTGCCGACACAAAAAACATGCGCCCGTGACCATTTTAACATTTTGTAATAAACGGCACGCACTTTGTTTTTAAGCCAGCCGCGGTTGTCCTCATCATGTGGGTAATCAAACCAAACCGCGTAAGGTCGGCGTAGTATAAAGAATAGAAATATCAATATACGGGTGTTAATGTTTTGCCAACCAACAATTAAAAACTTTTCGTCCGTTTTGGTTAAGCAATGTCGCAAGAATTGAAGGTCAACACTGTTTTGTTTGTAAAAAAGAGCTGGCTTAACTTTGTTGTTTAAGTCTTCCTTCCAGCCATATTTTTCGGCATTTTGAATGCAGTACCAAAGGTTCAAGTCCACCTTGCCACTTTTGTGCAACGCTTCGGCAAAAACGTTGTTGTGCGGGCTTGCAATGTCTTGAATAAAATTAAGCTTCATACTTGCTTATGTACCATTTAATTGTGTACTCTAAAGCTTCTTCAAATTTTGCTTCAGGTTTCCAGCCCAGTTCATTTTCAATTTTGGTGCTGTCAATGGCGTAGCGCATGTCGTGCCCTGCACGGTCCTTCACATATGAAATTAAATTTTCGTACGGTTCATCTGCCGGTTTAATTTTGTTTAAAATACGGCAAATTAAATGAACAATGTCATTGTTTGTTTGTTCGTTCCAACAGCCAATATTGTAAGTTTCGCCGCATTTACCGGTGTGGAACACAGTGTCCAGCGCTTTGGCATGGTCTAATACAAACAACCAGTCCCGAATGTTTTTACCTTCACCATAAATGGGAATATTTTTACCGTTCAAGCAACTGCGAATCACCGTTGGGATAAACTTTTCGTCATGTTGGTTTTCACCATAATTGTTAGAGCAATTTGAAATGGTAGCTGGCATGCCAAAGGTGTGGAAATAACTTCTCACCACAAAGTCAGCCCCTGCTTTTGAAGCAGCATAAGGTGGGTTAGGCGCGTAAGCTGTTTTTTCACTAAACAAGCCCACTTCGCCCAAGGTGCCGTAAACTTCGTCGGTCGAAACATGGTGGAAGCGACAGTCTTCGAAACCATCATTAAAGACAAACGGTTCTTTCATCCATTTGTTTTTAGCGGCGTGAACCACGTTGTAAGTACCCATGACATTTGTTTCAAAAAACACTTTTGGCCCGGTGATGGAATTATCGACATGGCTTTCCGCCGCAAAGTGGAACACGCCACGAATGTCATAATCTTTAAAAATGCTTTGCACCAATGCTTCGTCACAAATATTACCGTGAATAAATTTATAACGCTTTTTTTGGTCTTCGGTTAAGCGCACATTTTCGGCATTGCCGGCATAAGTCAAGGCGTCAATATTCACTATAAAATAGTCGGGGTATTTGTTCAGCATGTAAGGGATAAAATTGCTGCCAATAAAACCAGCACCACCTGTGACTAAAATATACTTCAACCCCTGATTTGTCATAACCGCCCTTTTTATTTTTTTATTATTTATTTAATCTCGTAAAATTTATTTAAACTTATAAGCATCCTTGAAGCTTGGCCAGCTTAAGTCCTTATCGCTCACCTTTAATTGCCCCTTTTCAAACGGCCACGGCACCGCAATGTCTGGGTCATCAAAACGAAAACCACTTTGAGCTTGCTGTGAGTAGTCATTATCCACCTTGTAATGGAATATCGCAAAGTCGCTCATCGCCACAAAGGCGTGGGCGCAACCACGGGGGATAAAAACCTGTGCTTTATTTTCAGATGACAATTTGTGCATCACCATTTTACCAAAGGTTGGGGACGATTCACGCATGTCCACCACCACGTCCAAAACCTCACCAGCGGTTACCCGTACCAGTTTGGCTTGTGAATGGTCACCCTTTTGAAAAGCAAAACCACGCAACACCCCAAAAGTGGACTGGGATTCATTGTCCTGAACAAAATGAACAGGCATCCCAATCGCCTCATTAAAAACTTTTTGATTGTAGGACTCAAAAAAACAGCCACGATCGTCCTCAAAAACCTGTGGTGTGATAAGAAAAACACCGTCAATGTCTGTTTTTGTCACTTGCATGGCTTAAAACGCTTTATTGTTCTTATAATATTGATTAAATAACATATATTAAATTTTGCGAATTTGCTATAAATTATTTAAATGCACTGAAAGAGGAAATAAACATGTTAGAAATGCTTGGCAACCTGTGGGACGTTATCGTCAGCTTAACCATTTGGACCATTGTTTTTGCATTTTATGTGTTTTTAGGTGCAGGTTTTGGGGCATGGCTTTCACGCAGGTCCAAGCACGACAGTGACAATTTAGGGTGGATTTTACTGGGCATGTTGATGTTTGGTGGCGTTTTATTCCCGTTCACCTACTATGTTTTTTACGCAGGTTAAATTTTAAACCTCAAAACAAACCCACTTATGACCATTTTTTGGCGCAATAACCCAACATCAGGTCTTCCACTTCGTCCATGCAGCCGCAGCACCTGCCCACCAAAGCTTCCCCTGCTAAGTCCTTATGCACCTTAAAAATCAATGGGTTTTCAACTTCTGTTGTTGGGGTCATGTTTTCACGAATCACAGCTTTCACATCTTCTTCTGTTTTTTCGGTACAAAAGCAAACAAGTGGCGAATCGGTCATTTGAGCATCCTTATCATTGGTTAACAGCATATACATACGCATTTTTAAAGCCATTTTCAAGCAAATAGAATTTCATAGAAAATGATTGGCATCAACCGCTTGAACATGTATAGTATTAGAAATTTCTGAAACACCTAAATTTTATACCTTCATTTAAAGGTATCTTATTAAACTTCAAACTTTCACTTCCCTTCTCCTCTGGAGGTAATTATTATGCTTCGCTCTAATCAGCATTATTTAAACGCTTTGCTTGAGTATACGGAAGGTAAAATTCCGCATGCTGAAAAGCCCATTTGCCCGCATGACAATTGGCATAGGGACATGGAAATTGTTCAAAGCTTTGACGAGCTTTTTACAGCCATGGGCCAGTGCTTCAACTTAGACACCTACCCCAATAAATACATTATTTGCGGGGCGGAAAAAATGTTGAATGCCAGTGCGCACATTGGTATGCCGGTTATGTACCGTCATTTTTCCTTTGCGCAAAGCTTCTTAAGCCAAAAGTACAATTACTCAAAAGGCCTCACAGGTCTGCCGTACGAATTGGTCATTAACAGCAACCCTTGTATTTCAGTCAACATGGTGGGTAACCCCACTTACTTGCTGGCGTTGGTTATGTCCCATGCGGGTCAAGGCCACAACAGCTTTTTTAAAGGCAACTATATGTTTAAAAACCATACAGATGCCGACTCAATCATTGACTACTTAAAATATGCCCGTGCATACATTGACAAGTGCTACAAACACATTGGTGACGAACCTGTGCGTAAATTTATCACCGCTTGTCATGCACTGCAAAGCCATGGTGTAGAACGTGGCGGCGTGAACAATGGCACCTCTTCTCGTTTGGAATATGAAACGGACCGTTTGGCTCAATTGACCAAAACCGGCCCACAAACAGAAGAGCTGAACTTCAACGACGGTGGCTACCAAAACATCATGTATGTATTGGAAATGATCAGCCCTGCAGCGCAAACCTGCGAACTGGTCAACGGCAGCCCTTGGATGAAGGAAGTCATTCGCATCATCCGCAACATTGGGCAATACTTTTACCCACAGCGTTATACCAAGGTGATGAATGAAGGCTGGGCCAGTTTTTGGCACCACGCCATGACCACGCTGGCGCACCATTACGGTTACATAACAGGTGACCAGTACGCCAACATCATTCGTTCACACACACAGGTGTTAACGCAATTGCCTTACAACCACAAGCAGTACAATGGTTTTAACCCTTACCGTCTTGGTTTTGACATGTTCCGTGACATTATGTTCATGGGCCGTGGTCCCAAAGACCTTGAGGAGCAAAAGCTGTATGACGCCTGTAAGTATGAAGAAACTTTCGGCAAAAGCAGCTTCCCTTCAAACGGTAAATCGGTTCCATACCTGAAAGGTGACTGGTTGGGCTTGATGCATTACGCCATGGAAAATTACGCGGACCACAGCTTTGTGGAAAACTTCCTATCGTTAAACATTACAAGAGAACATAACATGTTTTCTTTAAATTCTAACGTGGAAGATCAAATGTCCGTTGTAACGGGTACCGCCATGCACTTGAAAGAGGTGCGTCAGGCATTATCAGCAATGTATGATCCAAGCTACGTCAGCCCGATCATTTCAGCAGTTGGTTTTGACCCTTACGGCGACCGTACACTGTACCTTGAGCATTATTCCACAAAAGGAAAACCGCTGAACAGTGAACACATGGACAAGGTGATGAAACACATTCACACCATTTTACGTGGACCGCAGTGTATGCCAACGTCAGAAAAGTTTAAGCACTTTAATGCCGCTTTAACTTCCTTTGACACCCGCAACATCGCCGACCCTAAAGCCATGCAAAAGTGGCCAAAATCCTAACCATCGACTAAAAAAGAGGCTTCACAGCCTCTTTTTTTTATTTTTTAATGAAAAAGCATTGAAAGCAACCATCACAACTCTTAACATTTATACATAAACTTTAACTTTACTCTTTTTACCCCCTTTCCTTTGGAGGAATCCCCCATGAAAACATTTTTTATGGCAGTAATTTTAACCATTTTCGCATCTGTTTTTTGTATAAAAAAACTTCAAATAGAATCACAGCAAACAAGCACCATCCCAACACCCCAAATTGAAGCCCCTGAAGTGAAGATGCCCGTAATCGACACTTCCAACATGCCCAAAGTTGTGGTTGTTAAAACCAGCTTCAACACAGTGGCGCAAGAAATGGAAAAGATGGTCAGTTTAATTTTGTACACGGTGGATGGTGAAAACATCAACCCCGCAACGGAACTTGAAACAGAGCTTGCCAACAAGGCTTCCAACCAGTACAAAAAACTGCAAGAAAACATTGCATGGCATAAAAGGCACCAGTTTGGTGAAATACATCGAGCCGCCTTTGACCCAAGCTTTGCTGAATTTAAAATGAAAGTGGTCAGCGACAATGCACGCAAAGTTCACACTTCACTTGCGTTGTATAAGTCATTCGTCGCCTCCAATTCCTTTGAAGATGACGCTGAAAAACAAGCTGTTCAGAAAATTTTAATGAAGCAATTTTCAACCTTGCAAAGTCAGTATCAGGCCATTTTAAGCATGTCCAAACGTGCGGAAAAAATGCGCTCTGAAAATCAAAAATATTTTGCGATATAAAAATAAAAGCCCTCCAAATTGGAGGGCTTTTTGTTCGTTAAACAGGTCTATACTTCGTTGATTTGCCAGCCGGTACTTTCATTTGCGAACAAATATGGCGACGCATTTTTGAAAGGGATTTCCACATTTGAATGGCACAAACAAAGCCTTTTAAAAGTGTTTAATGCACCGTAATGCCCCACAATCAAAAGCTCTGCGTTCAGTTTTTGTGCTTCAACATAACTTTCACAAATGGCACGATTAACGCGCGCCGTTAAATCAACCGAATTTTCAGCTTTTAGGCAAAACTCATGCAAATAATCCCAAATTTGGGTATTTGGCTTCGGCAAGCCTTTTTGTTGCGCCAAGGCCATAAAGTCCTTGTAGGGCATGCAATCTAATGCGCCGCCAAAACGCTCACGCAGGTCATCGTGCGTTTGATAACCCACCAACCTTGCAGTGTTATTTGGATCGCGCTTCGCCTTGGCTTCCATCACCCGTTTCATAATGTAACCCGTGCGTGAAGCACGCACATAAGGGCTTACCACCATATAAAAGCGTTTGCCAGCCATGGCCGATAACTTAGCACCAGCCGTTAATGCTTGCTCTTCGCCTAAATCGGTCAGATCGGAATTTATGCAACCATTGGCATGAAACTGTAACAAACCGTTGCGGTTGTTTGGGGTTTCACCATGACGCACAAAGTAAAATTGTTTTACAGAGTCAATGTTCATAAAAGAACCTCATGAAAAGAAAAGGAAATGAATGTGAATTTCCTGTATACGATACACGCATTCAAAAAAATGCGCAAGTTATAGAAAAGAGAAACCTTTAAATTTAAGCGGCTTGTGTTTTAGCTTTGCTTAAAACCAACGGTTTGGGGGTTAAACTACCACCAAGCTGGAAACTTTGAACATGGCTGGCAAGGCCGTTTTCATCCACTTCGGTATAAACACCGCAGATGCTACCCTCACCGCTGGCAATGTCCCACTTCCAGGTGCTTTTACGGGTGTCAAATTGCTTGTGGAGCATGCAGTCAAGGTCCAACCCCAAAGAAGAAACATAGTCGCCACACATGCCCGCATCGGTTTGGTAGGCCGTGCCTTTGGGCTGAACCCGACAGTCCGACGTTGGAATATGCGTGTGCGTGCCCACCACCAATGACGCTTTGCCGTCCCACAGGTGGCCCATAATGCATTTTTCGCCGGTTGCTTCGGCATGAAAGTCCACCACCATGGCGTCATAATCGGTGCCGAGACGGTTTTCCTTTTGAAAATCTTTCGAAAACTGAAACGGGCAGTTGACCTTATCGGGCATAAAAACTTGGCCCAGCAGGTTTAACACCGCAATTTTTTTATCGCCCACGTTAAACACACGGTAACCCTTGCCGTCGGTTTGCATAATGTAATTGGCTGGCACAATAATTTTGCGGTCCATGCGCAACATGTCGTGAATGTCCTTACGGTCAAAGGTGTGGTTGCCCATGGTTAAGCAGTGAATCCCTGTGTCATAAAGCTCCTTGGCAATGGCCGCGGTAATGCCTTTGCCACCAGCGGCATTTTCACCGTTGGCAATCACAAAGTCTGCTTGGGTTTGTTCAATCAATTGGGGCAAATGTTTTTTAACCGCTTCACGGCCGGGTTTCCCCATCACATCCCCTAAAAAGATAATTTTTAACATGCCAAACAAACCTTTACTTTTAAAATACAAATCAAAACATAAGTCATTTAGCAGAAATTTCAAGCTTTGTTTGCCCTTTAGCCACAAAAAAAGCCCTTATACAGAGCTTTTTTGAATCGATTATGGCTTGTGCACTTTAATAGTACACTGCGGCTTAGGTGCTGGCGGAATGGTTATAACACAGTCCGCTTTTGGCAATGAAGCATCTTCCACAACCTCCGTTAAAGTTAAGCTGATAATTTTATGGTAGCCGTACAACTTTTCCGCACTGGGTAAAAAGCATTGCATAAACTTTTTAAAGGACTTTTTGCGCAAAGCCGCCACATTCAAATGAACCAAGCTTTTAATTTCGCCAACGTACATCCGTTTGTCGCAGTTGCCGTCATCTGTCAGCAAAACGTCGCTTCTATTTTCTAGGCCGATTGTTAAATCAAAGGACATCTCCTCGTCTTTAATCATCCGACCAAGCGTAACATTGAAAGATTTGACCTCAACAGCCAATTGATATTTAGGCATAAATAAACCTCAAAAAAGGGAAAGAAAGTGTTTTTTCACAGCCCCTTTTTACATCATAGCCAGATGATTTAAAAGTTAATTTTTCTATTTTACTTAAAAGACTGTGTCGATTTTTCGGTCACCATCACGTCCAGTGGCACGTCGTGTTCTTCGCCTGCAAACTTGTCACTTTCTTGAAAGGCGTAACCCACACCAATTTTAAGAGGCTCATGCTCTTGGCTGGCATAAACCGAAAATGTCCGGTCGTAATAGCCACTGCCATAACCCAATCGGTAACCTTGCTTGTTATAGGCCACAACCGGAATGACCACCACGTCCGGCACCACTTGCTCCCCCATGGCGCAGGGAATACCTTCAGCGTCTTTATCCGCCAGTGGCAACATGTCCCACGTGTTAAAAATCATCGGCTCACCTTTGCGCAAAACACGGGGCAAACAAACGGTTAAACCACGCATCGTTAACATTTCTGCCAAAAACTTCATGTCAATTTCTTTGTTGATTGCGGCGTAAAGCGCCACGTTTTGAATGCGCCTTTTTTGGCCAATAATGTCGTTCACCTCTTCGCTAACTTTCAGCATGGCTTGGTGCGCCATTTCACCTGTCACTTTATAACGCTGGTGGAGCAATGTTTCCCTCAGGTCCAGTTTTGCCAATTGCTCTTGTGTAAGCTTTGCCATGGGTTAAACGCCTTTATCTTTTAAAAACTGTTCAATTTTTTCGGCCATGGTGTTGTGGAACGCATCGGTTGATTTTTCATGGGTTTCCTTTTGGGTTTGTGTGGTGTAAAAATCATCCGCCATCATCATGCCAGCCAAAACCAGCAAGCGGTCACGCTCCATATTCGGGGCAGACTTAACCAACTGCTCCACATAACCGTTCCAAATTTCTGCCACATGGGTCACACGGTTTTCTTGCCCGTCTTCCACCTGCATGCGGTAGGGTTTACGGCCAACTTTTACTTCAATTTCACGGGGCATTTTATTTGCTTCCCTTTTCAATTTTGGTAATAATTTTATCTAATTTCTTTGAAGCCTCTTTGTGCTTTTCCTTCAAAGCTTTGTTTTCATGCATCAAGGTTTTAAGTTTGTCACCTTCTTTGCCGCCAAGGGCCATGACCGCTTCACTGTCCTTTAGGTAATTTTCAAGCTTTTCAAATGCTTGTTCTAAACGTTTGGCACCGTCCATGATATGATCACCCTTTGCACTACATTTTTGTTTAAATATTCTCGCTCGTTAGGTCATCATGTTAGCGTTAAAAATCAACTTTGTCATGAATAAAAACTTCTTTTAAAGGGTAAAAAAGTGTACCCTATTGACATAATAAAAACATTGTAGGAAATGCAAGATATGCTCAATTATCATGACATGGCGAACGCCGTCCGATTTTTATCCATTGATGCGGTTCAAAAAGCCAACAGTGGCCACCCTGGTATGCCCATGGGCATGGCCGAAATTGGCACCGCTTTGTTTAGCGAATTTTTAAACCACAACCCGCAGGACCCCAAATGGCCAAACCGCGACCGTTTTGTGCTTTCCAACGGTCATGGTTCCATGTTGCTTTACAGTTTGCTTCACCTCACCGGTTATGACATGAGCATGGATGATCTTAAAAACTTCCGCCAATTACACAGCAAAACTGCCGGCCACCCCGAATATGGCTATGCCGACGGCATTGAAACCACTACAGGGCCATTGGGTCAGGGTGTGGCCAACGCAGTGGGCATGGCGATTGCGCAAAAACTTTCCGCCGCGCGCTATGGTGACGATATTTTCAACCACTACACCTACGTCAGCGTTGGTGACGGTTGTTTGATGGAAGGCATTTCCCACGAAGCGTTGGAGCTGGCGGGCCACATGCAACTCAACAAGTTGGTGGTGCTGTTTGACGATAACAACATTTGCATTGATGGTGAAGTTTCCAACACATCATCCACCGACGTGATTAAGCGTATGCAGTCCTACGGATTTGACACTTTCAGCTGTGATGGCCACAACATTGAAACGGTGATAAAAACCATCGAAGAAGCGAGAAAAAGCGCCAAACCTGCGTTCATCGCCTTTAAAACACACATTGGTTTTGGCAGTGAAAAAGTGGTGGATACTTCCGCCGCCCACGGCAGCCCCCTTGGCGACGACGAAATTGCAAAAGTCCGCCAAAAGCTGGGGTGGGACCATGCACCGTTTATGGTACCCAACCACGTTTATGACCATTTTGCCCATGGCACAGCCCGCGGCAAAAAAGCCTATAAAGCGTGGCAACAAAAAGTGGAAGCGTTGGACCCTGCCCTGCAAGCCGAATTGAAGCGCACCCAAGCCGGCACTTTAAACGAAAGTTTAAACCAAGCACTTATTGACTTTAAAAAGCAAACCGCACAAGCGGCTGAAAAAGTTGCCACAAGGAAAGCCAGCGGCAACACCCTTGAAGTGATTGCCCAGCAAGTGCCAGAGCTGATCAGCGGCAGTGCCGACCTGACAGGCTCGGTCAACACCAAAACATCCACTATGAAAGCCATTACCCCAAGCGACTTTAGCGGTCACTACCTTCATTACGGTGTGCGGGAACATGCCATGGCCGCCATTATGAACGGCTTGGCCTTGTATGGCGGATTCATCCCCACCTCGGGCACATTTATGAGCTTTTTGGACTACTTAAAGCCGTCGCTCCGCCTCAGCGCTTTAATGGGCTTGCGGGTTATTTATGTCCTCACTCATGACAGCATTGGCCTTGGCGAAGATGGCCCAACCCACCAACCGGTGGAACAACTGGCCACCAGCCGTGCCACACCCAACACCCTCACCTTCCGCCCTTGCGACCAAGTGGAAACGGCAGAATGTTGGCAACTGGCTTTAAGCCACAACAAAACCCCATCGGTGATGAGCTTAACCCGCCAAGGTTTGGCTTGCCTGCGCACCGAACATAGCGACGAGAATTTATCCAGCAAAGGGGCTTACATATTAAAAGGCCATGATGACAACAGCACCGACGCCATCATCATCGCCACAGGCAGCGAAGTTGAAATTGCAGTTCAAGCACGTAATATGTTGAAAAAGTCGGGCATCAACGCCCGTGTGGTCAGCATGCCTTGTATGGAACTTTTTGACCAACAAAGCAGCGACTATCAAAACAAAGTGCTTCCAGCCGAAGTTTCCATCCGTGTTGCGGTGGAAGCCGCTGCCGAACTGGGCTGGCATAAATACATTGGCCACCACGGTGCATTTGTAGGCATGAGCCAAAACGGTCAAAGCATTTTTGGTGCTTCCGCCCCAGCGGTTGACCTTTACAACCATTTTGGCATCACCGCGGACAATATCACCCAAATTGTGTTGGGTAAAATTAAAGCAAAAGCCGAAAAATAAATTTAAAAAGACTGACAAAAGAAAAAGGAAAATAACATGACAATTAAAGTAGCTATCAACGGTTTTGGTCGCATTGGCCGTGCCATCTTCCGCTCTTACTTTGAAGAAGAACGTGGCGATGTGGAAATTGTGGCGGTGAATGACCTTTCACCGTTTAAAACAAGCTTGCACTTGCTTAAATATGACTCTGTCCATGGTCCATTCAACGCATGGATTGACTGGGAAGAAGACCATGACGCTAAAACCGTGAACATTGACGGTCAGGACATTCAATTTTTTGCCGAGCGTGACCCAAAAAACCTGCCATGGCAAGAATTGGGTGTGGACGTTGTGCTGGAATGCACAGGCGTTTTCCGTGACAAGTCTAAATGCCAAGCCCACATTGACGCAGGTGCTAAAAAAGTGATTATCAGCGCCCCAGGCGGTGAAGACGTGGACGCCACCGTTGTTTACGGCGTGAACCACACCACTTTAAAAGCTAGCGACACCGTTATTTCCAACGCATCATGCACCACCAACTGCTTGGCACCCATTGCCAAAGTTTTAAACGACGCCATTGGCATTGAAAAAGGTTTGATGACCACCATTCACGCCTATACAGCGGATCAAAACTTGGTGGACGGCCCTCACAGTGACCTACGCCGTGCCCGTGCAGGTGCCTTGTCGATGATCCCAACCTCCACCGGTGCGGCCAAGGCCGTTGGCTTGGTGTTGCCAGAACTCAAAGGCAAGCTAGATGGTTACGCCATGCGTGTGCCAACACCAAACGTCAGCGTGGTGGACTTAACCTTCACCGCCAAAAAACCAACCACGGTGGAAGAAGTGAACGCCGCCATTGAAGCTTACGTTGAAAAACAGGACGAAAACGGCGACCCCGAAGTTTTGGTTTACACCAACCAGCCGCTTGTTTCATCGGACTTTAACCACACGCCATTTTCAAGCGCTTTTGACATGAGCGAAACCCGTGTCAGCGAAGATGGCACCTTGGTAAAAGTGCTTTCATGGTATGACAACGAGTGGGGCTTTTCCAACCGAATGCTGGATACAGCCGTGTACTTTGGTAACCTTAAATAACCAACAATGAAGTGGAGATGTGATGAAAACATTAAAAGATATTCATGCCCTTTATGATAAAAAAGTGCTGATGCGTGTGGACTTTAACGTGCCCTTTTACGAAAGTGGCAACATTGCAGATGACAGTCGCATTCGTGCCCACATCCCCACCATTGAATACCTGATCAAAGCGGGGGCGAAGGTGGCGCTGATCAGCCACCTTGGCAACCCCGAACAAAGCCTACAACCCGTGGCGGAAAGGTTATCTGTTTTACTTAAAGACGCTGTTACCTTTATTGGCGACTGTTTAAGCCACCACACCTTTAAAACCATGGACAACTTGGGCGAAGGTTGCGTGGTTTTGCTGGAAAATACCCGTGCCTACGAGGAAGAAAAAAACAACGACCCTGACTTTGCGCAAAAACTGGCCAAAGGTTTTGATATTTACATCAACGATGCCTTTGCCACAGCGCACCGCAAACATGCCTCCACCTACGGCGTGGCACAGTTTATTGAAAAAAAATGCGCTGGCTTGTTGATGCAAACTGAAGTGGAAACCCTTAGTAAAGTGATGCAAAAGCCCAGCAAACCCTTTGTGGTGATGATTGGCGGTGCCAAAGTTTCCAGCAAGTTGGGCGTGCTTAAAAGTTTGGCGCAAAAGGCCGACACCATGCTGATTGGCGGTGCCATGGCCAACACCTTTTTAAAAGCAACGGGTGTGGACATTGGCCAATCTTTGTATGAAGAAAATATGCTGCAGGAAGCTTTACAAGTTTTGCAAATGGCCAACCAACACAACTGTAAAGTGATTTTGCCTTCCGATGCCACCGTGGCCGAAAAATTGGAAGCCGGCGTCCCCACCCAAAACCCCAGCATCAATGATGTACCCGAAAACATGATGATTCTGGACATTGGCAAACACACCCAAGCGGTGTGGGCGGAAACCATTAAGGATTCTGCCACCGTGTTGTGGAACGGCCCTTGCGGCGTTTTTGAAATTGAACCTTTCCACCTTGGCACCAAAGCGGTAGCGCAAGCCGTTGCCAAAGCCCATGCCTTTACCGTTCTTGGCGGGGGCGACACCTTGCACGCGGCAGAAATTTTCAATGTTAAAGGCGACATTGACTATGTTTCCACCGGCGGTGGCGCATTGCTGGCGTTTATGGAAGGTCAAACCCTGCCCGCCATTGAAGCCTTGAGCAGCTAAAAAACATGGCGCACAACAACCAAAAAAAAAGCCCCGTTACAGGGGCTTTTTTATGTTTGATATTTCACTTGTGTTAAGCAATTTTTACGCGGACTTTTTGGTTCAGTTTTGAAGCTTCTGGCACTTCAATCCAACCGCCACCAACCATACGGTCATCTACATAAAACACCGCGGCTTGACCAGGGGAAATTTGATAAGCTGGCGCATGCATGGTCACTTCCAAGCGGCCGTCGCCCAAGTCTTTCAGGGTTGAAGGCGCACCTTGGTGGGCGTAACGCACTTGGGTGTCCACCTCCAAGTTGTCCATTTCAATGGTGTTGTCAATCCAGTCCACCTCTTTGACTGTAAAGGTTGTTTTGGATAAACTTTCCTTTGGTCCCAGCACAACTTCACGTGCTTCGGGGCGAATTTCCACCACATACATCGGCTTTGAAAAACCACCGCCAAGGCCTTTGCGCTGACCCACAGTAAAACCAAGAATCCCATCATGGCGACCCAGCACTTGGCCGTCTTCGTCCACAAAATTACCACCTTTGACGGCGTGCGGTGCGTGCTTCCGCACGACTTTGCGGTAGTCCCCACCGGGTACAAAGCAAATGTCCTGACTGTCCTTTTTTGAAGCCACATGCAAGCCAAGCTCCTTGGCAAGGTCGCGTGTTTCTTCCTTGGTGAGCTGGCCAAGCGGAAAGTCACTAAACTCCAACTGTTCTTGGGTTGTGGTGAACAAAAAGTAGCTTTGGTCTTTTTTAGGGTCCAAACCACGGCGCAAAATGGCCTTGCCGTTTTGGTCATAGTCTTTACGAATGTAATGACCGGTTACCAACACATCGGCGCCAAGGCCTTTGGCTTTGTCCATAAAGCTGTCAAACTTAATGCGTTGGTTGCAACGCACACAAGGAATCGGTGTTGCGCCGGCAAGGTAAGTTTCAACAAAGTCATCCACCACGGCGGACTTAAATTCACTTTCATAATTCAGCACATAATGCGGCACACCAATGGTTTGGCACACACGTCTGGCGTCGTAAACATCGTCCAGCGCACAGCAAGTGCCAAATTTTTTCGCTTCACCTTCCACCGCTTGCGACGCAGGCGTATAGTCCCAAAGTTGCAGGGTAATGCCAATCACGTTATAGCCCAGTTTGTGCAACAACGCCGTGCAAACAGAGGAATCCACCCCACCGCTCATGGCCACAACAACAGTGGTTTCGGCTGGGGTTTTGTTTGCCACCAATGGCTTAATCTGAATTTTATCTAAAATAGTCATAGCCGTTATATAGAACGAATACTTGACAAATTCAAGGGGTTTTTAAGTTAAAACACAAAAAAAGCCCCCAAATTGGAGGCAAATCGCTATCAGCTTTTAGGAATTAAAAATTCCCACTCGGCAACTTTGCTTAAAATAAACTGGCAAGCTTTGCTTTGCTGGGGGTAAAAAGCCCGCCCCTTAAAGCTGTGGTAAGGCAACGCCATATCATGCGGAAATTGAGGCCTAGACGGGTCCACCACGGTGCCACAGCCCAACTGCAACGCCCAGTGGCTTACCATTTCACCGCGGAAGTTGATTTTTTGCTGAATGGCTTTCACTTCCACATTTGGCGCATGTTTTTGAATAAGGTGATAAACAGCCTCCGCCATGGGGTAACACAAACCAAAGGTTGGATGGTCGCCCACTTGTTTAAGCTTGGCATATTGAGGGTGAATAATTTGACTGGCGTGATTGCCGGCCGCACGTTCAACAAATTGAACAAGAGTGTTTACAACTGGTGGCATAAAAATACCTCACATAAGAAGGTGCAAAATTTGTTAGGAAAAAGTGTAAGTGATCAATCCACTTTAACTTAAAGCATACAACCTTAAAATTCAACCACCAGTTTTTAAAAAATTATTCCAGCTCTTCTATCCACGCTTGTTGGATGGCTTCTAAAATTTTTTCGCCGCAACGCTCAGGGTCATCGTCAAAGCCGTCCAGCTCTTCCACCCATTTTTTAAGGTCGGTAAAGCGCACGGTAACGGGGTTCACATCCTCATGTTTTTCGCTTAGTTCAATGGCAATGTCGTAAATGTCTGTCCACTTCATACCATTTTCTCCAACTGCATGTTGCGTGTTTCCTTTGGCAGGCGCACGGTAATGCCATCTAGCTCTTTGCTCATAATAATTTGGCAACCCAAGCGTGACGTGGTGGTGAGACCAAAGGCATAATCCAGCATATCCTCTTCTTCTTCCACTGGTTCTTCTAGCTTGTTATAAAAACTTTTATCAACAATCACATGGCAGGTGGAGCATGCCAAACTGCCTTCACATGCACCTTCTAGGGCAATTTTATTGCGGTGCGCAAGGCTTAACAAATCGTCGCCTTCGTTTGCTTCCACCGTTACAGTTTCGCCGTTTGGCAAAATGTAATTCACATGTAATTTATCGCTCATTTGCTTGTTTCACCTTTTTCTTCGCTGTAAATGTTTTGTCCCACAACCGCTTGTTTTAAAGCATTGTTCACCCGTTGTTCGCTAAAGCTTTGGAAAGCATTTTCTAAAGTTTCCATCGCGTCTTCCACGTCGTCACGGTTGCTGGCTGTTAAAAAGCTTTTGGCCACCTTTAACGCATTTTCAAGCGTTTTAAAAGTGGTTTCGTCTAACAGCGCCCCGTCTTTTTCAAGTGCTAAAGCACAAGCGTCTATCACCCTTTCAAGTTCCAGTTGTGCTTCTTTCAGTTGTCTAAAGCCTACGTCTTGCTGGGCATGGGTCATGGAGTCTTTGAGCATCGTCAACATATCGTCTGGTTTTAAGCCATAAGAAGGCACCACGTCGACCGACTGGCTCACGCCAGAAGTTTCCTCATCCGCTGTCACGGTGAGCATGCCGTCCGCATCCAAGGCAAAGCGCACCACAATCCGTGCCGCACCTGCTGGCAGTGACGGAATCCCCTTTAAGCGGAACTTGGCAAGGGACCTGCACCCTTCCACCGTTTCACGCTCCCCTTGAAGCACATGGATATCCATCGCTGTTTGACCATCCTTAAAAGTGGTAAATTTTTGCGCCCTTGTGATGGGGATGGGCGTGTTGCGTTCAATCACCTTTTCCACAAGACCGCCCATGGTTTCAAGCCCAAGGGAAAGTGGTGTCACGTCCAGCAGCAACATGTCATCACGCTTGTTGCCTGCCAAGGCAGAAGCCTGCAACGCCGCGCCGTGCGCCACCACTTGGTCGGGGTTAATGCCTGTTTGTGGCTTGTGGCCAAAGGCTTCTTCCACCATGGTTGCCACCAACGGCAAACGGGTAGAGCCACCCACCAGCACAATGCCGTCCAAGTCGTCCTCGGTCATCTCCGCATCGTTTAAGACATCGTCACAAATTTGTAAAGTTTTGGCAATGATGGGCTTGGCACAGTCTGCCACCCCTGCGCCGTTTTGTTCTTTCAGTGTTCTTGCTTCTAAGGTGGTTATGCCTTTGGCTTGTGCAAGGGCGTTGTCAATGTCGTCGCCGCCCAAGTAGGTGTCGCCCCCTGTGGCCACCACACGGAAAACACCGCCTGTTAACTTTAATAAGGACACATCAAAGGTGCCGCCGCCCAAGTCGTAAACCAAAAATTGGCCTTCGGCTTTTTTATCCAAGCCATAAGCCAAAGCCGCCGCTGTTGGTTCACTAATCAACCGCATCACGTTCAGCCCTGCCAATTTGGCCGCATCCTTTGTGGCTTGGCGCTGGGCGTCATTAAAGTAAGCCGGCACGGTGATCACCGCATCGTAAACCGCTTGGCCTAAATGTTGTTCGGTTTTGTGCTTCATGTGCTTTAACAAATCCGCACTTACTTCCACCGCCGACTTTTCAATGCTTTTAAAGCGGGCTTTGGCAATTTGCGCATCCCCTGCAATTTCAAAGGGGACGGTTTGGGCAAAGGTTTGAGCATCCTCAACGTTTTTGCCCATCAGCCTTTTCATGGAATAAAACACGTTTTGACCACCGGCCTTTAATAGATCCACCGCATGTTGACCGAAGGACATTTCGCCATTTTCGCCGTAAGCCACCATCGAAGGCAGCGCTGTGGCATCGCCGTCTAGCGGTACAAAATGCACCTGCCCTTCTTTGTCGTACGCCACAAGGGAAAAGGTGGTGCCAAGGTCAATGCCGATGACTTGTCTTTTTTTGTCCTGTCCGGGTTCTGAAATGGTGAGCATAACGGGCCTTTAATTTGTTTTAAGTTGTCGCATTTTGCGTTTGATATCACGGGTGAACTTGCTTAAAAATTGCAGTTCTAGGGTTTGCTTTTTCGCTTTTTCAAAATTGGAACTGTCAAAGGATTCTACCAAACCGCTTTCCAAATTTGCGATGTCATCTTGAACCTCTATTAGCAAATCATCAAGCTGTTCACTTTCTTCCAACTGTTCACGCAGTTCAAACTGTTTCATCATCATGTCTGGTGTGGGTTTTTCCTCCAACACGTCATGAATGCCCTGCTCTGCCAAAAGCAAGCAAGCACGTTCCACCGGTTTTTTAAGCTTGTTGTAACTGTCGTTCAAAAAACCACCCCAGGAAAGGGCGTTCATTTGCTCTTGGCTGGTTTTGGTCACAAACTTATCGGGATGAAACTGCTTTTGTAAATCAAGATAACGTTCTTCCAGGGTGTTTAAGTTCAGGTTAAACGCAAATGGCAAAGCAAAAAACTTAAAAGGGCTTAGGGCAAAGGGCCTGCGCAATGTGCCGCAAGTGGGGCAAAAAAAGCCTTCATTTAAAGGCCCTTTGCATGACCAACAAATTTCGTTTGTTTGCATAAAAATTGCTGTTTCTTTTTGTTGTTTTTTGCGTTTGTTCAACCTTAAAGCCTAAACCGTGAAGGATTCGCCACAGCCACATTCGCCTTTTTTATTCGGGTTGTTAAAAACAAACCCTTGGCGCAGGTCATCTTCTTCATAGTCCACCTCGGTACCTACCAGATAAATCAGCGACTTGGCGTCAATCAACACTTTCACATGGTCAAAGGCAATTTCTTCGTCGCCAATGTCCTTATTGTCCGCATATTCAAGCTTGTAGCCAAGGCCACTGCACCCTGCTGTTTTAATACCAAGGCGAATAAAAGCATCCGGCGTGCCACGACCGTCCAAAAGGGCCGCCATTTGCTTTTGCGCCAGTGATGAAATTTGTATCAAAGCCATGGGTTGTTAGGCACCTTGCTTGGACTTATAGTCATCAATCGCCGCTTTAATCGCATCTTCCGCAAGGACAGAGCAGTGAATTTTAACCGGTGGTAACGCCAATTCTTCCGCAATGTCAGAATTTTTAATTTCTGTTGCTTGGTCCAGCGTTTTGCCTTTTAACATTTCCGTCGCAAGGGAGGAAGAAGCAATGGCACTGCCACAGCCGAAAGTTTTAAACTTCGCGTCTTCAATCACACCTGTATCGCTCACCTGAATTTGCAGTTTCATCACGTCGCCACAAGCGGGTGCACCCACCATGCCTGTGCCCACATGGCTGTCCGCCTTGTTGAGTGACCCAACGTTGCGTGGGTTGCTGTAATGGTCCATAACTTTATCTGAATAAGCCATTTTAATTTCCTTCTCTTATACCTTTATTATAGGTATTTTTAGTTCATTTTTAAACTGTTTCGTTTAGTGTTCTGCCCATTGTACGGTGGAAAGGTCAACACCTTCTTGCACCATTTCCCAAAGTGGGCTCATTTCACGCAATTTTTCAACATTGGCCAAAATGGTTTCAATGGCAAAGTCCACCTCTTCATCGGTGGTGAAGCGACCAATCCCTAAGCGGATGGAAGTGTGCGCCATGTCGTCACTTAAGCCTAAAGCACGCAACACATAAGAAGGCTCTAACGATGCGGACGTACAAGCCGAACCAGAAGAAACCGCCAAGTCTTTAATGGCCATCATCAAGGACTCCCCTTCAACATAAGCAAAAGATAAGTTGATGTTACCCGCCAAACGCTTGGTAGCATGACCATTTAAAAACACATGTGGAATTTTGTCTTGAATGGTGTGGATGATCTTATCGCGCATTTGGGTTAAGCGCTTGTCTTCCGCTGCCATTTCCGCCAATGCAAGTTCAGCAGCCTTACCAAAGCCCACCAAAAGCGGTGTTGGCAATGTGCCACTGCGCATGCCACGTTCTTGCCCACCACCACTGATGATGGGGCGCACACGCATCCGTGGTTTACGGCGCACATAAAGCGCACCCACACCCATTGGCCCATAAATTTTGTGGGAGGAGATGGACATCACGTCCACGTTCATGTCATTCACGTCAATGGCAATTTTACCAAAGCTTTGTGCCGCATCAGTGTGGAACTTTACACCCGCTTCACGGCAAATGGCGCCAATGGCTTTAATGTCCTGAATGACGCCAATTTCGTTGTTGGCATGCATCACGCTGACCATCATGGTGTCATCACGCAAGGCATCTTTTAATTTTTGCAGGTCCAGCAGACCATCTTCTTCCACCCCAAGGTAGGTAATGTCAAAGCCTTGCTCGCTCAGGTGGCGGCAGCTGTCCAGCACGCATTTGTGTTCAGTCACCACGGTGATGATGTGTTTTTTGTCGGTGCCGTAAAATTCTGCCGCACCTTTAATGGCCATGTTGTTGGACTCGGTCGCGCCAGAAGTGAAAATAATTTCCTTCGGGTCTGCGCCAATCACTTTGGCAATGTTGGCACGGGCTGTTTCCACCGCTTCTTCTGCTTCCCAACCAAAGGCGTGGGTGCGTGAGTGCGGGTTGCCCGGCTTTTCAAACCAGTAAGGCGCCATTGCTTCAACCACACGTGGGTCGGTTGGTGTTGTGGCTTGATAGTCAAGATATACAGGTGTTTTCATAATTGGGTTAACTTACCTTTTCTTTTTTAATTTTCATGCGGCTCATGGTTTGGTCATAAGCTGTTAAAAACTTTTCCACATCTTCGGCGGTGTTGTGCCACGCCATGGAAATGCGCAAACCTGCCAAGGCCATTTCTTCGCTGAAGCCTTGGGCGGTCAAAACCCGTGAAGGGACAGACCTGCCACTGGAACAGGCCGACCCTTGTGAAATGCAAACCCCTGCCATATCCATGGAAAGGAGCACCATCTCAGCCGATGTATTGGGCACCATAACACAGGTGGTCACGTCCATTCTAGGGGCGTTTTGGCCCACAATCACCGCGTCGGGCGTGATGTTTAAAATACCTTGCTCCATTTTTTCACGCAGGCTGTTCAAACGGGGCATGTCTTCAATGCTTTTTTGCACTTGGGCACAGGCTTCGCCCGATGCAATAATGCCCAGCATATTCTCGGTACCAGAACGGCGTTTGCGTTCTTGACCACCGCCCGTAATCAGCGATGTCATTTGTACTTCATTTTTCAAAATAAGGGCAGCGCAACCTTTTGGCCCACCAATTTTGTGGAAGGAAATGGCAATGCTGTCCGCCCCCATGGTGGGGAAGTCAATCACCTCTTTAGCCAGCAGTTGCACCGCATCAATGTGCAGTTTAACGCCGTGTTTTTTGCAAATTTCGGCCACTTTTTGAATGGGCTGTTTAACCCCCGTTTCATTGTTGGCTGCCATAATGCTCACCAAGGAAGTCGGTTTGCTTGAAAGCTCTTTGTCCAATGCTTCAAGGCAGATTACACCGTCTTCATCCACAGGCAGATAAACAACGTCAAAACCTTCATCCTTCAAAACTTCGGCTGTGTTATAAACCGAGCTATGTTCGGTGGGAGACGTAATCAAGCGTTTGTGTGGGCAAACATTTAAAAAGCCACGCAACGCCATCACATTGCTTTCCGTGCCTGAACCTGTAAACACCACTTGTTCACTACGTACGTTCACTGCTTGTGCCACTTGTCTGCGGGCATGGTCTAAAGCCAAGCGTGCTTTTTGCCCTTCAGCATGGGCAGAGGATGGGTTGCCAAAAACGTCTAAACTTTGGCGAATAACTTCCTTCACCTCTTCTTTCAAAGGTGTGGTGCCATTGTTATCAAGATATACGGACATTCACCTTGCCTCCTGCTTGGGCCATTGTGGGCAGGTCAAACGGCAATTTAATGCTGCGCTCGCAAATCATTTTCAGGTTTACATGGCGCATAAAACTTTCAATATGGTCACTTAAGGCGCTCCACAAGTCATGCGCGTTACAGCGTCCACTTTCCAAGCAACCACTTTCTCCCGTACAGCGAGTTGCTTTGGTGCCTTCATTCACAGCGGCAATAATGTCAAAAAGTGGGATATTTTCGGCCGACTGAGCCAAGCGGTAACCACCCCCTGGGCCACGGGTACTTTTAACCACCCCAGCACGGCGCAGTTGCGAGAACAATTGCTCTAAATAAGACAACGAGATTTCTTGGCGTTTGGCAATTTCTTCCAGCTTAACCGCGCGGGACTTCACCCCGTCCCCCCCTTGCAGGAGCGAAAGGTCAATCAAAGCCATCACAGCGTAACGTCCACGTGTTGACAATTGCATAAAATGCCTCCATCTCTTCAAAAAATTTATAATCTGCCTTTATATATATAATAACCCTATAACCCAGTCAAGTAAGGGGATATAAAAAAAGCCCTACGAGAGGGCTTTTTCATTCGATTTTTGAGCAGGTGTGATCTTTGCCATGTAAAATGCAAAGGCCACAGTCACAGCTAAAACAGCAAAAGCCCATAGTGTATCGGGCCTGCCAGTTTCCATAGCCGAGCTGTAAGTAAAGTAAACAGCCACATAAACAATGGGGTTAAACACAACAAACTGAATGTTTGCCGACTTCGCTTCACTTACCCATTTATACAGCAGTGACTCAACCATCAAAAAAGCAATGGTCAATAACAAGGTGTATAGCGCAAACCCCGTATCAATTTTAAAAAAAGTTAAACAATACAGGGCAGACAAAAGAGCAAAAAAGAAAATTCTTAAAAACATCAGGTTCATTGTAAAACCTCCAATTATGTGTGAATTTAAGCTTCCGGCATGGCAATTTTTGAACCATCATTGCCTGTTAAAACAGCGTACTCCATCACCAATTGGCTGTGTTTGTAAACAAGGTTCATTTTTGCATTTAAAATGCTTTTTTCTGTACCTTCATCTTTCGCAATTCGTTGTGATACATCTTCAATTTGCGCTTCAACATTTTTGATTTGCTTACGTAATTTACGTGCTTTTTTCGCTTTGCTTTGATTTTCTACCAGCATCGTGGTCTCCTAAAAGGGAAGAAAGTAAATGATATGATTTGTTATAGTGCAAGTATACAATAATTACAAGGGTGAACCCTTCAAAACGACCATTTGATGCGTATCTGCTTCGCATTTGATGCACAAAGGCGCATAACACCCCTAAAAATTACAACCACAGATAGGTAAAATTGCAGTTTTTGGCCAAAACTAACCGTTTTTGAAAATTTAATGCGTCATTATGCGTCGTCAATTCGTACGATATGCGCACAAAATTCGCCATTTACAACTATTTGGTGTTTAAAGGTTTGTCAAAAAGTTTCACCATCTCACTCAGCAGTGTTTCAGCAAGGCTTTCAACATTTTCAATGACCACGGCATTTTGATAATAAGCGTCCACATCATGGCCAATGCCAATGGCATGAAGCTCTAACGTTTTGTCCCTTTCCACTTGGCTTATCACTTCTTTTAAATGCTGGTCTAGGTAGCCATTTTTGTTGTGCCGATCGGTGGCGTAATCCACAGGTGCACCGTCACTTATCACAAATAAAATCTTGCGTGTTTGCGGCCTTTTTTTAAGCCGACTCACCGCCCATTTTAAGCCTTCACCGTCGATATTTTCTTTTAACAAATCGTCCGCCAACATGTAACCAAAAGCATGTTCACATTTTTTATAAGCCTTGTGTGCTGGCTTGTAAATAATGTGCAAAATTTCGTTTAGACGCCCTGGTTTTTCAGGCCTTCCGTCCATCACCCACTTTAAGCGACTTTCGCCACCTTTCCATGATTTTGTGGTGTAGCCCAGCACCTCAACCTTCACGCCACACTTTTCAAAAGTGCGTGTTAAGACGTCCGCTGTGAGCGCTGCCATTTCAATGGGTTTACCCCGCATGGAGCCTGAATTATCCACCAATAAAGTGATGGTCGTATCCATCACATTTTTGTGGCGAGCACTTTTAAAAACGTCCACACTTTGACTGCTGATAATGCTTGGCAATTTGGCCATATCCAGCACGCCTTCTTCTTGATCCAGCAACCAACCTTCCCTTAAGGATGACATCAATTTCCTTTGCAAAACAACGCTTAACTTCCTTGCTAAACCTTTGTGTTGTTGCGCCAGATTTTTATATTTTGTTTGCAAGGCAGGCTTTTCATGGTCGGCCACCCAGTTGTTAATTTCAACTTCTTCATCAAATTCTGTGGTGTAAATTTTATAACCTTCCATGTCACTTTTAGGTTGGTAATAAAATTTTTGTAGGTACTGGTTTGTGTCCAAAAGTGTGTGGCCAGCATCATTTTGCTGATCATCAAAAGGCTTTGCAATGTCCTCACCTTCCAGCTGTTTTAATTGGGTACTTTCGCCCAAAATGTCGCCACCGGATTGCGATGCATCTTCCACCAAGTCGCCTTGCTCAAGCTGTTGTTCCGCTGCTTTATTTTCATAATTTTGTTGCTGGTTCAACCTTTTGATAATGGACTGTAAATTTTGATAACTGTTGATTTTTTCATCCAGCGTTTTAAAAGAGCTTTTATGAAACCACTCAACAATTTCTGCGTCCATAAAAGGTTGCATTTGCTTGCAAAATTTGAGCTGTGTCGGGGTAATACTCTCCCCTTGTCTTTCCCGTAAGAGAAGGGATAATGCAAAGGTCTGATGCGCCAGCGTGGGTGGATTTTGTAAAAACAAATCCAGCTCGGATTCATGCAAAATCTGCATGGCTTTTTCCGCCCCTTTAAATACACGAACACCCTTACTTTCCGCCAATGCCATTTCCAGCACAAACATGGCATTTAAAAAGTTCTGCTCGGCTTTTTCAAAGGCGCTTATCAACTGATTATTTTCACCGTAGCGATAACTAAAAGCAAGGCGGTTTGCCTTGGCTTCTACCAAAGGCCAGTGTTTTGGGTTTTCCAGTTCCACATCGCTGAGGATAATGCCTTGTGGGGTAATGGAGGCATGTTTATCAAAGCCAACTTTTAATGTTTCATCACCGCTGATGGCACGTGTGGTTTTAACCAAAGATTCTTTAAATTTTTGACCAGACGACATGGCAAATTACTCACCAAAAACACGGTTATAAAAAGTGTTTAAGGTTTCAAAATCTGCTGGGTCAACTCGGTTCATAAAACTAAGTTTAAAGGCTTGGTACACATCGTCCAAAATTTCATAGTTTTGTGCCCACATCAGCACTGTTCTAGGCGACATAACCGCCGACAAATCACCCGCCATAAATGCGGTACGGGTCAAGCTTGCAACAGTGATCATCTTCTCAATCAAGTCCTTGCTGTTGTGCAATTGCGGCATCTTGGAGAGGGCGACTTCCTTTTCCCAACTTTCTTCCAGATAGTTTAAATGAACAACCATGTTCCACCTGTCCAACTGCGCTTGGTTTAGGTGGTGAGTGCCGTGATACAACCCCGTCGAATCGCCTAGGCCAATGGTGTTAGAGGTGGCAAATAACCGAAACTGTGGGTGCGGATGAATGATTTTATTTTGGTCAGGCAAAGTCAAAGCACCACCTTGTTCCATCAACCGTTGAATCACAAACATCACCTCTGGCCGACCAGCGTCATATTCATCTAAAACAAGTGCCATAGGCTGTTGCATCGCCCAAGGCAAAATGCCCTCTTTAAATTTGGTTACCTGCTGACCATCTTCAAGGACAATTTGGTCCTTACCAATCAAGTCCAGCCTTGAAATGTGACCGTCTAAATTCAGACGAAAACAAGGCCAGTTTAAACGTGCGGCCACTTGTTCAATGTGGCTGGATTTACCTGTACCGTGGTAACCTTGAACCAACACTTTTAAATTATTTTCAAATGCTGCCAACAGCACCTTTGTGGTTTCAGGGTCAAAGTGATAGCCGCTGTCAACCTCTGGTACAAATTCTGACTTTTGGTTAAAACCCTTCACCTTTGCATGACTTTCAAAAGCAAACAAATCCTGCACATTTTTTTCCACTAAATCAAACTGCACTTATTCGTCTCCTTTTTCTTTTAACAATAAAACAAAAAGTGTCGAAAAAAAAGAATTTAAAGTTGTATACCTTCACCGCTTGATATATAGTGCTGGGCATATATCTACACATCTTTTTTCCCTTTTTAGGAGCCTTATTATGCTTTTTCAAATATCAAAAGAAGCTCAACAGCTTTTAAACATTCCCCCACTTCAATTTCCACTTATTGACAAAGACACGTTCATAAACCAAATAAACATCAGCAGAGAATTTTTTATGACTGTTTGTGTTTCGGTTGAACTGGAAGAAAGTGCGTCCTTTTGTGACGAACTTGAAACGCGCATTAAAAATGGTGCATTTACCTTTGATGGTGACAACGATTTTGCAACATTCACAGCGCAAGATAAATTTGATTTTTACATCAAAATTTTACGCCGCCATGTCAGCACTGAAGTTTATGCAATAAACATTGATGACTGCATTCAAACCTACGTCTTAATTGAATATGATCGTATTATAGCAGAACATGAAAGTTTAGGCTCTAAGTGGCCGACGGAATCAAAGGAATATCAAGCGTTAGAAGATGCGGCATATGTTAACCTGAAAATTATTGACAACTTTGAAAGTGACCTTTGTGAGCTTGCCAGAGCCATCAATGGATATATTGATAAGCTACAAAGTGAAACAGACAAATACGTTCATTTTTCACGTGCCTTAACATTTCCACTTTCCGTTGAGATGACGCAGTGCAAACCCTTCCGTTACTTTAGAATTGTAAGGTAAACATTATGAAAAATTTGTTTTTTGCCATTGTTGGCCCAAGTGGTGCAGGTAAAAACACCATTATGGAAAGGGCCATGGAGCTTTTAAGCCATTACAATGGTTCTGAATTTCAACTTTGCGCCTTAACCACAGCAACCACACGTGACAAACGCGAGGGAGAAGTGGAAAATGTTCATCATTACTTTATCAGCCGTGAGGCGTTTGAAGAGCGTATTCAACAAGGTGAACTGCTGGAGTACACCAAAGTGCATGGCAATTATTACGGCGTGCTGAAGGAGACTTTTGAAAACCAGCTCAACCAAACATCACTGATAAAGGACATTGACGCTAACGGCGCTTTGAGTATTAAAAAACAGTTTGAAAGCCAAACACGTTGTGTTTTGTTGATGCCGCCTTCGGTTAAAGAGCTTGAAAAGCGTTTAATTGGCCGTGGTCAATCATCGCAAAGTCGTCTACAAGCTGTTCCTTTAGTAAAGCAAGACTTGCAAATTTTGGATGATGTGGATTGTGACGCACCGTTTGTTTGCCCCGACCTTGCCGGCTCTAGACCGAACGATTACGACTTGATTCTTTACAACAAAGATATCGAAAAAACGGCAAGAAGCTTGTACCAGTTTATACTGGCGCAACTTTCAGCCTGATAGAAAACAAAAAAGCACCTCGCATGAGGTGCTTTTTTATGCTTCGTTATAGAGCGTTAAATTTTGCAAAAAGCTTGCGTGCACTTTCACCTATGGGTTTCCAAAAGCGGAAGCCTAAGGTTAAAATGGTCAGCAAAGCGGTCATCGCGCGGATGTTCACATCTATATCGGTCAATCCCGATAATACATATACAGCAAAGATGCAAATTATCCACAACGCATGCACAACAGGTGCAAGCCAATATGGCGTTGGGTCATCCCCATCATGGTCTTGCCATAAAGGCTTGCCCAGCTTGTAAGCATAAAAACCAGAAGCCAGCGCCAAAAGCGCCGTTAACCCAGGAGAGATAATAAACGCCCCACCTGCCAATGCAAGTTGCGCTGGTAAAAACACATACATCGCCATTATTTTATAGGTAAAAACCCACAACCCTAAAATAAGGTTGTTAAAACGGCTTTGGTTGGAACTTGAGTTATTTCTATAAGAAGGTTTTTGGGACATGGTTATGCCCTCCAGTTGAAAGAAAAGGTGAAAAAGTTATTTAATTTGTAACCATTATAACCGTTGGTTACAAGTGCTACTTATAATTTTCTGCAATTTTACGCCAAAGGGAGGATAAACAACCGCTGTAAAAGTGCACATAATTTATATAGAGGATGGAACACAAACAAAGGCCGTTTGACGATAAGACAAGCGCCAAATGATTGAATGAAACGACGAGACGCCGAAATAAAATTGTGTTAGCCCTCGTGTAAGCTTACCAAGAAGCCCTGTGGAATGTATCACCACTGGGGCTTCTTGCTATTCCACCACCACGTCAGAAATGGCGTAGCTGACTTTCCAGCCTTTGGTGATGTTATACATTTTTGTAAAACCAGCGTTCACCTCCAGCACCGCATTGGCTTCGGCATCCACCGTTCTAGGCTCTAAACTATGTGGTACGGCATTTTGCACCACACCCACCACATTGGTGCCGGATATAAAAATCATATCCAATGGAATGAAGGTATTTTTCATCCAGAAAGACCTTTTTGCTGTATCTTTCCAGACAAAAAGCATCCCCTCATTCACCGCCATTTCCCGGCGGTACATCAAACCACGGGAGCGCGCCTCATCATTCACCGCCATTTCCGCTTGTACGTGAACTTTATCGCCATTTGGTGCGGTCAAAACCACCTCAACCAAATGGTCGTTTTGTGTGCCAAAAAAGCTTAAAATATGGCTGTTAAAAACGGCGTAGCCCAACGCCAATAAAAACAACACCAGCAATTTTAAATAAGACTTTTGTACTTCTTTCATTTTACCCTCATTTTTTACTTATTATTGTGCGCTTTCTGGTTTGGTAATGTCAGACCGGTTGTACAAAGTACCAAAAAAGTCTTTTACAATCCCTGGCAATACAAACGAAAGTGGGTTGGCCGAAACCTTTGGATTTTCCACCGACCCTTTAATTTTAAAATCTGCCACCAGCAAGCCAGATTGTGACCCTGTTAACAAGTCCCCCAACAGTGGAATTTGCGCAATAAAGGAGTTGATACCCTCGGCTGGAATCAGTTGCCCTTCAAGGTTTAACTTGTGACTTACCGTGTTGACCTTACCCCTTAAGCGAATGCCAATGGACGGCCCACTTAAAAACGCATGGTCTACAATAATTTCATCCCCCACATACATCAGTGGAATTTCCACTTCTTCAAAGTAAATCCCATCTTTGGATGACAACAATTCTTTGAGTGAAATAAGGGAAAGCAGCTTGGCCATAATCGGCGCTTCAACCATGTAGGTCTTTTTAATTTTAAGCAGACCTCTGCCTTGCTTTTTACCATCTACCATATAAACATCGGACCTAAAATCGGCATAGCCGCTGCGCAACGTTTTTAAAATTCCCAGTTCCTTCAGAAGGTCCCCCACCGCTGTTGCTTTTAACCTAAGGGATTGATGCGTGGTGGAAGGTTCCAGCATTTTAAAATCAAAATGTTCACCACCGTTTTTGCCCACAACTTCAATGTTTTTTATATTTGCATTTTCCGTTTCAATGTCCGCCACAACTTGTTCAATTTCACCCTCTGGCAAAACAACCTTTTCAACATTCACATTGATCGCCAAATTTTGACTTTGCGAAACGGACTTAGAACGGTCGGTTTTCAGTAAATCAAACTGGCTTAAATTCAACTTTCGCCCTACCAAATTAAGCTGATTTTCATGCATAGCCACCTTAAGGTCGTGACCACTTAACTGGAATTTTTTAAGATCCACCTTAGTATTTGGCACACCTTGCACCACCCCTTCAATGGACACATCCTGCCCTGTGATGGAAACATCATAAACGCCAAGAGCGTCTTGGTCGCCCAGCACAGCTTCAACCCGTGAACTTAACGGCACACCGCTTGGCTTTGTGTATTTTATCGCCGTTTGGGATATTGCATTGGCTGTCAAGTCGCTGTAAATGCTCAAGTCATACAGCCCCAGTTTTTGAGCCTTTAACTGCACCGACGTTGCCACACTGCCCGACACATCCAACCCCAGCTGTGGCACATAACTGACCGCCACATCCTCTGGCACATCCCCCCATACGGAAACAAAAGTTTCCTGCATGGGTTTTTGCATGTTTTCGTACCATTCAAAATTAACATTCATGCCGTTAATCACCGCAGGGGACTGCATTTTAATTTCTTGATCAGAAAAATTCACCTGCCCTTTGGGCACCAAAATGTCATAACCTTTTGCAAGGGTTGTGGTGGATATACCCTCCACCTGCGACACAAAATTATACTTTACACTTGCGAGAGATAAGTTTTTAAACGGAATGTAGACCGAACCCTTTGAACGGTGCTGACCTGTGATCACAAAAGGCCAAGGCGCAGGGCCTGTTTCCTTATCTATCACGTTTAAAAGCTTTTCAATCGGGCCAGAAAGTTCACCGCTTAAGGTAATGCCGGGCACCACGTCTTTGGTAAAGTGGCCTGCAATAACAGCTTTTAAATCTGCCACCTGCTGCCCTTCTACCATGCCGGATTGTGACTCAATTTGAATGTAGTCATCTTTCATCACAAAACGACCGTTCAAGTTTTGTGCCGCCTCTGTGTTTTTAAGGAAGGAAAGTGACAAGTCTTCAAAGTCGAAGGAGCCATCAAAGCCACATAATTTATCGCAAAACGGCAACTGACTGGGCGTACCATAATAAGCCAACTTCAAATTTTTAACTTTTGAGGAATGCACGTTTTTGCGTATCCAGTTTACAGCGCCACGAATGCGCTTGTCCGGCAAATAACCTGCCACATGGCTGACCGTTGTTTCCCCAAAGGATTCTAACTTCAAGTCAAAGCGCATGTCCTTTGGTGTTGTCACGTCAAAAATATCGCCAGTAACTTCCAGCGGCCAGCCCTTACTGTCCGTAAAGGCCAATTTTTCAATGGTGACCTTGTCATTTAAATAGTCATAACGTACCTGCAATTCCCCTTCTGCAATGCCGAAAGGAAAATTGTACGCTGGCGTGACATGGATAGAACCTTCACGCATGTTCATCCGCACATAAATGTCCTCAAAGCTGTTATCTTCCAAAATGTCTAAGCTTAAGGTGGCACTACCCTTGGCCTTTACAGGGCTTTTAAAGGGAAAGTAATCATCAAAAAAAGCACTGGTGATGTTTTGTGCTTCAAGGGTTGCGGTTGCTTTGGGTGCATATTTAGGGTGAATGATGGTCAGCTTAGCTGGTGTCACCCCGATAATGCCAGGTCTTGAAAACTTCCCCTCCACGGCCAAACGCTCCCCATCGAGGAAGTTTTTTTCAAATAGTATGCGTGCATCCTTAACCGACCAATTTTTCAAATTCACATTGTCATAAATTTGAAGTTGAACATTTTTGGCTTCCAAACTTTTAAAGTTATTAAAGTAGGGTGAGCGCCCCACCTCATTGTTGAGATACTCAATAAAGCTTAAAGTGACTGATTTACTTTCACCATCGTCCACATCGGCTTTGTTTTGGGATTTTTTAAGCGGAAAACCTGCAATGTACGCACCTTCCACTTCGTGTTGAATGTCCACGCTTAAGCCGTCTAACACAATGTGTTTGGGTGCCCAAATGCCTTTTAAAAAACCACGGTTGGAAAAACTGGCATAAACCTTCGAAATGTTTAAAACAGGCTCGCCTTCGGCATTTAAAATTTCGCCGTCTTGCCCTTGCATTTTAAAGTGGCCATCAAACCAAACTTTAAGTTTGCGCAATTTAACTTGGCTGTCATCAAACTTTAAAAAGCTTTCAACCCACGGGCTACTGGTGTCAATCACAATAGGTTTGTATGAAAGCAAACCCCAAACCGCCACCACAAAAATAACCACCACAAAAAAGGTGGCCATCAACCATCTGTGAAGTTTACAACATGCGTTCCATATCGCCATATTTGAATGTTACTTTCGCTAGTCGGTCTTTTTAGCACCACGCACGTTGTTCACACGGGCAGCCAAAGCTTCTGAAATAAAGTTGTCAATGTCACCATCTAAGACAGCAGAAGTGTTACCGGTTTCCGCACCTGTGCGCAAATCCTTCACCATTTGATATGGGTGTAAAACGTAGGACCTGATTTGATGCCCCCAGCCATTGTCTGTCTTCGTAGCTTCCACTGCGTCACGCTCTTCTTCTTGCTTGCGAATTTCCAGTTCATAAAGGCGGGCTTGCAACATTTTCATCGCCTCGTCTTTGTTTTTGTGCTGCGAACGTTGGTTTTGACATTGAACCACAATGCCGGTTGGTTCGTGGGTAATACGCACCGCACTGTCCGTGGTGTTCACATGTTGCCCACCAGCGCCGCTGGCACGGTAAGTGTCAACCCGCAGGTCACTTGGGTTAATTTCCACTTCAATGGAATCATCCACCTCTGGGTATGAAAACACGGAAGCAAAGGACGTGTGGCGCCTGTTTTGCGAATCAAACGGTGACACCCGCACAAGCCTGTGGACACCACTTTCCGTTTTGGCCAAGCCGTATGCAAATGGGCCGCTAAATTTCATAACTGCGGACTTAATACCCGCTTCATCACCTTTGGTTTCGTCGACAATTTCAACTTTAAAGCCGTTACGCTCGCCCCATCTTAGGTACATGCGCATCAACATTGAGGCCCAGTCCTGCGACTCTGTTCCCCCTGCGCCGGAATGCACTTCAATAAAGGCATTGTTACGGTCCGCCTTGCCGCTAAGCAAGCGTTCAGTTTCCAGCCTTTCGGTTTCTTGCAACAGTTTGTGCAGTTCATTTTCGCCGTCAATCACAGCGTCTTTATCGTCTTCAGCTTCGCCAAGTTCAATAAAGGATACTGCGTCCTCCAACCTTGTGGACATTTTGGACATTTTTTGAATATTGCCCTCAATGTGGGACTTTTCTTGCATGATGCCACGGGCTTTTTCCGCATCGTTCCAAAGGTCGGGGTTTTCAACTTGTTTGTTTAACTCATCAAGGCGTTTTTGCATGGACTCCAAGTCAAAAATACCCCCTCAGCAGTTCTAGCGACTGCTCAATTTTAGCAACAAGTTGTTTATGTTCTGCTTGCATTGGTCTACTTTCCTTAATATATACCTTGCCAGTTAATGTCCTGCCCGTCGGCCTGTAACACTTTTTTGTTGGACTTTTTGTTTGATGTTGGCTCTGTGCCATGCACAAAGGATTCAAAAATCTTGCGCTTGGTTTTGCTGTTAGGTAACAAGCCTGTGTCTGCATCAATTTGCACAAAGGTAATGCCGTTTGGCACTTTAAAATGGAGTGGTGATTGGTTGGGCCTGTTCAAAGCTTCTTTCGCAAAGTCCACCCAAATTGGTGCCGCCGCTTTTGAACCCGTTTCGGACTGACCCATCGGTTGTGGCAAGTCAAACCCAACCCAAGAGCCCAGCGCCATGTTAGGGGAAATACCCATCAACCAAGCGTCAATAAAGTCATTGGTGGTTCCTGTTTTAGCACCCACAGCTTGACCCACGGCTTTTGCACGCCAAGCACTGCCGTTACGGACAATGCCTTGCAAAAGTTCAGTCATCTGAAAAGCCACTGTTTCGGGGATAATCTGCTCACCCAACCCTGGCAATGGTTGCGGTTTGTAAATAGATTCATTGGCGCTGATTTGGCAACTTTCACAAGCATCATGCTGGCGGTAAACAACATTGCCGACCGCATCTTGAATATAATTCACAGCGTAAGGTTTGATCAATCGACCACCATTGGTGAAGACCGAATAAGCCCCTGTCATTTCCATCAAAGTGATGGACGATGACCCCAATGCGGTGGACAAGTTTCTGTCCATCTGTGCGGTGATGCCAAATTTACGGGCATAGCGAATGATATTGCCAATACCCAGCTGACGTGCCAAGCGGATAGTCATCAAGTTACGGGACTTTTCTAGCCCGCGCCTTAGGGTGGATTCTCCATAAACTTTTTCGCTGTAGTTTTGTGGCTTCCACGTTCTATCCAGTTCGTCATTACGCAACACAACAGGCGCATCTAAAATAAGGGACGCTGGTGTATAACCCTTTTCAAGTGCCAAAGCATAAACCAAAGGCTTGAGGGACGAACCAACCTGGCGCTTAGCTTGCACTGCACGGTTGAAACCTGTGCCGTCGTATAGCCCACCCACCATCGCCAAAATGGCACCGGTTTCCGCTTCCAACGCCACAAAAGCACCTTGGACGTTTGGAATTTGCTCTAAGCTGTAGTAACCGTCTTCTAGTTTAGCGCCCTTGGCAGGGTCATAGGTGTTCGCCATCGCTTTTACCATCACCACATCGTTGACGTTTAACACGTCAGAAACCTTTTGTATGCTTGGGCCTAGAGTATTTTCATCTTCATAAGCACGGGCCCATTTGAGCGCCGCCAGCTCAATCAACCCTTCTTGGTTTTGTGGCAAACCTATTTTGGCAAATCCGGCATTGTCATTCACTTCCAAAACAATGGCGGGTGTGCCAATGTTTTGGAACTCTGTCCAGTTTTTAGCTTCGGCATCAATGCGTGCCTGCCAGTTCATTAAAATACCGATGCGGGCAATGGGACCACGGTAACCGTGACGACGGTCATAGGCACGCAGGTTTTTATAAACCGCTTCTTCTGCGTAGGATTGCAGTTCTTTGTCTAACGTGGTGGCAATGTGGTATCCACCGGTGTACAACGCATCTTCGCCGTACATGTCCAGCACAAAGCGTCGCACATGTTCACTAAAATGTGGCGCCGCCTCACCTGACATCAGGTAAACCCTTTCCGCACCCAAGTCGGAAGCAACGGCTTGCTGACGTTCTTCTTCTGTAATAAAACCTTCCGCCGCCATACGGCCCAACACCACATCACGGCGGTAACGTGCCACCTGTGGGTTTGAAAGCGGGCTATAACGTGAAGGCGCTTTGGGCAACCCTGCCAGCATCGCCGCTTCAGCGTGGGTCAGTTCTTCGAGTTCTTTGTTATAATAGGTAAGCGCTGCAGCCGCCACACCATAAGCACCACTGCCTAAGTAAATTTCATTAAGGTAAAGCTCTAAAATTTTATCCTTACTGAAGGCTTTTTCAATTCGGTAGGACAAAATCAGCTCTTTAATCTTACGGGTATATGTCCGCTCATTGGTCAGCAAAAAGTTTTTAGCCACCTGCTGAGTGATGGTGCTGGCACCTTGCTTGCTACGCCCTAAAATGTTGTTAATGGCGGCACGGGCAATACCAATCAGGTCAAAGCCGCTGTGTTGATAAAACTGGTCATCCTCTGCTGCTAGATAGGCATTGATGATATTATCGGGCATTTCATCAATCGGCACATAAATACGGCGTTGCTTGGCATATTCTACCAAAACCTCGCCATGACGGTCATAAACCTTAGTGATCAACTTTGGTTTATATTCAGCTAACGTGCGATAGTCCGGCACTTGGGTGGCAAAATAAGCCAAAATAGCAATTACCAACAACACACCGCACACAAAACCATAACAACCCAAAGCAAACAATGCTTTGAGCTTATAGTAAGAATTTTCTTTATCAGGCCAATATTTCATAAGCCACATACTAAATTCAACACCCCCATTTAGCAAGTTAAAATAAGGGTATTTTCCTACAAAAACACCCATTTAAGCAGGTTTAAAAATAATTTAAATTTGTACTTGACAGTCCACTTTTTTATGTTATTGTTGCGCTCCCTAGCAAATAGGCAACACTTTCACTTTTTTCAAAATCACACAACCATCAAGGCGAAATGATTATAACTAAAGGCTAATCACCTAGTAACGAACATTGTGGAATGGTTAAATATTCACACAGTTCAACACCCATTTGTTGTACATCCGTGCAACACTTTTTCACACTTTTTATTTATAAGTTCATTCAAGGAACATAGAACATGAAAAACCTTTTATCGCTCTCAATCGCAGCAGGCTTACTTTTTGCAACAACCGCACAAGCAGTCACCACAACACATGTGCAAACTGTGAAAGGTGGGGTCACCCGAACACAGGGAACTTCCAGCGGAAATTTCCAGCAGACCACGCATAGCAGTAAGTATGTTGAGCTTTTGAACGGACAGGGCGATAGCTTAACAACCTATTTCTCATACGAAGAAGGTAAAAACAAAGGGGAACACCAGTCACAAACCCGCTTTAGCGGGCAGGAACGCTACACCGTTACTGGCAATGTTGTTACCGGCAACGCAACTGAAAACAGTTACACCACCGGTTATAACAGCAACAGCAAAAAAGGCACGTTCCAAAACATTGAAGACGGCGTGGTGAACAGCTACTCCGCCAATGGCGAGGTAAGTGAACAACGTAACTTTAGCAACAATGAAGTGGGACGCTTTAGCAACAGCAGCCGCACCAGTTACTATGAGCGCAGTTCATCACGTTCGCACTTTGCGCACTAATAAACTTAACTTATAACAAGCGTTAATCATTTAAGGGGGCGGTTTCGCCCTCTTCTTTCATTTCACATAAACTTAAACGATAAAATGACCAAACAAAAATTCTTCCACGCAGCTATCTTCACCTTTTTACTAACCCCTTCACTGGCTTTTGCCAATGACCCAACCACAGATATGGACCAACTGACCACCAACAACAATGTCAGCAATGAATCATCGCAATATTCACAAGGTGTGGTGAGCAACAACCCCACTTATGTGAACAATGGAGATTTTCATGCTTACGGCCGCATTGGACAAGTCAGCTGTGCGCAAGCTTCCATGAACATGGGCGTGACCAGCACAGGCGAGCACTTCACCAACAGCGGCGCTGTTTACTTGAATGTCAGCATCCCGCTCACATCTTTTGGCAGTGGTTCAACTTGTGAAAGCGCCATGGCAGAAGCCAAAGCGCAAATGGCCTATGACACCGCCATGGTTTTAACCGACCACTGTTTGGACCTGATGGCCAAAGGCATCAGTTATGCAAGCACAAACCAACTGTCACGCAAGTGCCAAGGGTTCGAGCTAACAGATCTCGGCAAGGAAATGATGGAGGCGCAAAAGCAAAAACTGATCTCAGACAAATTATACGCCAAAGCACGTTCAAACGAAGCTATGGCCAATGAACTGGAACAACAAATCCGCCGGCATGACCTGTGCAAAGCCGCCAAAGAACGGGACATGGCACGCACCACATTTTGCCAAGGCATTCACATTCACTCTAAAGACGACTAACCCACACATTCGAAACCAAGGCTCAATATTCAGTTGAGCCTTTTTATTTTGCTGAAAATTTGCTATTACTGGCACTATGAAAAATTTAAAAGACATTCACATTCAAGGCACAGTGGTGCATGGCGCCAAACGGGGGCGTGAGCTTGGCTTCCCCACCGCCAACATTGAACTGAGCGAAAAGCAGCTTAAAACCATGCCCCAAATTGGTATATACGCTGGTTATGTGCGCTGCCCTTCCACCCATGGCGACAAAACCTTAATGGGCGCCATCAGCTGGGGCTTTAACCCAACCTTTGGCCTTAAAAACCCACAGCTCGAAGTGCACATTCTTGACTTTGATCATGACATTTACGACCAGCAAATTTCCATCAACTTTGTGGAATTTATCCGCGGTGAAGTCAGCTTCACAACCTTAGAAGCGCTGGTGGAAAAAATGGGCGAAGATTGTTTGATAACAAGGCAAATTTTAAAAGGTGGTAACATTGGCTAAACAAATTGTGGTCATTGGTGGTGGCATTATTGGCCTTTCCAGCGCTTGGAAATTGGCCGAGGCTGGCCATAGCGTTACCGTGCTGGAAAAAGGCAAGTGTGGTGATGGCGCAACCACTGCATCACTTGGTGCGCTTGTGCCTTATAACGCCAGTCGAGAAGACAGCCTGCCCAGCAAACAACGCCACAGCTTGTGGATGTACCCTCAATTCGTAAATGATTTACACAAACTTACAGGCATTGACGTCGGCTTTAAGCAAACAGGTCGCATTCAATTGATTCAAAACGAACACCAGCGCAACAAAATGCAACAAGATGCTGACATTGCCAATGAAAAATGGCCTTTTGAAGGCGCCGAAACGCAAAAACTTTTAAACGATTCAGAACTTAAAAAGCTTGAGCCAGAGGTTGAAGGCACCAACTTTGGCGCTTTACACTGCAAAGCCACCGCAACGTTTGAACCCAAACGGATGATTGCGGCCTTGCGTTCTGCTTGCATGAAAATGGGTGTGGATATCCGCGAACATTCGCCAGCCGTTCAGCTTATCACCCAACAAAATCATGTCAGCCAAGTCCACACCGCCACAGGTTTGGTAAGCGCTGATTTTGTGGCGCTTGCCGCCGGCGCTTGGAGCAAAAACATCCTCCCCGCAGACCACCCCTTACAACAAACGGGTTATGTCGCACCGCTAAAAGGTCAAGCGCTGGAGGTGGCAACACCCCATCAACTAATCAACCACATGGTGCGTGGCCTTGGCGTTTACTTGATTCAAGTAGACGACAAAAAACTGTTGATTGGCGGCACCAAAGAAAAGGACGCCGGTTTTGACACCTCCACCACCCAAAAAGCCGAAGATGACCTGTTGGCAAAGGCCGAAAAATTGGTACCAGCCATTGCCGAGTGCAAGGTGGTGCGCCAATGGGCAGGCCTGCGCCCTTATAGTGAGCAAAAAGCCCCTTTTATCGGCTGGGACAGTGCCTTTGCGAATTTATACCACGCAACTGGCCACGCCGGCATTGGCCTGTGCCTAACCCCTTACACCTGCCAAAAAGTTTTAGAGGACATTGAACATGCAAGTCACCATTAAAAGTTTAAACCACCAAGGCTTTGGCGAAGCCATTTTAGAAGACGGCCAAAAAGTAACCGTGCCCTACACCTTAACAGGCGAAACGGTGGACGTGGAAATGGGTCAAAAAAACAAACATGGCTACAAAGCAAACTTAAAGGAGGTTATAAGCCCCTCGCCCCAGCGAAGCCCTGCCCCTTGCCAACATTTTACACAGTGTGGTGGCTGTGCGTTACAACACCTGAACGCTGAAAGTTACAGCGCATTTAAACGCACACAGGTTCAAAACGCCCTTGCACAGCACAACATTGAAACCGAGGTTTTAAGCCCTATTGTTCTGCCTGCTCAAACCAGACGGAGAGCCAAATTTATGGCTCATAAAAACAAAAACAAGGTTGAAATGGGCTTTCGCGCAGCTCAAAGTCATCAACTGGTGGCCATCCGTGAATGTCATGTCATTCACCCTCAAATAATGGATACGTTAAAACCTTTAACCAACATTTTACACCGTTTGATGCGCAACAAGCAAAGCGCCGAAATTTATGCCAGCTACACCAGCGAAACACTGGATATTTTAATTGACCTTGGTAAAAGCGCCGATTTAAAACTGGGCTATGAAGACCGAGAGACCATTGCAAGCACCGCCAAGCAAGCAGGCATCGCCCGTTTGAGGGTGAAGGATAAAAACTTTACAGACCTGATGTATATGGCAACTCAACCCGTTGTTACATTTAACAACACCGTGGTTGAAACATCATGCGAAACCTTTTTACAGGCCAGCGAAGGCGCTGATGTAAAGCTTCAAGAAGTCATGCTAAGCCATTTAAAAGAAACGAAACTAAACAAAGTTTGCGATTTATTTTGTGGTCGTGGCACTTTGAGTTTTGCTTTTGATGACGGCATTCAAGTGGACGGTTACGAAGCTGACAAACCAGCCTTAACAGCCTTGAACAGCGCAGCTCAAAAACACAAAAAATCGGTCAAAGGGATATACCAAAACCTTTACCAAACACCGCTCATCGCCAAACAGCTTAATCAATATGACTGCATTGTGCTTGACCCACCGAGAGACGGCGCTAAAAAGCAAATTGACGAAATTGCCCAAAGTCAGGTTCAAACCGTTGTGTATGTTTCATGCAACCCCAAAAGCTTTGCTCAAGATGCTAAAGTTCTGATGAGCCATGGCTATCAAATAAGTGTAGTGCAACCGATTGACCAATTTTTATGGTCATCCCATGTTGAAGTGGTTGCCTCGTTCCATAAATAAATTTAAACTTAAAATAAAAAAATAAAAGGATAGACGGATGATTGTGTTGCTCTCCCCCTCAAAAAAATTGGATGAAGATTCTAAAATCCCAACATCAACATTTACCCAACCTGCATTTTTAGACCATGCAGAAGACTTGGCAAGTGACCTTAAAAAACTAAACCGTGGGGAAATTGGCGACTTGATGAGCCTGAGCACCAACTTAAGCAACTTAAACTATGATCGTTTTCAAAGCTTTGAAACACCTTTTAACACTAGCAATGCAAGGCAAAGTATTTTCACCTTTAAAGGCGACGTTTATGACAAGATGGACATTGAAAATTACAACGAAGATGACCTCACCTTCGCGCAACACCACATCCGCATTCTATCGGGGCTTTACGGCCTTTTAAAGCCGCTTGACCTCATGCAGCCTTACCGCCTTGAAATGGGCACAAAGTTTAACAACCAGCGTGGTAAAAACTTATACGATTTTTGGGGCAACTTAATAACAGAGAATATCAACGATGAAAAGGGTGATTTGGTCGTTAATCTTGCATCGCAGGAGTACTTCAAGTCCATCAATCCTAAAAAGTTAACAAAGCCGCTTTTAACCGTTCATTTTAAACAATACAAAGACGGTAAACTCAAAACCATTGGCCTGATGGCGAAGCGTGCCCGTGGCATGATGGCAGATTACATCATCAAAAACAAAATCACCCAAAAAGATGACTTACTTAAATTTAACACCGATGGTTACCAGTTTGAGCCGGATCTTTCCAAGGAAAATGAATGGGTTTTTACAAAAAACATGTAAAAATTTGCGTGTACGGCTTGAAATACCATTTTAAACACCTATAAATGTTTAAAGTTTTAACCATGTTGTACCGTTTTCCCTATTCAGCCACTTCTCCCGAAGTCGCTTTTGCCTCAGCACTTATGCTGGGGCTTTTTTTATGGACGGATTGATGTTTATGAAACTTTTTGTTTAAAGCTGTAAATGTGAAAATGGCACAAGGCCACGCCCAACGCATCGGAAGTGTCTAGCGTTACAAACCCTGCGGTTGGCAATAAAGTTTTGACCATATGCTGCACTTGCTCTTTTTTAGCACGACCTGTGCCGACAATAGCTTTTTTAATTTCTGTTGGGGTATATTCAAAAACTGGGATGTTATGCAAGCTGGGCACCAGTAGGCTGATCCCTCTCGCTTGGCCAAGTTTCAAGCTGGTTCTGGCATTATCATTCACATAAACTTCTTCCACCGCAACTTGGTCTGGCTGATAGATGGAGATAATTTCCTGCATATCGTTATAGATTGTTTTTAGACGGTCGGCATGGCTGTCCTTAGCGTTGGTTTTTACCACACCACCCGCCACAAAAGAAGCAGCGTTGCCATTCACCTTCACAACCCCCCAACCGGTGGTGCTTAAAGCTGGGTCTATACCTAAAATAATCATAACATCATCTTAACATAGACCCATGACTTGGTGTATTAAAATTCTATAGAGGTCAGCATAAGATAGTCATCTGCTGTATCAAAGGGTACCATGCCTACGCCCTCTTCCCCCTCGTCACTTAAATGTGTGACGGTGGTGTTTAATGCAATGCCATCCTCTTCAATAACGTGAGGCTCTACATTCATCAAAGCAATCAATAAAAAAACAGATGCAAAGGCTGGTGAAAACCACCTTAAGAAACTTTCTAACTGAGACGCTTCTTGCGGAAGGCTTGTTGCATTCAAGATCATACTCTCATAACGGTTCTCTCTCATAACAAGTTCTCCTTCTCATCTTTTAAAAATTCATTCATAACCTTCTTGGCTCTATACAGGTTAACCTCAACGTTCTTAACAGTCATCTGCAAGGAGCTTGCGATATCCGCCTGTTTCATTTCGCCAAAGTAATAAAGCCAAATTACTTGTTTTTGCTTCGCATTCAATTTAGCCATTGCTTTTAATATGTGACTTCGTTGTGATGATTTTTTTAATTTAAGGACACTGTTATCATCCACAACAATATCAGCTTCTTCTATGGCTTGATGTATATGAGACCTTTTGAGATAGTCTTTACATTTATTGGCCGCAATCGTAAAAACCCAAGCCTGCAATTTACCTTTGTCCACGTCCCACAACGGTGCTTTTTGCCACCATGTGATAAGCGTTTGCTGAACCACGTCTTCCGCAAAGGCTTCATGACCATTCATCATACTTAAGCAAAATGACGTTAAAGGTTTTTGATACAACAAAGCCAAGTCACGAAAGGCAGTTTTATCACCTTTCGCAACTCGCTTCATCAATGCCTGTTCTTGTGTGCGATCCAACATTTATTATTCCACTGGTGCACGGTGCACATCAATTGAGGACTGTTCTTGCCCTTCTTTTACCATCTTGCGAAACTTTTCATGCGCTTTTTTGCGTGCATGCTTCATCTCTTCTCTTGTAAGGATACCGTCTTTATTCTCATCCAACGTATCAAAGCGTTCTTGTTTCATCTTCAAGTATTCATCTTTAGAAAATTGGCCATCCCCATCTGCATCATATTTTTTATAAAGGTCAAATTTATCGCCATGATGCTTTTTGTGATGTTTACTGTAACGATCACCTTTATCATGGTGGCGTTCATATTTCTTATTGCACTTGCTGTGCTTTGCAATGTCCACCGTAATTAAAATACCAGATGTTAAAAAAGCAGAAAGCAGCGCGGTGAGTAAAATATCTTTCATATCTACAATGTCCTTGTTCGTTTATTAATTTATATAAACTATACGACAGGACAACTTAAAACCCTACAAACTAAATCACTTCTCCATCAGCACACCGTTAGAATCAAAAGTGAGACGAACATTCAGCTCTGGCTTTTTAAAGTAAGGTAAAAACGCATAAGACGCTTCTTCCACTTTAAAGGTTAAAATCTTCTCGCCAGATGGGTAGGTCACTTTTTTAATCGGCTCACCCAATTTGGCTACCGCATCTTCAATTTTACTTTGACCGTAATAAAGCTCTCCCAGCTTCGGCCCTGGGTATACCGCATTTTCAGCATAAATAACTTTAGGCTTGCCCGGTGTCACCGTTCCAAGGCTGACCACTTCAACCGACTTTAACAACAGACCACGTTTGTCCAAACGCTTATTATATTCTTCTTCCTTTGCTACACGCTCTAAAAACTCTTCCTTGGTTTCCTTACCGGCAATTAAGCCCATGGTCGCCTTATGCAGGCCTTTGGCAATCAAACCACGTTTATCATCTGCGTCCGCCACCAACAAGGCAGCCGCTTCCATCTCCTCTGCCTTACGGGCTGCGTATTGCTTCTTCGTCTCACGTCCCATAATCACACCAAGGGTTAATGCACCCACGGCCTTTTCAAGAATATTGCGTTCATCATTTTCATCCGCCACATACTTTTGCTTATAAAGCTTTGCCCGCTCTTCAGCAATTTTTTGGCGCTGCTCACTTGCAAAGCCCAGTGTTAAAACTTCCTTTAAGGGTGGGAATGTCCCCTCACGTGGCAACAAGCTTACCTCTTCTTTTTCAACAACCTCAAAAGGTGGTGGCACATCTTGCTTGGTGGCACATGCACTCAGCACCAAAAATATCACCATCCATACAAACTTCATATTGCCTAAACCTTTACTTGTTATAACGCTATTTTTATAAGCAAAAGCTATGCCATAAAAAAAGCACCCCGTAGGGTGCCTGAATATCTGCCCAATCTTTAGAATGGGATGTCATCGTCAAATGCATCGTCAGAAGCAGCCGCTGCTGGCTTACTTGCTTTTTTAGGCGCACTTGCAGTTTGATCCATACCAGAGTCGTCAACGCTTGCATTAGAACGCGCACCCAACATCTGCATAGAACCACCACGATCCACAACAATTTCAGTTGTGTAGCGTTCGTTACCTTCTTTGTCTTCCCACTTGCGTGTTTGCAGCTTTCCTTCAAAGTAAGCACTGTCACCTTTTTTAAGATATTTTTCAGCCACTTCAGCCAATGGGCCAAACATCACAACACGGTGCCATTCTGTTTTATCTTGGCGCTGACCACTTTGGTCTTTCCAGCTTTCAGTTGTGGCAATGGTCAGGTTGGCAATGGCACGGTTGTCCCCTGTATAGCGAATTTCAGGGTCACGACCTAGGTTACCAATTATTTGAACTTTGTTTAAACTTCCTGCCATTTTTTCTCCTAACACTTTTAGTGGATTGAAATTTATTTTCATTGAGCTATATTTAAGCCTAGACGAATTATATGTAAACAGCATACTTTTGCAAGAAATTTAAAGTCGCAAGGAAATTAGATTGGCTAAATTTATATCAGTACAGGGCGCTAACGAACACAACTTAAAGAACGTAAGCATTGATATCCCACGCAATTCTCTCACCGTAATTACTGGGCTATCAGGCTCGGGCAAATCCTCCCTTGCGTTTGACACCATCTACGCCGAAGGCCATAGAAGATATGTCGAAAGTCTCAGCGCCTATGCAAGGCAATTTTTAAACATTGGCGGCAAACCAGATGTGGAACGAATTGACGGCTTATCCCCAGCCATTTCTATTGAGCAAAAAACAACATCCAAAAACCCACGCTCCACTGTGGGAACCATCACCGAAATTTACGACTATTTAAGGTTACTTTACGCGCAAACAGGCACACCACATTGCCCAACGCACGGCATTGAAATTGAGGCCCAAACCATCAGCCAAATGGTCGACCAAGTAATGTTATGGCCAGAAGGCACAAGGTTTCAAATTGTTGCGCCTGTTGTCCGTGGCCGCAAAGGGGAATATAAAAAGGACATTTTAAGCTGGCAAAAACAAGGCTTCAGCCGCATTCGCATTGACGGCGAACTTTACGACATTGCCGACGCCCCAACCTTGGAAAAAAACATCAAACACAACATTGAAATTGTGGTCGACCGCTTAGTGGTTAAAGCCGAAAACCAAACAAGGTTGGCGGACAGTTTGGAAACCGCACTCAAACTGGCCGATGGCATGGTGTTTGTGGAACCCGTTGCAAAAAAAGGGCAAACGGATTTACCAGAACCGCACACCTTTAGTGAAAAATACAGCTGCCCTATTTGCGCCCACGCAGTGCCCGACTTAGAACCCCGTTTATTTTCCTTCAACAGCCCACACGGCGCTTGCCCCAAATGTGACGGCTTGGGGGAAGTTGTCTACTTCGACCCAGAACTGATTGTCCCAAACCCGGAACTTTCCATTGCCGATGGCGCCGTCAAACCGTGGAAGGATGGAACCACCAATTATTACGCCAAAGCCTTGGCTAAACATTATAAATTTGACCTTAAAATGAAGTGGAAATCCCTGCCGCAGGACATTCGTGAAATTATTCTTTACGGCAGCGGCACAGAAGAAATCCCCTTCACCTTTGAAGGTGGTAAAGCCAACTTTAAAACCACCAAAACCTTTGAAGGTGTGCTCCCCAACTTGGAGCGCAGATGGTTAGAATCCTCCAACCCGATGAGCCGTGAAGATCTCAACGCTTATCGCAGTGCACACCCTTGCCCTGCTTGCAATGGGCAACGCCTCAACAAAGACGCATTGGCGGTAACCGTTGGCAAATTAAACATTGCGGAGACTGTCAACCTTTCCATCGCCCACGCTTTAACCCATGCCAAAAAATTACAAACCATACTCACAGGAAGCCGTGCCCAAATTGCCGAACCTATTTTAAAAGAAGTGGTGGCACGTTTGTCATTCTTACAGCATGTTGGCTTGGAATACTTAACCCTGTCCCGCACCGCAGGCACCCTAAGCGGTGGCGAATCACAGCGGATTCGCCTTGCCTCACAAATTGGTAGTGGCCTGACTGGTGTGATGTATGTCCTCGACGAACCTTCCATCGGACTGCACCAAAGGGACAATGACCGACTTTTAGAAAGTCTGACCCAACTGCGTGACCTTGACAACACCATTTTAGTGGTGGAACACGACGAAGACGCCATTAAAACAGCCGACTTTATTGTCGATATGGGTCCAGGTGCTGGTGAACACGGCGGTGAAATTGTGGCATCCGGTTCCTTAAAGGATGTTATGAAATCTAAAAGGTCTGTCACTGCCCAATACTTAAGCGGACAAAAAACAATTTTCACCCCCACAAAAAGACGACCACATAAAAAATACATCACAGTTGAAAACGCCACAGGCAACAACTTGCACGACGTTACAGCCAAGTTCCCACTTGGGGTTATGACCTGCGTCACCGGTGTCAGCGGTAGTGGCAAAAGTACGTTAGTGATGCAAACACTGACCAAAGGTGTGGCAAGATCTCTTAACAACAATAAGGACGTACCTGCACCGCACAAAGCCATTAAAGGCCTTGAAAATATCGATAAAATTGTCAACATTGACCAAAGCGCCATTGGCCGAACACCGCGCAGTAATCCTGCAACATACACCGGAATTATGAGCCCTATTCGGGATTGGTTTGCCAAATTGCCCGAGTCCGCAACCCGTGGCTACAAGGCGGGTCGCTTCAGTTTCAACGTGAAAGGCGGCCGCTGTGAAGCCTGCCAAGGTGACGGTTTAGTCCGTGTGGAAATGCACTTTCTGCCGGACGTTTTTGTGCCTTGTGACGTTTGTAAAGGCAAGCGGTTTAACCGCGAAACATTGGAAGTGAAGTATAAAGATAAATCCATTGCCGACGTGTTGGACATGACCGTGGAAGAAGCCTTAGACTTCTTTAAAAACGTGCCCATTATTCATAAAAGATTACAAACTTTAATGGACGTTGGCTTGTCGTACATTCGCCTTGGCCAAAGTGCGACAACCTTAAGTGGCGGTGAAGCTCAGCGCATTAAATTGTCAAAAGAATTGTCAAAAAGAAGCACCGGAAAAACGTTGTACATTTTGGACGAACCGACCACTGGTCTTCACTTTGCTGACATTGACATGCTGTTAAAAGTGCTGCACCGTTTGGTGGACGAAGGCAACACAATGGTGATTATTGAGCATAATTTGGACGTGATAAAAACCGCCGATCACTTGATTGATATTGGCCCTGAAGGCGGTGACGGTGGCGGTTATATTGTGGCGGAAGGTACACCGGAACAGGTGGCAAAAGTAAGCGGAAGCCATACCGGACATTATTTGAAAAACTTTTTAAAAGACAGCTCAAAACCTGCCAAAAAGTAAACACACTTAAAAGTTGAACCCACTTTAAATCATATACTTACCTGTTCGCATATGACGAACGGTTGACGCATAATGGCGAACCATCGCCACTAAAGTGGCATAAAACCCATATATAACCAACCAATTGGTGTGTAAATGGACGATTTGATGCGTAAACTCGGCATAAATGCGCATCAAGCCTGTTATAAATTCATAAATTTGGGTGGTTTTCACACCGTCAAAATTGATGGCACTTTGGAAAGTGAAGAGAAGAAGTAACCGTGAACGCCCATTTATCCATTTTTCCTAATTTGCATTATTCTTGAAAACAGCAAACGTCAGCCACACCATTGCAAGGTGAATGTTGATGCGCCAGTATAAATACCCACGGATAAATCCATGGTGTTCTGCCTTCAGCGGTATCAATTTTTTCTCCATCTGTTTAGAAGTACCGCATCAAAAAGCATGGCTTTCACGCCACAAAAAAGGCGTGCCATGGCACGCCCTTAAAACTTAAACCGTTACTTGGACTTTTTAAAAGGACAAGCGCACAAGCATTTGCCCCACTTTAAAAATGCAAAATAAACAGCATAGAAAAAGGCAAACCACAAAGTGTGGGAAAGGATAATCCCCTCATCAGAAGGCATAATCCACTCGCCGTTGCTGACCATCAAATCCAGATCAAACAACAAAGCTTGGAATGGCAAGGTTGGCACAATTAAGGTACCAAAACCAATCACGTTTAAAATGTCCCAATCAAAACCGCTGACATTGTTAAAGTAGCTTAACAAAAAACCAACGCACACCAAAATGGCATACACTGCCGCATAGTAAAATGATTGAATATAAATACAGTTCGACTTTTTCATTCCATTTTGCCTTTTTTTTAAATTTACCTTTAAGGTTTTTGGTTCAAGGGTTTTACGCAAGCCCCCTCAAGCAGATATGAACAGCCTGCCCATTACTGTGGCTTAGACATTATTGACCCTAACGCATTATTGCGTCATTCCCATTACTGTGGCACGCTGTGGTATTCTGTGCCCAAGTGAATGGCCTTACCGTCAAAGCATAAGAAACGCAATGTTTGGCTACCATCCGCACTTTTTTGGGTGTTGGTTTGCTGGTGTTTGGTTTCAATGTCTTTACAGTCTTCGGTGTCTTCCCCCCAAGTGAACAATGGAATTTGGTCATACAAGCCTTTTTGGCCAGCACGAATGTTTGCAATATCCACGTTTTGAATTTTAAGAAGAATGTCGTTCACCACGTCATATTTTTGGGACATCTCCGCCACTTCGCCTTTTAAGCGTTCGTTTTCACGTTGTAGTTGGCGCACGTCTTTAAGCAGTTGTTCATGGGTGTCAAAAATGCGCATCATTCGTTGTTCCACACGGCGGATCTCCATATCCACTTCTTTATCCAGCGACATGGCGCTCACAGGTGCCATTGCCGACAAAATCAAACCGCATAGAACCAGATTTTTCATTTAAAACCCCAATTATTTTTAATTTATTTCATAACAATTTACATGAACTTGCCACGAAGAACAAGAACAAGCCCAAAACAAAACACAATGCTTAAAACGGCTGTGCCGATTGGGACACAAAAAAGCCCCCAAAGTGGAGGCCTTTTTTGATAAAGCGTACCGCTTAGAAGCGTTTGGCACTGCCTTGGGCTTTGGCGTCTGCCAAGCGTTTTTCAACCACGTCCCAGTTCACGTTTGAAAGGAAAGCGTTGATATAGTCCGGACGGCCACCAGCTTTGTGGTCAACCATGTAGGCATGTTCCCAGACGTCCATCACCAACACAGGGTTAAAGCCTGCAATGTTGCCTTCTTCATGCAATTGGATGAAGTGGTTGTTCAGGTCACCTGTCATTGGGTCCACGTAGCAAATGGCCCAACCAATGCTGCGGCTTTTACCAGCTGCGGCAAAGTCCTCTTTCCACTTGTCTAAGCTGCCGAAGCTTTCGCTAACAGCTTTGGCAAAAGCGCCATTTTCGTCCAAGTTCACGCCTGCTTTTAGGTTACCGAAGTAAAATTCGTGCAAAGTCATGCCACAAAATTCAAAACCAAAACGACGACGGCGGTCCATGTATTCCGGAGTGCCACCTTGGCCATTTTCACGCATAGTTTCCAACTGCTCTTTTAAAGCGTTGCTTTGGGTGATGTAACCTTTGTAAAGGTTCCAATGGTCGTTAATTTGGTCATCGCTGATGCCGTTTAAACCAGCTGGTTTGAGTTCTTCTCTTACTGTGTAAGTCATCGTCTCTCCTCTTATTTTTCTGTTGAAGACATAAAGCCTGGTGTTTCGGCCTCTTTTTCTTTTAAGCGTTGGTAATACCCTTCCATGGCCAGCACAACAGGCGCTGCCACAAACACAGAAGAATACGTACCCACAATTACACCAAACATTAAGGTAAATGCAAAGTCATGAATGACACCACCGCCAAACAAGAACAACGCCAACAGCACCACCAAGGTGGTGACAGATGTCATCAAAGTTCTATTCAGCATTTCATTCACGCTTAAGTTTAAAATGTCCCTAAGGGTCATTTTACCTTGCTTGGCGATATTTTCACGGACACGGTCAAACACCACAATGGTATCATTTAATGAATAACCAATGATGGTTAACAGCGCCGCCAGTACCGTCATGGTGACTTCCTTTTGCAAAAACGCAAAGGCACCCACGGTAAGCAAAATGTCGTGGCCAAGGGCGGCAATGGCCCCAATGGCGTAACGCATTTCAAAGCGGATGGAAATGTAAACCAAAATGGCTGCCATGGATAACAGCAACGCAATTAAACCGGTGATGCGTAATTCGTCACCAATTTGTGGGCCAACAAATTCCACACGGCGAACTTCCACCCCGCCAGCCACAGTATTCAAAGCTTTTTCCACTTTTTCTGCTGTAACTGTTGCGTTGGCGTTTTCACTGTCTTTTTCAGGAACACGAACCAAAAGCTCGCCACCACTTCCTTCAAATTCTTGCAGTGTGGCACCTTCAATACCTACATCTAAAATAGCCTTACGTAAGGTTGCAATTTCCACCTGTTTTTCGGTTTTAACTTGCACCAAGGTACCGCCTGCAAAGTCAATGCCCCAATTTAGGCCTTTAAAACCAAGCAACAGCACAGTGACCAACAAAAAAATGCTGGAAAGTATCGCGCAGATTTTCCTTTTAGAAAGGAAGTCGATCGATGTGTTTTCTGGCATCATTCTTAGCATAATGATTTTCCTTTCTTAAACTTTTAAGGTTTTGGGACGGCGATGCTGCACCCAAAAGGTGAGCAATAAACGGGTGACCATAATGGCTGTAAACATAGAGCTGGCAATACCAACGCTCAATGTTAAAGCAAAACCCTTGATAGGGCCAGAACCCATGGCAAACAACACAATGGCCGCAATCAATGTTGTGATGTTGGCATCCAAAATGGTGCTGTAAGCGCTGGCAAAACCTTCTTGCACAGCTTTAGCCACCGTTGTTTTGCTGTTTTTATATTCTTCACGAATACGCTCAAAAATAAGAACGTTCGCATCCACCGCCATACCAATGGTTAACACAATACCAGCCATGCCCGGCAATGTCATGGTAGCGCCAATGGCGGTCATAAAGCCAATGATCAAAACAACGTTAAACAGCAAAGCCACATTCGCAGCCAAACCAAATCCTTTGTAAAAGACCATCATCAAAGCCATCACCGCAATAAAACCGATGACGATAGCATTTTGACCTGCGGCAACACTGTCCGCACCAAGGGATGGCCCAACCGAACGCTCTTCTGCGAATTTAACAGGCGCAGGTAACGCACCCGCACGCAGAATCATCGCCAAGTCTTGGGCTTCTGTGGTGTTAAAGTTGCCCGAAATGCTGGCACTTCCACCTAAAATAGGTTCACGCAATACTGGCGCGCTGTAAACTTCGCCATCCAACACAATCGCCATGCGACTGCCAACATGTTTTGTGGTCAGCTCGCCAAATTGGCGGGTACCTTTGGCATCAAAGCGAATGAACACCGCATGTTCACCGGTTTGGGTAAAACCGCTTGAAGCGTTGGCAAGGTTGTAACCCGTTAAAGAAGCACGCTTTTTAAGCAGGTAAGGAATTTTCACTTCTTGGCCGGCATCGTCGGTCATTTTTTCGTACATAACCACACGCCCAGGTGGAGGGCGGCGGCCGATGTAGCGGTTGACGTCACGGTCTTCATCCACCATGTGGAAGGACAACAGCGCTGTGCGACCAATGATGCTTTTGGCACGTTCGACATCGTCAATCCCCGGAAGTTCAATGATGATACGGTCAGCGCCTTGGCGTTGAATGAGCGGTTCTGCCACACCAAATTCATCCACACGGGAACGTAAAATCTCCAACGTTTGACCCACGGCTTGGTGGCGCATGGTGTTCTTTTCTTCTTCGGTGAATTGAAGGGCAAGGCTTAAGCCATCTTCTTCAAATTTAACACCACGGATAGACTTTTGCAGCAGCGCACGGGCTGGGCTTACGCTGTCATATTCGGTCATCACCAACACCACACGATCTTCCAGCGCGCTTAGAGTGCGATAGCCCAAGTCTTCGCCTTCGTCACGCAGGGCAATGCGCACTTCGTCTTCCATGTTTTCATAAGCACGTTTAAACACAGTTTCCACATCCACTTGCAGAACCATGTGGGAACCACCTTGAAGGTCAAGCCCAAGGTTGACGGTTTCCTTGCTCATCCATTCGGGTAAGTTGTTACGGGTATCAGGGCTTAGCACATTGGGCAAAGCGTAATAAAGCGCCGTTAACAACACCACCAAAACCAAAAGTTTTTTGGTGAGAGAGTATTGCAACATTGTTAAGCCGCTTTCTTTTTAGACTTTGTTTTGGCTTTTGCCTTTTGAGTGTCAGACGCTTTGACTTTGCCAGAACCTGTGACAGCTGCCACGGCATTGCGCACCATTTCAACACGGACACCTTCGGCAATTTCAACTTCCACCACGCTGTCATCCACCAGCTTTGTGACCAAGCCGTAAATGCCACTGTCGGTTACAATTTTATCGCCTTTTTTAAGGCTGTTGATCAATTGCTGATGCTCTTTATGGCGTTTGGCTTGCGGCCTAAAAACAAAAAGCCACATAATGGCAAACATCACCGCAATCATAATCCAAGATGAAGCACCTGTGCCTTGCATGGCAGCTTCAGCGTTTTGAGCATAAGCGTTTGAAATAAACATAATTGATTCCTTAAATTATTTTTAACAAAAGTGTTCTTCACTAAATTTTGCTATACAATACAACAAGGACTGTTTAAAGTCTATGATAACAAGCAAAATGATAACCAAATAGGCACAAACCATAAACCCATGGAAAACAAGTTTAAAAAAGTGACTTTATTTGTCAAACCGGAAGCACATGGCAGCCAAGAAATTACCGAGCAGATGTGCCACTTTTTAAAAAAGCGTGGTGTCACCCCTGTGATTGCACGCAGCCCCAAAGGCTACTTTAAAAAAGCACCCAAAGTGGAAGGTGTGGAAACGGTAGACGCTTATGAAGTGGACGAGAAAAACAACCTTGTTGTGGTGCTGGGTGGCGATGGCACGTTTTTAAGTGCCGCCCGCTACATTCATGGCAAGTGCTGCCCCATTACGGGCGTAAACTTGGGCAACCTTGGCTTTTTAACGGAAACCGAGGCCACCGGCGCCACCGCCCATATGGCCGAAGTTTTAAACGGCGAACAAACGCAAGAACACCGCCCCTATTTTTTGGTAAGCGTGCACCGTGGCGGCAAAAAATTTATTGAAAGCCGACCCATTATCAACGATGCCATTATTCAACGCAACAGCGACGAAAAAATGGTCAGCTTTAGCATTGAGGTGGAAGGCAAACAAGTGACCAACAGCACCAAGGCGGACGGTTTGATTGTGGCCACCCCCACAGGTTCTACCGCTTACAGCCTTTCTTCCGGCGGGCCAATTGTTTACCCCACGCTGGATGCGCTCATTCTTTCCCCCATTTGTCCACACAAATTATCCTTCAAGCCTGTGGTGATCCCCACGGCGGACATTCAAATTACCTTGGAAACCGAAATTGGCCACCTGAGCTTAGATGGTCGCCGCAATATGGTGCTGGAACAAGGGGACGTGGTTTCCATTCAGCGCAGTGCCCACAATTTGTGTGTGTTGCACAACCCACGCCGCAACTTTTTTGACCTGATCCGCACCAAGCTGGGCTGGGACCATGGTCATTAAACAAGCCCATAAAAAAAAGCCCGCAACTGCGGGCCTTTTTTTACTGTGGGTTATAAACAGCAAACGATGTTTCAACCCATTCGACATTGAGCGGACATGCGCCGCCGGCTAAAGGTTGAACCTGAGCACAAACAACTTCTGTTAAAGTTTTTTTGTTACTGAAAGGCATCATATTTTCAAGGTTAAGCTTTTGAGGCAGCACAGAGTCAAAATTAAAGTTGAGGTTTTTGGCATACCAGTCCATGTCCTCCACAGTGATGCGGAAATCAAAGCTATACGCAATGCCAGCCACCTCATCATTGACGGTATAATCGCCTGTAACAATTGGCTGCTTTTGAACTTCATATGACCCTTCTTTGAGGATGTAAACATCCCAAGCATTATTTGGATCTACCCGCAAAACTTGCCCGTCATCTGTCACAATGAGTGTGTGTCTCCAAAACAAGGTTTCGGTGTTGTAAGACGTGGCGTTTAACATGCAAAGCGCAGTGACAGCGCAGGCAGCAACGTAACCCAAACCAGCCCAAACCCAATTAAAACTGGCTTGAAAACCAATAAAACTGAGCGCCGCATAAACCACCGCACCTACAGCGACAATAGCAAGGACAACTTTCACCACTTTCCAAACCCCCAAGGGCTGAAAAGACAGCAACATTTGTGAAATAAAAAAAACAGATGCGCCAACAACAACACAAAGCACAATAAGAATGATCAGGTTTTTAACTTTATCTTGATCCATAGATCCTCCATAAAAGTTTTGGAAAAATGTAGTTTAGTTTTTCAGCGTTCTAACGGTGGATTCTGTCACCTTAATAGGGCAAGGTTTATCACGCACAAACACACCTTTGTTTGTGCCTAACGTGCATAAATAATATTTCAGCAAACGTTTAGACTTAAAGTAAGGGTAAGTTTCTTCATTGAATTGAATGGTAGATTCCACAAAATTTTCCAGGTCAAAGTTTTTATGTTGTGTGTACCAATGCACATCCCCCACCTTTACAGTGTAGTTAACGTAGACAGCCCAACCTTGAACATTTGATGGAATGGTTTGATCCTTCTTAAAAACAGGTGTTTGGACCAGTTTAAAGGTCCCCTCTTTTAAAAAGAAAATATTCATCATGTCATCTTCATCGGCAAACAAAAGTTCGCCCTTTTCAGTTTCAATGTAATGACTGTTTGGAAAAACATAAACATGTTGCTTTAAGCAAACAGAAACAACAACACCAACAACTAAAGCCAAATAAGACAAGCCTTCAGCTTGTTTCATTTTAGCTTCTGTATCCCTGCTGTAAAACCCTTCAATGATAATAGAAGAGGTCACCATAACCACCAGCATGTAAGCAAATATTACACCTGCAATTTTGGTGAGCGACCATGGCTGAAAGTAAAACGTGCTTGCCACCACACCTAAAACAGCGGTTACAAAAAACAAAGCAATGACAGCACCACGCACACGTGGATTTTCAAAATTTTGAAGCATGATAAAGCTCCTTAATAAAAAGCCTAAAAGGCTTAGCAATAAGATAAAAGAATTATAACCAAAAACGTTTTGAGATAAAATCTTTGGCCATTGTATACAAATTCTCTGCTTTAAGCAACAAAAAAGGCCGCCATACGGCGACCTTTTAACAGTATAAACTGTGTGAGGCTTAGTTTACAGCTTCACGCAAGCCTTTACCTGCTTTGAACTTAGGCTGGTTAGACGCAGGGATGTTGATTGTTTCACCTGTGCGTGGGTTACGGCCTGTTGTTGCTTTACGCTGAGATACAGAGAAAGTACCAAAACCAGTTAGGCGTACTTCTGTACCGTTTTGTAGAGAGTTAGTAATAGCGTCAAAAACACCGTCTACAGCTTTTGCAGCGTCAGTTTTTGTCATTTCAGCGTTATCTGCTACGTATGAAATAAGATCATTCTTGTTCACGAGCTTCATCCTTAAACTTGTATTTGAATTTCCAAGACAAGCCCTATCCTGCCTTGGGTTGCGACTGTTTTTATTATTTGCCGCTTGTGTTAGAAATTAAAACGCTTTGAGAAAAAGATGTCAAGCACCTAAATGTTTATTTTTATTAACTTTTTTTCTTGATTTCTTAAATGATTTTTGCATGAATATATCAAAAGTGTTATATTTCAATAAGTTAGCAAAAGTGGCGGTTTTCTGCGGTTTTTAAAGTTATGGCAAAAAAAATGAATGAAAGGCTATTTTTTTATCCTCAAAAACGGTTTTTGACCCATAAAATGAGGATGACAGGGGCTTGCGCCTGATTAATTCACATTAAAAACCCTTGCTGTGTTTGCACAAATAATAGGCAACAACGCATAAAAAAAGAGGGCTGAAAGCCCCCTTTTCTTTTAAGACATTTTAGTGCGCAACAACTTTAGCGGCATCGGCTTCTTTTTTAGCAATCGCCTTTTGTTCCTTCACCAATTTCTTTTTTTGGTCATCCACACTGTGAACCAACGCATGTTTCAACACGTCGCCCACGTATTCAAGTGGCACAATTTCCAAACCATCTAGAACATTTTGTGGAATGTCCTCAAGGTCCTTCTTGTTGTCAATTGGGATGATAACCTTTTTGATGCCCGCACGGTGTGCCGCCAACAGCTTCTCTTTCAAGCCGCCAATTGGCATAACGTTACCACGCAAGCTGACCTCACCGGTCATCGCCACATCACTGTGCACAGGGTTACCTGTTAGTGAGCTGACAAGTGCAGTCACCATCGCAATACCAGCAGATGGACCATCTTTTGGTGTGGCACCGTCCGGCACGTGAATGTGTACGTCTTTTTTCTCGTAGTAGTCTTTTTGCAAGCCAAAGTCTTCCCAACGTGAACGCACGTAAGAGGACGCCGCTTGGATAGATTCTGTCATCACGTCACCCAGCTTACCTGTGGTTTTCATTTGACCTTTACCGTCCAACACAACCGCTTCAATCGGCAAGGTGTCACCACCCACTTGGGTCCAAGCAAGGCCTGTCACCACACCAATTTGGTCGTCTTTTTCTTTCTTACCAAAGTCAAACTGACGCACACCCAAGAACTCATTTAGGTTAGAAGGTGTAATGGTAATCTTCTGCTTTGTTTTCGCTTTAGACTTGGACTTAGAACCTTTGGCTGCTTTTGCGGCCTTCGCTTCTTCTTCGATGATTTTCTTCACCGCTTTACGTGCAAGGCTAGAAACCTTTTGTTCCAAGTTACGAACACCAGCTTCACGGGTGTAGTAGCGGATCATATCGCGAATCACTTCGTCGCTCACTTCAATCTCGTCTTTCTTCAAGCCGTTTGCTTTCATGTTCTTTTGCAGAAGGTGACGCTTGGTAATTTCCAGCTTTTCTTCTTCTGTGTATCCTGAAAGGTTGATAATTTCCATACGGTCACGCAGTGGTCCTGGAATGTTCAAGGAGTTTGCGGTACAGATAAACATCACGTCGCTCAAGTCAAAGTCCACTTCTAGGTAGTGGTCTTGGAAGGTGCTGTTTTGTGCAGGGTCCAAAACTTCAAGCAATGCAGATGAAGGGTCACCTCTAAAGTCTGCGCCCAGCTTGTCGATCTCATCTAGCAAGAACAGTGGGTTGCAAGACTCAGCTTTTTTAAGGCCTTGAATAATTTTACCTGGCAAAGCACCAATGTAAGTACGGCGGTGACCGCGGATTTCCGCTTCATCACGCACACCACCTAAAGCCATACGCACATATTTACGTCCTGTTGAACGGGCGATAGACTTCGCTAATGATGTTTTACCCACACCTGGAGGGCCAACAAGGCACAAAATTGGGCCTTTAAGCTTTTTAACACGTTGCTGAACAGCCAAGTGCTCGACAATACGCTCTTTCACTTTTTCAAGACCGTAGTGATCTTCGTCTAGCACGTCCTGTGCAAAGGCAAGGTCCTTTTTAATGCGTGTTTTTTTCTGCCAAGGCAGTTCTAAAATCACGTCAAGGTAGTTGCGCACCACTGTCGCTTCTGCGGACATTGGGCTCATCATCTTCAGTTTTTTAAGTTCGCCTTCTGCTTTTTCTTTCGCTTCTTCAGAAAGTTTCAGCTCTTCAATTTTCTTTTCATACTCAGCAATGTCGCCACCATCTTCACCTTCGCCAAGTTCTTTTTGAATGGCCTTCATTTGTTCGTTTAGGTAGTACTCACGCTGTGTTTTTTCCATTTGACGTTTCACACGGCTGCGGATGCGTTTTTCAACTTGCAACACGCCAATTTCGTTTTCCATCAACTGGTAAAGTTTTTCAAGTCTGTCGTCCACCAAGTCCATTGAAAGAAGCTCTTGCTTTTCTTCAATTTTCAGGTTCAGGTGTGAAGCAATGGTGTCCGCAAGGCGAGATGGCTCGTCAATCGCGGCAATGCTCACCAACACTTCAGGTGGGATCTTTTTGTTGAGTTTTACATATTCTTCAAACTCGGTCACAACGGCACGGACTAAAGCTTCCACCTCTTGGTCGCCGCCTTGACGCTCTGTGAAGTATTCCACTTTTGCTGTGAACATGTCATCATTGTCTTGAACATCAATAAAGCGCACACGCTCGCCACCTTCAACCAACACTTTCACAGTGCCGTCTGGCAATTTAAGCATTTGCAACACGTTACCCACACAACCAATGCGGTAAAAATCATCAACTGTTGGATCGTCCAAGCTTTCATCTTTTTGAGCCACAAGCAAAATTTGCTTGTCGTTCGCCATGATATGCTCTAGCGCAGCCACGCTTTTGTCACGGCCAACAAACAAAGGCACAATCATGTTTGGAAAGACAACAATATTACGCAATGGCAAAATTGGTAACTCAACATCTGGGCTCAATTTTTTATCTGACATTTACTTTTTCCTAATTTTTATTTTGTAAATTTAATTTAAGGGCAAGACCTGTAAAGCCAAAGCATTTTTTAAATGCTTGTTAGCTGGCATCGGCCCCTTTGTCGCTGTTTTCGGTGTAAATTTTAAGCGGAACAGCTTTCCCTTCAACCACTTCTGCATTCACAACAACCTCTTCCACATTTTCTTCGGAAGGAAGGTCAAACATTGTGTCTAACAAAATACCTTCTAATATCGCACGCAAACCACGGGCACCTGTTTTACGTTCAATGGCACGCTTGGCCACTGCTTCTAGCGCATCATCTGTAAAGGTAAGTTTACAGTTGTCCATGTTAAACAGCTCTTGATACTGTTTGGTCAGTGCGTTTTTAGGTTCTTTTAGAATTTGAACCAAAGCATCCACGTCCAAGTCTTCCAAGGTTGCCACAACTGGCAAACGACCAATAAACTCGGGGATTAGACCAAACTGGTGCAAGTCCTGCGGTTCAACATTGGCCAACCATTCGCCCACGCCTTTTTCTTGCTTGTCGTCAATTTCGGCGTTAAAACCAATGGATTTTTTGCGCATACGTTGGGAAATAACTTTATCCAAGCCAGCAAACGCACCACCACAAATAACAAGAATGTTTGAGGTATCCACTTGCAAGAATTCCTGCTGTGGGTGCTTACGGCCACCTTGTGGCGGAACAGAAGCCACGGTGCCTTCAATAATTTTAAGCAAGGCTTGTTGCACACCTTCGCCCGAAACATCACGGGTGATGGATGGGTTTTCGCTTTTACGGGTAATCTTATCAATCTCATCAATATAGATGATACCGCGCTGAGCACGCTCAACGTTATAATCCGATGCTTGTAGTAGTTTTAAGATGATGTTCTCAACATCTTCACCCACGTAACCCGCTTCGGTCAACGTTGTGGCATCGGCCACCGTAAATGGCACATCCAATGTACGTGCAAGGGTGGAAGCGAGCAATGTTTTACCACAACCTGTTGGACCAATCAGCAAGATGTTGGACTTCGCCACTTCCACTTCGCTGATTTCACTTTCTGTATGCTCTAGGCGTTTGTAGTGGTTGTGCACCGCCACAGCCAACACACGTTTGGCCGTTTCTTGACCGATGACATAGTCGTCCAAAGTGTGTTTGATTTCTTTAGGAGTTGGGATACCGTCACGATCCTGCGCCAACGGGCCACTGCCCTCTTCCTCGCGGATAATGTCCATACACAGGCGGACGCATTCGTCACAGACAAACACAGTTGGCCCTGCAATAAGCTTGCGTACCTCGTGCTGGCTTTTACCGCAAAAGGAGCAATAAAGCGTGCCATTGTTGTTGACGTCTGAATCTGAAATGCGAGTCATACGGATATCCTTAAATTTATAACGTTTAAAATTTCATACAATACAACCTCTTTTACAAGGTGATATATGTCAGTATCCTGTTTTTAAGGCCTGCTGTCAACGCCTCACCCACCATAAAACCCACGTTTGTGGCTGATAAAACACACAAATCAGGCGCTTAAAACAAGGGCACTTCCATATTTGTATGATAATTTGCAAACTTCGTGCCTAAAAGTTATGCAATCAAATCACACTTACAAGCGCCAGGCAGCGAAAAACCAATTGATACGCATAAATAATTTGACATTTCACACATTGTATACCATAAGGTATTCAAACATTAGATGCACCACGCCCTTTCCTTTTCTAAACAGGTATCACCGATGCCGTGGAGACATTATATGCCCAACACAACAACCCCACTTACAGCAAACACAAAAGAATATCTTTCACACATAGGCTATAAGACAAATTTTATAAACGCCTTTACAAATCAAAGAGCTGAGAGACTTGGCGGCATTATTGCTCTGATATCCCCCATCATTGCCTCACTGCTGCTTTTTATAACGCACATTCCCGCTTTGCTTTTATCCATTGTATGTATAACTGTCAGTTTCGGAGTTTTACGCACCATCCTCCGTGAAAACGTCCATGAGAAAAAATACGAACTGGCTGTCACCTACTGGGACAATTTAGATTACTCGCATCAACATCAAAAATCATCGCCTTACGCAAAACTGTACACGGAACAAAAGTATTACATCATTGCCGCAGGCATTTCCTTTGTCATTGCCCTCGCCGCTGGTCCCTTTTATTACACATTGCCGTTTTGTGTGTATTTAGCACTGCTCGCACATAAAGAGTACATATTCAAAGCCTGCGCTCAGGAAGTTGTTGCAGAAGCTGATGAATGGGCACAAGCCCAAAAGGACAATGCTGATAAGGCTGACAAAAACTTGTCTGAAATTGGTCAAGTTGAACGCATTTAAACTTAACCTTCGAAAAAAGCCCTCATGTGAGGGCTTTTTTTATGCGAGCAAACCTTACCTTTTTGGTAAATACCTCAAGGGGTCAGTTGGCTGGGTGTTTTTGCGCACCTCAAAATGCAGTTGTGGCGTTTCCACATTTCCGGTGTTACCGGCAAAGGCAATCAAGTCCCCTTTGGCAATTTTTTGGTGGCGCTTCACCAAGTTTTTAGAATTATGAGCGTAAGCCGTCACAAGGCCACCTGTATGTTTAATTAAAATAAGGTTGCCATAAACTTCCAAGCCGTCACCTGCGTAAAGCACTGTGCCACTTTCCGCCGCGTAAATAGGGGCGTTCATCGCCAGTTCAATGTTGATGCCCGAATTGGTAATGCCACGGCCTTTGTTGCCAAATGTTTTGACAACTTTTCCTTCAGCCGGCCAAATCATGCCACGACCCGAAACTTTTTTAGAGCCATATTTTTCCGCCAACTGAGCATAATCCACCACCTGTGCTGATGGGCGCTGGGTTACAGCTGCCGTGGCCGCCGCTGTTGCCATGGTTGTTGTTTTTTCTGCTTGCGGCGCAGCCGAAGTGGCCGTTTGCGGCGCTTTTTCAGCCTGTGCCAAAGCAGCATCTGTGCGCATGGCTGGTTTTTTAGGAATGGTCACCTTTTGTGCGCTTGCCTCTTGCACCGGCACTTCTGCTGTGGTTGTTTGCTCTTCTGCAAGGTAGCGGTAAGCTTCACGGCCGTCCACACGTTCACCCGCTGGTGGAATTTGAATGACCATCCCAGGTTTCAAGTCATCAGGTTTGCTGATGTTATTTGCCGCCAAAATATCAAATTGCGACACACGGTATTTAAGCGCGAGTCTAAAAATATTTTCACCCGGTTTAAGCACATGCTCACGCATCAGGTTAATTTTAGCTTTCGGCTCCACCACAGTTTCGGTGGTGACAATTTCAAGCTCTTCCGTGTTATCCAATTCAGGCTGATTATAACCTTCAGATGCCTCTACTGTTTGAGTGCGATATTTATCGGTTAGTTTGTAAGCTGAACGCTGAGCCGCTGGCACTTGCCATGTAACATCTGGAATAATAATCGTCTCACCCACCGGCAGGTCTGACCCTTGTGGTAGATTGTTTCTTGCCCAAATCGCCTCTTCCGTCACACCGTAATGCTTGGCAATTTGCGACAAATTGTCGCCACCATGCACGTAGTATTGCTGTTCATTTTGTGAAGTTAAAATGGCCTCGCTTTGCAGGTCGTAAGGGTTGGCTGATTCACTTTGTTGTGCCTTGTAACGCTGACCGCTAAAACCGTCAATCACCGCAACAGGTGCTTGCTTGGCACAAGAAGCCAACAACAAACCACACAACGCCACACCAACTTTTGGGGAACCTTTGAACATTTTCATTTTCAATTAACCTCCAAGCAACACTTTAAATAAAACAACAATCAAAATAAACACAACGCCCGCCGCCATGGTAATGGGGTAAAGGTTATGTTCGATCCACCCTTTAAGGGCTGGACCACCACGCCACAACAGCCACGCCACAAGGAAGAAGCGAATGGCACGGGAAACCACCGAAGCCAGCACAAAGTTCACAAAGTGGGCATTCAGCAAACCGCTGGCAATGGTCACAATTTTATATGGAATTGGCGTAATACCAGCCATCGCCACAATGTAAACATCATAGTCGGCGTACCAAGCACGGAACGTCTCAAACTTATCTTCCGCACCGTAAAACTCAATAATACTTGTGCCAATGGTATCGTAAAAATAAAAGCCTAAAGCAAAACCAGCAATACCACCCAACACCGAACCAATGGTGCAAATTAACGCGTAACGGAACGCACGGTCAAAGTTCACAATCACCATTGGAATTAACAAAACATCTGGCGGAATGGGGAAGAAGGAGGACTCGACAAACGCCACAATAAACAGCACCAATTCGGCACGTGGATGGTCAGCATATTGCATAACCCTGTTGTACATGTTTTGCAGCATCATAATTTAAAAACCCCTTTTAACCTGCTTCGGCCGTAACACCTTGCTTGCCAACCAATGGCACAAAGCGGACATCGCCTAAGTAATATTCACCAATCGAACCGTCTGTTCGTCTATAGTAACGCATCAAGCGTTGAAATTCATCTTCTTGTTTGCCAATGGGAATAACCATCACCCCGTCCTCGCCCAGTTGATCCAACAAAGCTTGCGGTGGTTGCGGTGACGCAGCGGTCACCATAATGCGGTCAAACGGTGCTTGACCAACCCAACCTAAGGACCCGTCCCCAACTTGGCGCACATAATTGCTGACTGCCAGTTGTTGCAACCGCTTGTCGGCAGACTCGCTTAAACTTTCAAAACGTTCCACCGTAAAAACACGGCGTGCCATTTTGCACAGCACAGCGGTTTGGTAACCACAACCGGTGCCAATTTCTAAAACCTTGTGGTTTTTAGCCACGTCCAAAGCGTGGGTCATCAACGCCACCACTTTGGGCTGGGAAATGGTTTGACTTTCACCAATGGGCAAGGCCGCGTCTTTGTAAGCTTCGTGCTTAAAGGCCGGTGCTAAAAAGGCATCCCTTGGCACTTTGGCCATGGCGTCCAACACGTCTTTGCGAATGCCCAGATCGGACAGCGTTTGCATCAAACGTTCGGACTGTAATTGAAAGCTTGCACGGTCTGCAAACATAGTTACACCGCCTTTACAACTGTTTTACCACCCATGTAAGGCACCAACACCTCAGGCACTGTAATGGAACCATCGGCGTTTTGGTAATTTTCCATCACCGCAACCAAGGTGCGACCCACTGCCAAGCCACTGCCATTTAAGGTGTGGACAAAGGCGTTTTTACCTTCTTTATTTTTGAAGCGACCGTTCATGCGGCGTGCCTGAAAGTCCCCACATTTGGAGCAAGATGAAATTTCACGGTATGTGTTTTGCGCCGGCAACCACACTTCAAGGTCATAGGTTTTTTGTGCACCAAAGCCAATATCGCCCGAGCATAGGTTAAGCACACGGTAAGGCAATTTCAGCTTTTGCAAAATATCTTCAGCGCATTTTGTCATAAATTCTAGCGCTTCATCGCTTTGTTCTGGGTGAACAATTTGAACCATTTCCACTTTGTTAAATTGGTGAACACGGATGAGGCCACGGGTGTCACGCCCTGCACTGCCAGCTTCTTTCCTAAAGCATGGGGTCCAAGCGCAGAATTTAATCGGCAAGTCATTTTCTGCAACAATTTTTTCCTGCATAAAGTTGGTGAGCGAAACTTCCGCTGTGGGGGTCAGCATCAAATCACGTTCGTCATTGGTGTAAAAAGCGTCCTCGCCAAATTTCGGCAACTGGCCTGTACCATACATAGAGTTTGGTGTGACCAACACAGGTGGGTTGACTTCCACAAAACCATTTTGTTCCACATGGGTGTCCAACATAAACATCGCAAGGGCACGCTCTAGCCGTGCAAGGTCACCACTGGACCATGAAAAACGACTGCCGCTGATTTTAGCTGCGGTTTCAAAGTCCAACTGACCTAATTTTTCACCAAGGTCATAGTGGGTTTGTGGTTCAAAGTCGAAAGTTTTTGGCTCACCCCATTTGCGAACTTCTTGGTTGTCGTCCTCGTCTTTTCCTTCTGGGACAGATGGGTCCAACACATTGGGTAAGGTGGCGACATAATCCTTCAATTTTGCTTGTAGGGTGCGCTCTTCCTCTTCCAGTCTTTTAACTTCTGGGCCAATGTTTTTCATTTCCTCGAACAGGTGGCTTGCGTCCTCACCTTTTGACTTGGCGATCCCCACTTCCTTGGAAATTTTGTTACGCTTGCTTTGCAGGTCCTGCAGTTTTGCCATAATTTCACGACGCTCTTCATCCATGGACAAAATGTGCGACGACACAGCTTCTGCGCCTCGCATCTTCATATTTTGGTCTAAAAGGTCAGTGTTTTCGCGTATCCATTTGATATCCAACATGGGGTTTATTCTCTTCGATTTTAATTTACATGTTTGGCCAGCGCTCAATATAGCAAAAGCACTTTTAAAATGCTAGAGCTGAAAGGACATTTTTCAGTCCTTGTCCAAATAGTATGTGTTTAAATTGTCGGTGTAAATTTTAACCTGCCTTGGGCTGGGTTTGTTATCCACATAAACGTAAACCAAATTCACTTCCGCATCTTTGTTTTTCCACGGGCTATAGCCATGCACTAGATGGCGGTTAACTGGGAAGAAAACTGAACGGATCGTCTCGTCAATGTTCAGTGAAAAATCATCCCCAAAGTAAGGCTTGGCAATAATGTTCATGGTCACAATACCCCCAGGTTTGAGGTGCCTCTTCACACTTTGATAAAATTCTTGCGTAATCAAATGACTGGGGATGCTGATATCATTGGAGTATAAATCCACAACAATCAAATCAAATTTCTTTTGGGTTTCGCTTAAAAATGCCCTTGCCCCTTGTGGGTAAAACTTTTTGTTCTCTTCTAATGGATTTTCCAGCAGATATGTTTCAGCAATTTCAAGTAAGTCCCTGTCCACATCCACGTAAGAATAAGCGTTCTTTGTGTCCCCATAACCCATGGTAAAGCCACCAGCACCCAAAATTAAAATATCCATCGCAGGGAGGTTATCATCTTCAACAACAGGCTTAATAAACATGTTTTCCATAAACTGAAGATAGTCGAACATGCTTTCATAATTCTGAGCCATGCGCGCACTGTTGCTGTGGTTAATGTTTAGGTCAACCAATTGCTTTTCTTCATCGACAAACACTTTGATGATGCTGTACTGGTTGTTGCTCACCACTTTAAAAGCTTTCATCACGTCATTGTTGTTCAACAAAGCGGCCAACACAAAAAGCACGATGGCGTAAAAAACAGTGCGTGTTTTTAACTGGCGGGAAAGTAAAACAACAATGGCCAAAACCAGCCCAAAAATAACAATCACGGTGTTATGCACGCCAATGGTTGCCATCAGCACAATGGTTGAAACAATAGACCCACCAAATGACCCTAAGGTGGAAAAGAACAGCACACGACCGGTGATGTCCGACAGTTTGTGATATTTAAAATAATTGGTCACAAGCGGGATGGTTTGCCCCATTAAAAACACAGGATAAACCAAAAACAGCCCCGCGAAAATGGCGGTTTTTAAACGCTCCCCTTCCACGCCCATGGCTTTTAAAAATTCAAAAAACAGTACCAAAAGCGGGTAAGAAACCGCCCCTAAGAAAAACACCGAAGCCACCAACATGTTGGCCAGCAATTTTTGACGAATGGTTTGCGTTTTGCCGTGCTTGGCAAGACGCTTCATTTTAAAATTACCCCCCGCATAATAACCAAATGAAAGTGGCATAAGCACCGCCGCAATAACAATGGCCACCACGTCGGTACTGCTTCCCACAAAGGGCAAAAGCTGACGAATGGCCAACAGCTCCACCGCTAAAACAATAAAACCTTCCAGCAAAATAACCGTAAACAGAGCATGGGACATTTTCATTTAAGATGTTACCTTTTCTTCATTCTTTTTATTGGGTTTACCAATGCCCATAAACTTCGCCAAAATAATGGAAAGCTCATAAAGCACAATCAACGGCACAGCCAAAATAAGTTGGGACATGGGGTCAGGCGGTGTCAGCAAAGCCGACGCAATAAATATAAAAACAATGGCATAACGACGAAAACCCTGCACCGCTTTTAAGCTGACCACACCAAACTTCATTAAAATAAGCAACAAAACCGGAAGCTCAAAAGCCAAGCCAAACGCAAACAGCATTTTAATTAGAAAAGCCAAATACTCCTTCACCGAAGGCAAGGCCGTGATATCCGCAGTTTGAAAGGCTAAAAAGAAGTCCATCGCCAGTGGCAAAACCACAAAGTACATAAACGCACCTCCGGCATAAAACAAAAACGGCGTTGCCGCCACAAAGGGCGCAACCACACGGCGTTCATGCTGATAAAGCCCTGGCGCAACAAAGGACCAAATTTCCCAAAGAACAATGGGCAAGCCCACAAAAAGCCCACAAAAAAACGCCATTTTAATGTAAACAAAAAACAACTCATGCACGGCTGTGTAAATCAGCGTTTGCGGTGCACCTGCTGCCGCCACCAAAGGCTGAACCAAAAAACCAAATACCGCATCTTTAAAAACATAAGCCGCCACAGCACCGGTCAGCACAACCAAGCAAGCCACCATCAATCGCTTGCGTAATTCCACCAAATGTTCCACAAAGGGGGACTTTGCAATGGCGTTCATCTACTTGCCCTTCCCTTTACTTGGATGATCCTTAACGCTTTTAGAATCGCCCTTTATGTCAGCGTCAAGTTCTGTCATCATGGGCTCATCTTCGTTGTTATCAGGCATCAACTCTGGAATGTCAAAACTGTCTTGATCTTGAAGGGACTGCACCACATCATGCTCGGCAACCGATCGTTTAATTTCATTTGCATATTGTTTAATGCTATGAAAAAACCGCCCAACCGCGCGTGCGGCTTCGGGCAGTTTATCGGGTCCAATCACAAACAGTGACACCATCAAAACCACAAAAATCTCAATGATGCCAATACCAAACATTATGCGTCAGATTTCTTGGTTGTTTTGGTCGCTGTCTTCTTCGCTGGGGCTTTTTTAGCAGGCGCTTTTTTAGCCGGTGCCTTTTTGGCAGGCGCCTTCTTTGCTGTTGTTTTGGCCGCCGCTTTGGTTACAGACTTTTTAGCCGTCGTTTTTTTAGCGGTCGTAGACTTTGCTTTTGTGGCTGTAGCTTTTTTAGCAGTTGTTTTTGCAGCTGTGGCCTTCTTCGCTGGCGCTTTTTTGGTTGCTGCTTTTTTTGCAGGTGCTTTTTTAACCGCAGGCTTGGCTTTTTCAGCTTCCACTTCTGCTTCACCTTCTTTCATACCGTCCTTAAAGGACTTTACACCCTTGCCCAGCTCGCCCATTGTGCGGCTTAATTTGCCGGCACCAAAAACCACCAATACAATTACCAGAATAATTACCAATTCAGTTGCACCAAAACCCATTTTAAATGTTCCCTTGTTTATGTTTGTAAAAAATATCTTCCATCCGAATATGGTCAGCAATCAGGTAACTTGCCATGCCATAAATTTCATAAAGTGCTTTTGCATTTGTTTTAACCCCTTTAAAAGTTGGTAAATAACCACGCAATGTCAAAGGTCCTCTATCCATTGTATAAACACGAAGTGGTAGCGGGTCAATACCGCGCCCTCTAAAGGCCGCAAGTGACCTTAACATATGCTCTTCCGATGTAACCAAAAGCACACGGGAAAGTGAGCGAGATGAAATAATATGTGCACTTTGTAGTGCATTTTCATAAGTGTTGGTGGAAACTTCTTCTAAAATAAAGGGTAAGATGCGTGCATTTTCCTTGTCATAAGTGGCTTTAAGCACCGCCGCTTCGGACGGGTAATGCGTGCCGGCAGTTTTACCACCGCTTATCAAAATAGGTGTGCGAGAATTCATTTTACGGTGCACTTCCAGCCCCGCCATTAACCGTTGATAACTTTCAACTTCAGGCATCCAGCCAATTTCCTTGCCTGAATAACGCATACCACCTGTTAAAACCACCACAATTTCAGCGTCTTCAGGTTTCATGTCTTGGCGATGTTCCACCTGCGAAATCAAAAAGGTGGTCAACAACCGGCCCATCGCTTCGGTTGAAAAGGCCCAACCCAACAGCACCGAAAACGCCACACAAACAGCAACCGCTTTTTTACGACCCTTAAAAATAAAATAAAGTGCGAGAAGTGAACATAAAACCGCAATACCCGGTGGCATTAAAAAAGCAATAACCAGTGACTTCATATTCTTTTAAACCCCTTATTCTTTTTAACCCACAATTGGCAACATGGAAACCAGCGCACGGACACACACTTGAATAACTGGCCCAATAATTTGCCATAGTACCCCAGTAAACAGCAAAATCAAAATAATAATAAAGCCATAACGCTCGGTTTTTTCAAATTGATAAGCCATCGGCCCTGGCAACAAGGCATATAAAATGCGCCCACCGTCCAGCGGTAAAAGTGGTATCATGTTAAACACCGCCAACACCACATTCACTTTAATCGAGGCAATGGCCATACTAAACAAGGCTTGGCCGTAACCCAACGGGTCATACATGGCAATGTAAGCAAGTAACACGCTAAAAAGTGCCAACAAAATGTTCATGGCAGGGCCTGCAAAAGCTACACATATTTGCCCCCATGTTTGATGGCTTAAATTGCGGAAGTTAACAGGCACAGGCCTTGCGTAACCAAACAAAAAAGGCGCACCTAATAAAAGCAAACCCACAGGCAATGCAAAGGTGCCCAAAGGGTCCACATGTTTAATGGGGTTTAAGGTGACACGGCCCAACATTTCCGCCGTGCGGTCACCAAATAGTTTAGCCACATAACCATGCGCCGCCTCATGCAAAGTAATGGCCAACAGCACCGGCACCGCCCAAATGGAAAGTGTGTGTAAAATAGCTTGAATGTCAAAGTCCATCATCCCAGCAATTCCTTCAATTCTTCTTTAGCTTGTTGCAACAACTCTGCATTGGCTTTGCCAAGTGGTGGCAAGTTTTCCAAAGTGTTTAATACATCGTCTGTCACATCGGGGACAGTTTTAAGTTGCTCTAATTCTGCAAGCTTACCACTGCAGTGGAGCAAAAGGTCACACCCTGCATTAAGCGCTTTGTTTGCACGTTCCGCCATATTGCCTTGCAAGGCTTGCATGTTAATGTCATCACTGACGATTAAACCGGTTAAACCCATTTCCTTTTTAAGGATTTCATCAATAATAAACGGTGAATTGGTGGCGCAATTTTCAGGGTCCAATTGCGGGTAGAGGATATGCGCAGTCATCACCAGTGGGCATTCTTTGTTCGCCGTAAAGGGCAAAAAGTCCTGCGCCTTGAGTGCACTGAGTGGTTGGTCCACCGCTGGAAGTTCTAAGTGAGAATCCGCCTGTGCACGGCCATGCCCAGGGGCATGCTTAATGATGGGGTAAACACCCCCCGCCATCAAACCCGAAATGGTGGCCGCGCATAAAGCGGCAACTTCTTGCGGGTTGTTGGAAAAGGCACGGTCGCCAATCACATCATGCATGGACTCGGTCGCTACATCCGCAAGCGGCAAACAGTTTACATTGATACCATATTCTTTAAGCTGTGCAGCCAAAACATAACCATTTAATTGTGCGGCTTTAAGCCCTTTATCAGGGTTTTGTTTGTAAAGATCACCAATGGTACGCCCTGCTGGCGCCATGTAATCTTCCCAGTCAATACGGTTAACACGGCCACCTTCTTGATCAATAAAAATCAGAGGATCTGCCATTGGCGAAAATGTTTTAAGCTCATCACACAGTGCCTTCAGTTGACCGGCATTTTGACAGTTGCGTTTAAACAAAATAAAGCCCACAGGCGCCAAGTGACGCAACAGCGTTTTTTCACCATCTGTCAGCTGTGTGCCTTCAACCCCAACAATAAGCGGTTTTGGTTTTTTAACGGCTAACATGCCAGCAACCATCCTTCCCTTTAGACTTAATGCTCGCACAAGCTTTTTGCGCTGATGCTTTATCCTTTAAGCCAATAAACTGAACACGGTAAAATGTGCCCTTGCCTTTAATTTCCACCTTTTCAGTCACGTAAGTCAGTGGTTTTAAAATCTCTGGGTAGCGCTTTTGGAAAATTTTTGCCCCCGCATCAGCACCAGTTAGATTACGGTATGAAGCCAATTGAACACCCCATGCCCCTTCAACAAAAAGATCCTTTTCAGCGGCCAGTTTTAGCTGTGCTGGCTCGGTTGGCTTTTCCACCTTTTTAGCAACTGTTTCAGACTGTTTCTTTTCCGTAGATTGCTGTGCAGGCACCACTGGTTTTTGAACCTTAGCCACGGCTTGTGGCTCAACACTTTCCGCAGATTGACTTTCAACCTCAGCTTCTTCTATTTCTTGCTGTGCTACTTTTTGTTGCTTAGGTTCTTCGCTTGCAGATTCAGCCGTTTGGGTTACTGGTGCTGAAACTTCATAGTTTTCAATCAGCAAGGCAATGTCTGGGCTTTTGGGGCGCAGTTTCATTTCAGCGGCTTTTTGCTCGGCCACTTTAGGGTCAGCCGCAAGGGCTGTAACCTTTGGCAACTGCTTGTTGCAAAGTGTTGCGCTTTCTTCTCCAGCGCACAGGTCTTCCCGTTCAATCTCCTCTTCTGGAAGGGATGAATCCAACAGGTTAAACACTTGCTTGTCACGGTTATCCACCTCCATCCCGCCAGGGTCATCAGCGCGCACTTTTACAGCTTGCGCTGAAGGCATAATCACCTCCAAGTCGTCCTCACTTTTAATGATGCTGTCACGGTTGGCCGTGGCATACCACAATAAAAAGATAAAGAAACCAAAAACAACAATCACCCCTGCCCATTTTAAATAAGCCTTAGAAGGTGATGTTGAGTATGTTGAATAAGTTGATTTTTTCATTTTACCGTCACCTTCAATTACATTCTATCCGGCGCACTTACACCTAGAACTTCAAGTGAAGCTTTAAGCGTGACCTGCGTCGCTTTAACCAATTGCAAGCGTGCATGGGTTGTCGCCACATCTTCTGGGATAAGGAATTTTTCCGCATTGTATAAACTGTGGAATTTTGAAGCCAATTCGTGCGCATAAAACGCCACACGGTGAGGCTCAAGTGACTGGGCAGATTTTTCAATCACCAGTGGGAACAGGCACAAGTGTTTAATCAAGGCAATTTCCTCGTCGTTGGTCAGCAGGCTCAGGTCCGCATCGTCTGATGCTTCAGGGATGTTCAGCTCCTTTTGTTGACGGAACACCGAGCACATCCGTGCATTGGCGTACTGCACATAAAACACAGGGTTTTCGTTGTTTTTTTCCACCGCTTTAGCAAGGTCGAACACAAATTGAGAGTCATGCTTACGGTATAGATAAAGAAATCTAAACGCGTCGATACCCACCTCTTTCACCACGTCGGATGCTTCAATAATGTTGCCTGCACGTTTGGAAAGTTTAACTTCCTCGCCATTTTTTTCCAGCTTAACCATTTGCATCAACTGAATGTGCAAAGCGTCCTTTTGACCAGTCAGTGCAGCAAGGGCCGCTTTAAGGCGTTTAACCGCCCCAGCATGATCCGCACCCCAAACGTTAATCAATTTTGTAAAGCCACGATCCAGCTTATTATTGTGGTAAGCCACGTCCGCACCAAAGTATGTTGGTTCGCCATTTTTTTTGTAAACAGGGCGGTCGCAGTCGTCGCCAAACTGCTCGGCTTTAAACAACGTCATCTCTTCTGGTTCGTAGTCCTCAATCACCTTACCTTTCGGTGGTTCAAGCACACCTTCGTAAATGTAACCTTTGTCACGTAATTTTTTCATTGCCACATCCATTTCACCACGGGCGTGCATGTCAAATTCGCTGAAGTAATTGTGAAAATCAATGCCCATATCATCCACAATGGTTTTGTTGATCATGGACATACACTCTGCTACACAAAATGGGCGCAAGGCGTTAAAAATTTCTTCATCATCGGTGACGTTCAACCACTTGTCACCATCACGGTCTTTAAGGGTTTGCGCCATGTCTTTCACATAATCGCCCGGGTAGCAACCTTGTGGTAGCTCCACATCTTTGCCGTAGGACTGGAGGTATCTGGTGTGCACAGATTTTGCAATGACACGCATTTGACCACCAGCATCATTCATAAGGTATTCACGGTAAACATCGTAACCTGCTTTGCTTAACAAGTTGCACAAAGCGTCGCCATAAACAGCACCACGACCGTGACCGGCATGCAGAGGGCCTGTGGGGTTCACACTTACAAACTCCACCATCACCTTTTCATCACCACCTACTTTGGACGAACCATAGCTAGAACCTTGGGACAAAATGGTGCGAATTTGATCGTGGAATACCTGTGGCTTTAATTTAAAGTTAATAAACCCTGGACCTGCCACGTCAATTTGCTCGACCAGATCACTCGCTTGCAAAGCCTCTTGTAGTTTTGTGGCAATTTCACGTGGGTTTTTACACGCAGGCTTTGCCAGCACCATGGCGGCGTTTGTGGCAAAGTCCCCATGTGATGGGTCTTTAGGTTGTTCCACCACAATGCTTGAAGTGTCCAAGTCACTTGGTAGGTAACCTTCGGCTTTAAAGTCTTTCAGTACGTTTTGAATTTCCCCATTCAAACTGGCGTAAATGTCCTGCTTCATTTTCTCTCTTTTCAAATAACAGTTGTTTTAAATTTTAATGGCTTGTTTTGGTTTAAAATTAACGAACACCAAATAACCTTGCATGTTCTTGAACACAGCTTCTATCAGTCAAACTGCTGATGTAATCCGCCACCACAATGGCTTTGCCTGCCTTGTCCTTTTTGTCCTTTGGTAGGTACTTTTGAATTTGCTCTGGCAACATGCGTCTGTGCTTCATGTAAGTTTCGAACAAGTCACCAATAATACGGTGAGCACGGAACGCACTGCGGTTTACCTTAAAGTGGCGGTACATGTTGTTGTATAAAAAGCGTTTAAGCTCCACCGTTTCCTCTTCCATTTTCGGACTAAAGGTGATCAACGCCTTGCCGTACTCTCGCACTTCTTCCACGCTTTGAACGCCAGATTTTTCAATGTTGGACTTTGAGGTCAGCAACAAGTCCTTCACTTGGCGTGAGATCATTCGGCGGATGGTTTCTTTGAGAAGTCTATCCTCTTCAGCTTTGGGGTAAGTGGCAAGCATCTCTTCGTATATCCGGTCAAAATGGCGGACTTCACGCATTTTTTCAACCGTCAAACTGCCCATGCCAATGCCGTCATCAATGTCATGATGGTTATAAGCAATATCGTCCGCCAGTGCAGCAACTTGCCCTTCCAACCCGCAGTGTTTGCGTGGGTTTAAGCCCTCGTACAAGTCCTCATCGGCGTTTTTAATAGGGCCATTGTGTTTGGCAATCCCTTCCAAAGATTCCCAAGTCAGGTTGAGGCCATCAAACATGGCGTAGCGACGTTCTAGTTGAGTCACCACTCGCAACGTTTGGTCATTATGGCGGTAACCACCGTAAGATTCCATACACATGTGAAGCGCATCTTCCCCAGCGTGACCAAAAGGTGGGTGGCCAAGGTCATGTGCAAGGGCAATGGTTTCTCCCAAGTCTTCGTCTAGGTTTAAATAACGGCAAATGTCCCGTGTAATTTGTGCCACTTCCATGGAGTGGGTTAAACGGGTGCGGAAATGGTCGCCAGCGCTTTGGTTGGTGTAAACCTGTGTTTTGTACTGCAAGCGACGGAAGGATTCCGAATGGATGATACGGTCACGATCCCTTTGGTAAGGGGTGCGGTCAAACGCGTCCGGCTCTTGGTATTTACGCCCTTTAGACTGTCGCCAATCGGTTGCGTAAGGCGCAAGACCGTGATCTGTCAATTTTGTTCCTTTAGCTGACTTTACCATTCAAAAAACAACCTCTTTTTATTTGTTAGCACAGTTATAGCGCATTGGATCAAAAAATTAAAGCATCTCGCAACAAAAAAAGCTTGAATTTCTTGCCCTGACTTGTAGAAACCACTATAAATAGATAGAAACCAAAATATACATAGAATTTAATGACCCATGGTAAAAATTAGCTTTGACCTTCCAACCGAGGAACAAAAAACCGAAACCGCAAGCACACAGCAACTTTTGCTGACCGAACGTGCGGCCAAACGCATTTTACACATTATGCAAAAAAAGGACGAAGATCATTTGCAATTGCGCCTCAGTGTTCAAGGTGGGGGGTGCAGTGGCTATTCTTACATTTTCAAGCTGACGACCGAACAAAAAGCAGACGACATTATCATTCAGCATGAAAGCACGCCTGACGCCAAAGTGGTGGTGGACCCTATGAGCTTTAACTACCTTAAAGGCAGCACCATTGACTTCGAGGAAACTTTAGAAGTCTCCCAATTTGTGGTGAACAACCCCAACGCCACCTCTAGCTGTGGCTGTGGCAGTAGTTTTAGCCTCTAAGGACCAGATAATAATGAAAAGGTTATACTACGCCATTGGCGATATTCACGGTCGTCATGAAGAGCTTTTACAGCTTTTAAACGCCATCAAAAATGACATTGAGCAATTGAACGGTGATTATGAATGCCATGTCATCCAAATAGGTGATATCATCGATAGGGGTGAAAATTCAAAGGCCTGTGTTGAAAGCATTATGAACTTAAACAGCTTTTTTCCTAACCATGTGAACATCCACGCATTACAAGGCAACCACGAAGAAGTGACATGCAAACTATGGCGCAACAAACCAGAAGACCTTCAAGATAAAGAAGCTTTTTTATGGTACCACGAAGACATTGGTGGAGGTGTTAAAACTTTAGAGAGTTACGGCTTTGAAGCTGGTGCACATAATACCACACCGCCGAGTGAGGAATGGGTGATGAAACAAGTGCAAAAATTCGTCCCTCTAAACCACATCAATTTTTTAGAGTCCCTACCCGTTAAGCTGGAACTGGGACCTTACTTTTTTTGCCATGCTGGCGTTGACCCGAACAAAAAACTAAATGAACAAGACGAACACACCCTGCGTTGGATACGTGAACCGTTCCTTTCCCACAGTGAAGCGTTTGAAAAAATAATTGTCCATGGTCACACCCCCGCCGCTGATGGGGAAATACAACACAACCGCGTCAATACAGACGCAGCCGCCGCTTACGGTGAAAAATTAAAGTGCTTTATTTTGCCAGAACATTATAAGATAGAAGATGTACGCACAATTGAAGTGGCTATCAAAGCACCTTCAACTTGGGGCGACCTAAAAGCCTACAAAGAAAAAATCGACAATGCCAAAAAAGCGATTTACAACAACCACCAATAACAAAGGTTAATTGAAACAAATGGCCACGCTGAGACAAATGAAAGCAATGAAAAACCGTCTGACAATTTTGTTGGTTTTAGCAACCATTGCCAGCTGCTTTTTTGCCTATACCCGTGAGGATATTTACATTTTTGGCATTCTTGGCAGCATGCTTTGGGGTGCACCGCTTGTGTTTTATGTTCTGCTTGTTGCCATTCGCATTCGCTGGAAAGGTGTTTGGTGGCCTTGGACCCAATTTTTAGTACTCACTCTTTTACCAATTCTTGGTTACGCAAGGCTCGCCACATCCATGCCCGATAACGCTGTGGAAAAAGAACATTTTAGAGTGGCAACCTACAACGTGAATTTTTACAGCCAAGAAGACATTCAAGAACAGATTGAAGTTTTAGAAAAAATTGATGCGGACATTTTAAGCTTGCTGGAAGTAAATAAAAACTGGGAAAAGCGCTTAGATGAATATAAAACCGCTTACCCTTTCCGCCATAAAACAACTGACAAGCGTGCCAATTCCTCTGTTGGTATGTCGATGATTTTAAGCAAGTTCCCCATCACCTCTTCACAAAGTGTGGCCGAAGGTTACGCCACCCAACACACCATTGACGTGGTTGGTAAAAAACTTAACCTTGTGCAAGTTCACAGCTTGCCACCACTGGGTAAAGCGCTGACCGAAAGCCGTAACAAAACCCATGCACAATTGGCCGAACTTGAAATGGGGGAATATAAAATTATGCTGGGCGACTTTAACAGTGTGCCATGGCAAAAACCACTTAAAAACATTATGAAGTCGCAAGGCTTTCGCTTGGCCTCTGAAGGTGCGCTGACATGGCCCGTGCCCCTACCCCTTGCACCCATTGACCACATTTTAACAAGCTTTAACTTGCCCTATGCAAAGTCTGGCAAAGTTTGCCCCATGTTGAGCGACCACTGCCTGATTTACAGCGACACAAATTTGGAACAAGCTTTTAACAATTAAGAAAAGCAACCTTTAAGTAGACCTTAAAGAAATTTAAGCCAACTTGTCGTAAGTTTCGGACTTGTACCCCACATAAACCTTGCCATGGTTTTCTAGCACAGGTCGTTTGATAAGCGTTGGATACTTGCACAAAAGCTCAACTGTTGGTTCCGCCTTTTCACTTTCCGACAAGTTTTTCCAAGTGGTGGAGCGTTTGTTTAAAAGCTGATCAAAGGTTACGTCCTGCAACCAGTCTGCAATCATTTCTTTGGTTACTTGATGGTTTTTAAAGTCATAAAAAGCATATTGCTTGTGGTAACCGTCTAAATGTTTACGCGCTTTTTTTACGCTGTCACAATTTTTGATTCCATATAAAATCATTGTTTTTGCACCCTATCAATTGTTCATCACACCCACTCAATTTAAACATTTACACATCAGCCCAATGATGCATAAAAACCGTTATTGACTCCACTGCTTTTGCATCCACATTTTACGTCCAGCACCACGGTGTTTTTCATAAGCTGCCCAAAACGCACGAATGCTTAACTTGCTGGCAAATGGTGGAAAATCATATTTATAATAAACCCCATCTGGTGTTAAGTATAAAAGCGATGGGAACTTTTGTATATTATACCTTGGTATAACACCTGTGTCTTCCAATCTTGTGATAGAAAATGGTTTCGTTCCACGCTGATATTCTTTCACTTCCCTTTCTGTCAGGTCCGCCTTTGGGGAATATTGATCCGTATATTTTTCTGGGTCTTCATGAAACAATTTAAGCTCTTGCTCGTTCATGCGCTGCATGTGCGTCAAAACACGCAAATTCGGGAAGTTGTTATTCACATGAGATAAAAACTGCAACTGCTCAGGCGAAATGGGCGCCCCTACTTTCATAAAGATGTAAAGGTCACCTTCCTTCGCTGTCATTTCATTATGTCTTTGATTTTGCGCAAAGGCTTGAGCACTCACCAAAATTAAAAATAAAAACGCTGTTATAACTCTCACCCAAATAGACCTTTATTTATGTTTTGTAACGTCGGTAATTTTCCATTTTTCATCTTCCCAAAATGGCAGGGTAAAGTAATAGGACTCACCAGGGTAAAAACCATTTTTAGAATAATCGCAACAAGCTTTTACACAACAGCTGGTGTCTTTCCATAAAGTCATCACCATGCCGCCTGAATTCAACTTTTCACCAAAGTAACCTTTAGCCCATACCCTCGGGTCTGTCCCCACAGGATAACGCTTGGTTTGGTATGGCCAGTCAAGGTTAAATTCCATCCGGTCATAGTTTACACCGGTATAAGAAACACCTTCTTGCACTTTCAAGTCGTCAAAAACGCCTTTTTCAAGAGCACGGTCATAAGCACGGTAGGCCAACAAGGCATACTTTTTAAGAGGGTATTGTGGGTCTTCGGTTGCCACTTGGCCGTTCCTTGGCATCAACGCCCCCCAGTCACCAATACATCTGTTTGTACCGTCGGAAGGTAACCCAGCATCGCATTTGTTCATTTTTATGTTACCGACCACCGTTGTGCCAGATGGGTCATGGTCAGTATATGGCAAAGCCCATTTGTAAGCCTCTTTTCTATTTGCCTCGAAGTTTGGAATTGTTTCACCCGACGGCGTTTCGCCATTAGGAAATGTTCTTGGGTTCCATTCCCCTCTATGAATTTCGGACATATAAAGTGCTTGCAACGAAGCCGGATACATGCCCATCTCTGGTGCATCTTCGGTGTACCACTCCTTCTTCCAATCCTTCAAATCCACTAAAGATCTACCTAATTGCTTTGCCAACTCCATCGGTGCAGACGGCAAACCATAAAACTGAACGTAAGGCCATTTATCAAGCTTTTTAGCAATATCGCATGTCATGGTCAGGTTACTTTCAAGAATTCCCAAACCAGAAATGGCACGTGCTTGTGGGCTCATACCAACGACGTGGACGGCAGGAACAGCACTGTTACCACCTAGCCCCCAACTATCTTCTACATTAGTTGGAATATCTCTCAAAAACTTATTGTAAAGCAGGTGAGAAGTACCAGAACGCCCAACCACCTCAACCTGAGCCACAGGCTCTTTGTAGTCAAAATTGGTCATACACGCTGGCAAAAGGTAAGGAACTTTATAACACTTTGAGATGAAACCACAAGATTTCCACCTCCAGTACCAACAAAAATCATCCTTCAAGCTAAAACCACACTGTAAAGAACCAACAAACGGCAACCATGCCGTCGTTTTCCAATCTTCAAAATCCCATTCTATCCCCATACCTGCCCTGACACTTATATTGGGTAATACTTCAACGTCATGCGCGGACATAGAGTCCGTATAATCTAATTTAAAATCATACTGGGTCGTATCCACTGTGATATTTTGTCCTAAATTAAAGTCCGTTATACTGGTGGCTTGAGCGAATCGTGCACCTTCAAATGACAGTTCAGTTTCAGGCAGATACCCTGCTAACTTTTGTAAATCCTCTTGAACTTTCGACTCATAGAAAGGTTTTTCTTTTAAGTAATTATTAATTTGCGGAAAATTTAATTGATGAAACTTGTTTTCATGCTCTGGTGGTAACATAAGATATGGAACTTCCACAACGACTTCACTATACGCATTCCAAACTTTAAGCTTAAGCTCATCTACAAGATAATCACCCACACGGTAAAGTAAATCTTTAAGTACAGCATCGACATCAATGTTAAAGCACTGCAAAAAACCACCTAAATTTTGAAGGTTATTTTGTAATCCGTTTACAACTTGCTTGGCATTTGAAATATTACTAGCCAATTTCTTGACATCACTGAGCTGGTTTTCAACGTCAGAAAATCTTTCGAAGGAGTTTTGTAAGTTCCCGATAGGGCCCATTAAACGGTCTTTGTCCAACCTTGTGACAGCCTCGTATGCATTTACAACATCATGTGACGCTTGCGTAACACCTAGAGTATCCAATGCATATTCTTTTAATTGAGCATGTTTTGCAATATTATCTAACTTAGATCGTGCATTTTTAAGCTTTGCTACTGCCGCCTTATCTGTCTGATAAACACCAATCAAGTAGTCTAGGTTTTGTTTAGATCTTTCAACATTTTGTTTGTATTTATTCGAATTAGCTTCAAGTCTTTTAGCTGTCTGCTCATGTTTACTTGTTTGAAGTCTCGTTTTATTTAAATCAGAGGCATCAGCATCGGACTTAGCAAAGTGATTTTTGACATCTTCACCCCACTGCTTAACTTCAACCTTCGCCTTATCAACGTATGGCTTTGCAGTGTTCATAACTGCTTGTGTACTTTGCGCATCCGAACCAAACCCAAGCACTGTACTTCTAAGGTTTTGCGCACGGCCTGTAATGTTCAAGTAGCCCGTCACTTCATTTACAACACCACTCATCCCAGGAAACGTATCTAAAGTTTGCAGTAGATCGTATATACTCACTGATCCTGAAAACATATTTTTGATATTTGCTAAATCTTGCTGAAAACCATTTTTTATATTTGAAATATCATTTGCAACTTTTTTTAATAGCTGTGCGTCCTTCTTCAAATCTCCTACTTGAGACTTCGTTTGCTCATAGATGTGCTTGGCATTTTTCTGAGCATTGTACATATCCTTAATAGAAGATTTATCAAGACTCAGTGCACCCATGATCGTGCCTATCTTCTGGATATTATCTGCCAGTTGAGTGGCAGTTGCCATTGTTGTAAACGCAGCATTTTGCAATGACTGCAACTGAGCAATTGCATTCAAAGTCTGTGCAAACTCCATCAATTGATTTATTCTTTGCACATTATTCGCCATCATAAACGCATCCAAAGCAGGTTTTAATGCTGCAATATTTGCTGCAGTGGAAACCGCTGGTGGTAAATCCGCCTGGTCCATATTCAAGTACTTATTGGCTTCATGCAAAGCATCCACATCTTGAATAAGACCATTCACAGAAACACGCTCTCCAGCCAATTTACCTACCAGCCTTTCAAAACTTTGAACTTTTTCTAACGCGCTTTTAGAATCATTCTTCGCCTTTGGAGAAGCGTTTTGCACAGCGGCTTTGGCAGACTTTACCTCACTCATAGCTTTTTGCATTTCACTATAAGTAGGAATAGAATCTACTGCTTCATACACATCTGAACCAACACTATCCACACCGACCCGCCGTGCAACCTTCACACCGTTTTCATAAAAGTACAATGTCGCACTGCGCTTAGATTTCATTGCCTCAGTCATTTCCGCAAAAGCGGCCATGTTGTCAATCATCGTACCGTTCACACTGTTATAAGCCTGACTAAGAGGTGTGACAACATTGTTAACTATATTGCTGTAACCAGATTGCAAACCGTTTACTGCATTGCCCAAGTCATTAATGGACTGACGGAAAGCTGTCCCTGTAACAGCTGTTTGTGCATCGTAATAAATGCTGTTTGCATAATTGCTGATAGAGTTAATGGAACGTTCAAAGGTACCAGTGATAGCATTTGTGGAGCATTGGTACATCTGGCTACCTTGGTGTTTCACCTGATTTGTAACGGGATTGTTTCCAAGAGTGATCCCTGCTTTAGACGGCCCAGAAAAGACCAACAAAGATAGTGACACTGTGTAAAAGAACAATCTTCTTTTCATCTAAAAAACACCCCACATGTTAAAACAATTATAGAGCTGCATTTCATTACAACCTAAATAAAGTATAAGTATGACATCATAATTATACAAGCAGTAATACCACAGTTGCACATGTTTATAGCCATTCCGTCACAAAAAATATAAGAAATATTTCAACATTCATTCAAAAGTGTGCATAATTTAGGGGCTATGGCAAAAATTATAAAAAAGTTGGGAGAATGTCCATGTCAACCATGACCAAGGCACAAAAACAAGAAACCGTCACCCTTGATAAATACAGCGGCACTTTAGGCCCAGATGTATTGGATGTGACCACATTATACAAAAACACAGGTTGTTTTACCTATGACCCGGGTTTTATGTCCACCGCTTCATGTTCATCCGCTATCACATTCATTGATGGCGACAAAGGGGTATTGCTTTACAGAGGTTACCCTATTGAGCAATTGGCCGAAAAATCAAACTATCTAGAAGTTTGCTACTTGTTGCTAAACGGCGAATTGCCAAACAAAGAACAAATGACAGAGTTTGAAAAAAACATCAAAGAGCACACCATGGTCAACGACCAACTTAACCGCTTTTTCGCTGGTTTTAGACGTGATGCCCACCCAATGGCCATTTTAGTTGGTGTTGTCGGTGCACTTAGCTCATTTTACCATGACAGCTTGGACACTTCGAACCCCAAACATCGTGAAATTTCAGCGCACCGTTTGATTGCGAAATTGCCAACACTTGCGGCAATGGCTTACAAGTACAATGCGGGTCAGCCTTTTATGTACCCACGCAACACCTACACTTACGCTGAAAACTTCTTGCACATGATGTTCTCAACCCCAGCCGGTGACTATGAAATTAAGCCAGAAGTTGCAAAAGCAATGGACCTTATTTTCACACTACACGCTGACCACGAACAAAACGCTTCAACCTCCACAGTTCGCCTTGCCGGTAGCTCTGGTGCGAACCCATTTGCGTGCATCGCATCGGGCATTGCATGCTTGTGGGGCCCTGCCCACGGCGGTGCCAACGAAGCAGTGCTTAAAATGCTGGAAGAAATTGGCCATGTTGATAACATTCCAGCATACATGGAAAAGGTGAAGGACAAAGAAAACGCCACACGCTTAATGGGCTTTGGCCACCGTGTGTACAAAAACTTTGACCCACGCGCTAAAATTATGAAAGAAGCCTGCGACGATGTGTTGAACGCCCTAGGCGTGGAAGACCCACTGTTAGACGTAGCCATTGAACTTGAGCGTATTGCTTTAGAAGATGACTACTTCGTCCAGCGTAATTTGTACCCGAACGTGGACTTTTACTCTGGCATTATTTTAAAAGCCATTGGCATCCCAACTTCGATGTTTACAGCCATTTTTGCGCTGTCTCGCACCGTTGGCTGGTTTAGCCACTGGAAAGAAATGGTGGAAGACCCTAAAATGAAGATTGGCCGCCCACGCCAACTTTACACAGGTCACCCAAAACGTGATTATAAGTAATCACACACACCTTAAGAAAAAGCCGCAATCTGCGGCTTTTTCTTTCCCCTTTTCCCACGGTTAACAGTATTAGTAATGAATAGAACCTTGTAAATCATGTAATTTAGACTGTGTTTTATCCAGCCACTGCTGACGTTCATCAACCATTTTCTGCTGGTCCGAAACGGCTTGTTTATGGTGTTTATTTTTCAATTCAGCTTTTTTGATTGCTTGAATTCTATCTAACTCTTCCAACCTTTTTTCTTGATCTTGGATCGACTTTTGATATTTTTTCTCCACCTCTCGCATGTCTACAGCCATGTCTTTTTGTTTTTTGGCTAGCTCGGCATGCGCTTTGCGGAACATTTCACTGATAATGCGTCGGTTACCTTCGTTATAAACCCCTTCACGCTTCATTTCCTCTTCCAATTGGTAGACAACATCAAGACGGGCATCCACCTCGTTTTGATATTGGGTGCGTATGGCTTGCTTTTCTCTTTCCTGCGCTGACATATAAGCACTTGAACGCCCTACAACTTCATCATGAAGAGAAGACCTTTGGCTGCGTGCTCTTTCTAAAAAACGTTCCCGTGCCAACTCTCGTTCTGTTTTGCGCTCACCTAAGTAATTTTCCTCATATGACATGCGTTTTGAAGCTTCATTTTCCATGTATTTCTTTTCAGCTTGTTCTTGCATGCGGTTCAATTCTTCCTGATATTGTTGAATTTGCCCTGCTTGTTGCATGTTTTTTTTAGCTTCTTTTTCGCTTTGCTGACTTTCTTTAAGCTGTTTAAGGTAATCTTTTTGATAATTCTTAATGGCTTTCATGTCCATCGCATGAGCAAACGGTGCCATTAAAAGCATTGTTAAAACAATTAAAAATCCGTTTTTGAACATAAACACACCCATTCATTTAATAACCTAAAACTTATTATTGGCACGAACGGGGCAAACTTCAAGCATAAAAAAAGGAGGCCGCAGCCCCCTTTAGGTAAAACATCTACCTTAGAACTTCATGGTGAAGTTGGCAGATAGAATGTTAACGTTGGCATCAAACGAACCTGCAACAACACCTTTCGCTGTTGAAGATTCATCTTCTACAACATCCGCTTCATTGGCAATAATGTGCGAGTAACCAATGTGGAAGCTTTTGTTTTCCCACTCATGCCCATAACCAACAGACAACCACAAACGGTCTTCATCTGGAATACGGAACGTGCGGTACTCATCTTCCACAGGTGTTTTGTCATAAGCAATACCAAACTGCCAAGCACGGTTTGGGTAGTCACATGGGTGGAATTCAGCACCAAGTGCCATGAAGTAGCTGTCGTTCCATTTTTCTTCAATAGAACTTAGGTTGGCACTTGTGTCACGGTTTTGAACTGTTAAGTATTCAAAAGTTGACCAGTTGGTCCAAGCCAATTCGCTCATCACCGCCCAGCGGTCGTTTAGCTCGTGGTAAACACCAAGAGACGCAATATCCGGTGTTCTCAGCTTAGCCTTCGCCGCAATGTTACTGACAACTGTAGAACCTGAGTAAGATTTGACTTCACCAGTTAATTCATGATGGATACCACTGTGGTAAGCCACACCAATGCGTGTTTTATCTGTTGGTTCATAAAGGGCACCCAAACGGAAACCAAAACCAATGTCATCCCCTTTTAGCTTAGTGAAAAGGTCAGTACCACCGCCACTTGCAGTTGCGTTAGTCAATTCTGCTTCAGCATATTGAATGTTCGCAGAAGCACCGAACGACCAGTTTTCGTTCACTTTCCAAGCCACCGTTGGTGCCATGTTAATAGTTAAAAGCTCAGACTTAAGGGCGTGGTAACGACCGACCCAACCATCATCATATTCGGTGGTTAAACCAAAAGGAGTGTTCACCGCAAAACCAATGTGCACGTCATTATCAAGCTCGGCTTTGACATAAGCCGCTGGCACAGCGGCCAATGAACCAGCATCGCCACCTTCACCATCGTTCACAGTGTGTGTGGCACCTGCAGGAGCAGTTTGTGCACTAAACTGTGACTCATCTTGATCAAACTTTGTGGAAGGTTTAATCAAGCTGACTGTACCGTAAGCTTGTTTACCTTTAAGACGTGTGATACCCGCTGGGTTAAAGTACATCACACTTGCATCATCAGCTTTTGCAGAAGCACCCGCAAAAGAAAGACCCTGCAAAGAAGCCGACTGTTCTTTAAGTTGGAAGCCAGCACCAAAAGCGGTTGGCGCAATCAAAACAAAGGCAGAAGCTGCAAGGAGAGAGCTTTTAATATAAGACATGGAATTGCCCTTTTTAATTTGTTTTTCTTTTAATTTGAACAAATTATAAGCAAAATCCACCTTCAGCACAAACAATTATTGACAATCTATCACCTCGCAACAATTTTAACGCGACCTTTGTATGACAAAACCCTCCGCATGGAGGGTTTTTGAATGTATTAAACTAACCGCAAAAAATCAATCACGCTCGAAGCGTTCGTCCATAAACTCCTTGATGAATGGGTTTGTCGCTTCCAACATAATGGGCGATTCTGTCAGCATTGTAATTGGGTCACGCTTCACAATGCCAAATTTATGGGCCAGCAATGAGCAAATATCCATATAAAGTTCCACGTGGGATCGCAACTCGTCCGAAACTGTTTCTACTGTCATGTGTTTGGTGACCGAAATTTCAGCCATGGAGCAAAAAAGCTCTAGGTCGGCATCAAAGCGGTCCAACAACGACTCTGCCTGTTCGGCATTCATAATAAAAATATCCGCCATGGCAATGTAGTCATCACGGCGCCTTAATGTAAGTGGGGTAATACGTGATAATACGTTATGCAACCAACCTGCTTCACATGCGTTGGCAAGGCGCAGCACAGCTGCTTCGTCTAGGTTACGTCTTTCAATGGCGACAGTGTCTTTATCCACAACAGTTTTCTTTCTTTAAGTTCTTACCATGACAATAGTAAGAACTTTTCATTCAATTACAATAGCCAAATGCGATTAAGAGGATAAATAACTGCTAAAGTGCCTCAACAGATGTGACTTCTGGAACATAGTGCATCAACATCCCTTCCACGCCTTGCTTTAAAGTAACCGCTGAACTTGGACAACCACTGCAAGCACCTTTCATTTCAAGGTAGACAACACCGTCCTTAAAGCCACGGTATTCAATGTCCCCACCGTCTTGAGCAACAGCTGGGCGTACTTTTTCGTCGATCAGTTTTTTGATTTTAGCAACCAGTTCAGGGTCATTGGTGTCAGCGCCAATTTCTTGCACATCAACAGGCTTGTTCCCTGTTAGTGCTGGCTCGCCAGACTCAAAAAAGGCTTCCAAAACAGGGGCAAGACCACCATTAACATCATTCCAGTCAGCGGCATCTTCTTTGGTGATTGTGATAAAGTCAGACCCTAAAAACACAGCCGACACACCTGTTACCTCAAAAAGTCTTTCCGCAAGTGGCGACCTTTTGCGCGCTGTTTCCACTGTTGGAAAGTTGGCACTGCCACCTGGAATAAGCACACGACCTAGGTTATATTTTAAGCTGTTTGGGTTGGGTGTCCGCTCGGTGCGGATTGTCATCACCGTTTCATCCATTTTATGTAAATACCTTTTAATTTATAAATTCGTTACACCGCCTAAGATACAGCCATTAAAGGAAATTTCAACCTATATTTCCAATCGCCCCATCGCTTCAAGCAGTGCGTAGGTACGTGCAATCACATCACCCTTGGCAATGGCTACGTTGACACGGGCTTCTAACAGTTCTTGCCTTGCATTCAAAAGGTCAAGCACTGTACGCTCACCAAGCATTTGCTCATTTTCCACACCCTTTTCTGCAATAATGGCTGCGGCCTCACTTTCCTTAAACGCTTTTAAAGATGCAACGGCCGTGTTGTAAAGTTCAATGGCGTCAAAAAGGTTTTGGTCCACATCACGCTTAGACTGCTCAAAGATTTGACGTGCCTGTTCACGCAGAGAAATAGACTCTCTCACCCCACTCACATTACGACCGCCTTCAAACAAAGGAAGGGAAACTTGCACACCGATTGATTCATTGGTGTAGTCACCAGATGCGCTGTCTTCATAATCGGTGTAGCTTGCTACCGCAGAAACACGTGGGAAGTAAACTGAACGGGCCGTCTTCACCTGTTTTTTAGAACTTTCTAAAACAGCTTTTGCCGCCAACACATCAGGGTGTGCCTCAAAAACCTCGTCACGCAATTCAAGTGAATATTCTGTTGGCAGGTCATAGTTCACAACAGGCCATGAAACATCATCCACATGCATACCAACCAAGTTTTGCAAAGCGGTACGTGCGGTTCGGTATGAACCCTTGGCTTGAATTTTCGCTGCAATAGCAAGAGCTAACCTTGCTTCCGCTTGTTTGACGTCGGTTTTTGTTACTTCGCCTTGGTCAAAACGTGCATTGGTTAGTTTTTGCTGTTCCTGAAGTAACTTAACTTGATTGGCTTGTAAGTCCAAAACTTCCTTCGCTGTCAGCACGTTTATGTAAGCACTGGCTGTTGCGTTTAAAGTGTCCTGTAAAAAGGATTGATAGTTTTGTCTCGCTTCTTCACTAAGATACTGCGCAGAACGGTATCCGTTGTATTCGCCACCGCCTGCAAACAAAGTTTGCGTGAGCGTTGCGCCGTACACTTTTGGTGTAAAGTCCGTGTCTGTGCCTGTGTCAAACTCTTGTTTGGTGTTGGTGTAGCTACCTGTTGCAATCAAAGAAGGTAGCATGTCCGCACGCTCTTGTTTAACGCCCTCATCTGCCACTTCAATCGACTTTTGGCTAGCCACCACATTGGGGTTAGACGTTGCCACATGACTTAAAACGTCGTTCAATGTCATTGAAAATGATGTTTGAGCGAGCATTGTTGAAAACAAAGTTAACGAAAGAAAAGTTACTGTTCTTCCCACGCTGTAATTCCTCCTATTAAATTAGACACATTGTCAAATCCTTGAGTATTCAAAAACTCACACACATGTGCACTGCGACCACCTACAACACAGGCCACCACAATTTGTTTATAATCTTCTAATAATTTTAAGTTAGCTGGTACTTGTTGCATAGGGATATGTATAAGGTTCACCCCTTCAAAAGGCCTTTTTTGCACTTCTTCATCCTCACGAACATCCAGCAACACAACGCCAGATTGATTTATAAGAGACTTAAGCTCCTGTGCGGTTACCGCATTCATTTAAAATTCAAATCCTTTGTCATTTGTAAAACATTTGTGCGTTGGCAACGTCACAACCTCACGCAGGGACTTTGCACTTAACTTGCCCTGTTCATCTTTGCTAAACACTTTGATAACAGAAACCGTATCATTAAGACGTTCAACCGCAACAAGCTTGCCACCATTTTTAAGTTGTTCAAACAGTTTTTGTGGAACAAATTCTACTGGCACATCAATTAAAATTTTAGAAAATGGTGCTTTGGATTCAAGCCCTTTTTCAGGCGCACCTTCTAAAATGGAAACACTTTTGCAGGCCGCATCCAGCAATGCACGACGACCAATCTCAAGTAAATTCAAGTTATTTTCCACGCCGTAAACACGGTTAACCATGTGGCATAAAATGGACGATGAATAACCCGTACCTGCTGCTACCACCAACACATTATCGGTCGTACTGGTTTCCAGCGCTTGAATCATATGCGCTGTTACAAGGGGTGAGAAAATGTAACGGTCTGACGATATTTTAACAGGGTTATCACGATAAGCCATTTTTTTAAAGGAAACATCTACAAAGTATTCTCTTGGCACTTTGGCGAACCTATCAATCAGTTGTGCATTGATAATCTTATTTGGGGTCAGTTGCCCATCAATCATGTTTTTTCTGGCTTGTGTGTAGTCCATAACGTTACTTTTATATTTGTTGTTATTTATGAATAAAAAACTCCCCTTCACTTTACAACGAGCGCAGGTAAATACCAAGAAAAATAAGGCTTGCACAAAAAAAATACACTTTTTTCAATTTTGAGTGTTGACGCGCCTTTTGAATTGCCCTATAACTCTTCTCAGTTTTGAGGCGTAAAGGTTACGAAACGGCCGTGTGGCGAAGTGGGAACGCTGGGGACTGCAAATCCTCCATGAGTCGGTTCGATTCCGACCGCGGCCTCCAAAACTAAAGCATTTATTGCTCCGGTGTAGCTCAGTTGGTAGAGCACCTGACTGTTAATCAGGTTGTCACAGGTTCGAGCCCTGTCACCGGAGCCATTTTTTATCAAAACATACCCGAAAGGGTATTTTTTTATGGAAAAATGCGAAGATGACGCCAGCGCCAGCTTGCAAAAAGCGAAGCTTTAGGGTGAGAACCGTTAGGTTCGAAAGCGCAGGCAGTACGCCGAACCCAGTAACTAACAGCCTATTCTTAAAACTTTATCACCCAACTTTTTTGGCGCATCTTCGGTGCTATTGCAGTAAAACCACTGGCCATCTTGGCTATATGTATTGTTCTATCGCTAAAGTTAAAAACAACCAGCGAGTTTAAGTCTACATACCCAGATTCATTCCAAATTTTTTGTTCAAAAACATATGGTTCATCTCTATTGTCTAGAAAAACAGACAGCCTTCGAACTCCGAAATAAGTCTCATAAAAATGAAGACCCCCTTCACCCCATAAACTCATAAGTAAATAGACTGGCTTGTTAAAGGTATAACCTTCAAACGACAACTCAAACCGCACCCCTTCCTTAAAAGAACAGTCCGCAATAAAACCTGCGCAATCAAAGTTATAATTCCCAATAGCGGTTTCTTCATAAGATAACTTATCAAAAACAACATGACCATGTGCTAGTTTTGTAGCAGGCATAAAAGGAGATGAGAAATTAAAAAACCAAATAAAAATCAAAATAACAAGCGTTATAAAATATGAAAACCTCTTTAACATAGCACCCCTAAAAAACAATTACTTATTGAAAGTTAAATGGCTTTACTAAATATTGCAAACAAATTATAACCTACCGTTTCCCATGGCTTGACAACGTTAAGCTGAAAGCAATGGTTAAACCACGGATGGCATAAAAAAAGCCCCACAATGTGAGGCTTTACAATCACTAAAAGTTACTCTCTACCCAAAACAATGAATATATGCTTCCACAAAGCTTTTTTTTATGAGCGCAAAGAAATTGCCAACAAACACCAAGGCCTGTATATTTCCATCGTAATTCAATGTCTCTAAAACACTTTGCCTTAATCATAGTTTTTTCCAATGAACAAGTGAAAGAAAGTTACGCACATGGCAAATACCTAAGTGACCTTGTAACCGTAACAAGCAATTTCAACCATTATTGGGAAATATAACTTACAAATTCATCATCGCTTACCATGACTGGGTAAGGACCAATTGTAAATAATGGTGCAACCACGCACCAAAAAGGTTGTTACGAAGCCACTGATTGCGGCGATGGTATTGGGAAATTGAAAAGAGCTAACAACAACAAAAGCTGCACCGCCAGCCACCGCCGCTGTGACATAAATTTCACGTTTCATAATCACAGAAGGTTCACCGCTGACCACGTCACGAATAATGCCACCCACTGTTGCCGTCATCACCCCCATCACCACAGCAATAAGGGGGCCTGTGCCAGCTTCAAGTCCTTTGACTGTGCCAACCACAGTGACAAATGCCAATCCAATGGCGTCATACCACAGCACCAGCCGCTTGCGGGACTCCACCATTGGTGCAATAAAAAACATCACCACCGCCGTGGCAAAACAAGCGTAAATGTGGGCAGTGTCCACAATCCAAAACACTGGCACGCCTAGAATAAGGTCACGCAAGGTGCCGCCGCCTACACCTGTAATAAAAGCCAGCCACATAAAACCAACCACATCCAACCCCTTGCGGGAGGCAACCAAGGCGCCTGAAACCGCGAAGGCCACAGCAGCCATCATGTCCAGCATAAAAATAAGTTCAGGGATTGGAATAATACTTTGCATCGGCAGTTACCCTTAATTTTTAAAAATCGTTTGAGTTAGAAAAAGTATCACCACTTGCGTAGCGCACCAAAGCTTTAAAAGCGTTGCGGTTCCCGGTCGAAAGTAACAAAAGTTCGGGGTGCCACTGCACACCTAAAATAAAGTGATTTTTATGGGCGGTGGATTCTATGGCTTGCACCACGCCCAGTTCATCCTCCGCCGTAACTTTAATACCTTTGCCTGTTTCCGCAATGGACTGGTGGTGAATACTGTTCACATAAGCCTGCCCTGTTTTACCAAAAAGTCTGTTCAAGTATGAACCTTTGGCAAAAAACACCAATCGGCGCAACAGCGCCTTGGCCCACAAGGAGCTGGTGGGAACAAAACCTTGATAAGCATCGCTGACGTTTTGATGCAAAGTACCGCCTTTTAGAATGTTGATCATTTGCATGCCGCGGCAAATGCCCAATAGCGGTTTTTTGAAGGACAAAGCATGGGCGATAACCTGCTGTTCAAAAGCGTCACGTTCTTTGTTAATGTTCACACTGTGTTTGTTTTTTTGGCCGTAAAGTTCGGGGTTAATGTCCGCCCCGCCGGAAATAACAAAAGCCTGACATTCATTAAAAAGCATGCCCGAATTAGGCGTAAGTACCAAGCCACGACCACCAGCGATGAACACACCAAGACGAATGCAGATGTTCATCAACCACCCCCCTGTTTGTGATGTGGTAATGCCAACCACAGGCCTGCGCTTAAATTTCATGTTTTTTGATAAACTCTTCTACTTTTTCCACCCATTTAGACTCCAGCGAAAACAGCGAGCTTTCATGCTCTTGATACAAATCCATCAACTGTTTTAAGCACTTTTGATTATGGGCCAAATTTTCGACCTTCAACCACAGCTCAAGCTCTTGCTTAAACGACCAACCCTTTTGACCAATTTCACAGTTGGGCAACCGGTAGTGGAACGTTGGGCGCTTGTTGATTTTTTCTTTTTCGCCATAAAGGTTACGCACCTTTTCTTCATTGATAAAGCACAAAAGCGGTGTTAAATCCAGCGACCTGTTACGTGTGGGATTATATGCGTGGTAATCGTCAATCAGCTGGTCCATATTGGGTTGATAATCTTCTCGTAACACATGCTTGATATATTTTTTAGGGAACGGATCAATAAAACTGGTAAGCTTTCGTGAAAAGTCAATGTTATGGTTTTTAATCAACCAAGGTTCTAACATTAAAAAACTTTGCAGGTGAGCCACAATGGACTGGGCAGAATCGTCATAAACTTCTGGGTTCAAATGCAAGCCAAACGCATATTTAAAAGAACTTTTAGTGCCAGCTGCATTGTGTTCACGCAGGGCATCTTCCAGCTTTTTCATTTGCTCTAAGTCAGTCATTTCAATTGGCGGGGTAACAATTTCAAACGGTGTGAAAAAGGTGCTAAATTCTTCCACCCCAGCACCGGCTTTAACCTGAAACTCTTCCACCAGTGACTGTTTGGACTTTGTCTGAATTTTTTTATTCTGTTCGGACAATTTTTGCACAGGCAAGGCATCCAATTCCACCTTAAAAGTACCAAGCTCGGTACCTTCCACCTCATAAACGCTGTTGTTGATACAGTTTATCTCACCGCCAAATAGGTTTTGGATCAGTTTACATGTTTCGTCTAACGGCAGATCGGAATATTCATATTCCAAGCCCAGTTTGCGAACATGGCCTTTTTTGCTTTTTATTTTGTCAATTTTTATCATAGCCTTAATTTACCAAATTATCCCTCTAAGCGCAAACAAGCCCTCACCGAAGCAAGGGCTTGTTTTGTTGTTTTAAGTTTGGTGTATCACTTAAATGTTATGCTTCAAGTCAAAGCGATCCAACTGCATCACCTTCACCCAAGCTTTCACAAAGTCATCCACAAACTTACGTTCTGCATCTTTTGAAGCGTAAACCTCGGCCACAGCACGTAGTTCCGAGCTTGAACCGAAGATCAAGTCCACCGGTGTTGCCGTCCACTTCGGTTCACCTGTTTTGCGGTTGTGTGCCTCATAAAGACCTGCGGTTTCAGCTTTGCTCCACATGTTGTCCATACTTAACAGGTTCACAAAGAAGTCATTGCTGAGCTGTCCCACATTGTCGGTCAACACACCGTGCTTCACATCACCTGTGTTGGCACCCAGTACACGCATACCACCAATCAGCACCGTCATTTCTGGCACAGTCAAGTTAAGTTGTGCGGCTTTATCCACCATCATATCCGTTGGCGACATGTAACTTTCCTCACTGTAAAAGTTACGGAAGGCGTCGGCAGTCGGCTTCAAATAGTTAAAGCTTTGCACACTGGTTTGCGCTTGCGATGCATCTGCACGTCCTGCCACAAATGGCACTTCTACACGGTAACCTGCATCGGCAGCAGCTTGTTCAATGGCGGCTGCACCACCAAGCACAATCAAGTCCGCCATCGAAATTTTGGTTTTGCCAAAGAACCTGTTATGGAAGTCTTCTTGGATTTCTTCCAGCTTTGTAAGGACCTTGCTCAACGATTCAGGGTCATTCACTTCCCAGCTCACTTGTGGCTCAAGGCGTAAACGTCCACCATTGGCACCACCACGCATGTCGCTCGCACGGAAACTTGAAGCCGCCGCCCACGCTGTTTTAACCAACTCTGCCTTGGTTAAGCCCGAAGCTAAAATGTCTTCTTTAAGGTTGCGAACATCTGCATCTGTCACAAGGTTATAATCAATTTCAGGGATTGGGTCTTGCCACAAGAAGTCTTTTTCAGGCACGTCTGAACCAAGGTAACGTGCTTTTGGCCCCATGTCACGGTGAGTCAACTTAAACCAAGCTTGTGCAAAGGCCTTCTCAAATTCTTCCGTGTTTTCTTGGAACCTTTTCGCAATCGCTCTAAATTTAGGGTCCTCTTTGAGTGAAAGGTCTGTTGTGAACATGATAGGTGCATGGAACTTACCTTCAATGTGGGCATCTGGTACCATTTCACGGGCGGATTCATCGGTTGGCACCCATTGCACAGCACCTGCTGGGCTTTTTTCCTGTTTCCACTCAAAGTTAAACAAGTTGTCAAGGTACATTGAAGTCCACTGTGCGGGTGCAGATGTCCAAGCACCTTCAAGCCCTGAAGTTACAGTGTCTTCTGAATGACCTTTGCCACATTTGTTTTTCCAACCAAAGCCTTGCTCTTCCACAGCGGCACTACCTGGTGCAACGTCCAAGCATTCCTCTGCTTTATGGGCACCATGCGCTTTACCAAAGGTGTGACCACCGGCAATCAACGCAACAATCTCTTCATCGTTCATCGCCATGCGACCAAAGGACTCACGGATATCTGCCGCCGCTGAAATTGGGTCATGGTTGCCACCCGGTCCTTCTGGGTTAACATAAATAAGACCCATCTGCACAGCCGCCAGTGGTTTTTCAAGTTTACCGTCTTTACCACGGCGCTTCATGTCCAGCATTTTCTTTTCAGGGCCCCAGTAAACCAAGTCAGGCTCCCAGTCATCGGCACGACCACCCGCAAAGCCCATTGTTTTAAAGCCCATATCTTCCATGGCCACTGTACCAGCAAGAACCATCAGGTCCGCCCATGACAATTGCTTGCCATATTTTTGCTTAATCGGCCATAACAGACGACGTGCTTTATCGAGGTTACCATTATCTGGCCAACTATTCAGTGGGTTAAAACGTTGTTGACCACCGCCCGCACCACCACGACCGTCATGGGTACGGTATGTTCCTGCACTGTGCCATGCCATACGAATGAAAAATGGACCATAGTGGCCATAATCCGCAGGCCACCAATCTTGTGATGTTTTAAGAGTGACTTTTAAATCTTCCTTGACCGCGTCTAAATCAAGTTTTTTGAATTCTTCTGCATAATTAAAGCCTTCACCATAAGGGTTAGACTCTGTACTGTGGGCACGCAAGGCGTTAAGTTTCAACTCTTCCGGCCACCAAAAGCTGTTGGGTTTTGCTTCACCCGTGTTAAACGTAATACCAGCAGAAAAGGCGCTTGTGCTTAAGCCAACAGCCAGCACGCCTGCTATAACACTGGTTTTTACTAATTTTGATTTGAACATTTTTTATTACCTCATTGTCAATATGATATGTATAAATTGATATATACTTAATATAATAATCTAAACCCATAAGGTACATTCGATTTTTTATATAAAACAGATAAGCAAAACTTATAAATTCCACACACCGTATCCAGACAGCCAATAACAAGCTAGAAAATTAAATTAAATCGCAAGAAGCAAGCACTGATTAAATGCCATAATACATTTTTCAAAAAAAACTGACATAACTTGCGCCATACATCATAAATTGACAGTTGCATACAAAGGGGGAAACTTATGCCAGCAGACTTACCACCAGACATCAATTTGCATGAAGCATTGGCTTCAGGCTCGTCATTACAATCCGAAAATTTTTACGAATCACAATTCAACAGCGACGAACGTGTGGCCAAGCATATTGAAAAATTGCGCAATGACATCCGTGTAGATATGTCAAAAGAAGGTGACATGACACTTGTTATCATGAACGAGGCTGAAATCAGCCAACATGGCTCCATTAAAGATATAACCGAGCGCTACCAAAAAGCCATGGTTGACCAAGCCTATGAACATCACAGAGCAAAAGGCAGAAACTTTATCTCGTCCACATATCAAGCCAATGATCAAGTGGGTAACCTATTCAAGGGTGTAAAATACAGTGTAGATGGTAAAAACAATCTAAGGCACATGCCCGATTTTATTCAAAATAAATTAAATGCACAGACACTTATAAATACCGTATCTAAAAAAGGTGGTGGCAGTAAATCCTACACACCGTATAATGTCAGTGATCTAAAACAACATGCACGAGAAGATGTGCACAACCACACAGAAGAAAACAACATTGGCTGGGTTAAGATAGACCATAAGAATGACCACCTCGTGTATGAAAAATTTGTATACGGAAAAATGACCGACAGCATTGATAGCTTAGAGGTTGTGGGTTACAACCTTGAAAAAAATGTCGAGTTTGCAATCAACCATGAAGTTGCGCACAACCTCATCTTCAAGCACCTTGACGGTACAGCCACCACAAACGCACATGAGTCCTTTGGGGACGTTTTAGGCATTGCGTTTGACGCGGCGGATGGCCACATAAACCAACAGGACATTGACCGTACAATCTTAGAGCGTAGTTATACCTATATCTACCAACAGGACTTTGACCACTACACGGCGCCAGCCATTCTAGAATTCCTCAGTCATAACGACTTGCAAGACTTTGAAGGTTTAAGCCGTACAGAAATCACCCAAAAAATCCTTGAAAATCGTGATCAATTTATGGACGTTTCTGTTAAATCAACACCGCAAGTGGACGTTGAAACAGGTGAATTTATACAGAACATGGACGTTGAACACACTGTTACACGCACATCACCTAGAAGTGCGGCCTTTGGCCTTATGAAACATTACCGTAATGAGATGTTTGGCTATGACACAAATAATAATTTATCACCCAAGCAAATACATCAGATTTTAGAGAAATATCAAGACGACATGGAGGCACGTGGCATTTCCGCTGAAAGTATGGTGCCATTTAAAGCCATTGGTGAACGTGCATATTTAGTAACGACACAAGAAGACATAGAACTTGGTTTAGACCAAAAAACCTACCCCATGCCCGACACTTTGCACCAAGCACAGCCCGAACAAGATGTTGCCGAAACGACCTACCCTTATGATATGTCGCCCGAAGCGCTGACCAACATGACCCAGCATGAAGTGGCCATTGCCACCTTCCACAACGACATTGTGGAAGAAGTTTGGAGAGACTGTGAAACCTTAGAAGAAACAAACCTAAGTTTTGACCAAAAAGTCCACAAATTAAAAACCTTTCAAAGGGCAATTAAAAGTGATAATTTCCAGATAGATTCGGCTGTGAGCTTGGATGACTTGCAAGAAATAGTAGACCAACACAGTGCCGCCCTTGCCCACGAACAAGAGCTGGAGCAACAAAAGGTTCACGCACCAGAAATGCATGTCACGATGGATATCTCCCCCGACCGTTAATCGGCGACATTTATCGTTCACAAAATTAAGGTGTTTTGCTATGCTGTTTGCAAATAAATTCAAACAGGGGAAATATCCATGCAAAACTACCTTAACCTACTGCGTTATGTAAAAGAAAATGGCGTTTACAAAGACGACCGTACAGGCACAGGTACATACAGTGTTTTTGGCCATCAAACACGTTACAACTTGGCAGAAGGTTTCCCCCTATTAACCACAAAAAAATTACACCTCAAGTCCATCATCCATGAGCTTTTGTGGTTTTTAAAAGGCGACACCAATGTTAAATACCTGCAAGAAAACGGCGTGCGCATTTGGAACGAGTGGGCCAATGAAGAAGGTGACCTTGGCCCTGTTTATGGTTCGCAGTGGCGTTCATGGCAAGGTGCAAACGGTCAAACCTATGACCAAATCACACAACTGGTGGAGGACTTGAAAAACAACCCCGATTCTCGCCGTTTAATTGTCAGCGCTTGGAACCCTGCCGTCTTGCCTGATGGTTCTGAAAAAGAGCCTAAAAACTACCCTGCTAAAAACATGCAAGCTTTGCCACCTTGCCATTGCCTGTTCCAGTTTTATGTGGCCGATGGCAAGCTTTCGTGCCAGCTTTACCAACGCAGTGCCGACATTTTCTTAGGTGTGCCATTTAACATTGCATCCTATGCTTTGCTCACCCACATGTTGGCGCATGTTACAGGCCTTGAAGTGGGCGACTTTGTCCACACCCTTGGCGACGCACACATTTACAAAAACCACATGGAACAAGTGGACGAGCAATTAAGCCGTGTACTAGGCAAACGCCCAACCCTCAAACTGAATAAAGATGTTAAAAACCTGTTCGACTTCACCTACGATGACATTGAAATTGTCGGCTATGAAGCGGCGCCTAACATCCCTGCAAAGGTTGCTGTGTAATGACCACCATTTCAATGATTGCAGCCATGGCAAAAAACCGCACCATCGGTGTTAACGGTCGCTTGCCATGGCACCTTAAAAAAGACTTACAATACTTTAAGCAACAAACCTTGGGCAAGCCCATGGTTATGGGCCGCAAAACATTCCAAAGTTTTGGCGAACGCCCATTGCCTAAGCGGCCACACATTGTGATAACCCGTGACTTAAACTACAACCCCGAAGATGTGACCGTTTGCCACAGCCTAAAAGAAGCCCTAGAAGTTGCAGCCACCATGGGCGATGAAGTGATGGTTATTGGCGGAGGTCAAATTTATAAAGAAGCGTTACCACTGTGCGATAAAATTTACCTAACGGAAATTGAGATGGACATTGAAGGCGACACCTTCTTCCCCACCTTTGACCACTTAAACTTTACTGAAACTGACCGTACACGCGACTGTGAAAATGACATCTCATTTGACTATGTTACCTACACCAAGAAAAAGTAAGCCGTTATAAAACAATAGACTTTTACCTTTATTCTTCAGCCAAAAAATTATAAAATGGTTAAAAATGAAAGGGCTAATCATGCAGTCTATTGTGGTTTTTGGTTTGGGTAAAGTTGGCCATTTGGTGGCGGATATCCTGCACAATTTAAACTTTAAAGTGCTGGGTGTGGATGCGACTCCCCACAACTTTAACTTTGAAACAAAAGCCATGGACGTGACCAACCCAAACGAGATTGAAGCACTTTTAAAAAATTATGACGCTGTGGTCTCTTGCTTGCCATACCACCTCAACATCAACCTTGCAACACTCACCCATCAAGCTGGATGCCATTATTTTGACCTGACAGAAGACGTGGCCACCACAAACCACATTCGCAATCTGGCCAAAAACTCAAAAGGTGTTATGGCACCGCAGTGCGGCCTTGCCCCTGGCTTTATTGGCATTGTTGGCGCTCATTTAGCACAAAAGTTTGACAAAGTGCGCAGCATAGAACTGCGGGTTGGCGCCCTGCCCCAACACCCACGGGGACAACTGGGCTACGCCTTTAACTGGTCGGCCGAAGGAGTGGTGAATGAATACTTAAACGACTGCGAAGTGATTCAAAATGGCAAACGTGCCACCGTGCCCGCCCTAGAAGGGTTGGAAACCATTGTAATTGGTGGTAACAGGTTAGAATCGTTCACCACTTCTGGTGGGCTTGGCACCATGTGCGAAACTTATGAAGGCAAGGTGGAGCAATTGAACTATAAAACCATGCGTTACCCAGGGCATTGCAACCTCATGCGTTTCTTTTTCCATGAACTGCACATGAAGGACAACCGTAAACAAGCAGGTGAAATTTTGGTTCATGCAAAACCACCTGTGAATGATGACGTGGTTTACGTTCATGCCGCGGTAGAAGGCATGCAAATGGGGCAATTGTTCCGTGAAGAATTTGTGAAAGCTTACAACCCACAGGCCATCAACGGCAAAATCCAACGTGCCATTTCGTGGACAACGGCAGCGAGTATCTGTGCGGTGATTGAAATGGTTCAAAGCGGTGCACTGCCACAAACAGGCTTTTTAAAACAGGAAGAAATTCCGCTCGACGCCTTTTTCAAAACAAAAAGCGGACGCCTTTACCTTCAATCAGCTAGCAATGACAGCTAACAAAAAAACTCAGGCTGTGCCTGAGTTTTTTCAATCGTTATATTGAATGGGAATGTCCATAAAATAATGTGCCAAGTTTGGCCCTTTGCCTGCATTTTGCGCCCAATAAGGGTGAACAAAAAAGCGGTTTAACATTTTGTAGTAACAGCACTTTAAAAACGCATAGTTACTGTTATTGGAAGGGTAAACACGCTGAAAGCACTCAAAAACTTGAACCAGATGTTTAATGTCCACATCATCATCACCCGAAAGTGATTTTAAAATTTGATCAGGGCAAATGTCCTTCCGTACATAAACACCCACCTCTTTCATAGACTGCTGAATGCTGACAACTTTTGACGGTGGCGGACGAAAGCCTGGTGGCTCACACACCACTTTAATCACCATCACATTATCAATAAAAAGCTCGTAGCCTTTTTCAAATTTGTTAATGCGAATATTCACAAGTGGACAATTTTTATGGGATTTCCCTGCGTTGATTATTTTCATAAAAAACCTCACAGGTTGTGTATAAAATAAAAAATGGGAATTCAAAAGATTAAGTGATTGTTTTTATAAATATAGCAATATTTAAATAGAGATGCAAACTCAAAGATTTCTCGACAAGTTGCATTAAAAATAATAATGTCAGAGCCATACAAACACCAAGGTTCTTTTGCCTTTTTCCTTTTCACATATCAGAGGTCAACTCTTATGAAACATATTTACCTTGTCAGGCACGGTGAATCCGAAGCCAATGTCGACTTAGCCAAATACCACGAGAAGCCAGACCATGCGATTTCGTTAACAGATATAGGCCACCAACAAGCTGCAAAAACAGGGCAATTTTTTGCACAACACTTTAAAGAAATGCAAGAAAACACAGGCGTCTTACCCCATATTCGTCTTTGGAAAAGCCCCTATCTACGCACCCGACAAACAGCGACGGGTATTTTAAACCATTGCGGCCAATTTATTGGCAGCCAACGTGAAGACAGCATGTTAGTCGAACAGCAATTTGGTTTATTTGACGGCTTAACAGAAGCCGAACAAATGCATAAATACCCCAATGAATACCAGCATTATGTCCACAACTTAAAGCAAAAGGGAAAGTATTGGGCAACGTTTCCACATGGAGAGTCCCCGTTTGATGTCGACAAACGCATACGGCTCATGCAAGGCACCTTTGCACGAGACGCTGAAAAACACAACATTGAGCACATTATCATAGTCAGCCACGGCATCACCACACGTGTCATGACAATGCGTTACTTACACGAATCATATGAATATTATGACCAAGAAAAAAATCCATCTAACGGTTCTGTGCGTTTACTCGCGCGGGAGTCCGATCAATGGCGTGATAAAGGTTATATATACATTCCGTAACAAAAAAGGGAGACACAGATGTGTCTCCCTTTTTTTGCGTATCTGTCACATCCGTTTAAGCTGGCGCATCGAGAGCAGGATTTTGCTTTTTAAAGCTTTTTTCAATGGACTCAATCATCAAGCCCGCAACGTCCTTACCGGTCACATCCTCAATCCCTTCTAAACCAGGGGAAGAGTTCACTTCCAACACCATCGGCCCGTTTTTGGAGCGGATAATATCAACACCGGCGACCTTCAAGCCCATGGACTTGGCCGCTTGCACCGCAATTTTACGTTCGTCAGATGTAATTTTAATGGGGCTAGCCGTACCACCTAAATGAAGGTTTGCACGAAACTCCCCTTCCGCAGCTTCACGCTGAATAGCGCCCACAACTTTGCCATCAATCACAAAGCAGCGAATGTCCTTACCGTCCGCTTCCTTGATAAACTCTTGAACCAGAATGTTCACCTTCAGGCTCTTAAAGGCGTTAATCACACTTTCCGCCGCCTTCATGGTGTTGGCCAACACCACACCCTTACCTTGCGTACCTTCAAGCAGTTTCACAACGGTTGGCGCACCGCCCACACTTTTAATCAGGTCTTCTGTGTCCACAGGGGAATTTGCAAAACCTGTTTTAGGGATAGGGATACCGCTTTTTGCCAAAAACTGCAATGAACGCAATTTATCGCGTGACCTTGCAATGGAAACTGAATCGTTCAAGCAAAATGCACCCATTGTTTGGAACTGTCTTGTTAGGGCACAGCCGTAATAAGTCATGGATGGGCGAATGCGCGGAATCACCGCATCATACTGGGTGAGTGATTCCCCACCACGGTAAAAGATATCTGGGTCGGATGAACAAATGTTCATATAACACTGGCTGATGTTGGCAAATTGAATTTCGTGGCCACGTTGTGCCGCCGCTTCTAATAAGCGCTGGTTGGAGTATAAGTCCTTGTTTGAAGCCAGTAGTAAAATTTTCAGACCACCTTTACTAGGCATGGATTCACGGTAGTTTTTCAACACTTCCGCGTCATCCAGCTCGCCCAAACAAAAGGAACTGTCAGGGTCAATCAGCACACGGCCTTTCATCGCTTCGCGGCCAAGCAACATGCGATAGCCCATGGCATCACGGTTAGTCAGCGTCACTTCAATTTCCCATTCCTCATCACCAATGGAAACAGGCGTTTGAATGACATAACGTTTTTCGGTGTTACCGCTGGAGCTTTTAACAATGCGTCTTGCAACAATTTTTGCACGACAGCTTTGAATGACTTTTCTGTTGTTTTGAACGGGGTGAATATCAAAATGAGCGTATTTTTCTTCACCCTCTTGCACCACTTGAATATTAAAAGCGTGCAAAGATGATGTTTTGGCGCCAGAGTCGATTCTCGCTTTAATGGCTGGCAAGCCCAGCTCTTTAAATGAACACCACTCTTCTTTACCAATAATCGGTTTAGACATAATTTAAGTTCCTTAAAACCATTTTAGCTTCACAAACATTACCATCTGAATAAGAACCAACACAACTAAAATTACACAAAAGTAATAAAATGCATGTGGGTTTTCGGCCCCTGGCATGCCGCCAACGTTTACCCCAAGCAGCCCTGTTAAAAAGCCCAGCGGTAAAAAGATTGCGGTCACGATAGACAGTAAATACATATTTTTATTTAATTTTTCGGTCAAAGCGCTGGCCAGCTCATCACGGACCACTTGGGCACGCTCACGCACCGCATCCAACCCTTCAATGTAGCGACATGTCCTGTTATAGGATTCTGACAATAATCTTAATGATTTGTCATTCAACCAATCCAAGTCCGTCTCCAAGCATTCATCCAAGGCCACTTGTTGTGGCAGTAAAAACTTTTTAAATAAAATAGACTTTTTGCGCACGTCCACCACCTGTTCGCTCAGCACATGGGCAGGGTCTTCCAGCACTTGCTCTTCCAGCTCATCCAAAATCTCGCCAACACGGTTCAGCTCTGGTTCCATTCTTTGCGTTAAAAGGCTGACTAAATGCGCCAAACAAGCACCGGCATTTCCTTCAATTTGTCCGTTAAGCAATTTCTTTTCAAAGTCCAACACAGCTTTAAGGGAACGGCGCTGAAGGGTGATCATACGTTCTTCATCCACCCAAATACGCAGCGAAACCATGTCCTCAGGTTTAGCGTCCTTGTTTAAATTGGCCCCGCGTAGAATCAGCAACACGCCTTTGCCAATCACTTCACAGCGTGGCCTTGTGGATTCTTCAGTTAAAGCATCCAACACAACGGTATCCAAAAAGTCCAGCTCTTGACGCAACCAGCTCATGGTTTTCTCGTGTGAGTTATCCAAGTGAACCCAAGCAAAATTTTTGCTTTCAATTTCGTTGGCAATGGTTTCAGCGCTCAGAGCTTGTACATTCCCTTTTGCGTTAAAGCCGTATGAATATAAAATGTGGTTAGACATCCCCAAAACCTTTTATTTTTGTTCTGCACCCTTGCGTTTTAAGCAAGAACAACCGCCATAATACAACAAAATGCCTAGCAATTCAGCATTTTTAAAAATACATGGATAAAATTCATTGACATCAAAATTAAAAAAAGGCATTTTACATGCACTGCGGACAGTTGGCCGAGCGGCTGAAGGCGCCACCCTGCTAAGGTGGTAAGGGGTTTTTCGCCCCTTCGTGGGTTCGAATCCCACACTGTCCGCCATTTCATTTCTTACACAAATATTCCAAGTGGGATGAGAACACACCAAAACTTGCAACAGCAAGGTTTGCAAGTGGGTTTGACACAACGTAGATGGCAACGCCATCAATGCCACACTGTCCGCCATTTATAAAAACCACCCCTTTGGGTGTTTTTTTATGAATAAGGCATGGGGATTTGCCTTTGCAAAATGCAAAGGTTGGAAAGTTTACTGGACAAAAACCAAACCAAGGGTTCGAAAGCGTAGATTTAACCGCAGCTTCGAGCAAACAAGGCGCATGCGCCTCTGTGCCGCTCAATCGCCTAAACACACTGCCCGCCATTTATTTTCACATCACCCATCAAGCCCCACAGATGACTGCCCTAACCCACATGCATTCCGCCTATTAGATGCTTTGAAAACCACTTTAAAACGATCACATACAAAAAAATAAAAAAGTAGGACATTTTTTGCTTTACAAGACCCCCTCTCTTCATTATATTCCCATTCGTTGAATGCCTGTTTAGCTCAGTTGGTAGAGCAACTGATTTGTAATCAGTAGGTCGGGAGTTCGAGTCTCTC
>CEPV01034855.1_pt1 | contig 196092 bp, 186 predicted proteins | sample 530451 | NCBI WGS metagenome assembly CEPV01 (sample SAMEA2620097, study PRJEB7988) | marine metagenome | isolation source: saline water (ENVO:00002010), including
CTTCAGCTGACTCAAACGTTGACGGTATCCGTCAGTTCGTTTCAGGCGTCAACTACACAAACCTTGACCCAACAAATGGCTCACCAACATCAACAGAAATTGCGTTGGACTATGACAATGATGCAGCAAATGACGCTAACAAGTTGACATACCTAACACCTGTATTTGGTGGTTTCCAAGCTGGTGCGTCATACACACCTGACACACAAAATGTTTTGGGTAACGCTGGCGCAGCGCCAAATGGTGCGACATCAACATTGGGTAATACAACAGATGATGTTGCTGGTGAATACGGATCAGCATACGAAGTTGCCGCACGTTACGAAGGTATCGTGAACAATGTTGGCTTCATTCTAGGTGCTGGTTACACACATGTTGACCTTGAAGAAGATCTTGGTACACAAGATGACTTTGAAGAGTGGAACGTCGGTCTTGATGTTGATCTTGGCGCATTTGGTCTTGGTGTTGTTTACACTGAGAACAACAATGGACAAGAAACACTAGATGAAAATGAGACATGGGTTGTTGGTGCTGACTACACAACTGGTCCTTTTAAGTTGGGTGCGTCTTACCTGACAAATGATAATGATTTCACTGGCGACACAGATCGTTACACAGGTGGTGTTGTTTACACATACGGCCCAGGCATGTCGCTACGCGGCTCTATCAGCTACTTAGATGTTGATAATGCTTCTGTTGATGCCGATGCTACAAACGTTCTATTGGGTACACAAATCAACTTCTAATAATTGAAACCTACCGAACATAAGAAAAGCGCTCTTCGGAGCGCTTTTTTTATGACCTGTAAAAAAGATGATAAAAAATTAAAAGGGAGGCTTAGCCATATCCACAATTTTGGTTATAGCCTCATCAAGGGATAAGATTTCTTGGTCTTTTCCGCCAAGCGTACGAATAGCAACTGTGCCCGCTTCTTCCTCGCGCTTGCCAACAACGAAAATCTTCGGCACTTTTTGCAAGGAATGTTCGCGGATTTTGAAATTAATTTTCTCGTTGCGGAGGTCAATGTCAGCGCGCAAGCCTTTTTCTTTTAATGTCTCATATATCTTTTGCGCGTAACCTTCGGCATCTGAGGTAATGGGTGCAACAACGCATTGTGTCGGGGCAAGCCACATTGGCATTTTACCACCAGTGCTTTCTATAAGAATGCCAATAAAGCGTTCAAACGTTCCAAAAACAGCGCGGTGAATCATAACAGGGCGGTGTTTGTTTCCGTCTTCACCAATGTAAGAGGCATCAAGGCGTTCTGGCAAAACAAAATCCAGTTGGCATGTGCCACACTGCCATGACCGCCCAATGGCATCTTTTAAATGAAACTCATATTTGGGTCCGTAAAAGGCGCCTTCGCCCTCTGCATATTCAAACGCGATACCCAGATCATCCAGCGCATCGGCCATGGCCTTTTCGGCACGATCCCACACCTCATCCGCGCCTGCGCGCACGTCTGGTCTGGTAGCAAGGAAAATCTTGATATCCTCGAAGCCAAAATCTTTGTAGACGTTGTTAAAGAGGGCAATAAAGCGCTTCACCTCGTCGCGAATTTGGTCCTCGCGACAGAAAATATGCGCATCATCCTGCACCATTTGACGCACACGCATCAGACCATGAAGCGCTCCATGCGCCTCATTTCTGTGACAGCACCCCATTTCGGCCATGCGAATAGGCAGGTCGCGATATGATTTGATGCTCTGTTTAAAAATCTGAACATGCGCTGGACAGTTCATGGGCTTAAGCGCCATGAAATCCTTGGGTTCTTCTTTAAAGACAGGACCATCTTCGTCTGTATTGGGCACAACATCAGGTACAACAAACATATTTTCACGGAATTTACCCCAGTGTCCCGAGGCTTCCCAGAATTTACGGTCCATAAGTTGCGGTGTTTTCACCTCAACATAGCCATCATCATAAATACGGCGACGGATATAATTTTCGAGTTGGTTGTAAATCGTATAACCCTTCGGATGCCAGAAGACAGAGCCTTGCGCCTCTTCCTGAAAATGGAAAAGCTCTAACTCTTTACCAAGTTTCCTATGGTCGCGCTTTTCGGCCTCTTCGAGCATTGTGAGGTACTCTTCAAGCTCTTTCTCGGTACGCCACGCTGTCCCGTAAATGCGTGTAAGCATGGCATTATCCGAATTCCCACGCCAGTAAGCGCCCGCCACCTTCATCAGTTTAAAGGCGTGGCCTATTTGTTTCGTGTTGACCATGTGCGGCCCACGACAAAGATCCAACCACTCACCTTGGCGATAAATTGTGATTGTCTCATCCTTGGGCAAGTCTGCAATGAGTTCAGCCTTATAATGTTCGCCAATAGATTTGAAGTGTTTAATCGCATCATCTCTGTTCCAGACTTCGCGTACAAAATTTTCGTTTGCATCAACAATGTCATGCATTTTCTTTTCAATTTTTTCCAAATCTTCGGTCGAAAAGGGCTCATCACGAGCAAAGTCATAGTAGAACCCATTTTCAATGACGGGCCCGATTGTAACCTGTGTGCCAGGGAATAGCTCTTGTACAGCCTCGGCCAAGATATGGGCCGCATCGTGACGGATAAGTTCAAGCCCATCTTCGTCATCGCGCTTCACTATGCTGATGGCGGCATTGCCTTCGATAGGGCGCATAAGATCACGCAGCTCCCCGTCAACCTCAATAGCAACGGACGCCTTTGCGAGCGACTTTGAAATAGATTCAGCAACATCCATGCCCGTTGTGCCAACGCTATACTCGCGTTGGTTACCATCAGGAAAGGTCAGTGTCATCATGTCTGACTGTGATTGTGCGTTGCTCATTTCTATTCTGCTCCTTGAAAATATATTCTCTTTTTGTAGCACAGGGTAAAATGGCTTTCACCCCTTTTTTCATGCCACTTTTAAGCGGGGAGGCCTTTTGTTGTTGAATATTCAAAATGAAGCGGCGTGTCAGGATGGATATAATTATAAATTGCATGAGCAGCCTGCGCGCATTCAGCAAAGCCCGTCAAGATAAGCTTTATTTTGTGGTCATAGGTGGCCACATCACCAACGGCGAAGATGCGCTCTCTATTTGTCTCGGCTGTTGATTGCTTGATAAGCACATGTTTTGATTTGAGATCAAGGCCCCATTCCTCAATTACACCTAGTGAAGAGGCAAGCCCGTAAAAGCACAAAAGAGCGTCCGCCTCAATTTCCTGTATGTTATCATCAAGGTCGCTTATAGCAACATGAGAAAGCTGCGCGCCAAAACCCTTTAATTCCTTTAATTGAAAGGATGTCAATAAATCAATTTTTCCAGCAGAGGCAAGTCTGTGTAATTTTTCAACACTATCTGGACTTGCGCGGAATTTCTCGCGCCTATGTATAAGAGAGACCGTATCTGCAATATTGGAGAGGGCAATGGCCCAATCCAGTGCAGAATCTCCGCCCCCTGCAATCACAAGGCGCTTTCCGCGGAATTGCTCTTTGTTGCGACAAGCATAAAATACAGACGTGTTTTCAAAGTCGGCAATGTTGGCAAGTGGTGGCTTATTTGGGCCAAACGCACCGCCGCCAGCGGCAATAATGATGGCCTTGCCTTTAATTTTTGTGCCTTTGCTTGTGGTGACTGTAAAGGTTTTATCCTTATGCTCGTCAAGCGCAGTAACTGATTGCTCAAGATGATAAGCAGGCTTAAAGGGCGCAGCCTGTTTTTCAAGAGAATCAATCAGGTCTCCCGCCAGAACAGCGGGCATGCCCGGTATGTCATAAATAGGTTTTTCAGGATAGAGAGCCGTACATTGCCCACCAATTTCAGACAGTGCATCAATGACGTGGCATTTCAGACCCAGCATGCCGCATTCAAAAACAGCAAAGAGCCCAACGGGCCCTGCGCCTATGATGATAACATCTGTATCCTGAATGCTCATTCAGCTCCTAGTAGCGGTAATTCTCGCCTTTGTATGGGCCCTTGGCTTCAACACCAATATACTCAGCCTGCTCATTCGACAGTTGTGTCAGCTTTGCGCCAACCTTATTAAGGTGGAGGGCGGCCACTTTCTCATCCAAATGCTTGGGCAACACATAAACTTTGTTCTCGTATTTATCGGCATTGTTCCATAGTTCAATTTGGGCAAGCGTCTGGTTTGTAAAAGAGGCTGACATCACAAATGATGGATGCCCTGTGGCGCATCCCAAGTTGACCAAGCGCCCCTCAGCAAGAAGGATGATGTTTTTGCCATCTGGAAACTCAATCTGGTCTACCTGAGGCTTAATATTTGTCCATTTCATGTTGCGAATAGGGTCAACCTGAATCTCATTATCAAAGTGACCGATATTGCAAACAATGGCCATATTTTTCATCTCGCGCATGTGGTCAACGGTGATGATGTCTTTGTTTCCTGTCGCAGTGACAAAGATATCTGCACGTGGGGCGGCTTCTTCCATTGTGACAACTTCATAACCCTCCATTGCAGCTTGTAGTGCACATATCGGGTCGACTTCCGTGACCATGACGCGCGCGCCAGCCTGACGAAGGGAGTCAGCTGATCCTTTACCAACATCTCCATATCCAGCAACAACAGCGACCTTACCAGCCATCATAACGTCTGTTGCGCGGCGGATGGCATCAACAAGTGATTCACGGCATCCATATTTATTATCAAATTTTGATTTTGTGACAGAGTCGTTCACGTTAATTGCGGGGCATTTCAGCGTGCCTTTTTTCTCCATTTCATAAAGACGCAAGACACCAGTTGTTGTCTCCTCGGACACACCTTTAATGTCTTCCATCAGTTCAGGATATTTATTGTGCATATGGATGGTCAGGTCACCACCATCATCCAAAATCATATTTGGCAACCAGCCATCTGGGCCTTTGATTGTTTGCTCAATACACCATTCATATTCTTCTTCTGTTTCACCCTTCCAGGCAAAAACAGGGGTGCCATTGGCCGCAACAGCGGCTGCGGCATGGTCTTGCGTTGAATAGATATTGCATGAGCTCCAGCGCACTGTCGCGCCAAGGGCCTGTAATGTTTCAATAAGAACAGCTGTTTGGATTGTCATGTGGAGGCATCCTGCAATACGCGCGCCTTTTAGTGGAGCTTTTCCTGCATATTCCTCTCGCAAAGCCATAAGACCAGGCATTTCAATTTCGGCAAGATTAATTTCCTTGCGACCCCAGTCAGCAAGGGAGATATCTTTAACTTTGTAATCATTTTGTGAGGTAGTTGCTTGTGCTGCGACAGTCATTTTGCGGTGCTCCGTATCTATTTACGTAAATTTAGTGAAATCTTTACCTTTTCAGGACAGAATTAAGGCCTGAACGCCTAAAAAGCAAGGCTATATTGAATTATTTTGGGGTATCTATGATTGATAAAGATTTTAACGCTGTACAACGTGACGTTTTATTTTCATACACACCTGGACTTGTTCAGGACAAATCTTTTCAAATTCTGAAAAAAACGACCCAAGGCGGCGTGAAACCCGTGGGTGACTATTTGGTCTTGGACGCAAATGAATCACCAAAAATCAGTGAGAAAATGATCATTAATTTGATTTCAATTTTGAATGGGCAGGAGCCAATCGATCTCTCATCAGAAATTGGCTCACGCTTGCTTTACAATAAAATCCCATCACAAGGCGATAAGAGTAAAATCATGTTTTATCGCTATAATGGTGAGGGCGTTTCTATCGAAAACGCGCTTCTTACGATCGATCAGGAGGACATGTATAATGGATGATAAGCTTCAATTATTTTGCGCCGCAGCAGGTGAGTTGACAGGAATTACTCCTTCCCTAAATCACGATGTAAAACCGAAGGCTTAAAGTCTTTCACAAGGGTGTTCGCCACCTTTTCAGCAACATAAACAGATCTGTGCTTTCCGCCTGTGCATCCAATCGCGCAAGTGAGATGCGATTTCCCTTCTTTTTGATAGGCGGGAATAAGGAATTGTAAAAGCGCAACTAGCTTGTCACAAAAAAGGCCTGCATTTTTATCTGTGCTAATAAATTTGGCCACTTTTGGGTCTTTTCCCGTCATGGGTTTGAGTTCAGGATTGTAGTGCGGGTTCTTCAAAAACCGAACATCCATCACCATATCAGCATTGAGGGGCACACCATTCTTAAATCCAAAAGAAAGAATTTGAATGCTCATATCGGCATTGCCTTCATCGCGCAATTCTGACTTTAGGATATCTCTCAAATCGGCAACGCTGGTTGTGCTTGTATCAATGGAAATATCTGCAAAGTGCGGAATGTCGGCAAGCAGGGCACGCTCCTTTTGAATACCCTCTTTGTAAGTTTCGCCCTCTGCCAATGGGTGCCTACGCCGCGTCTCTGAATATCGGCGCATCAGCACCTCTTCATCGCAAAAAAGATAAATAACGCGGATATTTTCGTTCTCAGATTTAAGGGCCTCAAGGGCTCGGGCTGAAAACCCGCGTGTACGTGCGTCAATTCCAAAGGCAAGCTTTTGACCGCTTTTGGTGCTGGTTTCAATAATTTCCTTTATTTGTAGAATAGGGGCGTTATCAAAAACCTCATATCCGAAATCTTCTAAAATATTGAGCGCGCTGGAGCGTCCCGCGCCAGAATAGCCCGTAACAAAGCAGATTTGAGTATGAAGCGCTTTTGGCATTACCTCTCCTTTGTGCTTTGATTTAGTTTGGGAAGTGTAATCGTAAAGCATGCCCCGCCATTTAGATTGTTTGTTGCCTGAATGAGGCCTGTATGAGCATGTATAATTTGCTGTGCAATGGAGAGGCCAAGGCCTGAATTAACGCCAAAATTACCCTCAATATCACGCTCACTGTAGAAGCGTTCAAAAATCTGATGCTCTTTGCCTTTGGAGATTCCAGACCCTTCATCAGAGATATGAATTTCATAGGCTGTCGGGCGCTCTGTTAATTTAATGGAAATGGTGCCACCTTCAGGTGTAAAAGATATTGCGTTATCAATAACGTTCGTAAAGACTTGCTCAAGACGCCCTGCATTTCCCTCAATGCGGGCAGGCGTTAGGGCTGTGTTGGTCATTGATATTGTGTAGGCGTGCTCGCTTGCTTCGCTGCGGTGTGCGTATTTCTGAACAAGATTTTCAAGGATGTTATCAAGGTCAAGCGCAGTTACATCCTCCGTCGAAAGTGCAACATCGAGGCGCGAGGCCTGTGAAATGTCGGTCACAAGCCTATCAAGGCGGCGTACGTCTTGATTAAGAACAGAGAGCAATCGCTCCTTATCTTTTTTAGCCTTGATGGACGGTAAAATTTCCAAGGCGCTTTGCATAGAGGCAATTGGGTTTTTGAGTTCATGCGCCACATCAGCTGCAAAACGTTCGATATTGTCCATACGCTGCCAAAGCGCCTGCACCAAAGCCCTTAAGGATAGAGAAAGCTCACCTATTTCATCCCCGCGGTCAGACATATCTGGAATTTCAGAAAGGCTTGTTGCGCCCTGTCGAATGCTTTCGGTCGCCTTTGCTAGCTTGCGCAGAGGTGTAGCAATTGTGTTCACCAGAAGGAGTGAGACTGAAATTGAAACAAACAAAATAATTAAAAAGAAGCGAAAAATATCATTGCGCAGAGAGGTGAGTGTTTCGTCAATCGCGCTGGCGGGCCGCCCTAAAAAGACAACCCCTTTAGCTTCATTGTTGACGGTGACGGGTACAACTGTTGTAAAAAAGAGTTGGTTTTTATTTAAGCTCCAAGCCCCAATAGTTGATTGACCGTCAAGCGCCATCTGTACACCTGGTAAATGTTGAGGCATATCAATTTTATTTATCGGGAATGGGGGCAGGTTATAGGAAACGGATAACAATTCATAGAAACTGTTGAGGGCGGAAAAGGCTAGCGCATTTAAGATGCCTTCCTCGCTCTTAGGTTGTGCCTTTATGTCTGCAGGTAGGCTGTTTGAAATGAGGCCGCTTTGCGCATCAAATATCATAACCCAAAGAGGCGCGCGCGCCATGTTTCTGTTGAGCTCGTTTAAGGCTGACCCAACGTCATCGGGGTTTGTGAGGTATTTATTTTCAACAACTGATCGAGCATATTGCCCTTGTAATTCAGCTAGCTCCAATTCGCTTTCAATAAGGGAGGCGCGGTATTCGCCAAGAAAGAGAAGCGCAAAAATCAATAAGACCAAGGGAATAAGGTTGACCCCTGTAATCAAAAGCAAAAGGCGTGCAGGATGATATTTTCGCGTATCAGTTCGCGCGCGTGAGGCAAGAAGGGGTAACCCCTTCTTCGCAGATAGCGCCCCAATGTCGCCCTTGACCTTGTGGCGTAGTCTTTTAATGAGAGTCTTCGTATTTGTATCCGACACCGTAAATTGTCTCTATTGGGTTAAAGTGAGGGTCAATATCCCTAAATTTTTTGCGGATGCGTTTAATGTGAGAGTCAATAATTCTGTCATCAACATAATTATCCTCCCCATACGCATCATCAATAAGCTGGTCACGGCTTTTGACATGCCCTGGTTTAATCACAAGTGATTTCAGCAAAAGAAATTCTGTCACTGTCAAATAAATGGGATTTCCCTTCAGGGTGCAGGAATGGCGGGCGCTATCCAGACGAAGTTGTCCGCGCAGAAGAATATTTTCATTATCGGCATTGCTGTCTGCGCCACTGGCATCTTTTAAAAAGACATCCTGTCTACGTAAAAGAGATTTTATGCGCTCTATTAAAAGCCGCTGGGAAAAGGGCTTCGTAATGTAATCATCTGCACCCATGCGCAGCCCCACAATTTGATCGACCTCGTCATCTTTTGATGTGAGCATAATAATAGGAAGCGTGTAATCGCTATTGCGCAATTTTTGCAATAGCTCAATACCGTCCATCTTGGGCATTTTAATATCAAGAATGGCTATATCAGGTTGTTTGGACGCGATACCTTCAAAGCCAGCGACTCCATCATGAAAAACAGAGACCTCAAACCCCTCCGAGGCCAAGGCCATTTCAAGGGAGGTTGTAATATTGCGGTCATCATCGACAAGTGTAATTTTTGTGCTCATGAAGATGAGTCTAGCACGATTTTAAAATCACGAAAGGTGTGGTTTTTATGCAGGGTGATTTTTTAGAAAGTCACCAATCAGATAAAGAGAGCCTGTAATCAAAATGCGCGCCTTTTCATCCTTGATCATAGTTAATGCCGCATCCGCAGTTTGGGCCTCTGAAACAGGCAATTCAGGAAAAGCGTCTTTTAGAAGACCAGAGAGCGTTCCCGTGTCAAAACTTGAAGGTTCATGGGGTACGGGTATGCAAATAACCTCATCAATGGCATCACTGAATTTTTCAACAAATTTTACAGGGTCTTTGCGCGAGAGCATGCCAAGGACAATAATAACCTTATCTTTGCTTTCGCGTTTCCAACCCCCTATTTGATCATTGAGAATAAGGGCTGCATTTTCGTTGTGCCCCCCATCAATCCAAACTTCACAGGAGGCGGGTACAGGCAAGTCTGATACATCAATTTTCTGTAAACGCCCGGGCCATTTTGTAGAGGCAATTCCCTTGCATATAGCACTATGGCGGAAGAGGTCTTCGCTCCTCTCGTTTTCAATGACGCGCATCGCGACAATTGTAGCGGCAGCATTATTGATTTGATGACGTCCTGTCAGCGTAGGAAAGGGAAAATCCTCGATACCCCAACTGTGACTCAGACGGAACCCAAAGGGTGTTTCCTCGACAAACCAGTCCCGCCCATAAAGATAAAGGCGCGCCCCTATGCGACTAGCTTCACTCTTAATGGTGTCCAACACGCCTTCGCGAATTGCTTCCCCTGTCTGGGGGGCAACAACGCAGGGTCGCCCTTTTTTCATGATGCCACATTTTTGTTTTGCAATATCGGGCAGAGAATTACCCAGATAATCCATATGGTCATAGCCAATTGTTGTAATGATGCAGGCCGCGGGGTCCGGGACAACATTGGTGGCATCCAGTCGTCCACCAAGGCCTGTTTCTAATAGTGTAAAATCACTCTCTGTGCGTGCAAAGGCCATAAAGGTTGCCGCCATTGCAATTTCAAAATAGGTAATGGGTGCGCCTGCATTAACGCGATCGCACTCATCCAAAAGTGCCATCAAATCAGGCGTTGAAATGGGCTCACCGTTAATAAGAATACGTTCATTGAAATTGATAAGATGGGGTGAAATCGTTGCGTGGGCGCGCAAGCCCGAGGCCTCAATAATACTGCGCAAATAGGCAATGGTTGACCCCTTCCCATTTGTGCCAGCGACATGAATAACTGAAGGGAGGGATAGGTGCGGGTTGTCGACTTGCGCCAAGAAACGCTCAATACGCTCTAATGACAAATCAATTGATTTTGGGTACAGCTTTGAAAGGCGTTCGGTGATTTCCGAAAGACGCCCTTCTATTTCTGTAGTTGCGTGTTGTGCCTGACCCTTATTTTCGAGCGCTTGCGACACGTTGACCAGCTTTAGGTTTGGCGGCGGAGCTTGCCTTTTTGATTTGCTTTGCTTTTTGCGCTGTTTCAAAATTTTTGACATTCCCTGTCTCGCCTTTTGATTTTTTAGACTTCGTTTTTTTACCCTTGGACTTGGTCGTTGATGCAGATGCCTTTGTGTTGCCACTCTCGGATTCTGCTGGCTCGTCTTGTTTCGTCAAAATTGATAAAATAGTGCCAATTTCACTGTTCAGGTTTTTGCGTTCTACAACGCGATCCACCATACCGTGTTCAACCAGATATTCCGATGTTTGGAAGTCATCTGGTAACTCCTCACGAATAGTTTCCTGAATAACACGTTTTCCAGCAAATCCAATTGTTGCACCAGGTTCGGCCAAATGAATGTCACCCACCATCGCAAAAGAGGCGCTCACCCCACCCGTTGTTGGGTGTGTTAAGAGAACCAAATAAGGAAGACCAGCCTCTTTCACGCGTTTTGTTGCAATAATTGTGCGGGGCATCTGCATAAGCGACAAAGCACCCTCCTGCATACGTGCTCCGCCAGAGGCAGGTACAATAATAAGGGGTGCTTTTTTAGATACAGCAAGCTCAGCGGCTGTTACGATACCTTCGCCCACAGCAGCCCCCATAGAGCCACCCATAAATTTGAAGTTAAAGGCGGCAACAATTGTGTGAACACCACCAATGCGCCCTTCGGCAACAATTATGGCATCCTTCTCCTTTGTCTTCGTGCGACTGTCTTTCAGGCGGTCAGTGTACTTCTTCTTATCCTTAAATTTCAGCGGGTCTTCTGCAACAGCTGGGAGCGAAACACGTGTCCATGTTGCGCCATCAAACAAGATATCAAGACGGTCAAGTACAGGTATAATCATGTGGTAATTACAGTGATGACACACATGCATATTTTCCTGCAACTCGCGGTGAAAAATCATCCCGTCACATTCGGGGCATTTGTGCCAAAGATTGTCAGGAACGTCTTTTTGCTCTCCAACAATTGATTGAATTTTTGGTCGAATGTAATTTGAAATCCAGTTCATAATCCTGCCATCTCTTTTCTAAAAATCGAGCCGTAGCTTATCTTGTTCAAACAGTTTCTTCAAGAGAGGCGTAAACAGCAACTTCTCTTGTTTCGGGGTTAAAAAATTTTTCGCCATAAACTTCAAAATCAAAAGCATAAGCACGCTTCAAATCGCTTTCCCAGATAGCCGTCCAGCTTTCTACAACTGATTTTGGCGGCTCGCCCACAGCCTTTGAGACAGCGTAACTTTGCGCAGGAATTTCAAAAGCGTCCAGCCCTTGGGACACATTATCAAAATTCTCAACGGCACACCCAATTGTAAATTTATAAGGCTTTGTGTGATCGCCTTCATAATCTGAATAAACAGCATATATCGTATCATCAATACGCTGGGGCAAATCATTTAAAATATTTTGTTCTGAAAACATCTGCCACAGGGCATTGATGTGATCAACGGCTTTGCCATCCTTATTTGTTGTGCGAATGCTTAGCCCAACAACCTTAAATCCATCCCTGTTTTTTCGTTCAAAAATCATAAGTGTGGGTTCTACAATTTTAGCCAATGCGTTCACAAGCAAAAAATGCATTTTATTTTTAAGCCGAATAGAATAAGACAAGGAACGAAAGGTCAGAGAGGCAAAAGTCATTATGAAGATTAAATTTCTTAATCCTGTGAGCGCTTATGGTGCAGAAATTCTCAATGCGCTTTGTGAGGCTGGATTTGACGCGGATAAAGTGAGCACTTACAGCACGCAAATTGAAAAAACGCGCACTGTATCCTTCGGGGATACACCCCTTCCATTGCGCGATGTTGCAGATTTGAAGTTGGAAGAGGGCGATTTGCTACTTTCAGATTGTGGTGGCACACGCGGTCAAAAAATAATTGCCGAGGCAGTTACGGTCAAGGCTTTCGCATTGGATATCTATGGCATCCTGCGCACCGACCCTGATGCGCCTGTATTTACTACAAACTTTTCCAAAGAGGCAGAGGCACTGTTTGGAAAATCATATAAGGCGCGTCTCCCCAATGTTTTTGCTATGCATCTTGATAGGCTCATAAGTCCCCTTATCAAAAAAGGCGGGGAAGATGTCCGCGCGGTTGTAACAGGGCTGTTGCCAGCCTCGCATTTTGGGCGCGCAGCAATGGACGAACTGTTTTCGCAAACACGCATGATGTACATGAACGAGAAGGCGCGCCCGCAGGAGTATCAAAAGCAAATTGCGTTTAATTTGTTACCCACATCCGGCGATATCATGAAAAATGGCGAGGATGAAGAAGAATGGGCAACAAGCGTTGACTGTAAACAGATCTTTGGCCGCAAATTTAAAACACTTATGCAATGTGTTTCCGCCCCCGTTTATTCCACACAATCACTGCAGGTCAACCTTTCATTTGCGAAAGATTTTTCTGCAGAAGACGCGCGTGCATGCTGGTCGAGTGACGGGCGTATGCAGCTAGTTGAGAGCACAGGCCAGCTTGAATATATGACCCCTGCTGAAGCCTCTGGAGATGAAACGCTTTTTATCAGCCGCCTGCGTGATGACAGCACAACTGAAAACGGAATAAGCTTTTGGAGTGTTGCGGATAATTTGCGCCTTAAGGCATCAGAAGCTGTACGTTTCTGCCAAATGTGTGATGGACGCGCCTTATCTGCTTAAAGGAATTGTCTCTTTTGTATTTCACCCTATTTAAAGAGTGAGATAAAAGGAGCGTACATGAATTACCGTATTTTGTTACCTGTTATTTTACTGGCGGCTTTTGGTGTTGGTTATCTGGTCAATCAGGTAACATATGCCGAAGAGAAGCCAGCCGCCTCGGAAGATGCGAAAGATGCGAAAGTTACCCCTAAAGACCTGTCTCAAAAAAGCCCTGCAGAGTTAAAGGAGCATTATATGGACATCAGTGATAAAGAGTGGAAGCAGCGCTTAACCGAAGAAGAGTATCGCGTTCTGCGTAAGGCAGGGACGGAGCCCGCCTTCTCATCTCCCCTTAATGACATAAAAGAGCCGGGCACATTTGTGTGTGCTGCTTGTGGAAACGAGCTTTATAAAACAGAGCATAAATATGAAAGCGGTACAGGCTGGCCGTCTTTTTATCAGCCTGCTGGTGAAGGCGCGATTGAGACAAGCCTTGACTTTAAGTTGATTTATCCGCGTACAGAGGTGCATTGCGCACGGTGTGGAGGTCATTTGGGGCATGTGTTTAAGGATGGGCCAGAGCCGACAGGATTGCGTTATTGCATGAACGGCGTGGCAATGAATTTCACACCCAAACCAGAATAAGAATTTTAAAAATCAATTGCATGACACGCTTTTCGCCCTATTATAGCGGCCATAAAGATTAGAAATTTGGATGTAACCAATGACACAAAAATCAAATACGCCGAAGAAAAGAGAGCGCCCGCTTTCGCCGCATTTACAAATTTATGCCCCGCAAATGACGTGGGTGCCTTCCATTATGCACCGTATCGCAGGAGGCGCGCTTGCGATTGGAACTCTCATGATTGCGTGGATGCTAATTGCGGCTGCCTATGGGCCAGAGCAATTTGAATGCTTCATGGATTTTGCAACACATCCGGTTGGGCTTTTGATGCTCTTTGGTTGGTCAGTGGCACTGTTCTATCACATGTTTAATGGCATACGTCATTTGTTTTGGGATATGGGGTACCTCTTTAAACTTCAAAACGCAAAACGCGCAGGGTTAGTTGTTTTTGCTGCAACAGCGCTTGCAACACTCCTACTGTGGTTGCCGCTGATATAAAAGGGAACATGAAAAAATGACAATGAAATGGGAAAAAACACCACTGAAATCTGATATGGCCCGCGCTCAAGGGCTGGGGAGCGCCAAATCAGGAACTGAACACTGGATGATGCAGCGCATTACAGCTGTTTCCAATGCTGTTCTGATGATTTGGGCAATCTTTTCGTTGGTTGGATTGATTGGGCAAGGGGTTGATTATCAGACATTTACACTTTGGCTTGCAAAGCCACTAAACGCCATTTTGATGGTTTTGTTTATCGTATCTACATTTACGCATGCCTGTTTAGGTGCGCAGGTTATCACAGAAGATTACGTGCACAATGAAGGCTTTAAAACGCTTAAGCTTGTTGCACAAAAATTATTTTTTATTGGACTGGGCTTTGCCTGCGTCTTCAGTATTTTGAAAATCGCGCTTTAATTTATAAGCGTTTCATAAAGGAAAAAAGAGTTACTTATGGCTAAGGAAAAAGAAGCATACGACATTATCGACCACGAATATGATGTGATTGTTGTTGGCGGTGGCGGATCAGGCCTACGTGCAACACTTGGTATGGCTGAAAAGGGCTTGAAAACAGCTTGCTTGACCAAGGTTTTTCCAACACGCTCTCATACTGTTGCGGCACAAGGCGGGATTTCTGCGGCCCTTGGTAATATGGGTGAAGATGACTGGCGCTTTCACATGTATGACACTATTAAGGGGTCAGACTGGCTGGGCGATCAAGATGCTATCGAATATATGTGTAAACACGCACCCACAGCCATTCTTGAGCTTGAACATATGGGCGTGCCGTTTTCGCGCACAGAAGAAGGTAAGATTTACCAACGTCCCTTTGGTGGGATGACAACGCATTACGGGAAAGGCACGGCGCAACGTACATGTGCAGCGGCTGACCGTACGGGCCACGCTATTTTGCATACGCTTTACTCGCAAAGCCTGAAATATTCCGCTGAATTTTTTATCGAATATTTCGTTCTCGACCTTATCATGAGCGATGATGGTGAATGTGTGGGTGTAATGGCACTCTGTATGGAAGATGGCTCCATTCACCGATTCCGCGGGCACATGACGGTATTGGCCACAGGCGGTTATGGCCGCGCCTATTTCTCCTGTACGTCAGCACACACGTGCACAGGTGATGGTGGCGCAATGGTTTTGCGTGCGGGCATTCCCTTGCAAGACATGGAGTTTGTGCAATTTCACCCGACAGGCATTTATGGTTCAGGCTGTCTGATTACAGAGGGTGTTCGCGGTGAAGGCGGCTATTTAACCAACTCTGAAGGGGAGCGCTTTATGGAGCGCTATGCACCTTCTGCGAAGGACCTTGCTAGTCGTGACGTGGTGAGCCGCGCAATGACAATCGAAATCAATGAAGGGCGTGGCGTTGGCGCTGAAAAAGACCATATTCACTTGCATCTGGAGCATCTTGACTCAGAAGTTATTCATTCAAGATTGCCAGGTATTGCCGAAACAGCGCGTATTTTTGCAGGCGTTGATGTGACCAAAGACCCTATCCCAGTGCTGCCTACGGTGCATTATAATATGGGCGGTATTCCAACAAATTATAAGACAGAAGTGTTGAGTCCGACAAAAAAAGACCCGCTGCGCGTTGTGCCAGGATTGATGGCCATTGGTGAGGCGGGATGTATTTCTGTGCATGGTGCAAATCGTTTGGGCTCGAACTCGCTTCTTGATTTAGTTGTGTTTGGTCGTGCGGCGGCCATTCGTGCCTCTGAAGTCATTGAGCCAGGCACGCGTCATAAACCGCTAGGTAAGGATACAGGCGAAAAGGCGCTAGACAGACTTGATAGTATCCGTTTTGCCAAAGGTAAAACAACTACAGCCGACTTGAGATTAAAAATGCAGAAAGTCATGCAAAACCATGCAGCCGTTTTCAGAACAGATGAGACGCTCAAATCGGGCGTTGAGAAGGTTAATGAGTGTTTTGCTGAGAAAAAGGACTTAGGCATCCAGGATCGCTCTCTTATTTTTAATACGGATCTTATTGAGGCGCTCGAGCTAGATAACTTGCTAGTGCAAGCTGTTGCCACTATGCATTCAGCTGAGCACCGCAAGGAAACGCGAGGAGCACATGCGCGCGAGGATTTGCCTGAACGTGATGATAAGAATTGGATGAAACATACACTTGTGCGCGTTTCAGAAGATGGGAAAACAGAATTTTCTTACCGTGATGTGGTTTTAACAACACTAACGGATGAGGTGCAAAACTTCCCACCGAAGAAGCGTGTTTACTAAAGTAAATCGCGCCAAATTCATTGACTTTACATAAAATTATTGTATACTGTTTGCATGGTTGATTTAAAACATGATTTTCCACGCCTTGAACAAGGCGATGCAGATAGTGAAAAGGCAACACTTCTTGACAGAATAGCAGGAGGGGAACTGCGCGATGTCACGCTTAATATGGCGCAAATTGATACGCTTGTTGCTGAATTTGAGAGTCTCTCAGATGATCATAAGTCAAAAGTTTTCAGATATATGTTGCTTAAGTCTAACGAGATGCAACGAAAATTGGATGGGAATACTAATGATAAGCTTACGGGATTCTTGTCTCCTGATGAATCACGTCAGCAAATAGGTACGCAAATTGCTAGACTTCAGGCTGAAATACATGGGCAAGCCGATAAAAGTCTCCTTGAGCACACGCATCTCATCTATTTCGATATGGATGGACTAAAGCAAATTAACGATAATCTTGGGCATGAAGCAGGTGATGAAGCTTTTCGCCGTTTGGGTGAAAGCATGCAAGCGCACTTTGGTAAAGACCAGGTTATCGGACGCTTAGGAGGCGATGAATTTTTCATGATTATGGAGGGCGATCTGACACCTGATGAAATACGTGAAATTGTGCGCGCCTCTATTCAGGACATTGTTATGTGGGATAATAGTAATCCACCAACCCCCTATCCAGTCAGCGCTTCCATAGGCGTCAGTGACTTTTCGAATATTGCAGAATCAGAAGGTATAAGTACGTCTGAGATTATGGGAAACATTATTGCAACGGCCGATGCGAACATGTATGAAGACAAAAAAGCAACTAAAGCTGACCGCCTTGAGGTATTGCGTCAACGTGCTCAAAATGGTGACACCCAAAGTGAAACCATTGACCCACCTTCTCCGCCATTTGGAAATCAGCCAACCTGATTGCCCTACACCTGCCCTACGCCTGTATGTGCAATGGAACATTTCATGTTTTTATGTGTTAGTTTGTTGAAAACATATAAAGGCTTGTTTCATGTTAATTATTGATAAAGCGCTAAGCGCTAACCAGAATACACAATTGCAAAAAACACAAACGGCCCTTTCGGACCGCAACTACAATGATGCTACGGTGAAGGCGCTCTTTCGCCTTATGGAGCAATTAAAGGAAAGCGACTATGTAACAGGCATGTCTGTGAGCAATCATATGACACAGACAGGACTTTATAAGGTTGAGCTTACAGCGAGCTTTCAAAGGAACAAAAACAAATCACCTAGCAAACTAGCCGATATGAAAAGCAAGCTTGATAAGGCACTGCACCGTTCACAATCGGCACAAACTGGTTACCAAAACTACCCTTCGAAACAGGCCGCATCCATTTATCAAAATAATGATATTGATGCACGATCAGATGCTTCTTAAAACTGGAAGTAGATAAAGGGTGCATATCCACTTGCCTGTAACGCAAAATTGACCATCCATAAAAATCCAAGCACTATTGAAAACTTGTCTGCAGATAGGCTGTTTAAATGGGATTCCATGCCCCATTTTTGCCAAACAATATGAATCAATGCACAGGCCATTGACGCGATAAGGACGGTTTGTGGAAGTGTGTTTTGCCCCTCTGATGACCAGCTGAAAATAGAAACAAGAAGCGTTGAGGCCGTTTCAAAATCAGGTGCACGGAAATAAATCCATGCCATCAACACAAAAATAAAAGTAAGCGCGATTGCTGGATATTTGGGTAAACGCACAGAGCTGAATTGCTTAAGCAGGTGATTAATGTATAGGCCAACTCCGTGAAGAAAACCCCAAAAAACAAATGTCCATGCCGCACCGTGCCATAGTCCTCCCAAGAGCATTGTGAGCATCAGGTTGCGATAGCGTTTAATTTCTCCGTGCCTGTTCCCACCGAGCGAGATGTAGAGATAGTCGCGCAACCATGTTGAAAGGGAAATGTGCCACCGCCGCCAGAAATCGACCACGTTGCGGGCAAGATAAGGCGCATCAAAGTTTTTTGGTAAATGAAAACCAAGAAGTCCCGCAACAGCAATAGCCATATCGGTGTAACCAGAAAAGTCACAATAAATCTGAATAGCGTATAGAAAGCTTCCCAATAAAAGCGCTTGAGGCGTATATCCTTCAGGATTTGAAAAAATAAGATCAACATAAAAGGCCAGATTATCTGACACACAGGCTTTCTTAAAAAAGCCAACAGCAAAGAGCAGAAGGCAGGATTTAACGGCTACATTTTTCCAATTTTGGGTTATGTGGAGTTGTGGCAAGAAATCCGCGGCCCGCACAATTGGGCCAGCCACAAGTTGCGGGAAAAACCCGACAAAAACGGCAATATCAAGCAGGCTTTTCTCGGCCTTGATTTTTCCACGATACACATCAATGGAGTAACTCAGCGTTTGGAAAGTATAAAAGCTAATCCCTACAGGCAGAACAATATTGAGCGTTGTTTGATTAATTTGCGCCCCAAAGGCCGTCAACAGATCTGTTGCGCCCTCAATAAAGAAATTAAAATATTTAAAGAGAGCAAGCATGCCTAAATTGACAATAAGGCTTATCAATAAAAAGCGTTTTTTACGCTTGTGTGAGGCGCTTTCTTCAATCTTCAGCGCAACAAGGTAATCAACAATGGTTGAAAGAAGGATAAGCCCTAGAAAGCGCCAATCCCAAGCTGCATAAAACGCATAGCTTGCAATAAGCAAAAGGGCTTTGCGCGCGCTTAAATTTCGCAGACTCCAGTAAAGCGCAAAAACAAACGCAAAAAAGAGGAAGAAAATTGGCTGCGTGAAAAGCATTTTCTAGCGCCCCTCTTTCATGAAAGCACAAGCCTTATTCGCAAGGTCTGCGCTTAAAATCTTTGCGCCATTTTCATTCAAATGAGTTTTATCAAACCAGTTTGCAGCATCCCAAAGTCGCGGATAAAGCCTTGGATTGGCGAATGAAACAACCTTGTAATCTGGAAATAGGGACGCATAAGTTTGCGCAAGTGCGATATCTTGGGCAAGCGTTTCTGGTTCAGGATGAATAACAAGGATTGGCGTGTCACCTTTCTCAGATAGTGAGGCTGCGATTTTCCCGAGTAACTTTGCGCGCGGCTTTATATCGTGGGATATATCTTGAGCGTCTGTTTGTAATTGCTTGTCCAAGACATTTTTTTGCCAAATATCGTGCTCAGCCTGAAATAAATCCGAACGCTTGCGAATGGTTTCGTCATTTTCAATATCATATGAAAGTGATGGAAAGCCTTTTTGCATCGAAAGACCACCCAAACCATCGGCTTGCGCATCATAGCTTTGTGGGAAAAGCCAGTAACTGATGTCACCAATATTCAGAAAGGCATAAAGATGCGAAAGGCCTGCAAACCCTGTCAGTGCGAAGCGCTTCCAGACTGGTTCAGGCAAACTCCAGACATTTTCCATGCGGTATTTCAAATCTTGAATAGACGAATAGTTTTGTGTTCGCGTTGATTTTGCGTCTTGTAAAACGGGTTTTGGTGGCAGGGGGTCTGTGAAAAAGACAAGGCGCGCACCTTCCTTATCGCCGGATAAAGAGAGCACTTCAATAAAGGACATCATTTCTTCGAGCGTTAAGCCAGGCACGCCAGCGTTATAGCTTGTGAACCTGCATCCTTGGGTCTCGGCACGGCTGTCAAAGATCTTGGGATTAACGTTCCTGAAGGTCTGGCTTGTACCTAAAAAGATAACGTTTTCGTTTAAACGATCATGTCTAAGATAATCTAATTTTTCAGTAATGAGACCGCTAGGCTTGTTGGGCGCATATGTTGAAAGCGCCCACCCCGTGAAACCAGAAAAAATCAAAAGCGCGCATAAAAAAATGCAAATCAGTTTGAGGGGTTTAATAAAGCGCGTCATAACGGTAACAGTATGGCAAAGCGTTTTAAAAAAACAATATGGCTTTTCTGCTCTGATGCATTATATAAATATGTGATTGAAACTACCGCATCGCCTTTGATTGATGTATAGTCGTCACGCAAAACGCAAATAAACCGAGATATTAGGATTATGGCACAATTTAGACTTCCAAAAAATTCACGTATTGAAAAAGGTAAAACCTATGACGTTTCAGGGAACTCAAAGAATACCCGTACGTTCAAGGTTTATCGTTGGGATCCCGATAAGGATGAAAATCCACGCTATGATACCTATAAAATCGATATGGATAAATGCGGTGCGATGGTGCTGGATGGCATTATTTACATCAAGGACCATGTTGATAGCAGTCTGACCTTCCGCCGCTCATGTCGTGAGGGGATTTGCGGATCATGTGCCATGAATATTGATGGGACAAACACACTTGCCTGTTTGAAAGCTATTGATGACTGCAAGGGTGACGTTGTTATTAATCCATTGCCGCACATGCCCGTAGTCAAGGACTTGGTGCCTGACTTAAACCATGTTTATGCGCAATATGCCTCGATTGAGCCATGGCTGAAAACAAAAACGACCGAACCATCCAAGGAGCGCTTGCAATCGCAAGAAGATGCACAAATCCTTAATGGTGCCGATGGGCATGGGCCAGCGGCTTGTATTTTATGTTTCTGCTGCTCAACATCCTGCCCAAGTTATTGGTGGAATGCAGACAGATTTTTAGGCCCCGCTGTTTTATTGCAGGCCTATCGCTGGATTGCTGACACGCGTGACGAAGCAACAGGGGAACGCTTGGATCAGTTGGAAGACCCCTTCCGTCTTTATCGTTGCCATACCATTATGAACTGCACAAATACGTGCCCTAAAGGACTTAATCCTGCCAAGGCAATTGCAGAGATTAAAAAGCTGATGGTTGCGCGTAAGGCTTAAACTCCACTTCACTTAAGTAAAAATTATGACTCCATCCGCACGCCTAGAGGCGATATTATCTATTTTAGGCACAATTGGCGAGGTGCGCGTTCCCATGGATACGGTCATTGGCGACTATATGCGCAATCGCCGCTATATCGGGTCGAAGGACCGTGCCTTTATTGCTAATCGCCTCTATGAGATTGTCCGCCACAAGGCAAGGTTAGAATGGCATGCAAAGGAATGTGGTGCCTCTCATCCTACACCACGGCATATTGCAATGGCGGCCTATTATTTCTTTGATGAACGTACCCAAAGTAATATTGAGAAACTTTTTGATGGCTCGAAATATGGCCCTGAGGCGCTGACCGAAGCAGAGCGCATCTTCTTAGGCAAGTTGCAAGGCCGCGTCATCGAGCCAAAAGATATGCCTTTGCTTATCCGTACGGAATGTCCCCTTGAGCATGCCGAGGCACTGCAAAGCCTTTTTGGTGGAGAGTTTGAAGATGAGATGAAAGCAACGCTAACACCCGCACCTTTGGATTTGCGTGTGAATGTGTTTTTGAGCCCTGTTGAGGAGGCTCAAAAGTTGCTGAAAAAAGATAATGTTGAGACAAAAGCTGGACGTTACAGTCCGTGGGCCTTGCGTGCGCAGGATAAGGTGCACCTTTCACGCACAAAGGCCTTCCAAAAAGGTTGGGTTGATATTCAGGATGAGGGTTCACAATTAATTGCGTTGGCTTGTCAAGTGGAGGAAGGCCAACAGGTGCTTGATTACTGTGCAGGTGCTGGTGGTAAAACACTAGCCTTGGCTAATGCGATGAATCGCAAGGGACGCATTGTGGCCATGGATTTGGATCCGCGCCGACTGGATAAATCAAAGCAGCGCTTTAAGCGTGCCCATGTAAGCGATATGATTGAGGTGCGCCCGCTTTCCGAGCCGCGCCATAAAAAATGGGTGCGCCGTCAAAAGGAATCCTTTGATCGTGTGCTTGTTGATGTACCTTGTTCGGGGTCTGGGACATGGCGCAGAAACCCTGATATGCGTTGGATTAATTACGGGCCAACACTTTCTGAATTGCTTGAGGTGCAGGCTGAAATTTTGGACAAAGTGGCGCATACGGTTAAGGTTGGCGGAAGGTTGATTTATGCAACCTGCTCACTTTTCGAGGCTGAAAACGAAGCGCAAATTACAAAATTCCTAGAAAAGAATTCTGATTTTGAACTGGTTTCATTGAAGAATAATTGGCCTCAGGGTCATGAAAACCCATGTGCTGACGATATGATGCATCTTACGCCGAACAAACATGATACGGATGGGTTCTTTACAGCCGTCCTAACGCGCACGAAAAGTCAGTTTGATGACGCGGATTTATCACGCTTGACCTCTGAATAATCCATTTCGCGCGCTTCTTCTGGAATCATAATGGGAACGCCATCCCGAATGGGGAATGCAAGTTTTGCGCGGTCAGAAATTAGCTCTTGCTTGGCTTTATCATAGCGAAGCGGCTCTTTTGTGAGGGGGCAAACAAGCGTTTGTAATAATTTTGGGTTAATATCGGCCATAATTTAATGATGTGATGAGTCTGTTGTATGTGTGGGGGACGCAATTGCCATTTCCAATATTTCAATAAATAACGCCGCACGCTCCTTTTCACATTTTTGCTCAAGAAGCGCTTGTTTTTCATTGGATGTAAACGGGCAAATCATAGAAAGGGCTGTAATTAAATGCTCCTCTGGGGTGGCCGATAGCACCTGCCACTCACACGACATATCATTCTTCTCAAAATAAGTCTTGAGCAAATCCATTAATTTTTCACGATTAACCCCAAGGTCTGGTATCTTAGACGATAAATCGCACTCTTTGAATTTTTCCCAGCTGGGGCGTACGCGTCTGTAACCCCTATGTGACGATAATTCATCATCGACTTCAAATCGTGCTATGCCAGTTAGGGTAATGAGATAGCGTCCATCAGAAGTTTCTTGAAACGCAGTTATGCGACCCGCGCAACCCACATTTCGTAACGCAGAACCATTCGCATTATTTTCGTTTCTGTCTGGCTGTATCATTCCAATAAGCCTGTCTGTACGTAAGGCGTCATCAACCATCGCTAAATAGCGGGGCTCAAAGATGTTTAAAGGCAACCCTCCGCGAGGTAATAACAGAACGCCCTCCAACGGAAAAACAGGGAGTGTTTGGGGTAGATGTGTGTCATCAGTTTTGCTCATACGCCTTATATAGGGCGTGCTGCGTCTAAATCCACTTCTGTGATGCCATCCCGATTTATTTTTTTAAAGAAGGTGCGCAAGGTCTCTGGAGTAATGGTGAGAGTCATTGAGTTATCAAGCGGATGAAAATTGATTTTATCCTGTGCCATCATGTCTTTTTCGAGGAAAATACTCACTTTTTGCGCGCTATCATTGATGGCAGCAAAGGGTGTGACAGATCCTGGTTTAACCTTTAAAAACTCCCATAGCCTGTCGGGCGAACCAAAAGACAAACGCTTTGAGTCAATAAGCTCTGGTAACTTTTTCAAATCAAGCTCTGTTTTGTCCTGTAATACCACCAGATAATTGTTTTTCTTGTTATCGCGCAGGAACAGATTACGGCAATGTGCCCCAGGAATATCCAGATTGGCCGCCTTTGTTTCTGCAACGGTAAAAAGGGGCTTATGGTGATGTAATTCATAAGGCAAGCCCCAAAAATCGAGTTTTTCCATGAGGTTACTGGCTGTTACAGGATTCTCTAATATATTTGTCATGTATTTCAATGCCTTAAAATGCTAATTCCCTACAATAATTAGATAAAATGTCATCTTTTCTCAAGAATTTGTAAAGATTTATGCTCTATAACATAATAGATATATAAGTTTTTAAAGGGGCAGAGCTATGGATTACCTAAATCCACATGACGTAAAAGAGGTATTGGTTGGCAACGCAGTGCTGGCTAATCTCTCTCATGATACTCCAATTTTGCCTGAGGCTGATAAGCTTGCTGCAATTGAGGTTGCAGCTCCTGTGGCGCCTGTTACGGCATTCTTAAGCGCCTCTAATCCTGAAAGCGATCTTTCAAAAAAATTGCCTGATAACAGAATGGAGCCGTTATGAGCTCCCAAAATATCCAGTTACGCGCACTTAAAAATGGCAATGTCGCTTTAATGAGTGACCGCCAGTTTGACGGTGAGGTGAAGCGTGTCGAGTTTTATCGTGACCAGAAGTTACTTATGCTGGTTTACAAAGATGATGCGCGTGAGGGTGATTTGCTCCATTATGAGCTTGATGAGGCATCGGTTAAAAAAGTGGAACATGCCTCTAATGTCCTTATTTATTCTGAAGGTGCGGGGCAGACAGACCCAATAGCTTATTACGCGTTTCTTGTCCAAGTCGGGTATTAAAAATTATTTCGCGAATTTGGCTTGATTTCGGCTACGAACTTCTCTAAAACACAATCTTGTCTGTTCTGAAAAGAGCATGCGGGTGTAGCTCAGGGGTAGAGCGCAACCTTGCCAAGGTTGAGGCCGAGGGTTCGAAACCCTTCACCCGCTCCATTTTTCGAAAATACCCAAGAAGCGCCATTATAGCGCTTTTTTGTTTCCAGTGCCTTTTTTATTTAGGCTTCATAAGCCATATGACAGGTGTGTGCGTTGTAGCTGACAATTAATAAAATAAAAGCTACACTAGTGAAAAAATTCATACCCAGATCTGAGGGCCTATGTTTTCACGCATTAAAAACCTGACTAGAAGACAATTTATCAAAACGTCGTGCGCTTTTGCGGCAACGACTGCCATTGCAATTAAAGCGCCCTATGTCCACGCAAAAACACGACCAACACTCAGGGTTTTGGGAACCCACGTGACTTTACAAGAAGAGTTGCGCTTACGTGCACAAAAAGAGCTTGATATTGACATCATCTTTGAGCCTGGTGGAAGTGCCGAGGTTTTGCAAAAGGCCGCAAGTAATCCCGAAAGCTTTGATTTATATGAGCAGTGGTCCGACAGTATGAACGTTTTGTGGCGTTCAGAGGCCATCCAGCCCATAGAGGTTGAGCGGTTGACCTACTGGGACGAGATTAACAGCCTAACAAAGACGGGGTATATTACCGAGAATGCAAAAATAGGAGCGGGAGATGCGCCCCACAAGCTTCTTTTTGTTCAAAAAGATGGCTCTTTAGGAAGCACAGACACGGGTCAAATAAGTTTTCTGCCCTATGTGCATAATACAGATTCATTTGGATATAACACACGCTACATAGAGCGCGGCACGCCCTATGAGACGGAAAGTTGGGGATGGCTTTTTGATGAAAAACACGTAGGGAAGGTCGGGTTGGTTAATGCGCCTACGATTGGGATTTTTGATGCCGCACTCGCGGCGCAGGCAAAGGGTCTTATGACCTTTGAAGACATCGGAAATATGAGCCGTGCAGAAGTAGACCAGCTTTTTGAAATAATGATTGATCTGAAGCAAAAGGGGCATTTTAGCGGTTTGTGGAATTCTGTTCCTGAGTCGGTTGAGTTTTTTAGAAGCGGGCGAACAAGAATTTCGAGCATGTTTTCCCCTGGGGTGTCCGCATTAAATGGACAAAATATTCCTGTCGTATACGCCGCCCCAAAAGAGGGGTATCGCGCATGGCATGGCGTGATGTGTCTTTCCTCCAAAACAAAAGGACAGGTAAAGGACGCTGCCTATAAATATATGAACTGGTGGCTGTCTGGTTGGCCGGGAGCCTTTATTGCCCGCCAAGGATATTATATTTCTAACCCACAACGCTCGAAAGAACTCTTATCAAAGGATGAATGGAATTACTGGTATGCTGGCATGCCTACGACGGTTCCTTTAACAAATACGCAGGGCAAGGTGGCCGTTAATCCAGGCGATATTCGCAATGGGGGATCTTATGAAACGCGTTTCAGTAATGTGGCTGTCTGGAATACCGTGATGGATACTTATGAATATAGTCTGCCGCGCTGGCACGAATTTATTTTGTCTTAAGAAAGCGGCGTATGGTTAATTTTCTCTCTCGTTTTTCAATTCGCCAACAAATTTTAATTGGGTTTGTTCCGGTGCTCCTCATTTTGTTTTTCTTGGCTTTTTCAAGCTTTAAGAATTATCAGAAATTCGAGCAGAATTTTGGCCTTTTGCGCACCACAACCCAGGAAAATATCATTTTTCTTCAGATTGAGCGGGATATAATCGAGCTTCAACGCAATGTGCTTGTTTACTCCTATGTGGGTTACAATGGTGTGCTAAAGAAAGTGGAGTTTCTTCAAACAGAACTTGAAAAAAAATTCGAGGCCTTAAAGCCCATAGTTGAGAGTGACGACGACATCGAACAACGCTTTCAGAGAATGGTGCACCACTACACAGATTATAAGCAAAGTTTCCAGCAAGCAATTATTGAAAAAAATAAAATAGCGGCGCTTAATAATCAAAAATACTTAGGTTTAGAAAAAGAAGCTCATCAGCGTCTAAATGATATTATAAACGTCTTTTTGCCAGACGAAGCTTATAAAATGGCTTACCGTATTGGACAAATAGAACAAAATCTCTATCAAACATCTTCTTACATTGAAGGCTTTCAAAAAACCCCAGATTCAGTTCTTGTTAAAGAGACCCGACTTTTAATTGCAGAAATGCAAAAACAAGCCGAAGAGATTGCAAAGGTGACGGACAATAGTAAAGCGCAAAACATCCTTAATGACTTTCAAGAATTGATGAAAGAGTATCGGAGCGTTTTTGGTGATATTACAAGGGCCAACAGATCCTATCTAAATCTGGTTAATGTTGTGTTGGCGGGTAAGGCGGCCGAAATTGGCAAGCTTTCTTCCGAGCTTGACGCGCTTATTTCTAAAAGGTCAGAAAATTTAATGGGAGGCATTCAAAAAAATAGCCAACGATTACAAAATCAGTTTTTAGTCCTTTCGTTTTTTGCGGCAATTATAGGTATTTTTTCTTCCATACTTATTGCCAGCGGCATCGCAGATCCAGTTAAGTCAATGGCATCTACACTTCTGAATCTTTCAACGGGCAAAGTGGATACCGAAATACCTGGACAAGCACGTAGAGACGAGGTTGGTCAAATGGCAATGGCCGCTAACGAATTTAAAGTCATGGCAAAAAATCTGGAATATCAAACCAAAGAGCTAGAGGAATTTGCTTATCGAACATCTCATGATCTTCGCTCACCGCTTGTGTCCTCAATTGCCCTTTTGCAGTTAACTGAAGAGGCAATTAAAGAGAAAGACTATGATAAAGCACGAAAAAGTATTAGCCACATAAGTACATCGCTTAAGAAGCTTGAGGTGCTGGTTAAAGATATTCTTGAGTTAACAAAAACTAAAAATCTTTCTGAGAAAAAAACAGAGATATTTTTAGAAAAAATAATAGACGAGGCGCTTTTAAAAATTTCTCACATGGAAAATTTCGAGCGCCTTAGTATTCAAAAAGACCTAAAGGATATCGGTACATTTTTATCGCAAAAAAGTAGGATTACTCTGATTGTCGAGAATTTGCTATCGAACGCCGTTAAGTATCAGGATTTGGAAAAAGAAAAATCGGTAGTTAGAATATCGACAGAAAAAAATGGGAACGATATTGTTTTTAGTGTTGAAGATAATGGTCTTGGAATTCCTGAAGAGCGCGAAAAAGAAATTTTTTCAATGTTCAAGCGTTTTCATCCAAAGGTTTCATTCGGCTCGGGGCTAGGGCTTTATATGATGAAAAAAAGCGCAGATGTTCTTGGCGGTCAAATTGAATATGAGAAAAGCGAGCTAGGAACCAAATTTAAATTATTAATACCAATAAATTATAAGGAGATAAGTTAAATGGATATTCGTTCAATTATGATTGTAGATGATAGTGAGCCTGACCAGTTTTTAGCTGAATCCGTTATACAGAAATTTGATCCCTCTGTGAAAATCTTGCAAGCCTATGATGGGCAAGAAGCGCTTGAGAAATTGGACGCTATGGAAATACAGCCTAGCCTGATTTTACTGGATATTAATATGCCGCGCATGAATGGTTTTGAGTTTTTAGAAGAATATAATAAGCGGGAGGGTAGGGCGGTGGTCATAGCCATGCTTACATCTTCTGACCAAAACCAAGATAAGCTTAAGGCGGCTAATTTCGGTTGTGTTCAGGAATATTTTATTAAACCGCTCCAAGTAAAGTATTTGGAGGATATAAGTAAAATATAAGGGCAACGGCTGATGTTTTTTAGGGTTGTGGAGTTGTTTTTGATGCAGTAAGGCCTTTGACAATATCATCATAAAAGCAGGTTGCGATAATGCCCCTATAGTGTCCTTGAATCTCTTGGTCGCTAATTAATGAAACCTCACTCAGGAAACTCTCTATAGCTTCTGGATTACTGCGCAAATTTTCAACGATCTCTATTATAATTTCTTTCTCAACACCCATATTGCTAGCCAGATGATCAGCATCATGTGTTTGGCGTGTGATGCTGATAATAGCCGATAGCACGCTTCCATACTCATTGATTGGCTTAATGAACAGCTGGGCTTTTATTTCTGGCTCAACGCCATGCATATCCTCACCACGTAGCGCCTCGAGTATAGCGCTTAAGTCACGATCGGCTATCCCTTGCACAATCTTCTCATAGGCGCTTGAGGCACAATGTAATTTACTCCATTGCAGGGCACGAAAGGCGGCAAATTCGCTTTCTCTATTCTGAAGGTTTTCTTCTGCCTCTGCTATAAGAGCCTCCCCGCGTTCCTTAAACTTTTGTAAAAAGTTTTCCTCGCTTTCTGCCAACTGACCAGTGACCATAGCGAAGGCCCTTCCCATACCGTGAGGACGTTTTGCGTAATAGCGATCCAGTTTTTTTGAAAAAGTGTCGTCACTGTGAGGGACTGGGTCGGGGCTGAGGTGTACCAAAAAGGATTCAAGCGTGTGCTCTTTCAGGGCGCTACGAGCATAAAGAGACCCATAGATGAGATTAATAATATTATCATTTTGCCAGTCAGCATAAGACTGCATTAAAACATTATTGAAACCGATTTTTGCGCCAATTTCATTCAGTTGCTCAGAAAAAACGCTGTATAGCTCGTCTATGGTTTGGCTCACATTTTTATCGTCACTCATGACATATCACTCGCAGTTATGCTAAACAGCGCACAACATAGAAAAATATTTACATAATGTCAATAAAAATATGCTGGGATTAGCCCGCTTGTTTGGCGGCACGCTTGCGGTCATTGGGGTCAAGGTGCAACTTGCGCAGTCGCAGTGACGTTGGCGTTACCTCAAGCAATTCATCGGCATTGATATAGGACATCATATCCTCAAGACTCATTTTACGTGGGGGCGTCAATTTCACCGCATCATCTGTTCCTGAGGCGCGTACGTTTGTCAGTTGCTTGCCCTTTAAGACATTGACCTCCAAGTCATTGTCTCGTGCATTTTCACCGATAATCATACCGCGATAGACAGGTGTTTGATGCTCTACAAACATTGTGCCACGGTCCTGCAAGTTGAAGAGCGCGTAGGCAACAGCCTTGCCTTGATCATTTGAAATCAAGACACCATTATGACGCTGTGGAATATCGCCCTTGTAGGGTGCATAGGAATGGAACACACGGTTAAAAACACCTGTACCACGTGTGTCTGTCAAAAACTGGCTTTGATATCCAATAAGACCACGTGAAGGGGCATGGAAAACAATACGTGTTTTTCCTGCACCAGATGAACGCATGTCAAGCATCTCTGCCTTACGTTTGTTCATGCGGTCAATAACGGTTGATGAATATTCCTCGTCGACATCAATTGTAATTTCCTCAATGGGCTCCATGCGTTGTCCGTTTTCTTCTTTAAAGAGAACTTTTGGACGCGACACAGTTAGCTCAAAACCTTCACGGCGCATTGTTTCAATCAAAACACCAAGTTGTAATTCTCCACGCCCGCCGATTTCAAAGGAATCGCGGTTATCACCTTCCTTAAAGGTAATGGCAACATTTACTTCTGCTTCGGCTAGCAAACGCTCACGGATCATAGTGGACGTAACTTTTTTGCCCTCAAGTCCAGCAAAGGGTGAGTCATTAACAGAAATTGTCACCGCCATTGTTGGCGGGTCAATGGGCGTTGACTGAATTGGCGTTGCAAGTGATGGCGCACCAATTGTGTCCGAAACTGAGGCCTCTGACATACCGGCAATACAAATAATGTCGCCTACTGATACCTTATCAACGGGAACCCGGTTTGTACCGTCAAAGGTCATGAGTTTTGTCAGACGACCCGTTTCTACCTTTTTCCCCTCAAGGTTAAGTGCTTGGACCGTATCATTGACTTTGGCTTGCCCTTGAATAACGCGCCCAGTCAAACAACGACCCAGGAAGGGATCGGAATCAAGGAGCGTTGCAAGCATAGCAAAAGGTTTCTCGATATCACCTTCAGGTGCAGGAACATGCTCCAGTACGAGATCAAGAAGAGGGGAAAGGTTTTCACGTGGGTCACTTAAATCTGTGACACACCAGCCATCACGCCCTGAGGCGTAAAGGATAGGGAAATCCAATTGTTCATCCGTCGCATCAAGCGACACAAACAAGTCAAAAACTTCGTCGACAACTTCTTCAGGGCGGCCATCGGGTCTGTCAATTTTATTAATAATAACGATTGGACGAAGACCTTGCGCAAGGGCCTTCCCTAGAACGAATTTTGTTTGTGGCATCGGGCCTTCTGCCGCATCTGTCAAAAGAATTACACCATCAGCCATGTGAAGCACACGCTCGACCTCACCACCAAAATCAGCGTGTCCTGGCGTATCAATAATATTGATGCGCGTGTCACCCCATTGAATAGAGGTTGGCTTAGCCAGAATCGTAATGCCGCGTTCTTTTTCAAGATCGTTGGAATCCATGACGCGTTCGTCTACGGACTGATTCTCACGAAACATTCCGCTTTGTTTCATAAGGGAATCAATCAAGGTTGTTTTGCCGTGGTCAACGTGTGCAATAATGGCAATATTACGAAGCTGTCTTTGCATGGAATTACTCTCTTTTTAAATGCGCATTCAAATCTCGCCACTCTCGTATAGGGTTTGCGGCAAAAAGGAAAGGTTTTTCTTGATAATCAGGCTTTTAAAAGCTGTTTTTTTGCCTTTTTCCAATATTGGAAGAAACGCTTATAGGTTTTGTCCATAGGAACATCGGCAAAGGGTGGTGTTTCTATAATCTCAACGCTGATATCTTGCGCGAGTGTTTTCGCGATTTCTTGAAACACAGGATTGGGTGTTTCGGGCATATAAAGTGTTTCTGTCTTATCTTTAGTCGCTAACTTTTTGAGTATATCTAATGTGTCACCTTCATAAATATCAAAGGGAAGAGAACAGAGTGTTTCAAAAAGAAAAACCTGCCTTTTTGTGCTGTATTCACGAGACTTAAAATAGTTCTTATCCCAAATGAAAACGGAGGTTGCGTCTGTACCTGCTTTTTTAAAAACGGGGTGGTTTTCCGATAAAAAGTCTTCGTGAATCCAGATTAGATCAGGCATTAATTTGCCCTTTCTTTGGAAATAGTCGCTCGTTTAATTCATCATAACTGTAATCTAGCACCTCATTATTTTCTGATGATGTGTCGATATCATCTGTTGCATATTTGCGCACATTATCCAGATTGAAGATATAGGGCTTGTTACTGAAGGTGCTGGCTACCCATTGCCAAGACAGATTGTTGCTCGCTGGATCACCATCAAGGAGATGTGTCAAAAACCATTGTGCCCCTGCCTGCCATTTCACACGTCTAAAATGCACAACATAGCTCGCCAGATACATCCGTGCATGATTATGGACGTAGCCATCATTTATCAAGTTGCCAATAAAGTGATTGAGGCACGCAACTGGCGTTTCGCCTTTTCGAATATCCTCTTGCAATTCATCTGCATAATCATCGTGGCTGAGGCCTGTTTTATAATCTTCGATGTTATTCCAGATATAATCGGGCTGTTGAACATAGAGGCGTTGCCAGAATTCACGCCACGCAAGTTCCTGAATAAATTTTTCAATTTTTTCTGGAGTGTCTACATGAGTGAGCGCCTCTTGCCGGACATCTTCCAAGGTTAAAATGCCATGACGAATATAGGGAGATAGCCATGTCACCGCACCATCGATAAAATTACGCGTGCTGACATAGTCCTTTGGCTTGATATCTTTAAGTGCTTTAAGGGCTTCTTCTCGTCCACCTTTTATTGCGCCAACATCTGCGCCATTATTCTTAACTGAGACGCACAGATTTTGCAGGGCAAAGGTGACAAGGTCTTTATGTGATGAAAAATCTTTTTGGACCGTTTTCATATCAGCGCATATGATTGAGGTGAACCAATAGTTCCCTACTCTTTTATTTGCGGGTAAAAAAGCGCTTTTACAGGGCGTAGTTCCTCGCTGTAGCAGCTTTTGAGGTTATCAAGCACGCGGCGTTCAATCTCGGGGTCACTGTAATTTGCCCGCAAGAGAGATCCATCACTATATTTAGTCGCAAGACCATAGGGTGGAAGCTCCATTTGATTGGAGAGAAGGACATATTTGTAAAGAACAAGCTTGCCTGAATTGCCCGTCTTGTTGACATTCATACGTGCAACCGTCCATCCATTTTCGCATCCCCAAATCTGAGGTGAGGCCTTGCGCACATTTTCATAGATAATTTTATATTTTGCCTGCCCCTCATCGGTCACTATTTCTGGCCGCCAGAAAAGGCTGTAGAGCATGATGAAGAAAAAGATTACAAGTGAAAGTGGAAGCATAAGCCAGAAAATATTTGGCCATTTCCACGTGAAGGAAACCCATGACAAAATTAGCGCGAAGGGCAGAATAGAAAACGCTGTTGATATAAAAGCGCTATAATTATCAGGCACGCCTTCCTCTAAAATAGCGCCGTTTAAAAGCGCCATAAAAATGAGCGAAAAGATAAGAACGCCTAGAGAGATAAGGCCACGCGGTGTCAAAAAATATTTTTCTTTACCCTGAGACATGGCAATAAGTATGCCCGTTTCAAAATTTTTGCCAATGATAAAATGAAATGTTACACATTTTCAGAAAGCTCGAGCCATCGCGTTTCAGCTTCATCCAATTTCTTCTTGGCACGCTCTAAATGACGACCAGCACGCAAGAACTCCTCTGGGTCTGTTTGATAAAAATTTGGGTCTTTCAAACGTTCAGTTAAGGCAGCAATTTCTTCCTCGTGCGCGGCGATCTTCTTTGGCAATTGTTCAAGCTCATATTTATCTTTATAGGTGAGTTTGGGTGCGGGTGATTTTTTCTGTATCACTTCTTTCTGAGACGAAGGGTTTTCTTTTTTGGTTTTAGCTTTAACCCCGCTTGTCTCTGATTTTGTGCGGTCCTGTTTCTTTTTAAATTCCAGATAATCGGAATAACCGCCTATCACGCTTTCAACTTTCCCATCCCCCTCAAACGCAAGTACTTGCGAGACGGTTTGATCCAGAAAGTCACGGTCGTGTGAGACAACAATCAGTGTTCCGTTATAGGCACATAAAATATCTTCCAACATATCAAGTGTGTCCATATCCAAATCATTGGTTGGCTCATCCAGGATGAGGAAATTTTTGGGATTGGCCAGTACCTTGGCCAGCATCAACCTGTTTTTTTGTCCACCTGATAAAGTCGATACCTTTGATTTTGCCTCTGCAGGATCGAACAAAAATTGTTTCAGGTAACCACAGACATGGCGCTCCTTACCCATGACATCAATATAGTCATTTTCATCTTCACTAAGGGTTTTCCAAAGGGAGTAATCATCATTGAGCTTTGAGCGCCGCTGATCAAAATAGGAAAATTCGACCTCCTTGCGACGTTTGACACTGCCTTTTCCTGGCTCTAATTCTCCGATAAGGAGCTTAAGGAACGTTGTTTTCCCCGAGCCGTTTTTGCCTAAAATGCCAATGCGATCACCGCGCTGGATTTTCATTGAAAACTGCTCAAGTAATATTTTGTCATCAAAGGATTTGGACACATTATAAAACTCGGCAATGTTTTTGGAAGTTAGCTCGACATCAGGGGCATCAATTTTGATTTTTGAAGTTACGCGCCTGAAGGTGGATTGTTCTGCCTTTAATCGCGCGCGCTCTTTCTTCATATTTTCAAGGCGCTGTTGATTACGCTTGCGTCGTGCTTTGACCCCGCGGCTAGCCCACTCTTGCTCAATATCCAGTTTTTTTTGACGGTTATGAAGTTCGCGTTCTTCTTGTTCCAAAAGCTGGGTTGACCAGTCTTCAAATTTGGCAAACCCCTCAGGAGAAACTTTGATATCCCCGCGGTCAATCCAGAATACTTTATTTGTAACATTGGCTAGAAAAGTTTTGTCATGCGAGATACACACAAATGTCTTTTGCTGCCCTTTGAGATAATTTTCAAGCCATTCGATAATGTCCAAATCCAAATGGTTGGTCGGCTCATCCAGTAAGAGAATATCGGGGTCCTCGACCAACGCGCGTGCAAGTTCAGCACGGCGCATTTGTCCCCCAGAAAGGGTAATGGTCAAACTGTCTGGGTCAAGTTCTAGGGGTTGCAGAACCATATCGACAAGATAAGATACAGAATCTGCATCCTCTGCCTTAATACCCTCAAATACAAAATCACGAATTTTTTGATTTGGCGTGGCCTTTACATCCTGACGCATCATACCAATTGATATGCCTGCTAGCTGCCAGCGTTCGCCCGCATCAACCTTGAGTGCATCTGCTACGAGTTTCATTAAGGTTGATTTGCCTGCACCATTTCGCCCAACCACGGCAATGCGCTCCCCTTCACGAATGTGAAAGGTTATATCCTCGAAAAGAGGTTGTTTGCCAAACGTTACGGCAACATTTTGTAAGCTTAAAAGGACCTGTCCACTCATGACACTTTATGTAAGGGGTTCGCGCTTAAAAGCAAAGCCCTTTTAATAATCCCATTCCCATTTAACGCCACCACCGGCCGTGGAATTTCCCAGTTCACTTTCAACTGTAATATTGGGTGTGAGCTCGACCTCAACTGTTGCAGCTGTGGTTGGTTCGTCACCGCCTCCTTGTTCAAAGCCCAGATAAACATTGTCGCTGAGATATTTTCCAGCACCGACTGTTGGGCCATCTTCCCCACTATCAACGCGCAAATCATCCAATCCAGTTGTATCGCGTAATGTTCCAAGCGGGTCGATTTTAGGTCCTGTTGATTTCCCCGAAAGTTCGGCTAGAGAATTGGCAAGTTGAAGCGCCTGAAACGGTGAAATTTTTGACGGGTCAGCACCAAAAAGAATACGCGAGAGAATTTCGTCTTGGGGAAGTGAGGGTACGGATGATAGCCCAAGGCTGGGCTCAGTCACTTTTCCAGTGAGTGCAATTTGACCCTTTACACCGTCGGCATTTGTAATGGCAAGAATGTCCAAATAGGGAGAGGGGGGCACCTCACCTTGAAAGCGTAATTTGGCACGGTCGAGTTCAAAACGTTTTCCAAACATGTCTAAACGCCCACGCTTTGCACTGAGTGAACCATCAAACAAAGGTGTTTTAGCAGTATTTGTAATGGCAATTTTCCCGCCAAATTCAGCGTCCAATCCGCGCCCACGGACAAAGATTTTGTCATTCGCATCAAAAGTAATATCTAGAAGAATTCTTTCAAGGATAGACGGGCCTTCTTCTGCCTCATCCTCAATAATATTAACCTTGGGAATTGATTTTCCGAACTGGTCAGGCAAGGAAATTTGAATTTCATCAGCAACGATATCACCAGTAATGGAGTGTGTGCCTGCGCGGGTTACAATATTAAGATCAGCATCAAGCGTGCCATTATAGTTTTGTCCATGAAGTAGGTGGTAAGAGGTTGCGCGCGCAGCAATGTTAAAGACAGGGTTCTGGGGATCGTCGAAGGCCATTGTACCTGCGACATTTAAACGACCGTTATTTTCATCGCGTGATGTCAGTGACCTGATTTGTACCGTTTTATTATTGAGAACAATGTCGGTTTTAATATCCTTCAGGTGAATATTTGATGTCGGGTCAAAAATATTAAAATCAGATGTTGTTAAGCGCCCGTTTATTTGCGGCGCATTGAGCGTACCGCTGATATCAGCATTTGCATTCAAACGCCCGCCAACATCATATTGGGATAGCTGCGCCATATCAAAAAGGGTAACAGCATTGGCATTTGCGACCATATTTCCTGACAATGGTGCGCCCTTATCTAAATTGAACGCAAAGGGGTAAAGCGAGAGTGATAGCGGGACGGCTGCATTTAGGGAAAATTTCTCTACACCGCCGCCACTACCGTTTGCCGTTAAGCTTAATTTTTCGCCCGCATAATTCGCATTGCTATTAACGTTAAATTGTGCACCGCCTGCTTGCGTGCTAGTTGTCGTTGAAAGGGAAATAACAGGAGCTTGTAATGTCTGGGTGAGTGCAAATCGCCCGCTTTTAAAAGTTGGTGCAACACTCAGCTGCGGCAAGGTGGGAATAGAATCCAGTGTTAGATTATTTATCGTCCCTGACATATCCAGCTTTTCAGATGAGGCGATACCTTGTGCTGTAATTGTCCCATCCCCAAATTGCGCGCGCATCTCGGCAAGTGCTACAGACCACGTATCAGGTGCAAATGTTGCCTCGCCATCGGCAGAGAGTGTAAAGTCATAGCGATCACGTCCTGTGCCACTTAAGTTCCAATTTATGGCATCAACTTTTGTCTGTTCGGCATTGAGTTTTGGCTGAACAGTAAGCGTGATGTTATTGATTTGCACGCTTTGGTAACGCCCGCTTTCAAGTTTTGCAGTGACCTCTGGCTCTTTAATTTCTGCAATGTCTGTAAGGGCGGCCTGCGCATTAAATGATTGAAAACTTGCTTCGCTGGCTGCGATATTGCTAGCAGAAAGTGAGAGCGCGGCGCTTTGTTTTCCTTCTGCTGAGGGTGCGAGTTTGACACTGGCATTAGCTGCATTAAAAGTGAGCGCCTCACCAATGAAAGCTTTCAGCATATCTGCATTTTTCAGCGTTGCCTGTAATTGTCCTGATGCCAGATTGGATTGCAGATCAAATAATAAGTCGCCACCAAGGACTGCTTGCGCGGCGCTCCCCTTAATATCCGCCAGCGTAATTTTTTGATCTTTGACAAGTAAAGGCGAGGCGACATTAATCTTATTATCCTGAACGATCGCCTCCGCTCGAAGCTCCCCTTCAAGCATCTCTGTTCCTGACGCTGAAAGAGCAAGGAAAGCGCTTTGAATCGTGGGTTCAATTTGTTGCGAGTCCTTAAGCGAAGCCTTTAAGTCATAACGCGCCGTTTTTTGTGTATTTTGACTAAATTTAAAATCAACATCGTATGAATTATTATTAATATTAAGATCTGCGTGCGCCACTTCATCTTGGCTTGCTGTATTGACCATAGCGCTCAGCGCAACAGTCTGTGGCAAAAATTTCTCAAATGCTGATGCGTCTGATAATCTAAGTTGCGCCTCAATATTAGCGGCCTCCGGTGCAAGCTTTGCTTCTGCAATCAGGCGCACGCCTGTTTTAAAGCCGCCAGCTATAATATTATCTGACAGGCTCAAATTTTTAATAGACAGCGCGTCCAAAGAAAGCGTGTTGAGATACAGGTTGGGTAGTGTCTCTGGCAAGGTGAGCGTAAATGGCACTGTTTTGGGATTATCTGCTTTTGTTTCTTCAGGTGCCTTTGGAAGATTTTCGAGATGTAGCTCTTGCGCACTTATTGAAAGGCCTAGCTCTTTGCGTAAAAGGCTGAGGGATGATACATGCAAGCGCGCCCCATCAATGCGCGCAATGAGTGTGTCTTCACCCTTTTCCTTAATGAGAATTGAGCCTGCCTTGTAAGTGGAAAGGCTCATAAGATGCACGTTTGAAACCTCAATCTCATAGGGCGCATCTTTTGAGATAGATGTTATTTGCCCCTCCAGCCAACGTGCGCCATTATCTGTTTTAAGCCAAAGGCTTCCAGCTTGTAGCGCAAAAAAGCTCAAGAAAATAATCAAAATGCAAAGACCTATTAAGGAAACAACCCCCCATTTTAAAGCGCGCAATGATTTTGAAACTGTTTTTTGCATGATCATTTTTCCTAAAAGGCCTGTCCCAAACTGATATAAATTTGAAAGGCATCTGCGTTCCCACGCTCTGTTACAGGCACACCCACATCAAAACGTACAGGTCCAAATCCTGTGTAATAGCGCAACCCAAGACCTGCCCCCACATAAAGGTCCTCGCTCAAATCGGGGTAATTTGTTTCATAGACATTCCCCGCATCCACAAAGGCCACCATGCCAATGGAGTCGGTCACCTTGAAGCGAAACTCTCCTGAGGCCTCAAACAATGAGCGTCCACCAATAGGATCACCGCTGTCATCCTCTGGACCTGCCTCCTGATAGCCAAACCCGCGAATGGAGCCACCACCCCCTGCAAAAAAGCGTTTTGAGCGCGGGACATTGCTGCGGCTGCTGCCTACAATACTTCCGACACTTGCGCGCAAGGCAATAACGGGGTCAAAGCGACCATCTGATAAATCAAAATAGGTTGAGCCTGTGAGGCGCATTTTGGTGAACGGAGAGGCTTCACCCAACGCATCAAAAAAGGGTGTGGCAGAAGCGCTCCATTGATAGCCCTTATGCGGGTTCAGCACATCATCACGTTTGTCCTGGCTAAATGATGTTGGCACGGAGACAAGCCCAAATGTGCGCGTCTCATCCTCATCTTTAATTTCAGTAAGTTCCAACGCAAGCCCAGTTGAGCCCTTTGATGTTGATGAAAAGGCACGGTCAATATAGCCACCAATTTGAAAGTTAGTCTCTTCATAGGCGTCTGTATCTTCATGTGCAATGCTTGCATCGGCCCGAAATGTATTTTTACGCCCCAAAACAAAAGGCTTGGCAAAGCTCGTTGAGAGTTCTTGAAGAAGAGCTGAAACTGTAAGATCAACGGAAAGCTTTTCTGCGCTACCAAAGAGATTGCGATGCGCCCAGCCAGCCGATACACCAGGGCCTTCATCAGTATAGTAACTTGCGCCTAAACTGATTGAGCGATGGGCGCGCTCTTTCAAATTGATGGTTACAGGAACGCTCCCATTTTCATCTGGATCATCGGGAATTTCAATGGAGGCGCTGCTGAAAAGTCCTGATTTAAGGAGCTTATTCTGCAGGCTTTCAAGCTTGACGCGCTTCCAGCATTCTCCTTCTTCATATCGCACAAGTTGGTCAAGATAAGACTGTTTAACCGTCCCTCTGTTTTGATAGGTAAGCGCGCCAAAGGTTGCTTCTTGTCCACGCTCAACGTCAAAGCGGACATCACCTGACTTACGTTTACGATTAAGTTGAACGCCCTCTGTCACATCAAGGCTGTAGGCACACCCCTGCTTACTCTCTGCATCATAAAGGTCGCCTTTTGCAATCAGGATGTCTTGGGCAATAATCGGCTGCCCTTCAGCAATTATTATCTTCTCAGGTAGTGTTTCAACCTGTCCGTTCCCTGTCAAAGTGATATCGGAAATAGTGTAAATTTTTCCAGGGTAGACGCTGAAAGTGTAGGGGCGTTGCTCAGGTTTTACGCGTTCAACATAAGCATCGTAATAACCGAGTGCTCGAAGGGCAGTTAGAATATCAAGGAAAAGGGCTTGCGCGCGCGGCAGATCCTCCTCATTCTCAATGCCGGCATATTTAGCATCAATAAGCTTTGTGATTTGGTCGTGCAGTTCGGGACGATCATCCAGCTGTTTCAGGGTATAAAGCGGTTGTTCTTCAGCAAATGCAAATTGCAAGCACGCCATACTGACCAGACAGGTCAAAAACAAAAAATATACGTGCCGCGAAATAACCATAAAACCTCTACTGGCTTATATAACGCACTCCATATGAATTCGAAAGTCTTAAGGGCGTTTTTTCTTGTGAGGATAGGCCGTCATGCCTATAGTCGCAACGCTATGATACTGCCACAATTTTCAAAGATGATTAAACGTTTGGGGTCGCCCAGTATCCTGTTCTGGTTGCTTCCTTATATGATGGCTTTGCTTGTTATAGGCACGTTGGCACAAGCCCAATTAGGGGTTTTTGCTGCACAAGAGCGTTTCTTTTATGCATGGGTTATCTGGGTTGCCTTTATACCCCTACCAGGCGGCATGCTGTGTGGCGTTATCTTTTTTCTTAATTTGCTTGTAAAGTTTTTAACGGCAAGTGACTGGGGTCTTAAAAAAAGTGGTGTTCATATTGCACATGTAGGTGTCCTTGTTCTTCTAATTGGTGGATTTGTCTCTCATGGCACACGCAGCGAGCAGGTTATTGCTTTGAATCCTGCTGAGGTCACAAGCATGGCCGCATCTTTCACGGAAACAGATTTTGTTATTCTCAAAGATGGCTTGCCCTTCATCAAAACCGATTTTCAAAATGTGGACGTACAGGATTACAGCACCCTTCCTTTCGAGTTTAAGCTGCTTTCAGCTTGTGAAAATTGTAAAATTGTTCCGCGACCAGAGGAGGAGGCCGCGGGCTGGAAGCGCCCTGCAAATGCAATGAAATTAATCGAGGCTGGTGTGCGCAAGCAACCAGAGGAAAATTTACAGGGCTTAAGTTTTGAAATTCAAGGAGCAGGTGTGGCAGATGGAAAATATGTCACCTTTCTCTATTTTCCAAAGCCACCTACCTTTGATGTGGATGACGCGGAGTACACATTTTTGGTAGAGCGGAGACAGCAAGCGCTCCCCTTTACATTGTCGCTAGATAAATTTGATATCGAAACCTATCCTGGGTCTAAACAGGTCAAAAACTATACTTCCCATCTGGCATTATTAGACGAAAATAACACAATGTCGCAAATAGTGACAATGAATAAGCCCTTGCGTTATAAGGGTTACACGCTCTACCAGACGTCTTTTTTTACTAACCCAGACAACTCGCTTTCGAGTGTTTTAACCATTGTCAAAAATCAGGGCCGAATCTTCCCGTACGCTTCGGTTTTTTTGATTGGTCTAGGTCTTCTCATACATACAGGTTTCGGGTTTAGAAACTTGCGGAGGCAGGGGTGATGCGAATTTTAATTTCAATACTGTTTCTCGTTTTTTTAACGCAAAGCATCAGCGTAAGCGCACAATCCAGTAAGGTACCCCTGCATCAGCTCTCCGCGTCGCCCATACTTGTTGATGGCCGTGTTCAACCAATGGAGAATTATGCGCGCAACACGTACGGATATTTTACCAATAAGGAGGGGTATAGTAGCAAAAAGGCGTTGTCTTGGTTTGCTGAAACACTTTTTGATCCAGCAAGCTCAATTGAGTTGCCAATTATTCATGTTAAAAACGCAGATGTATGTGCTGCCCTTGATCTGAAAGACAATGCCTCACAGCTCTTCACCTACAAGGAACTCACTGAAAATCTGAGCAATACGCATACTGTGTTTTCTCAAGCCTTCTCAAAACTCAATACACAAGAGCCCCTATCGGCCAAGGAAAGTGAAATAATTGCGGTTCATGAAAAACTATTTTTGTACACGCAGCTCATGCGCAGTTTTTCTTTTACGCTTCCACTCGATTTAGGTGATGGTACGCCTATTATATTTAAGGATTTGTTGGCCCAGCGTGCTAGCCTACAAAAGCGCCTTGATAACATTATAAGCGAGAAGGGAAGTGATTTTGAGGCATATTCACCTGATGAACAAAAGGTGGCTCTCTTACTTTCTCAAATGAAAACTGTACAAGATGCGGGCGCTGAACAAGATAGCTTTAAGGTCATCCCGGTTTCGGGTGTAGTTGACGAAAAAGCTTCGTGGGTCTCCCCGTGGGCGATATATACGCAAGGTGCAGGTACACCACAAACCGCAGCATTGATGCAGGCATGGAGTACAGCAGTTGCTGCTTATCGTGAAGGTAATAAAGATAAGTGGAATGCTGCTCTCTCAACTATTTCAAGCGAGACATACGCACTTGCGGACAAGCCCTTTCTACACGCCAAAATCAATATAGAACGTATTTACAAGGCGTACTCTCCTATTGTGATAGCCTTTACCTTGTGCCTTTTGGCACTTCTTTGTTTCATAATCCAGGCTCTTAAGCCTTTTACTATATTAACGATTTTGGGTGTTGTTTCTGGTTGGGTCGCGCTCGGATTACAGTTTATCGCCCTTGGTGTACGTGTCCTTATTCTTGAGCGCCCACCCGTTGGCACATTGAATGAATCTATTCTTTTCGTTGCGCTGGTAGCGGGTTTGATTGGCTTGGCATTTGCGAAAAAAGCAGGAAAAGATAATTTGCTCATCTTGGGCGTTTTCGTTAATGCAATCCTGCTTTTTGTTGCAATTATCTTGGGCGCGCATACTGAATTGCCGCTTTTGGATGCCGTTTTGAACACAAATTTCTGGTTAGCCATACATGTGCTTTGCATTACGATTGGCTATGCATGGTGTCTTTTGGCGTCGGCGGCCTCGCAATATTTGCTCTATATCAATCCTGCAGAGGCAAGACGCAGTTTTTCAGGTATTCCACGTCTCTTCGTTATCATATCACTTTTATTTGTGAGTGTGGGGACTGCCCTTGGCGGCATCTGGGCGGATCAGTCATGGGGGCGTTTCTGGGGCTGGGACCCCAAGGAAAATGGCGCACTTCTGATTGTGTTATGGATTATATGGCTCACACATGGGCTATTAAGCGGGCATATTAAGCCGTTTGGCGCACACCTAATGACGGGGTTTTTATCCATTGTGGTTGCCCTTGCGTGGTTTGGTGTTAACTTATTGAGCGTTGGCTTACACGCATATGGGTTTGTCAGTGGAATTGCGGGCGGACTTTTTGGGTTTGTTGCGTTGCAGACAGGTTTACTGATTTATTTAAGTTTGAGAGGTAGAGAAAAATGATGAAAACGAATGTCATTATATTGGGAACAATTGTCGTGGTTGCATTGCTGGCAACCTTCTTCATTGACAGCAGAGGTCCCAAGGGCAGCATTGTTCCTGCTGATATAGAGAATCAAGTTGATGAATTTGCAGAAGGCACAGAAGTGCCTGATGTTAATTTGACGCTTTTGGATGGTTCACAAAAACAGCTTTCTGAGCTGAGGGGCAAAGTTATTCTTTTGAACTTTTGGGCTTCGTGGTGTCCTCCTTGTATTGCAGAATTGCCAGATTTGATTGAACTGGCTGATAGCTACCCGCAGGAAATTGAACTTGTCTTGCTTTCAAATGACGTACAGAAGCGCGATATCGATAAATTTACAGAGAGAATGGAAGAAAGTATTCAAGAGCGTATTGATTTGCCTAATGTCACGATGGCGTGGGACAAGGGCGGCAAAATTACACGTGAAACCTTTCAAACATTCCAGCTGCCTGAAACCATTATCATTAATAAAGACGGGATGATGGCCCGAAAAATTGTCGGTGTTATCGATTGGGATAGTGATGACATCAAAAGTTATATCGCAGACTTGGGTAAAATAAACACACCTGAGAAAGAGACAACAGCCGAGGTTGTCGAAACACCTGCCGTTCAAGAGGATGCACCAGAAGCTTCTCAGGATGAGGCGCAAGAGGTCATAGAGGATATTGTCGAGGAGAATTAATCCCTGTCTATTTGATCCAAGGATTATTTGATTTTCTAAAAGGGCGCTCACGCGAGAGCCAGGGATTATTGCGATCGTTGCGTAAAAACGGAATATCTGAGGTTTCGGGCTTATTATAAGAAAGCTGTGGCAAAGGCGTACCTGTTGTTTTTGAAATCGCCTCAACGCGTCTTTGAATGGGAGGGTGCGTGCTGAACAATCCAAGAAAAGGCACAGAATTTTCAATACACATCATTTGAATATCGGCAGACGTTGTCCGCATTTTGTCCATACCTGAAATACGCAAAAGCGCCCGCATCATAGCATCTGGGTTTTTGGTCAGTTCAATAGCGCCCGCATCGGCCATATATTCTCGTTTACGTGAGACCGCAAAGCGCGTGAAAAGTGTTGCAAAATAACCAACCCACAAAACAAGCGCGATGGCCAAAATGATGAGACCGGCGGACCCTCCTTTTTTATTTCGCCTTGGCAGATAAAGCGAATAACGCAAATTACTCCACATCAACTGAGCCGCCAATCCAACCATGCCTGTAAAGACAATGCAGACCATTAACAGGCGGACATCCTGATTGATAATGTGTGTCATTTCATGGGCCAGAACGGCCTCGACCTCGTCTTTTTCCAATGAATTAAGCAGACCGCGCGTGACGGTAATTGTATAGGTCTTGTAGTTGATGCCACTGGCAAAGGCATTGCGTGCATGAGATTCAATAATATTGATTTTCGGCGTCGGCACGCCTGAGGCAATCGCCAGATTTTCAACCATATTATAAAGCTCTGGTTCGTCCTTGCGTGTGACCGAATGCGCATGCGCAAGTTTCGAAATCATGCGCGTGTGAAAGGCAAAGGAAATTAAAAACCATATTCCCACAACGCTTAAAAGTAGCGGCCAATAGTCAAAGAAAATCTGCGTTCCAAATTGCTGTGCGAAAAGTGCTCTATCAACATTATAAGGCGCTGTGACATAACCAACTGCCGCGCCGCCCAACCAGAGCAAGCCCAGCATGATAAAAGGATAAAGACCTACAAAAACCAGGGACCAAAAATTATTGTTCCAGATATGTGTTTGAATACCGACGGAGGTTAGCGCCATGTAAGGGCCTTTATGCTTTTACGAGAAATCGACCTTGGGAGGCGTACTAATAGCTTCGCGTCGGGTTTCTTCAATTTCAAAGAAAGTAGCCTCTGAAAACCCAAACATATTGGCAATAATATTGCCTGGGAATTGTTGAATAGAGGTATTGTATTCGGATGTTGCATTATTAAAGAATCTGCGGGCCGCAGCGATTTTATTTTCAATATCGGCCAGTTCGGACTGAAGCTCTCGGAAATTCTGGTCGGCCTTAAGCTCTGGATAATTTTCCGCAACGGCAAAGAGGTTGAGTAGCGCTCCTGAAAGCGCGTTTTCGGCTTGAATGCGTTCCTCTTGCGAATTGGCCTTCTTCACCCCTGCACGTGCATTTGTAACCTCTTGAAATGTTTCCTTTTCATGACTTGCATAACCTTTAACTGTCTCAATCAAGTTAGGCACAAGGTCGTAACGTTGTTGCAATTGAACATCAATATCGGCAAATGCATTTTCGCGGCGCTGTTTGAGGGCCACAAATCTGTTGTAGAGAACGATACCCAGAAAAAGAGGGAGGCCGATAACAACGAGGAGAAGAACGATAAATTCCATTTTAGGTATCCTTATTAAAAATAATATTTGATAATGATAGTTTACCGAAATTTCAGTAAAAGCCAAACCTTGGATTTATTAAGTTGTATTATAAATTGAACCGGAACCCGAAAGTTACTATGATGGTAAATCAAAAATTAAGTTTCGAAATGGTATCCATGAAATTTTCTCACCCCTTTTTAGTTCTAACTCTCGCACTTTTTATCTCTCTGTCATCTGTTGCCTTTGCACAAACAGAAAAGCAGCCTGAAATCCCAGCTTTTATCAAGGGCCTTGAGGAAAAGGGTGCAACTGTTAAATATCTTGGCAGTGATTTAGGGGTAAATGGGTGGCTTATTATTGCTGATGGTGCCGCTGAATATGTGTATACAACACCAGATGGCAAGGCCAATATCGCAGGCTTCTTGATTGATGAGGAAGGCACCGTTGTATCACAAGCTCAAATGGCAACTTTCATGGAAGAAAATAAAGAAATCATGGGGAGCTTTTCTGCGCAAAAAGATGCACAAAAGGTGGATGTTTCTTCTGAAACAAAGGCAAATTCCGACAAGGCACAAAAGTTGTTTGAGGATATTGAGAAAACAAACTGGGTCGTTTTGGGGCAACCAAATGCGCCAATTATCTACACAATTATTGACCCCGAATGTCCCCATTGTCATGCAATGATTGATGATTTAAACCGTGGGGAGGCCTTTGAAAATGGCTCGCTTCAAATGCGCGCAGTGCCCGTTGGGCTTATCTCAAAAACTAGCCTCTATCGTGCAGAGAACTTGCTCCGTTCTGGAACGGCGTCGGCCGATCTGATGGAGCTTGCAAAGGTGGATGGAAAGCAGGTGTCAGACGCTGAGCCAGACAGTCTGGAACTGGTTAAAAAGAATATGGCCTTCTTGCAAGAATGGGGTCTGGATGTAACACCGTTTACGATTTACAAAGATCAGTCAGGTAAAATTAAGGTTGTGCGTGGTGTTCCTGATGATATGCAGGCGCTCATTAATGATACGGCTTTTATTAATTAGGACTTACAGGTAGTTTCTTACCCATGAATCAGAAATACAAAGCATTTCTAAAAATTTTTGAAAAACTAGGCACACCCCTTATCGCCTCAGTAAATGAGGTGAGCGCACGAACGCAAACACCCTCGGGTGAAAATCAGGACGCTGAAAAACTTGCTCAACTTTTGACGCTTGTAACCAAGGCCAGTGTTGATTTGGCAGATATTGCTGACATCACAGACAGCGATATTGAAAAAGATGATTTGCGCCTGAGCCTTACAACCATTATTGCCCCGCTTATCGGAAGTTCATATCAGTTGAGTGGCAAAATTCCTGAAGAACAGGATTTAGGCAAGCTGTCTGAAAGCTTTGGCGCGCTAAGTTCTTATCTTGATAATTTTATGGCGATTAGAGAGGCGGGTGGCCGCGTAGCGCAACTGGAAGATGGGCAATATTTTGCCGATGAAAATCAGATTAAATTGCAAACTCTAGGTGCGCTTGTACCGCTCGCAAATTCAATCATTGCATTTTCTTTTGGCCAAAAGCCAGCCAAGCTTGTAAAAATCGTTACTGATCGCCTGATTACTGAGGCAAAAAATCTGCAAACATCTCTTTTGCCAGATTTGGGAGATGCAGAGGCCGCACACGCCCAACTTACTATTTTACGGGGCCTTGTTGTTATTTACAGCCAATGCCATTTTGCGGAAATGGGCCGTATTCTAAACCGCCAAAATCAAAACCGCGCTAGCCAAAGCCCTTCTATTGATCCTGTCTGGAAGGCCTTCGAAGAACGATTGGCGATGTTGGAAGTTATTGCCTCGGTTGTTAGCGGTTTTGATGACGCGCCGACAGAAGTTGGTGGAGAGACCTCTTCTCAAGCACCTGAGGTTAGTGATGATCAGTATGAAGATGATGAGGATGAGGTGATGCCCGTTCCTACACCGCCAGGTACATCTGCAATGGCTGAGCCAGGGGCTCATGTTGCTCCAGTGGTTGCTGAGCAGCCACCACCTAAAAATAAACAATCAGAGCCAGCAAACCCTATGTCTTTCTTTGCGCACGAAAAGGAAGAGCATGATGATGGCTCAAGCGCTTCTTCTGCAGGATAAACGCCCATGATGACCCAAGTTTTGGCGACTTGTCTCTTGTTGGCGGCACAAACTTATGATGTGCCTGCAGCTGTTCTTATCGGAATTCACCAGGTTGAGGGAGGCAAGGTTGGTCAGGCTGTTGGCCCAAATGACAATGGCACATATGATCTTGGCCCAATGCAAATTAATACCGTCTGGATACCACAATTGGCCGCCTATTGGGGTGTAAGTGAATATCAGGCAAGGCGCTGGATAAAGGATGATGCCTGCACAAATGTTGGTGTATCTGCTTGGATTTTGCGTTCGCACTTAAACCGTACAAACTCACTTGGGACGGCAATTGCGCATTATCATTCAAAAACGCCCTCTATTGGCTATGCTTATAAACGTCGAGTCATTACAGCGATGAAGCAAAAAGGGCTGATTGCACAGTAAAAGCTCGCAACGCAAAGTAAAAAGACAAGAACAATTTGATTTTATAAGATAAAATTGAAAAAGATTGCTTGTCACACCCCGCCTGTTATAGGTATTTTAGTTAGGTAAAAATTAAATCCTGCTTGTTCAGGGAACTCACTCAAGGCGAATTCAAGGTTTATCATGTTGCGTCATACAGTTTTATTATCGAGCGCCTTTTTGAGCATCGTGTTGCTCAGCGCCTGCTCAGGCATGCCTGTGAAATATAAACAACCACAAGTTGTCGCAGATCCTGACAAAGTCTCTGCGCAATTAGCCCAAGCAGCCGATAAGGCTTCAAACGCCCTTCAAACGCTGGCCGCTATTGAGCAAACGCGCACACCCAATGCCTCTATGGCGCCGCCCGATAATGTACCCGTGGAGCTGCGTCGCGGCATTACAATTAACTGGGTTGGTCCAGCTGAAGATATTATTAAAACGGTTGCCAACCGTGCAAGCTATCGCTTTTCTGAGCTAGGTGAGCTTCCGCCAAATTCACTGGTTGTGACACTTGATGTGGAGAACAAGCCGATTATTGATGTGCTGCGCTCCATTGGCCTTCAACTTGGAACAAAGGCGGATATTGTCGTTGATGCAAACAGCCGCTCAGTTGAAATGCGCTATCACTCAATTACCGACCCCAACCAGTAGTTATTAAACAAAATTGCCCCCGTCACATACAAAGTGATACACTTGAAAAGATGAGAGAAAACGCTTTGCCTGTTCAACAAAAAATGCCCTTTAAACTGACGCTTTGCGTCTGTTTTGCTGTGCTGTTTTCTGCGCTAGTTCTTCCTGTACAGGCTCAGGAAAATCGTGAACCACCGCCAACGCTTGAGGAATTACGCGCGAAAAAGCTGGATAGCAGTTTTACGCAAGTGGGCGATGGTCTACCCATTGATATTAGACGCGAGGCGGTGAAAGAGGCCGCCCTTTCCTATGGTGCGCGCGGCGGGCTTGCTTACCGCACATATTACATACGTCAGGAATTGGAGGGGTATGCCTCCCAATTAGATAGAATTTACGATTTTCGCCAGCTTTTGATTGAGGCACCATCTGGTTTGCTTATAGAGCCTCCTGTTGTTTCCGAGGCGCTGGACGCCATGATTATTGAAAATGATGGACAAACAGCTGCAGTCTCTGATGCAATCTTCAACATTAATCGTAATGCGCGTTTCACATCGACTGCACGGTCTTGGCGTCAATATCTTGAGCGCGAATGGGGTGAAATTACAAATCCACCAGCCATTCTTTTACCTAAAACGCCTGATGAAGTCCTTGTTTGGAGAGAGCTTGTAACAAAAGGTTGGAAAGAGGGCTTTGAACAGGCAGACGATATTTTCCAGCAAGACCTTAACCGCCTCAATGCTGATTTTGAAGGCATGGTCAGATACCGTAAATTGCTTGCCTATAATATGATTACACCCCCCTATGCTAATCTTGTGAACCGCGGTGTCACAGGCGGCGGTGACGAAATGCGTGTCGGCGACCGCGCAGTTGAAATCACCGGTAAACCAGCCCTTATACCAGGAGCAGAGCGATGGAATCCCGTAAGCCGATAACCCTTGTTAAAGGTGAAAATGAAGCGGGACGTATCTATCCTGATGAACCTTCACGTTTTAAGGAAACTGATGTTGACCCATTTCTGACATGGTGTGTGAAGGAGGGGACATCCGACATCTCTATTCAGACAGAACGCCCCATTTACAATGATATTTCAGGTGTGCTGTATCCCGCGACTTTCCGTGCTATGGATGCCTCGGATATGACAGCATTTTTAAATAAGATTTATGGGGCTGACGCTATGGCACGTTTGGCCTCTGGCAAAGATTTGGATGTGTCTTACGAGGTACGCCCAGACAGATATAGCCGTATTCGTTTTCGTGTGAACATTACCGCCATTCAAGCGAAGGGCCGTGATTCAGCACAAATTACAATGCGTTCACTTCCAACTGAACCACCGCGCTTGTCTGACTTGGGTATAGAGCAGGAAATTATAGATAACTGGGCGCCACGCCAGGGTATGGTGATTGTCACTGGCCCAACGGGCTCTGGTAAATCAACTTTGCTTGCCGCAGGCAACCGCATGTTACTTGAGCGTATTGGTGGCTGCGGCAAAATGTTAACTTATGAAGCGCCGATTGAATTTACTTATGACACAATAAAATCGCCACGCTCGCTTGTCTCTCAAAGTGAAATTCCAAGGCATTTGCCAGATTTTGAAGCAGGTGTGCGCAACGCGCTGCGCCGTAAGCCCAATATCATTATGGTCGGCGAGGCGCGTGACAGAGAGACAATTTCAGCGGCCATTGAGGCCGCCCAAACAGGTCATGCTGTTTATACGACAACACATACAACGGGTGTGGCATCGACCGTGCGCCGTATGATTTCCTCCTTTGAAAAAGAAGAGCGTGGTGAACGTGCTTATGCCCTCATGGAAACGCTTCGTATGATTGTCACACAAAGCCTTGTCCCCAAAGTGGATGGCGGGCGTCTTGGTGTACGTGAATGGATGGTTTTTCCAGATGCCGTGCGCGAAAAGCTTTTAGATATGGATTTTGATGAATGGACAAATGAAATTGAACGCCTTATTCCGTCTTACGGTCAATCAATGAAAAAATCTGCGACAGAGGTTTTTGAAAAAGGCTTAATTAGTAAGACACATTATCTCCTGCTTACTGGTGGCGGTGAAGGGTAGGTCATGGCCAATAAAGAAATTGAAGCTATTCAGGATCAGGTCAACTGGCATTGGCGTAACTCCATGCGCCCTGTGCGCTTTTTTGCCTTTGATGCGCGCGCGGCCTTTCCGTTTTTCCTGCTATTACTTTATGCGCGATTAATTACGCTTTTTATCGCGATTGTATCGACATTCTTATTCTATATCCTTGAGCGCTATGGTCTGACATTTAGCTCGGCGATGCGCCGTTTTCGCCTCACACTATCCGGACGTAAGCGCCCGGCGCTCATGTCAATTGGACGTCGTCGTCTTAAAGATTACGGGTAATTTACTGATTTACTGTATCGACCAATTCTGAAATTGGTCCTTCAGCGCGCTCATTTGCATCAAGTGAAGTGATCATTGCTTTATGGCGTAGTCTTTGGTTTCTCAGCTGCAAGATTTTCTGGTCAAGACGTAAATGCTGCGCCATCAAAATGGGACGTAGCTGCTCTATATTTGTTTCAGACATGGCCATATCTGTGAAGAATTCGGGGTTTGAAACATAGAAATTGACGATGATTTCCAACATCCCGTCTTCGCTCAAGCGCCCATCTTCTGGTAAATATTGCGCACGAAATTCATCTGAAGCACCCATAGCATCAAACAAGCCCTCGACAGCGTCCATATTAACTGTTTCCGAAGAGGTGTTGAGGGAAAGCAACGTTGCAAGTGAGGACTGGACTACAGCCTTATGTGCAACTGTACGCCCAACAGGCCCCACAAGTCTTGAGCCACCCGTTCCTGGAGCAGGAAAGTTAACTGGTTCAACAAAGTTAGACATATAGGTAATAATATCGGCGTTATCACCCGTGACATCAAGATTTGTTATCCCAGCAACATTTTGGGGTGAAACGGGATTAATGCGACGCTGGCCAGATGCAGTTTGCTCATCACAAAATCCTTCAAGATTTCCACCCTGTTCGTTAGTTGAACAAAATGTAGCCTTCACACTCGAAAGCGCTTGTCCACGTTCGGAATCCGAGAGTCCGCCGAGGCTTCCTGTTCTCTCGTAAACCATGCTCGTTAAGCCGTCAAAAAATCCGCTTTCAGCTTCTTCGGTTCGCTCACGACGTTCATTACTGCCAAGACTTAAGACAGAAATATCGCTACAAATGCGTTCTGAATATTGATTTTCAAGTGTTGTATCGACAACGTCTTCGTTGGACTCATTGATTGTGTCTTTTGCAACAGCGTCATCTGTAAGGGTTGAATCTTGCTGTGTGCCACTTTGTACGGCAGAGGAGATTTGTTCGGACATATGTTGCAGTGTTCCGACAACTTGTGCCCCAATTTCTGTCGCAATATTGGCATGCGCAGGAAGAGCCATGCTGATGAGGCCAACAATAAGGCAGGAAGAAAGAAATATTTTCTTAAAGCGATTTGTCATTCTATAGTCCTATTTCCCTGCAAACTTTGTCGTATCTTTTTGATTCTCATAACGAAGGTTTGCCTCTTGTACAACATCAGTGACCTGATTACGCACAGGCTCATAGGAATTAGCTACATGAATGGCAGAAAGCATTTCTTCACAATGGGCCGCCTCCAACATGTCATAAAGATAAGATGTGCGTAGGGCCTCCAAATAACTGGCATAGCGCATTACATCACTTAAATTTTCGCCATTATCTTCAATTTGTTTATCGGGGCTATTAACGTAGCCTATAATCAGATCCATCTGCGCGCGCGGGCTGTTACCTAGCTGCTCAAGACGTTCTTGTGAGACAATATTATACTCTGTAGCTAAAGCACGCATTTGGTCATTAAGCTCTGCTTCGGTTGTGAACCTATCGGATAAACTTCCATTCAGACAACGGTTGGCAACCAAAGCCTGCGCCAAAGGACTTCTTAGATTCTGATAGGCAATCTGTGAAGTTGTTACTGTACCGTCTTCGCTGTATAGCTGCTCTGCAGTGACATCAGGACGGCGCGGAACCATAACACTGTTAATGTATTGAAGTGTGGTACTAGCAGGTGTGGGGCGTCCATTAGGTTCAAGTGTAATCGGGCTGTTACCAGATAAAACATCCGTAAAAGAGGCTGCGATTTGGTCTGTTTCGACGCCCTCGCAACGTTCGCGAATGTAGGGTGTATTAATAAGATCAGCACTAGCACACAACATGGTGTCCATCGTTCTGTTACGGTTACCAGTTGTTTCTGTTCCAGTTCCTGTTGTTCCTAAACCACTCTGTACTGAAATATTGCCCATGACTGTCTCTACATAGGCAGCATCTTCTTCAGCGTTAAGCATGTCAGTTGCGGTTGAAACGGTTCGACACATATTGTCCGTAACAACAGCCTCTTGCATGGCTTCTGTGACATGACCCCGCGCTTCATTGACATTGCGCGCTTCAGCCTCTGCAGTCGCAATCGTTGATTCTTGTTTAACAGATTCAAGCATGTCAGCTGTATCTTGTTCAGCCTGACCTTGCAGGGCAGGTAGCATTGCGTTTTTCCAAAAATCATTTATGAGCCACTCTTTATGGGTCTCGATATCCTCGTCAATAAATTCTTTTACAACGCGGCGTGTTTCCTCGTGAAAGCCAGAACATCCTGGGCAGGCAGAAACACTTCCTGTACAGACGCGATCCTCTGAAGAAGCATTTGCCTTATTTACAGATAAAATGCTTAAACACGTTAAGGCAAAAATGGCAAAGCCCATTTTAAGCAATTTTGAAAATTGTGTTTTCACGTTTGTCATGTTTCTCACCTTTTAAGCCTTACTGATTTTGCCTAATAATTTCATTTAAGTTATTCGAACGCATTTCATGCATCGCAAAGTCATGCGCCAATGTGCGTTTCAATGATTTGTAAATTTCAAATTTGATCATGATCGATAGTGCTTCATTCATAACGCGTTTTTGACGAATATCTATCGTTTCGCCTTCTGCGTTATAGCTACTCACGTTGAAGGGGAGCACCTTACTCATAACTTTGTATTGAGCCATGAGGCTTGGCTTGTCATTTTCACCAAGGATATTTGCTATCGTACCTTCATCTGTAAGACCGCTATTTTCTAGGGCATTACGAAATAATTCGGGGTTGGGCGTATCGGTTTCACTACGTAGTGCCACTATCGAATCAAAGCTGTATGTGGCGAGACCTTGAAAAAACGCAAGCTTATCAATTTCCATGAGTGCTGCACGACCCTCTGGTGTGCGGACGCTTCCACGATTAAGACGTGGAATAGGCGAATTAAAAAGATTATTACGCAGGGCCTGTACATCAATTGTTGTGTCATTCAGACTGCCTTCAAGAGGATTATAATCTAGTGTATATTGGTCAAGAATAAACGGAGCAACGTCTCTACCCCAACGTGCAGGATCTGAATTTGGCTCTCCTGCTGCCTCATAGGCCGCGCCATCAAATTCAGATGGGGACACGTAATTGAGAAGTGTAAAAACGGCGCGATCTTCGACAGCGGTTCCAGGTCCAGTTGCACTCGCTGTTCCTTCTACAGCTAATGCTGAATCAGTTCCCATTTGAACACTGACATCGGCTGTTTCTTTTGTATTATGAACCGAATCAGAGATATTTTCTGTTGTTGAGGCGACTTCGCAAAGATTTTCGTTCACTGGGCTTTCAATTATTGTCTCTGTAATATCACCTGAAGCCTTAGTAATGTTTTCGGTCGCAGAGACATGGTCTGAAATACCCGCGCGCATCTTAGTTTCTTCGGCCTCCGTCGCATTGGCTTGTTCAGCTTGATATTGTTTTGCCCCGCGCCATTCATTTTCGATTAACTCTTCTATGAAAAAGGCACGAATATCATCAAAAACCTCATCCAATTTTTCCGCAATTTCATCTTGCGTTTCACAATGTGCCCCACGATCACAACAAGTGATACAGCATCCAGTTGCATCGCATCCCTCTAGCACAAGCGCGTGTGATGTTGTGGGGTTAAGCACAAGCAAACCGAAGGCGAAGCAGGCCATTAATGATGAAATAAACTTACCCATTAAATATCATCTCCGTTCGCGCCGCTTGTGGCTTGAATGTATTCGTTTGAACGCCTGTCACCAAGGTCCTTTATACCCGGCGCAATGGCATAGGCCATATTGCGAATACGTCTGTTCATGCTTTCTTTTGAAAGTCTTAGAATATTGAGCTGTGTTGCGATTGTTGCTGTCTCGTCAATTAAAACATCTCGCTCTGTTGATGCGGCGTTGCTTATTTGTGCATCTACTGAGAGCTGCACGCGAACATCTGCTAGGATGCGTGCAAGCTCGCTGGGCCGATTGCCGAAATTTTGTTCAATAAGATCGGCGCTGTAGCCTGCCGCCTCCAGCTGAGCACGCATTTGAGGGGACATTTCTGCTTCACCTGCTGCATGTAGCGCGATGAGATTACTATAGGAATCAACACACATTGTGTCTGCAATTTGAGACTGCGCGAAATTATCGGAAATTTGAAAGGCTAAGCCACTTTCAGGCAAATTTGTTGCAGGCAAATCTACGGGGCGAAGTGCGCATACATTTGTCATGAAAGCTGTCATAACGCTACGCGCTTCATTTTCATCTTTCTCGGTAAAGTCAACTGTGGGACGACCTAGTAATTTATCAGGGTTAACATCAGCTGATATAAAGTCAGGATCATCACTATTACAATTTTCGCGAAAGGCACCATTTGCCTCTGATCTATCACACAACAAATCTTCAAAAGTTGCGACGCGCGTTCGTTGAAAGTCAACGAGGCCCGTACCGCTGACTGAACCCTCCGCTCCAGAAGTTGTACTTCGCCCAGCAGCTTGAAGTTCGTGGGCTCTTTCATGTGTTTCTTCGCGCGCTGCATTTACATAGGCGCGAAGTGAGATACGGTCACAGACACGGTCGCTGACCTGGGCGTCAAGCAAAGCCTCTGTCATCTCCCCTCTTGCGGAGGTTACTGTGTCGGCTGCTACAAGGTGATCTGATAGTCCGGCCTTGAGTTTGGTTGCCTCACTTTGCGTGGCGCTTCCTTGTTCGGCCTGATATTGCTTGGCAGGTAAAATCCCTGGCACACCATCAACTTCACCAGCAAACAGGTCAGAAATCATCCATTTTTCAAGTTTGATACGCTCATCCATTAAATGGTTTTCAATTTGAACGGCCGTTTCATTAAAATGACGCTTTTTACAGACGAGCGGACAGCCTGGAACTTCAGGAAGCTTAAACTCTGTTGTTTCGTGTGTAATGGGCAATTGTGATTGCGCTGACGCATTCTTGGCTAATAACACACAAGAAAGACCCAACGTGACGAGGAAAAGAAAGATGGTATGTCTTCTCCATTTGCCTTGCGCGCACATATTTAATTGATGTGTTTTCCCCACTAAAAAGTCCTTTAACCAACAATAAGCCCCACTATTCATAAAGTTTAGCACACAACCCCCCATAAACGTCAAAATCTTTTGCGAAAATACGGAAACTTCAGCGCTTTATCCTTTTGTTATAATTCGCACAATAAACGTGGTTGAGGCTTGCCTTTGCATTTTGCGCAAATTACACTGATAATAAGAATAGAAATTTTTACCCAAATCTGGAAGCTTAAAAATCATTTATGTCTGATATGTCGCAACCCCCTCTCCCGGATGAACCAAATATGGATATGCCGCAGCAGGACACACCACCACCACAAAAGCGTGTGGGTAAGAAAAAGCCTGCTTCGGCAACGCCGCCATCATCAGATAAGGACGCAGGCGACAGCAAAAAACCGCTAAAGGGCCTTGGCGCTGTCATGGTGCGCAACGAATTTTACAAGGATGGGTATCGTTCCTTGCGTATGGTTGCAGTTGTGCAATCGGCCATTATCCTTATTTTAATCGGACTATTCTTCTTTGTGATAAATACACGTCAAACGGAATATGTATATTTCGCCACAACCGAGGATGGTCGCCTTGTACCTATGTTGCCCCTAAGCGAGCCAAATTTAAGCACGCCAGCGCTCATGTCATGGGTGGCGCAATCGGCAACCGAGACAATGACATTTGGATTTCATGATTATCGTAAACGCTTGCAGGAATCTTCGCGCTTCTTTACGCGCACAGGCTGGGCCAGCTTTACCAGAGCACTTGAAAGCTCGCGTATTATTGAGACGGTTGAAAGTAATCAGCAGGTGGTAAGCGCTACACCGCGCTCGGCCCCTGTTATTGTGAGTGAAGGTTTGGTTAATGGACGCTATCAGTGGGAGGTCGAGATGCCGATGAACATCACTTATCGTGCGGGTTCCCAAACGCGCTCGGACAATCTGCTTATTCGTTTTTTAATTGTGCGTGTCCCAAAACTGGAATCGCCTAATGGTGTTGGAATTGAGCAATGGATTGCCACTTACGGCTAGGTCTAACCTACTGGCAATGCGCCACTTCTTGAAAAAGACTTCTCTTAGGGCTTGTGTATGGGTATGATGCGCTGTTATTATTTTAAATCAACAGTGTGGACACTTTTTTGGTCACCTTTCTTTTTGGACAATTTAACATCGTGATTTCTCAAGTTAAGAAAAAAGAATTTTTCGTTTTGGCGCTTTTTACCCTTTGTGTGATGGCGTCAAATCCTGTTTTGTCTCAGGATGCAGATGTCGTTGCCCCGCCAACTCCTGGTTCTAATGCTGCAATGTTCGAAGAGGGCACGTCAGGCATCGAAACATTATTACGTGAAAGCCTCAATCGTGATCAGCCTCAAAATCAGGATGCGCAGGCCCAGCAAGGCCAACAAGCCTTGCCAACGATGTCGAATGTCACAGCACAAACGCCGCAATCTCCTGGGCTAATCTTGCCAATGGACGGGCGCTTGCCTGAACCAGAAAAATCAGCAGAGGAGCTTGAACAGGAATTGCGGGATGAGGCTTTTGACGCATCTTTAACAGGGATGCTGCCTCTAACGCCGGCAGAGATTCGTCGTTTTCTTGAGGCTTATGATGAAACGCAAGAGGCGGTTCAAACGCCCCATTACGACTATCCAGATCCTGTTTTGGGATTGGAAACGCTCTCTCTTGAGCCAGGACAGGCTCCGCAAGAGGTGAATGCGGCCGTTGGTTTTGTGACAACGGTTAATTTTGTTGATTTGAGCGGGGAGCCGTGGCCTATTCAGGATATTGGTTGGGCAGGTGAATTTGAGATTTTACAGCCTGAGCAGGGCGGAAACGTCATCCGTATTACACCTCTCTCTGAATTTGCGCGTGGAAACATGTCTGTGCGCTTGGTGGGCTTGAAGGCGCCAGTTGTTATCACAATCAAAACGGTACGTGATAAGGTGCATTACAGACTTGATTTGCGTGTGCCTGACTATGGCCCAGGCGGCACACCCCCTGTGATTGATACGGGTGTTCAAACAGTTGCAGGCAGTAGCGAAATTGTGGCTTTCCTCGAGGGCGTTGCCCCAGAACGCTCTGAGAAGCTAATTGTCTCGGGTGTCGATGGGCGCTCATCAGCTTACAAACTGGACGGAAAGACATACTTCCGCACGCCTTTAACCCTCTTGTCCCCTGCATGGACGAGCTCGGTTAAATCGGCGGACGGCACAACCGTATATGAATTAGATGATGCACCTGTTCTGCTGCTATCAGATAATGGTGAAATGAAGCGCGCCTTCTTAAAAGAGGATGTAGAAGAAAATGACTTCTGATATTGATGATAATGAAGAGTTTGATGTAGCTGACGATTTCGATAGTGATTTCGATACGCCCGAGGATATGGAGTCCTCTTCACAAAATCCGATGACAAAATTATTGATTGTCGGCGGTGTTATTCTTGTCGTGATTGCGGCGATCTTCTTTTTTGGCGGCGGCGATTCTTCGACCCCCACATCGGTTGTGGCGGGCGGTCAAAATGATTTACGTGAGGCCCCGGGAACGGCTGAGCTTGACCCGTCCATGCAGGAGGCCTTGGAAGAAATTAATACAGACATGCAACTTGCCGCCGAGGATGATGGGGGCAGCTTCTTACCTGTGCCTGTTTCACCAACGCGCGAACAATTGCCAGCTGAGGATTTAGTGCCCGTGGAAGAGGACCCACTTGAAAGATGGCGTAAACAGCAGCAGGAACAATTACAGCTTCAGGCGCAACAAGTGCCTCAGGCCCAAGTTGGTCCAAGCCCAGATGAAATTGCGCGTCAACAGGCGCTTCAACAGTTGGCGCAGGCTATGTCCTCGCAAATGGATGAGATTGTCGCGGCGCAGCAAATCCAATCTTTGAACTCAATGACGGTGACAGATGTTGCAAATCCGTATGCGCAAACGGACGCTAATGGCGTACCTTTGGGTGTAGGCGGTGCTGTACAAGGACAGGCTGTGCCACCGTCTCAAGTCGTGGAAGAGGTTGTTCAACTGATCCCTGCGGGAACAATTGAATATGGGCAAACCGTGCTGGAGGCTAACTCAGACATTGGTGGTCCTATTATGGCGCAAATTGTCACAGGTCCTTTTTCAGGTGGGCGTGTTATTGGGACGTTTGATGAGCGTAACCGTTATCTAGTGATTTCCTTTAACACAATTGTGCATCAGGGTGTGAGTTACTCTATTGATGCAGTGGCTGTAGATCCCAATACAACATTAACAGGGATGGCAACTGACCGTGACTATCGTCTTTTTCAGCGTGTGATTTTACCAGCCGCGGCGCGCTTTGTTGAGGGGCTCGGCTCGGCTATTGCTGATTCTGGTGACACAACGGTAACTGTTTCTGGGGAAACAGTTATTCAGGATGAAAATGATCTTGATACCAGACAAGAGGTTTATAACGGGGTTGAAGAAGCTGCGCGTGAGCTTGGTGATTTCTTGGACGAAGAAGGTAATCGTGTTGAAGTTCTTATCCGCGTTGAGGCGGGAACGCCTATCGGTGTCTTATTCTTGGCGCCTGTATTTGATAACAATGCCAACACAGGGCAACAGGCGGCCCAGCAGGAAAACAATCTAATTACACCCTCAATTTTTAATGGGAACCCTCAACAGCAGGTTTTGCCATTTGGCTTACAGCAACAGGCTATTCCTTACTATGGGGGCGCGCCTTTCTATCCTCAGCAGGCCAATCCTGCCCCGACAGGGACACGTACAATCAGTACGCCGTCGACACAATAATTTCCAAGTGCGTGCATGCCCCGTGGCATGCATTGCTCTCTTAAACCTAGCAAAGGTGATTTAATATGAGTGATACAAATAAAGACAATCAAGGTCAGATGCCTGGCGAAGATGATTACATGGACACACATGAAACAGGTGCTCCTGAGGCTGAATTTGTTGTCGAGGACGAGATGGCGCTTGAGGGTGACATGGACGGCGATTTTAATGATATGGATTTTGATGATAGCGACCTAGATGGCGCTTATGATGGTGAATACGACGACGAATTTGATGATGGTGGACAGGCCTACACTCAAACGCCAGTGCAAGGTAAGAAAAAATCAGGTTTTGTTTTTTATATTTTGATTGCACTGATTGTTCTGGGCGCTCTTTGGTTTATTGCGACATCTCTATTCGGGGGTGAGCCATCAGAAACTACATCGCAATTCCCACAAACAGAGCAAACGCAATCCCAAGAAAATGCGCTTCCAACTCCAGATGTGCAGGCTGTGGTAGTTGAAGAAGATGCGCCAAGCATGATGATTGAGGGATTTGATAATCCTTTTGCTGAACAAAACTCTAATGCCGTTAATCAAGCCGCGGCCCAAGCAGAAGCAACGAATGTTATTCCTCCTGTCATAACTGATGAAAATGCACAGGCTGATATGAGTATGGAGCCAGCACAAGTGCCTGATGAAATGCAAATTGATGTCTTTGATGATGTTACACAACAGGATAATGGCACGGTTGTCATAGAGAATACGGACAATGAAGATTTCCCAAGTCCTGCGAATATCGTCGATGCCGTTGAAGATACAATGGCAGATCTTACGGGTGCAGAGCCAATGCCTGAAGCGCAGCCTGCACAAGTTGAAGAAGCCCCAATTGATAATGCGATTGTTGTGCCCCCAACAGCCGATGAAACGGTTCAAGACGTGGCACAAACGGTTAATCAAACGATGGATACTCAAGCTGTGGATGAGGTTATGGTGTCTGAAACTGTCTCTGCTGATAACAAAGCGATAATTCAAACGCTTGAGGTGATTTCAAATAATATTATTGAAATGCAGGCAACACTAGCCACATTGGATAGCCGTGTTAATACGCTGGAAAAATCCAAGTCTACGTCGCCTTCCTCTGCGCAAGTTATGATGGATACGCCTGAAAATATGGCGACAACAAGTCAGATAAATACTTTGCAGAAGTCGATTGACAGGCTTGCAACGCGTATCCAGTCAATGGAATCAGCGCCCGCGCCTATACCATCTGCATCCGCACCAGCGCCTGTTGCAAAGCCAACCCCCGCACCAACGCCTACTCCTATTTTGGGCCGTACACAGACACAATCCGCGCCCCTTGCGTGGGAATTGCAAAGTGCCGAGCCAGGGCGCGCATGGCTTGCACGTGCAGGAAGTGCCGCGTACATCCCTGTACGTGTCGGTGATTCACTCCCGGGATTTGGAAAAGTGACATTTATCGGCCAGCGTAATGGTCGTTGGGTCGTTGAAGGCCCAGACGGCGTAATTCAGGAGTAATCAGTCCAAAAAAGATAAAATTTGATATTAATTAAATATTTATCATTTCTTGTCAAAATAATGAAATATAACGGTTTTTTGCGCTGAAATTTTATAAGTTTGCACAAAATCGACAAGCTATGTTGTAATAGAGATATTAGGTTTTACTGGGGGAAAGCGTTTTGAATCCATTGTTGACTGCACTACGTATTTTTCCGTCTCGCGAGGCGGCTTTCAAGGTCTTAGCACCTGTATTTTTCATGTTTGCCATGTTTTACAGTGCACCGGCGCATGCTGTTTCAGGCTGTATTAGTTTATTTGGGGTCTCTTTTTGTGCAAATTCGTGTGAAATCAATAACACACTGGGCATTGGGCAAGGTTCGCTTGGCGCGCTAGACAACTCTATCGGGACAACAATTTGTCGCTTTATTGAAAGTGTGGCACAGGTGCCGACTTTATTTGCGGCGCTTTCTTACTTGTTTGGACTTGTTTTGGCCGTTTTTGCCATTTTGAAACTGCGCGAGCACGTTGAACAACCACAACAGGTTAGTATTTGGGAGCCAATCAAGCGTTTTGTTGCTGGGGGTATGTTCTTTGCCCTGCCTTACGTAATGTCAGCGGCAGCCAACACGATTTCTGGCGGCGATATTAATGATATTGGTGGACTACCGTTTCAGGCGGGATCCCCCTCAAGTGGTGGTCTGGACTCCATGTTATTTTTCTTTGTGCTGGATATTTTCAGCCCTGTGATGGCGCTGGTGAAGGCTTTCGGTTATATCGCTGGCATTATCCTGATTATGGTGGGAATCAGTCGCATGCTTAAATCCACACAAGAGGGCGCAAAAGGGCCAGGGGGTCTTGGCACAATCATGACATTCTTGGTTGCGGGCGTACTTTTGTCATCAAATACACTTTTGACTGCCGTATCAGGAAGTTTATTCGACACGACTGTCTTTGGATTGCTCAGTGATGGGCATGTAGCCAAGTTCCCATTGCTATCTGTGGGCACAGGGGACGCTGCAATTAACTCCAATATTACCGCTGTTCTGGGCTCTGTTGTCAGCTTCATGGTGATAATTGGTGTAATATCCTTTGTTCGTGGTATATTTATTATGCGTGATGTTGCCGAAGGCAATGGTCAGGCATCTCTCATGGCTGCAAGCACTCATATTATTGGGGGCGCGCTAGCTGTGAATATGGGGAGCGTTATTAACGCAATCCAAAGTACCTTTGGTTTATCTGTTGTTTCATTTATTTAGTATCAGGAGGAAAATATGCTAAAAACTATGAAAAAAACAATGATGGTGGCAAGTGCCTCGTTCTTTACAGGCCTGATGATGACATCATCTGCGCATGCTGGTGGGAATAACATCTCATCGATTGCAAGTAACATCGTGACATCTATTCAGGATCTACCAAGCCTGATTTCAGCGCTATCATACCTATTTGGTCTGTTGCTTGCTGTGCTTGGTGTGATGAAGATTAAAGATCACGTTGAAAACCCAACACAAACACCATTGAGCCACGGCGCGATCCGTTTGGCTGCTGGTGGTGGCTTGTTCGCCCTTCCAATCATCACAGAGTCAATGTTGAATCTTGTTGGTGATGGTACAGCGGTATCACAAGCTAGCTTGAATCAGGTGACATTCTAAGCCTTAGATTTATGAAGCTTTTACCCATTACATTAGGCATTGCCCATAAGGGCAGTGCCTCTTTCTTTCAGACAATGTCGCCCGAGGCCTTGGCGGATTTGAAGAATAAAATCTTCGACCGTGATAGGCATATGTGCCAGTGTTGTGGCTTTGTGTCTGAAAAATATCAGCAATTGCACATCATTGATGGCTCTGCCAAACCCAATGAAAATAATTTGGCGACTACCTGCATCTTTTGCCAGCAAACTTTTGATTTAGAATCTGTTTCAAAGATGCGCTCAGGTGTACTTATCTGGCTGCCCGAAATTGAGCAGGCAGCACTTCATCATATTGCACGCGCCCTTTATGTTGCCCGTATTTCACAAGGGCCTATGTCGGAAACAGCACGTAAAATTCTTGATACACTGATGACGCGCCGTGAGGATGTGCGTAGCCGTTTAGGTTCGGATGATCCTTACGTGCTTTCCTCTGTGTTGCGTGATTATATTGGGCGCAGACAATATGCAGACCGCAAGCGGAAACTTGAAGGTGTGCGCCTTTTTCCACTCGATAGGCGTATTATCAAAGAAGAGGATCTGGAATTTAATCAATTCCCGCAAATTCTGGCTTACTGGCGGTCAAAGGCAGGGCCTTTTGCCGATAAAACGCCCAATAGCTGGATTGACATGTATCGCGAGAAATTCCCAGAATCAGCCTGATATCTTTTGATTTTAAATCCTGTACGCCGACGCGGTATAAAAACGCGTTTTTCTGCACTCTTCTCTTCAAAAACTATACGACACTGTTATAGTTATGTGATGAATAATTGCGGTGTCGTTAATTTATGAAATTTCTGGAAACACTTCTAAGACCTTTTCAATTTGCAGTAAAACAGGCTGTTGAGAATTTTATCTCTGTGGAAACCGCAGATGATGAAACAACGCTTGCTTCCATGGACGGCTCGCTTGTGTCTTACATCCGTGTGGATGGTTCTCGTCAGATTATTGGTGAGGCGGAATACAAACAGATTGTCACCGCTTCCACACTCAAAATCGGCTCGCGTTTCGACCGTCCGGGCCATGCTTTACAAGTTTATTTTGTTCGCGACCCGGAACGTATTGGCAAGGAGCTTGAGCGTCTTGTTACACCTTCTAAAACAACAGCACGTAATATCGGGCTTGAGGCCGACGATTTGTTTGAGGAGCGTAAGCGCCATTTGAAGAAATTCATCTCTTATGAGGAATGTTACTTTGTTCTTTGGACGAGACCATCTGCTTTATCTAAGGCCGAGTTAGACCGCATTCGCAAAGAAAACAGAAAAGGTGAAAACTGGGTCAAGGCACCTTCTGCGCAAAACCCATTTGCGGGTCTGGATGCGCTTCGTACACGCCATAAAAGTTATGTGTCTTCTGTACGCAGCGCCTTGGAAGAAATGGGTGTTAGCGGAGAATTGATGAAAGTGCATGACGCACTGGCTGCGATTAAAAATAATCTTTACCCAGCAAAGGCGAATAATAATTGGCGCGCCAATCTGCCAGGGGACGCTATCTCTCCGCGTGCCCCAACCAGCACAACAGATATGTCAGAGATTCTATGGCCACCGCTTCGCCAACAGCTCGCCGTAGGGGACGCGCGTGTTATTGATAATACAATCGTGCAAATTGGCGATCTGCTTTGGGCAGGGGCTGATATCGTTCTTGCGCCAATGGATCCCACACCCTTCCCACAATTGCTCAACCGTTTGTTTGAGGCGGGTGTGCCTTATCGTATCTCCTTTCTGATTGAAGGGGGTGGTGCGCAATCCATGCAATTCCGCACCTTTATGGCCAGTATTTTTGGTGTTACCAACGCCATTAACCGCCAGATTAAATACGCCCTTGAAGGCTTGCAGGCGATGTCACGGACTGAACCTGTCGTGCGTTTGCGTATTTCTGTATCCACTTGGGCCAAACGTGGTGAGATGCAGGTGGCACGTGACCGCCTCTCAACACTTGTTCAGGCCATTGAAAGTTGGGGCTATTGTCAGGTTAGCGAGGTCACAGGTGATCCCCTTGATTGTGTAATGTCATCTGCCATGGGGATTCATTGTGCGGGGACTGCACCAACGGCTATTGCGCCAATGTATGATGTGATGAAGTTATTGCCGTGGCAGCGCCCATCCAGCCCCTTTGATTCAGGGGCGATCATGTTGCGTACACCAGATGGAAAGGCGTGGCCCTATCAAACGGGTACAAATATGACGACCACGTGGTTCGATTTGATTTTTGCCCAGCCGGGTGCGGGTAAATCGGTTTTGATGAATACGCTCAACCTTGGAACAATCCTCTCCCCTGGTCTGGCCAAATTGCCCTATGTGGCCATTATTGATATTGGGCCATCCTCATCGGGTTTGATTTCCTTGATTAAGGATGCGCTTCCACCATCACGCGCGCATGAGGCAGCCTATTATCGCCTGCAGATGAGTCAGGAATATGCGATTAACCCCTTTGATACCCAGCTTGGATGCCGCGCGCCTTTGATGGATGAGCGCTCCTATTTGATGGAGCTTCTAACGCTACTTTGTACGCCGCCAGGTAATGACCGTGCCTATGACGGGATTACACAATTGGCTGGTTTTGTCATTGACGAGATGTATCGCTGGCGGAGTGATAGCGAAGCCAATGCCGAGCCGCGCCCCTATTTGCCACGTATTGATAATGATATTGATGACGCTCTGCGCAAACATAATATTCACTTACCTACCGACCCTTATTGGTGGGATGTGGTTGATCGCTTCTTTGACCTAGGACTTCACAAGGAGGCTAATTTAGCGCAGCGTCATGCCGTACCTGTTTTGGGGGATGCGATTACCGCCGCACGTCGGCCCCAGATTCGCACGCTTATGCAGGAAACCTCTATCGGAGGCAGTGCCGAGAGTGTCATTAATGCGTTTGAGCGAATGATAACGTCCGCCATTCGTGAATATCCAATTTTGTCATCCGTCACACGTTTTGAAATTGCTGATGCGCGCGTGTGCTCACTTGATTTGATGGATGTTGCGCCACAAGGGGATGATTCAGCTGACCGTCAGACTTCAATCATGTATATGTTGGCGCGTCACGCGCTGGTGCGTGCATGGTGGCTTGGACCTGAATCTATTCGCCAGATGCCTGAGAAATATCGTGGTTTCCACGAGGTGCGCTTGCAAGAACTTTCCGAAACACCAAAACGTCTTTGTTATGATGAATTCCACCGTACAAGCGCATCCAGCTCGGTACGCGGACAAATTATCCGTGATGTGCGTGAAGGACGAAAACGCGGTGTCCAGATTGTCCTTTCCTCGCAGTTACTGGATGACTTTGATGATGATATGGTCGATCTGGCAACGGGTGTCTGGGTGTTGGGTACGGCCGTTTCTGAAAATGCCGTTGATAATGTCCGCCAGCGTTTTGGCCTGTCAGAAACCTCACGTAATGTTATCCGCTATCGCCTCACAGGCCCGCGTTCATCTGGTGCTCCTGCACTCTTTATTTTGGGGACAACCGAAGGGCGCTACGAACAGCATCTGATTAATACGCTTGGACCAATTGAACTTTGGGCACTTTCCACCTCAAGCGAGGATGTGGCCATCCGTAATCGCCTCTATTCAAAAATTGGTGCGCAACGCGCACGCCGCGTTTTGGCAACCTATTTCCCAGGCGGAAGCGCACGCTCTGAAATCAAGCGCCGTATCTTGATGAAATCTGAAAGTGAAAAAGGCGATAACCGAAATGCCGCTATGGCCGCGGTCATTGAGGAGATTTCAGAGGAACTTGTGACCGCTGCCCTAAAGGCGCAGGAAGAGGCGCTTCAAAACGAAACCGTGGCGGGCCAAAACGGGTAATATGTCATGGCCATTTCACGTAAAGGAAAGAAAAAGACTAACCCCAACGCCAAGCCATCGCGCAAAAAATGGTATATAGGCATTGGCGCAGTTGTATTAACGCTTTTCTGGTGGTGGGCGGTGCAGCCAATTGTCTATAGTGGGACAATTCTTTTTGGTATTTGCCGCACCTATATTGAGCTGAACACGCAGTACCCAACAGAGCTCGATTTTATCGATTTGCGTGAACGTGGACCCAGAGTGAGTGTCGAATACACAACGGTTGATGCCTTTGGACAGCATATTGCGCATGAAGCCGTTTGTACCTTTAAGCGCGGCCCCAACCAAGAGGTGCTTCTTGATACAGTGCGCTTGCGCCGTGGATTATCCAATAGAGAGTATAAATTCGCACTCGAAGACCCAAAGAAAATCGAGGCATTTAACCCGACAATTCCAGTGATTGCAGCCTATCCGCCACAGCTTTATGTTTATGGCCCGTCAGAGGATATTCAAAGTCTTAAAAAGTAATTGATATCATTATCTTTTTTCGAAATTTTACGCCTTATCGCGCTACAACCCTGAAAAAGAAGAAAAAACTGCAAAAATTTGCGATTTTTTAGGATTTTCCTCTATAATAGGGGAGATTAATGAAAGGAATGTGCCTTGGCAGAGCCAGCGCAAAAAAAAATGTCAGTGATTGACCCGAAAACAGTCAAACCTTTGCAAAAAATGCCAGAGGACACACCCGTTTTGCCGTCTTTACATTCCACAATTGGTGCAGGCCTTCTTGTTGGTCAAGGCGACATTGCAACAGTCATGATTGAAAAGCCTTTGCCAGAACAATATTGGTGGGCTGAATATGATATCGATTTGGAACAGCTCTATTTTGTGACTGTCGACGCCCATATTCAGGGACTTGGTTTTAAAATCCATCCCCCGCAACATCGCCATCTGATGAATGCAAAGAAGATAAGCATTGTAGAGTTCACGGATGAGGATAAATTTAAAACGCCCTATATCATTCCCTTGGTTGTGCGCACAAATACACTGACAGACTTGGAAGCGGGACAATAATGAGCATTTATATTGATGACATACTCGATATGGATAATGAAAACACAAAGCAAGGTGTGATTGCGATGCTGGCGATTTTCGCACAAAAGGGTAATCATCATGCGTTGGACGTCATGGATAACGTTCAAATTCTAGCAACTGAGAAATGGGCGGATTTAACGCCTTCAATGCGTACAAAAATTGAGCTTGCATTTCAGTTGGATGAATTAGAGAGAAATAAGAGAGTGGGAGAGTAAGTTATGGGACCATTTGATTTAAGAGCAAGATTTATAGGTGACGCAATTGAATGGAGTGCTATAACCCTTTCTAGTGCAGAAACTCTCGGGAGGCAGGCTCTTCCAGGCATACGTGCAGCTCTTACTGAACGATTTCCTGATACTGAAAATCAAACCTATAGCGACGATATTGATCGCCTCATGAGGTCGATAGAGAATGATTCTGAAGCTTTAAGAATTATTGGTAGGGAGATTAAGGACGCAGGTAGTAGAGAAGAATTTCTCCGTAGAACGGGTGCAAATGGAGGAAGTGGCGGTGTTTTATCTAATCAAGCTGAAAGAGAATTTCTTGCTGGTGCTGTAGGCAATCACAGAGAATTTAGTCGAGCGTTGGCAACAGGCACAACAGAAGATTTTGGCATGAGACATATTTCAGATGTTGGCTTAGGAAAAACAGCGTGGAGAAGGGGTTTTAGCAATCTTCAAACTAGCCTCCAAGAACAGTTTCCAGACTTGGATGCACAAGGTATTCAAAACTTGATGATCTCTATTTATCGTGACGAAGAGAACATGGGGGATATTGGGCAAATAGTCCGAGGACTTCCTGACAATTTTAATTACGATAATTTAGAATCTAGTTCACAAGGCCGTGCAATTATCGCCCAATTTGAAGAATCGACTATAAAAAGTGTAGATGCTCTTACATTGGGGAGATCTGCAGTGCCAGAAATTGTAGCTGAAATGCAAAGCGATTTTCCAGGTCAAGATTTAAGCGGGCTAGAACAGGCACTGCTAAATGACCCTGCAAGTTTGAGAATTATTGGAAATGGAATCAAAGAAGCTGGAAGTTCTGCTGCCTTCAGAGAGGGTATTAGCGGAGAAGGAATAAGGTCAAGTTTACCTGCAAATTTACAGGATGATTTTATTGCAGGGGCAGCGGCGAATACAACTGTATTTTCGCGTGCTTTGGTCTCTGGAACGATTGCAAATGTTGGCGGGCAATTTATTCCTGATGTCGAATCTGGACGTGAAGCTATTAGACAGATGCGCGCTACTCCAATTGAAGGACTGGATGAAGAAACTAAAAATACTGTGCTGGATGCGATTGAAGGCGATGAGGAAGCATTAGGCATTCTTGGAGCTGCTGTCGAGAATAATACGCCTGAAGAGCTTATGGAGCGAATTGTTGCTGGCATGGAAACTGAAGATTCCAATGGCATGACGCTGACCGAAGAACAAAAAATGCAATATGTTATTGCGGCTGTTGAGAGAGACCCTGCTGCATTTACACGCGCATTAGTTGGAGGAACAGCCGCTGAATATGTACAGACGGCGGCAATGGATCAGTTAAATACAGTCGCTGGCTCAGCTGCTAATGACCCTGTCACTGCAGGACGAAATATTATAGGCACTGTTGGTGAGGCCATGGAAATTGATCAAGCCATTATTCAGGGTTTACAAGCTGATGAGGCACTGATGGAGCGCGTTGGCCGTGATTTGGCACGTAATGCGCAAGCAGCTACCCAACAGGGACAAGCGCCTGTTGCTCAAGAACTCATGAATATTCAAAAACTTCTTAATGGTGAAGAGGTCTCCGGTGTGAGCTTGCTTGACTACGCAGGGCAATATCCAAGTCTGATGGGTGCTATGTTGAACGCACAATATCAACAGGATGCGGCAGGCACAGTTGATATGATCCAGACAACAATGTCTGAAAACCTCGGAAATTTCTCGGCTGAAGAACAGGCACGCATTATGGCAGGCTTTGAAGGTGAAGGTGCGACAACTAAGCTCAATGAAATTTTGGCTGATCCAGAACAAGCCTCTCAAATGATGTCAAATATTTCATACCTTGCAGGAATGGGCGAGGGTGAAATGTCTCCCGAGGACCGTGAGACGCTTGTGCGCTCTCTTGCAGAAAACTCAGAGCGTTGGCTCTACGTGCTTTCAAATGATAATTTTATCGAGAATGCGTCACTCATGTTGCCTGATGAAATGGTCGGACGAATGCTCCGCAATGCCTCAGGCATGGGTGAAGGGTTTGGAACTGTCAATATTTTAGGAATGGATTTTGATCTAGGCTTTCTTGACGATATGTTGGGTGATCTTACAGATCCTAGAAAGCTAAGGTTTGCAAAAGGCTTTTTTGAAAACAAAATGTTCACCTTCGGCCAGTCTTTCGAGATGGTTGGGTCTGTATTCTCAGGTACGGAAGGCATGCCTTTCATGGACAGAATGAACAGATCTTATGGCGCGTTCACGCAGACCTACGACTTGTTCAATGGACGTGTTGCGCGCATTCATGGGACACCACGTCCTGAGGCACCTCCACAAGTGGCTTCAGCTATTGACCCTGATACGGGTGCACCTGTTTCTACTGATACAGGAACTGGTTCAGGTGGTGATACAGGGGGAGCTGCTCCTCAGGTTGCGCAGAATGATGTTGCAAACCCAAATCCCGATCCTGCAATGGGTTGATTACTATTTATCTTGAATAAGTGTGGGCAACAACCCTGTTGCCCCCATGGCTTGCTTCATAAAAAACTGTTTAGCGGGTGGAAAATGGCTGACTGCGCGCACGCCCAATTTTCTGAGAGGACCAAGCCCAGGCATACGGTTTGAAAATAACTTGTTGAGTGAATCAGTGGCCCCCATCATAAGGGTGTTATCTGCGCGACGTGCTTGCTGATAGGATTTGAGCAAAGAAGATGCGCCAATATCCCGACCTTTCTCGCGTGCAGAGATCAGAAGTGTTGCGAGTTCTGCAATATCACGAAATCCCATATTGAGGCCCTGTCCAGCGATAGGGTGCATGGCGTGGGCCGCCTCGGCAACCAGACACATGCGCTCTCCGATATAGCTGTAGGCATGTTTTAATCCGAGCGGATAGGCAAAACGCTGGCTGATGCATTTAACGTCTCCATAAAATTTAGGAAACCGCGCATTAAGGGCCATATTAAATGTGTCTTCGTCATAGCTGAGGGCGCTTTTATCTTTACTGCCATGTTGTGTCCACACGAGGGAAGAGCGATGTGCACCATCGGGGGCATCCGTCATCGGCAAAACGGCAAAGGGCCCTTCAGCGCGGAAATGTTCAATGGCGATGTTCTGATGTAGTTTCTCGTGTTTTATAATCGTAACGATGGCGTGTTGATTGTAGGACCAACCACGCACAGGAATATCCATCCATTCACGTGTGAACGAGTTTTTTCCATCAGCACCAACAATAAGCTTTGATGAAATTTCTGAACCATCTGCCAGCTTTGTAACGGCTTTTTCATCATCTACTGAAAAATCAGTAACACGCGCTGGTGCAAAGAAATCGACATTTTTGGATTTGGCGACTGATTTATAAAGCGCCTTGCGAATAAGGCGGTTCTCGATGATCCAGCCAAAAGATTGCCCACCCACATCTTGCGATTCAAATTCAAGAAGAACGGGACTATCGCCGTCCAATATTTGGATATCATTAATAGGGCACGCATCAGGTGCAAGCGCATCCCATACTCCAGCGGCCTCAAGAACTTTTTGCGAGGCCCAAGAAATTGCTGTTGTCCGCCCGTCAAATTTTTCAGTGAGCGCCTGTTTGGGGGCTGTGTTGTCTATGCACGCAACAGCAAATCCCTGCACGGAGAGAAGTGCGGTCAGTCCTAATCCCGCAAGTCCTCCGCCAACAATTGTCACATCATAAGATTTTGCCATTTTCATATGCGTTTATCCTCTTTATAAGAGAACATAGTTTTTAAAGCCCATCTTGAAAAGGATAAAGACACACGTGAAAGCATCCGACTTGGAAAAGGCATATCTTTATGCGTTTGAGGAAAGCAAGATTACTCAAGAGGGAAAGCCTGCGCTATTTGTACAATGTCCTGTCCCAGAATGGGCGCTTCCACAAGAAACTTATTTTGCGACACCTTTTTATACGGAGGCGCAGTCTTGGGATGAAAAGGGCGGCGTAGTTCTTTCTCAGGACACACAAAACATTCAAAATACTTTCATATGTGCGGAGAAAAATAAGCGCGCAACAGTTGACGCATTAAATCTTGCTGCGCGTGCCTGCGTGGAAGATGCATCTCTTTATTTTATTGTGCCAATTAAAATGGGCGCTAAATCTTATGCAAAAAATCTTTCTGAATACGGATTTGAAATTGTTCAAAAAATATCGAAAAGCCATTGCGTGATTTTTGAACTCAAGAAGAGCAAGGGTGCTGATTTTAAGAAAGACATCTGGTTTGAAAATGGTCAGGGTTACACCGTCTGTGCAGGAATTTATGGACATGATAAAATTGATCAGGGCTCTGCCCTTTTGGCCAAATACTTTACACCGCATTTAAAATCACCTGTTGCTGATTTCGGATGTGGCTATGGATACTTGTCAGACAAACTTTTGGAGATACATCCAAGCGCAGAGCTTTTTGCATGTGATAATGACAAACGTGCGGTTGAGGCCTGCACAAAAAATCTGGACAAGCGTCATGAGGGAAGACAGTTTGAAGTACAGTGGTGTGATTTGCGTACGCCGCCTGCGCAAAGATTTAAGACAATCATCATGAATCCACCCTTCCATGAAGGTAAGGCACAGGACGTCGGTTTGGGGCAAGCCTTTATTGAAACTGCTGCGCGTTCCCTAAAGCAAAATGGAACACTTCTGATGGTTGCTAACAGGCATCTTCCTTACGAACAAATTTTGAAATCATGCTTTAAAAGGCTAGAGACTTTAGAAGACGCAAAAGGCTTTAAAGTGATAAAGGCGCAAAATTAATGACACAAAAACTTCGTCTTGACAGATTATTGTCTAACCTTGGATATGGCCCGCGTCGTCAAATTCAATCACATATCCGTAAGGGCAAATTTGTATTTAGTGGGCGCGCCATTTCTGACCCGTCTGAAAAAGTTGAGGTGAGCAAACAAGCGCTTGAAAACGCAACTTATGAAGGTGAGCCGCTGGAACATCTTGCGCCAATGGTGATTAAAGTACATAAACCTGCTGGTTATGTCTGTGCTCATCATGATGAAGATGGTTTAAGTATTTTTCATCTTTTGCCCGAGCGTTTTCGCCTGCGTACACCAACACTCACAACTGTTGGGCGCTTGGATAAGGATACAACGGGGCTTATTTTATGTTCGGATGGAGGCGACATTATTCATGCGCTGACCCATCCTAAGAACCATATCGAAAAAGAATATCATGTCACTTTGGCTGATCCGCTTTCAGGCGAGGAGGCAGATATTTTTGCGTCGGGCACGCTCATGTTGCGCTCGGAGGATAAACCGCTTTTGCCCGCAACACTGAAACAGATTGATGAGAAAACATGTACACTTATCCTCCACGAGGGGCGCTACCATCAGGTCAAACGCATGTTTGCGGCCTTGGGCAATAAAGTTGAAAGCCTTCATCGTATACGCGTTGGCGCGTTAAGCTTGGATGGTTTGGAAGAGGGTGCGTGGGATTATGTGCGTGAAGAGGACTTGAAAAGGCTGCTGAGTTAGTCTTCTGCTTCGGCCAGCTTGGCCACTTCTTTTTCATTCAGCGCAATCGCGTCTGCGTGAATACCTGTTTCGCGCGAAATAATTTGATAGATATTGGGAAGACTCAATTTGCCACCTTGCCCATTATGCATGACCTGCCACGCAAGGGCAGCATCCATTGTAATGATGGACTTATCAGGCTGGTTGCGCTTGCGAATATGATGACTTGTTAAATGTACAATCACGCGCAGGGCATCATCATCAATCTCGATACCATGATGTTTGGTGTAACGTGGTGCCAGATTCTGCAAAATGGCAAAGGTTTGCGCATCACTTGGAATTGTGAGATCAACCTTTTGGAAACGTCTGTCCATCGCGGGGTCAACGCCTACATAAATACGATACTCATCTTTTGTGGTGGCGCCAATCACGCTTAGCGCCCCTGCGGTAAGGTAGGGTTTTAAAACCTCGGACAACCCACGATAGGAACTGCCTTCGCAAGAGGGCATAATCTGATGAATTTCATCAATGAAGAGAATAAATTTTGGGTAATCGGGATTGCCATAGCGCTCGGAAATGCCTTTGAGGAGTGGAACAATACGTCCCTGAAATTCGGAAATTGAATCCGTGCCTGCGGACATGGCGGCTAAGTCCAGCTCTAAAATGCGTGCGCCTTTCAGTGAGTCTGGCACATTATCCTTTACGATATCTTGGGCTAGGCCAATACAAAGCGCAGTTTTACCAACACCAGCAGGGGCCTGTAACATTACATTTTTACGCCCCTTTTGCAGAAGGATAAGGACGGTTTCTTTAATTTCGCGTTCGCGTCCTGTGATTGGATCATAAACATCATTGCGGGCGTTTTCGGTGAAATCAGTACAATATTTATGAATAAGCGCGTCTAATTCTGCATCACTATATTTTAAATCAGTCATCTTCAAATCCTAAAGGCTGTTCGACATAAATCTCATCATCGCGGTATCCTTGAATATAAAGCGCCGTTTTCAAATCAGTAAATGTGATGTGATGGGGGGTCACAGGGCGCAGAACATCCTTGGGGTAATATCCAATCCCCATTCCTGCCATTGTAAGCATATTCTTGTCATTTGCGCCATCGCCGATTGCCAGTGCGTCACTTTCTTGAATTTTATATTTTGTGCAATATTCCCTCAGGAGATCTGCCTTGCTTTGGGGCCCAAGAATTGGCTCTTCAAGAAAGCCTGTGATGCGCCCGTTTTTCATTTCTAAAACATTGCCGTGGTCATGGTGAAAGCCACAAATTTCAGCTACGAAAGAGGTAAAATAGGTGAAGCCCCCTGAGATTAAAACACATTTTGCGCCATGGGCCGCCATTGTTTTGACGAACGTTTTTGCGCCTTCATTAAGCTTCATCATGGCACGCACTGATGCTAGCGTTTGTGCAGGTTGACCCGCCAGAAGCGCCACGCGATTGCGTAATGATGTATTAAAATCGACTTCACCCCGCATAGAACGTTTTGTAATTTCAGCAACTTGGTCGCCAACTCCGCACGCGCGCGCGATCTCATCTAATGTTTCTTCGGCGGCAATGGTTGAATCCATATCAGCCACAAGCAGGCGCTTACGGCGTCCCGCATCAGGCACAAGGAAGTGGTCTATTTTTGCGTGATGCAATATGGCCAGAAGTTTTTCATGTGTCTGCGCATTGGGTGTGTCGTCCAAGGTTATTTCAAGTGCTTTATCTTGAGACAACCAAGTTTGCCTTGTGGGCGTATATCCATTTTCTTCCAGAATAAGCGTAACCGCATTTACGATTGATTTTGGTAATTGCGGGGCAGAGGCAACAAGGACAAGGTGAAATAGCATCCAGATCAGGTTGGTTAAATGTGAATAGACGTCTTCTATTAAAGTTACATGTTTCAATCCAAAATTGAAGCTGTTAATTTAATTAAGACACATACCAATACGAATAAAGCGGTAAAGATATCACCATGAATAAACCTTCTTCTTATCCTGCGGACCCACGTTTTTCATCTGGACCAACACGCAAAAATCCCGATTGGGAGTTGGGGCAACTTGACGGCGCTTTACTTGGGCGCTCGCACCGCTCATCTGAGGGCAAGCTGCGTTTGTTTGATGTGATTGAAAAACACCGCACGCTTCTTAATATTCCTGATGATTATCGCATTGCAATTGTGCCGGCCTCCGACACTGGCGCTGTTGAAATGGCGATGTGGTCAATGTTAGGCCCTCGCGATGTTGATGTTCTGGCGTGGGAGAATTTCTCAAATGACTGGGCGATTGATACACGCGACCATATGAATTTGCCGAACTTGCGCATTTTGAATGCCCCTTATGGCGAATTGCCAGATTTAAGTGATGTTAATTTCGAACATGATGTTGTTTTCCCGTGGAATGGCACGACATCAGGCGCACGTATTCCAAATCACGACTGGATTGACGCCAATCGCGGTGGTTTAACAATTTGTGATGCGACCTCGGCCATATTTGCTTATGAGATGGATTGGAGCAAATTGGATGTGACCACGTGGTCATGGCAAAAAATCCTTGGTGGAGAGGCTGCTCACGGTATGCTCGTGCTCTCCCCACGTGCCGTGGAACGTTTGGAAACCTATACACCTGACCGCCCGCTTCCCAAAATTTTCCGTATGACAAAGGGCGGTAAAATAAATGAGGATTTATTTAAGGGATCAACAATTAACACACCCTCGATGTTAGCCGTTGAAGATTGTCTTGTGGCGCTCAATTGGGTTGAGAAAATTGGTGGATTAGAGGGCATGATTAAACGTTCGCAAGATAATTTACATGTGGTTGAGCAATGGGTTGCCCAAACCGACTGGATTGATTTTCTTACAACGGATAAGCGTATCCGCTCGTCTACATCTTTGTGCTTGCGCATCATTGACGCAGATTTTGTGAAAATGGATGAGGCCGCACAACGCGCAATGGTAAAAAAGATTGTGCAACTTCTCGATGATGAAGGGGTCGGATACGACTTTAATGCTTACCGTACGGCGCCCGCTGGTTTCCGAATCTGGGGCGGGGGAACGGTTGAGGCGCGTGACATCGAACTGTTCTTACCATGGCTTGAATGGGCCTATCACGAAGTAAAAGCAGCTTAAATTTTTGAAAGGAATCAAAAATGCCAAAGGTACTGATTAGCGACAAAATGGATGATCTGGCGCGCGCAACTTTTGAAAAGCGTGGTATCGAGGTCGATGTCATTACAGGTCTTTCACCAGAAGAACTGAAAGAGAAAATTGCAGATTACGACGGTTTGGCAGTGCGTTCCTCGACCAAGGTGACACCTGAAATACTAACTGCGGCCAAAAATTTGAAGGTCATTGGGCGCGCTGGGATTGGCGTTGATAACATCGATGTGCCAAGCGCAACGGCAAGGGGTGTAATTGTAATGAATACGCCTTTTGGAAATTCAATTACAACAGCCGAACATGCGATTTCGCTCATGTTTTCGCTGGCGCGTCATATCCCACAAGCCAATGCCTCAACACAAGCTGGAAAATGGGAAAAATCTAAATTTATGGGTGTAGAGCTTTACGGCAAAACGCTGGGACTGATTGGGTGCGGTAATATCGGTGCGATTGTCGCCAATCGTGCCGTTGGATTGCAAATGCGCGTTTGCGCCTTCGACCCATTCTTAACAGAAGAGCGCGCCAAGGAATTAGGCGTTGAGAGCGTCACCCTGGATGAACTTTATGCGCAGGCCGATTTCATCACAATTCATGTCCCTAAAAATGAAAAGACACTAGGCATGATCAATGTGCAGGCTTTCTCCAAAATGAAAGACGGTGTGCGTATTATTAACTGCGCCCGTGGCGGTTTAATTGTTGAGGCTGATTTAAAACAAGCGCTCAATTCAGGCAAGGTTGCTGGTGCGGCTTTAGATGTATTTGAGGTTGAGCCGGCCACAGAAAATGTCCTCTTTGGACATGAAAGCTTAATCTGCACTCCGCATTTGGGCGCTTCCACGCAAGAGGCACAGGTTAATGTGGCATTGCAGGTTGCTGAACAACTCAGTGATTATTTACTCAGTGGCGCTATTACAAATGCGCTTAATACAGCAAGTATTTCTGCAGAAGAAGCCCCCAAGCTTAAGCCATATCTGAAGCTTTGCGAACAATTGGGTAGCTTTAGCGGACAGATTACAGGCAGTGGCATTTCTAAAATTGAAATTGCCTATGCAGGGAAGGCCGCAAAATTAAATACGCGTCCCCTGACAGCGACAATATTGGCCAAACTTTTGGGCGTTATGTCTGAAAGCGTCAATATGGTTAATGCCTTTGAGATGGCTAAATTAAAAGGCATCACGATTTCAGAAACCAAAACAGAAGAAGCCCACGATAATCTGGCAACGGCAATCTGTGTCACTGTGACATCCGAAAACCGTGCGCGCACGATTACGGGCACTCTTTATGGCGCACAGCAACCGCGCATTATCGAGATTGAGGGTGTCCCTGTTGAGGCGGCCCTTTCTGGTCATATGCTCTTTATTCGAAACAAGGATAGGCCAGGGATGATTGGTGGCGTGGGAACATTACTTGCCGAAGATAAAATTAATATCTCTGATTTTCGTCTTGGTCGAACACCCAAAGGGGACGCTGCGATTGCCCTGGTGTCTATTGATTCGGATGTGCCTGCGGCGCTCTTTGAGAAACTAACCGCGCTTCCACAGATTGACGACTTGGTGAAGCTTTATTTTTGAGCAGTGACGTGCATAGTGCGGATGCATAAATCTTTATCTGACAATGTACGAAATTCAGGGGCGATTTTGTCACGTGGTACAGGCGGCTTATCCCATGCACCTGTTTGAAGATCAGTAATGTTCAATCCCGCATGTGTCATAGCATCCAGAATTTGCGAGGCACGCAAGCGATTCGTATAAAAGCCAGATTTTGCCCAAAAATCGCTTTCCCAAAGTGTTGATTTAAACCGCATGTTGTTTAGCGACTTGGCCAGATGGTCCATAAGGTCGATATTGTGCGAAATGCGGCCGGTTCTAGATTTCAGACAACGTGCCGATTCGACCATCAAATCATTAAATTCATGTGCGCGGACATGTTCAAGGACTGAATGTGACCATAGAAAATCAACATGTTCTGACGGAATGGATTTCAGGCTATCCAGCCCGTTGGTCAAATAAACAATATTATGTGCGTTTAAAATATCTTCGAAACTATTGGCTTTTGAGAGCTCTGGCACTTTAAATCCTTTATCTTCAAAAGAACGGCTCAAGCATTTATAAAAATTTATATCCTTTGAAACAAAACTGCCTGCATCAATTAGATATGTTTTTTGTGCCCCATGGGCCCATGCCATCATGCCACTTGCAATACTATCACCAGGCCCGATTTCCAAACCAACCCATTTCTCTGGTAAACCACCCTTGAAAACTTTGTTTTTATGAAGGGTAAAAACGTTGATGGGATAATCATGATTATCCATAGCTCCCCATTCAAACAGGCCCAGTTTTTTCCAAAATCCGTACCCAATGGGCAAGCGCGAGAGCACCATTTTAGAGGCAATTTTCAACGGCCAAAAATGTGATTTTAAAGACATGATTTATCTATACGCGAAAACACGTCTCAAAAAAACAACTTGCGCTCTAAAAAAAATCTTTTTCACAAGAATATCTTATGTTAAAAGCATCTTCACTGAGTGAGATTATGGCAAATTTATTTCGACAAAAGAAAACTGATCTAAATGTTAAGGGCTGCTTGATAGTTGGCACTGGGTTTTCTGGGTCATCTGCTGCCTATCATCTGGTAGACGAGCTTTTTGCAGAGCCGCGCATTGATATTGCGATGGTTGAGGCCGTACCGAGTCGCCGCTTTGCAGGCGTGGCCTATAATAGTAATGATAACCCAAGCTATCTGCAGACTAATACGCCTGCTTTGGCTATGTCGATTACAGAGGATCGTCCACATCATTTTTCTTCATGGCTAAGAAGATATGACGGTTTTTCTGAAGAGCCTCGTGCTGAACAAGTTATCGAGCGCGTAACTTACGCCGATTACTTAGCTGATGCGGTTTCCCAAAAAGCACAAAAGCATAAGTGTAACGGAGGAAAGTTTTCCGTTTTGTCTGGCAAAGTCGTTGATGTTCAGCAAAAGGGTAAAAAGGTTCGCGCGCAATTTGAGGATGGAAAGATTGCAGAGGCACGCCATATTGTTGTTGCCGCTGGAAATTCCATGCGTAAACAACTGCCTTGTGTCACAGATGATTTGCTTAGTCACTGTGGGTTTTCACGTTACTATCTGAATGGAATGTCGCAACCAGAACGCGCCAAATTATCTTACTTGCCCGAGAATGCGAAGGTGCTTGTTCTCGGCACGTTGCTTTCAGGGGATGATGTGGTCCGTACAATGTTGCGTACCACCAATATCGGGCATGTGACAACTGTCTCGCGTCGTGGGTTTCGTCATCAATCCTATGATGAAAAAATTCTTCCAGCGCGCCGCAATGAATATGCGATTCCCTTTCCAGGTGCTTTTTATCTCTTTGGTAGAGGAAACGACGATGCTCTTGTTCAAGAGGTTGCAGAAGAATTTCGTAAGCTCACGGGGTTTAAGCCCAACTTTGAAACAGGCGAGATTGAGCGTGATTTCTTACAGCCTTTGCGCAAACGTTTTGGGCAAGCTTACGGTACGGATGAAGTTCTAGCATCTTGGGAAGCCCGTCTGCGCTTTTTGCACAATGATGAATATCCCCTTAAAGATATTTTTGGACGTCACGGTAGTATGATTAATGCATTACGCGTGCATGCGGGGCAGGATGGCTCTAAAGAGGTCAGTCGTGCTATGAAGCAGGGCAAGGTGACTTTGAAGCGTGCTACAATCCATGCGATTGAGCCTGATACGCACCTGGGTCATGGGCTTAAAGTCATCTTTGCTGATTCGGCAGGGAGCGAGGAAGCAGAGCATTTTGATGCTGTTATTTCAGCGCTTGGTCCGCGTTACGACTATGAAAATGGAGGAGATTCATTGATGACGTCTATTTTAGAGCGGGGATACACAACACCACATGCAACGGGTATTGGCGTTAATACGACACATAAATATCAGTTACCGGATGCAAAGCGCATTTCTGTTGTTGGGCCGGCGAGTTCGGGTGTTACAATGCTCAAATATGGTGTTATTGGGCCGCCAGCCTTTAGTGTGCCTGGTATGCGCCCAGGAATTAGAAGTGCAATGAAACAAATTGTGCATGATTTCCGTTAATGCAGAATAAGAAAAAACCCGCTTTTGAAGGCGGGTTTTCTTTTACGCAGTAGATACACAGCAAAACTTTTATTGCCACATTACTGACAGGCGAGGCATTCCTCGTAGTTATTTGCTTCAGCCAACTGCTCTTGTACTGGCTCAGCACCTTTCGTACGTTGCCATGAAGCATGTGATTCGGCGCGCTGGATCGACTTCGAACGGCAGTAGTAAAGTGACTTCACACCCTTCTTCCATGCTTCGAAGTGAATATTGTGCAGTTCTTTCTTGTGCACGTTGGCTGGCAAGAAGACGTTTAATGATTGTGCTTGACACACAAACGGTGCACGGTCACCCGCATGTTCAATCAACCATCTTTGGTCAATTTCAAAAGCTGTCTTAAAGACATCTTTTTCATTCTGGTCGAGGAACTCCAAGTGTTGGACAGAACCCTCATTCGTAAAGATTGATGACCATACATCCTCTGTATTTTGGCCTTTCTTCTCAAGCAACGCTTCTAGGCATTTATTACGTACTGGGAAAGAACCAGACAACGTTTTATGTGTGTAGGCATTGGCCGCAATAGGCTCAATTCCTGGAGATGACCCACCACAAATGATAGAGATAGAGGCTGTTGGTGCAATTGCCATCTTGTTAGAGAAGCGCTCCATGATGTTGTAATCGGCTGCATCTGGGCAGGCGCCACGTTCATGCGCCAATTTCACAGAGGCATCATCAGCCTGACGTTTAATGTGTTGGAACATGCGACGATTCCACACCTTCGCCATCACTGATTCCATTGGGATCATCTTATCCTGTAGGAAAGAGTGGAAGCCCATCACGCCCAAGCCAACTGAACGCTCGCGCATCGCAGCATATTTGGCGCGCTTCATTGAATCTGGCGCCTTGGCGATAAAGTCACTGAGCACATTATCAAGGAATCGCATGATATCCTCAATGAAGGTTGGGTGGTCTTGCCACTCATCAAATTTCAGCAGATTGAGTGAGGAGAGGCAGCACACAGCGGTCCTGTCATTACCCAGATGGTCAACGCCTGTTGGTAGTGTGATTTCTGAACACAGGTTAGACATCTTCACATTCAAACCAGCCATTTTGTGGTGATCAGGAATCTGATCGTTTACGTGGTCGATGTAAACAATGTAAGGTTCGCCTGTTTCGATACGTGCTGTGAGCAAGCGAATCCACAAGTCACGTGCATTAACCTTATCAATAATTGCTTTGTCTTTTGGTGAACGAAGCGCCCATTCCTCGCCTTTTTCAACGGCCTCCATAAAGGCGTTGGTAACAAGAACACCATGGTGCAAGTTAAGGGCTTTACGGTTCGGGTCACCACCAGTTGGACGGCGTAGCTCAATGAATTCTTCAATTTCAGGGTGCCAGATAGGAAGGTAAATCGCAGCAGAACCACGACGAAGTGAACCTTGCGAAATTGCAAGTGTAAGCGAGTCCATCACACGGATAAATGGAACAATCCCTGATGTTTTACCATTACGACCCACTTTTTCACCGATAGAACGGACATTCCCCCAGTATGAACCGATACCGCCACCAAGAGAGGCGAGCCAAACATTTTCATTCCAAAGTTCGACAATTTCACCAAGTGAATCTTGTGTTTCATTCAAAAAGCATGAAATCGGAAGTCCGCGTGATGTACCACCATTGGATAGAACAGGTGTTGAAGGCATGAACCACAACTTTGACATGTAATCATACAAACGTTGTGAGTGCGCTGAATCATCACCATAATACATGGAAACACGCGCAAATAGATCTTGTGGATGCTCCTCGGGAAGTAGGTATCTGTCGTAAAGTGTTGCGACACCAAATTTTGTTAGATTTTCGTCCCTTGCGCGGTCAATTTGAACCCTGTTTCCGCGTTCTATGTGAGCAACATCGTACATGAGAGTAAGCTCCCCTTCTTCTTATTATAAAAGTGGTTTGTTTCAATAACGTATTTATTGTCGTGATGACAGATAACGTGAAAAACACTATCTGTTGTTTTGACTTTTTACTACCCTACTACATCTTGTGGGTGTATCCAATCGGAAAATCTTCCTATCCACATCGCATTTTTAAAAATTTTTCAAAAAACGAAGGATTTTCTCAAAGGCTTTTCAGCGTGCGGGAAAATTTCATCACTTGGATTTTAGGATTCCCGATTCTGTTCCCTGCCGATATAAAAAAAAGACTCTTATTCACAAGAGTCTTTTTTTGAAAATCACAAGGCTTAGAAAACCTTAATTATTATAAGTTGCGTCTAGGATAATTTCACAATCAAGGAGCTTTGAAATGGGGCAGTTCTCTTTTGCGCCTGTGGCGGCCTCTTCCATTTTACCTTTATCACCGCCTTTGACAGTCAGCTCTAATGTAAGGTGTGACTTCGTGACTGAAAAGCCACCATCGGCTTTTTCCAATGAAATAACAGCATCTGTGATAATGCTTTCTGCTGTCATATCATGTTGGCCTAGGAAATTAGACAGCGCCATGGAAAAACAAGAAGCATGAGCCGCGGCAATTAATTCCTCGGGATTTGTGCCAGGTTTGTCTTGAAAGCGTGTGTTAAAGCCAAAGGGGTTTTTCTCCATCGCGCCACTTTCCAGCGAAACTGTTCCTTTTCCCTCTTTAAGTGATCCTGTCCATGTTGCGTTTGCTTTCTTTTGAATTGCCATGTCGTACATCCTTTTCGTTGAAAATCGTTTCTATCTCTATTCTCTCTTCTAGCATGCGTACGTGGAACGTGCTAATAAAGTTCCATGACAATGCGCACACGTAATACAAAAATTCTGGCAACTTTAGGGCCAGCTTCATCAGACGAATCAGTTATAGAATCTCTTTTCCTTGAAGGGGTTGATTTATTCCGTTTAAATTTCAGTCACGGTACAACAGACGATCATGCCGCAAGGGTCAAATCGATTCGTGCTATTGAGGAAAAACATAATCGTCCGATTGGTATTGTCGCTGATTTACAGGGACCAAAATTTCGGATTGGTGATTTTAGGGGTGATCAAATTGCGTTGAAAATTGGTCAGGATTTTCGTTTTGATTTAAACGAGGATTTAGGCGACAGCACACGCGTTTATCTGCCACATCCTGAGGTCGTTGAAATTCTGGAGGCGGGACAGTCCATTCTTCTTGATGATGGTAAGGTGAGGGTCCGCATTACAGATAAGGGTGCAGATTGGCTACAAGGCACAGTTGAAGCAGGGACGAAGCTGTCCAATCATAAAGGCTTTAATGTACCCGGTGTGCTTATTCCTGTGCCCGCACTGACCGATAAGGACAAACAGGATTTAAAGACAGCTTTAGAGCTTGGTGTTGACTGGATTGCACAATCATTTGTGCAAACCGCAGACGATGCAAAAGAGGCGAAAGAGCTTATTGGTGATCGTGCAGCCCTCATGGTGAAGCTTGAAAAACCGTCTGCTATTGAATATCTGAAGGACATTATTGAGGTGGCTGATGGGGCAATGATTGCACGTGGCGATTTGGGCGTTGAAATGCCACCCGAGGACGTCCCATCCTTGCAAAAACAAATTATTCGTCATATGCGCGAGGTTGGAAAGCCTGTGGTCGTTGCAACGCAAATGCTGGAATCGATGATTACCAACCCCATGCCCACGCGTGCCGAGGCTTCTGATGTAGCCAATGCCGTTTATGATGGTACGGATGCTGTGATGCTTTCTGCGGAAACGGCTGCGGGTGATTATCCGGTTGAAACGGTCAAAATCATGAACCGTATTTTGGAGAAGGTTGAGACAGACGACACTTATAAGACAATTATGGAAGCAACACAGCTTGCGACCCATGATAATGCCTCTGATGCGATAACAACGGCTGCTGAACAGGTTGCGCGTGACATTCATGCGGCATGCATTGTGAATTATACAACATCTGGTTCTACCGCACTACGCACCGCGCGCCGTCGCCCGCATATTCCTATTCTATGTCTGAGCCAGAATATGGAGGTTACCCGTCGTTTATCTGTGTGTTTTGGTGTGCGTGGACTTCATATTACGGATGTGAACTCCTTCTTCGAAACCGTTCAGGTTGCCGTCAAACAGGCCAAGGAACGCAATATGGCTAAGGTAGGGGAAACGCTTGTCTTAACGGCTGGTGTACCCTTTGGTCAGGTGGGTTCGACAAATGTCTTGCGCGTAGCTGTTGTTGAATAGTCACAGTTTTGTGCGGCGCACAATAGATGTTTCCTTTTTAAAACCCCAAGAACGCTGTAAAGTATGTCTCACATTTCTAATTTAAGGGGACATTTACCATGAAAATGAAGAAAATCTTACTTTCAACAGCCCTTTGTGCATTGATGGGCGGAACAGCTTATGTTGCTGGTTCAACTGATGCAAAAGCCGCTGGTTTTTACATTCAGGAACAATCTGTGTCAGGTTTGGGGACGGCTTTTGCTGGTTCAACAACAAGCATTCGTGATGCCTCAACAATTTACTTCAACCCAGCTGGCATGACACGCCTTGATGGCGCACAAGCTAACTTGGGTGTGCATCTTCTTCTTCCAAACGGTGATTTGGATGACACAGGGACAACAAACCCTGGACCTAATCCGGTATCAACTGGCAATGGCGGTAACCCTTACAGTGCCTCGCCTGTACCGAATGCTTACATTGCTATGCCTTTGACAGACATGCTTTGGGGTGGTCTTGGTATTTCAGCACCATTTGGTTTGGCAAATGAATATGATGATGGGTACTTTGGTCGTTTTGACTCAACCGAAACATCACTAATAACAATCAATATTTCACCAGTTGTTGCTTATCAGGCAACACCATGGCTCTCTATTGGTGGTGGATTAGACATTCAATACGCCGATGCTGAACTAAAATCTGCTATTTCCGATACAATTGCAGAAGGCGAAAGCAAACTTGAAGGTGATGATGTTTCTATGGGATTCAATCTTGGCTTGTTGGTCACACCACGCGAAGGTACAGATATTGGTTTTTCATACCGTAATGGTATAAACCATGAGCTTGATGGAAATATCTCTGTAACAGGCCTTTCAGGACTTGTCCCAACGGCACCTAACTTTAGTGTAGGTGGCTCAGCTGATCTTGATTTGCCAGATATCTGGACATTGGGTGTCGCTCAGGACTTGAACGACAAATGGCGTGTCATGGGTCAGATCACTCGTTTTGGCTGGTCAGACTTTGAAGATATCACAGCTATTTCTGATGCAGGAACAGTCATCAGTACAGTTGAGCAAGGTTACCAAAATACTTGGGCTCTTGCGATTGGTGCTGAATATGAATGGAACCCAGAATGGACATTCCGTGCGGGTTACCAGTTCGATGAAACACCGACAACGAGCGAGTTCAGAACAACCCGTACACCTGATGGCGACCGTCACTGGTTCACAGCAGGTGCAACATACGACATCAATGAGAAATTCTCAGTCGATATGGCTGGTGCTTACATTGACGTTGGTGATGAAACAATCAGCGTGTCCAGAAACGGCGGACTTTCACAAGTTGAAGCCGACACATCTGGTAACGTTGGTATCTTGTCACTTGGTTTGAACTACAAGTTCTAATCTTGTCAAAAATAATAAATGAGAAAGCCGCTTTTAAGCGGCTTTTTTAATGACAGTGACATCCTTGAGGTGCTCTTCGGCCTCCACCCAACTTTTCACATGCGCAGGGAAGGGGGGAGATTTTGTTTTCATTCCCAAATGCGCCAAGATATCTTTTGTGGGCATTACCCGGCGCTCTTTCTTATTAAGGAAGCCACCTTTAACCAGGCCAATAGCGGCGACAACTCCTTTCTTTGGCCCTTTAGCAAAGATAAAGCGCTGCTCCATATAGACCCATGTCTCATCCCAGCACAAAACACGACTCTCGAGCCGAAATTTTTGGAATGGGTCAAGCGAGAGACGATAGCGAATCGTGGCTGCTGATAGAACAGGCACAGATTTGTTTCTCATGACGAGCTTTAGCAGACCATTGCGCATGACCAAATCAAAGCGACCTAAATCCATAAGGGTGAGGTAACGCCCATTATTCATGTGAAAGTTCGTATCAAGATCATTTGGCCAGACACGAAAATGCAAAATGGACGGCGCAAAGAGAGAGTCTAACCGTTCCCTGAAGAAAGCAAGCAGAACGGTTTTTATCAATCTAAAAATGAGGTTCATGAGTTTAAGATGTTTTAATCTTCAATCACGCTATTGAGTTTGAGCGCGAGCGGCATTGATCCTTTAACCTTAAGCTGGCCCATCATAAAGGCAATATTGGGGTCTTTAGTCCCGTTCATGAAAGCCTCGAACGTATCAATGCCACAGATAAGGGTTACGTCTGATTCCTTGTCCTCATGAGACACTTCTGGGGGAGACTGTGTTGAATCAATGTAAATAACGCCGTCATCTTTAAAATCGAATTTAACCTTGGCCTTGATATGTGGCGCCATCGCCATTTTATCTTTGATGCGTTGTGTGGCTGTATTTAAATCCATGCCTGTTGAATCTCCTTGTTCATATATTCATTATTTACAATATAGTTTGTTTTACGAAGAAAATCACCCTCGAACGCCAAATCTATTTCCAGATTCGTAACGGCTTAACCCAAGCTTGAAAATCTTATAGGAAATGAGCGCAATCAGAGTTGTTGCCGAGAGCAAAAGTAAGAGCGCGTTCATATTGTTATCAAGTAAGACATGCAGAGGCACATGCGCCATAAAGGCAACAGGCATAAAGGTAAAAATCATAACCAACATCCACCCATGAAAAACGGCCTCGGGTCGTGTGGCAATAATAAAGAAATTAAAATAAATTTCTTCGGCATTCCCATGAAATCCCTTTAGCCAAAAGCCAAGTGATCCATAGGCAAGCACGAGAGATGTAAAGACAACTGTGGTGCAGACCGTCATAAGTAAAAGCATGAGAATTGAAACACCAGTCATAACACCCGCAATGGTGAGGACAACGCCTCCAAAAATCATTTCTGGCGGACCTACGGTTTGGGTCGTCCCAAGGGCCACATTCAGGAGGACAGGTTTAGGCTGTGTTAAATAAGTGTCTAACTCTCCATCATCGATTTGCCGGGGCAGGGTGCGAATCCCAAAGGCCGCAAAAGACAGAAAGCCCCATGCAAAAATTCCCAAACCATAGGCTAATAAAATATGTTCTACGCGCCATCCTCCGATGGAGGGAATTGCATCAAAAATAAGCACCCAAAGACTTAAATAAATACTGTGATTTGTAATATTAAAAATCGAGCGTGTGATGTAGGCGCCACGCAAGGTTGCGGCCGCCTTCATATTGGCTTTTAGCATATCAACGGCATAGCGAAGCGTATTACCCACCATTGATTTCAAGCCTCCGTGTACAAATTCTGAATAAAAGAAGGGTTGCTAAACCAGAAAGCCCCAGCCAGAAGGTGGTAATCAGTGTCACTGTCATAAAAGAAAGAGGGGAGCTAGCACCCAGTACAAATTGTGCGGGTGCAAACATCATGGAAGAGACTGGCGTTGCATAGGCCAATGTTTGAACCCAATCTGGATAAAGCGTGATAGGCATATATAGGCCACCCAAGACAATCAATGTCTTTTGATAGATACGATAAATGGATTCGCCGTCTTGTAACCACAGCGCGGTCACGCCGCACATCAGTTGGTAGAAGATATGGGTGATTGAGGCCAGATATAAAAAGAACATGGCGGATAACAGTCCCGATAAGCCAGACGTTGGCAGACCGCCAATATAAAGATAAAGGGCGGCAATTCCTACTGTGTAGTAAATAACTGTGTTCCCAGTCATCGCACCAATGGCCTCGGACAGACGCATCCAGATATAAGGCATTGGACGAATGAGCGCATAGGCAATATCGCCCGAACGCACGTCATTTTCAATCGTCATAAACATGCGTGGCGACATAAAGAGAAACATTTGTGTGAGCGAGGCATACCAGCAAATATCAATAATGGCATAGGGGAGGGTGACAATCTCCTCACGCCCGATTAAGCGCCAAAACTCAACAAACACGAACATGAAAAACAGGCACAAGACTACGCGAATGGAGAGCTTCATCCTATGCGAGGTGTGATCGCGAAAGGCAGTACGCGCAAAGATGTAATATTTGCGAAATCCATCGAGCATCTCTAGACGCTCTTCTTATTATAAATGGATTGAATGACCTCTTCCATGGGTGGGTCTTCGACCGAGATATCTCTAAGTGAACTTTGCTCCATGGCTTTCTGGATGACATGCTCAACATGTTGGGCGTCTGTATTCACCTCGACAACAATTTTATGGGCTGCTGTTTCAAGTGTTTTGACGCCTGTAATGTCCAGCGCAATCGTTTCTTCTTTGGTGGCAAAGCTAACAATTTTTTTGCTGATATAACGCGAGCGGAGTTCCGAGACTGGCCCATCAATAATAATCTGCCCCTCATCAATCAAGATAACGCGATCACAAACGCGCTCCATGTCGCCTGTATCATGTGAAGTCAAGAGAACAGTTGTCTCCTCTTGTACTGAGGATTCATAAACGAGGTTGCGAATCATGGATTTGGCGGCAACGTCCAAGCCAACAGTGGGCTCATCCAGAAATAGAATTCTTGGATTGTGAATGAAACTGGCCACAATCTCACAACGCATACGCTGACCAAGCGACATTTGACGCACGGGTTTATCCAGAAGTTCGCCAATATCAAAGGACTCGGTCAGGCGCTTTATCCGCTTTTGAAAGGTTGCCTCATCAACATCATAGGCACTGGCAAGCAAAGAGAAACTATCACGCGCCGGCAAGTGATACCAAAGTTGTGAACGTTGTCCAAAAACCGTGCCGATATCATAGGCCAGCTTCTCGCGTTCCTTCCATGGCACATGTCCGCCAATACTGACCTCGCCTGAGGTTGGCTGTAAGATGCCAGAGAGAATTTTAATGGTGGTCGATTTTCCAGCGCCATTAGGTCCGATAAAGGCCACGCGCTCGCCGCGCTGGATATCAAAGCTGATGCCACGTAGCGCTTCAAAATCCTGCCAATCTGGTTTGAAAAAAGAGGAAAGTGTGCCAGAAAACCCAGCGCCCTGTTTTTTGACTTTAAATGTTTTTTTGAGGTCTGAAACTGAAATTGCCTGCATGTTTCAGAGTGTGTCTTTAGAGGGGCATATTGTCAATGAGACGAGTCTTATTTATTGTCGCTGCAACAAGAATACGCATAGCCTCTGAAGCATTCTCAATAGGCATCAAAGAAGATGCATTGCGAATGGCCACGTAATCGACCTTGTCAAATCCGGCATCAAGAATGGCTCGCTTTAGCTCTTTTTCAAGTTGCGTAATGCTATCGACTTCAAAACGCTCTTTTGCGCCTTTCAAAATCTGATTGAGTCGACGCGCAATTTCAATTTCAGCATCTGAAAGATAGGCATTACGCGATGATAATGCCAATCCCTGTGCATCGCGGACAATAGGACACCCAATGACATCCACATTGATGTTCAGGTCTTTGGTCATGCGCTGAATAACCTGTAATTGCTGATAATCTTTTTCACCGAAATAGGCGCGCGTTGGGCGGACCTGACCGAATAATTTGGCAACAACGGTTGTCACACCATCAAAATGCGTTGGACGAAAGGCGCCTTCTAGAATTTGGGTCATGCCATCAACATGCACAGTTGTTTTAAAACCTTCTGGATACATTATTTCGGGTGTGGGTGCCCAAATAGCATCCACCCCAATTTGCTCTAGTTTTTTAGCATCTGCCTCAAGTGTACGCGGATAGGAATCAAAATCCTCATGTGGCGCAAATTGTGTCGGGTTAACAAAGATGGAGGCAATCACAATATCATTATCGGCTTTTGCGCGTTCACATAAAGACAGATGACCTTCATGAAGTGCTCCCATGGTAGGGGCAAAGCCAATAGATTTAAGGGAGTGTGTCTCGCGCCAGTCATTGAGCGCGGCGCATGTGTTTAAAATTATCATGTGCGCCACGATAGATATATTTATTTAGAAAAGCGAGTGCGAAAGTTACGCAGGTTCAGCCTTGGCATTTAATCCCAAAATTTCATCGGCTTTTTTATGAAGAAGTTCTGCTTCTCTATCTGAAAGAGGTTTTTCAGCGGGGATGCCAGTTATAGCTTTAAAGTATTCTACAGTGTAAGAAGTACCTTCTTCAGGATCGTCTGGATTTTGAGAAGCGTGATGAACGATACTCTTAATATTAAAGACTTCCCCCAAAATCGTAGGAATACCGTGCCCTGTATGTTGAATGACGGCCTTAACTTTTTCCGCAAGTGACATGTCCATAAGCGCTCCGCTTTCCTTAAAAGTAAGGAAACACTAGGCCCTTTTTAACATAATGTCAAGGTTGGTGATTCCATAAAAAAAGCAACCCGAGGGTTGCTTTAATCGATTTTTGGAGGCTTAACCTCCACCGCCTGGGTTTGCCATAGTAAACTCCTTTTTTTAAAAAAGTATCATAAATTGTGTTGTAAAACAATCAGAATCCCTCTGCTGGCATATCCATGAGAGGTGATGCGCCTGCCATAACCATCTTAAAGCGCGCATCGGCCTCGGGTAACATTCGTGTCATGAAAAAGCGTGCTGTGTGCAATTTGCTTTCGTAAAACGCCTTGTCACCTTCACCTGCCTCAAGCTTTTCCATAGCTTTGTGCGCCATGCGTGCCCAGATATAGGCCATGGCGACAAGTGCAAATTGACGCAAATAATCAGAAGACGCCGCACCAGCCTCAACTGGGTCTTTAAGTCCGCGCTGGGCAACCATTGCTGTTGATTGTTGGAGCTTTGCAAAGGCCTTGGCCAGAGGGAAAACAAATTCGGCCATATTTTCATTGGCCTGATGTTCTTCAATAAATTGAGATACAGGGTGGAAGAAACGACGCAAATTACGTCCGAAATTCTGCCCCATTTTACGCCCCACAAGGTCAAGCGCCTGAATACCATTTGTACCTTCGTAAATCATGGCAATACGGGCATCGCGCGCATATTGCTCAACCCCATATTCCCAGATGTAACCTGCACCTCCATGAACCTGCATGGCAAGCGAGGCTACGTCAAAGCCCATATCAGTAAAATAAGCTTTGAGGATTGGAGTCATGAGGGCGACTAAATCTTCGGCTTCCTCGGCCTTTTCATGATCCCCTGACTTTTCAGCTGTATCAAGCGCCATACCTGTCCAAAGGGCAAGCGCGCGCGCACCTTCGGTAAAGGCCTTCCCAGTAAGAAGCATGCGACGGACATCGGGGTGAACAATAATCGGATCGGCTGGTTTGTCTGGTGCTTTCACGCCATCAAGGGCACGCATTTGCAACCTGTCTTTTGCGTAAGCCAAACCATTTTGATAGGCCACTTCTGCAATGCCAAGACCCTGCATCGCCACACCCAAACGCGCGGCATTCATCATCGTAAACATGGCCTTCAAGCCTTTATGTGGTTCACCAACAAGCCATCCTTTTGCGCCTTCAAATACCATGACACATGTGGCTGAGGCCTTGATACCCATTTTATGTTCGATAGAGGCACAGGTGACTTGGTTGCGTGCACCGGGCACCCAGTCGTCACCCTCTTGTTTTGGCAAAAATTTAGGCACAACGAACAAAGAAATTCCCTTAACACCCTCTGGTGCATCGGGCAGGCGTGCCAATACAAGATGGACGATATTTTCAGTTAAATCATGCTCACCAGCAGAGATATAGATTTTTTGTCCAGTCAGTGCGAAGGCGCCATCCTCACCCTCAACGGGTTCGGCCTTTGTTTTGATAAGACCCAAATCTGTTCCGCAATGTGGCTCGGTCAAGTTCATTGTGCCTGACCACACGCCCTCAACCATTTTAGGTAGATACATATCTTTTTGTTCCTGCGTGCCGTGAAGATAGATCGCATCATACGCACCAGCAGAGAGCCCAGGATACATCCCAAATGACATATTGGCTGAACAAATCAGCTCCTGCATGACAAAGTTAACCGTTTGCGGTAATCCCATCCCCCCATATTGCGGGTCACATGCCACACCGCACCAGCCAGATTCGGCAAAGAGATCGTAAGCTTCCTTGAAACCTTTAGGCGTTGTCACAACACCGTTTTCGATTTTACATCCCTCTTCGTCCCCACTCATATTGATGGGAAACAGGACCTCTTGGCACATCTTTGCGCCTTCTTCGAGAATTTGATCTGTCAATTCAGGAGAAGCTGTCTCTTCATAGCCTGGAAGTGTGCTGAGTGTTTCGGCATTAAGCACATCATTCAAAACAAAACGAATGTCATTTAAGGGGGCTTGATAAACTGGCATGGGTCATTCTCCGATAAATTATAATCTTATCAAATAAGTATAGCGTAAAACTGGACTTTAAAAAGGGTGTTTACGAGGATTTCTCACGAATAAGAGCGAGCAGATTATCTGCAACTTTTTCCTTGCCCATATGCATGAGGATTTTTTCGGCTTCTTGCGCAGGGGACAAGGGCGGTGGCACGAGTGGCTCGCTTTGTGCGGCCTCCATCATGGTTTTTAGCTTGTCGAGATTTTCGGCGCCAATCGCCTCACGTGCAGCACGTGCATTTTCATGCGCGTCAGAGAGTAATTTATCGCGTGCTGATTTTTCAGGCGCTTTCTTAAAAAAACTGAACATAATCTCTATTATGCCATAAAACTCTTTAAAAAGGTATGAACGCACTCTATCCTCATAACTCATGATGATTGCAGCACTTATAATTGGTGGCCTTATCCTTCTCTTCTTCGGTGGGGAAAGTTTGGTTAATGGGGCTGTTGCCATTGCGCGTAAAATGAATATCTCTCCACTTTTAATCGGGCTTGTGCTTGTCGGCTTTGGGACATCAACGCCAGAACTCATTACCAGTGTTATTGCAGCCCTTGAAGAAAAGCCAGGGATTGCGCTTGGGAATGTGATTGGCTCGAATGTCGCCAATATATTTCTTATCCTAGGTGCAACAGCGCTTATTATTCCACTGTCTTGTGATAAGGGTGCGTTTAAAAAGGATGGCTCTTTCATGTTACTGGCCACAGTTGTGATGCTCGGCTTTGTCTTGTTAGGTGAATTTTCACGTGCTTCAGGCTTTGTTTTTCTCGCTATGCTTTTTGCCTATATCGGTTATTCCATCTGGATAGAAAAACGGGGAGAGACTGGCACAAGTGAAACCCATATTCCTGAGACAACACCTGAAGAAAAAGGTGTCTCCGAGGTCACAGTTTTAGAATTTAAGGACACATATACATTCGCCTTTGGGCAGTTTGTTATTGGACTGATATTGACCTTCTTGGGGGCAAAATTCCTTGTTTCTGGCTCAGTTACATTAGCAACGAACTTTGGAATCTCTGACACCATTATCGGGCTTACAATTGTGGCGATTGGAACATCGCTGCCTGAATTGGTGGCATCTCTGATGGCTGCTTTGAAGAAGCAAGGTGATTTAGCTTATGGAAATATTATCGGCTCAAACATCTATAATATCCTTGGGATTATAGGGGTAACAGCCACGATTCACCCCTTTTCAGTGCCCATCGAAATCGCGCATTTTGATATTTGGGTCATGGTTGCTGCAATGATTGCACTTATGATTGCTAGCGCAAGCAGCTGGAAAATAGTAAGATGGGAAGGCGCTGCGTTTTTATTAGCTTATTTTGCCTATATGGCCTTTCTGGCCTCACAGGCAATAGCGTAAGGAGTTTTAAAAATGACGGTTTCTCTTATCTCATGTGACGATTTCTATAAATTTGTCGAACAAAACGGTTTAAATAACGCGATTTTACTGGATGTCCGCACGCGCGATGAAATGGACGCTTATTCCTTGGATAAGGATGCAGTTCAAATGCCGTTGCACGAGCTTGATGCTGACAAAATTAAAGAGCACAACCCCGACACTGTTTTTGTGCTTTGTAAAGCAGGAGGCCGCGCCATGATGGCCGCTCATTACCTTGAGGCACACGGTGTTCAAAATCTGGCTGTTATAGATGGCGGGATTACAGCGTGCAAAGGTATGGGAATGCGTCTTAATGGAACAAACCTCAAGCCTCTTCCTGAAGAGGAAGAAAAAATGTTTGCCGCCATTCAAAAATCAGTCGCTGAGTTTAAGGCGCAAAACTAGCATCTTTTAGCAAATGATCACGCATTGCCTCGTTCTGTGTTGAGGGCGCGCGCATGCCCATACGTTCATCAAATTGTGCCATACGGGCAATCATAATACGCATGCGTTCTGTGCGAAGATGCGTGTCCTCATCGGAAAACTGGAAATCCATTTCTTGCATATTTTCAATGAGCTTTTCTGCGAGACCGATATGAAGCGCCCGCCTGTGTTCATCATTGGCGCGGCGTTGTCCGGGTGAGGGGGCGCCCTGATTACGTGTCAGGCATGCCCGCACATATTTATCAAATTCCTCGCCCAGAAAAGTCTCAGGTTCAATTCTTTCAAATACAAAGGGTTTTTCTTTGGGGGTATAAACCTTGAAGGTAAAACTTATTGGTACGTAGGCCTTAAATTTGAAATAAAGCGGTCGCTCGTTAAAGGCGGGTGTTAGATCATTATGAGTGAAGCGCACATTTTCGCTAAACCATGTTTGCAGTTCTTCATCATGTGTTGGATCAAAACGCTCAGGATTGAGGCCGAAATCAAATAGAAGTTTATCAAACGGCCGTGAAATCATGAGCAGGTTTCCTTAATTTCTAAGCGGTTTCCCTTTGGCAAGCATATGCTCAACGCGGGCTTGTGTGCCTTCTTTGCGCACCAGCTTCATGAACTCTTGAACCTCAAGCTTCAGAATATCTTTTTCAGATAATGGTTCTGTCCAGTCGGCCTTCTCACCACCTGTTAACACAATAGCCAGATGTTCGGAGACAACCGCGTCATAAGGTGTTGCCTTGCCCGAGCCGCGCAAATCATTGACTGCCATATCAAGGGCTGCTTTACCAGATGGCCCAGGGAGTCGGAATGGCTCTGGCTCTTCAGGTACTTTGTAGCCCTTGGCCAATTCAAGTGCCTTTTGTTTGGCATCATAGAGTAAACGGTCACGGTTCATCGTGATGGCATCATCATCTAGTAGGTAGCCAATTTCTTTAGCTTCATGGGCTGATTTAGCAACTGTTGCCGTACCAATTGTTTCGAAGGCCTTGCGGACTGCACCCATGGGCGTATCTTTTGGTGAGAACCAAAGCTGTTTGCCGCCTGTGCTTTTATCAAATTGCTGTGCCTCGCGCATGCGGAAACGGCGCAACATTTCCTTACATCCACCCCATCCAGGGATAAGGCCAACGCCAACCTCAACAAGTCCCGTGTAAGTTTCGGCATGAGCCTGAACATGGTCAACATGAAGCAGGATTTCACATCCACCACCAAGTGCCATACCAGAAGGGGCCGCCACAACAGGGAAGGGTGCATATTTCAGCGCCATATAGGCATTTTGACCGCCCGTAACGAGTGATTCAATTTGTGGCCAAAGCGCAATGTTCATGGCAAAAATAGCTAACCCCAAATTGGCACCAGCCGAGAAATGCGACCCTTCATTATAGATGACCAGAGCCTTGTAATCGCCTTTGCCATCACCAATCATGCCAATGGCCTTGTGATAGGCCTCAAAAACTTGTTCGTCTAGCGCGTTCATCTTGCCTGTGAATTCAACACATAAGACGCCATCACCAATGTCCCACACAGAGGCACTGCCTGTTTTAATAACGGGCTTGTTGCCTAACTTGATATCACTGAGGAGAAGAACACCATCCCCGCGTTTGATTTCATGATATTTGCCATCAACGCCAAAGAAGTAGAGCTGACCTTCTTCAACTTTATAGAATCTTTTATCTCCGACCTTAGTCAGAAGTTCAGGAACGTCTTTTCCTTGCTCTTTGAGTTGTGCGGCAAGCCAGTCAGCGCCCAGCTCGTCAATCATTTCAAATGGACCTTTTTTCCAGTTGTAACCAAGGCGCATGGCCTCGTCCACATCGGCAACTGTTTCGGCAATTTCGGGCACACGTGCAGCGGCATAAGCCAGCGTGTCAATCAGAACAGCACGCGCAAATTTTCCACCTGCATCATCGGTTTGAACAACAGCCTTGATGCCTTTTTTACCTGCTGAAACAGAGGCAAGCTTTGGTTTATTTGCCTTTTCATAGCGCTCACCAAAGCGCTTTGTTTCAATTTGAAGGGCTTGCTTCTCTCTTGTATCAGAATCTGGATTGAGACGATAAAAACCACCCTTACCTTTGCGTCCTGTGTAGCCTTCTTTAATCATTTCATGGATGAAGGGGTGATCGACAAAGATTTTGCGGTATTCATCATCTTTGGGCAATGTCGAAAGAAGTGATTTGGATAAATGCGGCATCAGATCAATTCCGATCATATCCAGCAATCCAAAGACACCTGTTTTGGGAATGCCCACGGGTTTTGACATGACCGCATCAGCTACTTCTATCGGAGTGCCTTGTTCAAGCGCTGTATTCAACGCAGTCGTCAACCAGAACACACCCAAACGGTTGGCGATAAAGCCGGGTGTGTCATTACATACAACAACACCCTTGCCTAATTTCACGTCACAAAATTCACGTACCGTTTCGGCAGCCTTTTTGTCTGTGTCCTTGCCCGTGACAAGCTCGAGCAAGCGCATATAGCGTGGCGGGTTAAAGAAGTGTGTGATGACAAAATTGGATTTGAAATCTTTGTCCATTGGCTCAACCAGCATATCAAGTGGAATGGTTGAGGTATTTGAGGACACAATCGCACCCTTTTTAAGATGCGGTGCAATCTTTTTATAAGTCTGGTGTTTGACATCCAAATCCTCGAGCACAACCTCGACAATCCAGTCACACTCTTTGAGCAACTCAAGATGTTCTTCCATATTCCCAGGAGTAATTAGCTTGGGAGCCTTTTTGCTCATGAACGGGGCAGGGTCGGCCTTTTTCATTTTCTCAATGGCTGATTTGGCCAGAACAGATTTGTCCTCTGCATCCTTTGGAACAATATCCAGAAGAACAACAGGCACGCCCGCATTGGCAATTTGTGCGGCAATCCCGCTTCCCATTAACCCTGCGCCAAGTACACCAACTTTATTGATTGTCATATCAGTTCAAATCCTTCGCTTAAATGCTCTCCAGAATAATGGCTGTTCCTTGACCGCCACCAATACACATTGTGGCGAGGCCGTATTTCTTCTTCTCGCGCACCATGAGGGAAGCAAGTTTACCTGTAATACGTGCGCCTGATGTTCCAAGCGGGTGACCAAGTGCGATCGCGCCACCATCAATATTGACAATAGATTGATCGATTTTGAGGTCTTGCAAAACAGAAAGTGACTGTGCGGCAAAGGCCTCGTTCAGTTCAACAAGCTCAATATCCTTAATTGTTAGTCCTGCACGTTCAAGCGCCTTGTGCGTGGCAGGTACGGGACCAATTCCCATGATGTCAGCTTTACAGCCTGCAACGGCCACTGATTTAATGCGGGCCAGTTTTGTTAGACCATTCTTATCAGCATATTCTTCAGAAGCGACAAGCACACCTGCAGCACCATCTGTGAGCGGTGAGGAGGTCGCTGCAGTTACAGACCCATCCACCTTAAAGGCAGGATTGAGTGTTGCCAGCTTCTCAAGACTTGTGTCAGGGCGAATTGTGCCGTCTTCATTGACGTCACCAATGGCTACCATTTCATCCTTGAAATATCCTTTTTCAGCAGCTTTAGCCGCCTTGTGATGGGAATTATAGGCAAATTTTTCTTGTGCATCGCGCTTGATGCCATATTTGTCGGCTAGATTTTCCGCCGTAATCCCCATGGAGATATAGGCATCCGGAAATGTCTTGGCGAGCTCTGGATTTGGCATTGGGTTAAAGCCACCCATTGGGACACGGCTCATGGATTCAACACCACCCGTTAAGAAGACCTCGCCTGCGCCCATTTGAATGTAGCCTGCTGCCATTTGAATGGTTGTCATGGATGATCCGCAGAAACGGTTGACCGTTGCCCCAGCAATCGATTGGGGTAGCCCCATAATTTGTAAGATAATCTTGGCAACATTAAAGCCCTGTTCGGCTTCAGGAAACGCACATCCCAAAAGCAGATCCTCAATATCCTCTGGCTTAACACCACTGTCTTTGACTAGCGCGGCTAGAACGGTTGCGGCCATATCATCGGGTCTGACCTTGGCCAGAGCGCCTTTATTGGCAAAATGCATCGGGGATCTTTTATATCCGCAAATGACGACAGGTTTGTGCATGGAAGTCTCCTTGAGAAGTGTGTCTTTAAAAATTTCGATACTACTGTAATGATAAATAGTGTCTGGGTCGAGGGTTTCCAGTGAAAAACTTTTTTTACGGCACTGTTGTTTTTTCTTTACAGGGTTCACAAATCATGTAATCCCATAAACGTACAAATTTTGAACATCTTAACTGGAGAAAGTAAGAATGCCAGAAGCTCAAAAGAAAGTTGATGACCCAAGAGGTTTGAAGCGTATTTGCCTGAATTGCTCAACACGCTTTTACGACATGAATAATCGCCCGATTGTGTGCCCGAATTGTGACACAGAATTTACAGGCGGCGTAAAGCTAAAGACAAAGGTCAAATCTGATACGAAAAAGCCAACCAAAGAATCTAAAAAATCACCCGCTGATATGGACGAGGATGATGATTACGATGATGAGGATATGGATGATTCAGACGATGATGAGGAAGATGAAGACGAGGACGGCGAGGATGTTGATGCCGAAGAGGTCAATCTTGACGACGATACTATCCTGAGCGATGACGAAGATGAAGATGACCCAGTTCTCTCTGACCTTGATGATCTGGATGATGATCTGGATGAAGATGATGACTCAAGTGATGACGAAGACCCAGATCTTGCCGCGCTTGATGAAATCGATGGCGAATTGGAAGATATTGATGATGAGGATATCGATCTTGATGATCTCGAAGGAGATGATGAAGACGATAAATAGAGCTCATCTAATAATATAATTTTAGAAAATGGCGCTTCATGCGCCATTTTTTATTCGCCAAAATACCATCCTCCTGTATTCTGGTAAAAAAATCTCAAGGTGAACTTTTCATGATGCACGAAAACAGAAACCCTTCTCTGGGCTTGTTCTATGCTTTTTCTTCTTTCTTTGTTTATGCTGTGTCTGACGCGATTTTTAAATATTTGTCGCTCAGCTATACAACATTTGATATTCGTTTCTGGGTCAGTATTCCAACATTTCTGATGGTCATTGGCTATGTCATTTACAGGCGCAGGGTGAAGGCACTATTTTACACGAAACATCCTTATTTGCATATTTTTAGAAGCCTGATGATTGTTCCTATCATGCTGATCATTCCCCATGTTCTGGAAACGATGCCTTTGGTTGATTTTTATACGGTCATTTTTACAACCCCTATGATGACATGCATTCTGGCACATCTTTTCTTTAAAGATAAAATTTCACTGCGAATAATAATGATTATTGCGCTTGGGTTTTTAGGCGTCGTGATTGCCTTCAGACCAGGCTTGGAAACATTAGATAGCTCATTTTTCTTATGTCTTGTTGTTGTTCTGATGATTGCAATTACGGCTAATATTTACCGTTTATTTCCACCCCTAGAGAGCAAATTATCATTTATCATACATCCAACGATTGCCAGTTTCCTTGCCTGTCTTTTTTATGTCACAGATGCAATTTGGCCGGTCTCACTTTTTGATTTATTTCTCTTTAGTCTTGCGGCACTTCTCATTATTCTTGGTGTCGTGTTCGTCGTATTTGCCTATCAACATGCATCTGTCACAATGGTCGGGGCAACACATTATTCCCAGCTTCTTTGGGGGCTCATTTTTGGATATGTGATTTTTGGCGATTTACCCGATTACTACATGACAATCGGGGCAACTATTGTGACCTTATCGGGCATCTTGTTGGCCTTTTCAACCAGACGGCGCAAGAAAACCCGCAAGCTGGATTTGAAAAATTTTTTTGTACGATTACAAAGGCAATAGTTTAAGCCACCGCGTTGAGTGGCCCGTTGAGTGCAGGTTTGCCGTCTAGCGCGCGGGCCATATTGATGATTTTCATGGAAAGTCTAGACTCATGTAATGTTCCGCCCACATCAACGCGGCGCATTTCTTCGGGCAGAAGTTGCTCTAGCACCTCAAAGGCTTGTCTGTTTTCTGTCGCATTATCGGGATCATGCCCCACAAGACCACGCAGTGCGCCATAATTACGTGCGCTCTCCAAAATCTTTTCACGGCGCTGGTCGTAAGGGTCGGTGAAAATACGCTCGCCATTGATGCGGGCAACATAGTTTTCGATTTCTTCTATGGCGTTGTTGGAAAAGGGCGCGTTATCCTCTGGGCCAAAGACATCGAAATTACGGTTAAAACTCAAGCGCAGGACACCATCTTGTTCTGTTTCCTGTAAAACGGCGACGGCCGTTGACATTTGTGTGCGTGGATGTACGGCACGAATGAAATGTTTACGTGCGGTTACGGCTTGTGGGCCCATAAAGACAACACGGCTTTGTAATTCTTCTGCGGCCTCGTGCAGTTCGGCAGGATTTGAAATCCCGCGCAGATGCAGGCGCTCCTGTCCTTCTGGCTCAGGCAGTTCTTTCCAACCATATTTGAGCGGGCTTTCGCGCATCGCCATACGCAACGCCCATGTGTCGCGCATCTCTATGTAACGCTGATTGGCTTCGGAATTATGAAACCACTGCGCGCGCTCAATCAAATCAAAAAGGGTTTCATCTTCAAAAAGTTCTGTGACAAGTGAAACGCGATCCTTGCCAAAAATATCATCAAGGCGTTTCTTGGCCGCAAAGTCCGTCCCTTTATCGCCGTAATACATTTTTGCATCTTCTGGAATACAGAGAGGCACAATATTGCGCTCAAAGGCATAGGCGCTTGGCATTTTAACGGCATCTCCACGATTTTTTAGCGCCATCCAGGCCATAGGCACAATGATGGATTTGCCAACACGCATCATTGTGTCTTCGACCTGTTTAATTTTGTCGCTCATGTGACTTTCACCAGACAGGAATTGTTCCGCGCGACACCAGCTATTCCCAAATTTATCAAAGTCATTGATGATATCGGTTAATGTTTGCCCCTTGCGGCGCAGCCCCTTTTCGTGCAAGCGCTTGTCAATCCAGAATATGTTCAGAAAGGCTTCCCACTCCGCAGGTGAATGGGGCAAGTCAATCTGTTCAAGATATTGAAGCGTAGGGGCAAAATGTCCAAAGCTTGTAAAGGCCTGTCCCATGTCTGTTCGGCCTAGGCCAGACATGCGCGCTATATCTTCCTCTCGACATTTCCAGTGACGGGCAAGAACGCGCTCGGCACTTTCATGGCCTGAGTCATACTCTTTAAGTTCCTTGATATCCTTTGAGATAAAACGTTCCCATGCGGCAATGGGGTATTGCTTTACAAGGTCGCGGCGGCGAGCGGCCTTATCCATATCAAATTCGCGCACGGATTTTGATTTGGTGCGCTCTGGGTGCTTGTCATGCGGCACCTCAATGCGGCGATAGCTGTAGGGCGTCAGGAAATTATAAAAATCAATGCTTTTGGGCATATCAGGGTCGCGCATAATGGAAATGCTAGATAAGGCAACCTCATCCAACCAGCGGCCAATATGTGGCTGAAGTTGTTCCAGCTCATGTGCATCCAACATGGCCTTCACCTCGGCAGCCGCAAAGGAGAAATCATCAGAATCAGTTGAAAGAACGCTTTCTGCGATTTGACGTGACCAGTCACGGCGCGCCATTTCTCCAACACTCAAAATTTCTTTTTCGTCCAGAATTTTTGCAAGCGTATGAATGGAGCTTGGCGCAAGAGACCCTTTACCATTATGTGCCTCATGAAGCGCCTTACTCACGCGCTTGGGCATGTCCATTTCATCTTGGATTTCTTCAGGGGACAGCTCTGCCAAACGTTGTCTGTTTGTCACCATTTCATGGATTTGGGGCAGGTGGTCAACGCTATAGGCGCGAATGCCAAACTCGTTCTTTTGATAAAGAAGATAGGCACGATCCGTACAAAGTCGCGCATTATTTGTTGGCACTAAAAGCACGATATCCTGTTTGTCCTCACCGCCAAATTTAAAGCGATGAATGACCTCAACAGACGGTTTAAAGCCTGCCAGATAGTCATCAATTTTTTTGAAAAGCTGTTTTTTGAACGCTGGGTCACTTCCAAGGGCGTCATTATATTTTTCAAGAATAAGTGCGACTGAATCTTTCAGCGCGCGTGCCTCTGGCGAAAAATGTCCTGATAAAATAACGGCCATAACTAAAACCCTGTCTTTTCAAGACGCTGGTTATAGAAAATAACATGATTTTTGGCAAGTTATTTATGTAAAAATAAAAGCGGTTCAGTCTGGCCTGCAAAAAACGGGGTCAGGCAAATCAGGAAAAAGCGTTTCAAACCCGGCGTCTTCAGTCCAGGTCACCGTCTGGTCAACGGGCACGCCAATACCTGTTTCTCCAGATTGATAGATATGGTCTTCCAGCAAAACAAGACGTCTCATATGTGTTGGCCTGCCGATATAACAGGTAATGGCAGTATCGGGGATAAGCCCAATTGCGGTATCAGCTACAATGCCCTCGGCAATTTCGCTGGCATGAATGGCCGAGGACCCTAAAATTGAACCTCCTGCGCACAGGCCACCAACAGATGCCCCACGGTCAAAGGCCTGTTTACACAAATCCTTCAACCTATAGCGTCCAAAGACATCCCTCAGGGTACATAGCTCACCTCCATCAAAAAAGATGATATCAGCCTTAGCAAAGGCGGCGGTAATACTGTCCTCACTGGCATGTTCATAGATAGAAGGCTTATCAAAAAGCTTCAGGATATTGCATGTCATGTCCCCGTTTTTGACCTGCGTGGATAATCCGCCGACAAAGGGACGCTCATAGGCAGGGTCGTTGTTACTGGCGGCACCCATATAAAGCACAGAAACTGGGCCGTCATAACGTTCGGCCAGCCGCATTAAAGTCTCGCGTATCTGCCCGCCTTTTTTCACACCGCCAGTAATATAATAACGTCCTTGTGTCATAGAAAATCGGTCTAAAGTTTTTTATCCAATGCAATCAGTTCGCGCGAGCCGAGATAATCGTCTAGCCCGATATCAAGAAGACGGTCAAGTTTGTCATGCTCATGTCTCTCTGCAAAATGCTCAGCAATGCTCACTAATGCGCGGTGGGAGATTTGTGGGTCGTGACCTGCATGATAATCAAGACGCTCATAAAGGGTTGCTGCGTAATATGTGCGGCCAGTCAGGACAGCATACTCTATTGTTGCAATATCTCCAATATCGCTTCTCCATTCAGGAACATCAGATAAAAACTCCAATTGCTTTTCCATTCCAAAAAGCGCCTCGCGCGCGTGGGCATCACCATGCCTGTCTGCACGGCGTAAATACTCAACCGCGCTTAGAGCAGACTCACCCAAAACTTCAGAGAAAGAAATATTTTCTCTCAAAAGATCCTCTGCATATGTGATAGTTAAATCATCTGTTTTAGACGTTTCAATTTGAACGGAGGACCAAATATGGCGTACGCGGATGTCGTTTGCTTCGGGAAATACTTCCAAGGCTTCCCTGCAAAGCTCAAGTGCATCATAGTCATTTGCTGAACGCTGGAGCAGTAATATCCATTGCAAATACTCATCGTACGTTGGGTTTTCAAGTGCATCAAAGGCAACGCTGGCACGCTGGAAATAAGGTGTGAGAACGGTAGGAACTGTCTTGCCATCGTCATCTATGCTACCCTCAAACGTATCACGTAAAAAGGGCGCGCGCTCAATAGTCGCAAGCCGTCTAAGTTGGTAGGCAAAATCTGCAAAATCTTCTGTGCCTGTTCCGTTCAATGCGCGATTGATACGACGCATCTTTTTCATATAAGAATTTCCCATGAGAAACCTTCCACACCGCTAGGTAAAAAACGATATGTAAATAACATCTTATATAAATTATGTCAATTTATTGTTATTATTCCACCGTCATAGATTTGGCGAGTTAAAGAGATTAGCTAGAGTTGCGCTAATAAAAATTGAATTTTATCAATGATTGTAGTGAAACTTTTTAAGACTATCAGCGTTAAAAACTAAAAGGTAAAAGCTATGTTTATAGAAAAAATCAAAACGCCTGGATTATCTCATCTATCTTATATTATCGGTTCCAAAGGCAAAGCAGCTGTTATAGATCCAAGGCGCGACTGCGATATTTATCTAGAAAAGGCGCGTGCGAATGGACTTGAGATTACGCATGTTTTTGAAACTCATAGGAATGAAGATCTAATTACAGGATCTCCTATTTTGGCTTCACAATCAAATGCAAAAATTTTTCACGGGCCTAATCCAGCCAGTGAAGTGAAATTTGCTAAAACGGTCCATGATAATGACACATTTGAAGTTGGTAATTTAATTATAAAAGCAATCGAGACACCAGGTCACACCAAAGATCATATGGCATATGCGATTTTTGACAAAAATTACGAAGATGGGGCTGTAGGCGTTTTCACAGGTGATGCATTGTTTGTAGGTGATGTAGGACGTACAGATTTCTACCCAGATGAGATGAGAGAGATGGCAGGCACGTTATATGATAGTCTTCAAAAAATCTTATCTCTAGGCGATCAAGCTTTACTTTATCCAGCACATGGGGCTGGTTCTGTGTGTGGCTCGGGCATGGCAGAGAGAGAATTTTCTTCGATTGGGCACGAAAAAAAGAACAATCCAAAATTACAGCTATCCCGTGACGATTTTATAGAGTCAAAAATTAACGAAGTTCATTATAAACCGCCATATTTTAAAACAATGGAAAGACTTAATCTCGTTGGCGCGCCACAAACCCCACGCGTTATGTATCCAAATATTGTCAGTTTGAACGAACTTAAGAATTTAAGCGTCGATTATATAATTGATGTGAGAGATACAATGTCTTTTGTCGCTGCTCATTTTCCAAAAAGTATTTCATTGCCATCATCAATGATACCTGCTTTTGCAGGATGGTTTCTGAACGAAGATGATAAGCTTGCCCTAATAGCTGACAGTGAAGAATCCCTTAAGACGTCATGTGAACATCTATGGAGAACTGGTTTTGATGAAATCGTTGGTGGCTATACAGGTTTCGTGCCTGCTATAGCACACGGTCATGATTTTATTTTCATACCAACGATATCGACGAAAACAGTAGAAGAACGTTTAAACGGGAAAAAGACTGATTGGACTTTGTTAGACGTGCGAGGGGAAGACGAAGTTGCAAAATCTCACATTGAAGGCTCCAAAAACATTTATATTGGACATCTAAATAGCAAATGGAATGAATTAGACCCCAATAAGCATTACACCATCATGTGCGGAAGTGGTCAGCGGGCAACAATTGCTGCTGGCTGGTTGCAAGCTAAGGGATTTAAAAATATAGATATTTATTTAGGCTCAATGGGAGCTTGGAAATCGACTCATTAATATCTATTGGTTCCAAGGCATCTTTGCTAGTAGTTTCGCCATCCCGCACCAGCCAGTTATAGAGGCATTTAGTAATCCTAATCCTGCAAATAAGGGTAGGAGTAAACCCCATGGACTAACCGTATGATTTATTATCAAGCCAGTTAGCACCATTAAACTCACAACAAGTTGAACCTGTCGGTCTAATGGCAAAATGGATTTGCTACTTTCCTTTGTCTGGAAACCTGACGATTTCAATTCTTCAAATGACCCATCAACTATAAAGATTTGAGCATATTCTATATCTTTTATTTTTTTAGCTGCCTCTTGGGCTCTTCTACCTGATTTGCAATGTAGAACCAGATTGTTTACGCCAGCAATTTGCTGCTTTAAGAGATCAATATTAATTTTTGAAAGGGGTATATTCTTGGCTTGAATAATGTGTTCTGCTCTATATTCGGCAGGCTCTCTAACATCAATGAGAACGGTGTCCTGATTACCATAGATATTCTTGGCTTCATGCGGCGCTATTTTTTTTATCTGTGACATTTTTTTAAATTCTTATAGCTGAATAAACATCAAAAACTTTATTGCATAGCCTATGCTTGCGACGGTTAATAAGCCTGCAAGCCATAGTGCAACAAACCAAAGCCATTGTTTTTGTTTTGAACTTAATTTTGTTAACAAGTCTTTGAACAACATAAAAGTTCCTTAATACATAGCTTCGTGAGAACTTTTTCCACGAAAAGTGTAAAAGCAAAAAGCCGTATAGCCAAGAATAAGGGGTAGGAACAGCACTGTGCCTACCAAAAGCAACGATTGTGAGGTAGATGTAGCTGCGGCTTGCCAGATTGTAAATTCAAAAGGGACAATCCAAGGGTACATACCAACGCCTAAACCAATATAACCCAGCAGGAATAACCCAACCGAAAGTAAGAAAGGTCTGTATTCTCTATCGGTGTTTAAATCCCTTGCGATCATTACAAAACATAAAAAGGTTAGCACCGGAATAGGCGATAGCAGTAAAATATTTGGGAACGAAAACCAAATTTCAAATATACGCGCATCTATAAATGGCATGCATACGCTCACAAGTCCCATAAAGGCAGCAACAAAGACAAGCACGTACTTTGATACTCGACGTGCCCATTTTTGCGTCACATCTTCTGTTTTCATGATAAGCCATGTAGAGCCTAACAAAGCATAGCCAAAGACAAGTGCTAGACCAGTTAACAAACTGAAGCCATTGGCCCAATCAAGCGGCCCGCCCGAAAAACTTCTTCCAGTTACTTCAATACCCTGAACAAAATTACCTAAAATTATGCCTTGCATGAGTGCGGCAATTAATGACCCGAAATGAAATGAGGTATCCCAAATCCACCTCTTTTCTTCGGTTGTTTTGAAGCGAAATTCAAACGCAACACCTCTAAAGATAAGCCCTAAAAGCATAAATATGACTGGGAGGTATAATGCAGGCATAATAATAGCATAAGCCACTGGAAATGCGGCGAACAATCCCCCACCGCCCAAGACAAGCCACGTTTCATTACCATCCCAAAAAGGTGCGATAGAGTTCATCATGCGGCTACGGCATTTATCAGAGGGCGCAAAGGGAAAGAGAATACCGACACCTAAGTCAAACCCGTCCAAAAGAACATAGACAAAAACAGCGGTAGCTATTAGCAAGCCCCATATGAGTGGTAAATCTATATAACTTCCGAAGTCAAACATGAGATCTATCCCTTCTTGCCTTTTGTTAGCTCTTTTGTAAACGTAGCTTCAATACTATGGTCATAGTATTTTTCGCCATCCCCAATTTTTGCAGGCCCTTTTTTGAAAAGCTTAAACATGTAATACACGCCAGTTGTAAACAAAATTGTATAAACGATAACAAAAGCTGCTAGGGATAAGGCAACCTGCTCGGCAATTACAGGAGAGATTGACTCTGTGGTTCTTAAAACGCCATATGCGGTATATGGCTGTCTTCCTACTTCTGTGACAAACCAGCCAGCAAGTATTGCCACAAAGCCTGCCGGCCCCATAAGCACACACCAATAATGAAAAGCTTTGGTATCAAATAATTTTTTTCTCCAGAAAAGAAATGCTCCAACCAAACCAGTCAAAATCATGGCCATTCCCATGCCGACCATAATGCGGAAAGACCAGAATACGATGGCTACAGGTGGGCGGTCTTCTTTAGCAACATCTTTCAGGCCCGGAATTTCACCATCAACGCTACCTGTTAGAACTAGGCTGGCACCACTTGGGACTTTGATACCGTAATCGGTACTTTCTTTTTCTTCGTTGGGCATGCCGAAAAGATAAAGAGGTTTATTGGTGCCGCGTTCCCAGTTTCCTTCCATAGCCGCCACTTTAATTGGCTGGTGATGCATTGTGTTTTCGCCGTGCCAGTGACCGAGAAATAGCTGAGTAGGGGCTACAAAGAATGCCATTAACATAGCCATAACCATCATGACTTTTGCATGTTCACGGAATTTATTTTGAACGAAATAATATGAAGCGACCCCACCCACTACGAACGCTGTCGTTAGATAAGCAGCGGTAACCATATGAAAGAAACGAGGAGGAAAAGAAGGATTGAAAATTATTTCAATCCAATTTGTCGGATAGAAAAGCCCATCATCCCTAATTTCAAAACCTTGAGGCGTTTGCATCCAGCTATTAGCAGATAAAATCCAAAAAGCAGAAATGAGCGTACCAATAGCCACTATGCACGTAGATATAAAATGCATTTTTCTACTAACACGACCCCATCCAAAAAGCATAATCCCCAAAAAAGAAGCTTCTAGGAAAAATGCTGTTAAAACTTCATAACCAAGCAGTGGACCAATTACGTTTCCAACCTTATCAGAGAAGACTGACCAGTTTGTACCAAACTGGTAGGACATAACCACGCCTGAAACGACGCCAAGCCCAAAAGCGACCGCAAAGACCTTGACCCACATTTTATAAATTTCTGCGTATACGGTCTTCCCAGTTTTAAGCCATAATCCCTCTACAACAGCAAGCCAACTTGCTAAACCGATAGTAAATGCAGGAAAAATGATGTGAAATGAAATCGTAAAAGCAAATTGAATTCTTGCTAAGAGGACTGCGTCTAAAGCTAGTTCCATAGTGAAATCTCAACGCTGTGTAATTTTTAAACCACAATTTATATAGTAGAAATAATGATAAAAATCTAGCTTTAATAGGGTTACTCCACCGTCACAGACCTGGCGAGGTTGCTACTAAATTAATCATTTGACATATTATTTTTTTAAAGTATAGTGTTACCAGCATTTTTTAAAGTATTTGGAAGCAAATTATGTATAGGGTTTTCACGAGAGAATTTGACAGAGTTAGTTCTGGAATTGAGGTTTTTAGAGAAGCTGTTGAAGGAGAGCTTTCTCATAGACGCGTTTTTGCAAAGGCGGGGAAGAGCAATTCTTCGCATGTAGATGATGTACAACCTGATTTTGATACCGAAGTTAGAGGAAAGCAGCTGGAATATAGAGAGTGGGGGGAGAATCTACTCTCCCAAGCACAAGAGGCAGGTAATCATCTCGATTTTTCTACAGCTCTTCCCAACAGACCTTTATTACAAACTGGTGAAAATCAAACAACTGTTTCAATTCTTTTGGATAATTCTGGCTCTTTGAGGGGTAGACCCGCTGCATTTGTGTATCTTTTTTCAAGATTAGTCGCGCAACAAATGCAGAATGCAGGAATTTCATTTGAGATACTGGGATATACAACGCAAGAGTGGAAGGGTGGGCAATCACGCCAACTCTGGCTAGAGAGTGATAGGCCTGAGGGACCAGGCAGGTTAAATGATTTGCAACATACAATTTTTAAGCCTTTCGATGAAACATATGATGATACAACCCCTGTTTTTGAGGGAGTGCTTACAAATACTTACACTAAACAAAACATTGATGGTGAAGCGCTTGAGTGGGCTTACGAACGTTTAAAAACAAGACCAGAAGAGCGAAAAATTTTAATTCACCTTTCTGATGGAGATCCCTGCGATTATTCTTCGGATGGTGCTAATGGTTATGATTATCTAAAAGAACATCAAATTTCGGTTTTGGAACAAATCAATCATGAAGCGTTAGCTGAAACCATTTGCTTAACTCTACGGAGTGGGAATTATACCAAACCTATAGCAGAAGAAATTCTAGATTCTTATGGCCAACATAAGGAAGTTGAAATTCACTTAGATGAGGCCATGGCAACCGTTCATAATGTTTTAACCTCTATCTTATCAGAGCAAAGTTTAGACATAGGTAATGATCGAAGTCAGCCTACTCCACTGTGACAGATTTAGCTAAGTTTCGGGGTTGGTCGACATCTGTGCCCTTAGCAACGGCCGCATGATAGGCGAGCAATTGTACGGGCAAGGCATAGAGAATGGGCGCAACAAAGGGATGAATATCCTCTAGTGTAATCGTCCAGCGCGCGGTCTTTTCAAGCGCCTGCTTGCCATTTTCATCAGAAATCAAAAAGACCTTCCCACCACGCGCAACGGACTCTTGTACGTTTGAGGCCGTCTTTTCAAACAACGGATCAGTTGAGGGGGCAACCACCACAATGGGCACATTGTCATCAATAAGGGCAATGGGCCCGTGCTTCATTTCGCCTGCGGCGTAGCCCTCGGCATGAATATAGGAAATTTCCTTGAGTTTTAGCGCACCTTCAAGGGCAATGGGGTACATGAGACCCCGCCCGAGATAGAGCACGTCACGTGCCTTACAAATATCGCGCGCAATCTTTTTAATGTCCTTATCGTGGTTCAATATTTGCGCCACCATTTTGGGCACATGACGAAGCGCTGTGCTGTGTTTGGAAGAATCATCCTCAGAAAGCGTCTTTTTTTCTATCGCGCACGAAAGCGCCAGACAGGCAAGTGTTGTGAGTTGCGTTGTGAAGGCCTTGGTCGAGGCCACACCAATTTCAGGACCAGCAAGCGTATGAAGTGCAAAGTCTGACTCGCGCTCAATCGTGCTTTCAATTGTATTGACGATAGAGAGCACCTTTTGACCTTGTGCCTTGCAGTAACGCAGTGCCTCAAGCGTATCAAGCGTTTCTCCAGATTGTGAGACAAAGATAGCCACACCGTCTTTTGGCATGGGTGCTTCGCGATAGCGGAATTCCGAGGCCACATCAATTTCACATGGGATGCGTGCGACCTGCTCAAACCAGTATTTGGCTGTCATACAGGCGTAAAACGCCGTTCCGCATGCCACTAGTGTGATGCGCGGGGCTTTCAGAAGTGTCTCTATCACACCTTCAGGAAAGGTTATGTCGCCAGTGGCCGGATTGATAAAGGAATTAAGTGTGTCACCAATGACAGAGGGTTGCTCGTAAATTTCCTTCAGCATGAAATGTGCATATTCGCCCTTGCCAGCACTTGCCCCGCTTTGTGCGGTGATACGAATATCACGTGTAACGGGTGTGTTATCATTGGAATAAATTTGAACATCTGCGCCCTGAACAACAACGCGGTCGCCGTCCTCCAGAAAGCTGATTTTTTTGGTGAGTGGCGCAAGCGCATATGAGTCAGAGGCCAGATACATTTCATTTTCGCCATAGCCAACGGCCAGTGGCGTGCCCTGACGCACGCCAATCATTGTGTTTGTTTCGCCCTTGAAAATAATGGCAAGCGCATATGCTCCTTCAAGCCTATCAAAGGCGGCAAAGGCGGCATCCTTTGGTGACATGCCCTGTTTGATATTTTCTGAAATCAAATGCACAACAACTTCGGTATCTGTGTCAGAAATAAAGCGATGTTGACGCTCCTCCAGATCTGCCTTGAGGCTTGCGTAATTCTCGATAATCCCGTTATGCACGACGGCGACATCCTCTGTGGCGTGGGGGTGTGCATTATTTTCTGTTGGTCCCCCATGTGTGGCCCAACGTGTGTGACCAATTCCGACAACGCCATTAATCGGTGTTTCGCTCATGCGTTTATCGAGGTTATACAACTTGCCCTCGGCACGCAGGCGCTGGATATGTCCGCTTGCGTCAAGTGTGGCAATCCCCGCACTGTCATATCCGCGATATTCCAAACGGCGCAGACCTTCAATCAGGCGTCCAGCCACGTCTTGTTTCTCAGATAAAATCCCAATAATGCCGCACATGCTTGTAATCCTTTATTTTAAATGCCTTTAAAAAAAATAGCATGGGGCGGGGACAACACAAGTCACGCTGTTTGACAGATTATTTCAGTTAAGATTTTTTCTTTTTCTTTTCACGGTAGGATTTTGCCCACCCTGCTTTCTCGCTTTGACGTGTTCGCGCCATCGCAAGAGCGTCTTTGGAGACATCCTTGGCAATCACAGACCCTGCGGCAACATAAGCGCCGTCCTTAAGCGTAAGTGGTGCAATGAGCGTTGAATTCGAGCCGACAAAAACACCATCCCCTATTGTCGTTTTATGTTTATCAAACCCATCATAGTTGCAGGTAATTGTCCCCGCACCAATGTTAGAGCCTTTACCGACCTTTGAGTCGCCAACGTAAGTCAGGTGATTGACCTTTGACCCTTGTCCAAGTGTCGTGTTTTTCAATTCTACAAAGTTACCGATTTTGGCGCCTTCTTCCAACATTGTTCCGGGACGCAATCTTGCAAATGGCCCAACAACTGTCGCCTTTTTGAGGGTTGCACCTTCGATATGTGAAAACGCCTTGATATGGCAGTGATCGCCAATTGTCACATCTGGTCCAAAGAAAACATTCGGCTCAATCAAAACATCTTTCCCGATTTTTGTATCATGCGAAAAATAAGTCGTTGCAGGGTCTAGTAATGTGGCGCCATTCTCCATGGCTGTACCACGCAGGCGCTCCTGAATTTTCTGCTCAAGACGTGCCAGTTCTCCGCGTGTGTTCGCCCCCAGACTTTCATCCTCGGGGCACACATCATAAAACGTGGCACTTTTATTTTTGGCGGCAATCACGGGCAGGGCGGTCAGGTAATATTCGCCTGCCTTGTTTTTATTATCTATTGCACCAACCCATTTTCTAAGGCTTGCAACATCCCCACACATGACACCCGTCCAGCACAAATCAATTTTCTTTTGGGCTGCACTGGCATCTTTTTCCTCAACTATGGCGCTTACGCTTTGATTGTTGTCCAATATCATGCGGCCATAGCCTGTTGGGTTAGCGGCAATCATACCTAGAAAGCCGAGCTTGTTTTTGCTCTTGGCATAGTTTTTCAAAAATGTTGAAAGCGTGGTTTTTGTATAAAGTGGGCCATCGCCATAAAGGACAAGACATGTCCCTGTTTTTGATTTGAGGCTTTCAAGCGCGCATTTAAGCGCGTGCCCTGTGCCAAGTTGTTTATCCTGAAGGGCAATTTTATGCGGTGCGACAAAATCTTTAACATCATCTTGCGCGGGGGCTGTGACAACTGTGATGCAGTGTGGCTTCAACGAATTGGCTGTTTTGATGACATGTCCAATCATGGGTAATCCCGCCAGAGGATGCATCACTTTTGAAATTTCGGATTTCATGCGCGTACCCTTACCAGCGGCAAGAATAACAATATGGAGGTCTTTATGTGTATTTGTCATGAGGGGTCAGGTGCGCCTTCAGGCTTTGAAAATGTTTAACCCCTTATTTATTCCACATTAATGCTTTCCAATCAAATGCATAAGTAATGTGCCAAATTGTGTTTTGACCTCGGCACGTACGGGAACAGCGGGTGCGCCTTCATGCACTTGCGCAAGCCAGAGCGTTGGGAGAGCGCCTTTTTGGCGACCTTGCTCTTGAATAGAGAGCCAGCCACGCGGCTTTTCGTGCCACTTTCCGCCCTTTGGCTCAATTTCGATGGCGCACTTAAGCGCAGGACCAGAATAAATATTATATTTTGAGGCAGTCAGCTGTTTTGTGCCTTGTGACTTAAAGTTCAATGTGAAGCGGCGCTTGCCATCAAAAATATCAGATGATCCTTCGCATTTTTGTGCGCTTACAGAATTCTGCATGACGGCGAGTGTGGCGGTCAGTAAATCAACTGTCCCATCAGTGAGCGCGCGGTCAACCTTGTCTGGGCTTTCATCTACGCCCTCATCAATAATTGTAAGTTTCTTGAAAGACCCGTCACGATTATAGCTGTAAGTTTTTGTTTCCACCTCGTCACGCCAGGTTGATTTTGCGACATGGCTAAGGGGTTTTGGTGTTTGTTCGCTGACAAACCCTTTGGTTACGTAGTGGCCAGACCATGGCGCAAGCGCACCTAAAAACCCCGCCGTTTTAGCCGTGGCACGCATATCAAAGTTGTCTTTATCCCGCGTCAGTTTGATTTGTGCATCAAGGGCATTTATGCCCCCTGCATAAACCTTGTAATCATAGCCGTGCGCTTGTTTGCTTGTGGCGGCCTCGGCACGAATAGCAGACAGGCCAAGCACAAGCCAAATTGTGGCAAGTAAAAATAACAGCAGATAAGGGCGCATTAAAATCTTCATATCCTTATTACGCGTGAGGGCATGTTGACCCTTCGCATGAATAAACGGACGTGAGAAAGACATGGATTTATTTCTTACGGAATTTGTCGAGTGAGACCACTTCGCCTTTTTTATCCTCGCCGTCATCCTTTTTCTTTTTGGATTTTTTCTTAGGCGCGTCGTCATCTTCATCAGGCTCAGGATCGTCCCCGTCGCCGTCATCGGCCAAAGGTTGGAACTGGAGTGCGAAGTTAACAGATGGATCGGCAAAAATGCTTATGGCCTCCAATGGAATAACCAGTAATTCAGGCTGATTATTAAATGAGAGAGAAACCTTCAGAAACTCATCATCAACAGAGAGATCCGAGAACTGATATTGCAGAACAATTGTCATTTCACCAGGATAGCGTTCCTTTAAGTAATCAGGAATATCAACGTCAGGATGCTCTGTTAAAAACGTGATGTAGAAGTGATGGTCGCCCGGTAAACCATTATCAACGACCTCTTGAATTGTATCGCGGACAACGCCACGCAGGGCGTTTTCAACCATTTTATCGTATCGTAGGGTATCGTTATCAATCATCATAATATCTCTTATTCGTGGCAGAGAAGCGCCTCAAGTGCAAGTGTCTTTTTGCAAAAGTAGCGCCTTTGCGAAAGCACTATCATGCCCACCTCTGTTAAAAAATCCAGTCTTGTTTACAACAAAATCCCGAAAAGATGTGAGTGAGACGTAAAAAAGCCCTAAAAAGCCCATAAAAACTATGGAAAGACGGGTAAAACCCGTGTTTTTCTCTGGTCTTGGCCTCTCTCAACCGTTTATGATGGGGCATGGATAAAAAAGTAGAGTTAACCTCCACAAACCAAAATTTTCAGGAAGATCCACCGCGTCAGAGCGTGATATATGACGAGGCTGATGTGCTTTTGCTGAATATTGATGGTTTTGAAGGCCCATTGAGTGTTTTGCTTGAAATGGCACGCAACCAAAAGGTTGATTTGCTTCATATCTCTATTCTGCAACTTGTACGCCAATATCTGGCCTTTGTTGAGCGTGCCAAGGAACTGCGACTTGAACTTGCCGCTGATTATCTGGTGATGGCGGCATGGCTTGCTTACTTAAAATCAAGATTACTGCTTCCCCAAGATGACAGCGATATTGAAGAACCAAGCGGTGAGGAAATGGCCGCCGCCTTGCAATTCCAGCTTCGCCGTTTAGAGGCGATGCAAGAGGCAGGTGACCGCCTGATGGAGCGCCCGCGTTTGGGACAAACCATTTTTGCACGCGGCGTGCATGATAATCTCTCTGTGCGAACCCACACAACTTATGACGTGGGCATGTTTGATTTGCTTAATGCCTATGGCTCACTCCACAGACGTAACGCGCCTGCTGATTATAAACTGGCAACCTTTAACTTGATGTCAGGTGAACAGGCTGTTGAACGCATGCGCAAGATGCTAGGTGAATTGCCACGCAAGGGACGTGAAAGTGTTTGGGCAACGCTGGACTCCTTCCTGCCTGACAATGCGCGTGACATGTTGCACGCGCGTTCGTCTCTGGCCTCGCTTTTTGTGGCTTCACTTGAAATGACAAAACAGGGGCAAACAGAAATCCGTCAGGATGGTCTGTTCCGCCCGATTTATTTGCGCGCAAAACTGGATGAGGAAGGGCATGTTGCACATGGCTAAGTTAGAGCAAAAAGATTATGTGAGACTTGTTGAAGCGCTCCTCTTTGCCACGGCCGAACCTTTAACAGCCAAGGACTTACACGCCCGCCTGCCAGAGGATGCAGATTTATCAGCAATTCTTAATGAACTTGAAAGCCTTTATGAAGGGCGCGGCATAGAGCTGAAGCGCATTGGCAATGGATTTGCCTTTCGCACGGCTGAAGACATGGCCGACTTCCTTGTTCTTGAGCGCGAAGAGGAGCGTAAGCTTTCACGCGCAGCACTTGAGATGCTCTCCATTGTCGCCTATCACCAACCTATCACGCGTGCTGAAATTGAAAATATTCGTGGGGTCGCAACCAGTAAAGGCACGTTAGATATTTTGTTGGAGCAAGGCTGGATTAAGCCAGGACCACGTCGTGAATCACCAGGCCGCCCTGTCACGTGGATGACAAGCAGCCATTTTCTTGATCATTTTCAACTTGAATCGCTGACAGACTTGCCAGGTTTGGATGAATTAAAGGCTTCGGGCCTTTTGGATCGTCGTCCTGCAATTGAAACTGTGCCCTCAACAGCAGAACTCTTTGAAAATGATGATAACAGTGATACATATAATGAAACATTAGCCGAGGAAGAGGTTTAAATCGATGTCACCAAGTATTTGGCAAATTCTTATTGTAGTTGCTCTGGTTCTGTTACTTTTTGGCGCAGGACGCTTGCCCCGTATCATGGGGGATGTTGCCGAGGGGATTAAATCCTTCAAAAGAGGCATGAGCGATGAAAATGAGGCGCAGGACAAAAGCGCTAAAAAATCAAAATCCAAAAAATAATGCGGGTAAGATAAACAGGTGGGCTAGAACATGCTGGATGTAAGCTGGGTTGAAATTCTGTTTATCGTGATTATTGGCATTCTGGTCATTGGGCCAAAGGAATTGCCAACCATCCTTTATAATCTTGGCCGCCTTCTGCGCCGTTTTCAATATATGCGCTATGCGATTTTAAACCAGTTTGATGATTTCATGCAAAAAGAAGAACTGCGTCAGGCGCCTTCGCTTAAGATGCCAAAGGCTGCCGCTGATAAAGAACGGCAAGATGATGAGGCCGAGGCCGAGCTTTCTTTTTTGAAAGATTTGCGCAACGAAGTGGATGAGGAAGAAAAGTTTTAAGCCATGAGCATCAATGTATCCCTCTCCAATGATCCAAAAAACGAAGTGCCTGAACAAAAGGACGCAAAACCTTTTATCGCGCACCTTCTTGAATTACGTGCGCGTCTATTACAGGCATTTGCTGTCATGATCATGGGGATGGCCATTGCCTATCTTTACAAGGAAGATATTTACAGCTTTCTGGCCGCGCCCTTGGCTGATGCGATGGGGCCAAATGGCACAGGGCGTTTGATTTATACAGGGTTAACCGAGGCCTTTTTCACTTACTTAAAGATCGCTTTTTTTGCAGGCGCCTTTTTCACATTTCCCCTTGTGGCCATTCAAATCTGGCGTTTTGTTGCGCCGGGCCTGTATAAACAGGAAAAGCGTGCCTTTCTACCATTCCTGATTGCAACGCCTGTGCTGTTTTTCTGTGGTGGGGCGCTTGTTTATTATGTGGTTTTACCGTTGGCGCTGCCCTTTTTCTTAAGCTTTCAAAGCGGGGTAGGGGAAACAGTGCTTCCTATTCAGCTTGAGGCACGCGTGTCCGAATACCTGGATTTAATAATGGTGCTGATTTTTGCCTTTGGGCTTTGTTTTCAGCTTCCTGTTCTTCTCACACTTTTGGGGCGCGCTGGTTTTGTAACCGCCCAAGGTCTGCGTGCCAAACGCCGCTATATCATTATTTTTGCTTTCCTTATCGCGGCCTTCCTGACACCACCTGATATAATTTCACAAATCTGCTTGGCCATTCCAATCCTTCTTCTCTACGAACTTTCAATCCTGCTCGTCCGCTATGCCGAACGCAAAAACTGATGTCCCTGAATGGGCAAAATCTGTCTTTGAGAGTGAGAACTACACGCCCGATAAATTTCAAATGCAGGCGCTTCTCCATTTGGACAGATTGCGTCTAGCCCTCATCAACGCCTCTTCCGAAAAGAAAAGTTTTTTTAAGCGTAAAAAACCACAAAGCCAAATATCGGGCGCTTATATTTATGGGCCTGTTGGGCGTGGTAAGACTTATGTGATGGATGTCTTGGCGCAAAGCTTGGAAGATAGGATTGCTATCAAACGCGTTCATTTCCATGAGTTTATGATTTCCGTTCATGATTTCCTGCACGCCCATCGCAAGAAAGAAACAGGGAAGGCTGGCGCGGATACATCTCTTCTTGCCTTTGCTGAACAGCTTTCACGTGACGTCAGGCTACTTTGTTTTGATGAATTTCATGTGACCAATGTGGCTGATGCCATGATTTTATCGCGGTTGTTTACTGCGCTTTTTGCAGAGGGCATTTCCGTTATCCTGACCAGTAACTGGGAACCGGATAATCTCTATGAAGGAGGACTGCAGCGTGTAAGATTTTTACCCTTCATTGATCTTATCAAATCACGTTGCATAGTGATTCCCATGCTGGGTGATGAAGATTACCGCAAACGTGCCCTTGAAAATAAAGAACGCTATTTCCTTGCAAATAAAACAAGCAAAAAAGCGCTCACTAAGATTTTTAGTGAATTAACTGGGAATGCAAGTCCTCAGCCCTTACAAATTGTGGTCAAAGGACGTGCGCAAACCTACCCACATTTTTCAAAATCCGTGTTGCGCGTTTCTTTTGATACTCTGTTTGATCAACCTTTAGGTGCAGAGGATTATCTGGCCTTAGCTAGCCAAGCGCACACTGTCTTACTTGAAGGTATCCCTGTGCTGGATGATTCTTTGCGCAATGAGGTAAAGCGTTTTATGACTTTCGTTGATGTGATGTATGATAAAAAAAGAACGCTTATTATTGAGGCTGAAAAACCAGCACTTTCGCTTTATAGTGGTACAGAATATGCATTTGAATTTGAACGCACTGTCAGTCGTTTGCTTCAGATGCAGGATAGAAATTGGCCAGATAATAAAGAGTCATGAAATTTATAAAGAAATTTATTGGGAAAAGGCCTAACTTTCAGAGATCATCCAAGGCCGAACAGGACATGGCTCTTAATGGTCATCGTGATGCGCGCATTGCGCTTGCGGCCAATGTAAAAACCTCGCCTGAAATTCTCTATTATCTGGCGGAACATGACGAGGATACAGGCGTGCGTCATGCAGTTATATCCAACCCTTCAACCCCGATACAGGTCTCTAGTTTTCTGGCCAAAGACAAGGATCAGGATATTCGTGTGGCGCTTGCCAACAGATTGGCGAGCCTTCTGCCCGAATTAGACCGTGATGCACAGACGCAGCATTACAAAATAGCCTCGGAGGCCTTGGCCGTTCTCGCGTTGGATGAAGTCTTAAAAATCCGTACCGCACTCTCAGCCGCGCTTAAAAATGTGCACAATGCACCTCCCAAGGTTGCTCTTCAACTAGCTCAAGACGTTGAGCGTGCTGTCTCTGAGCCGATTTTACGTTTTTGTTTGGCTTTGTCCGATGCATCTCTTATCGAGATTTTGAGTGATGCGCCTGAAGTTTGGAAAATCAGTGCGATTGCCGCACGTGAAGCTGTGAGTGAAAAAGTTTCTGACGCCATTATCGAAACAGGCGATATCCAAGCAGGAACAGCACTTCTTGAAAATGAAAATGCACTTATTACAGAACGTGGTTATGGTAAAATTGTAGAGCATGCGCGCGACATCATCGAGTGGCAAAGACCGTTGGCGCTACGCAAGGCGCTCCCCAAAGAAATAGCGTTGGAAATGAGCGGTTTTGTTGAGGCTAAAATCATGCAGATATTATTGTGTACGCAACAATTTGATGCGGACACTGTTCTGGATATAAAACGCAACTTTCACCTCGGCCTAGAGATGCTGGAAACAGCTGAGGAGAGCGAAACTTTATCAGAGCGCATTGCAAAGCATGTGCGTGAGGACACGTTGTCTGATGAAGTTATCTTAACGGCCAGTGCTATGCAGGATAAAGCTTTCGTAATTGCCGCACTTGCTAAATTGTCAGGTTATAAAAAAGAGATAATTGAGAAGATTGTCGCTTTGAATGCGCCACAACCCTTTACGGCACTTATTTGGAAAGCAGGCTTATCGATGCGTACCTGTCTTACATTGCAACGCGAACTGGCAAAAATCCCACGTGCCAAGTTGCTCTATCCACGTGATGGCGTTGACTTTCCCATGTCAGAGGAGGATGTGAAATGGCAGTTGGAGCTGGTTGGTGCTGAGAAATAAAAAAGGCGCTAAAACCGCGCCTTTTTCGGGACAAACTCTTTAAGTTTTAGCTTAGTTCAAAAGCACGCGCACGGTCAGCCTCTGCTGTCATAACGGTACCACCTGGACGTGCACCAATTAAATCTGCAAGATTATCAACGCGGTTCATCCAACCAGCATAATTACGTGTGTAAACTTCACGACCAGTCGCATTCAGCTCTCTATAATGGTCTGCTTTAAACCCAAGCAATTCTGCGCCCGTGACGACACCGTCGTTAGCCATTGCGCGGGCAATGTGTTCTTGTGCGCGCCCAATACCGCCATTGACGGCTGTATCAAAGGCAATCATGCGTGCTTCGGCACTATCAAGGCTTTCAATATTTGCTGCATCCCAAAACTCTTCTTTATAAAATTGTTTTGTGATTTCAAGCGCGCCTGCGCGATCACCAGCGTTAAGCCTGCCCATAACAGCATTAAATGTCTCTGGATGATATCTGGAGGCAATTCCAAAAATTGTTTCTCCACCAGCATCATAACGCCCGCTATTCCATCCACCTTCGGCGGCAAGAACATGTTGGAAAGCCTCGTCAAAAGTCCCTGTTAGATTGGAACCTTCCGATGAAGGTGCAAAATTAAAGTGTCCTGATGCGTCCGGGCTTGAGCCAGAAAATTGTGTAACGTCATGCCCTGCAATTGCATAGGCCAAAATTTGACGACCTTCTTCTGTGAAGTTTTCCCACTCTTCTGGAGATGCATCCCAATCGACACGGCCATCTGCAGTTGCAGGCGCACCATGTTCGATCATCATTCTTTCAAGAATTTCTTGTTGGATTATTTGAGGATCAGCTTCAATAGGAGCGCTTGTTTCAGGATCAAAAACAAGCATTTCAGCCATAAGAAGATCAACACCATTAACACGTGGCTTAACGGTTTGCGGCTGCATACCTTCTTGGGACGCAGAAGCGTGCGACGATCTCATGTTTTTCGGCGCGTTCTCAAATACTTCTTCATCTAGGTCTAAATACATCGTATCTCTCTCAAATACCCTTGTTATTACCCCTAATATAGCAAAAAACAATTTTTTAAGCAAAATAACATTAAAAAATCGTTTTATTACAGTAATTTAGATATTTTTATAAAATTTATCTAAGCAAGTTCTAATGCAGGGCCACGAGAACCTGAATTCTCAAGAATATCAGGGCGTAGAGCAGCGCTATCAACGGCTGTAAGCTCGTAACCACGGCGGTGAGCCATTTCAAGCCAGTCATCAAAATCTGTGACCATTGCACCACGTCCACCGCGGCTTTCGGCAACCATCATTTCGCCTGTTTCGCTATCTCTATAGGTAATAACAACATGATCAATGCCTAACTCACGGCCTCTATCAAAGCCGCGGTCACCGCTATCAATTCCAATGACCATACCCTCAACAACATTGTTGGCGTTAAGCTGTGTTTCATCAAGAGCACCGCCAGCACGACGCATCAGTGCAACGACTTGCCCCTCGGAATGATTGGCCATTGCAGATGCTGCTTCACGTCCCAAAGCAGCCTGTAGTGTGTAGTGAACGAGTCCGCTACAATCAATGCTTCTGAAATTATCGCCATTTGCTTTTGCACCCATACCATAACGCACACCGCGAGCCACAGCCAGTTCAGCAGCGGCTTCAATACCATCAGATAGTTGTTCACGATTGCCTGCAATGGCTTGCAAACCACTTTCAACAATAATACGTGTCATGCCATTTGGCATGTGCTCCATGGCACCGTTCAAGCGTTGAATAAGCTGCTCTCTTTGCATGGGATCGCCAAAGGTTGGATTTGTTGCAATTTCTTCAAGTAATGCTGCAGCATGTGCTGGATTATCAGCATTTTCCAACATACTTTGCATAGCAATGTTGAAAGCCTCTTCCAAATTTTGTGCTTCGTTTGCGGTCTCAGCATCTTCCATCATGCTGAATTCATGAATAGTTACGGCAAGCAAAAGCGAGAAATTATCAGGAGCTGCAGCAGGTTTGTCCTGAGCAGGCTGATTAAAATATCCTTGAACAGAGGCCGCAACGTTGCTTGCGCCTTCCTCAATGTCATCCCACAAATCTGTAAAAAATGAAACCATGCTTAAAAATAACGCTCTTTAAAAATATTTACAAAAAAAACTGAAATTTATAATTATATCAATAATTTATATATTAAACCCAAGAGGTTTAGGCGTTGTAACTTCAACCTCTGCATCTGATGCACCAGTAAGAGCGTCGTGACCTGGCGCATTGTCGACATCTTGTGCACCAATTTTGGTTGTAACTTCTGAACCATTAAGAGCAAATGCGCCACTATGCGTTCCGAAGACACCCTTAAGGCCATTTTCAAGCAAATGTGGAGCAAAGAGCTTGTTATCGTCGGCTTCTGCGCCGCTATCACGCGCAAGATGACCATGAACATGCTGTGCACTTGTTTGCGTGACACCAAAGGGCTTTTCACCGCTCATCATGTCATCGGCTGGCAAATGTTCTTGAATATAAACGGAAGACACATTGTGTGCATCCTCATCGGGCGCGACTTCACGCGCAAAAGACTTTGCGTCATATTCCCCACTCGTTTTGAAATCGCGGCTTATATCAACCATATTTGCGTCTACTCACTCCTTATAAAATAAATTATATAAGAGTTACGTAAAGTAATGCAAAGACATTAGGTTAAAACACTGAAAGTAAACGCATTTTTTAAAACGAGGAAACGCTTAAAAAAGTGTTAACGCACTGTTTTTATTGAATTAATGTACTGTGTATGTGGGCGCGGAGGTCGCTGGTGCGGGTTGCGGTGATGGGGCCTCTAAATTTACGCCCTGTCTTTCAACCAATCGAATGACGAGCGCACCACTTAATGCATCAGCTTCACAAAGTGCGGCCTCATCCTCTTCTGGTTCACAGAAGGGATTTGCCAAACTTGTATTTGCGAATAGTGCTGGATTTGATTGTGCTAACCTTGCGCTAATAATCTCATCTGCGCGCGGGACATCCTGCTCGGTCAGTGTAATTTCAGGTAGCTCAAGATCATTTTCTTCAATAATGCGGTCAAGCGCGGCACGTGTTTCATCATCGTAGTCAACACCATGTTGGCTGCGCATGCGCTCAAGTGAGTTGCGCATTGTTTCGGCAACGCGTTCCATGCTGACACCGCGTCCAAAAAACTCAGCCAGCTTATCAAAAACGGAATATCCGCCGACCCCGCTGAAAAAACGTGAGAACCCACCACGGCAGGCTGCGGCCAGCTTTTCGTCTTCACTTTCATGTTGAACTTTGTTTGTGCCGGAAAAAAGATGGCGATTATTACCGCGCTCGCTAAAGGCACCACCACCAGCGGTCGAAAAGGCAGCTGACCCGAACATGTCATAGTAACCTATGGGCCGTTCATCAGGCTCTGCAATTTGCAAGGCGTAACTTACCATGCTTTCCTTATGCCATAAGTCATGCATATATTGCAAATTTTAGTAAAATTTTATGCAAAATCAATGACATGAGAAAAAGACAATTGGGGCTTTTCCCCAGCGTTTTAGCGTGTTAAAACGTTTTTGAAGAAAATTTATCTTATTAAGGACAGAGCTAGCACTATGAATATTCATGAATATCAAGCCAAAGAACTTCTTAAATCTTACGGTGTTGCCGTGCCCGAGGGGCGCGTGGCATTCACAGTTGATGAGGCTGTTAAAGCGGCAGAAGCCATGCCTGGCCCACTTTATGTTGTAAAGGCACAAATTCACGCAGGTGGTCGCGGTGCAGGCCATTTCAGGGATGCTGCCGATGATAAGGGCGGTGTTAGGCTTTGTAAGACAACAGAGGCCGTCAAGGACGCTGCTGAGGCTATGCTAGGCAATGTGCTTGTCACAAAACAAACTGGTGAAGAGGGCAAAGAGGTCAAACGCCTTTACGTCACAGATGGCGTTGATATTTCCAAGGAATATTACTGCTCGCTTCTGCTTGACCGTGCAACATCACGTCTCACGTTTGCTGTCTCGACAGAAGGCGGTATGGATATTGAGGATGTGGCCGAGAAAACACCTGAAAAGATTATTAAGGTCGAAATTGATCCTGCGACAGGCATGATGCCGTTTCATGCACGTGAACTTGCCTTTGCCCTTGGATTGTCAGGCGCAGCCTTCAAAAGTGCCGTGAAGTTCTTTGGCGCTCTTTACAAGGCTTACACCGATCTTGACGCTGAAATCATGGAAATCAACCCGATGATTGTGACTGATAAGGACGAGGTCATGGCGCTGGATGCAAAAGTCTCGTTTGATGACAATGCGCTTTTCCGTCACCCCAATGTTGCAGAATTGCGCGACAAGGACGAGGAAGATGAAAAAGAACAACAAGCCCATGAATACGACCTTTCCTACGTTGCACTAGATGGCAATATCGGATGTATGGTGAATGGTGCTGGTCTTGCCATGTCGACCATGGATATTATTAAATATTACGGTGGCGAGCCTGCGAACTTTTTGGATGTCGGGGGTGGCGCAAATACTGAAAAGGTAACTGCAGCCTTCAAAATTATTCTTTCTGACCCCAATGTGAAGGGTATTTTGGTTAATATCTTTGGCGGGATTATGAAATGCGACATCATTGCCGAGGGCGTCATTGCAGCGGCTAAGGAAGTGTCTTTGTCTGTGCCTCTCGTTGTCCGCCTTGAAGGGACAAATGTTGAGAAGGGTAAAGAAATTTTGAACAGCTCTGGATTGGATATTATTGCGGCAAGCGATTTGGATGATGCGGCTCAAAAAATTGTTGAGGCCACACAAAAATCAAGCGCTGCAGCCTAAAAAGGTTGAATATAATGAGGCAGCTCAAGCCAGAATTTAAAGATTTGATGACGATGCCCGTTTGGGCCATTTATGCACTTATCTTGATGACGGTTATGCTCAGCGGCATTATTCTGGCTTATATCTGGTTCCCCAATTATTTTGGCGAAGAATTTTTCTGGAAGATTATTGGGACCTATATCGTCCTCGTACTGAGTACGGCGGTTATTTCCAAAATGGCTGATGCGCTCAAGCGTATGGCGAGTGACGATTCAGATAAGTAAATCTTAATTAAGAGACAGGCGAGTAGACAGGGGCATTTGTCCCTGAGCTTGCTGGCAGGCCTTCATCATTGTCACCTTGAACGGCACGGCTATCCATACTTGCAGCATCAAAACGCAGCATTGGTGTGCCATCAGTGATACCGCCACCTGTGAAATTACCATTCATCAAACGGTCAAGCGGAAGGCGTGTTTGAAAGTCTGGATAGCTAACTGTTACATTTGGTGCAAAACGCGGTGCAGCTTCCCAGCCTTCAAGGTTTGTAATCGCTTTATCAGAAAATCCAAAGTCTGAAAGCCCATCATAGGCCTCTTGCAATGTTAAATCACGTCCATCCTTGTGGAAGATACGCTTATTACCTTCATAAAAGTCTGCTGGAATAACGTTGCGTGCCAACTGGCTTGGGTCACGTGCAAGCTCAATAAAGAATGTTTTGGCACCATCTGTATTTCCTGTACCAAGGCCAAGAAGCTGTGCCATATACCCCATCTTTTCTGTAACAAACTCAGACCCATAAGGATGGCGAATTTCGCCTGCATTCATCATCTCCTGCAATGTTTGAAGATTATGAATACTATGACGTACCCCCAAAACAGCACCACTCGCTAAATCTCTGCACTCGCTATTAAAGATGGCGCGTGCATCAGATGAATTTACAAGAGCAGGATAGCTAATACCTGTAACACCGCGCGCTTCTCCTGGAACTTGAACTTGTCCCAGATCGATAAAGGCATCTCTCAAACGCCCAAGACCATGATCGGCCCCTGCTTCAACGGCTGTTTGGTAAAATGTACCAGGTTTGAATTGATTGATTCCGCAAACGCTTGCTCCTGTGCCCATATTTATACCGTGTGTCGATTCCAGGCGCCATTTTGCCATCAAGTAACTAAACGGAAGTGGACGTTGCTCTGCACCGCCGCTAATAAGCCATGCCTCGACAATGGCATTATAATTTTCACGTGGAATTTCGTAATTACGCTCATCTGGCTGATTGGCCTGTTCAAAGTATATATTGCCATTTTCAAGCCCAGTAACACTCATATAGTCATTGAGAGCAATTGTTTCGCCAACCGCTGGATAAACCTCGTTTAGCAACTCATCGCAGATGTCATTATTTGTGACGGGAATTGCGTGCAATTCACCGCTGAACAGAATTGGATTGGCGGCGTTGCAATATCGCCCTGATTGTTGTGGGGCAACGATGCGCAAGGGAATTTGGTCAACATATTCACCATTTGCGCTATTAAGATCAATTGGAAAGGCAACATCACGAACAGTTGTTGGAATACCGAAATCAAATTCCTCTACGCCATCATTAAGGGACAAGTTTGCAAGGAAAAGGCTGGCGGCGGCTACTGATACTCCACCTAGACCCATAAGCAACATGCGCTTTGAAGGCTTCAAGTCATGGGCACGTTCAATTATGTCGCGAAGAGTGGACTCTTTCTTTGGTGCAATTCGAGGAGCAAGCTGTGGCTCTTCACGCTGTGGATACACAATTTTTGGCTGTTGTGCTTTCTTTGCGGCAATTTCGGCATCAATTTGCATCTGTGCTTCTTCAAGCAGGCGCTCAAAATTGGTCTCATCGCCTTCATGCGTATCATAAAGATGCGCAATATGCATATGTGTGAGGTTGCGAAGCTCGTCATCAGTCACTTGAGCTTCAAACTCTTCTATACTGATAAGAGCCTCTGTATCACGAAGATAGCGGGCATAGCGCATGATAGGAGCCGCCATATCGCGCTCCAGCTTTTTCAGATAGATATCTTCAGCAACACCAGAGGCCGCATCTAGGCCTTTTTGCGTCAATCCACTAAAAATATTGCTTGGCTTAACCATGTTTTACACACCACTTAAATTTAAACTTCATCAGTTATACACTATTTAATTTACATAATGCAAATATTATTTGCGATAATGCCAAATTTTTAAAGAAATTCAACAGGCTGTCCTGTTGCGTGTGTTTTTAATTCCTGTATAAAAGAAGGCATAAATTTTTAACCAGAGATGGAGACAGGAATGTCAGTACTCGTTGATAAGAACACAAGACTTATATGCCAAGGGATAACAGGTTCGCAAGGGACTTTTCACAGTGAGCAGGCCATTGCTTATGGCACAAACATGGTGGGTGGCGTAACACCAGGAAAAGGTGGCCAAACACATTTGGGATTGCCCGTTTTTGATACAGTGGCCGAGGCAAAAGAGGCCACAGATTGTAATGCTACTGTTATCTATGTGCCTCCTCCATTTGCCGCAGATTCCATTCTTGAGGCTGTTGCCGCAGAAATTCCACTTATTATCTGTATTACAGAGGGTATTCCTGTGCAGGATATGGTGCGTGTGAAGGCGGGCCTTAAAAATTCTAAATCACGCCTCATCGGGCCAAACTGTCCGGGTGTGATTACACCTGATGAATGCAAAATTGGTATTATGCCAGGCCATATCCACACACGTGGGAAGGTCGGTATTGTCTCACGCTCTGGAACATTAACGTACGAGGCCGTTGCCCAAACAGGCGCTGTTGGTCTTGGTCAATCAACCTGTATCGGGATTGGTGGTGACCCTGTGAACGGCACAAACTTTATCGATTGTATTGATATGTTCATGAATGACCCTGAGACAGAGGCGATTTTGATGATTGGTGAAATTGGTGGGACTGCCGAGATTGAGGCCGCTGAATATTACGCTAAACTGGATAAGAAAAAGCCGATCGCTGGCTTTATCGCGGGTGCGACTGCGCCTCCAGGAAAACGCATGGGTCATGCGGGTGCTATTATCGGTGGAGCTGATGACACGGCCGAGGCAAAGATGAAAAAAATGCGCGAATGCGGCTTTGTTGTTGCTGAAACACCAGCCATGTTGGGTGAAGCTGTTAAAAAGGCCATGGCCGCCTAATCTCAACTCTCTTTAAAAAGGTTGAATATAAAAAAACATCTCAACCGACTTCAGGAAGGTTGAATATAAAAAAGCATCTCAACCGACTTTAGGAAGGTTGAATATAAAATAAGGAAAATTTTACCGCTAGTGGGACATTTTGCCCCGCTGGCGGTTTTCTTTTATGTGCTTAAATCATTGATATAAATCAATTTACTATTTGGCATAATCATTGCATCTCTTTTCGACATGAAACATTAAAATCTGTCAGGGAGAGACATGAACATGACAAAGACAATCCATATTTTAAGCGCCATATGTTTTGGCATATCGCTCATCAGCTTTATTCAAACGAGCCTTGCCTCGTCTGAATTGCTGCAAATGACCGCCTTTTTATAAAGTTTACCTCCAAGCATACCCTTGACCACAAGCAAGGGTGCCCCTCTAGCGGTATGGCTGTGCATTAAGCCATACCGTTTTCTTTTCTGCGGTGTTATTATTCCTCAAATTTAAGGAGGGGCAATGGATTTCTTGGCATCATGGGGGCGGGCGGAATGGTTTGCGGCAGTGGCCATTATCGTATCAATCGCGCGTTACAGTACTTATCTCTATTCCATTTATAAGGGCGAGACCGAGCCACATGTGTTTAGTTGGTTTAACTGGGGGCTAGTTGTCGCCATTGGCACAGTTGCGCAGTTCCAGCTTGGCGGCGGGCCTTCTGCGTGGGTGCTTCTGGTGGTTGCTGTTACGTGCTTCTTTATTGCCTCTGTCGCGCTGTTTGTAGGCGAAAAGGATATCACCAAAAGCGATTGGCTTTCCTTTATTGGTGCGCTGTGCGCGATCCCCATCTGGATGGCTACTGATAACCCTGTCTGGGCGCTTGTTATTATTATTGCCATTGACGTGCTGACCTATTATCCAACTATTCGTAAATCATGGACCAAGCCTTGGGGAGAGCCGCCACGGTCATACTTCTGGGCGGGATTGCGCTATTTTCTCGCGTTGTTTGCCGTACCAGATGCCGAATTTGCAACACTTGTTTATCCATTCTTCCTCATGGCCTCTGACTGGGGCTTTGCAATATATGTGATTATCCGCCGTCGTGTTTTACTCGCCTCTGGCGCGACCCCGCAGAAAATTGTATAGTTTTGCCTATGTCTGAGATTTTGGATTTACCCGCTGACCAACAAGATTTAATCCGCGCACTTCCCTATCGTGTGGGCATGTATGTGTCTTATGCCGATATGGACGGGGGCGAGGAGTCCGCCACTCAGGAGCATCAGGCCTGCGAAGCAATGATTACGGCTTATGTTGAGGATTTTTGTAAATCCGAATTTGTGCAAGGCCTTATGGAGGAAACCCTCAAACATCAGGACCGCTGGAGCACTTGGGCAAAGAATTTAGAGAGCGTACCCGATGAATGCGCACGCGCAGTTGAAGTGCTCAAGGGCAAGGTTGGGAAGCGCGAAATCACCCTGCTTGGCGATAATTTGTTGGAAATTGGTTTCTCAGTGGCGCAGGCCTATCGCGAGAGCGGCAATATCAAGAGCATTAAATTACTCGCACGTTTGAAAAATATGCTCTTTGGCGGGAGTGACGCGGACGGTAAATATGCGAACTATGTGAATGTTTCCGCCAAGGAATGGGAGGCATTGAGCGCTTTGGCTCTGTCTCTTGGACAACCCTTAAACCCACAAGGAAAAGTAGCATGATGACGTTAAGCGCCTTTGTTCCAAGCGAGCAGGCAACATTGGTTTCTGTGTTTTACCAGATTGGAATCTGGATGTCGCATATCGATGATGATGGGGATGCGGCAGACGCGGCCGAGAAAAAGGCCCTCATGAAGGTGCTTGAAAAAACCGCAAGCAAGTACAAACACAACACACTCATTTCCAATATGGCGCGCGAGGCGCATCGTCAGGAAAGTAATCATAAGCGCTGGATGAAAGATGCCGATGATGCGATTGCTCAGGCTGTGGCCGCGGGTAAAATCGTCAAATCGCGCTTGCCTGAAGAAGCTGTGGCCGATTATAAGGCCGCTGTTATGTTTGTGGCAGAATCTGTTGCCAAGGCCTTTGAGGAAGGCGCAGATGGTCAAAAACAGGGGGTCTTTTCTAAAATCATAGGACTTTTTTGTGGATGCGAGATGAATGCCGAGCGCAAAATCTCCCCCACCGAGGATAGTGCTCTCACTGAACTTTCCGAAGCCCTTGCAAAGATATAGCCAAGCTACTACATCTAATATTATTGAAAAGTAAATCATAGAAAGAACACAGGTTCACATGACACAGACTGCAGACAATCGTCCAACATTCCTCTCTTCTAGCAACGCTGAATATATTGCACATCTCTATAAACAATATTTGGTCAATCCAAACTTGGTTGACCAAAGCTGGCAGGATTTCTTTACCGAGATGAATGACGATGAGGCGGCTATCCTGCGCGAATTAAATGGGGCAAGCTGGACGCCAGAGGAAAACAAACGCTCGCGTCGTGGGTTTGGGCATTTGCCAGGCGTGGTCAATACGGGTGAGAGTGCCCCCCAGCAGGCAGTGAATGCGAATAAATCAGGCAATATTTCTGATGAAGAGATGCGCCAAATGGCCTCTGATTCCGTCAATGCATTAATGCTCATCCGCGCCTACCGCATGCGTGGACATTTGTTGGCTAATCTGGATCCCTTGGATTTAAAGGATCACAAGGAATATCGTGAGCTTGAGCCATCATTTTATGGGTTCACTGACAGCGATTATGACCGCAAGATTTTCATTAACGGCGTGTTGGGTCAGGAATATGCGACTTTACGCGAAATTATGACCATATTGCGTCGTACCTATTGTGACAAAATCGGTGTTGAGTTCTTGCATTTGACAGACCCCGAGGAAAAGGCCTGGGTACAGGAGCGTATTGAAGCGCCGATGAACCATACAGATTTCACCGAAAACGGGAAACGCGCCATCTTGCAACGCTTGACGGCCGCTGAGGGTCTTGAAAGTTTCTTGGGTACAAAATATGTCGGGACAAAGCGCTTTGGTCTGGATGGTGGTGAGTCGCTTATTCCTGCCATTGAACAGATTATGAAACGTGGCGGGCAATTGGGGTTAAACGAAATTGTTGTCGGGATGGCGCACCGTGGTCGCTTAAACGTGCTGACCAATGTTATGGGTAAAACCTTTACTGCTCTGTTTGCCGAATTTCAGGGCAAACCAACCAATCCTGAAAGCGTGCAAGGTTCAGGTGACGTAAAATACCATATGGGGACATCCTCTGATCGCGACTTTGATGGTAATGTCATCCACCTCTCGCTTACACCTAACCCCTCTCACCTTGAATGTGTGAACCCTGTTGTCATTGGGAAAGTACGCGCGAAACAGGTTATGAAGAAGGATTATGAATGTGATCAGGTGCTCCCGCTTTTGCTGCATGGGGATGCGGCCTTTGCCGGACAGGGTGTTGTTGCCGAAACACTGATGATGTCAGAGCTTCCAGGTTATCGCATTGGCGGAACAATCCATATTGTGATTAATAACCAGATTGGGTTTACGACGACACCAAAATACGGGCGCTCTGGTCCTTACCCAACGGATGTGGCCAAGATGTTGGCTGCGCCAATTTTCCATGTGAATGGCGATGATCCAGAGGCCGTTGTCCATGTGGCACGCATTGCCACTGAATTCCGCCAGCGTTTTAAAAAGGATGTTGTCATTGATTTGGTCTGTTACCGCCGTAACGGCCACAATGAGGGTGACGAGCCAGCCTTCACACAACCCATCATGTACAAGAAAATCAAAACCCACGAAACCGTGCGCTCGCAATATGCTAAAGAGCTTATTGGAGAAGGCATCCTGAGTGAAGATGAAGCTCAGGAAATGATCGATGAGTTTAAGGACTACATGGAACGCGCCTTTGAAGACGCCAAAAGTTTTAAGCCAAACAAAGCAGATTGGCTTGAGGGTGACTGGTCCAACATGAAAGAAGCGCCAAGTTCCAAGGAACCGCGCAAAGGGGATACGGCCGTTTCAAAATCAGCGCTTGAGAAGGTTGGTAAGGCCATCACACAAGTACCAGATGATTTTGAAGCGAATAAGAAAATCCTCCGCCAGTTGGATGCAAAGGCCGAGATGTTTAAATCAGGTGAAGGCTTTGATTGGGCAACAGGCGAGGCCGCGGCTTTTGGAACATTGCTGAATGAAGGGTACTCTGTGCGCTTATCTGGTCAGGATGTGGGACGCGGGACATTCTCGCAACGCCACGCCATTCTTTATGATCAAACAACAGAGGAAAAATATATCCCTCTTCAGCATATTGATGGTGAACAAGGACGCTTTGAGGCACATGACAGCCCGCTCTCCGAATTTGCGGTTCTTGGTTATGAATATGGATACTCCATTGCCGACCCCAACACACTTGTTCTGTGGGAAGCGCAATTTGGTGACTTTGTAAACGGTGCACAAACTATTATTGACCAGTTTATATCCTCTGGTGAAACAAAATGGTTGCGTATGTCAGGACTTGTCATGCTCTTGCCGCATGGTTCGGAAGGGCAGGGGCCAGAGCATTCTTCAGCACGTCCTGAGCGTTTCTTACAACTATGTGCCGAGGATAATATGCAGGTTTGTAATCTGACAACGCCTGCCAACTATTTCCACGCGCTGCGCCGTCAGATGAACCGTAATTTTAGAAAACCTTTGATTATCATGACGCCGAAATCACTTCTACGTCATAAGCTTTGTGTCTCGAAGCTAGAGGATATGACTGGCAAGACGAGCTTCCACCGCGTTCTTCCTGATGACGCACAGAAAGACCTGAAAAAAGCTGATAAAATCAAACGTGTCGTGCTGTGCTCGGGTAAGGTTTATTATGACCTTTACGAAAAACGCGCCGAGGAAGGCATTGACGATATTGCCCTTGTGCGTGTGGAACAGCTTTATCCCTTCCCGCATGAGACATTGGTGAAAGAACTCAAGCAATATAAAAATGCTGAATTTATCTGGTGTCAGGAGGAGCCGAAAAACCAAGGCTACTGGTCGTTTGTAAGTCCCTATGTTGAAGAGGTGCTGACAGAAATTAAGGCCAAGAATACACGTCCAGACTATGTGGGTCGTGTGTCTGCCGCTGCACCTGCTACAGGATTTGCGAAAGTTCATGCGCAGGAACAAGAGGCTTTGGTCAAGCAAGCACTTAAGTTGAAATAATATTGTATTTACATATTGTTTATGCTAAATAGTTTGCTTTGAAAGAGGTAACTATGGCTGCAACAGTAAAAATTGCACGTGCAACTGACACCCAAACGGGGAGTTCCGTTCTTGTTCACTTGCCGTCACAATTTGGAATGCAAGGCGCAGATTGTTATGACCCTGAGATACATGACAACCTGCGTTGTCACTGTTGTGATGCGGCCATGAACTACAATAAAGGATCGGAGGCAATAGGTGGCTCTTCACGCCATAGGCGCTCTGATTTCTTTAAATTGGCCAGTGGCGCGCGACATGAAAATTGTCGCTATCCCAATCCCGACCCTGATAAATCATCAGCAGAATATGATGTGCGTCTGGGTTTTCGCGTGCATTTCAATATTCCCGACTTGAGCGGACATTTTAATCAGAGCAGTATATACAGAACCGAACGCGATCTTAACGGTGCGCGCCGTAAACGCGTTATCAATACTCTGTTGCCTCCCAAAGTCACACCAGCTGATTGGCGTGCCATGGAAACAATTAGCGTCAGCAGTGTTCAAGAATTTCTTTCACTCATGAAGAACAAAGATTGGGAGCGCCTCAAAGGCACCTATGTTGTGATTGGTCATCGTATAATGAAGCTTAATGAATTTGTTGTACGCGCAGGCATGGCAAATGACACCCATGCGAATCCGCGATTTGCAAAATTGATTCATGATTTTGAAACCGACAGAATGGCAAAATTTGGACTCCCGCGCATTATGGAAGTTGAGCTTACTGAGCCTCCCAAAATCGATTTATTTTCAGATAGGTTTTCTTTAAGTACGAAGGCAATTTATTTGGATGGCGACAACAAGGATGGTGAGAAGCATTTTGTGTTGCCACGTATCCATGTTGATACAACACGTTGTCGTGAACTCAGCTTTGCGTTCAAAGAGGCTGGAAAATATTCAGTTCTTGGCTTGTTTCGACAAAGTGTTGCTGCAAATGGCAATCACTTCATCAATGTGAGTGTCACAGATTCAAAGCAGATTGAGGCAAACTCTCCCAGTGACATTTTTGCGCGTCGCCTCGCAAAGCGGGAAGAAGCAAAAGAGCTGAACGCAGGCTAGGACATCATGCTTACCCTTGTCATCCCTGTAAAATTTTATCATCCAGCTTTAGAAATTTTAATGACCCAATTTAACTGTAAACAGGCGCAAGAAAGCTTAGGGCCTGTAAATGTCGTTATAATTGGGGACAGCAATCAAAGTGACCTAAAAAAACTGGCCGCGCGTTTTGAAAATATCATGCTGATTGCCCCGCCTGCAGGTGGACGTGGTGCGGCTCTTGCCAAAGGTGGCGCGCGCATAAAACAGGGCTGGATGTTATTTGTGCATGCCGATACGTGTTTTCAGGATGATTACATGCAAGAGATAGCTGTGTTTATGAAAGGTAAGCATGACAGAGCTGCCTATTTCAAATTCAAACAGGATGCGCGCGGGTGGAAGGCATGGGGCTTGGAGCGTTTGGTTGTACTGCGCAACGCTCTATTTGCGCTCCCCTATGGCGACCAAGGGCTTCTTATTCATCATGCGCTCTATAAGGAACTGGGTGGGTTTCGAGAAGATTATCCTTTATTTGAGGATGTTGATCTTGTGCAGAAAATTGGACGAAAACGCCTGCACAAATTGCCTGTTGCGGCTGTCACATCGCATGAACGCTATAAAGATGGGTATCTTCCGCGCATTTTGCTGAATATGAAATGCCTGTGGCTTTATTTTGTCGCGCGAAAGCATCCGCGTGACATCATTGATATTTACTTGAAACGCTAAAGCTTCAGAACGCGTAAGATTTCCTTAAGCTGACTATCTTCAACGCCCTTTGCTCCCTTAAATGTGTCATAAAAGGCGGCATCAGAGGGCGATCCTTTGTAGGGGAGCTCTTGTGCAATGACAGATGAAAGCACAGGAACAATCACGTCCTTGAAACTGTCGATATAACGCTGAATGGCGTTCCCTGTATTTGTTTCATCTGCGCCAAGACTATCATCACCACGATAGCTTAGGTCGCGTCCCCCGATAAAAGACAGACTTGCGTAATCAATACCTGCCTGCTTGGCAACAAGGGCCTCGGTCATATTGGTCATGCCACTGATTATTCCACCCGCATTACTGAACAAATTGGATATGGCCATCTGGTCTGCGCGCGTGCCCGTGTGTGGGCCTGGCATACCAGCAAAGACAATAATATCCTTATCCGCAATGCGGCTTGTTTCAGTTTGTGCGTTATGATGTTGTTCGACTTCATGGCTTTTAAGCGCTGCAATAAGGGCTGTTTTCAAGGGCCCAGAGACCATTGTGTTAAAGGTATCCGTATAGGAAACAACACCGCCAATTTTGCCTTTCGTAAAAAACTGGTCATCGCGCTGTGTATTATGGTCGTAATAGGTATCTGGGATAACAAAGCTGCCAATATTGATATGATCGCTCAATGATGTAGAAAGCGACATGGCGACCCAGTATTTTGCGCCAAGTTGTTTGAGGGCGTAGGCATTTGCGAGATAGGGAATGTCATAAGGCGCAAGTTGCTCTTGGTCGCCATGGCGGGAAAAGCAGAAGAAGGATTTTCCGTTCAAGCGCATGAGAAAAATAGCGCCCGAAGATTTGCCATAGGGGGTTTCCAGCTCATCAGCCTTCCACGTTTTGACGATTTGTGCACCTGCTTCTTCAAACATGCGATGTCCACCGCCTCCTGCGATTACTAACTGTGTGTCGTGGTCATTCATCTCTTTTCCTTTACATAAAATCAATAGCACCTTATTCAACACTATACGGAAATACAATAAAAAACATGCGCTTACCGCCAAAGTTTTATGGACTTAGCCATTGATTTTTGCGGTCAAACGCGCCAAATTAAGCACGTATTATATTTGCACTTCAAAGGACGCATAAACATGACTGAGATTAAAGTTCCCACACTAGGTGAATCCGTAACCGAGGCAACTGTTGCACAATGGTTGAAAAAGGAAGGCGATGCTGTTGCCGCTGATGAGCCGATTGTTGAGCTTGAAACTGATAAGGTGACATTGGAAGTGAACGCACCAGAATCAGGCGTTATTGCAAAAATAACAGTTGCCGAGGGTGGCAATGTCGAGGTTGGTGCGGTTCTTGGTGAAATTGAGGCAGGCGCAGCAGCCAATGATGGCGGGTCGAAGCAAAAAGACTCCAAGGAAAATGCACAAAAAGAAAATGCAAAAGCAGCCAACAACACACCTGATTCCAAGAAGGCAGAAGATGAGGTCTCAGGTGACGTGCCATCTGACAAACAACATGATGAGGCAGGACAGCAATTATCGCCTGCTGTACGCAAAATGGTAGCTGACAACAATCTGGATGCCTCTCAAATTAAAGGTTCTGGTAAGGATGGTCGTATTACTAAAGGTGATGTGATTGATTACATGGATAATGGCGGCGCGAGCAAGCCTGCCGGGCAAACACCAGCCTACCAGGCGGTCAATACGCACCCTGTTGATGCTCACGGTGCGCCGCGTGAGGAACGTGTGCGCATGACACGTCTGCGCAAGCGCATTTCAGAACGCTTGAAAGAGGCACAAAATACGGCGGCTATTCTCACAACATTTAACGAAGTTGATATGACAGCCATCATGGAGTTGCGCAAACAATATCAGGATGTGTTTGTGAAAAAGCATGATGTGAAGCTTGGGTTCATGTCCTTCTTCGTAAAGGCCGCAGTTAACGCGCTCAAAGAGATTCCAGAGCTGAACGCTGAGATTGACGGTGATGAAATCGTTTACAAGAACTTCTACAATATTGGTGTGGCTGTTTCGACGCCACAAGGTCTGGTCGTGCCCGTTGTGCGTGATGCCGATGCTAAGAACATGGCCGAGATAGAGAAGAATATTGTCGAGCTTGGCACACGTGCCCGTGATGGTAAAATCACAATGGATGATATGCAGGGCGGCACATTTACGGTGACCAATGGTGGTATCTTTGGCTCGCTTCTCTCAACGCCTATTTTGAACACACCACAGACAGCCATTTTGGGTATGCACAAAATCCAACAGCGCCCAATGGTCATGCCTGATGGCTCAATTGAGGCACGCCCGATGATGTATCTGGCGATGTCCTATGATCACCGCTTGATTGATGGGCGCGAGGCCGTGACATTCTTGGTACGCATCAAGGAAGCCTTGGAAGATCCACAGCGTTTAGTTCTTGATATCTAAAATTTAAAAACTGATTTATTTTTTGAATGTGACAAAGGTCATCACGCCTTTGTCCCGCAATAGGTCGCGCGCTTGAATGCCGCTTTGATCGCGTGATTTAAATGGATCACCCAGATGCAGTTTTGAAAAACCGGCCCCTACCGCATTAACCATCTCACGGGCTGAGGGCACTTGCGAGCAAAACAGATAATCATGGAGTGGCGTAAGTCCCAAGCGTTTGCACGCCATCAAGTAACGGTTAATCGGTTCCTGCATAAAGGAATAGCGTTCTTTGGCCTGTAAAATCATATCAACATCATTGTCATTCGTCAGAGAATAGCCAGTCACAGCATGCACACGCGAGGTGATGCCAAAGACCGTGCCGTCGCTATTTTCTGCCAAACCTATGGCAATTTTACGGTTGTAATGATGGGCATATTTATGGGCAATCAGCATTTCAAAGAAATCCTGTGATTTAGGCCCTTGTTCAATTTCAAGCGGACTGTCTTCCTTGGGAATATAATTCACATCAGGTGTATGAATGGTGTCAATACGACGGTCCTTGCGGTGAATACGAAAGACGCTGATGCCTGCTCGTGCGACAATTTCCATCGACATATTTTTAAAACAACCCGAACGGCGCTCCCAGAAATCTTTTTCAAACCCTTTATGGTCAATATAAACATCCTTGATACCTGCCTCTGCAATATTCTTAGCGCAGTTGGGGCAGAAGGGATCGGTAATAAACATGCCCGCACCTTGCGTATTTTCTGCGGTCAGAATTGTCGCTGTTTCGGCATGAACTGTACCGCTACTATTCCCGATACGGCATCCTAACCCGATATTATTGGCAATAGGCGCAGGCCAGTAATTTGTATGGCTGACAATTTTATTCCCGCGCGAAAGCAGGCTCGCCGCTACCTTGTTTGTCGGATGGGGGCTATCGTTAACAATATCAACGGCCTTTTGCATGGCCTGAAATAAAAAATCCTGTGACATGAGCGCCTGTTTATATCTTAAAAATTTGCACGAATATAGTGCTCTTATACGCAATATTTGAACTTTTTCACGTGCACCTCGTTAGCATTTTAACTACATGAGATGAAGAAATAATAAATTTTAAACAAAAGGATAAAGACATGAAAAACTTTAAATTTCTTGCTGTATTGAGCGTTCTACTATTGACTGCCGCAAGTTTGACTGCCTGTAATACAATGGCAGGCGCAGGTCAGGATATTGAAGAGGGCGGTGAAGCCGTTCAACGCGCAGCAAACTAATTTAAGACTTCCCTGTCGCTCTAAAAGGCCTGAGGCAAAAATTGCTTCAGGCTTTTTCTTTTTTCCAAAATATGCGCTATATAGGTATTATGAACACCTTAAAAGCTATTATCACCTGTTTGAGCGTCTTACTATTGCTTAGTGCATGTGGGCGCACAACATCCTCGAATGCGACAAGCTTTGTTGATCCGTCATTCTCAACCGCGCAAGCGCCAAGCCATATCTTTGTGTCGGCTGAACGCGCAGGGCTTAAGGAACAGGATGCTATTGAACAGGGTTTGGTCACGGCCTTGATTGAAACAGGGCTTAAGGCCACAAAGGGCAGCCACATATATCTACCAACGCGCAGTTACAGCGATAAAGAAAAGCGAAATCTTGCCATAGAAACGGGTGCGCAAGCGGTTCTTCTGATTACGCCAGAGGATAAGGACGTGCACGAGGTCTATACCCAACCTGATGAATTTGGCTATGCGCATGACCCGTTTTACCGCGATCACCGTTACAGCCCAACCTATGGATATGGGCCATATGACCCCTATTATTATGGTCCGCGTACACGTGTGGGTGCGTATGGCGGCAGCCGTTCTGGCGTCTCGGTTGGCGTGGGTTTCCCCATTGGTTATGGCGGCACACTCTATCGTGAGCCAGAGGCAAAATACCGTGCCGAGCTTTACCTACTCCCGCAATTCTCACGCGTCTGGGTTGCCGAATTCTCAATCCGCGGGCCTGATGGTATGGGTTGGAACAATCTCGCCCGACGTTTAGGCGATGTCATGCTCAAAAAGATGGGTGAAGACGGGGTTGTAGCCACTAAAACTCTATAAGGTTACTAAGGTTTAGGTCCTTTTGAAATAATACCACTTTGCGCTTGTAATCGCGCAATACGTGGCACTGTGTTCATGATTTTAGGCATAGCCTCCATGGTACGCACAAGAATATCCTGAAAATATTGATGCCTATTTAATTCAAAACGTGTGAGCTGGCTTTCAATCCCACGCCACTCCGCCTGTAAATCTCTTCTGCCAAAGGCGACGGCGCCAAATAGATACGCTGGTTTTCCAAAATTTTCAGTTATGAAATCAACATGCTCTTGGCTCATGCCAATCACAACATCAGCTTGATCAAGTATTTCTTGCGAAATAGCACGTGGAGTATGAGATGATAAATCCAAGCCCACATCACGCACAAGGTTTGTAAGTTGCGGATCAACGCCACGCCCATCAATATAAGTGCCACAGGAGGAAAATTGAAAGTTTAATCCTTTTTTATGTGCACGCAAATTACCTAAATGCTCGGCTAAAGCACTCCGGAATGTGTTGCATGAACATACGAATAAAACATGTGTCATGGGCCACATTTATATTTACACTTATGTAAAAAATCAATTTATTTTACGTGAAATCTACCCATCACCCATTTTCAGGGCGTTGATGAAGGCTGATTGTGGAATGTCAACGTTTCCGTACTGGCGCATTTTCGCCTTACCCTTTTTCTGTTTTTCCAAAAGTTTACGCTTCCGCGAGATATCGCCCCCGTAACATTTGGCGGTCACATCCTTGCGCAGGGCAGAGAGATGTTCAGCGGCAATAATCTTGCCCCCAATGGCCGCCTGTATTGCGATTTTAAACATCTGGCGTGGGATAAGGTCTTTGAGGCGCTCACAAAGCTGGCGTCCGCGGCTCTCGGCGTTTTCACGGTGCACAATCATGGCCAGCGCATCCACGGGGTCGCCGTTCACGCGAATTTCAAGTTTGACCAAATCATTGGCATCATAACCCATCAGTTCGTAATCAAAGCTGGCATAGCCACGTGAGATGGATTTCAGGCGGTCGTAGAAATCAAAGACGACCTCGTTCAAGGGGAGCTTGTATTCCATCATGGCGCGCGTGCCTGCGTAAGTCAGGTTGATCTGCTCGCCACGGCGCTCTTGACAAAGCTTGAGCAAGCCGCCCAAATATTCATCAGGGGTGAGGATTGTGGCCTTAATCCACGGCTCTTCAATTTTATCAATTTTTTGCACTTCGGGCATGTCCACGGGGTTATAAAGCTCGATGACTTCCCCATTGGTCATATGGATTTTGTAAACAACGCTTGGTGCAGTTGGGATCAGGTCGAGGTCGAACTCGCGCTCCAAACGCTCTTGAATGATCTCCATATGCAGCAATCCCAAAAACCCGCAACGGAAACCAAGGCCGAGCGCTTGTGATTGTTCTGGCTCGTAATGGAGGGAGGCATCATTAAGTTTCAGCTTACCCAAACTGTCGCGCAATGTTTCAAAGTCGGAGGCATCCACTGGGAAAAGCGAGCAGAACACCATTGGGATAGAGGGCTTAAAGCCAGGGAGCTTCTCTTTGCACTGGTTTTTCTCCTCGGTAATCGTATCACCAACTTGTGTTTCGCTGATATCCTTAATACCGGCTGTAATAAACCCCATTTCACCAGGCCCCAAAATGCCTGTCATTACTGGCTTGGGAGAGAAAAAGCCCACGCGGTCAAGCTCGCGCACGGCCTTTGTGTTCATAAAGCGCACCTTTTGCCCCTTGCGCAGATAGCCATCAATCACGCGTACCAAAATCATGACGCCCAGATAAGGGTCGTACCAGCTATCCACCAGAAGGGCCTTGAGCGGTTCTTCGCCTTTGCCTTCATGTGGCGCAGGGAGTTTCGTAACAATCGCCTCAAGCAGGTCGTTAATTCCAATTCCTGATTTACCAGAAACATGAAGCGCATCTACGGCGGGAAGGCCCACAACCTCCTCAACCTGTTCGGCAATACGCTCGGGCTCGGCGGCGGGCAAGTCAATTTTGTTAATCACAGGCAGGATTTCATGGTCGTTATCAAGTGCCTGATAAACATTGGCGAGCGTTTGGGCCTCTACCCCTTGGGTGGCATCTACAACAAGCAGTGAGCCCTCGCACGAGGCCAGTGAGCGGGAGACCTCATAGGCAAAGTCCACATGCCCTGGTGTATCCATCAGGTTGAGCTGGTATTCAATGCCGTCCTTGGCGGTATAAGCGAGGCGCACTGTTTGCGCCTTAATGGTAATACCACGCTCGCGCTCGATATCCATGTTATCAAGCACTTGCTCTGTCATTTCGCGCTCCTCCAATCCGCCACAGGTTTGGATCAGGCGGTCGGCTAATGTCGATTTCCCATGGTCGATGTGCGCTATAATCGCAAAGTTACGAATATGGGCGAGGGGCTTTGTTTCATTATTTTTGGAAGCATCAGTCATCGTGGCATTTTATAGCGATTCTGGGGCGTGGACGCAATCGGAATTACGAAAAGAATGGGGCGAATTCAGGAGACCGCGCATTTTTCGCCTTTACAGCCTTGCCCTTCTCACGCTAAAAGATGGAACAGAATTTAAAAGCTAAAGGATGTTATTATGGCTTATACAGGTAAGAAATTTACAAACCGTCTGATTGCGGGTGTTTTGGTGACACTTGTGCTTGTTGCGCTTCTCTTGGGTGGAATATTTGCAATCGGGCTTGGCGGCACACCAGGCAATGATGATTTGCTTGATTTGAATATCACAGCCGAAGAGGGCATAGAGAACGAGGATGTGCCTCACATCATGGACGGCGTTGTGCCTGATTATAATGACGCCCCTGTGCAAGCAGATGAGAGCATTATCATCAATCAGTAATCTTTAATTTTATAAGAACTTCGAAAAAGCGCTTTTAGAGGCGCTTTTTTTATGTGTGAAAAGTGACCGTGCACTAAACACAAAAGAAAAACCCCGGAAAATCCGGGGTTAGTCAGAGAGATAAACTAAAATTCGATTTTATGGGCCTACTGGCTCAAGAGCGTCCAATCTTTGAGTGACACTATTTTTAGTAGCATTATCAAGGCCTTCGACATTTTCAAGTTCACGTCTTGCTAGTGCAACTTCGGCTGCTGTGTCAATAGCATTATCATCACCTTGATTATCGGCAACACGCTCCATTACTCTTACAAATTCATTGCGAACGTCAGTATCTGTAATCAGACCTGCAATATCAGAAACCATCACCTTGCTCATACTTGTCGCGGCCGCAGGGGCACCGCCGTCAGAGCCGAGCCCATCAAGTTCCGACACTAATCTTAAGTGTAAGCGGTTTGCAATTTCAATCATTGTACTTGAAGAGTCCGCAGTAATTTGTTGACCATCACGTGCAATCTGATCTGCTTCGCTTCTGTCAATAACTGTTCTTTGATCTGCGTCTAATTCATCTCTAAGCTCGTCTCTAAGACCGCGAAGATCATCCTCAATACCTTCAAGCGTTGCAAAGAAGCTGCTATTTTCTTGTCCTAAAACTGTGGCAAGCATCTTGCCCCAGCTAACGACTGTACGTCCAAAGTCAATGGCTCCCATTGCAGCTTCAATATTGCCTCTAAGCAAGTCTTTATCAATATTTAAGTAATCTTGAAGAATTGCAATATTGTTATTCGCAACTGATGTTGTAATATTGCGCAACATGTCTGGCAACATACGTGCAATTTCTGCAGGTGTTTTACCAAGATCCTGGAGGTTTTCTGTGATTTGATCAAGAACACCAGTTTCACGAAGGACATTGTAGTAATTCTCAAATGCTGCGTCCATGGCAGCCTGATCGCCTGATCTAACTGCATCTGCATAGGCGACGGTAGCCTGCTGAATACGTTGCTGTTCTGCTGCTGGAATATTAATTTGCGGTGTAGTCATATCTCTCTACCTTTTTTAGTTCTTTAAATACATTATAAATACTGATGTTTCAAAAAACAAATTATTATCATAACCCTCTGATAATTAAGTCAATATTGTGTTTTGTTTCATTTGAAAACCCTTCTTTTAGGGCGTCCAATTCGGCAGGGCTGTCAATTCTTCCATTGCCATTGATGTCTACATCACGCGTATCTAAACGACGATTCAGTTCCCCAATTTCTTGCCCAGTCAGCAATCCTTGGAATTCTATGAATTCTGCTTTTAGGCTAGGAATGTCTAAAGACGTATTTCCTGCAGTTTGTTCGCGAGTATCCTCAAAGCCATTAGATTGTGGTGCAGCCGTAGAACGTCCGCCGCCATAACCGCCACGTGCGACTGGGCCACCCCCTGCAATACCTTGTGCAACAGTTTCTTGAATTCCTGCCGCCTGCGTAGCTGCTGCTTGATTTTCCTCATTTGCAATAACCAAATCAACGGCTGTTAAAACCTGTCTTTGCAATGGACTTGGACCTGCTGCAAGCACGCGCTCTCTATATGCTTCTGCATCAACTCTCTCTTGTGGAGTTGCATTTTCATATCCGTACATTCTTACAAATTCTAGACGACCCGCTTCCGGTAATGTTTTTGCAGGCTCGGGAAGTCTTGGCGTTACATATTCAGCTAAAGCCGTAACTTCATAATCTCTTAGTTCCCATGTTGAACCAGAAGGCTCGTCAAGTCTCGCATATAGCTGTTCTCTCATAGAACCTTCATGTTCGTAACCCTCAAAGCCTCTCGCATTATCACGAATTAATCTTGCCATTGTGGCTTCGTCAATATTATCAACTTGTGTACCCTCGGCTTTCAAAAACATTTCAACAGCTTCAACGTCATATGCGTTTCTGCCCATCCCTCTGAGAGCAGGGTTGATAATATCGCGCATATAGTCGTATCGGGCAGCAGGTGATGCTTGCATTCGCCCATATGTGATATCGGACATACCAGGCAATATACTACCATCAGTTGGGTTGATGATTTGCCAAAGCATAAAACCAGGAGTTTGGATGTTATCCCAAAATGTTGGGCTTGTCTCAACTTCTGCTGATTCAGGAGTAGGCTCGCCTTCGATACCAGATACGAGAGCGGTTGTTGCCATTAATGCTCCAGAACCTATAATTGCGTTATTGGCATATCCCACAAGCCTGTCTGACCAGCTTCTGCTTAAATCAGATACGCGCGCCCCATCGAGAAGTTCGTCAACATTATTTTGTGAAAAGGCTCTCACTTGTGGGCCACTGTCAGCTGCTGCGTTTGCACCTTTATTAAACATATTGGTTATTGGGCTAAGAGCTTTGCTAATCAGGCCTGAGCCATAAACACGTGGCGGCGTTTGACCATTAGCGATTGTTTTAAGCGTGCTTTCCAAGCTTGAAAGTTGACTATCGCTTGCGCGCCCGCCAGCTTGTAGGCCCTCAAGAATTTCTCTTGGTGTGTTACCAACAATTTCTTCGCCAACATTTAGTTCGTTAGCTGCGCGGATATTAACCATACGTTGATTAATATTTGCAAGCGCTTCAGAACCGTGACGCAATGATTCTGTGCTTAAGTCGCTCGAAATTTGTGCAGCATCTTGTTGTGCTCTTCGAACAATGGCTGTCTGTTCAGGCGTAAGCATATTACCAGCCCTTGGAGGAGCTGGTGCTTCGTCAACTCTAGGCGCATCATCTGCACCTCTACGTGCACCTGCGCCTGCGGCATCGGCTGTTGCATCTGCGCCCGCATTCGCTAAACGTGCACCCTCGGCTTCAATTTCGCCAACGGTCTCTCTTACAAAGTTACGCGCTGCTGCGTTGTTCATATTATTTTCACTGGCAAACTGATAGAGAGCTTCATTTATCTGATCAAAACCTTCGTCTGTCAACCTACCAGCATCATTCATGAGGCCGTTTGCACGATAGTTACGGGCAATAAAGTTAAGCGAAGCCGCATCATCTGCATGACGTTCAAATGCATTGACAATTGTACGTGCTGCGCGTGAGCTTGCTACGTCATCTGCAAGATTATCTACTAATCCTCTAAGACGTCTAATATCTTCCAAACCCATAACTACTCTCCTCAATTTAGTATTTACGTATACAATATAGTTGTTTTAATCTATTTACAAAATCTTATGTTAATTTACTGTTTATATTGTATTTTTTTATTTCTAACTTTTATCTTGTCCCTATACTGAACGAAAATAGTTAATATAGATTTAACATAATAATAAATAAATCTTTGCTATATTTATATTAAGTCATCATGAGATATCTGCATGTAATTAACAAAATTAATTATAGGCCTAACGACTTAAAAATAGATTAATCAACTGAAATAAAACAAAAATATTATAATTTAATGAATTTTTAACCCTACGTCCTTATAGTTTACATAAATATTGAACAAAATTAGGTGACTATTATGGGATTAGGATCGTGGTTAGCAGACAGAGCAAGTGATGTTGGTTCTTTTGTCGTTGACAGAGTAGAATCAAATATTAATAGTTCGCGAATTTTTCTAAAAACAGTTGTAGAAGAATGTCCTTCAGGTTTTGCTTGGTTGGGTGGTGCGGCTGTCGACCTCGTACGTGGCGTCGGCTCAACAGCTTATGAAGGCGTTGCCAATGGTCGCTGGTCCAATCCCCTGAAATACGTTACACGTGAAGATGGTTTTGCCAGCACTTGGGATCGCAATACGCGTGAATTCATGAATGAAAATGTCACAGAAAATATTCCAGGTTTGCGCGGTATTGATTACATCCAACTTGATGAATTAAAGGCGCAACATTTTGATGAACTCCGCCAGAGCAACCCAGATTTATCAGATGATCAAATTTCAGAGATGGTTGATGAATGGGCCGAGGAAAGCGGCTTAACGGGTGGGGTTATGGGATGGTGCTACACCATGGATGGCGGTGAAACATGGAAGGCTTCAGATGGAAACGTTGCTGTAGCTGTTGTTGCAGGTAACATTATCGACCCATCTATTCTTATTCCTGTTACAAAATTAAGTAAGGTTGGAACAGTGATAAGACTTGCTGATGATGTTAATGATATGCGTCGAGCGGGAGACGTGGCTGAAGCCGCTGGGGATGCTGCTCGCAATGCTGACCGTTTAAGTGATTCTGCAAGCGCTGAGCGTGCAGCTGAGCAAGCATTAGATGCAAGGCATAGTGTAGATGATGTCGCAAGGAATGCAGACGAAATAGCAGATGCCACGCGTTCATCCTCTATCTTGCGTGAATCGCTTTCAACAATTCATGGTATTGCGTCTAACCCATATGTATCTAATACAGTTTTGGGTGTCGCTCTGGCGGGAATTACGGGGCATGCCCTTGAATGGATGACAGGGCCAACGGATCATTATAACAATGTCGTCGATCTGCTTACAAATGGTGAAAATGATCTGGCTTCTGAAAATGGTATGCGTGATTTGCGTGAGCTTTTGGATGCCGATAGACGCGCAGGAAATGTTGCGGGTTATGGTGAAGAAGAGGGCATCACATATTTTGGTGACAGCACAGGTGGCATTGATCAGGAAATGAAAGAAGCGTTAGGGCGCATGAGTGAAACCATGTTTGATGCGCGCGATATCGATCTTGAGAATGCTACTGAAGAACAGGTCGAAGCTGCTATTGAGGGCATGAAACTGGAGATTGAATTTAGACGTCTCGTTGAAAGCTATGTTGCAGACCCTGAAAACTTTAACCCAACCGAAACAGAGATGGTTACAATGCAGTTTGTAATGGCAGGACAGGGTTTTCAAGCCTTGATGGATGACGGTGTTGAATGGGGACTTGCTGGGCAAAGTGATACGCTCGGTTTGCTCGATCAATATCTGAACCAAAACCCAGAAGTGAGACAGGAAATCCTTGAGGGATCAGGAATGCGTGGTCAATATAATTCTGTGAGTGGACAGGTATATCACCAAACAAGCCTTGATTATTGGGATAGAGAGATAAATGATAATTTCTTGCGCTCAGAGGCTGGTATTGGTGCGCGCATTAATGAACTTTCGGCACGTGCCAATACAATAGGTGCTGATATGGGTCACGTTATGGTGATGCCATAAACCCTTAATGCCTGAAATGGCGCATACCTGTGAGAACCATGGCAAGGCCGCGATCATTTGCGGCCTTTATCACATCCTCGTCTCGGATTGACCCACCTGGTTGAATAACGGCGGTCACGCCTGCGTCAGCGGCGGCTAACAAGCCATCGGCAAAGGGGAAAAAGGCATCACTTGCGACAACGGGTTTGCATCCTGCCAAGCCTGCCTCTTCCATTTTGCTGGCGGCGATTTTGGCGGCATCAATACGGCTCATTTGTCCCGCACCAATCCCAACGGTTGCGCCGTCCTTCACATAGACAATTGTGTTGGATTTCACATGCTTTGCAATGCGGAAGGCGAGTAACATGTCCGCCATTTCCGCGTCCGTTGGCTTGCGCTCTGTGGCAATTGTCAGCATCTTCTCTTCAACACGCCCATTGTCAGTGTTTTGAACCAACAAGCCTCCTGAGATAGATTTTACACTTGTGCGTGCTTCAAGCGGGTCGGGCATCCCACCCGTTTTCAGTACGCGAATATTCTTTTTCTTTTCAGTAAGTGCGAGAGCATCCGCCTCAATCTCTGGTGCAATAATAACTTCACAAAACGTTTCAAGGATGAGCTCTGCAGCTTGCTTAGTGAGGGGTCGGTTGAGCGCGACAATCCCGCCAAAGGCACTGACTGGGTCGCATTTCAGTGCTTTTTTATACGCCTCCTCAACACTATCTGCTGTGGCCACACCGCATGGGTTTGCATGTTTGATAATGGCAACGGCTGGTGTTTCAAATTCGCTGACCAGTTCAAAGGCCGCATCTGTGTCATTCAGATTATTGTAAGAGAGCTCTTTTCCTTGGAGTTGCTCGGCTGTGGCTACGCCATAACGGTTGGAGCCATCTAAGTAGAGTGCTGCATTTTGATGTGCATTTTCCCCATAGCGGAGTGTTTGTTTTAAATGTCCACCAAAGGCAATATTGTCAGGCGTTTCAATCTTAGCCTCACCGCGCAACCACTTTGAAATGGCCGCATCATAAGAGGCTGTGAGCGAAAACGCATGCGCGGAGAGTGCCTTGCGCATCTCATAGGAAACAGCGCCATCTTGCGCCTCAAGTTCAGCAAGAATGGCCTCGTAATCGGCTGGACGTGTGACAACAGCCACATGCGCAAAATTTTTCGCCGCGGCTCTCACCATGGCTGGCCCGCCAATATCAATATTTTCAATGCAGGTCGCAAAATCTGCGCCCTTATCTAATGTCGCCTGAAACGGATAAAGATTGACCACCAACATATCAATAGGCGCAATTGCGTTTTCCTCCATGGCCTGAACATGGCTCGGTTCATCACGATTAGCGAGCAATCCCCCATGAATTTTTGGGTGAAGCGTTTTCACGCGCCCATCCATAATCTCTGGGAAACCTGTGTGGTCGGATACATCCTTGACGGTGACCCCAGCCTCTTTCAATGTTTTGGAAGTTCCCCCCGTTGAGAGGATTTCAACGCCTTTGCCTTCAAGCGCCTTGGCCAGTTCAACAATCCCGCTTTTATCAGAAACAGAGAGAAGCGCACGTGTGATTTTGAGAGGCTTATGTGTAGACATGGGGATATGCTTTCTAATCTTTGGTCAGATGAAGTGTAGCGGTCTCGTTCCCGTGCTCGGTTTTCAGGGAAAAGCCATATGTTTTGGCCGACAATCCAAGCACAAACGGATGGATTAAGCGCGGATCAATTTCGTCTAGATGAATGGCGTTATCAAGTGCGCCTTCTGTGCCGTTACGAAAGGCGCAATTTTCGCCCTCGGCCTTGAACGTCAAACCATGTTCGCCATTCGCGGAAACTGTTATAGTGCCTGATTTTGGCAAAGTTTCAGCTATCAGTAAAAACGCGCCAATCGCCATTTTGCCAGTGCCCGCAGGGCGGTCTTGCTGATCATGTTCGCCATCCCAATTTAGTGTGATTTTCTTTTCCAAATCAAAATAGGTCTGAATGGTCTCATACACATTTTTGTAGGTAATCATGTCGCTTGCCCCACCTGCGCCATAGGCCATGCGGTAGGTCTGTAATTTAACCGTTGCCTGCTTTGTAGAGTGCTTCATCAGCTCAAGCGCATCTTCAAGCGCATCCGCACCCATATCCTCCAGAAACTCCAGCCCGTTATGAATGGCGCCCACGGGGCTAATAATATCGTGACAGATACGAGAGGAGAGCAACTCCATCAATTTGACCTGTGCGATCACATGTTCATTTGCTGACATATTTTAATGCTCCTTATCAAAGGGAATTGTAATTCCAAATTGCTGCATTTCATCCTGCAGCATTGCTTTCAAGCGCGACAGTCCTGCTTCACTTGTCGCCTCAATACGCGTGCCAAGCACATTTTGTGTGTTGGATGCTCGCATCAGCCACCACCCATCCTTCGTATTCACACGCGCGCCATCAATATCAATGACTTCAATGTCGCTGTCATGACGGGCTTTTAAATCCGCGACAAGCGTTTCAATGATTGTAAATTTCTTATCCTCATCCACCTCAAAGCGAATTTCAGGCGTACTGAATAATTTGGGCAAGTGTGCAGTCAGCTCGGACAGCGTTTTTCCTTCCTCGGCCATCACATTGAGCAAGCGGATGGCCGCATAAAGCGCATCATCATAGCCGTAATAGGTGTCAGCAAAGAAGATATGCCCGCTAAGTTCGCCTGCAAGCGGCGCACTAAGCTCTGCCATTTTGGATTTGATGTGTGAGTGTCCTGTCTTCCACATGATAGGTTGTCCACCCAAGCGCTTGATTTCATCAAACAGGACTTGCGAACATTTAACCTCTCCCACAATGGGTGCACCTTGATGTTCTTTGAGGACAGTACGCGCCCAAATCAGCATGAGTGTATCACATTTCAAGATATTCCCCTTCTCATCCACGACACCAATGCGGTCGCCATCCCCGTCAAAGGCAATACCCAGATCGCAACCCTCAGCCAGTACCAAATCACGCACGTCTTTTAGATTGGCATCCACTGTTGGGTCGGGGTGATGATTTGGGAATGTGCCATCAATATCCTCGTAAAGAAGGGCATGTTCGCCGGGCAAGTCCTCGACCAGCTTTTGCAAAACCTGACCTGCCGCGCCATTCCCATTATCCCATGCAATTCTATAACCCTTGTCTGTGCTGTAATCAGATAAAATGCGTGCAACATAATCATCTGACACATCAATATCTGTGCGGCTGCCTTCGCCTTGTTCAAAATCTGCTTCTGCACTCAAGCGTCCAATTTCTGTGACCATAGCGCCATATACAGACTCATTTTGGAACATTAATTTAAAGCCATTATATTCGGGTGGATTATGCGATCCTGTGACCATCACACCACCATCACGCTTGCGGCTTTTCACGGCAAAATAAAGCATGGGACTTGGGCCAAGTCCGATCATCTCAACGTCCACCCCCGTGGATTGCAATCCTGCGCACAGAGCGTCTGCGAATATTGGAGAAGATGGACGTCCATCATATCCGACAGAGGCTGTTTTCCCACCACGACGAATTATCATTGTGCCAAAGGCACATCCTATTGCAAAGGCATCCTGCGCACTTAGCGAATTATCAAGGCGTCCGCGAATATCATATTCGCGCAAGATGGTTGGGTGGAATGTGTGCGGACCTTGCGCAAACTGCGTACTCATAAATCGGCGTTCTCGGCTTGTTGTTTGACGATGGAGCGCACGGTTTTGCCAATTTCAGGGTCCTGCATGGCAAAGGCGATATTGGCCTCGATAAAGCCAATACGTGACCCGCAATCATAACGCTGGCCTTCATAGGAAAATCCATTGAACGGTTGGCTTCCAATCAGTTTCGCCATCGCGTCAGTCAGTTGAATTTCGCCCCCTGCGCCCTTTTCGAATCTAGACAGATGGTCAAAGACCTCGGGCTGCAGGATATAGCGTCCAATAACTGAGAGTGTTGAGGGGGCCTCCTCTGGCTTTGGTTTTTCGACCAGTCCCTTGACCTCGGTCAGTGCCCCATTTTGCGCACCTACATCCAAAATACCGTATTTATTGGTTTCCTCGCGGGGGACATCCATAACCGCAACCAGATTACCGCCCGTCTCGTCATAGGCTTCAATCATCTGCTTTAAGCAAGGTGTTTTAGAAAGCACCACGTCATCAGGCAACATAATGGCAAAGGGTTCATTCCCGACCAATTTACGTGCACACCAAATGGCATGACCGAGCCCCAATGGTTTGGCCTGACGTGTGCAGAAAAGCTGGCTTTCCCCCATTTCACTGGCACGCACCTTTTCAAGCTCATCTTGTTTATTGCGTGCCTCAAGCGTGCGCTCAAGCTCTGGTTGGTAATCAAAATGTTCTTCCAGCATTTCCTTTTGACGGCCTGTGACAAAGATAAATTCTTCGATGCCGGCCTGGCGCGCCTCTTCAAAGGCGTGCTGGATGAGAGGGCGGTCAACAAGGGGTAACATTTCCTTGGGCATAACCTTTGTCGCGGGAAGGAAACGTGTGCCAAGACCTGCAACGGGAAAGACTGCCTTCCGAACGCGCTTCCAAGATGAGTTTTGTGTCATGAAAAATGCCTGTACGCTCTGGTTAAAATAACGCATTATATGTGCCACGAATGGACGGTCATGTCCAGACAGACACATGACAAATTTAGGAAACTGTAGTGACACAGACACAAATCAAAAATGCCCGCACCTATATTCTGACCGACCGCCTGACCCGCTTTCGTGGTTGGTTGTCACAGAACAATCTGGACGGATTTTTGCTCCCGCGTACGGATGAATATCAAAGTGAATATCTCGCGCCCTATGCCGAACGTCTCTCATGGCTCACAGGATTTACGGGCTCTAACGCCTTTGCAATTATTTTGAAAGACAAGGCCTATGTGTCCACTGATGGACGCTACACACTTCAGATTAAAAAGGAAGTCCCCCCTGAACATTTCGCCCTCGGGGATATGATGGTCGACCCTGTGAGCAACTGGCTTGCGAAAGAAGCGCACAAGGGCGCGCGCATCGGCTATGACGCAAAATTGCTAACCCCCAAACAATTTGAAAAATTTGAAAGCGTGGCCAAGAAAGAGGGGATGACCCTTATTCCTGTCGCAGAACATCCCATTGATGCCATTCGCACAGATAAACTTGACGCACCAGAAAGCGCGGTCACCGCTTTTAACGCAGACCTTGCAGGGCGCGATGTCACGGAAAAGCGCACGCTTATTGCGCAAAAATTGAAAGAGGCAGGCGTTGATGGCTTTGTCCTCACCCAACCTGATACAATTGCATGGCTTTTAAATGTGCGCAGTGATGATATTCCGCATACGCCTGTGCCACTTTCTTATGCGCTTATCACAAATGAGGGCGCGGTACATTGGTATATCAAACCTAACCGCGTGACGGACACGGTCCGTGCGACCCTTGGCAATCATGTGTCGCTTACCCCCCCTGAACAGATGGCTGATGATTTGATGGCCTTTTGTGATGATGCGGGCAAAATTATTGGCCTTGACCCTGCGCGGACACCACTTTGGTTTTACAATCTGGTGAAGGAAACAAAGGCACAAGTCACAGACATGGATAACCCTTGCATCCTGCCACGCGCCTGTAAGACAGCGGCCGAGCAAAAGGCGATGAAGCAAGCACACAAACGCGATGGCAAGGCCGTTCATAATTTCCTGAGCTGGATAAAGAGTGAAGCCGCAAAGCCAGATTTCACATTCAGCGAGCTGGACGTTGTTGCCAAGCTCCGCGCTTTTCGTGAGGAGACAGGTAAGCTGAAAGATGACAGTTTCGAAACAATCGCAGGCTGGAACGAAAATGGCGCTGTTATACATTATCGCGCCGAGGAATCGACCAATCTGCCTATTCAACTCCCTGGCATTTTATTGTTGGATAGCGGCGGACAGTATGAGGACGGCACAACAGATATCACACGCACAATTGCGCTGGGCACGCCCACGACTGAACAGGTGCGTAATGCAACGCTCGTGCTTAAGGCGCATATTGCGCTCGCCATGGCGCGTTTCCCCGAGGGCACAACAGGGGCGCAATTAGATGCCATTTGCCGCAATGTTTTGTGGCGGGAGGGTCTGGATTATGCTCATGGCACAGGTCACGGTGTTGGCTGTTATTTGAGCGTGCATGAGGAGGCAACCGCCATCTCCCCCCGCGTTAATGATGCGGTGAAGGCAGGCATGATCCTCTCCAACGAACCAGGTTATTACAAGAATGGTGAATATGGCATTCGCCATGAAAATCTGGTGCTGGTTTTTGAAACAGGCGAAAAGACGAGTATTGGCAAACCCTTACTTGCCTTTGAGACAATTACACTTGTGCCTTTTGATGAAGACCTCATTGATGAAACTTTACTCACTGCCGAAGAGTTGGCATGGTTATCTGCGTATCAGGAAAAATCACGCGCCAATTGCGCGCATTAGAATTTAAAAATTTGAAGGAAAACCCGATGAAAAAATTATTACTCGTACTTCCATTTGTTGCCATGAGCTATATCGCACCAGCCCTCGCACAAGAGGACTTTATGTCGCGTATACCGCCCGAGGGCAGTGTGATTTTGAACTTGTCCGCAAGCGAGCGCGAGGATGTGGCACAAGACATGCTAACCGCGACCTTGCGCTATCAGGTGACAGATACCAACCCCAAATCTATTCAGGGAAAAATCAATGCGAAAATGGGTGATGCGATTGCCATTGCTAAAACATATGACGCGGTGAAAACATCAACGGGTGCGTATAATGTGTATGAGACTTACTTGCCAACCAAAAAGGATGAGGCCCGCAAGAAGGTCTGGAAGGGTCAGCAAACGGTCATGCTGAAGTCAAAGGATACAAAGGCCATGTTGGAGCTTGTCACAAAAATGCAGGAAATGGGTCTGGCGATGAGCAATCTGAGTTACATGGTCTCTCCTGATAAGGCACAAATTGTGAATGATGAATTACTGACCTCTGCACTTAAAAAATTACAACAACGCGCTAAAACGGCGGCGGACGCGCTGGGTAAAACAAATGTGCAGTTTTTGGAAATCAATGCCGATGGTGGTGGCTATATGCCACGCCCACAGCCAATGATGCGCATGGATATGGCAATGGCCGAAAGCGCACCAATGAAACAAGCAGTCGCTGAACCAGGTGAAAGCGAAATGACCATGAGCGTCAATGCACGTATCCTTTTGAAGGATTAAATAAACTGTCATCGCGAAGGCGCGTTTAGCGCCTGTGGCGATCCTCCTTCATTATAACTGGATTGCTTCGCTATGCTCGCAATGACACAGAAGAAAAAATGTCATTGCGAGGAACGGCAGTGACGTGGCAATCCATAAGCGTCTTTGAAAGGACATAAAATGCGCGGGGCATTTTTAGTTTTCGTTGTTACATTAGTTTCCATAATCTTTTTTTATGTTTTTTACGTTAAAAGGTTTAGGAAATGAAAAGCGCTTAAACTTTAATAGTTATGAGAATAATAGTGAAATCTTGAAAGCTCTTGGCGATATGTTTCCGAAAGGTACACCAAAGGAAAGAGTTGATGAAGTTCTTCTAAAAAGCAATTGGGGGCTTCATGTAGACCGTATTCAAGATACACGGCGCTATAGATATAGAACACACATGAGCTTTCAGAATCCTAAAGATGGTGTGCTTATGATCTTTTCATATGATGAAAAGATGAATGTTGAAAACATTGGCTACGGTAATGTAAAAGCCTTTTCTGAAACGAAGGTTGAGCGGAAAAACATCTCTCTGGCTCAGATTCAGAAGAGAGTAATAAAATTATACCTGCTTCTATCAACAAGCAGAGCAAAGAAGATTTATAAAAAAAATAGTGAATTGTATACAAATACAAAGATGATAACCCCTAAAAAACATCAATGGCGCGGGTGAGGGTGCTTGTTTGGTCGGGTGTGCCCTCTGCACCTTTGCGGGTCACGGTGGCGGTGGCCTTCCAAGTGCCTCTAGCAAATCCGACCTCAGGGGCCTTGCGTCCAATAAAGTAATATTGCCGCGCGCGGGTTTTGTCCTGCGTAATTGTTTGTTCGGCAAACACCGTGCCATCAGGCTGGCGCATTTCAAGCGTGATGATGTCGCCTGCCTCTGCCCCGAAATAGCTGGTCCAGAACAGGAGCGCTGGTGAGTTTCGTCTGGGTTGTGCGCCGCGCTGTCCACGCGCGGTGGCCGCAAAATCGGGTTCCTTGATGTCAAATCCGCCATCATAAAGTGAGAAGGGGGTATAGGTAATTTCGTTAGACCCCCAGAGTGGTTTGGCATCGTCAAGCCCGCACGCGGTGTCGGTGGCGCGTCCTGTGAACGGGTCAATGATTTTCTCCTCATGGATCACACTCACATGCACATGCGGATGTTCGGTCACACCCGACATGCCGACCTCGGCGAGTGGCTTACCACGTGTGACGCTGTCACCTGCATTTACCTTAAACGAGCCGTTTTTCAAGTGGCAATATTGGGAAATCCACCCCTGCCCGTGGTCAATGATAAGCCCGTTTCCGCAATCTTTTTTGGCCTCGGAAATGGCTGCGAACTCCTCGCGTGTTTTGAAACTGTCTGGCTCTCCATCACGCAGGCGCAAAACTTTCCCTGGGGCAATGGCCAGAACGTCCACCCCTGAATTGGCCTCCCCCCAATCACGTACGGCAATATCTGTGCCCTTATGCGCGTCATAGGTGCGGGCATTGCACGCCGCATCTTTGGCACTGCCCTCTGCTGCATCATGGTCGGTGTAATTCATAAACCAGCAATCCACGCCCAGTTCACAATCAATGGGCAAACTGATTTCAAATTTTGAAGAAGGCGTTTGCGCCTGCGCTGGAAAGGCGAGTACAAGTAATGCGCAGAGGGGAACAAGCGCGCGCATTTTTATGTTTTCTTTGCGGGGTTAATAGAGACAGTTAATGTCTCTGCCTCGATAAAGACACGCTTGATGAAAGGGTACTTCTCTTTCACTTCGCGGGTTATCTTGTTAATGAGTGCCTCTAGTTTTACCACATCCAGATCATCGCGAAACTCGATGCTCAGATTGAGGAGCAGGAATTCTGGCCCCATATAAAGGGTCAGGATTTCATTGAGTTTTTCGACACCCTCATGTTGTGTCACAATGTCACGAATACCTTTGCGAAGAACGGGACCTGCGCCCTCACCAATCAGCAAGCCCTTTGTTTCAATGGCCAACCACAGGGCGGTAAGGCCCAGAATGATACCAATTGAAATTGAGGCAATGCCGTCCCAAATGGGATTGCCTGTTGCTTGCGCAAGCCATACCCCGATAAAGGCAATAACCAGACCTAACATGGCCGCGCTATCCTCAAACAGGACAACGAAAAAGGTGGGATCTTTACCCGTGCGGATGGCCTGTAGGACACTTCGCGCGCCGCGTGTTTTGTTGAACTCGACCACGGCAAAATAGAGAGCCCCTGCCTCGAAAATCATGGCTAGCCCAAGAACGATATAGTTGACTATTGGATTGGTTATAGCCTGCGGGTCATGAAGGGCATGAATACCTTCATAAATGGAAATGCCCGAGCCTACGGCAAAAATCAGAATGGCGACTAGAAAGCTCCAGAAATAAATTTCTTTCCCGTATCCAAAGGGAAAATTCTCGTCGGGTTTGCGCGCTGATTTTTTCAGACCATAGAGCAACAACATCTGGTTGCCTGTATCGACAAGCGAGTGGATACCCTCGGAAAACATGGCGGAACTACCCGTCATGATGGACGCACCAAATTTGGTCACCGCAATAAGCGAGTTTCCAACAAGCGCCGCTAAAATTACTTTTTTCGAATTACCAGCCATTACAGAATAAACTTACTTAAATCGGCGCTCTTGGCAAGGGAGGAGACGTTGTCTTGGACAAGCTTGTCAGTAATCTCGATTGACTCGCCTGACATATCAGACGCCTTGAAGGAAATTTCCTCCAATAGTTTCTCCATGACGGTCATCAAACGCCGCGCGCCAATATTCTCAACGCTTTCATTGACATCAAAGGCGAGCTTTGCAATCGCGTCAATCGCCTCATCAGTAAAGGTCAGCTTTAGCCCTTCTGTTTCCATGAGTGCTGTGTACTGTTTAATCAGGCATGCATCTGTTTCGGTCAGGATACGTTTGAAATCTTCCTGTGTGAGTGCACGCAATTCCACGCGGATAGGCAAGCGCCCTTGCAATTCAGCCAGCAGGTCGGATGGCTTGGCATAGTGAAATGCACCTGAGGCAATAAAGAGAATATGGTCAGTCTTAACAGGACCGTGTTTTGTCATGACGGTTGTGCCCTCGATAAGGGGAAGCAAATCGCGCTGGACACCCTCGCGCGACACATCACCACCACGCGCCTCCTGACGGTGGGCGATCTTGTCAATTTCATCCAAGAACACAATGCCGTTTTGTTGCACAAGTGAAAGTGCAGTTGAGACCACCTTTTCCTCATCCAGCAATTTATCGGCTTCCTCGGCAATCAGGATGTCATAGGATTCTTCAACGGTCATTTTACGGCGCTTGGTTTTGCCGCCCATACCCTTGCCCATGATATCACCCAGATTGATCATCCCCATGGACGCTCCAGGCATACCCGGAATATCAAAGCCAGAGAAGGGAGAACTATTATCTGCAACATCCAGCTCAATTTCCTTATCATTCAGCGCGCCCTCGCGCAGTTTCTTGCGGAAGGACTGTCGTGTGGTGTCACTTGCCTCTTTACCAATCAGCGCGTCAAGGACACGATTTTCGGCGGTGACTTCGGCTTGTGTTTTCACTGATTTGCGCATTTTTTCGCGCGTCATGTGAATGGCGCTCTCGGTCAGGTCGCGAATAATGGATTCAACATCTTTGCCGACATAACCGACCTCGGTGAATTTGGTTGCCTCAACCTTGGTAAAGGGTGCTTGTGCAAGCTTTGCCAAACGGCGGGCAATTTCGGTTTTCCCCACCCCTGTTGGCCCAATCATAAGAATGTTTTTGGGCTGCACCTCCTCTTGCAAATCGCTCTCCAGCTGCATGCGGCGCCATCTGTTGCGCAGGGCAATGGCAACGGCACGCTTGGCATCATTTTGTCCAATGATAAAGCGGTCCAGCTCGGAAACAATTTCACGGGGGGTAAAGGCAGGTATTTCTATTTCAGTCATGACCTTTATTTAAAACAAAAGTCACGACTTTCAAATAGGAAGTGTAAAGTTTTTTACCAACCGCGTCGCGGTCCGCTTTCTTTCCTTTTATTATCAGAAAGTGCTTCTGCCCAAGTGCGGTGATTATTCATAGCAGTTTCAAAATGATTGCGCATTTCAGCAGCACTCAGATTGCCTGGGGCCGCAATATGTTCTGCAAAACTTTGAGATAAAACTGAGCCTTTAAAATCATCTTTGGCGGTAAAGACAATCATGATGCCCCGTTGTGTTTTAATGACATTCGGTATCCCATCAAGTTGAACAATCTGGATGGCGTCTTCTGTTTCGCAAATATCAACATCCAGATTAGGATCTTTGAAATGTTGGTAAAGATTTGTCGCTTTTCCACTAGCAAGATGCATGGCATCAATTGAATCTTCGTTCGGACCCACATTGACAGGGCGCACAGGCGCTTCATCTTCCTGCTGTTGGAATTTAGAAAGAAAGTTTGCCCCTTTGTCCCAGAGGTATTTAAAAAGAACTGTATCCATGATGGCCTTTACGCATGTTATTATGTTAAATTATTTGGGCGTAAAGAAATAACATAATCCTAGCTTAAAAAGCAAGCATTCCTGTAAAAAAGAATTATAATTTCTCAATGACAATATTGTGGTTGGAATAAACGCAAATATCGCCCGCAATTTTCATGGACGCTTTGGCAATGTCCTCGGCGTTCATATCGCTATGTTCCATGAGCGCACGCGCAGCGGACAACGCATAGTTCCCACCTGATCCAATACCAATAATACCGTCTTCTGGTTCAACAACATCCCCTGTACCAGACAGAATAAGTGATGTTTCTTTGTCACAAACAGCCATGAGGGCCTCAAGTTTACGCAGATATTTATCAGTTCGCCAATCTTTTGCCAGTTCCACACAGGCGCGGGTGAGTTGACCCGGATGCGCCTCAAGCTTGGCCTCCAAGCGTTCAAACAGAGTAAAGGCATCGGCTGTTGCGCCGGCAAAGCCAACAACGATATTATTATCTTTGCCTAAGCGCCGCACTTTCTTTGCATTGGATTTCATAACGGTTTGCCCTAGTGAGACTTGCCCATCACCTGCAACGACAACATCCTTGCCCTTACGAATAGCCAGAATGGTTGTTGAATGCCAGTTTGCTTTATCTGTGTAGTCAGTCATTTTGAAATCCTTTTTAATTTGTGACCTTATTGATATGGCGGCTTATCTTCAAAACGTCAAGAGAGGTGCAAATTTCAGGATTTTTATTTCTTTTATCCCCTTTAACCTTGCTCATGATGCAATAACTCTTTATGCATATGTTGAAATTCATTTGGGGCTTTGCCTCGTAAAAATGCTTTAGGTTCATGCTCGAAATTTTTCAGCTTTTATCGCTCCCGCTTTTTGGAACGCCCTTTTGGGTGTGGCTAGCCTTTTTGGCTATTGTTCTCTTTTTGCTCGTCTTCGATTTGGGTGTTTTACACAAAAAAGACAAGGCAATGAGCTTTCGCGAAAGCTTGTACCTATCCCTGTTTTATGTAGCCGTCTCTCTGGTTTTTGGAGGCTGGGTCTGGCTTGAATATAGTGCGGACAGGGCATTACCTTATTTTACCGCCTATGTCGTCGAAAAAAGCCTCTCGCTTGATAACGTCTTTGTGATGTCGGTTATTTTTTCCTATTACGCCATTCCGCTGAAATATCAGCACCGTGTTCTGTTCTGGGGGATATTGGGCGTGCTCATCCTGCGCGGAATTTGTATTGCACTGGGCACAGTGCTTGTAGCCAAATTTGCGTGGTTACTCTTCTTCTTTGGGGCGCTTCTGATTTATACCGGCATTACCATTATTTTTGACGATGATGGTGAGCCCGACATTGATAAAAGCCGTTTCCGTAAATTCCTGACTAAGTATTTCAATGTGAGTGACAAGATAGAGGGCCACCATTTCTTTGTGAAAAAGGCAGATAAAAAGGGGCGCATGGTCACCTTCATGACACCCCTTTTTGTGGCGCTGATTACCATTGAATTTGCCGACCTTCTCTTTGCCATGGACAGTATCCCTGCTGTGCTTGCGATCTCCACAGACACTTTTATTGTCTTTTCGAGCAATATATTTGCTATACTAGGATTAAGGGCCATGTATTTTATGTTGGCAACCTTGCTGGAGCGTTTCAAATATTTGAAATTTGCACTTGCGGTTGTACTGGTCTTTATAGGCGGGAAAATTTTCTACAATGCGGCGGGCGGGCACATTACACCCTCTGTTTCATTGGTAGCGACTTTGGTCGTCCTCATTGGTGGCGCGGTCTTTTCATTTATGGCCACACGTCATCAGGAGGCAAAGGATGAAAAAGCGCGCAGGCGCACAAAAGGGGAGGGGTAAGGCACGCGATGTCACAACAAACACAAGTTTTACCGGAAGAGAGAAGCCCGCAAATCACACTTGAGGTTGCAGATACGCAGCTCAGTATTGGTGATTTGAATGATCTGTGTGATGCAACAGAGGCGGCCATTACAGATGGGGGAGGATTTGGTTGGGTGAATGTACCCGAGCGCACAGTCCTTGAAAGCTTCTGGCAAGGTGTGATCGCCATGCCTGCGCGTGATTTATATTTGGTACGCCTAGACGGTGTCATCAGTGGCTCGGCACAATTGAAGCGTCCTCCGCGCAATAACGAGGCACAGGCCTTTTCAGCGCATCTGCGGTCGTTCTTTATTGCGCCATGGGCACGTCAATACGGGCTTGCGCAGAAACTTCTTCATTTTATTGAGGAGCAAGCGCGCCAAGGCGATATAGAGGTGATCAATTTGGATATTCGTGAAACGCAAACGGCGGCTATTCGCATGTATGAAAACGCAGGCTATGTGCAAATTTCAACGCATCCCTATTACGCCAAGGTGAATGGCAAAATCATACCTGGACGTGCTTATTATAAGCACCTCGCATAATATTAAACCGTCATTTTATAAAGTTTTTAGTCGTAAAACTTAATCAACATTCACGTAAACAGACATCCACCCCAATGTAGAGCGCATGCTGCCTTTTGGTGAAATCGGACTGTGTTCTTTAGGAAGATCTTGCCCATTTAATTCGTAATAGGCCTTAATCTTTGCCAGCTTGGCCCGCAATTTTTCGATTGCGGCATCTGGCGAGTGCCCTGTGACATCTGCATCAGGAAAACCCTCAACAGACGCTGCATAAAGATCACAATTTAAGTTTTGATTTGTTGTATTCCCTACTGGAATACATTCGACCCAATAGCCTTTTCCAGCCATCATGTCTCTCCCTGTCAACTCATTACTTCTTTTTTATTAGTTTCTTCTTATATCAAAAAGAGTCACAAAAATCCAACAAAATCAGCATCTTTCTTGCGAAAAAATCAAAAATTGATAAGATTCAAAGAGAAAGTTGAGAGAAAAATAACTTTACATATTTAAGTGTAAGCGAGAGAGGTCAAGGGTTTCATGGGTTATGATAACGACAATATATTTGCAAAAATTTTGCGCGGCGATATTCCAAATAAAACAGTCTACGAGGATGACTTTGTGCTCGCATTTCATGATGTGTCTCCGCAAGCCCCCGTTCATGTGCTTGTTATTCCCAAGGGCGCTTATGTCGATATTGCCGATTTTTCTGCCCGCGCCAGTCACACTGAAAAGGCGGGGTTCTTCTCTGCGGTTAATACGATTGTGAGTGAACTTGGACTCAATGAACAGGGTTTCCGCACAATTTTTAATACAGGCGATCATGGCGGGCAAGAAGTCCCCCATATGCATATGCATATTTTGGGTGGTGAAAAGCTTGGTGCAATGTTGGGTCATAAATGAGCGTAAAAATTATAATCCTCAAAGGAACATCTAGTTCTGGAAAGACGAGCATTGCAAAAGCGCTCCAAAAGCAATTGGACGAAGCCTATCTTCATTTTCAAATGGATGCTTTCTGGGATATGGTTCCGGAAGATATGGAAGCAAACAGCCAGAACTTTCCAAAATTAAGATACGCTGTGATCGATTCCGCAAAATCGTTAGCTGAAAATGGGCATAACCTAATTATGGATATAACGCTTATGCCTGATAGCGTTATTGGATTGATGAATGCTCTTAAGGGGCATTATGTTTTTTCTGTAGGTGTTCATTGTGATCTGGAAATTCTTAAAAAGCGCGAGAGACAAAGAGGCGATCGTAAAATTGGATTGGCTGAATCTCAATACGAGACAATTCACGATGGAGTAAATTATGATTTTGAAATTAACACTTCCAAGCTCGATGCCAAAACAGTAGCAACGAGTATAGTTACTGCGTTTCGTAGGACATAAAGACAATTTTTCGTTTGTTTCTGTTTTGTTCTCATGCTAATGATGAATCATGGTCGCGCAAATTAATACGGTTGCCTTTCAGGGCGTGGATGTGCTGGACGTTGATGTTCAGGTGCAAATTTCCAATGGATTACCCGCCTTTACCATTGTTGGTTTGCCTGATAAGGCGGTCGGCGAAAGTCGGGAGCGTGTGCGTGCGGCCCTCCATGCGATTGGTCTGGCGCTTCCCCCCAAACGTTTTACGGTTAATCTAGCGCCTGCAGACCTCAATAAAGAAGGCTCGCATTTTGATTTGCCTATTGCTTTGGGTGTTTTGGCGGCGATGGAGGTGATTGATGCTGATGCGCTGACCCGTTTTGTCTGCCTTGGGGAATTATCACTTGATGGGTCACTACGAAAGGTTGCAGGCGTTCTGCCCTCGGCGATGCATGCCCAAGGGAAGGATTTTGGCTTGATAGTGCCTGCTGAATGTGGTGCAGAAGCGGCGTGGGCGGGAGATTTGGATATTATTGCGCCGCGTGACTTACTCATGCTGATTAATCATCTTAAGGGCGCACAAGTCCTTGCACGCCCCGAGGCTCGCTTGCGGGCCAAGCCGAAATTTAAGGGGCCAGATATGGCAGACGTAAAAGGTCAAGAAACGGCCAAACGCGCGCTTGAAATTGCCGCCTCTGGCGGGCATAACTTACTCATGTGTGGCCCACCTGGGTCAGGAAAATCAATGCTGGCCTCGTGCCTTCCTGCACTCTTGCCTGACTTGACTCCGCGCGAGGCGCTGGAGGTCTCCATGATTTATTCCCTATCGGGGCAATTGCCAGAGGAGGGCTTGGTCTCTGCGCGTCCCTATCGTGACCCGCATCATTCGGCCTCCCTTCCCGCGCTTATTGGTGGAGGGCAAAAAGCCAAGCCTGGTGAAATTTCGCTCGCGCACCACGGTGTTTTATTTTTGGACGAGCTGCCCGAGTTTCAGCGCGGAACATTAGAGTCCCTGCGTCAGCCTGTTGAAACGGGCGAGGTTTTGGTGTCACGCGTCAACACGCACGCCAAATATCCTGCCAATATCCAACTTGTGGGTGCGATGAACCCTTGCAAATGTGGGCATATGGGTGATCCAGAACTAGAATGCACGCGCGCTCCACGATGTGGTGCTGATTATCAGTCAAAAATTTCAGGTCCTCTCTTTGACCGTATAGATTTGGTGGTCGATGTGCCCCCTGTCTCAGTCATGGATTTGCAAAGTGCGCAGCGCGGTGAGGATAGCGCCACAATTGCAGCCCGTGTGAAATCTTGCCGTGCCAGACAAGCTGCACGTGCCACTGAAATGGGTTTAAGTGCGCTCACTAATGCGCAGCTTTCCTCGGCTGATTTGGAAGAATGCGCTGTCCTTGATGAGAAAGCTAAAGATTTGCTTGCGCAGGCTGTGTCCAAGATGAAATTATCCGCGCGTGCCTATACCCGTGTTTTAAAATTGGCCCGCACAATTGCTGATATGGCGGGGGCGCCAGATGTGCTGGGCGGCGCGCACATTGCCGAGGCGCTCAGTTACAAGCGCCATATGCCAAAAAGCTGATATAAAATAAGTTATTGAAATTTTTTATAATTTCGGATGCTTTAGACATGAGATTGGATTTATGAGATAGTTTGCATTAATAAGGAAAAACTATGAGTTTTGCGTCGACACTAGACCGTGATGTGCAAAATGTCCCCCGTGGGCTATCCCTTGGGGCGCAATTTAATGTTGTAAATGCCTCTGGCTCTGTTGCACGTTATGCACCAAACGCCCCTGATTTTAAAACAATGGGTGCGGGTGCTGTTGATACCATTGAAAAGGGTCGCGCAGGACTTGCTCAACTTGATACCCAAGATTTAACACCTCATGCTGGACCGTCTGTGAGCCGTCAAATCGTGGCCGAAGCGGGCGCGTCCATGGCTTCAGCTGTGCCCATGGCTGGTCTGATCGCGGGATTGACCGCCATAAACCCAGCATTGGGGAGTGTAGCGGCCATTGGTGTTGCCGTTCAAAAGGTCAGTGATGTTTACAAAATTGCGCATAATGCGGCTTCTGGCGCAGGTACGTCGATTGAAACCTATGCGCTGGATTATGATGACTTTGACCCTGATGCATATGTGCCCTATGCGGTGCATACAGATGAAGAGCCTGTCACAATGGCATCTGCGCCAGCTCCCGAAATTGAAGAGGCCGCGCCTGCCAACTCTTACCGCTTGTTTGATGAACCCGATTTGATAAGAGATCAGCTTGAAGGGCAGATACTTTTTGCAAGTCAGCGCCTGTCAGATCTCTCACAAATTGCGGCAGATCGCGGACGTGATTTTGAAATTGCGCCCCCTGCTTGGGCACTGAATAATCCAGCCCCTGCGCCAAGTGTCTTTGGAATCCGCGCTTAAATTTATTTGAAAACTAGTCTTCGTCAAAGGCGCCAAAGGCCAGATCCGAAAGATCGGCCTGTTTTTCATCATGCGCCTTTTCCATCTTGCGAAAGGCTTGAAAGGCAAAGGGCAGGCTTGCAATATAAATGACGGAAACAACAGATAAGGTTATCCATGGCGCGTGAATGAGAACCGCTAAAAGGAGCGCTCCTGCGGCAAGCATAGGAACAAAAAATTTAGGGGTGAGCTTGAGTTGTTTTGTCGACCATGTCGGAATACGGCTCACCATGAGCATTGCAACGGCCATCACCCAGATGGCAATGAGTGGCAATCCAACATTATATTCGGCAAAGGTGCTTTGCGCCTGAAACCAGACAAAAATCGGAAATAGCGCAAGTCCTGCGCCTGCGGGGGCTGGTACCCCTGAGAAAAACTTGCTGCGCCAGCGCGAGGCTGTCTTTTTCTTTTTTGCATCAATCGCGTTATAGCGCGCTAAACGAATGGCGGCGGCTGCGGGAAAGGTCAATGTTGCAATCCAGCCCAAACGCCCTGCCTCTTCCAAACCCCACATATAAAGCAAGAAGGCGGGGGCAACACCAAAGCATAAGAAATCGGAAAGCGAGTCTAGCTGTGCGCCAAATTCGGTATTGGCCTTGAGTAGCCTTGCCATCGCACCGTCAAGCGCATCTAAGATGGCCGCTGCCAAAATAAAAAGTACAGCCGTTTCCATGCGGTCGTGAAAGGACATCTGAATGGCGGTTAATCCGCACAACAATCCAACAAGTGTTAGAAAATTGGGAATAAATTTGCGGATGAGGGAGGTATCAAAATCCTCCTCATGCTCATCATGGGATGTATTGTCTTGCTGAGTTGTGGGCACAGATTTAAGGGACATATTAAATGCTAATTGCCTCTGTAGATTTTGACTTTGAGGTCATGTCAGCGATCACTGTTTCACCAGCAATGGCTGTTTGACCAATGGCTACTTGTGGGGATACGCCCTTAGGCAGATATACGTCCAAGCGGCTCCCAAAGCGGATAATACCCATATGTTGCCCTGTTGCGACCTTTTCGCCTTCTTTTAAATCATTCAGAATGCGACGTGCAACCAAACCTGCAATTTGAACGAAGGCATAATGTTTATTATCCTCTGTTTCAATATAAGTCGTGCTGCGTTCATTTTTCTCACTGGCCTTATCCAAAGAGGCGTTCAAAAACTGACCAGGATGGTAAATGACTTGCTTGACCTTTCCTGCCAATGGCACACGGTTCACATGCACATTAAAAACGCTTAAGAAAATGGACACACATGTCCATTCAGCCTTGCTTGGCACATCTTCTTCGATTTCGGCAGGGAGGGCGATGTTTTCACGGATTAAAATAACGCGTCCATCTGCAGGTGAGACAATTAGACCCTTACCTTGAGGAACAGCGCGCACGGGGTTACGGAAGAAATAGAGACACCACACGGTTAAAAGCAAACCAACAAGCCCTAAAAAGTTGGATAAAAGCGCGAGTAAAATTGTGACGACTGCGAAGCCTGCTATAAAAGGCCAACCTGCGGGGTGCACTGGAAAAGATAGTGTTTTCCATGTGGTTTTAACAAGCCCAACAAGTATATTATCTGCGCTTGCCTCGGTGTTAAGTTTATCAGTGTCTCTACTTGTCATTTAACAGTCTTCCTGTATCCTAATAGCTATGTTTTTTTGTCACACTATAATGATTTTTACAGTGCTGGCAATAAATTGAAAAAGATTACACTTTGCAAAATAAGGCACTATGTTATTTTGTATTAGGAATTGCAACTTATAGGCGGACAAGCAAGCGATTATCATTTCGCTTATATTTCAAACAAGATGGTAAAGTCAAAAATCAAACAATCAGCAGAGGAGCTTTCTACTCTTGCGCTTAAACGTATCGGGCAAGAAAAGCTTGAGCCGTTCCCGCGCAACTATGAATTGTTTTATGCCTATTTTGAAGCCTTAGACGCCAATCTTGTCCATGCTATTGACCTGAAAGCTGAGAAAAATAAAAAGCTTACTCAAGATGACTGTGATGCTATTCACCAAAAATTCTTGAATAAATCTGACCACGAAGAGGCCTTGAAAGAAGCAGGCTCCAAGGTTTTTGATACAGTAAAAGATATTACGAAAAAGGTAAAAGATGCCAAAAATTCCATGAGTGAATATGGTGGCTCTTTGACAAAGATTTCAAAAAATATTGGCTCGGAAAAGAATGCCACGAAAATTCAGGACATGGTTGCGCAAATGATGACTGAGACGCAAAAAATTCTAGAGCGTAATGCTGATTTGGAACATGAGTTGGACCGTTCAACACAAGTCATGAATATTTTGCAAAAGGATTTGGAGAATGTTCGCAAAGAGGCGCTGACCGATAGTTTAACCAATGTGTCTAACCGTAAAGCGCTTGATGATGCATTTGAGCGCTATATTGAGGAAAGCAATACACGCAACAAGCCATTTTCTTTTCTGATGATAGATATTGATAATTTCAAAGATTTTAATGACAATTTTGGACATCAGGTCGGTGATCAGGTGCTTCGTCTTGTCGCACAAACACTTAAAGAAGGTATTCGTGGTGCCGATTTTGTATGTCGTTATGGTGGTGAAGAATTTGCCATTATTTTGCCTGATACACTTTTGAACGCAGGCGTAGCCGTTGGTAATAATTTGCGAAAAACGGTTGCGATGAAGGATATTGTTAACAAATCAACAGGCAAAGTCCTTGCACAAATCACACTTTCTGTAGGTGTGGCCGAACATGATAAAGGTGAATCAATGGAAAATATCATTCGACGCGCCGATGAGGCTCTTTATGCAGCTAAAAACAATGGACGTAATCAGGTGGCCTCCTCTTACGGGCGCTAATATATAGAACTGACAGAAACTCATGATGAAACAACTTATTATTTTGACAATTGCAATTCTTGTTATGGGTGCGCTGTATATTGGTTATGCGACGTTGACCTTTTCACCTGATCCCATTCAGCCTTTAGCCGTACAGGAAGAAGCTGTTGTTGTTGATCCTGAAAAAGAAAAAAGTGATGCTCTTTTATCCAGCCCTGAGGTTCAAGCACGACGAGAACAAGCCGCTTCTTTAATTATCCAAGGTATTCAAACATATGAAGACCAATGGGCAGAAGCTCCTGTTCAGGCACAATTCATGCGCAACACTTTTTTGCAAATGATCAAAAAAGGCGCCTTGCCAGTCTATTATCCGATCACGGTTGAGAATGGGCAGCCAGTTTCGCCTGAGCTTTTGGAATTTGCGTCCTCATCAAAAACACAAGTTGACCCTAATTCGGCGATACAGGCGACTTGCGGCCCTTCAAGCACAGTGATGATTGGATCAACTGAAAGTGACCGATTTGTATGTCCTTTAAACAACTCGGATGCTGCAAGAATATTTGCAACTGGTCCTGGAAATGATGTGGTTGCTACTGGTGGTGGCGCGGCACTCATTGATATCGGTACAGGAGATAATACAGTGCGCGCAGGACCAGGTATAACGCTTATCTTTGTTGAGAAGCTAGATGGGGAAACGAAAATTGAAATGGATTGTCAGGATGCGAGCATGCGCGGGCGTGCCTTGGCCACAGACTATCCCCTTCCTTGGACATATCAGTATCGTCACTTTGTCATTATGGGGCCCCAAATAAATAAAGAAGCCCTTGTCATTAGTGACAACCTTATTCGCGACCCTGTCGGCGGAGGTGCATTATCTATGAGTGGAAATTGTTTTAACGTCCTTTTTGCCCGTTAATAGGGCTGAACAAGGCTTGCGTTTTTACGGGCTTCGTCCTATCTATGTGACATGTCACATGCTTCAGAAGAAACACATAACAACTCTCCTTATTTAGATGCTTTAAATACGCCTCAGCGCGAGGCCGTTGAAACACTAGAAGGGCCTCTACTTGTTTTGGCGGGCGCTGGCACAGGTAAAACCCGCGTTTTGACAACGCGTCTTGTCCATTTGCTCAATACTGGAAAAGCTTACCCCTCGCAAATTCTGGCCGTAACATTCACCAATAAGGCCGCACAAGAAATGCGCAACCGTGTGGCCAATCAAATCGGTCAACAGGTTGAGGGCTGGTGGCTTGGCACTTTCCATGCCTTGGCTGCGCGCATGTTGCGTCGCCATGCCGAACATGTGGGGCTAACCTCTAATTTTACAATTTTAGATGCCGATGATCAGGTACGCCTTGTCAAACAACTGATGGAGGTCGAAAATATCGACACCAAAAAATGGCCACCAAAAAATGTGGCTGCCATTATCAGTCGCTGGAAAGACCGTGGTAAAGTGCCTTCGGATATTTCGCAGGCAGATGCGGGTGATTATGCCAATGGTCGTATGATTAAGATTTATACGGCTTATCAGGAACGCATGCAGGTCCTCAATGCGTGCGACTTTGCTGATTTGCTCCTGCATATGATTACAATTTTCAAAAAACCCGAATGTGCCGACATTCTGGCTGATTACCATCGCCGCTTTAAATATATACTGGTTGATGAATATCAGGATACAAACGTGGCGCAATATTTGTGGTTGCGTCTCTTGGCCCAAGGCACAGGTAACATTTGTTGTGTCGGGGATGATGACCAGTCTATCTATGGCTGGCGCGGTGCAGAGGTCGGTAACATCTTGCGCTTTGAACGTGATTTTAAGGACGCAAAAGTCGTGCGCCTTGAGCAAAATTATCGCTCCACAGGTCATATTCTTGAGGCCGCGTCAGCTGTTATTGCCAATAATGAGGGGCGTTTGGGAAAAACATTGTGGTCTGCCTCTGATAAAGGGGATAAGGTCAATGTGCGCGGGCTTTGGGATGGCGAGGCCGAGGCACGCTTTGTCGGTGAAGAAATTGAAAGCTTCCAACGCAAGGGTGTTCCGCTTAATCAGATTGCTGTTTTGGTACGTGCTGGCTTTCAGATGCGTGAATTTGAAGAACGTTTTATTCAGCTAGGTGTTCCCTATCGCGTTATTGGCGGTCCACGATTTTACGAGCGTAAGGAAATTCGTGACGCGCTGGCTTATTTGCGTGTAACAGCGCAACCTGCCGATGATTTGGCTTTAGAGCGGATTATAAACACGCCCAAGCGTGGCATTGGCGATGCCACAATCCAAAAGCTTTATGCCCATGCGCGTGCGGCTAATATCTCGTTCTATCAATCAATGGTCGACCTGTCGCAAACGGAAGAATTTGGCGCAAAAATACGCACAACGCTCTCTGCACTTGTGCGCAATTTCGAAAACTGGCGGTCAATGTTGACACAGATGCACCATGCGGAACTGGCCGCGGTCATTCTGGATGAAAGCGGGTACACGGCGATGTGGCAGGCAGATAAGTCTCCTGATGCCGAAGGCCGCTTGGAGAATTTGAAAGAACTTGTTTCTGCGATGCAGGAATTTGAGAATATGGAGGCGTTTTTAGAGCATATTGCCCTCGTCCTTGAAAATCAGGAAGGCGACAATAACACCGATCAAGTCACACTTATGACATTGCACGGTGCAAAGGGTCTGGAATTTGATGTTGTGTTTTTGCCCGGGTGGGAGGACGGCGTCTTTCCGTCACAGCGCAGTTTGGATGAAAACGGAAATGTTGGCCTAGAGGAAGAACGCCGTTTGGCCTATGTCGGGATTACACGCGCGCGCAAACGTTCAATTATCTCTCATGTCGCCAATCGCCGTATGTACGGGAAATGGGTGAATGGCATTCCTTCACGCTTTGTCGAGGAATTACCAGAAACAGCTGTTGAGATTGAAACAGAACCAGGTCTTTATGGGGGCGGGGCGCGCTCAAATCATTGGGATAGTAGTGGCTGGAACGCTGCACAGGGGCGTGATCGTTTCAGGCCCAATCAACGCTTATTCGGGACGTCGTCAGGTGGTACATCACAAGCACCAACCGCACGCGAACCCGCCTTTAGTGCAGGTGACATTGTTCGTCATGATAGCTTTGGTGAGGGGCGTGTTATTCATGTTTCAGGGAATAAACTGGATATTGAATTTAAGGGCGGCGCAAAACGCGTGCTTTCAAGCTTCATTGACAAGGTTGAATAATGAAAGAGCATGTTCTTGAAATTTTAAACACGTATCTCAGTGACAACCCAAATGATGTGCCCCGCGTAAAGGACATAATTGATTCGCTGATAGATGGGCATGATGTCTGGGACAGAAAAACAATGACGGGGCATTTAACAGGAACGGCTCTTGTCTGTGATCTCAGTACAAACATGTTTTTGATGTTGGAACACCGCGCGCTTAAGCGCTGGTTTGCACCAGGTGGTCATATAGATGCTGGCGAGCTACCCTTTGATGCGGCCCTGCGCGAGATGAAGGAAGAGTCAGGAATTACCCAAGATCCCAAATCTGCCATTTTGGTTGACATTGATGTCCATGAAATTCCAGCGCGTGCTGATAAGGGGGAGGGCGTTCATAACCATTTCGATTTTCGTTATCTCATGCTTTATGACACAAAGCCAGATATTGCCATTGATATGAACGAGGCACAGGACTTTCAATGGGTGGATTTTGATAGGCTTAAACAGGAATATCCTGAAATTCACGAAAAGCTTACAGGCGTAGATATCCGTAGCCTGCTATAGCACCCGTTTCCACATCGTTGGCAAGCAAGAGAAGTGAATCTGTGCCCTCTGGCAAAGCACGCACAGTGCTTTCAGTTTTTGCAGTGCCGTTCCAGGTTGGCAATACAACAACATCGCGCGCAACATTGTGATAGGTGATGCTGCGCCCGCGATTTTCACCTGAGGGGATCTCTTGATGATAGGAATCTGTAATGGCAAAATAGGTAACAGAATATCTTTTTGAATTTTGTATCTCTGGATAATCTATACGAAGCGTTTCGGTTTCTTTATTATATGCAAGTGGAAATTTGAAAAAAGCATTCTGTGCCGTAGATGTATTTATAGCACTCATAATTTTTGCAGATTTTGATCCGACCATACTCTCGCGGCCATTGATAACCAGATTAGGGGTATAGGTGCGCCCCTGTTCAATGTAACGGGCGCGTTGCCTTTGCCTGTCTGTGCATGCTTTCAAGGAAAGTGTGTCTTTCCAATGCAAATGATTCCAGTAATCAACATGGCAACTAACACCAATGACATTGGGGTTTTGAGTAAGCGCGCCGAAAATTTTATCAGCAGGAGGGCAGGAAGAACAACTTTGAGACGTATAGAGTTCGACAATAACGGGATGTGCCTCTTGGGCCTGCGCTATATTGAATGGATTTAAGGCATAAAATACGAAACTCAGTAAAAGAAGCCTGAAATTTTTAAAGCGCACCATATGTTTTTTCCTGTAATTGCTCTAAGTTAATACATGATTATATTTAATAAAGTAGATGAGACAGATGAATAAACAAACACAAACCGCATGCATCTTTGGTGGGACAGGTTTCTTAGGGCGCTATATTGTCCAAAAACTTGCCCGTGAAGGCGTGCGTATCAAGATTGCTACGCGCACACCGCAAAGCGCTTATTTCCTGAGACCCTATGGTGATGTCGGACAAATTGTTCCTGTCATGTGTGATTATTCGCAAGCCTCAATTGAAAATATGATTGAGGGCTGTGACATGGTTGTGAATTGCGTTGGCATTTTGTACGAGAAGGGCAAAAACAGTTTTAAAAAAATTCATACGGATTTGCCAAGTACGATTGCCAAGGCCTGCCGCAAACATAATGTTGCGCGTTTTACTCATATCTCGGCACTAGGCGTGAACAGCGCGGGCTCAAAATACGCAAAAAGTAAGCTTAAAGGCGAGGAGAAGGTGCTGAGTCATTTTGAGAAGGCCACTATCTTGCGCCCCTCCGTTGTCTTTGGAGCAGAGGATGAATTTTTCAATCGCTTTGCCGCTATGATGCGTTTCTTGCCATTCCTGCCGCTTATTGGGGGTGATAAACCTGTGATGCAACCTGTCTATGTCAATGATGTGGCGCAAGCCGTTCATAACGTTGTGTTTGGGGATGAAGTGCATCAGGGCCGTGTTTACAGTCTCGCAGGTCCTGAAAAGATGGGCTTTGCCCGTATTTATGGCATTATATTTGAGGCAACAAACAGATGGCGCCCACTTGTGCGCTTGCCTTTCTGGCTTGCAAAAATACAGGCCTTTTTCTTGCAGCTTTTGCCAGGTGCGCCACTTTTAACAGTTGATCAGGTGCGATCACTACAAACACCTAATATTTTACAGGAAGGGCAATTGTCGCTGACTGATTTGGGCATTACACCAACGGGGCACGCCTTGATTGTCCCACAATATTTAAAAATCTTTGCAAAAGGACAGCGCGGTATCGATTCTGCACACTCTGCAAATGCATGAATATACTTGCTGTAAAAGCCTTGTCAGACCTTCAAAACCCATTATGATGAGACATATGTTACAGAAATTTTCTAAAATTTGGATTGCAACGTTTTTAGTCGCCATCTTGGCTATGAGTGCTGTTTCAGTGCATGAGGCACAAGCGCGTAGCAACGGGATAGCCGCGGTTGTCAATAATCGTGCCATTACATTTTCCGATGTGAATGACCGCGTGGACCTGATTTTGCGTGCATCGGGCTTGCCAGATAATAAAGAGGCCCGCAGTCGCTTTGAGCCCCAAGTGCTGGATATGCTGATTGATGAACAAATCAAGATGCAAGAGGCGAACCGCTTGGGAATTACTGTGAGCGAAGAAGAAAAACAAGCGGGGCTTGCAACGCTTGCACAGCAAAACAACATCACAGCCGAACAATTTACAGGCATGATAAAACAGAGTGGATTGAAACTCTCAACACTTTTCGACCAGATTGAGGCCGAGGTCGCATGGGGTAAAGTTGTTGCGTCCCAAGTGCGCCCGCGCGTTCAAATATCTGACGCTGATATTGATGCGGAAATGGCGCGTTTAGAACAAACCATTGGTGCACAACAATATCTTGTGTCTGAAATTTTCTTGAGCGTGGCTAACCCTGATGAAGAAGCGCGTGTGAGGCAATCTGCACAAAAGATTTATCAGCAGGTACAACAATCACCAGAAAAATTTGGCGCATTGGCCGTTCAATTTTCACAAGCCGCAGGAGCCGAAAAAGGCGGTGATATGGGTTGGGTACAGGGCGTTCAAGTTGAAAAGGAAATTGAAAACGCTCTCAAACAAATGGGCAAAGGTTCTATTTCTTCACCCGTGCGCAGTGCGACGGGCTATCATATTTTGCTCCTGCGCAACACCCGTGTTCTTGATCAGGCAGGTTTGCCAGACCGTGAAGCAGTGATGCAATCCATTGGAAATAAGCGTCTCTCACGGCAAGCGCGTGGTTATTTGCAAGATCTTAAATCGACAGCCTTTATCGAGTCGCGTGTCTAACGCACATGATTTTGACAGCTCTCAACTGCCACCCTTAAGAGAGGTGGTTGAGGCACATGGCCTTATGCCCAAAAAATCATTGGGTCAAAATTTTATCTTTGATAGTAATGTGACCGACAAAATTGCACGTGCGGCAGGCGCCCTAACTGACAAAATCGTCATTGAAATTGGACCAGGGCCGGGCGGATTGACACGCGCTTTGTTGGATACAAAGGCCAGTAAAGTGATTGCCATTGAGCGCGATAGTCGAGCTATTGAGGCTCTTAAAGGACTTGAGAGGGCCGCCAATGGGCGTTTGCACATATATGAGGGTGATGCGCTCGAAACCGACCTCTTGGCGCTGACAGAGGGCAAGCCGTTTACCATCGTTGCCAATCTACCCTATAATATTGCAACACCGCTTTTGATGAACTGGCTTAAACTTATTCATGCGCAAGGTGCATCCATTGAAAAAATGGTGCTGATGTTCCAAAAGGAGGTCGCACAGCGCATCGTTGCACCAGTTAATACAAAGGCTTATGGTCGCCTCAGTATTATGTCGCAATGGCTTACACAGCCTCATATTGCGTTCGATTTAGCACCTACTGTTTTCTATCCGCCTCCAAAGGTGACCTCATCAGTGGTTGTCTTTTCGATAAAGAATCAGCTATATTTAAATCCTGACTTTGCAACAGTTGAGCATGTCACCGCGCTGGCCTTTCAGCAAAGACGAAAAATGCTACGCTCAAGCTTAAAAAACTATTGCAATATTATGTCAAATTATGATATACCTTTATCCGCTCGTGCAGAAAATTTGACTGTAGAGGAATTTTTGACACTGGCCGATAATATTAAATAGCGTTACTGAGTAAGAGTTACAGGGAAATAATGGTCGACGTTTCTATTAACAGACGTAGTTTTTTAATAGGCTTAGGCGCAGCAGCAGTTGCGATGAATAGCCGTTCTTTTGCTTTGGGCGAGGGTGGAAGTGTGGCGCGCGCTCAGGATGTTCCTGTATTTACACCGACACCTCTTCCCTCAACAACGACGCTTTCACTGACATCATCACGTCCACAACTTCGCGAACCTGGTATTCGCTACGACTTACAGCGCACTGTTACCCCATTAGGAATTGGTGCGGATATGTCAGAAGATGCACGCATCCTGCTTATGGGTGAAATTACAGATTCAGAACTGACAATGGCACGTGACACGGCTTCTATTGCAAAGAATATGACTGCACTTGTTACTGTAGATCGTATGCGTATTGGTCAAACTCTTGATGGGCGTGCATTTAATTCAAATACCCCGATTGATGTTTCCAGCACAGACGCTGTTTTAAACAGAGCTTCAAATGTGCGGCAAGTTACTGCCGGGGAAGCCCTGGAGGCGATGATGGTTGGCTCACGCAACGGCATGGCCAATGCGCTTGCCCGTCATATTGGGGGAGGCGACGTTGATCGTTTTATGCGTGCGGCCAATGAAAAGGCCGAAGAATTGCACATGCGCGGAACGTTCCTGATTAACCCAAGCGGTCTACCTTCACGTGTGGATGGCGTTACAAATCCAGAGGCAGAGCGCCTTAATGCGACAAACGTAACCTGTGCCGAGGATTTGTTCCGTATGGCATGGCATACGCTCAACCATTATCCAGAAATTGAGCAAGTCACGGGTCACCGTACATATATGCTTGGATCTGTGCGCAAAAATGCGACAAATCATCTTTTCCGTTTCCGCGAAGCTTTTGCTGAAGAGGCGAATGTTGTCGGTTTAAAAACGGGAACAACCAATCCTGCTGGAAGCTGTTTCTTAGGCGGGGCACGTCCAGAACATATGCCTGGTAGCTTGTGCGCGTCACTGTCTCATGGTCAGGCCAATTCATCTCGCTCAGCCGCTGTAAGCGAAAGCGCAATGCGAAGCGCTATGGAGTATAGACAGACTGTTATTCGTAATGAGGCAATGGAGGCTGAATTTAATCGTGCGGTTGCGCGTGGTGATTCAGAGACCTGCCAAGCGATCAATAATGCGGCAGAGAATTTTGGCGGTACAAGCCAATTCGCTCCCGCTTCTTGCATTATCAGCTAAGCGCCCTTCACGGTTTAAAGCCCGTCCATCAATCCACGTACAAAAGATGACATACCAACAAGCCGTGCACGTTTCATACGTTCGGCATTTAGGATTGTTTGCGCCTTGGCTAAGGATGTATCGATATCTTTATTGATAATCACATAATCATATTCGGAAAAATGCGACATTTCACTAGCGGCCTTATCCATGCGGCCCTGAATTTGCTCTTCGGTTTCTAATGTTTCTCCTGCACGTTTGCGCAGGCGCTTCTCCAGCTCGGCATGTGAAGGGGGTAAGATAAAAATAGTGACAAGATCATCACGCGCAATCTCAGAGAGTTGCTGTGTGCCCTGCCAGTCGATATCAAACAAAACATCGTGTCCTTTGCTCAAGGCTTCCTCAACAGGCGCACGCGGTGTACCGTAATAATTATCAAAGACCTTCGCGTATTCAAGCATTTCGCCATTTTCAACCATTTTGTTAAAAGTTGGCACATCGGTGAAATAATAATCCTTGCCATCTTCCTCTCCACCACGGCGTTTGCGGGTGGTCGCGGAAACCGAAATCTGCACATCAGGATTTTGTTCAAGAAGGGCGCGCGTGATTGTTGTTTTTCCAGCACCTGAAGGGGATGAGAGGACGAGCATGAGCCCGCGACGTTTTAGCTTTGACAATTCCATGCAAGGCATTTTAACTATTCTCATCATGCTGGCAAGTTAAGAAGAGGCACATATGGCAAAACATCCAAAGACTATTTTAATTACAGGCGCTTCAAGCGGGATTGGAGAGGCGCTTGCCTTGGCCTATGCGCAGAAAGGCTACAATCTTGTCCTAACGGGACGCAATCAGGGACGTCTTGATACCGTTGTAGAGGCCTGTAAGGACAAGGGTGCTGCCTATGTGATGGCCAAAATCATAGATGTGCGCGATGGGATTGCGATGACAACGTGGCTAGAAAGCGTTTTGAAAGAGCTCTTTATTGATGTGGTCATTGCCAATGCAGGTATTTCTGGTGGGACAAGTGGTTTACCTCCAGAGGATATTTTTGACCAGTCAGCGGCAATCTTTGATGTTAATGTGATGGGTGTGCTTAATACCATCAACCCAGTTTATAAGCATATGCAGGCCGAAGGCCATGGTCATATCGCCCTTGTCAGCTCGCTTGCTAGCTATTCTATTTGGACGGGTGCGCCTGCTTATGCGACCTCCAAAACTGCCGTGCGTATATTGGGGTATTCCGTGCGCCCATTTCTGAAAAAACAGGGTATTGATATGACTGTTATTTGCCCCGGTTTTGTCACCTCACGTATGACAGATAAGAATGATTATGCTATGCCGCTCAAAATGTCAGCTGAAGATGCGGCACACATAATTGTTAAAAAAATGGAAAGAAAGCAAAAGCTTATCGCCTTCCCCTTACGGTTGTATGCCCTGGTGCGAATTTTAGGAATTATTCCAAACCAATTTATTTCCTTGATAACTAGCAAATTACCCTCTAAAAAGAGCTTATAGACATACTATTGCGCCATAATTATGGTTAATAAAATATAAATACATTTTATTTAAAATTAATAGTATGTCGTAACAATCTGTGTAATCTGCAAAATACAACTATGCGTTTACTGAGGGAACAGATAAATGGATTTGGAGACATTAGAGGATCATATTGAGGATACGGTCGTTATTCTCAAAGCGATTGCAAACGAAAAGCGTTTGCAAATCATCTGTGCGCTTGCCCATAAAGAACGTTGTGTTGGTGAGTTGGAAGAAATGGTCGGTCTCTCGCAATCTGCATTGTCCCAGCATCTGGCACGTTTAAGACGCGATGAGTTGGTTACCACACGGCGCGATGCCCAAACAATTTATTATTCTCTGGATAGCAAAGAACTGACAGCCATAATCAATGCATTATGCGCCTTGTTTGCTAAGGACGATATTCTTTAAAAATTACTTTTGACGAATAAGCTCGGCATAGACATCAAGTGTTTTGTCGCACATGATATCTTTTGTGAAATGGGCATGCACATGCGCTATAGCGCGTTCTGAAAGGGCTTGCCTTTCTTGTTCATTTAGCTGAAGCGCGCGTGCGATAGCTTTGGCCATTTCTTGCGGATCATGTGGCGGTACATGCCAGCCGGTTACATTGGGAATAATGGTTTCCATGGCACCGCCATGGGCTGTGGCAACGGTCGGGCGTCCCATGGCCTGTGCCTCAATGGGAATACGTCCAAATCCTTCTGGCTCTGTCGAGGCGCTTACGACAACGGTGGCCAACATATAAGCCGTTGGCATATCATCACAGTGATTAACAATACGAATAGCGCCTTCCATGCCCAATTCCTTGATGAGCGCGTGCAATTCGTTACGATATTCGGTGCGTCCTTGATCGTCGCCAATAATAATGCCAAACATGTCCTTGCGTTTAAGCAGTGACAGTGCCTTGATGAAGTCCTCATGCCCCTTCCAACGTGTCAGACGCCCAGGGAGCATCACAACATTATGCCCATCAGGGATACGCCATTCTTTGGTCAATTTGACAAGGCGCTCGGCTGTTACAAGCGAGGGGTGAAACCGTTGAACATTTACACCACGATGAATAAGACGAATGATATTGTCACCAAGGCGAAAGTTTTTCTTTAAATACTCAGAGACATAATTTGAAATCGCGATAACGCGCTCACCCTTTGCAATCGCGGAATTATAAAATTTCTTGGCACTGTTTTGAATTTTATAGGGCGCGTGACAGGTTGTCACATAATGTGCGTTTGTCCCTTCACAGGCACGCCAAGCGCTCCAGGCGGGGGCACGGCTTCGGGCATGAACGATATCAACCTGATGCTTTTGTATGAGTTTCCGAATTTTTTTGATATTACGCCACATGATAAAGGGGTTTTTTGAGTCCACTTTCATGTTTATATGTTGTGCGCCAATGCGTTGCAGCTCATGGAGGCGCGACCCACCATTGGAGACAACTATCGCCTCGGCGCCTGAATTTTTCAGCTCTGCTGCAACATCAATACAGCCCTGTTCGGCGCCACCGGCACCCAGTGAAGGTATGATTTGCATGACAACAGGGATTGTTCCATTTTTCATGAGTTGCTTTTATCGCTTCGGGGTATAAATTGGAAGAGCTTTAAATAAAGCCACAAACAGTTTTATCACAAAAAAGAGGGCAAGGAAAAGATATGATGTCGCAAACAGACATACAGCCACAGGCAAAATTCATTGAGAATAGTCACGGCCAAAAGCTGGCTTATATTGCCCATGAAGGGACAAAAAATGCCCCTTATGTTGTGTTTTGTGGTGGATTTAAGTCTGATATGCGCGGTTCTAAGGCGCAATTTTTAGAAAATTTATGCCAAGAGCAAGACCTGTCTTATATCCGTTTTGATTATACAGGCCACGGTGAATCAGACGGAGCCTTTGAAGAGGGCTCGATTGGACAATGGCGTGATGATGCACGTGACGTTTTGGAGCAAATTTGCCCAAAAGAGAGACCAATTGTTTTGGTAGGCTCATCTATGGGAGGATGGATATCACTTCTGTTAGCGCGCGAACTCCCTAAACGCATTACTGGTTTAGTGTTAATAGCTCCAGCACCTGATTTTACCAGTGAGATTTGGGAGCGTTTGAGCGCAGAACAACAGGCACTTGTTACAAAAAACGGCATTGTCGATTTACCAAATGATTACAGCGATGAACCGTATCGTTTAAGCAAAATTCTTTTTGATGATGGAAAAGAGCATCACATGTTGCATGAAGAGATAGCTATTTCTTGTCCTGTGAGCATCTTGCAAGGAAAGTTGGATAAGGATGTCCCTTGGGAGAAGGCTTGCCGCATTCAAGAGGCGTTAAAAACGGAAAGCTGTGATGTTATTTTGATTAAAGATGGCGGTCATAGCCTCTCACGCCCCGAAGACCTCAAGGTTTTGGGAGATACTGTTCTACGCCACGCGAAGAAACTCTAATCTTTACGCTTATATTTAATAGGCTTGTGTTTGGCATAGCGATGGCGGCCATAGGGTGATTTTTCCATCTTTTTGGTCTCAATACGCCGTTTCATAAATTCGGGCAAAAATGAATTCCCGCGGATCATTTTCAAAATTGCCGTAAAAAGGAGGAGATATCCGCCAATATAGCCGACAATCTTGACCGTTTTCGTTTCGAAAACAGGCGCAAGGTAGGTCTGCCTCATTTCAAGGGGTATATCTCGAATAAGTGCGGCTTCCACACCTGGAAGATAAGTGTGAATCATCCATCCCAATTCGCTTAATTCAAATCCAGTGGCTAGATTATGGCTGACAATATAATCATGGATAACAACAAGTGCCGCGACAAACAATGTCACAAAAAAGATTTTGACCATTGACTTCCTCTATTCAAGTTCGTGAAATCATGCTACATGCTCATAACTTAATTATACACCAGATTTTTTAAAATTGCGTTACATTAAGGCGCAGGATCAAAACATGAAAAAGCTTACAGACATTCTTTCAGAGAAAATTGGCGCAGCATTTGCGGGCCTTGATCTACCACAAGAGCTTGGTGAAGTGCGCTTTTCAGACCGTCCTGATTTAGCGCAATTTCAATGTAACGGCGCCATGGCCGCGGCTAAACAGGCGGGCCGCGCGCCACGTGATATTGCAACTGATATCATTGCAAAAATCGATAAAGGCGATCTTATTGAAACGCTTGATATTGCAGGTCCTGGATTTATCAATATCTCCCTGACACAAAATGCCTTGCAGAACTATGTGAACACAGAAATTGCGGGATTAGGGGCGGCGTTACCTGAAAATGGGCAAACAATTGTGCTCGACTATGGTGGCCCCAATGTTGGAAAACCCATGCACGTGGGGCATTTGCGCTCTGCTATTATCGGGGACACGCTACGCCGTATTCTCTCATTCGCAGGGTATAAAACGCTCGGTGATGTCCATATGGGGGATTGGGGCACGCAAATGGGTATGATTTTGATGGAGCTGAAACATCAATATCCTGACTGGCCCTATTTTGATGCGGACTTTACAGGCCCCTACCCAGAGGAAAGCCCGCTCTCAATTAATGATTTCGAACAAATTTATCCAAAGGCCTCCAAGGCCTGCAAGGAAGATGAAGCGCGTGCTGAAGAGGCGCGCGCCGCCACAGTTGAATTACAGAATAAACGCGCAGGTTACTATGCGCTGTGGCAACATTTTATGGATGTGTCCATTGCCGCCATGAAGGAAAATTACGCAGCCCTTAATGTGTATTTTGATTTGTGGAAGGGGGAATCAGACGTTCATGACTTGATTGAGCCAATGGTTGCACAATTGAAAAAGGACGGCCACGCGGTCAAGGATGAAGGCGCGCTTGTTATCAAGGTTGCGCGTAATGATGACACCAAGAAATTTCCCCCGCTTATCCTGTACAAAAAAGATGGTGCGGTGATGTATGGCACGACCGATATGGCAACGCTTGTGGAGCGTATGAACCTGTATGCTCCTGATAAGGTTGTTTATATCGTTGATCAACGCCAGCATTTGCATTTTGAGCAGGTCTTCCGTGCGGCAAAACAATCCAACATTGTGCCACAGAAGGTCGAGCTGACCCATGCAGGATTTGGGACAATGAATGGCACGGATGGCAAACCCTTCAAGACACGCGAGGGTGGTGTCATGAAGCTGGAGGATTTGATTGATATGGCCTTCCAGAAAGCCTCCGCCAAAATTGATGCCGTTAATCCAGAGTCTGATTTTTCGGATGAAGAGAAAAACGCAATTGCAAATGCCGTTGGGATTGCCGCGATTAAATTTGCCGATTTACAAAACCCACGTCAGACAGATTATGTTTTTGATTTGGACAAACTTGTGTCTTTCGAGGGCAAGACAGGTCCTTATATTTTGTACCAAATCGTACGTATCAAATCGATGCTGCGTAAAGCAGGGGGCTTCCAAAAAACAGATTTTACCGTTGATGACAATACACAAAATCTGGCGCTTCTTTTGGCGCAATTCCCTAATGTCATTGATGGTGTTGTGCAAGGCTATACACCGCATATTCTGTGCGATTTTGTTTACAAGCTGGCTCAGGAATTTGGACGTTTTTATGCCGCTAATCCCATTCTCGTTGAAAAGGATGAGGCGAAAAGAAACGCCTATTTAAGCGTTTGTGCAATACTCGAAGATACGCTTTCAAAATGTATGGAGCTAATGGGAATTGATATTCCTGAGCGTATGTAGCAACCGCCTATTCAGCGATATCGACATCCTCTGTTTCTTTGGAATCTGATTTAACCAGCTTGTTGCGTGCATCTTTTGCCGCACCGCGTAATACATCAAGTGCGCCATCGTCGCTTTTTGCCTGTGTTTTTTGTTCTGGTTGACTTTGCTTAGGAGGCGCAGCGGGTGCGGATTTTTCCTGCGGTGTGTCCGCCTGTTTAGGCGCGCTTTCGCTTTTGGCCTCTGCGCTTCCAGCATCATTTTTGACAAAGAAGCCCATGGGGGAGCCTGACCCACCGCCACTTGATGTTTCACTTTCATCCTGTTTGGCAGGAGGGGTAGCAGGTGGCGTCGCAGGTGCGGCAACTTTTTGTGGCGCGACTGGTGCTTTAGGCGCGGTCGTTTGTTGTGCAGGTGCTAGTGATTGGGCGGGCGGTGTTGCAGGCGCTGCTGCTTGAGCAGGTGCTTTCGTGTCAATTTGATCAAGCGGATTATCCGCGGCAAATGTCTCGACAACACTGAAGATACCGTTATCAATCATATTGTCTGATTGGTTTTCATGCTTGAGATAGGCCTTTGAGAGCGTTGCTATCACCTCTGGAATTTCTGCCGCGACATCCGAACGTGCGGCCGTCCAGTTTTTCTTCACCATTTTATCGCGGAGCATTGTAATTGCAGACACATGTTTGAGCGTTGTTTCATCATGTGGTGGGAGTGACATAAAGCGTGTCACACGCATCGCCTTGGCAAAGCCAGAGGCGGAATAGAAAAACTTTACATCCACAACAGACTCGCCATAAACCATGATGGCTTCACCTTCTTTAAAGCCACGTAAACCGTCATAGGCTGCACGTTGACGGACCTGAACACCTGCCTGATGGGTGTCGTAATAGGTTTTGGAGAAGCCGGTATTTTCAACCTGCAATCCGGATGTTTCAGTTACAAGGGCCTGACCGACGGTTTTATCAAAGAAGTCTTTTGTCTGTGTTGGATCTTCCAGTTTTCCAAAAATCTTAATGTTACAGTTGGCTGTAATTGAGCGCGCCTCTTCCTTGATACGCTTTTCAAGGGCAGGTAAATCCTGTGCGGAGAAGACAAGGCTAAATCCAAGGGAACGCGCTTGAGCTGCCATAACAGCCATACCAGAAGCGGTATAGTAACCCACCTCGTCAAAGATAGTGACAAAAGGTGTTGCTGATGTGGTTGGCTTGTTTTCAATAACAGAGGCACTGTCACCTTCAACAGTAGCCCCAAGGGTTGAACCCATCATACCCTTAATGGTGGCCGATACAATTTTACCAAGGTTTGCAATCTCGTCATTTGATTTTTCAAGAGCAGGAATAAGCACAACCAGAATACGACGGTTCAGAACAATGTCGACCATGTTTACGTCGGCATATTCCGCATCAAAGATGTAACCATATTCGTCTCCAAGTGATTGGAGCGAACGGGTAAACTGCATCGATAGATAGCCGTGTTGCTGGTGAGCTGTGGTTTGGTCAATAGGCGGCTGACCAGGTTTTGCGGGCTTTTCACGTCCCTCATCATCCCATGCATCATCACTATAACCAGGGAGCGTTTCAACATAGCCCTTCACAGATTGACGTAAATGTTCTGGCAAGGCCTCCTCACGTGAGAGCTTTACAATACTATTAAGCTGCAGGAATTTTCGGATGGTTGAAACGTTCAGCGGCGTATCTTGATTATCTCGTTTCCATGTGAGTGCAGGCATGATTGTTCCAATCAAGGCCACCGCACGTTCCTTCCACATCGCGTTGTCACCCTCGGCATCAGGCATTAGTGATACAAGCATGTTGGTTAGATACGAAGCCGAGCCAGATGAAAACGGGTTCATCGAATTTGACGGGGCCTTGGTGTCAGAGTTCCCTGTCATGTAGTTAAGGACCATCAAATCATCATCGCGACCAAAGCGGCGCGCAAGTGCGGATAGTCCTGACCACAGGTCAGTATCGGCCTTACCATCAATATAAACGAAGCCAGAGGCCCAACAGAGCGCGTTGGTTGCAATGGATTTTAACCCTTCTGTTTTACCTGCACCTGTTGTTCCCAGATAAAGAATATGTGTTCTGGCATCCGAGTTGGAAAACCAGACCTCCTCTTTAGTCTCTTTGTGATTGCCAAGATAAAGAATGCCTTCTGGCTTTCTGTTTCCACCCGGCCCTGTATTATTCCCATCCTTAAATTTGGAGCCGTAAGGCATTTTAAAGATAAGTGTACGGTCACGTGTGGTCAGCCACCAAAAATAAAGAAGGCCGATAAGGAAAATAAAGTCAGCAACACGCACTGTTTCAGGCGCGATAAAGAGAATAGCACCCAAGCAAACAAAAATAGAAAGCGATACAGAGGGAAGCACAAACCAGTCAGCTGCACGCATGTAGAAGGAGCGATTATCACGGAGGATATCGGTCCATTTGGTTTCATATTTTCTCTGATCGAGTGACATGTCTTGCTTTTACTATCCTTACTTTATGTCTTATCGACTATTTAAAAAATCATCAGCCGAGACGGGCGCACCAGACTTAATCTTTGGCGCTGGTGTACTTGCGGCTGGCGCTTCTTGTGTTGATTGTGTCGTTGTTTTTATTTCAGATGTTGGCATACCTTGTTGCAAATTCTGAGAGATTCCTTTGACAACAACAGGCCCAATGATGCTGGCCAGATAGAGGAAGGAGAGGAGGCACACAAGCGCAAAAACCCATTTCAGTGTTTGAAAGATCCAGCCCAATACACCGCGCTTTTGTGACACATGACGTCCCTGCCCATTTGAAATCACAGCAGGTAATGCGGGTCTTAATTGTCCTTGCGCATTGTTCATCGCTTCGGTTAATGCCAGAAGGGCGCGTGTCGCATTGGTTTTATCTGTGTATGTTCCAATTTTATAAACATCAGATTGGGGCGTCTTCACAATAAGCGCATGCACCGTTTCCCCATTATCATTTTCAGCGCGCACCTCAATGGCAGAGGCCTTTGTCTTACCCAACTCCATGCGCCAGACAACAGGTGAATCTGCATCGGGAAGAGAGAGAATAAGAACACCATCAACAACTTTAGCCTTGGGTTCAAAATCTATTTCTGTTTCTTTTTTATTCTTTTTCATAAATATTACACTTCGTTCCGTATTGTTTTAGCTTGCTGTTTTTAATTTTTTAATACCGCGCGATTTTTTCGAACCTGAATAATCCATTTGCGGAATGGGGCGTGCACGTGATGAATCCATATATGCAACAATGGATTTAACGGCATCTTCTGTGCGGGGGCGTAGGATAGGGCGGTTGGTTAACTTTTCATGGCGGAAGTGAGAAGTCGCCCCCATAGCTTCCATGTGAAAAGTCTGGCGCCCAAGATTGTTCATAGGATACCAAAGCTGTCTGTCATGGGCACGCAGCCATACAAATTGCGATGGCGAGAGAACGCCGCCTTCTTCACGTGCAGTTAAAAGTCCACGCATTAATGCTGTGGTCTCATAGGCATGTTGGTTGCAAATGGACAAAGTTTTTCCGCTAAGATCTCTGTTTTTAAGAACAGAACGTGCGCGTTTAATTAGTGAGCGTTTGATTTTAAGCCCGTCTTTTTCAGACCAGCATTCGGCAATCAGTCCTAACAGCTCATCAGATTCGGCACGTTTTCGCGCCGCTTTCAGACAAAAGGCGGCCAGCAATATCTGTTTGTAATCTGGCAAATGAGCGTAACCACGCCATGGACGCCCAAGTTGTTTTTGAAAGGCACGGTTGGCCGCCGCCGCGTCAACCTTGCCATCTGGTACAGGAATGCCGCAATAGGCGAGCCATTCCTCGGGCCCAAGCGCCTCTGCAAATATCGGCAATTCTGCTGGTACAGGGCTTCCTGGTGGACGTGGTGGAATAGATGAGGGATCAAATTTAGCAAAAGGCGCAATATAGGGGAACGGCGTCTTCTGGTATCCAATCAAAGAATCTAGATTGTGCGTGCGCCTGTAGTGAGAGCGCGGGCCCTTAAACATTGACCAAAACCCCATGAGAATAAGCAAGCCTGCAATAATGTATTTCATTGGGTGAAGTGCAACTGTTGCGATTTGTCCTGCAACTGTGCCTGTCATATCGCCTTTTTCAAGTTGGGGCGTGACATCAAGCCACTGATCAAAAAGCAAACGCCCGCTACCCCACGGCACGCTGTAATCATCACTAACAAACCATGACACAACCCACATTTCACCATAGCGTATCCAGCGCACAAGCGAGCGCACATCATATTGAAAGAAATACCAGGCAATGGAAAAGAGAATGGCAAAGATGACAAACAGAATGAAATAACCTGCCGCGTTATCACTACCTTTTACGTCTGACATCGTCTTTAAACCTTAAAAATTATCGTCTTGAAATGGCGCTTCGAAAAGGCCACATACACAATTGATTTGCGCTACTATAGTGTACACCAGAAATTGGGCAAAACACAAAAAAGAATTTTGTTATATTTCAATAGGAAAGAGGCAAGCTGTGTGCTTTACGCTTTTGCCTCCCAGCCGCCCTTGGGTGTTTGTTGCCAATAAGTCAGATTATGGCCTGCCTCTTTATAGGATTTCCAACGCGTACGGGCCTTTGAAACACATGCTGCATCCGCCTCGTCAAAAATCTCGCAGACCAGTTGGAATTGCTCAACCTCACCATCTTCAAGTGGCGCACAGTCGGTCACAATCAAAGTCGTAGCTTGATTGGGGTTGTCATTGGCCGATGTCGTAATCCAGATAGGATGCATCTCCTCGTTCCCATCACCCTTAATACCATGCGGAAAAAACCCATTGCGGCGGCATTTCCACAAATGCTCGCTCATATCCTTGGCTTGAGACTCATCACCCATACGCAAAAGAATACGTTTGCCAGATTGCAACGCTTTTTCCAGTAAATCTGGCAGGCCCTGATCAAGTGCCTTTTGTGTCAGATGATAGAAACGGATATCAGTCATTTTAGCATTTACCCGTAATTTTGCTTCACAAAATCATTGAGTACGCGCACGCCAAAACCTGTCCCACCCTTAGGGGCAGTTGGTGTAGGCGCCTTAATCCAGGCCGTGCCAGCAATATCCATGTGGGCCCAAGCACGTCCCTCGTCAATGAAGTTCTCAAGGAAGCCCGCAGCAGTACAAGCCCCTGCGTAACGGGCCTGCTTGCCCATATTTTGAATGTCGGCAATCTCGCTTTTCATCTGGTCGCGCCATTGTTCATCGAGTGGCATACGCCAGAGCTTTTCGGTTGAGGAGGCGCTTGCTTTTTCCATTTTATCCCAAAGATCGTTGTCATTTACGAAGGACCCACAATATTCGAAACCAAGGGCGACCATCATGGCTCCTGTTAATGTTGCCAGATCGACAATAAATTGAGGGTCGTAATTTTTCTGAACATAAGTCAGTGCGTCTGCCAGAACCAAACGGCCTTCTGCATCTGTGTTCAGTACCTCGATTGTCTTGCCCGACATGGATGTTACAATATCAGCCGGACGATAGGAGTTGCCATCGGGCATATTTTCAACCAAGCCGACAATGCCCACAACATGTGTATTTGCCTTGCGGCGGGCAAGCGTTTCCATGAGGCCAACAACAGCGGCCGAGCCACCCATATCAAGCTTCATGTCTTCCATGCCTGCAGAAGGTTTAATGGAAATACCGCCTGTATCAAAAGTGACGCCCTTACCCACGAAGGCAAGTGGCTTGTCTGATTTTGCTTTTTTACCTGTGCGACCATCCCATTCCATAACCACAAGTCGTGGCGGGTTTGATGAGCCTTGTCCCACGGCTAAAAGCGCACCCATCCCCAATTTATCCATTTTCTTCTCATCCAAAACAGTAATTTTAATGCCCAAAGGCTTTAAACGTGTTTTGATTTTGTGGGCGTAGGTTTCAGGCAAAAGGAAGTTCGGAGGCGTGTTCACAAGATCGCGTGCAAAATATTGGCCCTGTGTTGCGCATTCCATTTCCGCAAAACGCTTTTGAGATGTTTTGGCGCTATTTGTGATAATCTTCAGTTTTTGAACAGGTGAAGCATCTTCTTTGGATTTCCCTTTGAAGTAAGGAAAGTCGTAGGCGCTTAATTGAAGTCCTGTTGCAAAATGTGCACCAACCGCATCAGATTCCAGTTTTGATTTTGCTTTTGCCCAGTTCGAAATATCGAGCACCATTGTGTCATTGGCAATTTTAGAGGCCATCCCCCATGCCGTTCCGCCGCATTTTTCAATGTCGCGTGGTGTCAATTTTTCCGCATCGCCCATGCCGATAAGGACATAGTTTTTAGAACCCGAGGTTATGAGAAGCGTCTGACAGGCTTTCCCTTTAAATTTTGTTTGGGCTTTTAGGTAAGAAGAAATGAAGCTGTCCCCAGCCTTGTCGATCTCGCGCGCGGCGGGAGAAAGTGTGTTATCTGAAAAAACGGGCAGAAACGTCGTGACCCCTGATTTTGGAGCGGTGTCAGTGAACGATACAGCAATCAAATCATGTTTTGTGAGGGGAGTGTTATCTTTGGTAATAGCCATAAAAGTTTTTTCCTTAAGGTTTTAAAACGTGTGTTCATTTGCGCGAAGTGGTGTTTCGCATCTTGTATCTTGAATGTGAACATCCTAAAGTGCCAGCATCAAAGTGCAAGCGCAAAAATGTGATGAAGAGTTAAGAAAACACGGGCCTCCATGCAAATTTACAATCGCTATATTTATCGCTCTTTATTTATTGCGACGTTTTTTGTCTCTTTCATCCTGATTGCGATTACGATGCTGACACAATCATTGCGTTTTCTTGAGCTGATTGTGGAGTCAGGCGCCTCAACACGATCCTTCTGGATTTTGACATTTTTGAGCCTGCCGCGTTTTTTCGAAGTAATTATTCCCCTTTCACTCGCAACAGCCGTGTTATTTGTTTTTAACAAACTGAACACTGATAGTGAGCTAGCCGTTCTCAAAGCAACTGGACAGTCCTTTTTTCAAATCACGAGGCCCGTTATTTATGTGTCGCTGATTATCACTGTTTTCCTTATGGCGATGTCAACATGGTTTGCACCTGTGTCACTCTCAAAATTGCAGTTCATGAAACAAATTGTACGTGCCGAATTTTCAACACTCCTCTTTCGTGAGGGGGTTTTTAACAATATCGGAAAGGGGCTGACTGTTTATATTCGCAACAAAACAGGGGAGGGCGAATTTGAAGGGTTGATCATTCAGGATGAACGTGATGATACGGCGCCTGTGCGCACTGTTTTTGCCAAACGCGGCGTGCTGGTGGAAAATCAAGGTGGACAGGAAATTGTTGTCTTTAATGGCGCGCGTCACGATTTTAATACGCAAGAGCAAAAACTAAATCGTCTCAATTTTGAGCGCTATACAATTTCCCTGCCCGAGGATGAAACAACACCCACGCGGCGTTGGCGCGAACCTGATGAACGGACTTTCTTTGAATTGTTACGTCCAGATGCCGAAGTGCGCGCAGATGCAGAGAAATTGCGTGAATTTCGTATCGAGGCACATAAACGCATATTGGGCCCGCTACTAGCACCTGTTTATTGTTTGGTTGCTGTTTGTTTTCTGTTACTGGGCGCATATAAACGCCAAGGTAAGCTTATGGCGATCATGGGAGCCGCTGTCACACTCATTATTTTACAGGCGCTCTACATTGCCGCCATGAATGCCGCCACTAAAAGTGATTTAGGTCTCTACTTGGCCTACGGTTTATGGGGCACGCCGCTTATCGTCTGTATTATACTTCTTGTCAGTGCACAGAGAGGTGGGCGACTATGAGTTCTGGTTTTTCGCCTCTTTTGTGGCGCTATGTCTTCTTGCGCTTTCTCAATAACTTTATCTTGATGAGCCTCATTCTGATGGGCTTTATCATGTTTTTTGACATGATTGAATTACTGCGCCGTGCCGCGCGTTATGATGTGCCTCTTTATCGTCTTGTTCAGATGAGCGCGCTCAAATTGCCAGAGCTGTTTCAGGTGATATCTCCTTTTATTATTTTGTTTAGCTCAATTTTTACTTTCTGGCAGTTTAATCGCCGTTACGAGGCGACTATTTTCAGAAGTGCAGGCTATTCGATTTGGCAATTTGCAGGACCTGTGATTTGCACGTCTTTTGCGCTAGGTGTTTTGATTACAGGAATTGTAAATCCTGCTGGTTCAGTGCTTATTAAAAAATTTAACGTTCTTGAAAACAAATTTTTGAGTAAAAGCGAACCGCAAATTGCGCTTTTGGATAATGGACTATGGCTGCGCCAACCAACGCAAGATGGTTATATCATCATGCATTCCCGTGCCATTGATATTCCTGAGTGGCGCTTGCGCGATGTCACAACACTTTTCTTCGATAATCAAGATAACTTCAAATGGCGTATTGATGCCCCAAAAGCCATGTTGTTGGAGGGGGTTTGGGATTTCCCAAATGCAGCTTTGTCACGTGTATCCGAGCCAACACAAAGCAATGTCAAAATGCGTGTAGAAACAGGACTGACAGGGTCTAAAATTTCCGAGACTTTTGCCGACCCTGAAACGCTTTCTTTTTGGGAGATGCCTAGCCATATTGCAATTTTAAAGACCACAGGGTTCGATCCTGCGCGTTTACAGGTTTACTATCAAACATTATTGGCACGCCCCTTCCTTTATGCAGCACTTGTATTAATTGCCGCCTGCGTCAGTTTACGTCCTCCGCGCACGCAGGCAACGTTCTTACTAATTGTTCTTGGTGTTGCCGCAGGCTTTACGATTTTCTTTGTAACCAATTTTCTGCAAGCTCTAGGCGCCTCACATCAAATTGGCATAGGGGTTGCGGCGTGGGCGCCGATTCTGATTACTGTTTTATTTGGAAGTGGTGCAATTTTGTCACTTGAAGATGGATAGCGTTCTTTTTATTAAATAATCTATTGAAAAAGTTAATGATTACCCCATAAAGTAAAAATCGATTTTTTATTTTCATAGAGGGATAATCATGAAAACGCGTACATTTTTTAAATCTTTTCTATCATGTGCACTTGCTGGTTTTGTTTTTATTTCAAGTGCACAAGCCCAATCGACAGCCGATATTTCAGACCCGTTTGAACCTGTTAACCGCGGTATTTTCGAATTTAACGAGGTTGTCGATAAAGGCATTCTTGAACCCACCGCACGCGGATACCGCATGATTGTACCGTCTCCTGCACGCACAGGGATTGGAAATTTTCTAAGCAATCTAAAATCGCCGACTGATTTGATGAATGAATTGCTGCAAGGTGATCTTGATGGGGCAGGAAATGTTCTCTTGCGTGCCATTATTAATACAATGGTTGGTGCTGGTGGCTTGTTTGACGTTGCGGGTGCTGAAGGGATTACTGCGGATGATGAGGATTTTGGCCAAACGCTTGCCACATGGGGCGTCGGTCATGGACCTTATTTGATGGTACCTGTATTGGGCCCGAGCTCTGTACGTGACCTTGCGGGACGTTCCTTGGATGTCTACGTAGATCCTGTGCGCCTGTGGTTGTTTGATACAGAAAATGAATCCTGGTATTACGCGAAATCACTTGTCTCTGTTATTGATACACGTGAAGAGCTTTTGGAAACAATTGACGATTTGCGTGCCAATTCAATCGATTACTATGCAACATTACGCAGTGTTTATGCACAACGTCGTGCAGCACTCGTTCGTGATGATGATCCAGCCACAGCTGCGGCAAGCGCTGATTTCTCTAATTATTAAAAAATCACGAATTACGCTGGTCAAACGAAGGATTCCTGCTATATAAGCGTTTAAAATAACAAAAGGAGAATCCGCTATGGGTCGTTCACGTTTAATTTTTATGTCTTCAGCCATTATTCTGGCCAGTGGGTTTGTTGCAACCTCTCACGATGCGCGTGCATCGTTTTTAGGTGATGCTCTTTTGCTGACAGCTAATGCACAATCGTCAAGCTTCTCGGAAATGCTTGTGCCTGTTTCGCAAGAAGCTGCTAAAGGCTTTATTGAGGACATGTCCAATACAGGATTGGCTTTCTTGTCTGATGCCAGTCTTTCCAAGGATGCAAAATCAGCAAAGTTTAATGCACTTTTGACACGTTATTTCGATCTGAACGCGATCTCAAAATTTACAGTTGGACGTTATTGGCGTGATATGACGCCTGCCCAGCAAAATGAATATCAATCTCTGTTCAAGGATATGCTGGTCAGAAGCTATTCCAAGCGTTTCTCTGAATATCAGGGACAAACACTTGATGTAACTGGTCAAAAGCCATTATCAGATACTGAGACTTTGGTTGAATCTGTGATTAAAGATCCAAATGGTGGAGCGCCAGTAACTGTGAACTGGCGTGTGCGCGACAAGGGTGGCCAAATGAAGGTTATTGACGTGATTGTTGCGGGCGTGAGTATGAGTGTGACACAACGCTCTGATTTCTCATCCGTTATTCAGCGCGGTGGCGGCGATGTTGCCGTTCTGCTTGATCATTTGCGCAAGTAAAGAAATTTACGAGGACAAAATAAAAGCCCCGTTTGTGGGGCTTTTTTTACGCAGTGGAGAAAAACAATACTGTTCAAAGAACAGAAAACCTCGATACGACATTACAAAATCTAAACATGAGTCCAAATCTGTAAGCCATATCGAGGCTGTTCTGGGAAGCTTGATCCTGTAGACGTAACCGGTATTTCTAATGTTACTTAGAGATACCTTCTCTATTGAAAGAGTGATTATATCCCAGGTGTCAATCTTTGTGATCCAAGTCATGGATAGGGTGGGTCGCGAGCCCACCGCTCCAATTTTGTCGATGTTCGATAAAACATCACATTATTTATCGTGATGATCAGTCACGCGGCACTAAAATCTGCAGTTCTAATACCATTTCAGAAACATGTCGGCATTTACAGCACTGGGCATGATAATTACTCACTTTTTAACGTCAGCGACGACGGGTTATATCATACTAGCTTTGTAAACTCTTTGTTTCCTTAACCATAAAACTTTAAAATGATAAATCAGATTAAATTTTGCATGGTCCGAAAGGTTACCAGCCTTTCGAAACTTCCGGAAAGAGAACAAACACCCGAAGGTAATTTTGTTAGTCAGTTCACTTAAGAACTGTAATTTCCGTGAAGACATTTTCAAGATGACGCAATTTTCGAAGTGAGTCGAGTCCTTTTTTCATCAAAAATAGAACTTCTTATGCTGCACCTGCTTTGTGAGTAAAATCTTGTATAGCCTGTGTTTCAGAGAAATGAGGTGCTTGCAAAAACACTACACACTTTTATCCACAGGTTGCACACAAGCGAAAAAAGTGAAAAAATTTTGAAAAAAGGCGTTTTGAGGTGATTTTAAGCCAGTAATACATTTTTTACGCTTTAAAATCGCCAGTTTTTTTATCTGATTCTCAAACAAAGTCAAACATAAAATGGAACAGATTTATCTTCATGAAAATTTAAGATTCGTCTGCGAGAGTGGATTGTAAGGAACTGTATCTGCGCCCTGCCGTTAGGGTGTGGAAGATAAGATAATTCTAATGCAAAAGGGTCGCGTCTTAAATCTTAACAAAACGTAAATTTAATTAACATAACATTTGACATTTTGAGGATTCTCATGTAGTTTCCTCGCGTTATCTTATAAAGTTTGTGTGAAAACACGGTTTCGTATATATAAGTATCGTATTCGATACGAGTGACAAAATTTTAGTGCGAGAGCATTTTTGATATTAATTTGGCTGAAGGGGAAAGTACCATGCCTAAGGATGTTTGTAATATTGTGTTGCCAGAGGCGGGAACAACAGAAGTAATCAATCTTAAACCAGGTCAGGTCAACACACTCGCTTTTGCAAGTGACCAAATGGTAACAACGCCAAAGCTTCTGGCAGACGGTTCGATTGAAATCTCTCTTATTAATGGCTCGACTGTCGTTATTCAAAATTTTGAAGAACTTGCTTTCTCTGCTGATAGTTGCGGCCGTGATACAATCATCCAGCTTTCTGACAATACAATCATTTATCCTGAAGAAATGTTTGCACAGCTGCAAGGCGAGACCGTTGAAGTCGCAGATACAGATGTTGTTGATATCGAGCCTGCTGCTGGCGAAGAGCTGACAGCATTAGAAGAAGTTGAAGAAACAATTCAGGAGGATATCGCGGAAGCTGCTCCTGATGTTGCCAATATCGAGCCTGCTGCTGGACCAGATGTTGCGCAAGCTTTGAATAATATCGAGCCTGCTGCTGCGCAAGCACCTGGTGCAGAAGGCCGTGGTTATGGTTTCCAGTCAAGCGTTGATGATGTTAATTTGAACGGCGTTCCTGCAATTGGTGCAATTGGCGAAACAGAACTTGTCTACACAGCGCCCGGTCCAGAAGAAATTGTTACACTGCAAGACACAACGCCACCAACGTCACCACCGCCACCCCCAGTTGATGATGAGCCAATTGCTACGCAAGCTGCAAGCGCGGTTGATGAAACAAATCTCTACGTTGTTGATGGTGCGATAAATGTTGATTTTGGCGCAGATGGTCCAGGAACATTTACAGCCAAAGGTGCAAATACATTTCAGGCCACTGGTGGCGGTATCACAACTGCAACGCTGACATCGGACGGTTCGCCAGTGACAGTGACACTTACTGGTAATACTTATACAGGAACATCTGCTGATGGTCGTGATGTTTTTACATTAACAATTAATGCAGATGGAACATATCGTTTTACTTTGCTTGATCAGGTAGATCACCCAGATGCAACAGATCCAAATGACAGTGTTTTCTTGAATTTTGGTTATGTCGCTACAGATACAGATGGTGATATGGGCATGAATCGCATTGTTATTCGCGTTCGTGATGATGGTCCAGTTGCAGTTGATGATGTTGCAGCTCTTGGTGCAGCAGATAACAC